>Ga0265297_10000048_pt1 | contig 434960 bp, 344 predicted proteins | sample Munlanlwell13791_FD_192502 | JGI IMG/M metagenome (GOLD analysis project Ga0265297, IMG submission 192502) | Leachate microbial communities from a municipal landfill in Southern Ontario, Canada - Leachate well 137-91 | ecosystem: Engineered > Solid waste > Landfill > Unclassified | place...
AATACAACCACCACGGGTCCCGCAGCTGCAACACGATCTTATCCCGCCCGTAACCCCCGGGAAGCTCTTGCGGCGTCACTCTCCCCATCTTCGCTACCTGCGGATGCGAGAATTTTGCCTTCTCTACCGCCATCTCCTGCGCGCCATAAACTTCTTCTTTCACGGGTTTTTGCACAGCACGTTTCTTGGAAACCTTGTCTGGAAGATCTTTAACGATCCGGCGAGTGATTACCCTGGATTTACCGGTAACCTTTTTTCCCGCAGCACCTTTAGCTTCCCCTAACGCCTTCTTTAACCCTTGTTTTATTTTACGTAGTATAGCCATTTGGTTATTACCTCCTCAAGGATAAAAAAATTATTCCACCCGTACTCCCGACCCTTGCCCCAACTGTTTTTCTAATAAAAAAAGGGAGATAAATCCCTTTAGTAAAAAGTTGTGCTCTCACTGCCGCCATCCTTTTCCACCGGTTATTTCTTAGGCGTTGTTGTTGAAGGCTTACCGGACATCAAAGCTTCTTTTAAATCTTCCTCAAGAGCTTCTTTAAGTCTGGTGATCTTTATTAATTCATCTTTTAAACTCTGATTTACCAGCTGTTCCTGAACAAGGGCCTTTTTAATAACTTGCTGCGCCGCCTTTTCTTCCTCAAGGAGCTGCTCTGCGGCTTTGAGCTGCTGCGCCAGGCGGGACTCCGATTGAGAAGATTTATTCATCTTCTCTTCCAGGTCCATGCGCTTGAGCGATTCCTGTCTATGTAAGACCTGGATTTGACGGGTATCATTACACGACTTAAATGATATGGCTATAAAAACAATAACTAACACCGCTAATACGATCGTTATCTTGTTTTTCATAAGCTCATTCATATTATCCCACCTCATTCTGTTTATTAAAGCACTGAGTTATCATGCGCCTGCGCAGGAAAATTACTTTAACTTTTCTTCCGGCACCTCTACGACCGGCGCGGGCTTGGCCGCCGCCTTTTTGACCTTAGTGACCTGGGGGACAATGACCACTTCAACCCTGCGGTTTAGCTGGCGATTCTCCTGAGTATCATTTGAAGCGACCGGATAGAACTCTCCATAGGCGATCGCGGAGAGACGCTCCGACTTTACCCCTGCCTGATCGGTGAGGTAATGCAAAACACTCAAGCCCCGGGAGGAAGAAAGCTCCCAGTTGGATTTCCAACCGGAGAATTTAATCGGCTGATTATCGGTATGGCCCTCCACCCCGACACGCAATTCCGGCACATTTTCTTTTAAAACCCGCGCGACCTTCTTCAAACTGTTAAATGATTCAGGCTTAAGTTCGGCTTTTCCTGAATCAAATAAAACATCGGCGACAAAGGTAATGACCAGGCCTTTTTCCATACGTTCCAACCTGACCTGTTTATCGCGGATCTCCTGAGATAACCGGTCTTCAAGCAAACGCTGCGCCTGGGTCAGCTCATCGACCTGCTGGCTGAGCTCAGCGATCTTCTCAACATCGGACCGCCTGCCCCGCTGAAAAATAATAGTACACCCGGCTAAGCTTATACTCAAAAAAACGACAAAAAACACACTCACTAGTTTACTCTTCATACTATCCTCCTCACTGAAGAAATATCTTTTAAAGTACTGTCAGATTTAATGTAAGGTAAATTCTATTAGGGAAAATACTATAACACAATCACTCATTATAGTCAAGAAAAATATCCCTGATTTAAACGAAGAAAGGCCAAGAAAAGATTTGCCGGCTGCGCCTAAATAAAGATAGTCTCGTCTCTGGATGACCCCACAGAAACGGTCGAGATCTTCACACCAAGAGAATCTTGGATCCAGGAAATATAATCCCTTGCGCAGAGCGGTAACTCCTTATAACATCGGGCCTTACGCTGAGAGGCAGGCCATCCGGGCATCGTATGGTACACTGGTTTGGCGTTTTCCAGGACTTCGAAATCATATGGGAATTCCTTGAATAACTTACCTTTATATTTATACGCGACAGCCACGGACACGCTTTTGAGGCCGTCTAAAACATCTAATTTGGTGAGGACCAATTCCGTCATGCCGTTCAATAAAACCGCTTCTTTAACCATGACCATATCGAACCAGCCGCAGCGCCTCGGCCTGCCGGTAGTAGCGCCGAATTCATTTCCTTTGTCGCGGATGAATTTTTCGAATTCCGACGAGAACTCCGCGGGGAACGGCCCTTCGCCGACCCTGGTCGTATACGCCTTGGCGACCCCGATAATTTTGTCTATATCGACGGGTGAAACGCCCGTTCCGGTACAGCTGCCGCCTGCGGTTGAAGAAGAAGACGTGACAAACGGATACGTTCCAAAATCAATGTCCAGGAAAGTCCCTTGCGCTCCTTCAAAAAGGATGTCTTTTTTATTCTTGATCGCCTTATTCAACAATACCGTCGTATTACAAACATAGGGCGCGATAACCGAGGCGTATTTCATATATTCTTTATAGATCGCGTTAAACGGGAAGGCAGGATACGAATAGACTTTTTTGAAGATCTCGTTTTTTTCGATCAGATTATCCTTTAACTTCTCTTTAAAGACCGCGGGGTTCAAAAGATCGATCATTCTTATCCCGCAACGGTTTATCTTATCGGCGTAACAAGGCCCGATGCCCCTTCCGGTGGTCCCGATCTTATGGGTACGCCGCGCCTCCCGCAAGCTGTCTAATATCTTATGATAGGGCAAAATGACATGCGCCAGTGAAGATATCTTCATGCGTTTACTGATATCGATCCCGCTGTCCCGCAACTCATGGATCTCTTTGATCAAGGCCTGAAGGTCGACGGTAACGCCGTTACCGATACAACAGACCTTCCCCCGGTGCAATATTCCTGACGGGATAAGATGAAAAACATGCGTTTTCCCGTCAACCACGACCGTATGCCCGGCGTTGCTGCCTCCCTGATAACGGACGATATAATCCGCCCGCCCGGACAAGATATCGATGATCTTCCCCTTGCCTTCGTCTCCCCATTGCGCCCCTACAATAACTGTATTCATAAGAATATATATTCGGTTGTGAATGATTGCTTAAATGATCATTGAGCGCTCTTACGGGCTCATGGTGAATATTTTACGCGCGATATCCGGATGAGCGGCAATAAATTTCAATTCCTCATCAACCAAAGGCTTTTGATTATGCACATTGGCGTATCGGACCAGCTCCAGGATCTCGGTAGCTTCCTTATCGTTATGGAAAACGACCTCTAATTTGTCGATAACATTTCTGAATCCCTTGATACCCGAATATTCTCCGACGGTGATCTTACGCCCTGTTTCAATGATCTCGGGATCCCCCCTGCCTAATTCCTCGTAATCATAGAGCTCGTAATTTCGCCTGTCCTTGAGCGCGCCGTCAGCGTGAATGCCGGATTCATGGGCAAAGGCGTTTGACCCCACGCCGGGCTGGTTGATCGGGATCGGGATCCCAAACGCATAGGAGGCGTATTTACAGATCTTCCAGGCGGACTTCAGATTGATCCGTTCATCTAAAAGGTATTTGTCTTTTACCTGATTGCCGTACTTGATCGCTAAAATAACCGCGACCAAATCGGCGTTGCCGGCACGCTCTCCCATGCCGTTAATACAGGTATTAATATAGGCGTCGTATCCGGCATCATTGGCAGCCATAGCCCCGCAAATGGAATTAGCGACCACCAGCCCCAGGTCATTATGGCAGTGGACCTCGATCGGAAGCTTAACTTCTTCGGCGAGCTTTTTGATCCTTTCATAAATACTAAAGGGGGAATCACAACCCAGGGTATCACAATAACGTATCCGGTCAGCACCTGCTTTTTTTGCCGCCTGAGAAAATTCGATCAAATATTCCAATCGGGTACGGGAGGCGTCTTCCGCGTTAACCCCGATGCTTTTGACGCCTAAGGCACGGGCGACGCCGACGGCTTCCGTCATTTCTGCGATGATCGAGGCATGATCAAGCTTGCCTTTAAACTTATGGGTGATCATCTGGTCGGAAGTAGAAATTGAAAGATTGACGTGTTTCAATTGAGGCACCAGCTTAAATGACTCTTCAACATCCCCCTTGGTCGCCCGTAACCAACCGCCCAAACGTATCGGTAGAAGCGCGCCCCGCTCTGCGAGCTCCACATTCGCGTTCAAATAGTTGGTCTCATGATGCGTCAACGGAAAGCCGAATTCAGACTGAAAAACCCCCACTTCATTGAGCATCAGATTGATCATGGTTTTTTGTAATTTTGACAGGCAGATACGCGACGTCTGCACGCCGTCACGATTAGTCACATCAACAAGATATATCCTTGGTTTTATACTCATAGATTCTCCCTTGTTTTTTATACCCCTTGTTATACACCCGCATATTATCGCTTAAATATTTTTTTGAACTCTTCTTTGGACGGTATGCCGTTGGTGCCGAAGATCTCCTGGTTATCCATAAGATAGGTCGGCCCGCGCAGAACCTTCAGCTCAAGAGCCAAACCGATATTCGCTTCCAGCAGATCGGCCCCTTCCTGCCCCTGGGCACAGGTTTTGATCTTCTTTATATCTGCACCGGATAAACAATCATCCCACCAGGAGCTCCCGCTCTGAGCGGCCCGGCAGCTCATATAGCCCCAGAAAAGATGCGGGTAATATTTCTGGAGACAAACAGCGCGTAAATAATCCTCTACTTCGGCCGCCCCCTGAGCAGCGTCGAATCTTTTGCCTTGTTTTACCGCCAGGAAATGCACCTGCGGCTTTAAATCCTGTATCGCTTCCAGCAGGCCTGAGGATTGCTCTTCATACAAGCTCAGGAACAGATCAAGCTTGCCTTTTATCTTGGGCCGGTTTTGATAATACGCCACGCCGGTATAATACGATTTGAGCACATAATAACTGCCTTTGAGCTCCGCGTTGGCTTTTATTTCTTCGAATGCTTTTTCCTTTTCCGCTTCTTTTCCCAAAAGATACGCCGGCAACCCCGCAAGCGCAAGCTCTTTGGTTAATTTTGCCGCCTGCGCGTCGGGATAATACAGGTATGATACCGCCAGCCCCGGGAATCTTTTCTTTAAGTAGCTGACAACATTTTCCGTATTGCACGCGAAACAATCCTTAAGCGTCACCACCACAAGCGGCACTTTCAAAGCTTCGGTAAAAATACACTGCGCCTTCAGGCTTCCCGGAGCATCGCAGGCGCCGATCAACCCTTCTTTAGAGCACTGTGCATCGGAGAAGCAGCGCGGCAGGATCGCGGTTATCTCCGGGTCATCCGGGATCTGATCGGACAACCGAAGTTCCGCTATTTTAAGATCAATGATCTTCTTATCCTTGATAACCAGGGTGGCTTTTCCCAGCCGCCGTCCCTGCCAATAAGACCTCAAGATCATCGTTGAACCCGACTTAACAGGGGCTTCCGGCTTTGATTGCTTACTGCCCACCACCAGCACGTCAATATCCGGTACGCTGTTGATCAACGCCAGATCATCCGGCTCGGCAAGATTGCTTAAAAGTATTATGATCGAAACCGATTCTTTCTTTAACGCCTTTACCGCGGCTTTCACCGCAGCCTTGGGCTCAGAGAATTTTATCCCCCCGGATTTAGACTCTGCCAGAGGGGAAGTGACGCCGATAATACCGATCTTAATATCTCCGAAAGACTTAACCAGATACGGGACGAACTTACGCGTATCTGATCTATTCCCGGAAACATTGCACGACAAAACAGGGACAGAAATACCGGCGATATTCTCATTCAGGAAATCCTTGCCGAAATTAAATTCTTCAGGGGAAAGCGCTGCGGCATCATAACGCATCATATCCATGGCCTTAAGATTGACCCTGGTGCGTATCTTATCTAATTCCGCATTTTGCGTATATTCATCCATTACTCCGCCGCCGAAAAAAGCCCCGGAGTCCAACACTAAAGTATTGGCATTGGCTTTCCTTAATTCTTTTATTAATGCGGCGCGCCGGGATATGCCGCCGTCTTTCTCTTTCGGGCAGCTGCAGGTATAAAGCATGGAATGCGTTAAGCCGGTATAGATCAGCGTGATCTCTTCGGCATAGGCACAGCAGCGCAAAGACCCGCAGAAAAAGAGAACCGCAAGCCAAATAAAACCATGCCCGGAAAACGCATGAATTATCCTCTTCATACACCCCCCCTGCTTTACCTATGTATGTCGTTTGGATAGGGTTAAGATATTAGTTTAGTTGTAAGGGTAAGTGGTTAGGTTTTTTAAACCAAACTACTTCACCAAACTACTAGACTAACATCCTTACCCTCACCGATACCTCTGCACTTATTATAACTTGATCAATTTGACTTCCAGGATATTCTCCAGCTTCTTGATCTTATCCAAGAGCTCAGGAGACACCGGATTATCGACATTTAAAATACTGACCGCTACCCCCCCGGCGGCCTGCCGCCCGAAGGTCATAGCAGCTATATTGATATTATTCTTACCCATAAGCGTGCCGATATTGCCGATGATCCCGGGCTTATCCCAGTTCTTCATGACCAACAAATTCCCGAAGGGCGAAGCTTCAACATAAAAATCATCGATCCTGACGATCCGCGGCTCCCGTTTTGAAGAAAGGGTGGCGGCAACGACCCTGGTCTCTTTATCCGTGGTTATTTTCAGGGAAACCAGGTTAACAAAATCTTTTTCAGTCGAACTTTTTGTCTGCTCTATCTTTATCCCGCGCGTCCGGGCAAGAGGTATCGCGTTGATATAATTAACCGTATCCTTAAGGATGGGCGTCAAGAGCCCCTTGACGATCGCCATGGACAGTGAAGAGGTATCGTATTTATTAAGTTCGCCGGTAAAACGGATCTCTATCTCTTGCAGGGCCCCTTCGATGATCTGGCTTGAGAAATTCCCTAAACGCTCGGACATAATGACATAGGGCTGCAAGACCTTGTAAAGCTCAGGATCGATGCTCGGGTAATTAGCCGCATTCCTGATGCCCTGCCCTAATAAATAATCCCTGACGCACTCAGCCACTTCGATCGCGACATTGACCTGGGCTTCTTCGGTAGAGGCGCCTAAATGACAACTGACCACGACATTATCCAAAGTAAACAATTCCGACGCGGGGTCAGGAGGTTCTTTTTCAAAGACATCCAGGGCCGCGCCGGCGATCCTGCCTTCTTTTACCGCCTTGACGAGCGCCGCTTCATCGATGATCCCGCCGCGCGCGCAATTAATAAGCCGGCAGCTCTTTTTCATTAAAGAAATTTCTTTTTCAGAGATCAGATGCCTGGTATCCTCGGTTAAAGGGACGTGCACGGTAATGAAATCGGAATTCTTGAATAAGGTCTCCAGGTTCGCTACCTCAATACCCAGGTCAGCGGCGACCTCGCGGGAGAGATACGGGTCATAGGCGAGGATCTTCATCCCGAAAGAAAGCGCCCTGCGGGCGACTTCAGTCCCGATCCGTCCTAATCCGACGATCCCTAAGGTTTTTTTATACAGCTCAACGCCCATGAATTTAGAACGCTTCCACTCCCCTTTTTTAGTCGATGAATTCGCCAGCGGGATACTGCGCGCCAGCGACATGATCAAGCTCATCGTATGCTCGCAGGTAGAGATCGTATTGCCCGCGGGGGTATTCATGACCACGATCCCGCGTTCAGTCGCCGCAGGCAGGTCGACATTATCCAAACCCACGCCCGCCCGGCCGATCACTTTCAATTTATGCGCGGCCCCGATGATCTCCTTATTGGCTTTTGTGGCGCTGCGGACGATCAAAGCGTCATAATCCTTAATTATCTCTTTAAGCTCTTCCGGCTTCATCCCGGTTTTAACATCGACTTCAAAGTCCTTAACTTCCCTGAGTATCTTTAAACCTTCTTCCGATAACGAATCACTGATCAATATTTTCATCATAGAAGTCTCCCTCGACATTGACTTACACCCGGCGCAGATAGCACCCAGCCTACTGCTGCGGCGGAATTGCGCCGGCGTGCTGCTTTCTGCCTTACACCCCCGCGCTAAACGGAATTGCGCGGGGTGTGCTGCTTTCTGCCTTACACCCCCGCGCTGAACGGAATTGCGCGGGGTGTGCTGCTTTCTGCAGCACCGATAACCGTATATTATTTCAAAAATACCTGCTCTGCCGCTTTTATTCCCGTCCCCAATTCAAACTTGTATCCCATCTGAGCTAAAACTTTCTCCAGGCAGGATATCCCGACAATAATATCGAACTCCTCAATATACCCCATATGAGCGATGCGGAAAACCTTGCCCTTTAATTCATCCTGGCCGCCGGCGATGGTAACGCTATAGGTATCACGCATCGTCTTGACCAGTTTTTCTCCGTCGAGCCCGTCAGGAACACAGACCGCGGTCACTACGTCGGAACCGGCATCAGGGGCAAAAAGCTTTAATCCCAGCGCTTTCATCGCCGCGCGGACAGCATCCGCCATTTTCGCGTGACGGCTGAAAACAGCGGCCATACCGTCCTGCTTCATCATCTTTAACGCTTCGATCAAAGCGTTAATTAAGGTGATCGCGGGAGTAAACGGGGTATCGGCTTTATCATAGGCCTTTTTTGCTTTGCGTAAATCCCAGTAATAGCGGGGGCTTTGAGCGGTTTCGACCGCTTTCCAGGCCTTGGGGCTTACCGAAATAAACCCTAAGCCGGGGGGGAGCATCAAGCCTTTTTGAGAGCCGGAAACCACGATATCACAATGCCATTCGTCCGCCTTAATATCTATGGCGCCCAAACCGCTGATCGCATCCACCACTAAGACCGCCGAGGTATCTTTGATCACTTCGCCGATCGCTTTAATATCATTAACGACGCCTGTTGAAGTTTCACAGAGTGTCGTAAAAACAGCTTTTATTTTAGGATTTGCTTTCAACCGCCGGGCTATTTCCTGAGGGTCTACCGCTTTGCCCCAGGTCACATCAAGGACTTCCGCATTGCACCCATAAGACTTGCAGATCTCCGTCCAGCGTTCCCCGAATTTCCCGCCCTGGATAACAAGCGCGGCGTCACCGGCGGATAACAGGTTCGCCACCGCGGTTTCCATGGCTCCGGTGCCGGAAGACGCCAGTATAAAAACCTCATTCTTGGTTTGGAATACAAAGCGCAATCCCTCATGCGCCTGCTTTAATACATCCTGGAATTGCGGGGTGCGATGATGAATGATCGGCCGCGCCATGGCTTCTAAAACCTGAGGAGGAAGCGGTGTCGGGCCCGGTGTTAATAGATAGTTTTTTCTCATGCTCTCTTCTCCTTTACTGCGTATCTTTTTTCCCCTGCCTTATGGCGGGAGGAAAAAGGAACAACGCTTAATCACCCTGGAATAGTAAGGTTATTTTTTTGTATTGACGACGACCTCATCGATCAATTTATAATCTTTTGCTTCTTCCGCGGAAATAAAATAATCCCGGTCGGTATCTTTTTGTATCTTTGCCAGCGTCTGACCGGTATGATAGGCAAGGATATTGTTGAGCCGTTCGCGCAATTTCAGGATCTCCGCGGCATGCCGGGAAATATCTTCAGCGGTCCCTTCAAAACCTCCCCAGGGCTGATGGATCATGATGCGGGAATTCGGCAGGGAAAAACGCTTCCCCTTAGCGCCGGCGCATAAAAGAATAGCGCCCATGCTTGATGCCTGGCCGACGCAATAGGTCGCGACATCGGGCTTAACAAACTGCATCGTATCATAGATCGCCAGGCCCGCGGTCACTGAGCCGCCCGGAGAATTAATATAAAGGCTGATCTCCTTGGCGGCATCTTCCATCTGCAGGAACAACATCTGGGCAACAACGAGATTTGCCACGTTATCATCGATAGCGGTGCCGATAAAAATAATGCGGTCCTTCAACAAACGGGAATAAATATCGTATGCCCGTTCATACCCGCGTGACGTCTGCTCGATAACCATCGGAACTAACTGCATTTTCTCCCTCATTCTGCCTCCATTCATGCGTGGATTGGCTACCACGCCGTTTTCCCCTAACCGCTAAGAGACCTGCCAATCCGCTTCTCTGAACAACAACTCCATCACCCGTTGCGGCATATGTTCATCAAGGGCGATATTTTCTTTCTTAGCGACTGCCGCTAAAAACAGGTAAACCTCGACCTGTTTACGCGCCTCCGGAGTCAATCTTTCCACCATGACCTTTTCCTGTTCCGAGATCTTATCTTTCGGAAAACCTTTCATCGCCAGGTCCATCTTCGCCTGGCGTAAGAGGTCCTGCAGCTGCTTATCGACCAAAGACTGGGGTAGCTTCAGGTCCATCCCCTTGCCTAAATGCTCAATAAGCTGATTCTCGACTTTTTGGCGCTCGAGATTTTCTTTTTGGATAAGTACCTGGCGGGTGATCGCTGCCTCTAATTCCGTCAGCGCGGGAAACCCCATCGCCTTGGCAAAGCCGTCATCCATGGTATCGATCTTACGCGACTCTTTCAGGGAATCCATATGGCGCTTTAAATCATCGGCTGAAACAGCCGGCTTCTCATATTTCACGGTAATTCCTTTATACTCCTTAAGATTGATCTCAGGCATGACTTCAACCTGGGCCTTAAAAGAAAGGGTCTTTCTGTCAAGCTTCACATCGGAAACGTGCGGTACCTCCAGGACTTCCAGCCCCTCTTTTTCCACCGCCTTTGTATATACCTCCGGGATCAATTCATTCATGACCTGATGATGCGCCTCTCCCGAGAAATTCTTTTCCAGGATATCGCGGGGGATATGGCCCGGGCGAAAACCGGGGACTTTCGCTTTTTCGCCGATACGCTTAAAAACCTCTTCGAATTTATTCTTGACGGTATCGTCGCTTATTTCAATGGTGATCTCACGCTTGCTGCCTTCTAATTTCTTTACTTCCGTTTTCATCTTACTTCTCCTCAATATCGCAGGCTCGAAAAGCTACTGGAAAATTAAATGATCATTGCTTACATTTTAAATTTTTCACCCAAATATATCTCTCTTGCCTTCGGATTATTAATTAACTCCTCCGCGGTCCCGGAAATCAGGATCTTGCCGCCGGCGATCAAATACGCGCGGTCGGTGATCGAAAGAGTCTCCCTCACATTATGGTCGGTCAATAAGATCCCCAACCCCTTTTTCTTTAATTCCCTGATGATCTCCTGCGCTTCATTAACAATGATAGGGTCTATGCCTGAAAAAGGCTCATCGAGCAGGATAAACGACGGATTTGTAACCAGCGCGCGGGTGATCTCAAGGCGCCGGCGCTCTCCGCCGGAAAGCGTGAACGCCTTATGCTTGGCTAAATGCGCGATCTTTAATTCTTCCAAAAGATTCTGCAGCTTTTTCTTGCGCTGCGTACGGCTTAACGGAACCGTTTCCAGGATCGCCATGATATTTTCCTCAACGGTCATTTTCCGGAAGATCGAAGCCTCCTGCGAAAGATAGCCGATCCCGTAATGAGCGCGTTCATGGATAGCCAAAGCGGTAATGTCCTGGTTATCAAAGATGATCTTGCCTTTAAGCGGCGGGATAATACCGACGACCATATAAAAAGTCGTTGTTTTTCCGGCGCCGTTAGGCCCCAGCAACCCCACGATCTCCCCGCGCTTGACCAGCATATCAACGCCTTTGACGACCTCCCGGCCGTCATACGATTTTGTCAAACCTTTAATTTCCAGCAGATGCATCCGGCTCCCTTTCGCTATTTTTTTGATAACGCGCTTTCAAGCTTGCCCTCGGAATAAATAACCAGCTTCGGCTTGCCTAAAAGGATGATCTTATTGTCAGAGGCGCTGTAGACTGCCTCGTCACTATTTGAAATATTGTCGCCGCGGACAATCGTTACGTTCCCATACGCCTTTATTTTATCCACCTGGCTGGTCATCGCCCCGGCAGGCAGGCCGGCAGAAGAGGCTTTAGGCGCTTCCTGATTATTAGACTTGATAAAATAGACTTCCATCACATCGCTGTAAATTGAACCGTCGACGGTATCGACTTTTACATTATCGCTAAAGGTCGCGATATTACGCTGATAATCTATTTCCAGCGAACCATCGCAGGTCACCATGATCTTATTCTTTACGGCCGCGTTTGCAGCGTCTTCGAGGTTGACGGCAGGAGGCTTGATCTCTACCTGCACATCTTTTTTTAAGCTCACTTTATTAAGATTCGGCTGCCCGATCGCCCCCAAAGCGGTAGCGATAATATTATCCCGCTCAATATTGACGGGGGCCTTGGTGGTCACCAATTGGTTCTTCCGGTCCCAATCTAAAGAATCGGTCGTCATTTTCGCGCCGGTTGACGTCGAGATCAACACGTTCTGCTGCAGTTGGACATTGCCGTCGGCCTTATTATAACTTCCCTTATCGGCCGTCAGGCGGATATTCTCGGCTTCCCCGTACAAATTACCGACCACATCCTTCATTTTAACGTCGTCAGTCACAATATCAGCCGATTTCCCGGACAGGTCCCAATTCTTTTTGCCTTTTTCCCCGAAACCGGAAAGCGAGAAATCCATGATCTGCTGCTCACCCTGCTGGGTGACTTTGGTTTCAGTAGCTAAGGCGTTTGGAGCCAGAAAAACAAACATCGCCAGCACCCATACCGGTACAAATTTAGGTATCATAATGTCCCAAAGCTCCTTCCCATTTATCCTGGCTTTTTAAGATCAGCTCCGCTACTTCCCGGACCGCGCCGCGGCCTCCCTGACGGGATGTAACATAAGAAGCGGCCTTCTTGATCTCGGCTACCGCATTATTTACCGCAACCGGAAAACCCACCCGTTTCATCAAGCACAGGTCAACCAGGTCATCGCCGACAAAGCAAAGTTCGGCGCTGGTAACCCTGAATTTCCGTAATACTTTCTTCAAAATCCTGGTTTTCGGGGAAATATTCTCAAAGACCGCCTTAACCTGCATATCCCGGGCGCGCGGCTTAAGGGCCCGCGAGCCTTTAGCGGTAACCAGGACAGTCTGGATCCCCATTTTACGAAGAAGTGAGACCCCCATACCGTCATGGACGTCGAAGAACTTCATTTCCTTGCCATAGGAATCATAAATGATCCTTCCGTCGGTAAGGACCCCGTCGACATCCAATAAGAGGACTTTGATCTTTTTAGCTTTTTCGATTACCGAATGCTCCATAGAACGCTTTTGCTGTGAAAAAAACTATACCAACCCCGCCCGCAACAGGTCCTGAACATCCAATAAACCGATCGGCCGGCCGTTTTCGTCGACAACCGGGACCTCATCGATGCGCTTCTCTTCCAATATATGCATCGCCTCGGCAGCAAGCCTGTCTTTGGTGATCACGAGCGGATCACGGGTCATAACATCACTGATCTTTCTACGGGGCAAATCACGATCGCTCTCGATATGCCGGCGCAGATCGCCGTCGGTGAATATCCCGATCAGTTTTCCCTTTTTATCGACGACAGAAGCTGAGCCGGTGCGCGCGCGGGTTATCGCCAAAAGGACCTCGGAAACCGACTTTTCGGCGTCGACCACCGCGTGGGCTTTACCGGTACGCATGATATCTTCCACCGTTAATAAAAGCCGCTTTCCCAAAGCCCCTCCGGGATGGAAAAAAGCGAAATCTTTTTCTTTAAAACCCTTTAACTCGACCAAACATACCGCTAAAGCATCGGTCATCGCCAAGGTGGCAGTCGTCGAAGCGGTCGGGGCCAGGCCTAAAGGGCAGGCCTCTTTTTGAGTTGAAACATCCAGGACCACATCGCTATAACGCGCCAAAACCGAGGCAATATTACCGGTCAGCGCTATGATCTTTGAGCCGATCTTCTTTAACAGCGGCATTAATTGTTTTATCTCGTCTGTCTGCCCGCTGTTAGAAATAACGATCACGACATCTTCGGGGGTTACCCTCCCTAAATCACCGTGGATCGCTTCAGCGCAGTGCAGATATAAACTCGGCGTGCCCGTAGAAGCCAATGTCGCCGAGAATTTCTGGGCGATGATCCCTGTCTTTCCCATGCCGCTTACCACGACCCTGCCGCGCGCCGCCAGAATAATATCGATCGCAGCGCGGAAAGTATCATTAATGCGCGGCTTCAACGCTAAGATCGCCTGAGCTTCAATATCTAAGACTTCTTTTGCCCGTTTTATAAGATTCATTCTTTTCTTTCTTGCCCCGAGCCCTGTCAAGAGGTAGCTTTTGACTTTTGACTTCTGACTTTTGGCTTTTAACTTTTAACTTTTAAAGCCCCCTCAATACTCATGACCTCACGAAGAAGCTTTTTCAGTTGTTTAAGATCTATCATATTCGGCCCGTCACAAGGCGCGCGGTCAGGCTTCGGGTGGACTTCCAAAAACAGCCCGTCGCAACCAAACGCCACTGCCGCGCGGGAGAGCCCCGCGACAAATTCACGCTGGCCTCCGGAACAAATACCCTTTCCTCCCGGCAATTGAATGCTATGGGTGGCGTCATAAATGACCGGATACCCGGACTGGCGCATTACTCCCAGCGAACGCAGATCGGAAACTAAATTATTATACCCGAAGCTATACCCCCGCTCCGTAAGCAGTATCGATGTATTGCCGCTGGACTCTATCTTCTTGACAATAGGCATGATGTCCCACGGGGCAAGGAACTGGCCTTTCTTAATATTGACCACTTTCCCCGTTTTTGCCGCGGCGACCACGATATCGGTCTGACGGCACAAAAACGCGGGGATCTGAATAATATCTAAAACTTCCGCAGCCGCTTTCATGTCGTTTTGACAATGCACATCGCTTAAAAGCGGAACATCGAGCTTTTGTTTCACGCGCGCGAGGATCTCTAAGCCTCTTTCTATCCCCGGGCCCCGGTAAGAATCCAGCGAAAGCCTGTTGGCTTTATCATAGCTCGATTTAAAAATAAACGGGATACCGCACGAAGCGGCGATCTCCTGCAACCGCTTTGCAGTTTCCAAACAATGCCGCTCGGATTCGATCACGCAGGGGCCCGCGATCAAAACTAAAGGGTTTCTCCCCCCGAACCTCACCGGACCGACGGTAATTTGCTTTATTATCATACCGGATGCTCTCTCTTGCTGAAATAATGCTTAAAAGACTATACGGATTTCCTCAAATACTCTTTAACGCGCTCCAGATCTTCAGGAGTATCCACACCGATGGTATCGAACTTGGTCTCAATGACTTTAATACGATAACCTTCTTCAAGCACCCTTAACTGCTCTAATTTCTCAGTCTGTTCTAAAGAAGAAACAGGCAGATTTTTAAACGTAAACAAAAAATCCTTTGTATACCCGTAGAGCCCGATATGTTTATAATATACCGGCGCTTTTACGTCGGAATTCTGCGCGTGATAGGGGATTGCCGCGCGGGAAAAATACAGCGCGAAATTATTCTTATCCACCGTGACTTTAACCACATGCGGGTCATTGATCAGGTAGGGATCTGTAATCTTCTTCATCACCGTTGACATCGAAATATCGCCGTGGCTTAACAATACCTGCGCGACAGTATCGATCATGGTAGGATGTATCAAAGGCTCATCCCCCTGTATATTGACCACGACCTTCACATCCAAAGGATTAATGACTTCAATGATCCGGTCGGTCCCGCAGACATGCCCTCGGGCGGTGAAAACCACTTTTGCACCGAAATCCTTAGCTGCCTGGGCGACACGCTCATCATCACAGGCAATGATCAGATCATCCAAAAGCAATGCCTGTTTAGCCCGTTCCCATACATGCTGCAGCATCGGCTTGCCCAGAATATCCACCAGGACCTTACCGGTAAGCCTGGTAGAAGAATACCGCGCGGGAATAATACCGATAACATCCATCGTTTTTTATATTTCCTTCAGGTCGGATAACCTGCCCAGGAGTTCTTCCCTGCTGGTTACCGCCGTTCCCATCTTGCCGACCACGATACCGGCAGCGACATTAGCGATACGCGCCGCCTCCAATTTACTCGCCTTACTGGAAAGCCCTAAGGTAAATGTCGCGATGACCGTATCCCCCGCTCCCGAGACATCAAAAACCTCCTGCGCCACCGTCGGGATATGGGTCTTTAAGCCATCCTTCTCAAAAAGGCGCATACCGCTTTCCCCCAAGGTGACCAGGATAGAATCCAAATTCAAATATTTCAGGATACTCTCCGCGGCCTTATCGATATCCCTGTCGCTGGCCAGGCGGGGGACATTAAACTTAAAGCGGTTCGTCGTATCCTTGATCTTTAAATTCTTAATGGCATTTTCCAGCTCTTTACGATTAGGCGTAATCGAGGTCGCTCCGCGATAATACTGAAAATGGTCTTCTTTCGGGTCAACGATAACGATTTTCTTATAGGCATGCGCGAGCGTAACCACCTCTGCAAGCAGATGTTTATTGATAACGCCCTTACCGTAATCTTCAATAATGACCGCGTCAAATTTTTTTATCGAACGCTTCACAAAAGCGGCGATCTTGCGGTTAAAATCCAACGGGAGCGGTTCAACATGCTCCCAATCAAGCCTGACGATCTGCTGGTGGCCGCCGATAATACGGGTTTTGACCGTCGTATAACGGTGCGGTTCGACAAAAACCCCGTCAACAGAGATCTTTCGTTTCTTTAATTCAGAGAGAAGAATATCCGTATTCTTATCCTTGCCGATAGCCCCTACCAGGCAGACATGGGCGTCAAAAGAACGGATATTATTTGCTACATTTGCCGCCCCTCCCGGGACAAAGGTATGCTTCTTCGCCCATACCACCGGCACCGGCGCTTCGGGAGAGATCCGGTCGACATCACCCCAGATATACTCATCCAGGATCAAATCCCCCAAAACCAGGATATTCCTTCCGGAAAAATTATTGATGATTTCTTTTAAATTACCCATACTATATTGAATTTAACTTAGAGATTTTAATCTGCAAGGGTTTAGAAAAGAACTGTATAATTTTATCATAATTTCAGATTAAAGCAACTAGATTAATAAAAAGCTAGGGCGAAAAACGCCCTTGAACTTGGTTGACTGGTAAAAGGATATCTGGAGACTGGGGCACGGGCGACTGGTGACCAGAAGAATTAAAAATCTTCATGGCCGCAGGTCACAAGACACCCCTCGACAAGCTCAGGGTAAACCCTTCGACTTGGTTAACAGATAAAGCTATCAGGCGCTCAGGGTAAACCCTTCGACTTAATGAACAGGTAAAGTTATCAGACGCTCAGGGTAAACCCTTCGACTTAATGAACAGGTAAAGTTATCAGACGCTCAGGGTAAACCCTTCGACTTAATGAACACGTAAGACTATAAGGCGCTCAGGGTAAACCCTTCGACTTAATGAACAGGTAAAGTTATCAGACGCTCAGGGTAAACCCTTCGACTTAATGAACAGGTAAAGTTATCAGGCGCTCAGGGTAAACACGTAGTCGATGGTCCACAGTCCGTGGAAGGTGAGAAACTTTACGGTTTTTGCTTTAAGCGCACATTTGAAAACTTTTTCCAAATGTCTGCAAGGAATTACGAGGCGTTGAAGCACGCTTGCTATACGTAAGTCTACTGGCGTAAACGCCGAGTAAACCGCAGCAGACGGAAAAAGTTTTTTGTGCGCGTAAGCAAAAACCGGAAAGTGTAAACCGAGGGATCGGCTCACAAGTCGCAGGGGATCAGGTGAATCGGGAAACCGAAACGAGGGAATCCGGGAATCGGGGATAAATCTATGACTATAATGGTCACATGACACAAGTCACAGGTCACCCCTCGACAAGCTCAGGGTAGACACGTAGTCGATGCTCCATGGTTGTTTATCGTGTTATTCTGGGGCTAAGCCGTAGGCGGCTTACGAAGAATCTGATTAGTTATAAGATCCTTCCTAATAGATACGTAAGCGACTCAGGATGACGGAAAAACTTGCTATGTATGCGGCTCAAAGAGGTGAATATATTTGGTTTCTTTATATCCGGTTTATCTGCAGGGATTTAACGAAAGAGGCATTCAGCTACTCCGTGATCTCCTGGTTCTGGTAAAGTTTTTTGTACAAACCGCCTTTCGCGAGCAATTCCTGGTGGGTCCCTACCTGTACGATCCTGCCTTCATTCAGGACCATAATACGGTTAGCGTGCCTAATGGTAGAAAGACGGTGCGCGATAACAAAGACCGTACGGCCATGGATAAGCCGGTTTAGGGCCTCCTGTACCAGGCGTTCCGATTCCGTGTCTAATTGGGAGGTCGCTTCATCAAGGATCAAGATCGGAGGGTCTTTTAGTAACGCCCGGGCAATAGAAATCCTTTGGCGTTCTCCTCCGGAAAGCTTGGCCCCGCGGTCTCCGATATACGTTTCATATCCGACCGGTAAATTCTTAATGAATTCATCCGCGTGCGCCTGGATCGCGGCCCGCTCTACCTCTTCCCGGGAGGCATTAGGCCTGCCGTAAGCGATATTAGCGCGGATGGTATCGTTAAAAAGGATCGTTTCCTGGGTAACGATACTGATCAATTTACGCAGGGATTTAATATTGACATCCCGTAAATCAAAGCCGTCGATAAGTACCCTGCCGCTCTTGGGGTCATAAAAACGGGGGATCAGGTCAACAAGCGTCGTCTTCCCTGAACCGCTGGGCCCCACGATCGCTAAAACCTCCCCCTTCTTAACCTTGAGATTGATATCTTTTAAGATCTCCTGAGTTTCATAGTTAAAAACTATATTCTCAAATAATATACTATCTTTAAAATCAAGCAGCTCCTGGCTGTTTTTCTTCTCGACAACCGTAGGCAGGGCATCGAGGACCTCATATATCCGCGTCCCCGCGGCAACTGCCTGCTGATTGATGGAGTTGACCGAGCTTAATTTTTTAAACGGCCTGACCAGGGAAAATAAAGAACCCAGGAACAGGCCGAATACACCGAAGGAAATCTTACCGTCGATAACTTCCCTCCCGCCCCAAAAAAGGACAAACAATCCCGCCAAACATCCCAAGAGCTCGGTAAACGGGCCTAAAAGCAGGATACGCTTAATAGACTTCATGGAGATCCGGTAGTAGTTATGATTTACCTGGTTAAATTTACGCACCTCATAATGCTCCATATTGAAGGCTTTAACGATACGCGTTCCGACGATCGTTTCAAAAAGCAGTGAGTTAATGTCCGCCATGGTCTCCTGGCTCTTACGGGAAAGCTTACGTAAAACTTTTCCGACCTTGACTATCGGCAGGCTGATCAAAGGCAGGAGCACTAAAGCGGTAAAAGCAAGGCGCGTATTGATAAAAAATATCAGGAAAGTAAATAAGAGCACCTGAAAGCTCTGATATATTAAATCCGTTGAGCCGTAGGAAACGGCATTTTCAACGAGCTTAACGTCGTTTGTGATCCGCGATATCAATTCACCGCTTCGCTTCTTCTTAAAATAGTCTAAAGACAGCGTCTGGAGCTTCGCGTAAAGCTTTGACCTGATGTCCCGGACCACCAATTGCCCGATATCAGACATGAAATAATTCTGCAGGAACCCGAATAAACCTTTAAAGACAAAAAGGACCAACACCCCGACCGCCATATAATTCAAAAGCACTATCTGAGGGGTATTATTCAGAGAATCAATAAGCCTGGTAAGAAAAGCAGGCAGGCGCGCGGGGACGATAATAGGCTTATTAGTCAAGACCTTGTCCGTTAAAGGAACAAGCATCCCCAGGGAGACGCCGTCAAATATCGTAGAAAAGAACATGCAAACCGACGCAAGAATAAATAAGCCTTTGTGCGGTTTAATAAACTTCAGCAATTTTAAATATTCGTGCATAGCATCCTTTTTATGATAAAGCTGATATCGATAAACTAAATTATTAATTTAAGTTTAAAGTCTAAAATTCAAATATCAAAGGAAATCTAAAGGTACAAGGTTAAATTTTAAAATTTAACCTTAAAACTTAAACCTTCCTTTGTTATTTAGCCTTTAGCCTTGAAAATTAACCCAGCACTCTTGATCTTAGAATTCCAGATCCTCATTTAGATTCATTATCCTATCATATGCGTTGACTTTTGTCGAGTAATTTGCTATTATCGTCTTATGAAAAAAATAAAAATTGCGGTCGTAGGCACCGGTTATTTAGGCAGTATCCACGCGAAATTATATAAAGCAATACCCGCCTGCAGCCTTGAAGCGGTTTGCGACATAGACAAAACCCATTCAGATAAAATAAGTTCTGAACTAGGAGTAAGCGGCTTTACCGATTACCGGCAGTTATTCGGTAAAGTTGACGCTGTCAGTATCGCGGTCCCCACAAAACAGCATTACGAAATAGCCCGACAATTCCTGATGCAGGGTATACATACGCTGGTTGAAAAACCTTTCACCAGCACCTTAGCGGAAGCGGATTCGCTCATTGAAACCGCTCAACAGAAAAACCTTATCTTGCAAGTCGGCCATATTGAGCGCTTCAATTCCGCCTTTGCCGCCACCCGGAAACTTATAAAAGAACCGAAATTCATTGAATGCCATAGGTTAAGCGCTTTTCCCAACCGCTCATTAGATGTCGGCGTCGTTTTGGATATCATGATCCATGACATCGATATCATTCTCGGCCTTGTTCCTTCAAGAATAAAAAGGATCGATTCGATCGGTATCAACGTCCTTACAAAATTTGAAGATATCGCCAACGCGCGGCTTACCTTTGAAAACGGCTGCGTTGCCAACCTTACCGCCAGCCGCGTGTCGGATGAACCAATGCGTAAGATCAGGATATTCCAGGAAAATACTTATATTTCCCTGGACTACAAAGAAGCAAAAGCAAGCGTTTATAAGAAAAACGCGCTCATGATCACCAAACATAACCTGCCTATTGAAAAAGAGCAGCCCTTGCAAAAAGAATTGGAATCCTTCATCGATTGCGTCATAACCGGCAAAGAACCGCTGGTATCCGGGCCGGTCGCCCGGGAAGCATTGGCAGTCGCCCTGGATATACAACGGCAAATATGGGACAAGAAAAACACGTAATCATTATCTGCGGAGAAGCTTCCGGAGACCTCAACGCTTCTGACCTGGCAAAGGAACTCATGGCGCAAGCACCCGGCATTAAGATTTCCGGTGTCGGAGGCCCGCTCTTACGCCAAACCGGAGCCAAGCTGTACGCGGACATTAAAGGCCTGGCGGTCATGGGTTTCTTTGATGTTTTAATGAAGCTACCGCAATTCCTCGCGCTTAAAAAATTGCTCGTGCGCAAGATCCGGGAAGATAAACCCGACGCGGTAGTCCTTGTGGACTTTTCCGGTTTTAACCTGAGACTTGCAAAAGCTATCCATAAAGACGTTCCGGTTATTTATTATATCAGCCCTCAAGTATGGGCGTCACGGGAGGCAAGAGTTAGAACGATCCAAACATGTATTTCTAAAATGATCGTGATCTTTAAGTTCGAAGAGGCATTTTATAAAAAACACGGGATAAACGCCGATTTTGTCGGGCACCCCCTCTTGGACATCGTAAGGCCGTCGGTAAAGAAACGGGAGTTCTTACACCAATTCCACCTGTCCGGTTCCAAGACAACTATAACGCTCCTGCCCGGCTCCCGCAAAGGCGAAATAAAAAAAATACTTCCCGTCATGATAAAAACTGCCGCGTTGATCAGAAAACAGATAGAAAATTCGCAATTCATTATCGCGAAATCCCCGTATGTTGAATCAAATATCTATGAACGTATCATCACCGGCTCCGGGCTCAAAGTAACGGTCATTGAAGGAAAAACCTATGACTGCCTCAATAGCGCCGATTTCGCCCTGGTCTGCTCCGGCACGGCGACACTTGAAGCCGCTATTCTACAAAAGCCTTTCGCCGTTGTTTATAAAACTACCCTCTTAAATTATTTCCTCTACCGGCCTCAGATCAAGCTGCCCCATATAAGCCTCGTTAATATCCTTGCCCAAAAAGAGGTTGTGCCCGAATATATCCAATTTCGCGCTACTCCCCGGAAGCTCTCAAAGATGGTCATTGATACGCTGCATAACCCCGCCGCGCTTGAGCGGATGAAAAAAGAGCTGGAAGCTGTTACTGCGCTTCTCGGGGAAAAAGGAGCAAGTAACCGGGCTGCCCGCGTTATTATAAGCCTTATCAGGAGCCCGCAGGGAAAAACTTCCCCAACTGCCTGAATGAAAGGGATTATTCCTTATCGATTGACTCGATAGCCGTTTCTATATTTTTTTCGATGCTTCGTTCGATAAAATTGGGGATTGAATTCTGTATCCTTCGTTTGAAATCCGATTGCAGCCATTTGAAGTTCATGCCATGCAGCCATCCTGAAAGTTGGAAATCAAAGGTCAGCGAATCCATATCTTTATCCAGGAGCCTCAAAAGAGGGGTAAATTTAGGGGATTCGCGCAGTAACGATTTTGAGAAAACTAAAGAAAGCTTGCTTGAAACCAGGTCATTCATGCCCAGGCCAAACGCCCCGCTCACCCGAAGGTCTCGGGAATCCAGATTAATCCGCGCCAGCCTCGCCCCTTCTTTGTCAATTGAGAAATTGGAAACTGCCCGGGAAAAATCGACCTTCTGAAGGGAACTGAGTCCGAAAAAATCAGCCAGCCACTTAAAGAATTCGAAATTATGCAAATACCCGTCCCTGATCGCTAATCCTCCCCGCAAATACATACCGGGAGAGCTGCGAAAATGCATCTGGCTGAAAAGTTTTCCATGCACTTTAGAAAAATGGACCAAAATACCGTCTAATGAATGAGCGTTACAATTACGTAAACGCAACGTAGCGCTCACCTGCGCGGGGACCCGGCCCATATCGACGCTTGCCCTGCCCCGCAAAGCCCCTTCAGCGAACCGGGAACCGAATCCCCAGGATAGATACCGGTCATTGAGCAAAAATAAACTACTCCTAAAATCCTTTAATTGTATCGTATACGTATTACTGTCGGTCTGGCAAAAGAACTCTGCCTCTTTAAAATCCACGGCAAAACGGGGGTGAGCTCCGCAATTAACCGTAACCCCCTTGAAGCCGGCCTCAAACTTTTCCAAAGGAATGCTTCCTTTTTTCTTTTTGACAAAATCAAAGTTCAATTGAGCATCAAAACAAAACAGGTCGTTCTGAAAATCACCCTTTACCCCTAAAAGTATCTTTTTGAAGTTTTCAACCCGCGCATCTTCCAGCATATGGGCAAGGCTGGAGGAAAACATCAAATCAAAACGGATAGGGTCCCCCAGCACAATACTGCCGGTTAAACTGCAAGGATTATTATTAATCGAGAAACTCAAATGATTGATACGTAACTGAGGAAAGACCAAATTGGCGCGGCAGTTAATATCGAGCAGGTACAGATTCGCTTGAGGCATGCCGACCGCTTGAGAAAACTGCTCGGATACGGGAAGTAGAGCGCTTCCGGCGGCTGCGCCGGGCCCGCGCTGAGCCGGCTCATCCATACGGGTATCAATGAAAGCAAACCCGTTGAGCACCACATCATGGCTCAGAAATTTTCCCCAGAATTTCGCATACAGGTCCTTGCGTATAACTTCCAGGGTCTCAAACGAAACGCCCGCGTGCTCCAGCCTCCCCCGGAATCGATACTGCAACGCGACCCCTTCCCTGCTGCGGCTCTGGAGGCGGCTTTTTTCTAATAACAACACATCCGTATCTTTGCTCAAAGAGCCTCTCCCGGAAATTTCGTCGCCTTTTATCGACACTTCAAGAGTACTGGAAAAATAATTCGGGTTACTCCCCTTTTGATCCAGGTCAAGCCGTGCCTGTCCTATTGAAAAATGCACATCCTGTTTCGGCAAAAGGCGGATAAATTCAACGATCTGCACGAAATTTTCCCGCAAAAAATTATAGAATTTGTAGTAATTCATGCGCGGTTGATAGAACTTGATGTCGAGAACGACAAAATCCCTTTTGAACGCCAATTGCAGGGGGGAAAACCGTAAACGCACGAAAGGAACGCTCATAGCCGGGAGCATTTTTCCCGAACGTTCAGAAGAAATACTAAGGTCGGTTATAATGATAAATCCGGGAGGCAGATAAAAGATCTTTCCGAAAGAGACATCCTGGGCGAAGTAACTATCAATATTATGGGACAGGGAATTCTTTGCGGCGGCACAAAAAAGATTGGCAATAACCGTAAGTAAAACGATACCGGCTATTACGCATTTGGCAGCCCACCAGAAGATCCGCCTAATACGATATTTGCGCATAAAGCTCATTATTAACGTAAAATTCAATCTTATCGATATAATAAACCGCTTTATACTTCTTACGCAAGGCAGATATATATTTGAATTCTTTTGAATTCCGGAACAAAAAGGTCATCTGGCGGAACAAAACAATTTCTTTTTCCAGGCCCTTGACGAGCGCTTCCTTATTTTGCTTCCCGGCGATATTCAAAAGGTAGGCCAACGCGAACAATTTACCGCGGGAATCGGGATAATCAGTGACAAACCGGTTGAAAGCCTGCCAGCTGTCCTGGTAATCAGCGATGGAAAAATAATATTCCGCAATCGCGAATAACGCAGGTTCGGCGTAGCGTGAATCAGGATGATCCGCCAGAAGCGAACGGAAATGCATAAAAGCGGTATTTTCATCATGGGCATTGATCGCCTCTATTGCCTGATTATACCGGTACCCGCTTTCCTGCGCGTAAACATAAGGGAACCATACTGCCTGCAATAACAAAAACACCGCAACGGCTGTTCGTTTCATTTATACCTGCCCCCTCATAAAGCCCGCCGTAACACTTCAACCGCCGAGCCTCATAAAATAAAACCTCTTATTTCTTTTTAAACGACACGAGCGCCTTTTCATTATTGCTTGTTGAAAGGATAAGCCGGGCCGGGCACCCCTCAGGACACGTAGTCCCATAAGCCAGCGTAATATCGATATCGTCTTTGGCTAATTTTGCCGTTAACGCTTTTAACGCACCCTGCTTATTCTTCAACTCGACTACCAATACCTCCTGCTCCTTGACCGTCCGATACCCCTCTTTTCTCAACGCTTCAACCGTACGCACGGCATCATCGGTCACCACCATGAGCAAAGCGTCATTACCGCTGGCGTAGCCGGCGATAGCGTCGATATTAAAACCATGGTCTGCGATGATCTGGGAGATATCAGCCAACACACCGATCTTATTGACCACACGCAGCGTCACTTCCTTAGCTAACTTTACACTTTTGATCATATCAGCCTCCTTTCGCAGAAAGCGAAACACGCCGCAGCACCCCAGCTTATAGGTGTGCTGGGTGCGCCCTTTCTGGGCAGCAAGCGGCGTACCTTGCCCTTCCAATTAAGGCAAGGTGCCAACGCAATTCCGCCTCAACCGGTTATTTTCTCACATAGGCATTCAAGATCTTCTGGTCCGCCTGCGGCTTATCAAAGCTTCCCGTCGGTGAATTCTCTATTTTTTCGACGACATCATAGCCCACGGCAACCTCTCCGAAAATAGTATGCTTCATATTTAACCACGGCGTTGGTTTTGTCGTAATAAAGAACTGGCTCCCGTTGGTATGCGGCCCGGCATTAGCCATAGCCAGGATACCCGGTTTATCAAATTTGACGGCGCTGGAAAATTCATCTTCAAAAGGTTCTCCCCAGAGCGATTCCCCTCCCCTGCCTGTACCGGTAGGATCTCCCCCCTGGACCATAAAATCTTTGATCACCCGATGGAAAATAATGCCCTTATAATACCCTTTTTCAACCAACCCGATAAAATTCTCTACAGCCTTAGGGGCTACTGAAGGGAACAACTTCAACTCTATATTTCCCTGATTAGTTTCTAAAACGACAACCGGATCCTTTTGAGCCATGGCGCTTCCTCCCATTATCAACATTACCATTAATAAAATATTAGCCGTAATAATTCCTGCCTTGCGCATAAACCCCTCCTTTTTCTTTAGTTTATTCTACCGCTAAAAAGTTCCCGCTTCAATAATAAAATTACTATTTATCTCCGGTAAAAATCCGGCCTGTCGATAAACAACCAAGCCTGCTCTCGGCAATACCCCGGCATATCGGATTGCCGGGTATACGCCTACTGCGGTAATACCCCGGCATATCGGATCGCCGGGTATACGCCTACTGCGGTAATACCCCGGCATATCGGATCGCCGGGTGTACGCTTATTGCGGTAACGCTTGAGCCAAAGCAATACGCTCATCTATAGGGGGATGGTCGAAGAAATAGGCTTTTATGAGCGGATGCACCGACCTATCGGCGAGATTTTGAGATGCCAGTTTTTCCATCGTGCTCACAAAAGCGCCTTTTAAACCGGTAACCCGTATAGCCATCAAATCAGCTTGAACTTCCAATCTTCGGCTGACCAGGTTCTGCAGCGGAGCCAAAATGATCCCCATGAGGATAAAATAAATAATGATCACCGGCAAAGCCGCGATATCGCCTAAAGAAAACATGTTGAAAAAACTTAAAACCTGAGCGCTGGTCTTAAATATCAGATAAAATGATACTACCGTCGCGCAGGAGCTCATCGCGATCAATTTTAAGAGATGTCTTAAACGAAAATGGGCGAACTCATGGGCCAGGATCACCATGATCTCATCCTGAGAATATTTATTCATTAAGGTATCCGCGAGTATGACCCGCTTCGTCGAGCCTAAACCGGCAAGGGCAGCGTTGGCTTTTACCGTCTTGGAGCTGAGATTAACCTCAAAGATATCCAATACCCTGACCTTCATAGTATCTGCCAATTGCATGACGCGCTGCTTTAAGCCCTCATCAGAAATCCTGGTGCATTTAAAGAACAGCGGGATCAACAAGACCGGAGTTACTCGTGCTAAAACCAGGCTGAACAATATCCAAAACAAGGAAATAATGAACCACCAGCCGCGGGGATAATGACGCAGAACCTCATAAAAAACCCCGAAACAGATCAAAGCAAGAAAATAAGAGACCAACTGTCCCTTAAACTCATCAAAGAACCAGTCTTTGATCTTTTGGGTGGAAAGACAAAAACGGTGCTCTAAAATGAAAGAACTATAGAAATGTACGGGGAAATTTAATACGCTGCAGCCAGCCATGCCTAAAGCCAGATATACCGGTAAAAGCAGGTATCCGGGTATACCGGCCTTACTTAAGGCTTCAGAAAAACCGGCAGATAAACCAAGGAACTGGAATAAGAACAACAGTATAAGAAGATATAAAGTATCAAAAAGAGCCAAGCTGTATTTCAAATTAGAATATTGCTTGGCTCTTTTGGAAATACCGTCCCGGGAACAAACGGACATGCTTATTCTTGAGGCATGATATTGATAAATGTCCGTACCCGGCCGTGGCTCGTCTTTTTCTTTGTAAAAGCGATAGTACCCGAACAAGCAGCACGCAGATTATTGATCCCTTCAACGTTTTTCCCCGGCTTATACTGATTAAACCCCCTGCAAAGGATCTGACCGGTCTTAACTAATTGACCGCCTGAGATTTTTACCGCTTTATCTTTCTTTGGTGTTGATTTTCCTCCTGCCATTGGTAGTTCCTCCTTAGTATTATTATCGGATAATATAAACTTGTCACAAGTCGCAGGCCGCAGAAAATTTGAGATCTGATACTTAAGATTTATGACCTGTAACTTGAGACTTTTAAGCCTTAGTATGCAAATATAACATATAATCGCTAATCAAGCAAGATTTCTTCGTTCTTGGAAGGGATATACGCGTTTAAGCCTTTTTGCATCAAAACATCATGGAGCAGCTGCGTTTGTTCCATATCCCCATGCACCAAGAAGATACGCTTCAAAGGAAGAGATTGAGCTACAAAATCCAATAACTCGTTTTGATCGGCATGTCCGGAAAAAGCATTGATAACCGCGACCTCCGCGTTTAATTCATATTCAATGCCGAAGATCTTCACAAAGGGGAGCTTATCAACGATCCTTTTGCCCAGAGTATCTTTTGCCATATACCCTACTACTAAAACAGTGTTCCGGGAGTCTTCAATATTATTCTTAAGATGATGCAGGATCCTCCCTGATTCACACATGCCGCTGCCGGCAATAATGATCATCGGCCGCTTATCATTGTTCAGGCTCTTGGAATCATTCTGCGCGCGTATATAGTTTATGTTCAGCGAATCAAAGGGGTTATTCCCCTGTTTTATGGCGCGGCGTGTTGCCGCGTCAAAATAATCAAGATTTTGACAAAATACCTCGGTAATATCTACCGCTAAAGGGCTGTCAACATAGACCGGGATCACCGGCACTGCCTTTTCCTTGATAAGTTCATCAAGAATGAAAATAATTTCCTGCGTGCGCTCTAAAGAAAACGAGGGGATCAGGATCTTCCCCTTCCTGCTTATGGTACGAATGATCACATCTTTTAATTTTGCTTTTGCCTCCCCGATCGGCGAGTGAAACCTTCCCCCATAGGTACTTTCTAAGATCAGGTAATCAAGCCGACGCGGCACTTCAGGGTCATTGAGAAGCGGAAGATTCTTCCTCCCCAGGTCGACCGCATACCCCAAGCGAATATTCCGAGATGCCGTCTTGATCTCCAACACAACGATCGCCGAACCTAAGATATGGCCCGCATCATATAAACTTACGGAAATGTCTTTGGCGACCCGGAACTCTTTACGATACGCCAGGCAATGAAAGCGTTTAATGGCCCTCTCGGCCTCTTTACGCGTGTACAATGGTTTGCGCGGCGCCAATCCCAATCTTCTATTGATCTTATTAAGGTAACGGGTATCTTCTTCCTGGATCTTGCCGGAATCCATCAGCATCAGCTGCGCCAGATCTTTTGTCGCGCGGGTCGCGAAGATCCTGCCTCGCAAGCCTGAATGGATCAAATTAGGGATATTCCCGCAATGGTCGATATGCGCGTGGGACAAAACTAAAGCTTTGAGCTTTCTCGGATTATAATTAAACGTGGTATTGATCCGGTAGGCTTCATCGCGATGGCCGTGGAAAAGGCCGCAATCGATCAAAACCTGCGATTTATCGGAAGAGACAAGGTGGGAGGAACCAGTCACGGTCCTGACCCCGCCTAAAAATTTAATCTTAACCGGCATATCAACGCCTTCCGGCAGGCAGAATGTTGTTCAGCGCTTAACGACCGTACACCCCCGGCCCACCATACGGGGATAACGGCACGACTTGTTGACCCCCTCAAACAAGCTATGCTTCTTTAAGGCGCGGCAGAATTTATCGGGTCCTTACTGCCATTGTCATACTTACAATCAAGCTGTTTACACTCAGTATCCTTGCTCATACAATCTTCAATATGCCGCAGGAGCTTCTTTGTCCCCAAAGATTCCTCGACATAAGTAGCCGGCATGACCACTTTTTTCTTTTTAAGATTACAAAATTCATTAACGATCTCATAATTAGGCATTCATGTCTCCTTATTTTATAAAAAACGTCGCTCCATATTGTTTTATTGTAATAAAAATCCGCGCCTTACGCAACTCATTTTTAATCCGGGCTAAAAAGAAGCGTTTTAGGCTGTGTTTGCGGCTCATCTGATACGGCAGCCGCCCGGAAGAAAGCTTTGACAATGGTATTGTAAACAATGAGGTTTATATTCAGGGAAGGCTCAAAAGCTGATCCGCAAGAGAAAAACCGGTGGAAGAATATCCTTAAGTAACAAAGAGATTGCGAGAAGAGAATTTACCGTCCGTAGTAAGATTGACTCCCAGGCGTTTTAATCCGACATCATCTCCCGGCGTGGGCATATGCGTCATATGGACTTCACACCCTTTTAAAGCCGCTAATTTCTCCATAGCTAATTCCGCGGTATGATTGGTCGCCGCGCTGATAGAAAGCGCGATCAGGGTTTCTTCCAGGTCCAAACTTTCAGATTCAGCGTTTAAGATCCCTTCTTTCAACCGCGATATCTGTTTAATGATATGAGGAGAAAGCAGTAAGATCTCATCGGGGATCTTCGCCAGCACTTTTAACGCGTTCAACACAACGCTGGAAGCCGCATGCATAAGCGCTGAATTACGCCCGGTAACGATCCTTCCATCCGCCAGCAAAAGCGCGACCCCGCAATAGATGCCCGCGTGCCCTTTGCCAAGCGCTTCTATCGTTTCAGCTGTTTTCCGGGCGACTTCAACAACAACGCGGTCGGTGATCTTAACCCCTAATTCTTCCATTAAGATCATAACACGCTCAACCGTCGCTTTCTTTTCTATACCCAGCAAGTATTCCGTATTATACCTGAAATACCGCCTGACCAGCTCCTGCTTTGCCGCTTCCTGCACCAGCGCGTCGTTGACGATGCCGAAGCCGGCGCGGTTAACCCCCATATCGGTAGGAGACTGGTACATCGGCATCGAGTTCGCTTTCTTGAATATTTTACCTAACATCAACTTTAAAATAGGAAAGCTCTCGACATCGCGGTTATAATTAATAGCCGTTTCTTGATAAGCGCTTAAATGGAACGGATCAACCAGGTTAAAATCCTGGATATCCGCAGTCGCTGCTTCATAGGCGACATTAACAGGATGCTTTAAAGGGATATTCCAGATAGGGAAGGTTTCGAATTTCGCGTACCCGGCATTAATACCCTGTTTATGTTCATGGTATAACTGCGAGAGGCAGGTTGAAAGCTTCCCGCTGTTCGGGCCCGGCCCGGTGATAACGACGAGCGGCTTATTGCTTTCTATATATTCATTCTTCCCGAACCCCTCGTCACTGACAACCAGGTCCATATTCGCAGGATACCCCTCGATAGGGTAATGCAGGTGCACCTTTACGCCTCTATGCTCCAGCTTATTCTTAAAGATCACCGCGGAAGATTGGTTGTTAAAACGGGTAATAACAACGGAAAGTATATCCAATCCCCATTTCCTGAGATCATCGATCAATTTCAAAGTGGCAGAATCATAGGTGATCCCGAAATCGCCGCGGACTCTCCCTCGCTCGATATCTCCGGCATAAATACACAGGACAATATCGATCTTGTCCTTGAGCTTCTGCAAAAGCCGTATTTTAACATTCGGGTCGTACCCGGGCAGGATCCGCGCGGCGTGGTAATCAAAACAAAGCTTCCCGCCGAACTCCAGGTAAAGTTTATTATCAAACTTTTTCACCCGGTCCAGGATCGCGGCAGTTTGTTCAGCAAGGTATTTTTCGTTATCAAAACCCGTTTTCTGCTTCATCTTCACCTTTGTCTGCTTAATTATTAGGCATTATAATATAAAAACTATGACTTGTAAACAATTACAGGCGGGCAACTTTTCTCTTATGTATCGTATGAGGAATAAAAATAAGGGGTATATGCCTGGAATTCAGCCGCGCAGGTATCAACTAATTTAAAAGCGGGCTCAATGCGGAATGCTTTGCGAAGTTCAAATATTTCCTCTTCTTTTTTATGCAGCAATGCCGCTAATTGTTTATCGCTGAAGCCATACTGCTTGGCCTCCAGCAGCAATTCCCGGGAGAGGCTTTTCCCCGCGGCAACGATCCTGCGCTCAAGATCGACGATCTCCTTAAGGTTATACAAGAACCAGCGGTCGACAAACGTCAACTCATAGATCTTTTCAATATCAATCCCGGCGCGCAGGGCATCTCCGATATAAAAGATCCGCTCCGCGTTAGGCACCCGGAGCTTCTGATAAATCGTATCCAGGACCACCGAATCAGCGATAACATCTTCGAGGCAATCCTTAAATAAAATACTCTCCAGGCCGGATTTCTTGATCTCAAGCGACCGTAATCCTTTCTGCAGCGATTCTTTAAATGTCCTGCCGATAGCCATTGCTTCACCGACCGATTTCATGGATACCGTTAATGTCGGGTCAGCGGAGGGGAATTTCTCAAAAGTAAAACGGGGGACTTTAACCACGCAATAATCGATCGAAGGCTCAAAACAAGCTGGAGTTTCTCTGGTTATATCATTAGAGATCTCATCGAGGGTATATCCGACCGCGAGTTTAGCGGCGATCTTGGCAATGGGAAAACCGGTTGCCTTTGATGCCAGCGCGGAGCTGCGGGAAACCCGGGGATTCATCTCAATAATAACCATTCTCCCCGTTTGAGGATGAACGCCGAACTGGATATTGGACCCCCCCGTTTCTACCCCTATTTCCCGGATACAAGCGATAGAGGCATCGCGCATTTTCTGGTATTCTTTATCCGTCAAGGTCTGCGCGGGAGCCACCGTGATGCTATCTCCCGTATGCACTCCCATCGGGTCAAAATTCTCAATTGAACAGATGATCACCACATTGTCATGCAGGTCCCTCATTACCTCTAATTCAAATTCTTTCCAGCCGATAACCGACTCTTCGATCAGGACCTCGCTGATCATACTGGCTTCTAAACCGTGTTTTGCTAATTCCCGGAATTCTTCGATATTATACGCCACACTCCCTCCTGTGCCTCCCAGGGTGAAACTAGGGCGGATAATAACCGGAAACCCTATTTCCTCAACCACGCGGCAGGCTTCAGGCAACGTATAAGCGCGGCCGCTGCGGGGCAGGTCAAGGGAGATCTTCTGCATTGCCTCTTTAAACAGTTCCCTGTCTTCGGCCTTCTTGATCGCTTTAATATTTGCCCCGATAGTCTCAACTTTATATTTGCTCAATACACCCATCTCGGCTAATTTTACCGTAGTATTAAGCGCGGTTTGCCCGCCTAAAGTAGGAAGCAGGGCATCCGGCCGTTCTTTGGCAATGATCTTTGCGACTATTTCAGGGGTAATCGGTTCAATATAGGTACGCGTTGCCATCTGCGGGTCGGTCATAATAGTGGCAGGATTGGAATTTACCAGGATAACCTCAAAGCCTTCCTGCATCAGGACTTTACAAGCCTGAGTACCGGAATAATCAAATTCGCAAGCCTGGCCGATAACAATAGGGCCGGAGCCGATGATCATGATCTTTTTTATGTCTGTACGTTTGGGCATATTTTAGTAACGAGTAAGCGGAAAAAAGTTGATACGCTTTTCAATTACTCGTTACTCGCTTCATTTTTGATTTTTTCATCATCGCGACAAATTCATCGAACAAATAAGACGCGTCATTCGGGCCGGGGCCGGCTTCAGGATGAAATTGCACCGAGAATACCGGCAGCTTCTTATGGCGCATGCCTTCAAGCGTCTGGTCGTTTAAATTAATATGGGTGACCTCGATATCTTTTTTATTCAATGAATCTATATCGACGCAAAAGCCGTGATTTTGCACGCTGATCGCAACTTTACCGCTCTTAAGGTCTTTTACCGGCTGATTCCCGCCGTGATGGCCGAATTTAAGTTTATACGTCTTGCCGCCAAAAGCCTGCCCCAGCATTTGATGCCCGAGGCAAATACCAAAGATCGGCACCTTACCGATCAACTCGCGGGTAGCACTCACGACATAACTGACCGCGGCAGGATCTCCCGGGCCGTTAGAAAGTAATACGCCGTCCGGCTTTAGCTTCAGGATATCGCCGGCGGTAGTAACGGCGGGAACTACCACAACTTCACAGCTACGGCTCGATAATGCCCGGAGAATATTATATTTAACCCCGCAATCAACAACCACAACTCTATATTGACGCTTTCCCGGTGACTTCTGCCAGAAAAATTGCTCGGACGCGCTGACCTCCTTAACCAGGTCAACCCCTAAAAGTCCCGGAGAATCTTTTGCTTTCTTCACCAGGCGGCCTTCGTCGCTCTCTACGGTTGAAAGGACCGCCTTCATGGCTCCGGCTTGTCGGATCGCAAGCGTTACGGCGCGCGTATCGACCCCCTCTATGCCGATAATATTATTTGCTTTCAAATAATCCCCGAGGGATTGCTTGGACCGCCAGTTACTGAAGACCTTGCTATATTCTTTGACCACGAACCCTTCAACAAAAGGTTTACGGGATTCCACGTCTTCCAGGTTCACGCCATAATTGCCGATCAATGGATAGGTCATGGTCACTATCTGCCCTTTATATGACGGATCGGTCAGGATCTCCTGGTACCCGGCCATACTGGTATTAAATACAAGCTCGCCGTAACTTTCACCGCAGGCGCCGAAAGATTTTCCTTTGAATACTGTTCCGTCTTCTAATGCGAGTATCGCGTTCATAGTGCCCGAAAATGAGGTAAGAAAAGCGGTTATTCCTATATGGTTATGTTTATCACCTGTTGCTATCCTGGCCTATACGGCATCCCGTAAGCCTTGGATAATTATAATGCAAAAATGCGATTCTTCAAGTCAAATCTTCTTAATGAGGTCCGACAAATTATAATGCAGCCTTAATGAATCCGCTAAACAGAGGATGCGCCTTATCAGGCTTAGATTTGAATTCGGGGTGATATTGAACAGCGACAAAATATGGATGAGCTTTAAGTTCTATAATTTCAACGAGATTACGCTTCGGATAGATCCCGGAAAAGATCAACCCTTTCTTTTCCAATGATTTCTTAAATTTATTATTGAATTCATAACGATGCCTATGGCGCTCCTGGATTAACTCTTTGCCGTATAATTCGAATGCCTTAGTCCCCTTCTTTATCTTGCACGGGTAAGCGCCTAAACGCATGGTGCCGCCTAAATCCTTATACTGCTTCTGCTCTTCCAAAAGGCTTATGACCGGATTCTTGGTCTTTGCCTTAAATTCGGTGGAATTGGCGTCCTTAAAATGGCACACATTGCGGGAAAACTCGATCACCGCGCATTGCATTCCCAGGCAAAGCCCGAGGAAAGGGATATTCCCTTCCCGGGCGAATTGGATCGCCTTGACCTTGCCTTCGATACCGCGGTATCCGAAACCGCCGGGTACCAGAACACCGTTAACCCCCGCGAGCATTGCCGCGGCACCCATTTTTTCAATATCCTCGGAATCAACTTTACGCACCTCAACCTTAGTATTATTAGCGATCCCGGCATGTATTAAAGACTCATATATCGATTTATAGGCGTCCTGTAAACCGATATACTTGCCGACTATCGCCACTTCCACTTTCTGTTTCGGGTTCAAGACGCGCGCGACAACATTCTTTTCCCATTCTTGAAGGTCGCTGGATTTACAGATCAGATTAAAATGATTAAGGATGATCTCTTCTAATAATTGATTTTTAAATACCAAGGGGATCTGATAGATCGATTCGACATCATTGGCCTCGATCACCGCCTCTTTTCTCACATTGCAGAACAGGGATATCTTCTCTTTGACCTCGTCGGATAATACCTTTTCAGTGCGGCAGATCAGGATATCCGGTTGGATGCCGATCTCACGCAATGTTCCCACGCTATGCTGGGTCGGCTTGGTCTTGATCTCACCGGCAACTTTAATATAGGGAATAAGGGTCAAATGAACATAGAGTACGCCTGAATATCCGACATCGAGGCGGAATTGCCGGGCAGCCTCTAAGAACGGGAGGCTTTCAATATCTCCGACCGTACCCCCGATCTCAACCAAGACAATATCGGCCGCGGATACCGAAGCGACTTTCTTAATGCGCTCTTTTATTTCATTAGTAATATGCGGAATGACCTGAATGGTCTTTCCTAAATAATCACCCCGGCGCTCCCGGGAGATCACCGTATTATACACCTGGCCGGTTGTCGCATTATTGAACTTAGTCATCACGGCATTGGTAAAACGTTCGTAATGGCCGAGATCCAGGTCGGTTTCCGCGCCATCATCCGTGACATAAACTTCTCCGTGCTGATACGGATTCATGGTACCGGGATCGACGTTAATATAAGGATCCAGCTTCATTAACGTCACTTTAAGCCCCCGGGACTCCAGGATCTTTCCGATGGAAGCACTCGTAATCCCTTTTCCCAGGCTTGAGATCACTCCTCCGGTAACAAAGATATATTTAGGCATATGAATAATGGGTAAGAGATGGTTATTAAACAATCAAAAAAATAAAACAGGCGTTTTGACACCGATAGTCCGGCCTCAAAAAACGCCTTTGTTTTCTTAATAGTTCACATTTGAACTATATATTAATATATCATCAGGCTACGCAGAAGTCAAATTATTTTTGCTGCAGAAAGCAGCACACCCGCGCAGTACTGCCGCAGAAAAGCGGTATACCCAGCCATTCCAATGAGGCTGGGTGCGATTAGCGCGGGGTGCAAGCAGAAAGCGGTACACCTGCACAGAAAGTGCGCACTTGCTTTTCCAATAAAGCAAGGTGCGGTGCAACACCGCCGCAGCAAGCGGAGTACCCAGCCACACCAATAAGGCTGGGTGCTATAAACACCGGGTGTTGCGCCAGAAAGGCGCACACCCGCGCAATACCTATAAGCGCGGGGTGTTCGCCAGCACCCCAGCTTAAGAGGAGTGCAGGGAGAATCCTTTCTGGCCGGGAAAGAAATCAGCAACCATCCCCTTGACCATCAAGGCAATTGCCAGGGATGCAGTCAGCCCCGGAGACTCTATACCGACTAAATTAATGAACCCACAAAGCCCTTTATCGGATTCATCACGAATAATAAAATCACGGAACCCCTCATTCGGCCCTTGGAGCTTCGGCCTCATTCCCGAGCTATCAACCGTTATATCTTCCAGGCTGATAAAAGGGAGGAAGGAACGCACACTCTCATAGAAAACTTTGCATTTATCCGCAGGAACATTGTAATCTATGGCGCCGACATATTCCGCGTCCGGCCCTAACCGCAGAGAACCGGACAGATCGAGCGTCGCATGCACGCCTAAGCAACCGGAATGCTCTTTACGCGGGACCGGATAGACCAAATGGCTGATAAACCTCCCTTTATTGTTATGCACACGGCAATAATCCCCCTTACAATACTTTAATTTATATTCATCGCCCGCTACTCCTGCCATCGCAGAGATCTTATCGGAAAATAATCCTGCCGCATTAATCACAACCCGGGAAAAAAACGTAAAATTACCGTCGGGCTTATCGAGGACAGTGACCGCGAAGCCTTCCCCCTCACCGGCTATAGCCGTCACTTCGGTATTATACGCGAATTGGACATGCCGCTGGCGCGCGCGCATCTGGAGCTCCTGCATGAACCGGTGAGAATCAATAATACCCGTGGCAGCGGAACATATCGCGGCCTCCGCTTTGATATTCGGCTCGGCAGCTTTTACCTGCGCTTGCCCTAACCAACTGAGCCCTTCCACATTATTCGCTAATCCCTGTTTATACAGATTTTCCAGATCCAGCACCTCTTGAGGGCTCACCGCAACGATCAATTTCCCTGTTCTTTTATGAGGGACCGCGTGCTCCCGGCAAAACGCGTAAAGCAATTCTCTGCCCTCGACACAGGTCTTCGCTTTCAATGAATCTGACGGATAGTACATTCCCCCGTGGATCACTTCGCTATTACGGGAACTGGTCTCCTGGCCGAACTTCGGATGCCGTTCGACCACAAGAACATTCCGGCCGTCCTTTGAAAGCTCAAAGGCAAGCGCCAAGCCGATCACCCCGGCGCCAATAATGGTAATATCGACTTTTTCCATATTTTGATTGTTCGCAGCAACCGCATCCGGGATAAAACAACAGTATTACACAAACACACCGCAAGCGACGCCGCAAGACCCGTATTCCCTGTTTTTGATCAGATTAAATGCAGATATGCTTTACCTTCTTTTAAAGGGCTGATAAAACGTTCTATTTTAATAGTATATTTGATCGGCTTTAAATCAATCAGCTCCTTTGAAGGTCTGGGGGCGATGATTTCAACCTTAGGATTAAAGATATCATCCTCATTTTCTTCCCTGACAACAGCGATACTTCCGTCACTTAATGCCACCAGCGTGCCGATCGGCCAAACGCCCATATTTCTATAAAAAGCGTCGAAAAGCTTCGGTTCAAAGCCAAAGCCCCTGTCCTTTTGCATGATCTCATAGATCACCGGCGGCGGATAATCATTCTTATAGGAACGCCGCTGCATCAACGCGTCATAAACGTCACAGAGCGATACCAAAAGCGAAACGAAATGCGGCGGCCGCCCGAATGACAATTTAGGATACCCTTTTAAATTATATTTCAAGTGATGTTCGTAAGCGACAATAACGGGAAGGAACCCCAAGGTATCGACATATTTCAACAATATCTCGGAACCGACAGTTACATGATTAGTGATCTTACTGAATTCTTCGGAAGTCAATTTATCCGGCTTTTGAATGATCTTGCGGGAGATATAGAGCTTACCGATATCGTGGAAAAGAGCGGCGATGCCGATATCCAGAACATCCTCCCGGTCAAAGCCGAGCTTCGTGGAAAAATACATGGAAAGAATAGAAACATTTAAAACATGACGGAACGTCGTTATATCATAGCGCTTGACCGCGGTCAACTTTAAAAGGTCATGGAATTGGCCCATCAAACCTTCCATCATGTTCAAAAGGTTGAATTTCAGGTCAAAAGGATCCACTTCCTGGCCGGAAAGTAACGCTTCCATGCTCTGCGTGACATTATCCAAAGAACTATCGTAAGCCTGCGCCGCGTTAACAGCCCCTCCCAGGAATTCGGGAGTGCCGTGTATTTTACCGACCGAAATATTCTTGACCCCCGCGAGCGATAAATACTCCTGAACGGTTTTCGTGAATTCCTCTTTCCGTAAAAGCAGGATATCGATAAACGCCATTAATTCCTGCCGGCTCATGAGGTAACGGAAGGCTATTCTTTCGATCTTTCGGTCTTTAAAATAAGAAATGATGGGTTTGACGCGCTTAGTCAGCTCGAAGAATATTTCCTTCTCAAAAACAAGTTCATCCCCAACGATACCGATGACTATTTCTTCTTTCTCGCGCAAAACCCCCTGCATGCTCTCAAAAGCGACGTCAAAATATTTCTTGAACCGGGGATGCGCGGTAGCATAAAGCTTTGCCACCTCTACAGCGGTCAAGAAAGTTGCGAATGCTGCTTCAACATTATTCACGCTGCCACCTTTTTAAAAGCTCCCGGGTTTTTTTCCGGATGCCCGACCCGCCCCAAACCCAGCGCTTCCCCAAAAAAGCCAAATAACCCTTTGCCTCCCGGATATCAAGCTCCTCGATAAGGATCAGGCTCTCCATAACGGTCTTATTTTCCTTTCCCCAGAAATGAGGAAAGACAAAAATCTTATCCAGGGCTTTTTTTGCCGTCGCAGGGTCTTTAAGCAATATCTGTAAAGCTTCTTTCTTCAACAGGATATCCTGCCCCTCAAGGATAGAAAAGAAATATTCTTTATCAAAAACGGGCAGGCGCCCGAGGGCCTGTAATGCTTCAGACTTCATCAGCGCGTTTGATTTTGAAAAAATATATTTCAGGATCTCCTGGGCCAAGGGCGATTGGACAAAGACCAATGCTTCAACGACCTTGCCGATCACCTCCAGATCAGCCGCTTTTTTATCCAGCTCCTCATAAAAATGAGGCAGTTGATCAGGGAAGAATTTCAGGAAAAACCTCAGGACGTACGCGTTGATAAGGCCTTCTTTAAACATCTTATCGAGGTAAAACGGAGAATTCATCACGCTTTCCCGGATGAAAGGTATCAAGTAGTCGAAATCAGTCGGGACATTCTCCTGAAAAACGATATTCTCCACGGAATGCATGATACGCTTACGCAGCATTTCCGATTCCGGCACCCAAAAAGGGCCTGTCTTTTCCTTTTCAACCAGGACTTCCAGGATAGAGCTGATATACTCCCATTCATTTGCCTTCACCGAAAGCTCAAATTCATTCGCTATTTTTTCTAAAATAAGCTGCAATTTCTTTACATCGGCCTCGCTGGTAAGCAAATTAAGCAAGATCAACCGGTAGTGCGTGTTCAACGTATCCTGCTCCAGCCTGAATTCTTTATCCCGCATCGTGTTTTCCAAGACCACAGAAAGCGCGTGGCGGTAGACCTCAGGGATATATTGATTCTCTTCGGTTGAAAAAAGAGCCTTGATCTTATTGCGCAGGCGGACATTCCCCTTTAAAGCATCAACGTTCTTCGCTTTTTGCTCAATCACGGCCGCGACTTCCGCGTGTTTGGAATTATTGACCAACTGCGAAAACAATTGAAAGCTCATAGCGTCAAAAGAATGGTCGGAAGTCATTTGGTCCCATAACGCGTCAGCCAGATTGCTTTCGCTTAAATCCTTAAACAACGCTTTTATTTCATCCGCGCTGTACTTCTTAGTAACTTCTTTATCGTTTAAGATCAACTTTAAAAGCCCCTTCGAGCAACCGGCAAACCGGTTTCCCTCCTTATCATTTTCTTTGATATATCCGAAGAATTCTTTTACGTTCTTATTAAGGGCCGTGTCTTCAAATAGATCTTTGACCTTGAATTTACCGACGATCCTTTCAAAATTATTCGCCGCGTTAGCGATCTTCTGCGGGTCACGCTTATTCATCGCGTCGCGGAATAAATATATCCAAATATCTTTACATTCTTCTCCCTCGCTTTTAAGCAATTGGGAAAAATCAAGCTCTTCAACAAGCACATGGCTGATCTTTTCCTGGTCAAGTATGTTCTGCAATCCGCCTGAACGTATGATATCACGCGCGGACATAGCCATCTTGGAAAGAAAGACGATAAGCTCCTCAAGGGTTACCCCGGGGCGGATCTCCAGCCCCTGGATCTTACGGGCGTGAAAGACCAAAGTGATCTCGTTCGAAAGGGCCGCGTAGGTAATAATAAGCCCTTCCACGAACACGGAAGTATCGCTAAAATTGACCTTTATCGGGTTTGCGTAGTTCAAAAGTTCTTCGATCTTGCCTTTAAGAGCCTCTACTGACTTTATATAATAGGGATGCTCTTGAAAATAAGCTGAGGCGTTATTAAAAGCGACTTTTAAACTTTTAAAGAATTCAAGATAGGCGGTTTCTTTGTCCATAATAATACTTACCCTCATATTTTCAATATTTTACAGCGAAAATGCTTTTTATACAATGAGAAAATTATCGAGCATCAGTTCTTAACTTTGCCTGCCGCTCTACAGAAAACCGATAACCGAAGGCACGAAGACACGATACTCTTTACTAATTTCTTAAAAATAGTATAATATAGGAATAAACCTTTCAACCTTAATTACATCCGTAAAACAATGTCTAAAAAGATTATTATCGGCGTAGGGATCCCTTTAGAAACAGTGGAGAACTTAAAAAAACAATTCGATCCCGAAGAATTTGAATTTGTAAACTTTCCCAGCGCCCAGGAACTTATTAAGAACATTAACACCTATACTGACATAAATCTTATTTTTGTCTATAATCAGCTTCCCGACCTTAAAGACTGCCAGGAGCTCTGCATAGCCCTGCGCTCGGAAACGAATACCGAAACGGTCCCCATCATAGTGCTTTCCCATATGGAGAAAAACCAGGAAGAAAAGATAAAAATGCTCAAAAGCGGCCTGGTTGACGGCTACCTGCATTATCTGGTAAGCCCCGAAGAACTTACCGCCTATGCCAATGTTTTCCTGCAGCGCCAGGCGCTCGAAGATGAACTTGAGGAAAAAAACGAGCTCTTAAGCACTCTCTCCAACACGGATGAATTAACAAAACTATTTAACCGCCGCTACCTTATTCAACGCCTGGAAGAAGAACTTAAACGGATTCAGAGGTATAACTATCCTCTTTCCTGTATTATGCTTGATCTAGACCATTTTAAACAGGTCAATGATAAATTCGGGCATGCTCACGGGGACCTCGTCCTTGAACAATTATCGTTTTTGACAAAGAAAACAGTCCGCGCCACAGACATAGTATGCCGCTACGGAGGGGAAGAAATTGTTATCGTCCTGCCCTATACCAATTATGACGGCGCCTATATCGTTGCCAGAAGACTGCGTAAGCGCGTTGAAGAATACGCGTTCGGGACCATTGATAAATCTTTGGAGTTGACCATCAGTATCGGACTGATAACCGTCGATAATAATGACCGCGTGGATATCGACACGCTCCTGCAAGTCCTGGACCAGCAATTATACGAAGCAAAGAACACCGGGCGCAACAAAACCTGCGGCGGCCTTTATAAAGACAAGAAATGACCCGATGAGATAAAAAAACCCCGTAAGGACTATCTCCTTACGGGGTTTTTTTTACTGCAGAAAGCCTACCTGCCGGTAGGCAGGCAGCACACACCGCCATCCCTATAAGCGCGGGATGTAAGCAGAAAACCGTAATGTTTTTATGGAGCATACATCTGCATCATATAGAAATCAGGCACCGGGGAAGGTTCTAAAGGCGGCGAAAAAGCCCCGTATCCTTCCGGTGGATTTTCACGGTCAAACGGATGGGTATTAAGCGCGTCCCACGGCTGCTCTTCGTCAAAGACAGGGCCGTGCTGTTTACTATCATTAGGCAGCGGGAATGTGACTAAATCAAAAACTCCTGAAATAATCCGGGCTACCGGATAAATAACCGCTTTGCCGATCCCCTTAACAATCGTTAACGCAGAATTTTGCTGTTCTGCCTTATTAAGCTGACCCGGGATCTCAACTATCCCTGCGAAGGTATTAACAACCCCGCGGGCTAATTTTTCGCCGACAGGAGCAACTCCCTGCTGATGGATCGAATATGTGGAGCCTTTTTCCCAGGCATACTCGCTATCTAAAGGAATCCCGATACCCTCGTTATCGGCATGATCGGGTAAAAGACATGTCGCCAACTGATAAACTCCGGAAGCGGTCCGGCCGATACCATGAAAAATACCCCTTAAAATACCCGCTACCCCTCCCAAAAGCTTATTATTCCCCTCTTCTGCGATACCGCTTTCAAATCCTTTAATAACTTGAAAAGGTACTTCCAGCCACCCGGTAAACGTATTAATCACTCCATGCTTAGCTTTGGACGCGGAAGATGCCAAATACGTTGATCCTTGAGCAAAAACCGGTAAAGAAAACAAAAAACAAAAAAGAACTAAAAAAACGGGTATTCTCTTCATTTCTGCCTCCTTTGTATATTAGATGAATTCCACTGATAAATCCTGTAAAAACCGATATATTTAAAGTATAACACAATTTGGGGAAGCTGTAAAGGTAAGGGAACAAACTTAATAAACAGCTGACAAAGCATGTTTTGAACAACACATTAAGAAAGTCTAAAGTATAAAGACTCAATAACAAAGGAAGGTTAAAGAATAAAGGTTTAATTTTAAAATTTAACCTTTATTCTTTGGGTTTCCTTTGTTTTTTAAGCTTTAGACTTTTAAATTAACGTTATATCTACTTATTAAGGTAAAACAAGATATTACAATACCGGCAGATTTGATCTTCCCATCAGGTAAGTATCGATATGGTAGGCGGCGCGCCTTCCTTCCGCGATAGCCCAAACTATCAGAGACTGCCCGCGCCGGGCGTCTCCCGCGGCAAATACCCCTTTTGCTGCCGTTTTAAACTGCTGATCCGCCAGGATATTACCCCGCTGATCAAAAGATACTCCCAATGCCTCTAACAAGGGGTTATATTCCACATGTAAAAAACCTAAAGCCAGAATAACCAGGTCGGCCTCTATCTCAAACTCACTGCCTTTTATTTCTTGTATAACCGGACACCCCTGGGTATCCTTACCATGGGTAACCCTGACACAGGAAAGTTTTTTTACAGCGCCTTTTTCACCGGTAAATTTCTTAGTCGAAACTGCCCAGTCGCGCTGCCCGCCCTCTTCATGGCTCGTTGAAGTTTTAAGCAGCAGAGGATACTTTGGCCACGGCATGGAGGCAGTCCGGCAATCAGGAGGCATAGGGAACAGCTCTATCTGCACCACACAGGCAGCTTTCTGCCTATGAGCTACACCCACGCAATCAGCCCCGGTATCTCCTCCTCCGATAACCACTACCTTCTTACCGCGGGCATCAATGGTTTTTTCTTGAGGAATATCCCCGCCGGCAACCCGCTTATTTGATTGCACCAGGTAATCCATGGCAAAATGTATTCCGGTGAGGTTTCTTCCTTCTATTGCTAAATCCCGGGGGGTTCGGCTGCCCATAGTAAGAGAAACCGCGTCAAATTCTTTCTTAATATCCGCAACACAGGCTTTATCAATAAGATCCACGCTTGTCTTAAAAACAACCCCTTCTTTCTTTAAAACGCTGACTCTTCGGCTCATGATCTTTTTATCCAGCTTAAAATCCGGGATCCCATAAGTAAGAATGCCTCCGATGGCATCATCCTTCTCGAATACGACCACCCGGTGTCCGGCTTTATTCAATTGGTCAGCGCATGCAAGGCCGGCAGGTCCTGAACCGATAACCGCGACTTTCTTACCGGTACGCTTTTGAGGAGGCTGCGGCTTGACAAACCCATGAGCAAACGCGTATTCAACGACCGCTAATTCATTTTCACGGATAGTCACCGGATCATCATTAATACCCAACACGCAGGAAAATTCGCAGAGCGCAGGGCAGATCCTGCCGGTTATTTCAGGAAGGTTATTCGTCGCCTGCAGCATTTCGTATGCTTTTTTCCATTGCCCGCGATGGATCAGGTCATTCCACTCGGGTATATAATTTCCCACCGGGCAGCCCCAATGGCAAAAGGGAATCCCGCAATCCATGCAGCGCGACGCCTGTTCTTTTGAATGAATTTCAGGACGAATAAGCGCTACTTCATCAAAATCATGCACTCGTTCACACACCGGCCTGTATGCTGATTTCTGGCGCTTTATTTTTAAAAACCCTTTTATATCACCCATACCTATCCCCCTCAACCCTCAACGCTCTATGCTAAACGCTCGCGCTACCCATCCGAAACTTCCTCTTGTTTTAATTTTTTCTGGAGGCCTTTTTCTTCCAGGATCCGCTTATACTCCAGCGGCATGACTTTTACAAAATGTTTAACCTTATTCCTAAAATCGCCGAGCAATTGTCCTGCCAAGCGGCTTTGCGTGTATTTATAGTGGTTTGTAACCAGTTGATGAAGCGTTTCTATATCTTGCGCGCCGGGCTTTTGCAGCTCTACCATTTCCATATTGCATTTCCGCGGGAATACTCCAAGCGTATCATAAATATAGGCGATCCCGCCTGACATACCCGCGGCAAAATTCCTTCCGGTCTTACCCAGCACTACCACTCTTCCGCCGGTCATATATTCGCAGCCGTGGTCTCCTACTCCCTCAACCACCGTATAGAGCCCGGAATTACGTATGCAAAAGCGCTCTCCCGCGATTCCCCGGACATACGCCTCGCCGGTAATGGCGCCGTAAAATGTGGTATTGCCGATGATAATGTTTTCTTCCGGATCAAAAACAGCCTTTTTATCGGGATAAACGATTATTTTCCCGCCGGAAATACCTTTGCCCACATAATCATTACACATCCCTTCCAATTCAAAGGTGACGCCTTTGGCAAGCCACGCGCCGAAGCTCTGTCCCGCGACCCCCTTGAACACGCAATGGATGGTATCTTCAGGCAAGCCCGTTTCTCCATAGCGCCGGCAAACTTCACCGCTCAGCATTGCCCCTGTCGTCCTGTCGGTATTCCTGATCTCTAAATTCAGGTTAACCGGTTTTGCCTCATCCAGCGAAGGCTTGGACATCTCAATGAGTTTAAGGTCCAATATCTTATCTATGCCGTGATCCTGCGTTCTCCGGCAATGCGTAGCGACTGACTGAGGGACCTTCGGCTTATAGAGGATCTTTGAGAAATCGACTTTCCTGGCTTTCCAGGGGAGGATTGCTTCATTGACCTCCAACAGATCAGTACGGCCGATCATCTCATCCATTGTCCGCACCCCCAGCTCGCTCATGATCGAACGTAATTCCTCGATCACAAAATTAAAATACCGAGTAATATATTCCGGCCTTCCCTGGAACTTTTTTTCCAATATTTCATCCTGGGTAGCTACTCCGACGGAACAATTATTCAAATGGCAGTGGCGTAACATCACACACCCCATAACGATCAAAACCGCGGTGCAAAAACCGAATTCTTCGGCTCCTAAAAGCGCAGCCATGGCCACATCACGGCCCGTGCGCATCTGTCCGTCAGTTTGTAAACGCACCCGGCTCCTGAGGTCGTTCAATACCAGTGTCTGATGGGTTTCCGCTATCCCCAATTCCCACGGCAGCCCCGCGTGTTTTATCGAACTTAACGGGGAAGCGCCTGTCCCGCCGTCGCCTCCGGAAACCAAGATCATATCCGCGTGTCCTTTGGCAACTCCCGCGGCGATAGTCCCCACACCGATCTCTGAAACCAGCTTCACGCTGATCCTGGCGCGGGGATTGGTATTTTTCAGGTCAAAAATAAGCTGCGCGAGGTCCTCAATGGAATAAATATCATGATGCGGCGGAGGAGAGATCAAAGTAACCCCGGGAGTCGTGTACCTGGTTTTAGCGATCGTGACACTGACTTTATGCCCGGGGAGCTGGCCGCCTTCTCCCGGCTTAGCGCCCTGCGAGATCTTGATCTGCAACTCGTCCGCGTTCACCAAATAATTCGTCGTTACTCCGAACCTGCCTGATGCCACCTGTTTTATAGCGCTTCGTTTTGAATCACCGTTCGGAAGCGGCGTAAAACGGGCAGGGTCCTCGCCCCCTTCGCCGGTATTTGATTTACCCTTGAGCCTGTTCATCGCGACAGCTATGGTTTCATGGGCACCGCGGCTTATCGAACCAAAGCTCATTGCGCCGGTGGCAAAACGCTTCACTATCTCCGATACAGGCTCAACTTCTCCTAAAGGGACGCGAGAAGCGCTTTTCTTGAATTTTAAAAGGCCGCGTAGGGTAGTCGGTTGCCGCGACTGGTCATTGATGCATTGAGCGAATTCAACATATTTCTTTTGGTCATCTTTTCTTACCGCGTCCTGCAAAGCGGCAATGCTTTCCGGATTCCACAAATGGAACTCCCCGTCGCGCCTCCACTGATAAAGCCCGCCGGAAGGAAGAAAAGGCGCGTCTATCGATCTTACCGGGAAAGCTTCCCGGTGCCTTAAAAGCGTCTCTTGCGCGATCGTGTCGATACCCGCCCCGCCGATCCGGGAGACCGTCCCCGTAAAACACAGGTCGATCACTTCCTGATGCAGCCCTAATGCCTCAAATATCTGCGACCCGCGGTAACTCTGCAGCGTTGAGATCCCCATTTTAGATAAGATCTTTAAGATCCCCTTATCAATGGCTTTACAGTAATTTTTAAGAGCAGCCTTGAGATCAAGGGATAGCTCCCCGTCCTTGATCAATTGGGCCACTGCTTCAAAGGCAAGATACGGATTGACACAATCAGCGCCATAGCCGAAAAGCAGGGCGAAATGATGCACTTCCCGCGGTTCAGCGCTCTCGATGAAAATACCGATCTGCGTCCTTAATGATTTACGCACCAGGTGATGGTGCACTACCCCTGTCGCCAGCAACGCGGGCAGCCCCGCCTGCTCCTGATCCACGCCGCGGTCGCTTAAAACAATAAAGGTATACCCTTCTTTAATGGCAACTTCGGCGTCCGCGCAGATCCTTTTAAGCGCCTTGCGAAAACCGTTCTTTTCTGAAACCGCAAACAAGAGCGATATGACCTTGGTCCTAAAACCGTTGATCTTGATCTTCTTGATCTTCTCTAATTCGGAGTTCGTGAGGATCGGATGCTTAATGAAGAGCCTATGGCAATGCTCAGGAGTCTCCTCCAGCAGGTTCTTCGCGGGGCCGATAAAGCTGAACAAGCTCATGACTAACTCTTCCCTGATAGGGTCTATCGCGGGATTAGTGACCTGCGCGAAAAGCTGCTTAAAGTACGTAAAGAGCAATTGCGGTTTCGCGGATAACACCGCATGGGGGGAATCATTTCCCATGGAGCCAATAGGCTCCTGGCCGGTCTCAGCCATAGGCTTAATAATGCTTTTAAGGTCTTCCCGGGTATAGCCGAACGCCTTTAAAGTTACGAGAACATTCTTTGCTTTAACTTCCCTGGGCTTCTTTTCAGGCAAAGCGTCAAAATCAACCAAATGCTCTTTAAGCCAGTCGCCATAGGGTTTTTGCCCGGCGATCGTCTCTTTAACCTCTTTATCGTCGATCAAGCGGCCCGCGTGAGTGTCGATAAAGAATATTTTACCCGGCTCAAGCCTTCCGGAGCTGACAATGTCCTCGGGAGCAATATCCAGGACACCGACTTCAGAGGCCATAACCACGGTATCATGCCTGGTAATTATATACCGCGCCGGCCGCAACCCATTACGGTCGAGCACAGCCCCTACTCTTGTGCCGTCGGTAAAAGCGATCGCCGCGGGGCCGTCCCAGGGCTCCATGCAACTGATGTGATATTTATAGAAATCTTTTACCCCGGCGTCCATATGGGCATCATGCTCCCACGCGGACGGAATAAGCATCATCATAACGTGCGCGAGGGACCTGCCTGATAACAAGAGAAGTTCAAAAACATTATCCAGGGTCGCTGAATCGCTGCCGCCGGGGACGACAATAGGCAGGATCTTCTTTAACTCTTTGCCCAACAGAGCGCTTTTCATGAGCCCCTGGCGCGCCTGCATCCAATTTATGTTGCCGCGCAGCGTATTGATCTCGCCGTTATGCGCCAGGAAGCGGAACGGCTGCGCCAAGTCCCAGGTAGGAAAAGTATTCGTGCTGTAGCGTGAATGCACCAGGCCCAGCGCGCTCTTAAGGCGGCTGTCGCGAAGATCAGTAAAGAACGTATCCACCTGATGAGGCATTAAAAGGCCTTTATAGGAAAATGTACGGCACGAAAGATTAGTAATATAAAAAAACGATCTTTGTTTTAATGAAGAGGCCCTGACGAGATTTTCGACTTTTTTCCTGATGATGTAGAGCGTTCTTTCAAAAGCCAACTCATCCGCGAAAGCAAACTCATCTTTGCCGCGGGAAATATTCTTACCGATAAAGACCTGTTCAATAACCGGTTCGCTCTCTTTCGCAGCCTGTCCTATCACGTTATTATCAACCGGCACTTCCCGCCACCCTAAGAGCAATTGACGCTCTTCTTTGATTGCCGCCGCAAACGCATTTTTACAGAACGCGCGCTCCTTTTTATCCGTCGGCAGAAAAACCAGCCCTGCGCCATAGCCCCCCTGGGCGGGGAGGCTGATCTTTACTTGCCGGCAGACATCGGTAAAGAATTCATGCGGCATCTGGATCAAAATACCCGCGCCATCCCCGGTCTTCGGATCAGCGCCTGTGGCGCCGCGATGGGAAAGCCGGTGCAGTACCTCAAGTGCGGACCTGACGATCTCATTGGAACGCTTCCCTTTTATGTTACAGACAAAGCCGACACCGCAGGAATCATGTTCAAAACGGCTATCATAGAGCCCGTGACGTTCTAATGCTTCTCGATTGTTCATTAACACACTCATGCTTTCGGTAATTTATAAATGTTTATAGTTATTCGGATCGATCCCTAATTTTCTTATTTTTGAGCGCATGGTATTGCGGTTGATGCCTAAAATGCGGGCGGCTTTCAGCTGGTTGCCTGCGGTACGCTCGAGCGCGCGTTCAAACAAGGGCTTCTCTACCGTTTCAATAATGAGCTTATATAATACACCTTTCTTGTTCTGATACAAGAAATTCTCAAATTCAACGACTTTGCCTTTTAACGAATTGATATCCATTCTTGCGCCTTAAAAGGGCCTATGCCCAAAGTTTAAGCAATAGAGAATAAAAAAAAACGCCCACACAAACGCTTTACTTCGCGCCTGTAATGAACGTCAATGTTCAATCTTTATTCTTTATTACTGTCGGCACAACAATGTGCCTAAATAATATACAATAGCTTCTTATTATATACAAGTAAAAAAATAATAATCCTGGTAACACTTATTTTCATGAAACCAGTGACTTATAAAGAAGCGCCACCATACATCATTTATACCTGAACAACAATAGTTATGTTTAAGAAAGGCTTTATTAATGAACGGGTCCTGTCTTGGACTGTTTTCTCGCGGGGACGTTTGCCCCGCCCCGGCGTGGCGGGGCTGCACTCAGGTCGGCTGCGTCGCTCTGCCCGACTTCGTTTATCGAGGGGCATCCGTGCCCGCTCCTTGCCTTTATGCCCCACTCGTAAACAGTCCAAGCCACCCGTTCACTAACAGAATTACCAACCAAACACATAACACAGGTCTCATGACACAAACAACTGATTTATTAGATAACGAATCTGGCGGTTTTTCGAGCGCCCTCCTTCTCCCTTTTATAGACTTGCAATATCTTTGGCGGACTTCGGAGGATAAATAATGTCGATTTTAAAATTTTAGTTAGCGGGTGCCGAGGCGCGATTTGAGCAGGACGTAAAGGCGACGAGCGGGCATGGTGTCCGAGCGCATAGCGCGAGGACGAGCGAGGAAGCCGATGCGAGCGAGCTTTTCCACGCCGGGGAAAAGCGAGCGTTCCTGCGAAAACGCGCCTCGGCAGGACCCGCGAAATTCCTAAACGAAAAGATTGACAGGGACATTCTAGTTATACGACTGTAAAATAAAAACGGGGTTTGCCCGGACAACACCGGACAAACCCCGCACAACTTCAAAAAAACCGGCGTATTATTTCCCGTCGATTATTTTTTCCGCTTCTTTACGGTAGGCATCCATCACATACGGTATCCCTGAGATCTCCTCCGCTTCTTTGGTCAAGCTCATCAGGTCTTTGCGTGAGATGCTCTTGAGGCTGAAATTCCGCGAGCCAGCCATCAATTGCTGCAACCCTACCCTTAACCGCTGGCTGAAAGTATAAATTCCCACAGCTCCCAACGGGATATCTTTCATATCCTTACCGTATTTCTCCGCCAATTCTTCATAGCAGACGAAGATCTCTTCCGGCTTGGTACCGAATTCTGATACCGTCGGAGGCAAGGTGCCGTTCTTGATCCAATCGCCGACATTCTTACCGACGAATCCGGGGATCATGAGCGCCCGGCCCATACACACAGCCTTGACATACGGAGACCCCATAGCGATCACTTTAAAGATATGATCCTCAAGGGCAAAACCACCGGCGATAGCGATATCCGGGATCCGCATTTTCTTCTTGGACAATCTGTCGCAGAATTCCTGCGTCAACGCCTGCAGATAGAATGTGGGAATACCCCATTCCTGCATCATTCTCCAGGGGCTCATACCGGTGCCGCCGGGAGCGCCGTCAATGGTCAAAAGGTCGATCTTTGCCATTGAGGAGAACTTTAACGCCTGCGCTAACTCCACCATAGAATAGGCGCCGGTCTTAAGCGTTATCCTCTTAAATCCGAGGTCTCTTAATCGTTTTATCTCTTTCATGAAGCCTTCTTCAGAGACAAAACCTAAACGGGAATGGCGTTCGAATTCTTTGATAGCGCCGGCTTTAAAAGCTTCCTGGGTAGCATGCACTGTCGGGTCCGGGGTAACGATATACCCGCGCTTCTTCAATTCAAGCGCCCGTTCAAGGGACTTGACCTTGATCTCACCGCCGATACACTTGGCGCCCTGGCCCCATTTCAGTTCAATGGTATCCAATTTATGTTTCTTACGCACATATTCAGCAACGCCTAAACGGGTATCTTCGACGTTCATCTGAACTAAGATCTCGCCAAATCCGTCATGGAACCTTTTATAAAGCTCGATCCTTCTATCCATATCAGGAGCGCTGGTGATCTTGCCTTTACCGTCTAATTCCAGCTTCGGGTCAATACCGCAGACGTTCTCGCCGCAGACGATGGTGACACCCGAGATCGCGGCACCGATAGCAAAATGCTCCCAATTCTTACGGGCGATCTCCGTTGAACCGAGCGCGCCGGTAAAAATAGGCATTTTCATTCGAACCTTCATATCCCAGCCGTATTCGGTCTGAGTATCGACCGAAGGGAACGTAGCGGTATCCGGACCTCCCTCAACTCCCTTAGGCATACCGTTTGCGCCCTGGGCATACCCCTGGATATTCAAATGGGAATAATCAACCGGATAATCCTTGTCGCCTCCGGCGGTCATTTCACCGAACGGACCCGGATAGATCACTTCTCTTCCTCTAAATGATGATTTGAATACTTCGCAATTACCGCGGCAAGACTCAAGACAACGGGAACATAACCCTGAGCAAGGCACTACATTTTTAGAACGATTGAATGTACGGGTTGCGTCATTCCCCCCCGGAGTTCGTAAATTCATAATCCCCCCTTTTTTGTTGAAGAAAGCCTACCTGCTTAATAATTATGCACATTATGCTTATCTTTTGGGCACCATTGCTCAAAAAAAAAGACGACCTTCTCACGAGAGAATGGACGCCATTGTCCACTGCAAATCATGTAAATTGTATCTTATCATAAAAGGTCGTTTTGTCAACTATTGGATTAATTGGGTAACTGGCGCGGAATAAATGACTTTCTTTCCTATAAAAATAGTAACCAAACACACGTAAGTCTAAGACAATGGTCTATGATCGCAGGAGATCGGGTGAACGGGTCCTGTCTTGGTTTGTTTTTCGCAGGGACGTTTGTCCTGCCCCAGCGTGGCAGGACTGCACTCCCTTTCAGCCCCTCACTCTGCCCGATAATTTTTTAGAGGGGCAACCATGCCCGCTCGGGGCTTCCAGAGGCCCTGCTCAAAACTAAACCAAGCCACCCGTTCACAATAAAAATGCTATCAAGACACATAATACAGATTACAGGACACAAGTATTCCATGGTAGATGGAAAACTTTACGGTTTTTGCTTTAAGCGCACATTTGAAAACTTTCGGCACAAGGGTTTTATCTGCAGTGCGCAAAGATTTACGGCGAGTTGAAGCACGCTCTTTACGTAAGTCTATTGCGTAAACGAGCCGTAAACTGTAGCGCACGGCGAAAGTTTTTTTGCTGCAGAAAGCAGCACACCTGCGCATTTTCCAATAAGCGCAGGGTGAAGCGTAAGCAAAAAGCGGAAAGTTATATCGCAAAAATAGTGGATAATAGAATATCTATGGCTAGGGAATCAAGGAAACCGGGGATCGTGGTAAAAAAGTCACAAGACGCAACCGCTGTGATTAAATCGAACCGTCCCCTATTTTTAACGAGGATGCAGCTTCTTCCAGCGCTCAGTAAAAAGAAAAAAGACTCCCGGGCCGAAGGAGCACAACATGACTGCCAGGCCGAAAGCGATCCCCAGGAATGTGCCAAAGCCGGCGCAGCAATAATTCCTGTAGCGCGCCAGGATATGTAACGGGACCGCCACCAGAAGTTCCAGGATACTGCCGCGAAAAAAGCTCAGGCGGATCCTTTCTAAGAAAGATTGCGGTGCCAGCTTCCTGCTCCAGACATAAAAAACGCATCCCCAAACAACCCAAGACGCTCCCAACGCAGCAAGCGCCAGCCATTCTTTCATGTTTTTACCCTGGCTCACGGTTTCATTGATCGCCAAGACTATCCCCGCAACAAGTAATGCCATCAGCAGAGAAGAAAACACAACCACCGGCACAATGCTACGTTGTGAAACCGGCCGGCGATCGGTCAGGTCTACATGAACATCGAGCAACGCTGCCTGGGCAGCGAGAAACAAGGCAAAGCCCACCCAATAAGGCCAATGAGTAAAAAGCTCCTCGAATGCTTTGAGATTTATATTATTTTTAGGGTCAAGGCTCAAAAAAGACAGGATAGTGACAGGAAAGGTAAAAATGATAATGATCAATCCGTACAGCGCCAATACCACCAGAGCCCATTTTTTCATACCATCCCCCTTAATAACAACCGTATATACCGTTAATTTTAAAAGCTAAAGGCTAAATAACAAAAGAAGATTAAAGGTATAAGGTTTAATTTTAAAATTTCCTACCTGCCGGTAGGCAGGAACCTTTTGCCTTTGAATTTTCTTTGTTATTTATTCTTTAGCCTTTAAACTTACATCAGTACCTATACTTCTTTCTTTATCACCTTGAAAAACTGTAGCTTCTTACACTGAGGGCATAAACCCAGGGTCCTTTTCCCCTTACTCTTGGCGTAAGCGCGCACGCCGCCGGCAGCCCAATATGATATCGAATAACCGCACTGCGGGCATTCCAGAAACCATTTCTTGGATTCATCCTCGACTTTCTGAAAAACCTTCTTAGGCAGTAACTTTTTGAGAATTTTGCGTAACATAGCGCATCCTCCTTACCTTACCATAATCCCAAACATATAAATCTCCTATTCCTTCGAAGCCCTACCAATGAGAAAAAAAACCTGCCATATCCCCTTAATTCTAACATCGATCGATCTTGCATATATTCCCTTTCTTCCGGTTTATAATAACCTCAACTTAATAAACCTTCCGGCAGTATTACAGATAAATTACCCCTTATTGATTTATTGTACCGCTCATATACCGCTTGTCAATGTTTTAAGGGGAGTAAAGCGGGGGGAAACTTGGTCAAGATGAGAGTTATGCGGCTGCCGAGGCATGTTTTGAGCGGCACATAAGGAAACTTGAGCGGGCACGGCTTGCCGCATTCTCAAATAATTACCAAGAGCGAAAGTTTCCGCTGAGCGCAGATTTTTCACGCTGGGAAAAATCAAGCGATGCCGCGAAAAATATGCCTCGGCAGCCACAACATTATCTCAGCTCGAAATCTTTCAGTAGTATAAAATGACTAAGCGGAAACCGTAGATCTGATTATATTGAGAAAATTACGATAGAGAATATTGGCGTGCGCGTCAAAGGAAGCTTTGTTTTCTCGGAATTCATTGCGGATCTTTGTAAAAACCGGTTGTTGTTTATTTTTTGCGTAAGCATCGATCCAGGAATCAACGATCGCCGGAGTCACTTCGATATGGAATTGCAGACCATAAGCATTCTTACCCACGCGAAACGCCTGATGCGGGCATTTCTCAGACGAAGCTAACAGCACCCCGCCTTTGGGAATTTCGAACATATCCTCATGCCACTGAAAAACCTTTAAATCAAAAGGCAAATCTTTAAAAAGGGCATCTCGCCTGCCGGCTTCAGTAAACCGCACCTCTGAAAACCCGATTTCTTTTTGCGGCGAATTCCCCACTTTCGCTTCGGCTGCTTTGGCCAAGAGCTGGCTGCCCAGGCAAATCCCAAGAAAAGGGATACCTTTCTTGAGGATTTCTTTTATGAAAGCATCTTCTCCTTTTAAAAAAGGGAATTTATTATCTTCATAAACATTCATCGGCCCGCCCAAAGAAATGACCGCCTCTATTGCGCTCAGGTTGACCGGTAATACTTCCCCCTTGCTCAGGTCAATAACAGAAAAAGAACGGGCAGTATCGGTCAAGAAACTTCCGATACTGCCCGGCCCTTCGATATCTATATGCTTTACCGCAATGATCATGCGTTACATATTCGCTTATTTAATGAACAACATCTCCCTGTATTTCGGCAGGTCCCAATGTTCGTCGGAAACAACCGACTCCAGCGCATCCACATGCTTTCTGATATGCTCCATCAAAGGCTTAAGCTCTTCAAAATAAAGCATAGCGCGTTTTTCCCCGTCAAGTTTTCCCGCCTTCTCTAAAAGCTTCATCATAGCCTTGGTATTGCGCCTGACGTAATAGATCTTGGAGGTAACCTCGCTTAAATGCTCTTTTTGATCATCAAGGGCAGCTTCCTCAAACTTCACCTTAGCGCTCTTCTTAAGATCAGCCACTTCGCCGATGGTCTTTGCCAGCATATGCTGATATTCGATGCCCGCGGGCACGACACTGGCGTTTACCATTTCATTGAGCGTCTGCGCTTCGATCTCCAGGACCAAATTATAAGTATGGATCCAGATATGATACCGCGCCACCAGCTCTTCCTTGGTAAAAACCTTATATTTCTCAAAAAGGGCGATATTCTTTTCTTCGGTCAATGCCTCAAGGGCTTGCGCGGTTGAAGCGACGTTCGGCAAGCCTCTCTTCTTTGCTTCTTTGACCCATTCTTCCGCGTAGTTATTCCCTTCAAAACGGATATCCTTGGTATCCTTAACTACTTCGGAGACCACTGAAAGCACTGCCGCGTTGAATTCTTTACCGCCTGATTGCGCTTTCCTGATCTTCTCGGCAACATAATCAAGGCTCTCGGCAATGATCGTATTAACTACCGCGATCGGCGTGGAGATATTCTGCGAAGAACCTACCGCGCGGAACTCAAACTTTGCGCCGGTGAAAGCAAACGGGGAAGTCCGGTTCCTGTCAGTCGAATCTTTATTGAACTTTGGCAGGCGCGCAACGCCTAAATCAATAACATCGCGCTTTGAAACGCTTGATTTTGCCCCCTTCTCAAGCATATTCAAGATCTGGGTAAGCTGTTCACCCAAAAAGACGCTGATGATCGCAGGAGGAGCTTCGTTCGCGCCAAGCCTGTGCTCATTACCCGCCATGGCAACGCTTGCGCGTAAAAGATCGGAATGATAATAGACCGCGCGCAACACCGCTGCCAGCACTGCGAGAAACTGCAGGTTATCCTCGGGAGTATCTCCCGGATTAAGCAAATTATTGCCTTTATCATCGGCTAAGGACCAATTAAGATGTTTGCCGCTTCCATTAATTCCCGCGAATGGTTTTTCATGCAAGAGGCAGACTAATCCATGGCGAAGCGCCACCTTCTTCATTAAATCCATTAAAAGCTGGTTATGGTCAGCCGCCAGGTTTGACTCTTCGAAGATCGGAGCGAATTCATACTGGTGCGGAGCGACTTCGTTATGCCGGGTAGTCACCGGTATCGCGAGTTTATAAGCTTCTTCGGCGACCTCAAACATAAAATTAAGCACGCGGTCTTTAATGGTGCCGAAATACTGGTCTTCCAGCTGTTGCCCCTTAGGAGAAGCAGCGCCGACGAGTGTACGGTTAGCCATGACCAGGTCCTGCCTGAGATTATAATAATTTTTGTCGATCAGGAAATATTCCTGTTCCGGGCCGCAGGTTGAATATACTTTCTTGACATCTTTATGGCCAAAAAGCTTTACCAGATTAACCGCCGCTTTATTTAAGGCTTCATCTGAACGCAGCAACGGTAATTTCTGGTCTAAGGCATCTCCATGATAAGAGATAAAAATCGTTGGGATACAAAGAGTTCGCCCTAATTTGCTCTCCATGATAAAAGCGGGGCTGGTCGGGTCCCATGCGGTATACCCGCGCGCTTCAAAGGTCGCGCGGATGCCGCCTGAAGGAAAGCTGCTGGCGTCCGGCTCTCCCTGAATAAGCCGCGAACCGGAAAATTTCTCAATGACTTTCCCGGGGGCGGTTATAGAGATAAAGCTATCATGCTTCTCGGCGGTCAAGCCGGTCATAGGCTGGAACCAATGCGTATAATAGGTAGCCCCTTTACTCATTGCCCAATCCTTCATGGCATTAGCGATCTCATTTGCCTGCTCAAGAGTAATAGTCTTGCCTTCATTCATCCATATTTTGAACGCTTCCAGGGTATCTTTAGAAATATGCTTTTGCATAGTTTCCAGATTAAAGGTATTCTCGCCAAAATAGCTGGAAACCTTTTTCGGCGATTCATTCTTTACTAAATCCACACTTTTGATCTTAACAAGCAGCTCCTGACGAATTCCCATGATCTCCTCCTTAGTCAACGATGTCTTAAAAAAAAAGCGCCCACATTCGGCCTCTTACCCGGCCACAGTGAACGCCCCTGTTCTTAGCTGTGACAATCTCATGTGCACTGCTATGTGCACATTTACTATACAATAAGATATCATTATATACAAGTAAAAAATGCTTGCGCTTGGTAACTTTTTTTACCCTTAAAACGCGGCTTTTCCACAGCCGTCTTCACGCCGGTAAAGGCCCCTTCCCCGATTCATCAGGATCATGGACCTTAATGAAATCCTCTAGTTTATGGCCGTCAATGCCGTCCATTCTGACAAATTGAATACCTGCTTCGGTAACATTTTCTTTTGCCTGCACAAGCCGCGAAACATCCCTTGTCCAGACAACCCGGCTATAGATCGAAAGCGGAATAAAATAATCCGGGACTACCAGCCCCATGGTAAAAGTATCCCCCACGTCAACTTTCTTCGACACCACGATATGGGCGCCTTCTTTTGAAATATCCTTTGTGAAAGAAAGAAAACGCCCGCAGGGCTTGATCTTCTCGGCATTGCCCTGGCAATGAGCAATGACCCTGGTTAACAACCGATTGGATTCTCTTTTTTCTACCATCATGAAACATTCCTCTCTTCCCGGGAAAAACTATTCGTAAACAGCCGGTTTACTTCACCGTGCAGCACGGAAAGGGCGTCTAATTTATAATAGTACCCGTCGGCATTGTTGACTAAGAACCGTTGTTCGTCTTGCGGATAAACACTGGAGATCAATATTTTGATCCCGGGAAATTCCTTCTTTATCATATCAAAAACATCAAGGCCGCTTGATTCCGGCAACAAGATATCTAAAAGGGCTATTTTTACGTCCTCATTCCTTCTTAACAGATCAATCGCTTCTTTCCCGTCAGAAGCCTGTAAGACCTTATAGCCCAAACCCGTTAATTCCTGAAAAAAAAGAGCCCGGATCTTAGGTTCGTCATCAATAACCAGGATCTTATTAATTTGTACCATTCTCAACTACCCCTTTAATTTTCTTTAATAACACTTCAATCCCCTGCGATTTATCATAATAATCATGCGCCCAGGAGATCATACGCTTCTGCTCTTCCGGATGATAGACGCTCGAAACGATCACCTTGGTATTCTTATGGAACATCTGTATCACCTCGGACAATGTCTCCCCGTCAATATCAGGCATTTTAATATCTAAAAGCACTAAATCGATAGCTTCTTTCTTCAATATTTCATTGGTTTCCGAAGCATTTGAGGCCTCAATTACCTTAAACCCTTCAGAAACAAGCAAACTCGTATACATATCACGGATATTCTTTTCATCATCCACTACCAGGATCTTTTTCATAGCCGGCTCCTTTTTGTTATGATTATTAATAGTATAGTAAAACACAGATTAAAAGAACGTTAAAATAACATTAAGTTTCTTTAATGATTGCAAGACACATGACACAAGTCGCAAGTGGTCAGTAGTCCACAGTCCATAGTCGATAGTAATTGATAAACTTTACGGTTATGCTGAAGCGCACATTAGAAAACTTTTTCCAAAAGTCTGCGAGGAATTACGAGGTGTTGAAGCACGATGCTCTCCCGTAAATCTACTGGCGGAAACACCGAGTAAACCGAAGCAGACGGAAAAAGTTTTCAGTGCGCGCAAGCAAAACCGTAAAGTTACATCATAAAAGTAGAGAAAACGGAATATTCGATAAACAAGAAAATCCGGGGAACCGGTAATCGGGGACTAGAGAATCTGGAGATTGGGGAATCCGGGATGATGGTGACAGGGGACATCCGGAGAACCGAAAAGCCGGGACAGAGACATTAAGAGAATGAGAATAATACTCACGCAAGCGGCAGGGTAACGGTAAACGTGGTCCCTTTTCCCGGCTTGCTTTTGACTTGAATATCAGCATTATGGATCTTGGCGATAGACTGGACGATATTTAAACCCAGGCCTATGCCTGAATACGAACTTTTTATCTTCATATCTTTCTGGAAGAATTTATTAAAGATCTTCGGCAGGTCTTCCTCGGCAATACCGATACCCGTGTCGGAAACGCTCAAGGCGACTTTATTATTGACGCTCTTTACCGCTATATTTATCTTTCCTTTCGCGGGAGTGAATTTAACCGCGTTATTGATCAAGTTAAAAACAAGCCTGCGCAAATGCAGCTTGTCCGCCTTGACCATGACCGGCCTCCCCGGGATATCCCCGGAAACGATAAGTTCTTTTTCAACAGCCAGGACTTTACATTGCTCAAGGATCTCCCTCAAGAGTTCCGCCAGATCTATCTGCTCAAAATGAAAGACCCCTGTTTTATATTCAAGCCGGGTCAGCAACAATAGATCCTCGATCATTTTTATCATTCTCTGGGCTTCTTCGAGGTTCACATTGAGGACCGTCTTATATTCATCGATGCTTCGCTCTTTACGCAAGGCGACTTCAGTCTGCCCCCGGATTATCGCCAGCGGCGTTTTTAACTCATGCGCGGCATGCGAGCTGAATTCACTCACATATTGAAATGACTTCTCCAGGCGCGATATCATATCATTAAAAGCTTCGACCAGAGGCTTGATCTCTTCATCGATATGCCCGGGCTTGACCCGCTCACGAAGGTCTTCATAGGTTATTTTACGCGCTGTCTCCGTGATCCTGACCACAGGCTTTAAAATACGCGTCGTAAGGATGCCTCCGATAAAAAAACCCAGGATCAGGATGACCGGGACACTCACCCAGCGGTAATACAACATGATATTAATGACATGCTGCAGGGGCTCAAGCGGCGTACAGACCTTTAAGACATATAACGTTTTATTATTCAGGAAGAACGGCATACTGATCATGCGAAGATCGACGCCCTTGTACCGCACATCCGTCAGCATTTTTTGTTTATCGGTGATCACATCGGAGCTTTTTAATATCAGCGATACCAGATCAGGAGGCATATTCCCGGAAGAAACAACCACTTCTCCCGAAGGATTCGCAAAAACGACGTAATCATTTTTCAGACCCAGGGTATCGATGTTTTTAAGCCACAACGCGTGCAGCCGCGCTACTTTATCCTGATCACCGTGAACCGCCTCTTCCCCGATCGCCCTTTTAAATGAAAAAATAAAAGACCAATGGTCATGGCCCAGGATATTGACATATGAAGCTACCGTATTGACCAGCGCATTGGCTTTCATTTCAAGGCGCTCGTCAAAATCACGGTATAAATTATAATAGAGGTTTATATAGATAAAGCTGGTATACACCGCGAGGATCAATCCCAAGATAGCGGTGTACAAAATACTGATCTTAAAACGCACGGAATTAAATTTCATGAACCCCTTACCCTTTTAAAATATAGCCGACACCGCGGACAGTATGGATGAGCTCCTTTTTAAAGCCTTTATCTATTTTTTTACGCAGGAAATTAGTATACACATCGATGATATTGGTAAAGCTGTCGAAATCGTCCCCCCAGACATGCTCTGAGATCATCGTCCTGGTCACGACCTGGCCGGCATGCATCATCAAATATTCCAACAAGGCGTATTCTTTCGCGGAAAGGCCGATCTCCTTTCCGGAGCGCCGGACCTTGCGGGTAAGCTGATCCAGCTCCAGGTCTTCGACCTTAAGCGAGGTTGTCTTGACCGTCGCATCCCGGCGTAAAAGCGCGCGCACCCTGGCCAAAAGTTCTTCAAACGCAAAAGGCTTGGTAAGATAATCATCCGCCCCGGCGTCCAACCCTGAAACTTTTTCTTCGACCGACCCGCGGGCGGTGAGCATTAAAACAGGGACATGGATCTTTTTCCCGCGCAGCTGCCGGCAGATCCCCCTGCCATCGCCGTCAGGCAACATGACATCAAGGACGATCAGATCATAAGGATTGGTTTCCGCCAGAAAAAGCGCTTTTTCCCCGGTAGGAGCAAGGTCAACCGTATAATGCTCCTCCCGCAAGCCGCGCTTAATAAAATCAGCGATACGGATTTCATCTTCCACTAAGAGGATCCTCATGGCCTCAGCCCTTCTTCCTTCCGGAAACGGAAAAAGCAATTCCCTGTCCCGCCCTTAAGGAATTGCCTATAGACTATCTTTCTTTAGCATATCGCCACCTCCGGTGACTGATATACGCTCTTATTCCAGCGGCGCTTCAAAAACGGTTTTAATACACGCGCCTGCCTTGCGACTGGTCCCAAACTTCCAGTAATTCCAGGCATTCCTGCCGCAAGAACCCGGGAAAAATATTCAAGGGGCTTTTCCCCAGTTTCTTAAGCCGGGCATTAGAAATATTCAATTCATGAAACCCTCGCTTACTTACATCAGCGATAGAAGTCCCATACACAAGCGCGCCGATCCTCGCCCAATGGATAGCTCCAAAACACATAGGGCACGGCTCCGTCGTTGAATAAATATGGCATCCCGAAAGATCCCATGTCTTGAGCTTCCGTGACGCGGCCCTGATCGCGTTTATTTCCGCGTGAGCGCTTGCGTCACGCTTTAAAACAGTGTTACGCGCTACAGCCACTACAATCCCCCTACGGGTAATACAAGCGCCGAACGGCCCGCCGGCAACAGACACCGTATTTTTACGGGCCTCTGCCAGGGCTAAACGCATATAATGTTCTTTTAATCCGGGCTGAAATTTATCCATGACGCAATGATGTATAATTTAACGGTCGATCTTGATAACTTTATACCTTAAGACGCCTGCGGGCACCTTGATTTCCACGATCTCATTTACCTTATGCCCGATTAAGGCTTTACCGACCGGAGAAGTAACGGAGATCTTACTTGCGGCATAATCTGCTTCTAATTCGGAAACCAGCGTATATTGAAGTTTTTCTTCTGAATCGAGGTCTTCCAGATCTACAATCGCTCCAATAAGCACTTCATCTTTAGTAATAGATTGATCGTCAAGGATACGCGCCCGGCTCATTTTATCTTCCAACTCCGCGACCTTCTTTTCATTAAGCCCCTGCGCATCCTTAGCAGCGTCATATTCGGCATTTTCGCTGATATCACCATGGGCCCGGGCCGTAGCGATAGCCCTGGAAATCTCCTGGCGCCGCGTTGTTTTTAAATAGTCTAATTCCTGCATCAATTTTTCAAAACCTTTTTGTGTTAAATAAATTTCCCCACCGCTCACCTGTCACCTCCGATAAAAAACCTCATATCCAATATTCATTCGAGAACAACTTCCATTACGTCACACCTATTCTACAGCTAAACAAGACATGATTCAATCAAATTCGGCGCAGCAGGCGCGGTATTCATCTATAGAAAAAACCGGATTAAGCGGTTTTCTGCTTACAGCCGGTTTTTCCCCATGTTTATATTTAATTCTCGATATTTATCCCGGATATCGCGCTTCCGCCGGGATCATCCGATTGCTCCTGGACCTCGTTCTTCGGTACGGATACGCACGCATTCCTTAAGGTCTAAGACGAAGATCTTTCCGTCGCCGGTCTCCCCTGTCTTGGCTCCCTTGACGATCGCTTTTATCGTCGGCTCTACATAATTATCGTTCACCGCGATCTCAAGGCGGATCTTTCGCAGAAGGTTCCCCGTTTCTTTGGCGCCCCGGTACACCTCCGTAACACCCTTCTGCCTGCCGTGCCCCAACACTTCGCTTACCGTGATCAGGTTAACTTCCGCTTTATATAACTCCTCTTTTACTTCCTCTAACTTGTATGGTTGTATTATCGCTATTATTAACTTCATACATCCTCCTTTTCCAAAGTCACCAGACACATGTCACAAGTCACAGGTTACAGATCGCAGATGCAAACTGTTCCAATTGTTCTTGTGTCTTGTGACCTGCGACTTGTGACTCTATATATTCTTTTACTCCAATACCGTATACGCCCTCTCCCGGTGCTGCGTCAGGTCAAGGCCCATCATCTCTTCCTTCTCCGTCACGCGCATCCTAAAGAATATATCCACAAGTTTATATATAACAACCGTGCCGATAAAAGTATAAACTACAGCAACCCCCAAACCGGCCGCCTGGATCAATAATTGCTTCGGGTTCCCGAAAAACAATCCGTCAGCGCCAGCCGGGTTGACCGCCTTGGAAGCGAATAACCCGGTCGCGAGAGTCCCCAGGATACCTCCAAGCCCATGGACACCGAAGGCATCCAGAGAATCGTCATAGCCGAATTTCGGCTTGATCACTGCTACGCCGATAAAACAAACAATGCTGGCAAATATCCCTATTACGAGCGCGGAAGACGGGCTGACAAAACCGGAAGCAGGGGTAATGGTCGCAAGTCCTGCGATAGAACCGGTAACAATACCGAATACGGTCGGCTTACCGTTGCGTATCCATTCCAAAAGCGCCCAGCTTAATCCGGCGCTGGCCGCGGCGGCGTTCGTCGCCACAAAAGTACTGACTGCCAGCCCGTTAGCCGCCAGAGCGCTGCCCGCGTTAAAACCGAACCACCCGAACCAAAGCAGCGCCGTCCCTAAAACTACCAAAGGAAGGTTATGCGGAGCAGGGACATTATGTTCAAGGTTTTTTCTCCTGCCGATTATTAAGGTAGTCACGAGCGCTGCTATTCCCGCGCTCGTATGCACAACAATGCCCCCCGCGAAATCAAGCACTCCTAAATTCTTAAGCCAACCTCCCTCACCCCAGACCCAATGGCAAAGAGGGGCGTAAATAAAGGTGCTCCATAAAAGAGTAAATACCAAAAATGCCGAGAAGCGGATCCTTTCCGCGAAAGCTCCGATAATAAGCGCAGGAGTAATGATAGCGAACATCGCCTGGAATATCATGAATGCCTGGTGCGGGATCGTCCCGGCATACGCGGCATACGGCTCTACCCCCACGCCGTTCAATCCAAACCAAAGCGAACCGCCCCAAAAACCCTTCCCCGGAGCAAACGAAAGGCTATAGCCAAAAAGCATCCAATGCACCGTCAACAAACATAAAACAAAGAAACATTGCATCAAGACGCTCAAAATGTTCTTTCTTCTGACCATCCCTCCATAGAAAAAGGCCAATCCCGGGGTCATTAACATAACAAACGCGCTCGAGAATAAGACAAATACCGTATCTCCCGAATTAATCATAACCGCTCCTCTCTGCTGATTTGCTCAACTGTTTACACAATTGAATAAAAGAACCCAATAAAAATTCCTCCATAGAAAAACGAAGGATTATTGGCACCCCGGCTTAAAGGAGTGCCGGGTATGCGCCTTCTGCGGCAACACCCCGGCTTAAAGGAGTGCCGGGTATGCGCCTTCTGCGGCAACACCCCGGCTTAAAAGGATGTGCCGGGTGTGTTGCTTTCTGCGTACACCCCGCGCTATTCTGTATTGCGCGGGTGTGTTGCTTTCTGCAACAAAGGCGTTTACACACAACTGTTACTATACAATCGTGCATAAACGCCTCTGTTTTGAAAACACAAGCACTGCAATGTGCTATTTTATTCTTCTCTCTTTACAAGTAAGATAGCACATCTCCTGGTAACTATTATTTATCCGATCGCCATAGCTCCCTTTTCTTCGGTACGGATACGCACGCATTCCTTAAGGTCTAAGACGAAGATCTTTCCATCGCCGGTCTCCCCTGTCTTGGCTCCCTTGACGATCGCTTTTATCGTCGGCTCTACATAATTATCGTTCACCGCGATCTCAAGGCGGATCTTTCGCAGAAGGTTCCCCGTTTCTTTGGCGCCCCGGTACACCTCCGTAACACCCTTCTGCCTGCCGTGCCCCAACACTTCGCTTACCGTGATCAGGTTAACTTCCGCTTTGTATAACTCCTCTTTTACTTCCTCTAACTTGTATGGTTGTATTATCGCTATTATTAACTTCATCAAAAACCTCCCTTATTCGGTTTTCGGTACTCGGTGCTCGGTTGTCGGTGACCATGTTAGCCGATAACCGAACACCGATAACCCCTGATTACTCCAATACCGTATACGCCCTCTCCCGGTGCTGCGTCAGGTCAAGGCCCATCATCTCTTCCTTCTCCGTCACGCGCACGCCGACAAATAAATCAACTAATTTATAAATGACAAACGTCACGACAAACGCGTAAACAACCGTTACCAGCACGGCAAAAAGCTGAATAAGAAATTGCTTCGGGTTCCCGAAGAACAATCCGTCAGCTCCAGCCGGATTGACCGCCTTGGAAGCGAATAATCCCGTCGCCAACGCTCCCCAGATACCGCCGACACAATGGACACCGAAGGCATCCAGAGAATCGTCATAGCCGAATTTAGGCTTGATAAAGCTGACTGCCAGGAAACAAAAAACGCTTACGGATAACCCGATGATTATTGCCGGGATAACACTCACATAACCGGCCGCAGGAGTAATGGCTACCAATCCGGCAACCACACCGCTGACAGTCCCGAATATGGTCGGCTTACCGTTGTGGATCCATTCGATAAAAGCCCAGCTTAAACCCGCTGCCGCGGCAGCGGTATTAGTAACTACAAACGCGTTCACCGCCAGGCCGTTTGCGGCTAAAGCGCTGCCCGCGTTAAAACCGAACCAACCGAACCAAAGCAGCCCGGTCCCTAATACGACAAAGGGAAGATTATGCGGAGCAGGGGCATTATGGTCAAGGTTCTTTCTCCTGCCGATCACAAGCGCGGTTACTAACGCTGCTATCCCGGCATTAATATGCACTACGGTCCCGCCGGCAAAATCAAGAGCGCCCAGGCTCCTCATCCAACCGCCAATACCCCAGACCCAATGACAAACAGGGTCATACACGAATGTCGCCCATAAAAGCGTAAAGATCAAAAACGCCGAAAATTTCATCCTCTCGGCAAACGCCCCGATGATAAGCGCGGGAGTAATGATGGCGAACATCGCCTGGAATATCATGAATGCCTGGTGCGGGATAGTACCCGCGTAATCGGCATACGGCTCAAGGCCTACGCCCCGCAGGCCCAGCCAGGCGAATCCTCCCCAAAAACCTTTCATCGGAGCAAACGATAAACTATAGCCGTATAAAACCCATTGCAGGCTTAATACGCACATGACAATGAAACATTGCATCAAGACGCTGAGCATATTCTTGCGCCTGACCATCCCTCCGTAGAAAAAAGCCAACCCCGGAGTCATCAACAATACGAGCGCCGAGGAAATCAGCACCCAAGCAGTATCACCTGTATTGACCATCTTTATCCTCCTTATTCATTCACACTCATGGGCCTTACCCATTTATTCAAATTACAAACCTCAAACCCGACGCACCCTTCTCATCGCTGAAAGAGGCATACTCTGTTTATTATTCCTTATGAAAACCCGCCCGTCATGCTGCTTGCCTGTGTCATTTCAACAGCCTAAACAACACACTTGAATACCCAGTTGTGCAAAAGAGCACAACAAAACCTTACTCCTCCTTTCGTAAAAAACCCTCTTTTAAAGCCCTAATTTTTCTTTCACTAATTTCGCGTAAAGTTTATTGATGCGCTCCGTCTTAAGCCAGCGCTCCAGAGTCGATATCTGCACATCCATCATCCTTGAAAGGTCAAAAAGAGTATATCCATGCTCGACCTTATAACTCCTCAATTTTCCGATCAGCTCTTTGTCCAGCATAGGTTAAACAGCCTTTTCGCCCTTTTCTCCGGTACGGATCCTTACCACATCCTCGACCTGGTAAATAAATATTTTTCCGTCTCCTATTTCCCCGGTCCTGGCGATCGAAGAGATAGCGGTAACGATCTTATCAAGATCCTGGTCCTTAATTACCATCTCTATCTTTATTTTTGGCAGAAAGTTCACCTTGTATTCCCTGCCCCTGAACTGTTCAATAAGCCCTTTTTGCCTGCCATGGCCTTCGATATGCGTAACCATCATCCCCGGATAGCCGTATTTTTCCAACGCTTCGGTTATTTCATCGAGCTTCTCCACCCTTACCACTGCCTCTATCTTTTTCATCGCTTCTATCCTCCTGCGCCTGTCCCCTGAAAAAGAAGACAGGCGCGAAATTCATAATTAATTATTATATGTATAGAAATTAGGGTACGCGGGAGTCCCATGTTCAGGTATATCCAACCCTTTTAATTCCTCCTGAGGAGAGACCCGTATACCAAAGATCTTATCCATCACTTTGAACATGATCAATCCGAGCACAAATGCCCAGGTAACGCACACGGCTGCCCCGATAACTTGAGCAATAAGCTGTCCTGCTCCGCCGCCGTAGAATAACCCTCTTACCAAAGGCGCCTCAGTGCTGCCGAGGCCGTAGGTCCCGTCGGCAAAGAGCCCGACGCTGATGAGCCCCCATACGCCATTCATGGCATGCACGCTTACCGCCCCGACGGGATCATCTATTCCCCGCGCTTCCCAGAAATAAACGCTCATTACCACTATCGCGCCGGCGATCAAACCTATCACAACCGCAGCCCATGCCTCAACCCAGGCGCAGGGAGCGGTAATTGCCACTAACCCGGCCAAACAGCCGTTGAGCATCATGCCGACATCCCATTTTTTTGTCTTCGCGAAAACAAGCAGCAAAGCGCACGCAGCTCCGGCGGCGGCAGCTAAATTGGTATTCACCGCAACGACCGATATCCTTAACTGATGCGCGGAAAATGTCGACCCGGGATTAAACCCGAACCACCCGAACCATAAGATAAAAGTACCCAGCGCCGCCAAAGTGATACTATGCCCGGGGATAGCTTTGGGTTTACCATCCTTGGCGAACTTACCGAAACGAGGGCCTAAGACGATAGCTCCCGCCAACCCGACAAAGCCTCCTATAGTATGCACGACTCCGGAACCGGCGAAATCAACGTGGCCGATACCAAAGGGAAGTTTCGCAAGCCATCCTCCTCCCCAAACCCAATGCCCGTATATAGGATAAATTATCGCCGTAACAATCAGGCTGTAAAAGAAATACGCGCTGAATTTCATGCGTTCGGCAACCGCCCCTGAAACAATGGTCGCCGCGGTACCGGCAAAAACCAGCTGCCAGAAAAACATCAGGTATTTCCCTACATCATAATTCTCGCCGTGGAGAAACCAACCGGACGTCCCGATGAGCCCGTGGGCATCCTTGCCCATCATGAACGCGAACCCGAACGCCATAAACACTAAAGACGCAATGACAAAATCAATTGTGTTCTTCGCCATCAAATTGGTGGCGTTCTTCGCCCTGCAAAATCCCGCTTCAACCATGGCAAAACCCGCTTGCATGAAAAAAACAAGGAACCCGCACACCAATATCCATACATAATCCACTGGAGCCTGTGGATTAGCGGCAAGAGTCTGCGCCCCGGAAGGATCCTGCGCCCATACTGCCTGCGCGAGCCCCAGGACCCCTAATAATACTAATACGAACTTTTTAAACATGGTTAACCTCGCTTTTTTAGAATGCATAGCTTAAATATACGCCCCCATAAAACCTGCTTTTCTGGTTGCCGTTACCTTTATCGCTTATGTTCCCCCAGGGAACGGAATAATTGATATTCGGTTTCATCGACAGGCGCTTGGTAAGGGGCATGGTAATGCCTGCCCCGATCGCGGCATCGCCGCCTTTACTTCTATAATACTGTTTATTGTTATGTCCTACATGACCCGCAAGATCCAGGCTCATAGAAGTTTTCTTTACGGTGAAGGGAATGCTCTTGGAAAGATTGAGCATCGTATAACTTCCTTCACCACCGCCATCTTCTTTCTTTCCGTAATCATAATAATACGTTACCGAGGGAGATAAGAAGACTTTTGGGAAAGCCAAGCTACCATACACTTCGCGGCTGAAACCTTTCGGAGCGCCGTCCGTGGGGAGCGCGTCGGGAAAATCATAGTAGATATGCCCCAGCGAAACATCCACATGCTTGAAGTTATAGGTATAATCCAGGATATAATCGGTTTCACTTGATTTCAGAAGATCATTATTCTTAAGGTCATGGCTGACCCAATAACCGAACTTGAGGCGCCCAAACTTCGATTCAGGGCTCTTAATATAAAAACCCGGCTGGATCACGGGATCGCCGTCAAGCATAATGCCTCGCCATATATAAATAGAACTGTAGTTGAGATCACCGGAAACTTCAAATCCCAAATCAGAAAGGATCCCTTCCCCCGTCGATTCAGTAGCTGCCGACACGACATGCGCAGAAGGATTACGTACCGCGCTTAAATTCGGATCGACCTCCTCAGCGAAAGAAGTAGAGCAAAAAAACAATCCTGCCACTATGGCGAACACACTATAAAACACATACCTCATTTTCTCCTCCTTTGTTATAGTCACGGTTTTCTTACGGCGTACATTTTCTGAAGCACATTGCGTAAAACCGTCTTTTACCGACTTTTTCGTCTTAAAGTAAAAAGGCGCCTTTTAATATTCCCCCCTGGAATAAAAAAGACGCCTGCGTCTTAACTTCTGCTTACACCCGGCGCAGATTGGTATTGCGCCGGTGTGCCGCTTGCTGCGGCAAATAAAAAAGCGTTCTTTTTCAAGAACGCCCTCGATCTATCTCTATTGCTACTTTGCGAATTGCGACACTTCAACGTGTTTGTAACTTCTTATACTTATACAAGTGTGAAAACCTTGTTCCTGGTAACCTCTTTAAATCAAATCAATGTATTTCCTGCATTTTTCTCTGACCTTCGCCATACGTTTGATGACCATCACATGCGAGATCCCCAGCTTCAGGCCGATCTCGCGGGTAGTTAAACCATCCGCATAATAACCGAACATTTCTTTCTCAATAAGGCTGAAGCCGTTATTGCGTATGGTTTCCACTAAAAGTTTATCGTGCAAATTATCGATATACTCCTTACGATTATCGTTATGATCGGCGATCATGTCCTCCCAGCATATCCCCGACTCCGCGTCGGACGAAAGCGCTTCAAGGCTTACCAGGCAGCGCCGCGGAGCGGCCTTCCTGATATAATTCTTCAAATAAAAGTAGCACCCCTGTAAAATGTAACTATCCGTCTTATCGGCGAGCTTCCCCGCGCGAAAATCAGCCAGGAGATGGATCATTGCTTCCTGGAACAGGTCCTCACTGCTTAAAAAACACGAACTCCCCTTTAAACGGTAGGTGATCCGTTTTAACACGGGAGTGATCCTTTTTATGACCGTATCAAAATCTGTTTTTTCCATAATTCCACCTTGCTGAAGCATCATCTATCCGCGGTAGCGGTTAGTGATCGGCATACGCCGGTCCCTGCCGAAGGCCTTTGGGGTTATTTTTATGCCCGGCGGCGACTGGCGCCGCTTATATTCGCTCTTATCGACCATTTGTAATACCTTCGATACCATAGCGCTATCGAAGCCTAAAGCAACGATCGCGTTAATGTCCTTATTTTCTTCGACATACGCCTTTAAAACCGGGTCTAACTGTTCATACGGGGCAAGCGTATCCCGGTCCAACTGGTTAGGCCGCAATTCAGCCGTCGGCTCTTTGGTCAAAATACGCTGCGGGATGACGAACGAAATAGAATTACGGTAATACGATAATTGATAAACCAGCCCTTTCGGGACATCTTTGATCACGGCAAAACCTCCGGCCATATCGCCGTAGAGCGTGGCATAGCCGGTGCTCATTTCCGATTTATTTCCCGTAGTCAATACCAACCAGGAGAATTTATTGGAAAGCGCCATTAAACAAGTGCCCCTGATACGCGCCTGCAGATTTTCTTCAGTGACATTCTTCTCCAAACCGGCAAAATAGGGCTCAAAGATCAAAAGATACATCTTATAGATCTGTTCGATAGAAATACTCATAAAGGCGATCCCTAAATTATCCGCCAATTGCCGGGCATCAGTTTCCGATTCATTGGATGAATAACGGGTCGGCATAAAAACACCCGTTACATTCGAACGGCCTAACGCATCAACCGCCAATGCCGCCACAAGCGCCGAATCAACCCCTCCGCTTAAACCGATCACCGTTTTCTGAAAGCCGTTTTTCACCACATAATCACGCAGCCCCAGCGTCAATGCCTTATAAACTTCAGCAGCCGGCTCCAGGGGACTGGCCAGGCTCAGCGGTATTTGCGCCCGCTCAGGGTCACGGGAAGAAAGAGCCGGCAAAGTCAAAACAACGGCTTTCTTCTTTGCGTAGGCCTTGACTCGGGAAAGGGCCACATCGGCTATCAAAAGCTCTTCCTCGAATGCCGCTGCCCGCGCGATCACAGCGCCCTGCCTGTCAACAACCATGCTCTGGCCGTCAAAGACCAATTCATCCTGCCCTCCCACTAAATTGGTATAGGCGATATATACGCGGTTTTTCCTTGCCTGTGCGCAAATTATCCCTTCCCTCTCTTTTATTTTCCCCGCATGATAGGGAGAAGCGTTAATATTAAGAATGAGCTGGGCGCCTGCCAGGTTTTGAGCTTTGAGCGGCCCCTCGGCATGCCAGATATCCTCACAAATATTCACTCCGAACACAAAAGGCAACGGCAGCTTCCCGGAAGTCCGGGCTTCCCGGCGCGTTATCGCATAAAGATCAGGGGTGTCGCCGGAAGAAAAATACCGCTTTTCATCGAAAACACCGTAATTCGGCAGCAGCATTTTGTGGTATATATGACGGACCTTTTTCTTATATATGACGGCTGCCGCGTTATAGAGGGCGTTACCCTTGCGGTCCACGAACCCGGCGATCGTAATGATACCAGGGTCAACGCTGCGGGCAAACGCGCGCAACGCGCAAAGATTATCAGCGATAAACTTCGGTTTAAGCAAAAGGTCCTCGGGAGGATACCCGGTTAATGATAATTCCGGAAAGCAAATAATATCAACATTTTTTTGCGCTGCCCGGCTCAAGTATTCGCTCATCTTTTGGCTGTTACCCTCCAGATCGCCGACCGTAGCGTTTATTTGCCCTAATGCTATACGAAAGCTGTTTTCTCTCATAAGAATAAAAAAAGCGCCCTTCATCCACCACCGGGATAAAGGACGCCTTAGTCCATGCTTTACCACCCGAACATACAGGATTGTTCGGTGTACCCTCGCGGGTAAAAAAAAAGTCTTTTTGCGTTCTTTGCAAAAAGACTTCTGCGTCTTAATTCTACTTCTCTGTACTTATTATAAATATACCACAGATTCGGCTTTTGTCAAGCTTTTCCCTGATCTTTATGGCAGAAAAAGCACCGCTTTATTCTCCGTAACCTCCAGGAAACTTTTTCCCTCGGCATTAAAAACAACTGATTTTCCAGAAAGCTCCCGCACAGTTATTCTCCCCGTAATAAGGTTAGCGGCAAAAGGGGCATGATCGGCGAGTATTCCTACATAGCCGGTTTCAGCCGGTACCACCAAAGATACCACCTCCCCCTCATAAAGGGGCCTCTCCGGGCTCAAGATAGCGACATGGAACGGTTTCTCCATAGAATTCCTTAACTTAGGGATGCGCGTCTTTAAGGCGCTCTGCGTTATCCAGGACTTCTGAGATCGTTCCTGTCATATAAAACGCCTGTTCTGGGGTAGTATCCAGCTTGCCTTCAATGATCATCCGCGCCCCGCGTATCGTATCCTCCAGCTTCACGTATTTACCTTTTATCCCGGTAAACGCCTCAGCGACAAAAAACGGCTGAGAGAAGAATTTCTGGACCTTTCGCGCGCGGAAAACGATCAACTTATCTTCATCTGATAATTCATCAATACCGAGAATAGAAATAATATCGCGCAGATCTTTATACCGCTGCAAAACCTTCTGCACCCCCAGGGCGGTATCATAATGTTCATCGCCGACGATCTTAGGGTCCATAATGCGGGAAGCCGAATCCAAAGGATCAACCGCCGGATAGATCCCCAGCTCCGCGATCTGCCGGGAAAGCACTATTTTAGCGTCCAAATGGGAGAATACCGCCGCAGGCGCAGGGTCGGTGAGGTCGTCTGCCGGCACGTACACTGCCTGGATAGAGGTGATCGAGCCGTTTCTTGTCGAGGCGATCCGCTCTTCTAATTGCGCGACCTCCGTCGACAAATTAGGCTGGTATCCGACCGCCGAAGGCATACGGCCCAACAAAGTCGAAACTTCAGAACCGGCCTGAATATAGCGGTACACATTGTCAATGAATATCAAGACGTCTTTTCTTTCTTCATCCCTGAAATATTCGGCGATGGTGAGCGCGGATAATCCGATACGCAGCCGTGACCCCGGCGACTCATTCATCTGCCCGAAAACCAAAGAGCTGTTCTTGGCGACACCGGAAGCGTTCAATTCAAGCCAGAGCTCATTTCCCTCCCGGGTACGTTCTCCGATCCCCGCGAAAACAGAAACACCCCCGTGCTCTTTGGCGATAGTCCGGATAAGCTCCATGACGATCACGGTCTTGCCCACCCCTGCACCACCGAATAAGCCGACTTTGCCGCCCTTGGGTATCGGCGCTAAAAGATCGATGACCTTTAAACCGGTTTCCAATATTGACGAAATAGGAAGCTGCTCCTCGAAATTAGGAGAAGGCCGATGTATCGGGTTACGCCTTTCGGGCTCAGGAAGCACCCCCTTACCGTCGATAGTCTCTCCCAGCAGGTTGAATATCCTGCCGAGTGTCTGCGGCCCCACGGGTACCGTGATCGGCGAACCGGTATCATGCGCCGTCATCCCCCGTTCTAAGCCATCGGTAGAGCCTAACGCGATACAGCGGACCGTATTATTGCCGATATCCTGCGCCACTTCCAGCGTCAGATCGATCCCTTTACCGGCAGCGACGATCTTGATCGCGTTTAAAAGCTTAGGTACCTGGTTTTCCGGGAACCGCAAATCTACCGTCGGCCCTATCACCTGAATCACGTAACCATCTTCCATGGATCATCCTTTCAGCGCTTCCGCGGAGGAAATGATTTCCAGCATATCCTGCGTGATCGTCGCCTGCCTGACTTTATTTCTCGTCAAAACCAGATTTTTTAAAAGCTCCCTGGCGTTGTCGGTTGCTGTTTTCATGGCAACCGTCCTTGCCGCATGCTCTGAAGCAAACGCCTCCAGGAGTATGAACCTGCCGGAGAGCGAGATATACCGGGGAAGCAGCTCCTCAAGGACTCTCACCGCTGCCGGCTCAAAAATATACTCGGATTTAACTCCACCTTCCCCCTGGAGGCCGAGGAACTTCTTTACTACCGGTTTATGCAATAATGCCGTTTCAAAATGAGCATAGGCGCAATACACTTCTCCAACCTTCCCCGACGAAAAAAGATCGACAAGATTTCCCGTGATCTCATCGGATATGTTTTTCGAATACCTGCCGTTGAGGCCGACATAACTCTTGGCTATTGAGACTCCCGGGGCATTCTTGAAATAATTAAGCCCTTTTCGCCCGACGATAACCAGTTCCACGTTATCTTTCTTTCGCTCATTGATGAACGCCTCCGCGGCGCGTATGATATCATTATTATAAACACCGCAGAGCCCGCTGTCGGATGTGATCACGCACAAACAGGTTTTCTCTCCAAACGCTTTTTTCTTCAGGTACGGGCTCAGCGGAACCTCTACACTCGCCAGAAGATTATTGAGCATTGTTCTTAATTTCAGAAAATACTGCCTCTGGGCAGAAAGTATTTTATTAGTGCTGTTTAACTTAGACACCGAGATCATCTCCAATGCCCCCGTTACTTTTTTGGCATTTTCAATGCTGCGTATCCTTAGTTTTATCTGTCTGAGAGACTGGATCATCGCTTAATCCGGGAAATAAATTCTTTTTTGAACGATTCGATCGCCTGATCAAGGTCATTCATAAGGCCCTGGCTTAATTCTTTTTCCGTCTGGACCTTATGCTCGATTTCAGGGTACACCTGTTCCATGTATTGATAAAAGGCAGGCTCGAATTTCTTGATCGCGGCTACCGGGATATCATCAAGGAAACCGCGTGTCCCGCAATAAATGATCATGACCTGTTTTGCCAGAGAAAGCGGGTGGTACTGATCCTGTTTTAAGATCTCAACCATCCTCTCTCCGCGGGTCAACTGCGCCTGGGTGGTCTTATCCAATTCCGTCCCGAACTGGGTAAAAGCGACCAATTCCCGGTACTGGGCCAGATCCAGCCGCAGCTTTGAAGCGACTTGGCGCATTGCCTTTACCTGGGCCTTACCGCCGACGCGCGATACCGATAACCCCACATTGATAGCCGGACGGATGCCCGCGTAAAAAAGATCGCTCTCCAAATAGATCTGACCGTCGGTGATCGAAATGACGTTGGTCGGGATATAGCTGGTAATATCTCCGGCTTGAGTTTCTATGATCGGGATTGCCGTAGAAGACCCTCCCCCTAACTCATCATTAAGTTTGGCGCAACGCTCCAATAATCGGGAATGAAGATAAAAAATATCCCCGGGATACGCTTCTCTGCCCGGCGGCCGGCGAAGTAAAAGAGAGATCTGGCGGTAAGCTTGCGCGTGCTTTGACAGGTCATCATAGACCACAAGCGCGTGCTTACCGGAATACATGAATTCTTCCGCGATCGCGCATCCGGAATACGGCGCCAAATATTGCAGCGATGCCGATGCGCGCGAAGAAGCGCTCACCACCGTCGTATAAGACATCGCGCCGTATTTTTCCAGATGCTGAACAACAGCGACGATACTGGCAAGCTTCTGTCCGATAGCGACATAGATACAATACACCCCTTTGTTCTTTTGATTGATGATCGTATCGATGGCGATAGAGGTCTTGCCGGTCTGCCGGTCGGCGATGATCAATTCCCGCTGGCCGCGGCCGATAGGCGTCATCGCGTCGATCGCCTTGATCCCTGTTTCCAGCGACTCAAACACCGGTTGGCGCTCGACGACATTCGGAGCCCCTGCTTCAAGCGGCCTGAATTTATCCGCCGCAACAGGCCCTTTCCCGTCAATAGGCCGGCCAAGCGCATTCACCACGCGGCCGACCAACGCAACTCCCACCGGTACTGAAACGATCTTACCGGTACGCTTAACGATATCTCCCTCTTTAATGTTCTTATCGGGGGTGTCCGTGCCGAAAACAACTACCCCGACGCTATCTTCTTCAAGGTTAAAAACCATACCCATGATATTATCGGAGAATTCAACCAGTTCCCCCATCATGACATCGTCAAGGCCGTAAATCCGGGCAATAGTATCGCCTACCTGGATCACCGTCCCGATCGATTCGACCCTTAAACGGGAACGGTATTTTTCCAGTTCTTTCTTAATGATCGAGGTTACTTCTTCCGGTTTGAGTGCCATATTATACCTTTACCGCCATGAGCTTCTCACGAAGTTCATCAAGGCGCCTGCGTACTGAACCGTCAATAACGGTATTTCCGATAATTATCTGCACACCGCCGAGCAGAGTCGAGTCAAGATCGATATAAAACTTAAACCTTCGCGCGTACTTCTCTTCTAATTTCTTCTCAATGCTCTTGATAAGATCTAAATCCAACAAATAACTCGTCCGCAAGAGCACCTCGGATTCTCCGTAATGCGAATATTTCACCCTGACATATTCGATAATATCAGCGATCTTATCGATGCGTCCTTTCTCTAAAAGAAGTTTCAAGAATTGCTTTGTTTCAGGCAGGAATGCATCACCCAATACAGCGTCGATAAAACCGTATTTCTCACTGAGGGTGATCTCCAGGCTGCACAGAAATTCAAAAAAATCAGGATTATTATTCATAAGGGCCTTAAGGCCCTTTAAATCATCGACAGCCTGCAGGCGATGGGCCCCTTCCTTGGCATAACCCAGGAACGCTTCCGCGTACCTGTTAACGACAATCCTGTCTTTAAAATTAGCTTTCATCTAAAGATCATCCATTCGCTTAAGAAAATCTTCCACGATCTTTTTATCTTCTTCCGCGGTCAACTTCTCTTGAATGACACTTTCCGCCGCGCTCATAGCCAGGTCGACAATTTCTTTCTTTAATTCCTGTTTTGCCTTTGAAAGCTCATATTTAACGCTCGCCTGGGCATTGGTAATGATCTCCTGCGCTTGCTCGAAGGCTTTTTTCCTGGAATCTTCCACGATCTTTCTACCGTCGACGATCGCTTCCTGGAGGCGCAGCTTGGCGATAGCTTCAATCCCGTTCACCTTTGCTTCATATTCAGCTTTGATGCGCGCCATGTCGACCTTAGTGTCCTCTATATTCTTGAATTCCGCGGCGATACGCTCCTTACGCTGGTCTAAAAGCGCTAATATCTTCTTCCAGGCAAAGCTGCGCAAGACAAAAAGCAGAAGCAGGAAACTTAAGACCTGCGCGACAATTTCACTGCCGCTTAATAATTTTAGCAGTTCCATAGTTTATAAGAATGTTTAAAATTTCCCCGATAATACAAATGAAAAAACCAGGGCATAAATAGTGATCGCCTCGATAAAGGCGCATCCGATGGTCATGTTGATCAATATTTTCGTTGAAGCTTCCGGCTGGCGGGCAATCGCATCCATCGCGGAAGAAACAGCTTTTCCTAATCCTATCGCAGACCCAAACGCAGCTACCCCTAATCCTAAGGGAAGGCTCAATGCAAGTGCGAATTTCAGATCCATACTTCCTCCTTTTTTTTCTTACTCTTCATGGGTTAAAACAACAGCAAAATAAATCGTGCTTAAAAGGCAAAAAACCACTGCCTGGACAACCGCCGCTAAGAGCGATGAAAACATATTAAAGAACAACAAGGGAAACCCTTTCATGCCGAAATTCGTCAAAACCGATAACAAAACATCGTCACCCCAGATATTACTGCGCAGACGAAGCGATAAACTGAGAGGTTTAATCAACTCTCCCGCCAGATGCAGAAAAAACATTAATAAGGGAATAACGATCGAGAACGCGATGGCGCCGCGCGGTCTTCCTGCCAGGTGGTCGAGATATCCCCGTACCCCTAACTCTTTAAGCGCGGAATATTGAACGTAAAAGAAAACACACAGCGCCAGCGCCAGGGTCGTTGACCAGCTTGACGTCGAAGGCTTCAGGAACGGCACCAAACCGGAAAGATTCATAAAAAGTATATAGATAAAGAGCGTCCCGATAAAAGGGGTGTACTTTCTTCCTTTCGGCCCCAGGATCCCGCAGACAAAATCATCTAAGCCTCCCGCTAAAACCTCAACGGCATTCTGCAGCCTCCCCGGGATCAAAGAATTCTTTCTCGCGCCATAAAAGGCGATTGCCGAGATCACTGCCATAATAAAGAGCGAATAAACAACGTGTTCCCAGACATACAGATTTTCAAAAAATGGATTACCCTTGAACCTTTCCGCAAGCAACGCCAACAAATCGGGTAATTCATGCTGTACAACAGCACCTTCTACCATATTAATTTCCCCTGCTATTCTGATTATTTCTATAAATGGGGTATGGGTAAAGGTAAGGCGGTTAGTTTAGTAGTTAGGAAAGGTAGTTTGGGTTCAAGATCTAACTACCTTTCCCAACAACCAAACAAATATCCTAACCTTAACCATAATCTAACACTATAGGTCATAGACCATCAACCGTGGACTAACGCCTACCTGTTTACCCCGAGCTTGTCGAGGGGTGTCTTGTGTCATGCGACATGTGCCTACAACCTGCTTCAAGGCTTCTTGTCCACCAACAGCACAAATTTAACAAGCCTGATTATTTCTATTAAACTGGCTAAAAAACCCGTGCCGATACAAATATAATACACCCACGCACCTGCGTTAAATTGCTTTACGAAATATTCACCTGCCAGATATCCGGCCACCGGGCCAGAGGCCAACAAGAGCGGGATAAAAGCGGCAACGCCGGCGATCTTAATTAATTTATAGGGTCCTTCTTTTTCAGCCATAAAGAAAAAAGGCGCCCTTCATCCAATCATTGGAGGAAAAAACGCCTTAGTTTTTGTTTCAACACCCAAACATATCTGATTGTTTGGTGGCCTCGTGGGCAAAAAAAAATCTTTTTGCGAAGCTGCAAAAAGACTTCTATGTCTTACCTGTCAACTCTGTACAAGACTATTATAATAAACAAGCTGTTTTTGTCAAGCCTTTATTGCTTAATCTCTTTTACCTCTGATATCTTTTGCCAAAATGATCGCCTCAGCGATCTCTCGCATGCCCTTACGCATATCCATACTTTGCTTCTGGATCAGCCGGAATGCTTCCGCGGAAGAAATATTGGCTTCCTGGGACAAAATATCCTTCGCGCGTTCAACGAGCTTCCTGGTAGTCAAAGCTTCTTCTGCGGTGCGGGCGCGAACATCCAGTTCAGCATTCTCGATCGCCACGGCAGCCTGATTAGCAAGCGCGGTCAGAATATCCACTTCGTGTTTGGTAAAGACGTGCTTTTTGGAAGTATAACAGTTCAAGACCCCGATAACCCTCCCCTTGACTGTTAACGGCACGCTCGCCAGGGAGCAAAGGCCTTCTTTAACCGCGATATCGCCATTAAGGTACCGGGGGTCTTCTTTGACATCCAGGACAAACACCGCTTTATTCTCCTGTGCGGCTATACCGGCGATGCCTTCTCCCAGCTTAACATTCGGCTTCTTATTATAGGCCTCCGATATAGACTGCGTTGCCCGCACTACTAATTCTTTTTTTTCCGGGTCAAGCAGCATAAGCGAAGAAATTTTAGAATTCATGATCTCGGCGGTTACCTGCACGATCAAACGAAGCAACTCATCCATATATAAGCCGCTGGTGAGCAGATTGGCCACCTTTGAAAGCGCCTCGATCTGTTTAACATATACCTGGTAATTCTCTTTCTTTTTTACAATTTTAACCGCTTTAGCCATGTTTGGTTTCCCTTCGCAAGAATAACGAGATCCTGTTAACCGCTTCTTTGAGATTATCCAGGCTTGAAGCATAAGACATCCTGACGTATCCTTCGCCCGATTTTCCGAAAGCGTTACCGGGGACAACCGCGACTTTCTGGTTTTTTAACAATGCTTGCGCGAAATCAATTGAACTCATGCCTGTTTTCTTAATAGATGCAAAGGCGTAAAAGGCCCCCTGAGGCATCATGCACGGCAGGCCTAATTGATTGAGCGCATCCACAATAAATTCCCTTCTCCTGCGGTACTCCCGCTTCATCTCCTCTACCGGCTTCCTGCCGCTTTGCAAAGCCTCATACGCCGCCATCTGGGAAGTGATCGGCACGCACATGATCGTATATTGATGTATTTTGGTCATCGCGGCGATGATCTCTTTCGGGCCGCAGGCAAAGCCGACCCTCCAGCCGGTCATCGCGTAGCTTTTCGAGAATCCGTCGAGATAAACCGTATTATCTTTCGCGCGGGGGAGGCTCGCAAAAGACGTATGCTCGAAATCATAGGTCAAATCGCCGTATATTTCATCCGAAATGCACAAAACATTATGCTTTAAGAGGACCTTATTGATCTCTGAGAGCTCTTTATGCGTATAAGAAACACCGGTCGGGTTTGCGGGATAATTAAAAATGATCGCTTTAGTCTTACGGTCGATATTCTTCTCTAAATCAGCCGGCGTTAATTTAAACTTTTGTTTTTCAGTATCGATATAAACCGGGATGCCTCCTGCCAACTCGGTCATCGGCCCGTAAGAGACATAACTGGGGATCGGGACCAAAACCTTATCCCCGGGGTTAGTGATCGCCCGCAAGATCAGGTCCATTCCTTCGCTGACTCCCACCGTGATCAAGATCTCTTCATCAGGGCAATAGTCCAGATGAAACTTATTTTTTAAATACCGGCTGATACCCAAACGCAGCTTATATAACCCTTTGTTAGAGGTATACGATGTAAACCCCTGTTCAAGAGAATAAATACCCGCCTCCCGTATCGGCCAGGGAGTGACAAAATCAGGCTCACCCACTCCCAGGGAGATCACATCTTTCATCCCCAGAACCAGGTCAAAAAAAACCCGTATTCCCGAAGGCTGCATTTCCTTGACTATGTGAGCGATCCTATCGTTCATGACTCTTCTCTCTTGCCCGTTATGATCAATACGATATTGCTATCCGCGCATGATCTTCTTTATGTTTTAGAATTACCCCGTCTTCTTTGTATTTCTTCATTAAAAAGTGGGTCGATGTGCCTTTCACATTTACCATCGGCGCCAACTTCTCCGCCACAAAATTAGAGACGGTATGCATATCTTTGCCCTCAACGATCAACAGCAGGTCATACGTACCTGAGACCAAATAACAGCTGGAGACTTCAGGGAAGGAATATATCCGTTCGGCGATCTTATCAAAACCCACGTCCTTCTGAGGAGTAATATCCACCTCGATCAAAGCGCGGACCGTTGTATCGGGGTCCCTGACCAATTCCTTATTAATGATAGTCTTATACCTCAGGATAATGCCTTCTTTTTCATACTTTAAGACCGCCTTCTTAACGTCAGCCGGTTTCTTCCTAAGCATGGTAGCGATCTCATTGACGCTTAAACGCGCGTCTTTTTCTAATATTTCCAATATCTCATCCATACTATATCCCTCCGTTTCGTCGATAACAGATCTTCGGCCCCTGCCTCTTATGCTCAGAGCGAGCGATCATCTTTTTGATCTTGTCGACTTTCTTCTTTGCAACAACCGGGACCTGTTTCTTTTCCAAACGCTCTAATATCTCATCCAATTCAGAATAAGTGACCCCCATCTCGTCTTCATCGGTCTGGCCGGGCCAGAGGCCAGCAGTCGGAGGTTTGGTAATCACCCGTTCGGGGATATCTAACGCGCGCGCAAGTACGCGGACATCTTTTTTCAATAGATCACCAAGGGGAAGGATATCGGTAGCTCCATCGCCATGTTTGGTAAAATACCCGATCATAAGCTCACTTTTATTACCCGTGCCGCAGACCAGATAATTCAAGGTGTTGGCATAATAATAAAAAACAACCATACGCAGCCGGGATTTCAAATTTGCCAAAGCCAGCTTATTCCCCCTGGGCAAGGACTTCAGGAACATATCGTATAAACCGGACAAATCGACGACTTTCGTCTTTATACCCAGCTGCCGGGCGACCAGGAGCGCATCCGCCCTGTCTTCTTTCTGGCTATGGCAGGGTAAGACCAAAGCTAAAAGCCGCTTTGCCCCAACAGCTTGTTTGGCTAAAGCGGCAATTACACTGGAATCGATCCCGCCGCTTAACCCCATCACAATGCCTTTTACCCGTGCAAGACGTACTTGTTTCTTGATCCAGGCAACAATTCTCTCTTTCATACGGTAATTGGATAGAAAAATTATGCGAAAGGAAAGCGCCTTACCAGCTTTATGCCTTATTCTGAGAAAAGCACATCTTTTGGAGTTTTCTAAATATTAATCATAGCATAATTTCAAAGAGGGTCAAGGAGATAATCGCCTGCTTGCTACAGCGCTTCGGGATGGTGTTTTACCACTCTTGCTTCAACCAGATAGACCACATCTTCGGAGATATTGGTCGCGTGGTCGCAGATACGCTCAAGATGCCGGGCTATCAATAGAAGAGGAACCGCCCGGTCAGCGGTTTTCGCATCACGCGCCATATAATCATTGATCAATTCATCCTGGACCAGGTTACGCAGCTTATCCGCTTCTGAATCAGACAAAACCACTTTTTTCGCCAAATCAACATTCTTGTTAACAAACGCCTCGATCGAATCATGCACCATATTCTGGGCAATGACCGACAATTTCGGGATATCAACTAATGGTTTCAATAAAGGCTTATCGACCAATTCAAGCACTCGTTCTGCGATATCAACTGACAGATCGGCAATACGTTCAAGCTCGGAATTGATCTTCATGGCGGTAGCAATAAACCGTAAATCACCTGCCATCGGCTGATACCGCGCGATCAGGTCGATACAACGTTCATCGATCGCCAGCTCCAGTTCATCGATAGAATTATCGTGGCCGATGATCTCCCGGGCTGCCTGCTGATCGCGGTTTTTTAACGCCTCAATGGATTTATAGATAGATTCCTGCGTCAACGCGGCCATTTTTAGAATATCCTTATGTAACTCCTTTAACTCGTCGTCAAAATGCCTCTGCATAACTCCTCCTGAATATATATTAGTTTAGCATAAATCGCCTGATAAAACGAATTTTATATTTAATACCCCCTATGGACTATCGAATACTTGTGTCATGTGTCTGGATTCCCTTATCCCTTAGTCCCGGCTCCGGGTGCCCCAGTCGCCAGTGCCCCAGCATCCCAGTATTTTTACGATGTAACTTTCCAGTCTCTCATGGACCGTGGATCATGGACTATGGACCATCGACTACTTGTGTCTTGTGTCATGTGACCTGCGACCAAATCCCCTCATCACCTGAGGAAGCTCTACCCGTATCTTCCCGTAATATACTCTTCCGTCCGCTTATCCTGCGGGGAGGTAAAAACACTTTCAGTCTTGCCGAACTCCACCAACTCCCCTAAAAGCATAAAACCCGTATCGTCAGAAACACGCGCAGCCTGCTGCATATTATGCGTAACAATAACAATAGTATACTTATCTTTAAGTTCACGCATGAGCTCTTCGATCCGCGCGGTTGCCTGCGGGTCAAGCGTAGAACACGGCTCATCCATCAACAAAAGATCAGACTTTACGGCAATAAGCCGGGCGATACAAAGCCGCTGTTTTTGTTCCAGAGAAAGGCTTAAAGCTGATGCGCGCAGCCTGTCCTTTAACTCATCCCATAAAAGCACCGAACGCAAGCTCTGCTCGACCGCTTCGTACAAATTTTCTTTTGTTTGCTTAAGGCCGTGTATCCTTAAACCAAACACCACATTCTCGAAAATGCTCAAAGGAAAAGGATTGGGTCTTTGAAAAACCATCCCAACGTTCTTACGCAGCTCCACTAAATCAGTTTTTTGATCTAAGATATCCTTCCCGTCGATCAAAACGCGCCCCTCCATCCGAACGCCTTCCACGAGGTCGTTCATCCGGTTAAAGACCCGTAAGAGCGTAGACTTACCGCAGCCTGACGGCCCGATAATAGCGGTGATCTTTTTTTCCTGAAGGCTGACGCAAACGCTTTTTAAGGCCTGGAAACCGCTGTACCACAAATTGAGATCATGAGTGATTATTTTAGCCATAGATCCATTATCCGAATTTACCGCTGATATAATCTTCCGTCCGTTTATCCTTGGGCGCGGTAAAGATCTTATCTGTCTTATCTATTTCAATCAGCTCACCCGAAAGGAAAAAAGCGGTCCTATCCCCCACCCGCGCGGCCTGCTTCACATTATTCGTCACCAAAACGATGGCGTATTGCTCTTTAAGCTTAAGCATTGTTTCTTCCACTTTCGCCGTTGATATCGGATCCAGCCCGGAACAAGGCTCATCGAACAAAATGACTTCGGGCCCGACTGCCAGGGTGCGGGCGATACAAAGGCGTTGCTGCTGTCCCCCGGACAACTTAAATGCTGAAAGAGAAAGCCTGTCTTTAACTTCATCCCAAATATAGGCCTGCCGCAAAGCCCCTTCCACAAGCCCGTCTAATTTCTTTTTTTCCCGTATGTTATGCATCCGCGCACCGTACGCCACATTATCATATATCGATAACGGCAGCGGCATAGGCATCGCGAAAACCATTCCGACCTTCTTGCGTAAAAGCTCCAGATCCATGTCCCGAATATTCTTTTTATCGAAAGAAACCGTCCCTTCCATGCGGAAATGCGCCTGCAATTCATTGAGCCGGTTAAGCATGCGTAAAAATGTGGTCTTACCGCTGTTAGCAGGGCCGATCACGCTTAAAATCTCCCTGGTCTGTATATCCATGCGGACATTATTGATCGCTTGCACTTCCCCGAACCAGATATGGAGCCCCTCAATATTGAATTTTACCATTTCTTTTTCTTTCTGAACTGATACCGTATAACGATAGCTACTAAATTCATAAATAACACCAGCGTCAACAAGACCAGCGCGGTGCCATAGCGGGTCTTTTCATCGACGTTAGGCACCTGCGTTGAGATTACGTAAAGATGATACGGCAATGCCATTGCCTGGTCAAAGACCGATCCCGGCAGTCGCGGCAGATAAAAAGCCGCGACCGTAAAAAGAATAGGCGCTGTTTCACCGGCAGCTCTCCCTAACCCCAGGATCGTACCCGTTAAAATACCGGGGATCGCGTTCGGCAGGACAATATGACGAATGGTCTGCCATTTACTGGCGCCTAAAGAAAGGCTTACTTCGCGAAACGAATACGGGACGCTCTCCAAAGCTTCGCGCGAAGTCGTGATAATGATCGGCAGGATCATGATCCCCAGCGTCAATGACCCGGAAAGAATAGATGCCCCGAATTTCAGGAAAACGACAAAAAGCGCCAGGCCAAAAAGCCCATACACAACTGAAGGGACCCCTGCCAGGTTCACAATTGCCAATTTGATCATCCTGGTCAAAAGAGTATCTTTGGAATATTCGCTTAAATAGACAGCCGCCAAAAGCCCTATCGGAAGGGCAAAAATAATCGCTCCTGACACTAAATATAAAGTACCGACAATCGCGGGGAATATCCCTCCGGCGCGCATCCCTTGCCGAGGGATATCGCTCAAGAATTGCCAATTGATCGCCGGTAAGCCCTTTTGGATAATAACTAAAACGATCAAACCGACAGGCAGAACGACTAAAAAAGTAGCCAGGAATAAAAAGAAAAACGCGATACTCTGGGTTTTTTGAGGGTTTCGTCTCATCGCTTCTTATGCAAGAATATATCCGCGGTGACATTGACCGCAAAGCTGATCAAAAATAATACGATACCTATGGCGAATAAAGCGAAATAATGCTCGCTGCCGACAACCGCTTCGCCCATTTCCGCGGCAATGGTCGCGGTCAAGGTGCGCACCGGCTGCAGGATCGAAGACGGAATAACCGCGGAATTACCGGTGATCATCATCACGGCCATTGTTTCACCGATCACTCGTCCTATCCCCAGCATGACCGCCGCCAGGATACCGGAAGACGCCGCAGGCAGGATAACGCGATAAATAGCCTGCCAATGCGTGGCACCCAGCGCCAAGGCGCCTTCTTTATATGCCCGGGGCACTGAATAAAGCGCATCTTCCGCGATAGAAACAATCGTCGGCATAGCCATAAAAGCAAGGATGATCGATCCTGAAACGGCTGTCAACCCGGTAGGCAAACCAAAGGCGTGCTTGACCCAGGGGACCAGGGTCACCATACCGATAAAACCAAGGACAACGCTGGGAATTGCCGCCAAAAGCTCAATCCCTGATTTTAAGAGCTCTTTAATATTCTGAGGCGCGACTTCCGCGATATAAACGGCGCAGGCAACGCCGATGGGGATGGAAATGATCGCAGCGCCCACGGTAACATAGAGCGACCCCAGGATCAAAGGCAGGATACCTAATTGGGGCGGCTCAGAAATCGGGTACCAGTTCTTGCCGAACAAAAACGATGGAATGCTGACTATTTTAAATAACGCCAGCCCCTCTTTCAGCAAAAACAAGAAGATAAGCGCGACAAAGAAGATCACCGCGATCCCGCAGCAAAAGATCAACTTCTCAATGATGAATTCTTTGAATTTACGCATGATCATTGAACCGGCACAAAATCAGTCTCCTTAACGATAGACTGCCCTTCCTGAGAGAGTATAAAATCAACAAAGCTCTTAACCGGCCCCTGAGGCGCGGCATTGGTATATAAAAATAACGGGCGCGAAATAGGATATGCCCCCGTCATTACGTTTTCAATGGTGGGAGAGAAAAAAGCTGCCGAACCATCTTTGGCTACCGCGATGGGTTTTTGCTTTGAAGAAATATACCCCATGCCATAATAACCGATCGCGGAAAGGTTCTGAGTTACTTCATCGGCAATCGCCTGAGAAGAAGAAAGCATGAGCGCGGAAGGCGCGAATTCTTCTTTGGAGCCGGGATCATTCTTACGCAACACATGCTCTTTAAAATAAACATGGGTGCCGGAATTTACTTCCCGGGACAGGAGCACGATCTTCTGGTCAATCCCTCCCAATTCCTTCCAATTAGTTATTTTACCGGTAAAGATCTGCGCGAGCTGCTCAAGCGTCAAATTACAAACCGGATTCCCCGGATTTACTACCACTGCCAGCCCATCCAACGCGGCCTTAATTTCATACGGAGCAATTCCTTTTTTAGCCGCAAGGTCTATTTCTTTATTTTTAATATTGCGCGAACTCATCGCGATATCACAAGAATTACTCAGAAGACTGGCGATCCCCGTGCCTGAACCTCCGCCGGTAACCGCGATAAACTCTTCCGGATGATTCTCCATGAATCTTTCCGCCCAAGCCTGACCCAAATTCACCATGGTATCCGAACCTTTAATCTGTAGTGAATTCTTTCCTGAAGCGGCGAAAACAGGCGTTACTCCCAAGAACAATGCTACTACAAACAAGAATTTCTTGATCATATTTCCTCCTTTTCCTTATAGAGAATACTATACACTTCCCATATTATATCCATGTGAGGGCCATGTTAAATCTATGTAAAGTTTTGGAGTATTATCGAGGGGGTGTTCACAAGAAATTCAGTACAGGGATATCCGGGAAAACTGGTAATCCGAGACTAGGGGATCGGGTGATCGGGGAATACAGACACATGACACAAGACACAGGACACACGTAGTCCATGGTCCACGGTCGATGGTCCACAGTTATAGGGTGTGGTTAAGGTTAAGATGTTAGTTTGGTTGTTAGGTTAAGGAGATGGGTTATTGAACGTTAATGATAAAGGTTAAAGTCTAAATAACAAAGGAAATTCAAAGAATAAAGGTTAAATTTTAAAATTACCTGACTGCAGGCAGGAATCTTGAACCTTAGACCTTTAATCTTCCTTTGTTATTTATCCTTTAGACTTTAGACTTATCTTACTATTTATTGTTTTAAACCAAACTCCTTTACCCAACTACTAAACTAACTTCTTTACCCTTTCCTAACTACCAATATTAAAGTAGCAGGTCCCCCCTCGACAAGCTCAGGGTAAACCCTTCGACTTAATTGACACGTAAGACTATCAGGCGCTCAGGGTAAACCCTTCGACTTAATGAACAGGTAATGTTATAAGACGCTCAGGGTAAACCCTTCGACTTAATTGACACGTAAGACTATAAGGCGCTCAGGGTAAACCCTTCGACTTAATTGACACGTAAGACTATAAGGCGCTCAGGGTAAACCCTTCGACTTAATGAACAGGTAATGTTATAAGACGCTCAGGGTAAACCAGAACTCTGAACCCAGGCCTTCAGTGCTTTCGACGCCTACACTACCGCCATGCAATTCAACAATATGCTTAACGATAGAAAGGCCAAGGCCGGTTCCACCGAGCTCCCGGGAACGCCCTTTATCAACGCGGTAAAAACGTTCAAAGATACGGGAGATGTCTTTTTCAGGGATACCGCTGCCGGTATCCTTAACGAGGAACTTCACAAACCCATTCAGGGCTAACGAGGAAACCACAACTAAACCGCTTTCACGGTTAAATTTAATAGCATTATCGATAAGATTGGTAAACACCTGTTCAACCTTGTTTTTATCCGCATAGACAAGTTGCTCATGCGGCACTTTATTCTCCAACCGTAAAAACCTCTTTTTTATCTGGACGCTGAACCCGGAAGCTATCTGTTCTATGAGCTTTCTTACCTCGATCTTTTCTTTCTTGATTTCTACCGGGTGAGACTCCAGATTTGAGAGGCTCAACAGGTCGCTGGTCAGCCTGTCTAAACGGTCCGCGTGCTCCTGAACGATCTTTAAGAAATTCCGGCTTTCTTCTTTGTCATCGATTGCCCCCTCTAAAAGCGTCTCCACAAAACCCTTGATCGAGGTAAGCGGGGTCTTTAATTCATGCGAAACATTTGCCACAAAATCAGAACGGATCTTCTCCAATTTCCTCATCTCGGTGATATCGTGAATGACCAATACACAGCCGCTTACCGAGTTATTCTCAAATAACGGCGTCGCGTTCACCTGAAATATCTTTTGCAGGGGCCAGATGACGCTCAGCTCTTTGGAAAGGAATTTTCCGTTTCTTAAGGCAGCCGTTACGATCTCAGCGACATCATTATTGGAAAAGGCCTCAAGGAATAATTTCCCCTCGATCTCCCGGCGGGGGATATTCAATATCCTCTCTGCCGAAGGATTAACCGAAATGACCCGGGTATCTTTATCAACCGCGATCACCGCTTCTGCCATATTCCCCAAAATAGCCTGATGCTGAGCGTTCTCTTTTTCAAGCGAGTTGATCCGGAATTCTATCTTTTGAAGAAGCTCGTTTAAAACACTCACTAATTGCTTTATCGAAACAGAGGCGTAATACGCGGGGATCCGGACATGATGATCTCCGGCTAAGACTTTTTGCAAGATACTGACAATTTCTTTAATTTGACTGCCGGCGAAAAATATCAAGATTTATTCCTCATCGAAAAGGAAACGGTACCCGTAATTCTTCACGGTAACGATCCTTTGTGCCTGTTTCTTGAGTTTCTTGCGCAATGTCCTGATATGCACGTCAACAGTGCGCGTTTGTATAAGAGAGGCATGGTTAAACCCCCAAATAGCATCTAAAAGGTACTCCCGCGATAAAACCCTTCCCTGCGCGCCAACGAGAGTTTTAAGCAGCTCGAATTCCTTTGAAGTAAGCTCAACCGGCTTACCGTCAGCCTCTACCTTGATCCGTGAAAAATCCATGCTGAGACCTTTGACCGTAACCAACGACAGAGAAGATGCTTTTTCTTTCACGCGGCGTAATACCGCTTTAATGCGGGCGGTCAATTCTCTCAGGCTGAAAGGCTTAGTGACATAATCGTCGGCGCCGAGCTCTAAACCGACGATCTTATCGGTTTCCTGGCCTTTCGCGGTCACCATAACAAGCGGGATCGCCGCGGTAGCGTCTTTTTTCTTAAGCTGACGGCAGACTTCAAACCCGTCTATTCCCGGCAGCATTAAATCCAAAATGATAAGATCGGGATGCTCCTGGCAGGCCAGGCTCAATGCTGATTCCCCATCAAAAGTAGAGAGGACCCTGAATCCCTCTTTTTTCAGGTTGTACTCGAGCATGCGAACGATATCTTTTTCATCGTCGACAATAAGGATCTTTTCTTTCATAATGCTTTAACGGCGCAAGAAACACGCCCATAAAATATTACACGCGCCTATTTTGATTTTATCGCGACGACTTTAATGAAATCAGCGGCATCCTCGATCTTATCCGTTACGCCTTCAAGATATTCCGCCAGCTGATAGGTAAGCAATAATGTCGCCGGCTCAAGCTGGGTATGAATGATCGACTCGATCAAAGTCTTCTTTTTGTCATCTGCTTCATGCTCAAAACGGTCGACATCCGCGCAATCAAGCAACGTCTTCTTCAAGTCGTTCTTTATGACCGCCTGAATAGCGTCTTTAAGCTTCGTTATCGAAAAAACAATCGATTCAGTGCTGGAAGCTATATTTTTCAGGATATTATCGGGGAGCTTTTGTTCAATAAAACCCAAGAGGCGCGCTGAGCCGTTAGTCCAATCAGCGATCTTATCCAATGATTTCACAAAATGCATCAGGTCTTCCCGGTCAGGGGCCAAAAGCAGGCTTTCGGAAAGTTCGCTGACCATTTTTGTGCGCAGCAGGTCAGCCTGATGCTCGCTCTCCCTGACTTTTTCGATTGCGATTGTTTTTGCCTCCAGATCAGCTTTGATGAACGCGCTGACCGCGTCGGCAAAATACGTCACGCATTTAAAAGTCTCATCAACGTGTTTTTGAGCGTCTTGTAGAATAGACTGCTCCTCTGCCATACCTAACCACCCGAGGATATTACGGACTTCTTTCATGTTCAACCTCCTTTAAGCTTTTACGCACATTACAATTATTTTTAAGACGATAAAGCCGACAATCCCGGAAATAAACGGTGTCGCCAGCCAACAGATGATAATCTCACGCATGATCCGTAGATTCATCACCTTAACTCCCTTAACCAGGCCCACGCCGAATATCGCACCGACGATAGAATGGCTCGTTGATACGGGGATACCAAACAAGGTATACACATGGACATTAATAGCGCTGGCTAATTGCGTCGCGAAGGCCATAAGCGGCAGGAGATGCGTAATATCGGAACCTATGGTTTCAATGACCTTGTAACCCCAGGTCATGATACCGAGGACGATTGCCAGGCCGCCGAAAACAACGCTCATTTGAGGGGAAAGTATCCCCGCTCCCGCGATAACACCGGTAGCATTAGCAACATCATTGGCGCCCCAGGTATAGGCGACATAACAACCGCTCAAAATGACCAGGACCGCGACGCTCACGCGAAAATAACGCGCAGGAATAATCCGATGAGCGATTTGTTTAAGAATAAGGTAAAACACATACCCTAAAATAGCGGCACCGAGAGGCGTAAAGATCCAGCACATAAATATATCCAGCATTATCTTCCATTTAACCGGCGCATGGATCGCTAACCCCGCCCCTGCCACCGCTCCGACAATGGAATGGCTTGTTGAAATCGGTATTTTCCGGTAAGTCGCTAATACCACCCAGAAGCAGGCAGAAAACATAGCAACCATCGCCACATATAAAGACATGGTTTTATCTAATTTATCGATGGGCACGATCCCTTTTCCAATGGTATGCGTTACGTATGAGCCCTGCAGGGAAGCTCCAAGGAAGCCAAAAAGCACGATTAAAATGATCGCTTGTCTTAAACTTAAAACCCGTGAACCGACTGCGGTTCCCAGGGAATTCGCCGCGTCATTAGCTCCGATCGACCAGCCAACCGCCACTCCCATCAACAAAACCAGAAAAACAAGAAATAAATACATCAGCTATTTTCCTTTACAGTGAGTGACACAAACCCCGCAAATAAACTGGTCCACTAATCTTTGTTTCTGGAAATCCTTTAATTTCTCAAAACATCTCAAATGCTCAAAATCAATGACCTCTTCTTTGATCGCCCCGGCAGGGCAGGCCGCGACGCAACTCCTGCAGCTCCCGCAGGTATCCGTCAAAGGTTTATCGGCCTTAAGCGGCATATCGGTCAAAATAGTCGCCAGCCGTAATTGAGCCCCCAGCTTTTTATTGACTACCAGGTTATTTCTCCCCAACCAGCCTAAACCGGCCAGGAGCGCAACTTTTTTATGCGAGAGGTGCGCAGATTGCTTCTGCCAATCGACTATTTGTGAGGCGGGGATCGGCAGCGCCCTATAGCCTTTTCTTTGGATATACTGGCTCAGCTGAAATGCCGATTGATCAAGAAAATTATTGGCGCAGCGATAATGATGAAAATACAGCCGCGTGGGAGCATCGACGATCTCTTCCAAGACCCCTGAAGAAAGCCTGACCGCGACACTTACCGCCCGGTCCATTCCCTTGATCACTTCCTGAGAAAGAGCGAATTCGCGCTTTGCCTGAGTAATATCGGCAACGCCGAAGAGATCGAAGCCTTTCTCTAAAGAGAATTTCTTAAGCTGGGAATAATGATCCTTTATTTTCTTCATGGGTTATTTTTCTCCCCCCTGAATTTCTTCAAGTAGACCATCAAAAGGGAGATCGCCGCCGGAGTCACGCCGGAAATACGGGAAGCCTGTCCCAGATTCAAAGGTTTAAATCCGGCAAGCTTTTCTCTGATCTCCCGCGACAAGCCGGGAATACTCGTAAAAACCAGGTCTTGCGGCAGAAGTATTTTTTCCAAATGTTTGAATTTCTCTACTTCCGATATCTGACGTTCAATAAAACCACTATATTTTACCTCAATTTCTATTTGTTTTAAAGCATTCTCTGGTATTTCTAATTTATCAAGCCCGAAGCTTTTAAGCTTTTCTGTATCTATTTGCGGCCGCTTGAGCAGCGCTTCCAACGTAAAAACCTTCTTGATCGCGGGTATCTTCAAACGCTCCAAGTGAGCATTGATCTCTAAGGAAGGCTTGACGTTAGTAGCTTTCAAAAGTTTATACCCCCTGCTGATCGCCGCGGCCTTCTCTTGCGTCTTCTCCCGCAGCTCTTTCGATACCAAGCCTGCCCGGTAACCGGCCTCACAAAGCCGCAGGTCAGCATTATCTTCACGCACAATAAGGCGGTATTCAACGCGCGAGGTAAACATACGGTAAGGCTCCAGGGTCCCTTTAGTAGTTAAATCGTCAAGCAATACTCCGATGTAACTGGTAGAACGGTCAAGTGCCAACGGCTCTTTATTTTTTATCCGTAACGCCGCGTTTATTCCGGCGATCAACCCCTGCGCGGCCGCTTCCTCATAACCGGTAGTACCGTTTATCTGGCCGGCAAGATAGAGGTTCTTGACCAATTTCGTCTCCAGGCTTGGATAAAGCTGCGTGGCTTCGATGACCGAATGCTCTATCCCGTAACCGAAACGGATAACTTCCGCTTTTTCCAAACCTTCGATAGAATGTACGATCTTTTGCTGCACATCCTGCGGTAAACTGGTAGATAATCCGTTAGGATAAACCGCATCGCTTTCATATCCTTGCGGTTCCAGGAAAACCTGATGGCGCAGGCGGTCCTCGAATTTAACGACCTTATCCTCGATCGAAGGACAATAGCGCACGCCGGTTGCTTTAATGATCCCGGCATATAACGGCGATTTATCCAGGTTATCCCTGATAATCTGGTGGGTTTTCTTATTGGTATAAGTAATATAACAGGGGACCTGCCTTTGCGTTATTGCCGCGGTAGAAAATGAAAATGGCCTTGGCAGCTCATCCCCGCGCTGGATCGTTAACTTGGAAAAATCAATCGAACGCTTATCCAACCGGGGACAGGTGCCGGTTTTAAAGCGTAATATCTTAAAACCTAATTCTTGAAAATGCGCCGCCAGCTCAACACTTGCCTTTTCATCGACCCTGCCGCCGCGAACATGCGTTAAGCCCACGTGGATCAGTCCATTGAGGAACGTCCCGGGACAAATAATAACCGCCCGCGCGGAGATAGGCCCATGCGGCTCCAGAAGGACTCCTTTAACAACCGCGTCCTCGACCAATAAGCGGACAACCTCTCCCTCTATAACAGTCAAACGCTCCTGTCCCTTAACAAGCGAACACATGTAGTTATTATAAAGTCCCATATCGATCTGCGCGCGCGAAGACTGCACCGCGGGGCCTTTGGAAGCATTCAGTATCCTGAATTGGATCCCGCAGGCATCGGCAGCTTTTCCCATTGCGCCGCCTAAAGCGTCGATTTCCTTCACTAACTGGCCTTTTCCCACTCCGCCGATAGCAGGATTACAGCTCATCAGGCCGATGGTGCGGGCATTCAATGAAACCATAAGCGTCTTTGCCCGCATTCGCGCGCAGGCAAGCGCGGCTTCAATACCCGCATGCCCGGCTCCAACAACAATAATATCGTAATTATCCATTGCTCTTACCTTCATTCAAAAAATGGTAGTTAGATTACGGTAAAGTTTAAAGGATAAAGACTAAATAACAAAGGAAATTCAAAGATTAAAGTATCAATTTTAGAATTTATTATTTAAACTTTAACCTTCCTTTGATATTTGATATTTAATCTTTAACCTTTATCATTAACGCGCTATTTCTGAGCGTACTTCACCAGGAGAGAAATTATATCCATGCCCATCATTTCTCCGCAAGACCCCAGGAGCGCGGCTTTCTCGGAGAAGCTCATCACCCCGTCAGGCTTGATCTTTGCTCCTGAGATCAAGATCGGCACAGGGTCATCCGAGTGAGCCCGGCGGGAACAAAGCGTCGCGTGATCTGCGGTGACCGCGACAATACAATCTTTGAGATTAAGGTGGGGAATAAGGTTAGAGAAAAAGAATTTATCAATCAACTCAATAATTTCTTTTTTCCTTACGTGATCTCCGTCGTGGCCTGCTTCATCCGGCCCTTTAATATGAATATATATCCCGTCATAACGCTGGAGCGCATCGAGGGCTATTTTTGCCCAGATCTGATAATCCACATCCAAATGGCCGGTAGAAGAAGGCATCGCGATGATCTGCATTCCCGTCAAAAGGGCGATCCCCCGCTCAACCGGCATTTGAACAAAACAACCGAATTTCATTTTATACTTGCTATTAATATCGGGGAACCGGGGGAGGCAATCGCCGGCATCCCGGGATAAAATAATATTCGCAGGCAGCATATTGGCGTTCGTTCTTTTTTTATTGATCGCCGATTCAATCAGGACCTTCTGCGATTCTCGCGTAAATTCATTCAAAAGGCTTGCTGCTTCTTGAGCTTCCAAAGAACCCTCATGCCCTGCCATGGGGACGGCATCAGTGACCGCAAGGAGCGCTTTTTCCCGGGGACGGCTAAAGCTGCCGACGCGCTCATAGGCAGGATCGGTATTCGTGATCCATCCCGATAACTTTGAATGCATTCCGCGGATCACCAGGACGCCCCAACGGCCGACCGTATGTTTAAATTCAAATGTCGCGTTCGATAAAGAAACTTTACTATTGATCTCCTGAGCAAGAGCGCCGGCTTCGTCAACCGTCAAGTTCCTGCCGACCCGGCGGTCTTTTAACGTCCGGCCATCCGGGTCAACGCAGGCAAAGGTCATCCGTAACGCTAAATTGCCCTCACTCATCGGTACACCTTCCGCAAAAGCTTCCAAAGGCCCCCTGCCGGTATAATAGCGCTCGTGATCATAACCTAAAATACTGATCACCGCGGTATCAGATTGCGGGACAATATTCTTACCCATAGGGTAAACCATGCCCGTTACTCCCTTTTGGGCAAGGCGGTCCATCTGCGGAGTGAGCGCCGCTTCAAGCGGAGTTTTATTTTCTAATTCTTTAAGCGCCTGGTCAGCGATGCCGTCGAGAATGATGTAGATGATCTTTTTCATAGGGGATACGTATTAGATATTAGGTTATCGGTGATCGGCTGCGCAGAAAGCGCGCACCGGCCTTTCCAATAAGGCCGGGTGTTATCGGCCAAGTATAATTACCGCTAACCTACAATCGAGTACCGATAATATACTCAAAAGCACAAAGGACAAGGCATCTGTCGCCTTGTCCTTTGTGCTCATTTAACATCAAAGTTTATTTAACATTTGGAAAAACCGCACGCCTGGCATTTCACGCAACCTTCTTCATGACGTAACGCCCCTCCGCAATCAGGACAGACGCCAACGATATCTCCGCGCGATTTCGTATCAACATGGGATTCTTCAGTATAGGAATGCTTCATAGCCTTGCTTTCGATCTCCATGGGAGTTGAATGAACATGAAGGTGGCCGTTCACCAGCCTTCGTTCAACTACGCGGGCAATAGCATCGGAACAGGAAAATATCCTTTGGCCTTTCTCCCAGGAAGGAGAAGGACAGCGGATATTACGCAACTGCTCAATAATCGATTTAACCTCTATTCCTGAACGAAACGCAAGCGACACCAGCCTCCCGAGCGCCTCAAGTTGAGACGCAGCGCACCCGCCGGCTTTACCCATCTGAGTAAAAAGCTCGAAAGGCTTACCTTCTTCATCAATATTGATCGTCACATATAAATTACCGCAGCCGGTAGATACTTTTGTAGTCGTACCGGTGATCACCTCCGGACGGGGCCGGGGAGCGATCTTGCCCACCTCCAGCTTTGATTCCTGGACAACAACCGCCGGCTGTTTATATGAAATATTCAGGACCTGCTCTTCCCTGCTTCTGTCACGGTAGACCGTGATCCCTTTACAGTCTAACGTATAGGCCAACAAGTAAGCTTTACGCACATCATCAAGTGAAGCCTCATGAGGAAAATTAATGGTCTTTGAGACCGCGTTATGGGTATATTTCTGGAATGCCGCCTGCATCTTAACATGCCATTCAGGAGCGATATCATGCGCGGTGACAAATAATTCTTTAACATCTTCCGGGACGCCTTCGATATTATGCAAAGAACCGGTCTCAGCGATCTTTTCCATCAATTCCCGGCTGTAAAACCCTCTTTGACGGGCAACTTCTTCGAACAAAGGCTCTACTTCAACCAGCTTATCGTTATCCATAACATTTCGGTAATAGACGATCGCAAAAAGCGGTTCTACCCCTGATGAACAAGGTCCGGCGATAATACTGATCGTTCCCGTCGGAGCGATAGTGGTCAATGTCGCGTTACGGATAGAAATACCTTCTTTTTCCCAGGTACTTCCTTTATACGCGGGGAAAACGCCTTTTTCACGGGCTAATTCCTGCGATTTCTTAACCGACTCGGCAAGGATAAACGCCATCAATTTCTCCGCAAGCCCGACTGCTTCATCGCTATTATACGGAATACCCAGGCGGATAAGCAGGCTTGCCCAGCCCATAACCCCTAAACCGATCTTACGGGTCAATTTAGTCGCTTTCTCGATCTGCGGCAGGGGGAATTTATTGACATCGATAAGGTTATCAAGAAAATACACCGCAAGCCGGGTAACGTCTCTTAATTTAGCCCAATCGACCTCATAGCCGGTATTTTTCTTTTTATACATACGGTCCAGGTTAATAGAACCCAGATCGCAGCTTTCATACGGCAGGAGCGGCTGTTCACCGCAGGGGTTAGTACTTTCGATCTTCCCTAATTTCGGCGTCGGATTATATTCATTAATACGGTCAATAAAGATAATACCCGGCTCTCCGTTCTTATGCGCCTGTTTTACGATCAAATCGAACACCTCTTTGGCGAGCACTTTCTGGACCGGCTTATTGGTATGCGGGTCCATAAGGTCAAAGGGTTTGCCGGCTTCCAGGCTTTCCATAAACTCATCGGTGATAGCGACGGAGATATTGAAATTCGTAATAAGCTTGTTATTTTCTTTGCAGGTTATAAACTCGAGGATATCAGGATGGTCGACCCGTAAAATACCCATATTTGCGCCCCGGCGCGTGCCTCCCTGCTTTACGGCTTCAGTCGCCGCGTCATAAACTTTCATAAACGATATCGGCCCTGAAGCCACGCCTCCGGTTGTTTTTACCACGGCATTCTTCGGGCGAAGGCGGGAAAAAGAAAAACCGGTTCCCCCGCCTGATTTATGGATGAGGCTGGTAGATTTAAGCGTTTCAAAGATCGACTCCATCGCATCTTCGATAGGAAGCGTAAAACAGGCGCTCAACTGCCCCAGGTCCTTTCCGGCATTCATAAGACAGGGGGAATTCGGAACAAATTCCAAAGAAGACATGATCGCATAGAAATCATTTTCCAATTTCGCGATTTCTTTCTCATCCTGGCCATAATCCTTATCGGCAGAAGCGATCGCCTTGGCCACGCGGTGAAACATTTCCTCTGGAGTTTCAACGACTTTTCCTGACGGGTCTCTTTTCAGATATCTTCTTTCTAATACCTTTAAGGCATTCTCGGAAAGCTTTATCCCCATGTTCCCTCCGGCTTTAATAGGATATCTTTTCCTATCTCTTGCGATTATTAAATAATACCGCTTCCTTCAAAAATCAGTATAACACCGCCACGTATCTTGTCAAGAGAAAAAATACAATATGTAGTATACAGCGAGCGATAGAACACAATATGTAGTATTATATTACCGGACTTACAATTATCCGTTCGCGATCGGGTGATCGGATGACAAAATTACGAGGGTTTAAAGAGGCTGGCAAGAATCCCTGACAACCAATTCTGCGGGAAGCACGAGCTTTTCTATCTTAGTCTTCTTTTTTGACATGATCTGATCAAGGCGCTTGACGCTTTCTTCAGCCATTTTGATCAAAGGCTGCCGCACGGTAGTTAACGCGACCGGACCGTAAAGCCCGGAAGGATTATCATCAAAGCCTACGATCGAAACATCAGCAGGCACATGTTTACCCGATTCTTTAACGACCGTCATTACTTCAAGGGCCATGGAATCAGACGAGATGAAGATCGCGGTCGGAGGCTCCTCCATTTTAAGCAGTTTTTCCGCCGCCAGGCGCGCCTGCCCGCGGGAATAGTCTGTCTTAATACAATAGCTTTCATTGAAGGCGATATCGTTTTTCTTAAGGGAGCGCTTATATCCTTCCAGGCGCTGAATAGCGGCCTGCGTAATCAGGTCTCCGCTGATATGAGCGATCTTACGATGGCCTAAGCCTACCAGATAATCAACAGCGTCCTCCGCTCCTTTTACATTATCGACGGAAATACTGCTCACCTCCAGGTCCTCAACGCGGTTATTGATAACGATAGTGGGGATAGAAGCAAGGATCGCTTCTTCCAATTGATTCCGGTTACCGATCACATCGGCAAAGATGACCCCGCCGATACCTTTCAGGTTCAAGGGAGAACGCGCGTCGGTCAAATGCAGCAAAAGGTCCAGTTTTAATATACTGCAGAGCGTACCGATACCGCGGATCAATTCCAAAGCGTAGAATGAATAAAAGATGCCTTCATAGCGGGGCATGACCAGGGCAACGACATTGCTTTTGCCTGAAGCCAGCCGTTGCGCGTAGACCGAAGGCTGAAATTTAAATTTTTTAACGGCTTCTTTGACTTTAATGCGGTTTCTTTCTTTAACGCAGGGGGCGTTATTGATCACCCGGGAGACAGTACTGATCGATACTCCCGCTGCCCGAGCGACATCGGTGATGGAAACAACTTGATTAGAAGAAGGTGCTTTTTTTCCGCGTACCATGTATAGTAAAGATTTTTCCGGATAAACAGATTATTTGACTCTATCGCCTACTTTAACCGACGAACTTTCCTGCTTTATGTCGCAAGCGGAGAAATTCTTGCGTATCTGGATAGCTTCCAGCACGGCAACCGCGTTGTCTTCCCGATACACGCTCAAGATATCTCCGACCTTGATGCCTGAATCTTCCCCTAAATTAACAATGACGAAATTATTTTCCCTATTCACCAGCAAGACTTCGCCTTTTTGGGAAACGGCAGACGCGGAAGGCATCGATTCCAACGCTGATTGAGGCCGCACGATAATAGGAGGCAATTCTACCGACTCTTTGGCTTCTGGAACGGATTTCTGGATTTCAATCGCTCCCGGCGATGATGCCCCTATCCCCAACTGCTCCTTTACGTCATCGATCTGGTTCAGCTTATCTTTTACCGTATTTTCCAATCTATTATAGTTATCCTGCAAAAGAAGGCTCTTCTCCTGCACATCAGCGACCTTTCTTTCCAAGGCGATTTTATGATCGGTTAACGATTTCAACTGCCGGCGCAAAGTTAAATTCTCGCTCTTAATGACTTTAGCCTCATTGGTAATAACCATTTTCTCGTTCTTTTCCCTTACCATCTCCTGCGTTAAACTATCCGTGACCTTTTGATTATAATCCAACTGCTGCTTCAACTCCTGGTTCTTGCGGTTCAGGTCTTTAATATCAAAATTCATATTGTTCTTTTCGCGCAGCAATTGCTCATTACTGATCTGGACCTTTTTCAATTCTATACGGACTGTTTCCATCTGAAGCTCTAAAGCCGCCTTGGCCTTTAAAACTCCAGCCCAATATGAATCCCCGGCGCCTGAAACAGCCGACTGCTGGGGTACTTCCTGTTTTTTAACTTCCGGTTTCTCAGCGGCGGCCTTTGCCAGCTTCTTCATCAAATCTTCTTTTTCAATGCTCAACAATTCATATCTCTTATTAATCGTCTCTTTTTCTTTATTCACCCTGTCGACATCATTGCCCAAAGAGCGGTTTTTCTGTTCCAAGCCGCTGATCCTTTGGCTTAAGTCATCAACCTGTTTATTTAATGCTGCATTTTCTTTCTTGGCGCTGTTAAGCTCATCTTCGGTGATCTTTTGTGAACGCATCGTTTGTAGATTCACAAAAACACTGATCACTAAAAAAGCTGCCAGAGCAATAAGTATCACCTTTGTTTTTTGCAGCATTCATTCCTCCTTAGTAAAATAAATAAAACCGAGAATCCGTGTTTTCTTTACTCTAACCGAGTCGAACTGATAGGGGGACGATACTAACCGACTCTTTCAACATTTATAATTTCGCGAACACCCGCTGCATAACCAGGCTTGCGGAACCCAAGGCAACGGAGTTCTCCCTCAATTGCGAATAAACGATCTTCAGGTCCTCAACAATCTCCCTGAACGCCCATTCCTTGACCGTTGAAGTAACCTTATTAAGGAAGTCGTCTCCCGCCTCTTCTAAACCGCCGCCGATAACAACCATCTCAGGATTCAGGAAATTAACAATAGAGGCGATCCTGATCCCCAGGCGTTTGGCGGCCAGGTCTAAAGCGGAACAGGCGATCGGGTCTTTAGCGCGGGCAGCGATAAAAACGCTCTTTAAATCCACATTATCAAGCGTAGCCGAAGTCAATTTCAGGAACCTTTCAGCCCCCTGCTTATCTTTATTCATCAAAGACTTTACATCTTCAACGATACCCAGGTCTATTTCCCACCGCTTCATGAAACAGCTGTTACCTAAATTGCAATTAAACGCATCTTGTTCCTTATAATTATAAATAGACACCTCGCCTGCATACCCCTGGGTGCCCCGATAAATCTCGCCGTTAACCATCATCCCGCAGCCGACGCCTGAAAACATGTAAACGACATTCTTGAGGCCGAACCCCGAACCCAGCCAATATTCCCCGAAACAGGCGCTCGTGGCGTCATTCTCTATCATCGCCGGAAGATTGAATTCCCGCTCGATCAAATCTTTTAACGGTAAATCAACCGACGCATACGTATAATAATGATCCATCTTTTGCGGCCAATGGATCGAACCGTCTTTTTTATTGATCAACCCGGCGATGCCGATGCCGATCCCTTTGATCTGCGAGGTATATTCTTTAGAACGCCTGATGATCTCGCGAATGATCTGCAAGAGGCATTCCGTGATCTCTTTTACCGATGGACGGGGGCGGGCGATCTGCGTTTTAGTAATAATATTGCCTTTCAAGTCTATCAAGACGCCGACAATATTCATAAGGTTTAAGCCTACGCCGATGACATAGCCGCCCTGAGGATTCAGGTCCAGGAGTGTCGGGCGCCTGCCGCCTTCAGAGCGGTCCAATTCTTTTTCATACACGAGATTATATTTTATGAATTCATCGATATAATTAGATATGGTTACTACGTTTATGCCGATCTCCTTAGAGATTTCCGGCCGGCTGATAGGCCCGAGCCTGCGCAGGATTTCAAAAATATCAATATTTCGTTTTTCTTTTTCCGAAAATTCCTCTTTCTGAAAATTATTGAACTTCATGTCAATGCCTTTCCCCGTGGCTCTAGAAAAAAAATTATTATTGGATTTATTTATACTACCAATAGCACCTTAAGTCAAGTGTTTTTAATAAGTAAGCTATTGATTTTTTTGTAAATGCCTGACTAATAAGCAATACCGTTGAGTTTTCGTTACTAAAAACATTAAAAATAACTTAACCCTATTTAAGCCCTAGCCTTGCCTCTTTTTGTCATATACCCTTAAATCCGCAAGTTAATCTATGGCCTACGGTCACAAGACACAGGTCTCAGGCCACAGGTCGCATGTCGCAAATAGTCAACAGTCCATGAACTACTTGTGACTTGCGACATAAGACCTGTGACTTATGACTAAAACGCTGGGACACTGGCGGCTGGGGCACTGGTGTTCTGGGGCACCCGGAAAGCCGAAGCTCAAGCTTTCCCGCAGCCAAAGGTTGACTATTATGAAAAAATTGGTATAATTATTAAAATCGCTGGCGTAGCTCAGTTGGTAGAGCAGCGCTTTCGTAAAGCGCGGGTCGGAGGTTCAATTCCTCTCGCCAGCTTTTTTCTACCTATCCGCGTATTCAACATGGCAAAATTCACCCATATACTCAGCAACCGTAATTTCTTTCTCTTATGGATGGGACAGATCATCTCTCAATTAGGCGACAGGCTTGGACAAATGGCATTGATCGCCTTTGTCTATTTACGAACGCCCGGATCTTCTTTTGAAATAGCCAAAACCCTTTCTTTCACTATTTTGCCGGTGTTTTTGATCGGCCCGCTTGCCGGCGTATACGTTGACCGTTGGAACAGGCGTAAAACCATGTACTTTTGCGATTTTATACGAGCGGCATTAGTGGTAACCATTCCCGCCTTCCTTTTTTATAGTAGAAATTTGAGCTGGATCTACTGTATTATATTCATTATCTTCTCCATAGGGCGTTTTTTTGTACCGGCGAAACTGTCCGTCATACCGGAGGTCGTTGAGGAAAAAGACCTCTTAATTGCCAACTCCCTGATCAATACGACCGGCATGATCGCGGCGATCCTGGGATTCGGGATCAGCGGTGTTATCGTTGAATGGCTTGGGGCAAAAAGCGGTTTTTATTTAGATTCCTTGAGCTTCCTGGTCTCAGGGCTCTTGATCTTTGCCATTGTGAAAAAACACGGCGGAGGCTCCGCTTCCAGGAAAACAGGCGATACTGCGCTGCTGCATATCAGGAAATCGGTATTGCACGAAATTAAAGACGGCATCCTCTACTTTATAAAAGAAAAGGATATCCGCTTCACCGCGGGCATCATGTTTATTTTATGGGCCGCGCTGGGAGCGGTGTATGTCGTCATCATTGTTTTTGTCCAGGAAACTCTCCATTCAGCGACAAAAGACCTGGGCCTTTTGATCATGTTCCTGGGGATCGGATTATTCCTCGGCTCTCTTGCCTACGGCCGGTTCGGCCACAAGATCTCTCATTATAAAACGATCTTTTCCGCTTTGATCTTAAGCGGGCTTATGGTCATACTCTTTGCATTAGGGATCAACCGTTACCCCTTTTTCTCAGTCGCCGCTACGCTTTCATTGATTTTAGGGCTGAGCATTGCCCCGATCATGATAGCTACAAACACCATTATTCATAAAGTAAGCCAAAATCATATGCTGGGAAAGATATTCAGCTCATTAGAGATCATCATGCACCTGGGATTCTTATTATTCATGTTTTTAAGCAGCATCCTCGCGGAAAAGATCCCGCCGTTATATATTCTTGTCTTTGTAGGAAGCATTATCAGTATCATCGGGATAATCAATCTCATCCTTAACAGGCGAATCCCCTGGCTCAATGGTATTTCCTAAAAAGGGGAAATATGATATAATAAAAATAATGAAAGAATATCATGATTAAATTATCCGAACATAAATCTCAAACCGAGCATAAAACGATACGGGGATCTTCTCTGCCCGCGCGTGTTTACCTGCCGTTAAGCCAGCATATAGGTAAAATCTGTTCTCCGGAAGTCGCTCTTGGAGATACCGTATTAAAAGGCCAGCGCGTCGCCGCGGCAAATGCCGGAGTATACTCCCCCCTACACGCGCCTATATCAGGTGAGGTTACGGCGATCAAAGAATGGCCGCATCCGCTTTTAGGGCGCTGCCAAGCTATCGTTATTGAAAGCGACCTGGCAGATAAAGCGGTTGCAACTCAGACACCCCGGCTGCCGGACGAAATAGGCGCCTTGACCCCGGAACAGATCAGGACGGCCGTATTCGAAGCAGGGATCGTCGGCTTAGGCGGAGCAAGCTTTCCTACCCATATCAAATTGACACCCCCCAAGCCTATCGACAGCCTGATCATTAACGGCGCGGAATGCGAACCATACTTAACCAGCGACGACCGGTTAATGGTGGAAAAAACCCGGGAAATCATCTTAGGTATACGCTTAGTTGAAAAGTGCCTCGGGGCTAAGAATGTTTATATTGCCATTGAAAACAATAAAGCCCATGCCATAAAAATATTTAAAGAGCTCCTCGTCGATACAGGCTTTAAGCTGCATGTTTTAAGATCCCAATATCCTCAAGGAGGAGAAAAGCAGTTGATTCAAAGCGTCGTGAAGCGGCAGGTGCCGACGGGGAAATTCCCTTTTGATATCGGGGTTGTAGTGCAAAATGTCGCGACCATCTACGCCATCTATGAAGCTCTCTATTTAAGGAAGCCTTTATATGAACGGGTCATGACCATAAGCGGGGATTGCCTGCAGAATCCCGGCAACCTCCTGGTCCGCTTAGGCACGCCGGTCAAAGACTTGATCGCGCAATGCGGCCCATTGATCAAGCCACCCCAACAGATCATTTTCGGGGGGCCGATGATGGGGCTTGCCCAATATAGCCAGGATGTTCCGGTCATTAAGAATACCAACGGCATCCTTCTTTTATCAGAGGCGCAAGTCAAAGAGTCCCAAGAGAATACCTGTATCCGTTGCGGCCGCTGCGTGGAATATTGCCCTCTGGGATTAATGCCCTGCTTGATGAGCATGGCCGGTGAAAAAGAAAAATGGGACCTGGCAAAAAGCTACGGATGCCTTGAATGCATGGAATGCGGGCTCTGTAATTATGTCTGCCCGCAAAAAAGAAATATCGTGCAAACGATCAAAACGTCTAAAATAAGGATACCCAAATGAAAGAAATGATACGATTCGGATTTATTTTGGGATTCATCTGTTTTTTAGCCAGCGGGGTATTAGCGGTAGTCAATAACGTTACCGCGCCAAAGATCAACGAACAAAAAGACCTTGAAGAAAAGGCCGGTTTAAAAGAAGTTGTGCCCGCTGCCGCGACGTTCAAGCCGCATAAACAAGGAGAAACAACCGATTACTATAACGCTTATGATCCCTCAAACAAACTCATCGGTTTTGTGCTCAAGACGCAAACCAAAGGCTATTCCTCTACCATAGAAGCTTTAACAGGATTGGACCTTAACCTGGAAATAACCAGCATTAAAATACTATCCCAGAATGAAACCCCCGGTTTAGGGACGCGCATTACAGAACCGGCATTTAAAGGGCAATTTACAGGGAAATCCCTGGCAACTTTTGGCCAGATCCAGGCTATTACCGGAGCGACTATATCCTCCGGAGGAGTAATTAATTCCATAAAAACAAAAATAACCGAACTCAACGATCAATTATCAGGAGAGATCCCGAGTGCCCGATAAACCCGCTCAAGAAAATACTACAGAAGCCGTCAACCAGCTGCACGTCTTTACTTCGCCGCATATCCACAGCCGTGAAACCGTCTCTAAAACCATGTGGTCGGTATTCCTGGCATTGGTGCCTGCGGGTATTGCCGGAATATACTTCTTCGGATTTCCCGCGCTCAAAGTTATCATTATCTCCATACTCAGCTGTGTTATAACAGAAGCGCTCATTCAGAGGCTTAGCCATAAAAAGATCACCATTTCAGACGGTTCCGCCGCGCTCACCGGGATACTCCTGGCATATAACCTTTCTTCAAGCGTCCCTTTCTGGGTACCGCTGGCCGGCGGCATCTTTGCCATCGCCATCGCCAAACAGGTATTTGGCGGATTAGGAGCTAATATTTTCAATCCCGCATTGGCGGCGCGGGCATTCCTGCTGGCATCCTGGCCGAAACAAATGACTGATTTTGCCAGGCCGCTGAGCCCTGATGCCGTAACTCAAGCTACTCCTCTTATGCTTTTAAAAGAAGGGCAATTCAATGATTTAACGCAATTAGGGATATCCTACTGGGATATGTTCATTGGCAAACGCGGCGGATGCATCGGCGAAGTCTGCATTATCGCCCTTCTGATCGGAGCGGCGTATTTATTATGGAAGGGGTATATCTGGTGGCAGACGCCTTTAGGGTTCATCCTCACCTTAGGAGGATTCAGTTGGATTTTCGGAACTGCCGGATTCTTTAAAGGAGATTTCTTATTCAGCATTCTATCGGGAGGAGTGGTTTTAGGAGCTTTTTTTATGGCCACTGATTACGTAACAACTCCGATCACCAGAAATGGGCAATTAGTATTCGGGATATCCTGCGGGATAATAGCTTTTATCATACGCAGGTTCGGCGGCTATCCTGAAGGGGTATCGTATTCCATCCTGATCATGAATGCCTTTACGCCGCTTATTGACCGTTATCTGCGGCCGCGTAAATACGGGACCAGGATACCTTCAGCATAAGAAAACATGAAGAAATTAATCAAAGAATTTACCAAAGGGATCATCATTGAAAATCCCACGTTCGGCTTAGTCCTGGGATTATGCCCGACACTCGCGGTTTCGACTTCAGTTTCTAACGCACTCGGCATGGGGGCCGCGGCAACCTTTGTCCTGCTTGGTTCTAATATCATCATTTCTGCGATACGCAAAATGATCCCCAAAGAGATCCGTATCCCTTGCTATATAGTTATTATCGCCACTTTTGTCACGATTAATGAACTGGTGATGAAAGCATACCTGCCGGCACTCAACGCTTCGCTGGGGATATTCGTCCCCCTCATTGTCGTTAATTGCATTGTCTTAGGCAGAGCGGAAGCTTTCGCCTGTAAGAACCCTGTATTGCATTCAATTTTTGACGCCCTGGGAATGGGAACGGGCTTTACCATAGCTCTCGTCATCATTTCTGCCATCAGAGAACTTTTAGGTACGGGAAGGCTGCTCGGATCGGTTATCATTAAAGATTTTGCCCCGGTTACCATGATGATCCTGGCTCCGGGGGCGTTACTGACACTGGGATTATTGATCGGGCTTGTCAATTATTACCATATTAAACGAAAGACCAATAAAGAAATAACAAAGGTAGGCTGTGATGGATGTAAGTAAGTTCATGGTTGTGATGATCTCCATGGTATTCATAAACAACTTTATCCTTTCAAAATTCTTAGGATTATGCGCTTTTATCGGCGTCTCGAAAGAAACCAAACCGGCCATTTCCATGGGGCTCGCGGTAACGTTCGTCACCACGTTATCCAGCATGATCACGTGGCTTATATACAAATTCCTCCTGATCCCATTTAATATCACTTATTTAAGGACCATTTCATTTATACTTGTTATTGCAAGCTTCGTTCAATTTGTAGAAATGGTCGTGCGCAAGACTTCTCCGGGGTTATATCGTTTGTTTGGGATCTATCTACCGCTTATTACCGTAAACTGCGCGGTCTTAGGGGTAGCGGTCTTGAATTCGGAAACTTTTTTTCAAGAGGGATATACCGTTCAAGAAAGTTTTTGGTTCAGCGCTGCGCAGGGATTCTTTGCCGGGATCGGCTTTTTATTGGCGATGATCCTGATGTCCGGGATCAGAGAACGCCTGGAGCTGACCGATGTCCCCAAACCTTTTAAAGATGTGCCGTTAGCTTTCATTATTGCCTCTCTTATGAGCCTGGCATTCATGGGATTTAACGGCTTTCGCTTCTAAAAATGAATATTATAGCTGCGATTTTAACAGTTACCGGTTTAGGGATTATTTTCGGGATCGGATTAGCGGCAGCATCAAAGAAATTCTGCGTGGTAAGCGACCCGCGGCTGGAAAAGATTTATGCCCGGCTTCCCGGGGCGAACTGCGGGGCATGCGGGATGCCCGGATGCATGGGATTTGCCGAAGGCCTGATACAGGGTACTTGCACCGTTGATAAGTGCGCTGTTTCGCAGGAAGAATCGCGCAAAGAGATCGCAAGCATTCTCGGGAAAGAAGCAAAAGCCAAACTCAAGAAATTAGCGGTTTTACTCTGCCACGGCGGCTGTAAGCGCGTTAAAAACAAAATGTTCTACTCAGGAATCAAGGACTGCATTGCCGCAAACGCGGTATTAGGCGGCCCTAAGGCCTGCGCGTACGGCTGTATCGGCTACGGAAACTGTGTTGCGGTTTGCCCCTTCGGGGCTATTACAATGGGAGAAGACTGCCTGCCGCAGGTAGATGAAAAAAAATGTACGGCCTGCGGAAAATGCGTCGCTATCTGCCCTAAGAAATTATTTATCCTTACTCCCGCGACAAGCATTGTTACGGTTGCTTGCAGTTCGCACGACACGGGAAAAGACACAAAAGCTGCCTGCCCCGTCGGCTGTATCGCCTGTAAGATCTGCGAGAAGACCTGTAAATTCGACGCGATCCATGTCACGAACAACCTTTCGGTCATTGACTACGCCAAATGCACTTCCTGCGGGGCCTGCGTAAAAGTCTGCCCCGCCAAGACCATCAGGATGAGGCAATTACCGCCGAAAAAAAAATCATAAAATGATGAAAAATATCGCTATCTTTGCTTCAGGAAGAGGGACCAATTTTGCCGCGATTGCCGAAGCAGTTTCCCGGAAGCAGCTTATGGCCCGCATCGCGATATTAGTATGCGACAATCCCGAAGCGCCTGTTATCAAAAAAGCCGGACGCCTCGGGATAAAAGCCCTTATAATAGCGCGCGAAGATTTTACGGCAAGAGGCGATTTTGAAGCCCAGATCAGCCTGGCCCTCAATAAAGAAAAGATCGATTTTATCGTCCTGGCGGGCTTTATGCGTATCTTAAGTACCGCCTTCGTGCGCCGTTATAAAAACCGCATCATTAACATCCATCCCTCCCTGTTACCGGCCTTTAAAGGAGCGAATGCTATTAAAGAGGCCTTTGCGTATGGGGCAAAGATAACCGGTGTCACGGTACATTTTGTCGATGAACAGATCGATCACGGGCCGATCATACTTCAAGAACCGCTCAAAGTAACCACAGCAGATACCCTGAAGTCATTGGAAGCTAAAATACACTCCCTCGAACATGCCCTCTACCCCAAAGCTCTTCAATTATTATTACACGGGAAATTAAAATTCTCGGGAAGGAAACTTAAAAACAGTTAATTACTCACCCGCGACCAGACCGCCGCCTTATTTAAAATAACGCGTTTATTCGTCACCTGGTTATTGAACTCAACACTCGAAAAATCGCGGAAATTATAGATCTTGACCGTCGCGACTGCCACATCAACTATTTCTTTATCGATATCGGCATTTTTGTCGACTTCCGGTTTTTGGAATTTAAGCCTGATACGGTGTTCGATCTGCCAGGAGATAAACTCATCTAAAGTAATGTTCTTATAACGCAGGTATTTACCTTTTTTATCACCGATGGCTTCAGGGGCGATCGCTGTATTCTGAATGACCCTATGCTGATATTCCCCCCAGGAAATAAATCCATAGGATACTTTTTTTAGATCCAAATAGTAAAATGTCTCGCGCATCTCAATACCGTTCTTTATATCGGCGGTGACAATGCAAAAGAACCTGGGCTCTTCCTGACGGCTGCGGTCCATGCTGAAAAGCACCCTTCGCAGCACCATCCAGAGATTGTTCATTTTTTCCAGGATATCTTTTTTATATTTATATTCCTGGCTCTTCTCTTCTTCTTTCTTAAGCTTTATCTGATACTCGAGCTTTAAGGTGCTGCCGGAGAACTCATTATGATTATTTAAGATCTCGAATTTCTCCGTATATTTATCCGGCTTATCGGACTTTTCAAAGATATTTTCTACCGGCATATAGATCCATAACGTCGAACCGACTTGCCTGACCTTAATCTCGATCTTATAATCGTTCAGGGCAATATTGGTTATCGCAGGCACGATATCATCGTAAAGGGGAGGGACAACGGGGGCAGAACAGCCGCACAGAAAGATCAATATGATGAAGAGGTTAAGGCCTTTTCTTGCCAAATTCGTTAAAAATAGCCTCGATTTCATCATAATTAAGCTCTTCCTTTGCGACTAATTCTTTGGCTAAACGCTCTAAAAGAAGCTCTTCTTTTTTCAGGAGCGCGTCAACTTCTTTCAAACAACTCTGTAATATTTCCTGGACATCGTTATCCAGCCGCAGCTTCATTTCACTCGATATGAACCAGTCGCCGTCAATGCCGTAAAAATTACCGATGATGCCTGACTTACCCATACCCCAGCGCCAGACCATATTATGAGCGATATACATCGCTTCGCGGAAATCCATATCGACACCCGCGGTCGTCGTGCCTAATTTCAGCCTTTCAGCGGCATACGAGCCCACGCAGGTCTTGATCTCGCTTAAAAGTTTATTCTTATCGCGGATAAAGATCTCTTCTTTTTCCGGCGTCCAGGTAACCCCTCCGGTATGGCCGCGAGGGGTAATCGTGATCTTAAAAACATCCTGCGTGGGAACCAAAAGGTAGGTAACGATCGCGTGGCCCGCCTCATGATAAGCAGTCTGCAGTTTTTCTTCATCGCGCACCTTGATCCGCCGCTTAATGCCTAAAGCGATGCGCTCCCGTGCCTCATCGATCTCCTTCATGGATATTAACGCTTTATCATTTCTGACCGCGATCAAGGCCGCTTCACGCACAATATTGGAGATATCCGCGGGAGTCTGCCCCACGGTGATCCGCGCCAAACGGTCGATCTTAATGCTCTCGGCGTCATATTGCACGCTCTTAAGGTAATAACTGAACAGCTTTTGGCGGTCGTCGAGGTTCGGCTTATCGACATAGATCTTACGGTCGAACCTGCCCGGGCGCAACAATGCCGCGTCAAGAAAACGTTCAGACATGTTCGTTGCGCCGATGACGACCACATTCGTATCTTTTTCTTTCAAGCCATCCATTTCAACCAACAGCTGATTCAAAGTCGTATTAGTCTCTGTTTGGCCGCCAAAACCGGTATCATTCGAGCGCTGCGCGCCGACAGCGTCTATTTCGTCGATAAAAATGATACATCCCCCTTCAAGAGAGGCGAGCTGCCGCGCCCTTTGGAAAAGGCTGCGGATACGCCCGGCGCCCACACCGACAAACATTTCCACGAATTCAGAACCCGACATGGCGATAAAAGGGATCTTTGCCTCGGTCGCGATGGCCTTGGCAAGATAGGTCTTGCCGCAGCCGGGGGCCCCCAGCATAAGGATCCCGCGCAGGATCTTACCGCCGATACGCTGCAATTGAGCGCGGTCAAGAATAAGCTTAACGACTTCCAAAGCCTCCTGCTTTGCTTCATCCATCCCGATAACATCATCCCAATGGATCCCGATACTCGCGCCCGATGTCGATTTCTTGGAAACATGGGTAAATGACTGCCCGCCTTTTTTATAAAACATCCAATACATCATAAAAACATAGACCGCGCCCTGGACAATGCCCATGACCCCCCAGATAAACATCTGGAGCGGGGCGGTTGCCAGCTGTGACTGGCGAAGATAGGGGTCGGCAGTACGCCATTCACGCAAACCGCTGACAATGATCATGCATAAAATAACGAATATGATGGTGATGAAAATAACGACAACACCACGCAGCCAATAAAGCTTCAAATAGAATTTTATCTTTTTCCAATTCATAGTAACTCCCTTTAGAGAAATAAGATATCACAAGAGCATACATAAGTCAAATTTTATTTTCTTGACCGCGGACATATTGCGTGTTATAATTCTTTTCCTGTTGAAACAAAGATGATTCTATCCCGGGCAATACATAGTTATACGCGATAAAAAGAGAGGCGAGCGATGGCAAAAATCAAAAAAATCAAAGGTCGTCAAATCATAGATTCACGCGGCAATCCCACGGTAGAAGTAGACATACTCCTGGATAACGGGATCATGGGAAGAGCAGCGGTCCCCTCAGGGGCGTCAACCGGGGACAATGAAGCCTTAGAGCTCAGGGATGGGGATAAAACGAAATACTTAGGGAAAGCCGTCACAAAAGCAGTTAATAACGTTAATACCGTAATCGCTTCCGCGATAAAGGGTTTAAGCCCTGATTTTGAAAAAATAGATTCTTTACTCATCAAATTGGACGGGACTGAAAACAAAGCCAACCTGGGGGCAAACGCTATACTGGGAGTCTCCATGGCCGTGGCAAAAGCAGCCAGCCTTGCGAAAAAACAATCTTTATATAAATTCCTGGGCGGCGCCAAAGCGAACATCCTCCCCGTTCCCTTAATGAACATATTGAACGGCGGGATGCACGCGGACAATAACCTCGATCTTCAGGAATTCATGATCATGCCTATAGGCGCGCCTAACTTTTCTGAAGCATTGCGCGTCGCGGTTGAAGTCTTCCACAACCTGAAATCCATCTTAAAATCAAAAGGGTTATCGACTTCAGTCGGCGATGAAGGCGGATTTGCGCCTAACCTGCAGTCCAACGAAGAAGCCCTCAACCTGATCATTCAGGCAATTGAAAAAGCCGGCTATAAACCGGGCAAAGACGTTTCCTTGGCGCTCGATTGCGCGGCAAGCTCATTTTATAAAAACAACGCCTATCAATTTGAAGGCGCGCAGAAAAGCTCCTCAGACCTTATCAACATCTACGCTTCATGGATAAGCAAATTCCCCATCCTCTCTATCGAAGACGGGCTCTCAGAGCATGACTGGAGCGGGTGGCAGGAAATGACCAAAAAGATCGGCGGCAAGGCCCAGCTGGTCGGCGACGATATATTCGTGACCAACCCGGTGATCTTTAAAAAAGGTATTGAAGAAAAAATTGGTAATGCTATACTAATAAAAGTGAATCAGATCGGCTCTTTATCCGAAACATTAAAAACGATCCAGATCGCGCAAAAGAATAAGTACCGCGCGATCGTCAGCCATCGTTCCGGAGAAACAGAAGATACGACCATTGCCCACTTGGCAGTTGCCTGCGGATGCGGACAGATCAAGACCGGCTCTTTATCCCGCACGGACAGGGTCTGTAAATACAACGAATTATTGCGCATCGAAGAAGAACTCGGGAGCCGCGCGATCTATGCAGGAACACGCTTGAAAGCGTAATACATGTTATTAAAGAAGACCTTGTACCTCTGGGGGGGAATACTTCTGGTATTAGTCATCTTTCTTCCCGGATATACAAAACTGCAAGAACTCAGAGAAAGAAATCTTGATCTGGAAGGAAAGATTAAACGTTTGGCCACAGAAAACACTTTCCTCCAAAAAGAAATAAAGCGGATCGAAAACGATTCCTTCTATCAAGAAAAGATCATCCGGGAAAAAATGGGGGTTGTCCGTAAGAATGAAGTCCCTGTCCGGATAATCCCTCAAGATGAATAAATGATCGCGGGGTGGAGCAGCCTGGTAGCTCGTTAGGCTCATAACCTAAAGGTCAGAGGTTCAAATCCTCTCCCCGCAACCAGTATAAAAAGAAAGCGAAGATCCTAGAAAATAGAGTCTTCGCTTTTTTGTTTGCCCGGAGGCATCGCGGTTATTCACCTCATAAGCCCTCCCCACCCCCGCTTAATAAAGCTGAAAAACCTTAAATCCGCGCTTGGCGCCAAAGTGCTTCTCGAATACAACCCTGCCAAGCCTCCCTAAAGCTGCATAAAAATCTTTAATAGAGCGGTCTTCCTCATGCGGGCTTTTCTGCACATATTCCGGATTCCTGTCGAATATGACCGCGTAATCGATTTCCTTATTAACTATTAAACCCGCCCGGTAATTCGCTCGATTCCGTAAGTTGGCGAATAAAAAAGTAGAATTTATTATAGGATATTTTTCCCCAAGGACCTCCCTGAATACCCGCGACATCCGGTTGTTATCACAAGCTATTGGTATTAAAGGAGCGGACTCTGTTTCAATGAATACTCTTGAATTCATAAGCATATGGGTCTGCATCCAGGTTAAAAGGGCAACACTCGGAGGCTCCGGCTCAAGAACGCGTTGTTGCCTCAGCCGATGATCATGAAGGAACATCTGCCCGCAAGCAAGGACAAAGAATATCACGGGTATCAGGGGCCATTTTTTGCTTCTGCTGCAAAAGCCCCCGACAATAATACACATAAAGACAAAAACAGGCAATATAAACCTGTCGAATTTTGAGACCACAAAGAACTGAAAAATAACAAAATATACCAAAGGAAAAACAAGCGCTATCCTTTCTTTTGCCTTTCCCCGGAATATAAAAACAATAGTGGATACAATACAAAGCAGCGCGAAGATAAATCCTTGATTAAAGAATTTATAATAATAGAAGTTGCTCCCCGCGCTGCCCGGATGCACCTGAAAGCTAAGGCCTGATTGATAGAAAAAATCCGCCTTAAACGCATCGGCCTCCAACACAATAAACGGGGAAGTCAATAAAAAAACAGCGAGCGCAAGGCTCATCGAGTAGATCAAAAGCACGTTTTCGTTAAACTCCAAACCTTGAGCTTTATTCTTATTTCTGATCCTCAACACATGCATTGCGGCTAGGGCAAAAAACAAAACCGCTCCGTTATAATTGGTAGAAAGCGCCAATCCGGTCGTAACCCCGCTCCAAATATAATACTTAAGTTCACCCGTCTCATAAAGACGGTATAAAAAGTAGAACGCGAAGAGCAGAAAAAAAACAAAAACACTGTCAACCCGTATCTGATTTGAATATTGAATATGCAACGGCAAGAGGCAGCATAAAAGCGCGGAGAACAATCCCGCTTTCGTATCCCAGATCATCCTAGCGATCTTATAAACGGCCACGATGCTTAAAGTACCGAACATGACCGGGACTAAACGCAGATAAAAAGCGACTAATCCCTCATGTTCAAGAAAAAGCCTTACCAGAATGCTTAGCGGCGCTGATCCGGCAAAGAAAAGTTTATATACGATGAACGGGGCAAGGAGGAAGCTTGCGGATATATAATAAAAAAGGCCCGGATGTATAAAATAATGGGGGTTTCCCTGCTCAAAGATAAGCATCAATATCCGGGTGATATTATCCCACTCCCCCTGTTCAGCCACGACGGCAGCGGAGGAATTTACAATTCTCAGATATAAACCCAGGATAACTATTGCCAATAAGAGAAATGACCTCTTCATACGGAATTATGCGGGGAATGTGTTGAGAGCTTCTTAATAGGATGAACTCCGCTTTTAGAGAACGCAGCAGGGCCTAATTTATATCGACAATAGCAAAGTTGCGGTCAATGATACCGCTTGCGGTAACCGCGACGGCATTGATCAGCTTGGGCCCAAGTTCATTGTAAGAGGTTTGAAAAGAAGCTTGGTCGGAAGCAGGCAATTCTTTACCGAGATCACCCGACCAAAGGTACTCAACGGAAACCTGCATACAACCGCTTTCCGATAAAAACGGCATAGCGCTGACTGCCACCAAATGATCTTTACCGGCTGTTTGCGGCAAAGCTTTTAATTCTAACTTATTCATTTCAAAGTTCTCATACCCTTGCTTTAATGACGTATCGAGAAATGTTTTCAAATTATATTCAAGAGGCGCCAGTCCCTCCATTTCCTTCATACGCTCATGTATCAAAGCCTGGGTCTGCGGAAAATCACCCTTGGCTTTTTCCAGGAAATCAGCGTAATATTTCTTTGCCGCGTCATTTGCCTCTTCCCATTGGCTTAAAAGCCCCAATTGATAGAGACTTGCCAGGCAATAAGGATTGCCGCCTTCTTTTTGAGCGGCCTTCTGAAGATACTCTCTGCCTGACTTTAAATCCCGCGAAGCATACAAATATATGGCGCCAAGCTTAAAACATGCTTCATCGACATGCGGGGAATCGGGATACCGCCGGACTAATTCTTCGTAATAGGCCCGCGCTAACGCGTACTCTTTTACTTTCTCAACGTTTAATGCCCGCGCGTAAAGCGATTCGGCATCAAATATATCTTTACCGCCGATAACAGCGATCTTTTCGAAAACACTTTCAGCATACAATAGATCCTGAATACCTTCTTGTGTTGTGTAGGCGAATAAGGAAGCTATCTTTCTTAAAAGCGGGACCGCTTCTTCCTTCGGCATTACATTGGCGATCCTGGTGAAATAGGCGTCAAACATAAGCTCTGAGAGTTCAATATTGCTTTGTTTATAAAAATCCTGCGCTGCCGCAAGCAGCTCATCTGTTTTCGTAACGGTACGAATCGTTTTTTCCACATATACCTTATATAACTCGCGCGATTTGCCTTTCTGGCCGTACGATAACAAGGTATCCGCCGTTTTCCTGATGGAGAGCATGTCTTGCGCCCCTTGAGCGTAGGCGACGGCATCATTCATCAATTCCACAAGCGCCTGTTCATGGAACGCATCCTGCTGGTCATAATGGAATTGCCAGAGGACCAGGCGGGAATAAACCCTCAGGGGATCATTGGGGGAACTCGCCTCAATGGCTTTCTGCGCGCCCGCCATGATATCTTCCCGGTAGGTATTGCCTTGGCTGAAATATTCATCCCAGGAGAGCGTTTCTTCGAGGTATTTCAGTTGTTGATAACGGATGAAAGCGATATAATAATTGATAAACACATCAAGTGACTGTTTTTTCTGGGCTAAGGACCTTAACAATTCGACACAATCTGAATATTTACGGCTCTGGGCGTATTGGCCTGTTAAGGCCTCAAAACTGAGAGTGAGGCTCTCCTGGGTTTGAGCGTCCATTATCTCTTTTGTCAGGGCCACCGTCGTATCATTCTGCTGAGCGCGCGCGGGTTGCGCGATCAGTAAAACACAAACCCACAAAATACAGATAACGTTACCTGGCCATGCCCGTACAATGAACCTTTGCCGTGAATCTAAATTATATTTTTTCATTTTGCCTTTTTCCCCCGGATACTTTTAACATCAAGAACAGGTTTCTTCCAGAATTCGCGGATAACATAATATGCCTTCCGCGGTACCCGCTTGTCCAAGCCGTATTCTTTCTCTTCGGAAGACAAAGCGACAATACCAAACCACTCTTCATTCATATTCATATTTTTTTCCGCTTTAATGTCAAAATAATAGCTGCCGTTCGACCAGTTTGATTCCGTATCATGCGCGCCCCATCCGTCGGGGCTGTATTCATTATGCTTCCACCACTCATCATTCCACTCGAACATGGTCCCGCCCAAACAATTCCCCGGGCCTTCATGGCTCTTTGCCAAATTCTGGTAAATCTGCCGCCACTGGGACTCCAGGAAGAACGCCTGCATATTCTGGTCTTCTTTCTTCTGAAAAGCGTCATAACAATCCGCGCCGAATTCCGAGAGAAAAAGCGGTTTATCGAAAGTCAATTTCAACGAATTGAATAAATTCCCGAATGTCTTGCCTCGGTAAATGATACAAGCGACTAAATCCACCTCCCGGCAGACTTCGTTAGCAACCTCTAAGCCGATAAGCTCCCCATTGCCTAAGGCTACCGGGTGGTTCGGGTCTATCGCGTGTATCTCTTTTGCCAATTCATTCACGAAAGAATAATAGATCCGCGCGCGCATATTCTTTTGTTTCTGAGGATCGGGCTCTTTATCGATCTCATCATTCGACCAGGGATGCACGAGGTTCAGGCATGAATAATTATTTTCATTTCCTAAAACCCACATCAGGATCCCCGGCTCAGACTTATACGCGTTTACCATTTCCAGGACTTCCTTTTTTACTTTGTCCTGGAACGCCTGATCGCCATAAAACGGACAAGGGTATTCCCAAAAACCCAGCCAATGCCCCATAACCGAACGGATCCCATATTGCTCATAAAGGTCGTTCATAACAGCCTTGACCGATTCAGGATTCTCTCCCGGCTGATAAAACCTGACGGTATTGACGCCCATATCCTTCATAAGCTTCCCGTCGGTAATCCAGGGTTTATACTCACTGGACCACCAATCAAAACTATGGGTTTCTCCAAGAGGGATAGGATTATAACAGACCCCCTTGATCACGTAGGGCTTCTTATTGACTATCAATTGATAATGGCCGTTTTTAAACTGCTTTATATAGACACGGGGAATGGCTTTAGCGCTCATTCCCATTAAGAAAAGAGAAGAAATGATTAAGACGTAATAAAGTATATTTTGCTTTTTCATTATGATTTGCAGGAATTGTTTAAAAAACACTTGAGTCCGTTATCAAAGTGATAACGGACTCAAGTGAATTAACGCTTTTTTCTCCGGCTATAAGCAGGAACCGAAGGATTATTATTCGTATTTGAGTTCATCCAGATAAAAGACAGCTCCTTCCGGATTAACATCGATGTTCGTCGCCCAAGCAAACCCGCCGATAATAAAAGAAAGGTCTTTGCCTTTTAAATCGATCGTGTATTGCGTCCATTCCTTATTCAGGATAACCGGACCGATACTGGCAGTATCTGAATCAGAGTATTCTCCCATAATGCCGCCGACTTTAAACTCTTCGATCCTTTCTCCGCCCTTGGCGCCGCGCGCCCAAAAAGTAGCTTTGGTGGCTTTAGAAAGGTCAAATCCACCGTCAACGGTGCCCCAATTATTCGCGGGATTCTGCCAATAGATACCTGCCCAACGGGCTCCCTGAGTCGCCTTACCGCTGTACAGGATCTTAATACAGGTATCGCCTAAATACGGGTCTTCTTTAGAAGCACCGTCATATTTTAGATCGCCGTAATCACCCATCCAGCCCGAAGGAATAAAATGATTATTCGCTGAGGACCGGTCTGAGTAAACATAAAACGGCACTGCTTCCTGCTTCTTACTTGCAGGTTTCATGGTAGGATCGGCTTCAAACTTAATATTATCCAGATAAAAAGTGCAGCCTTCAGGAGAAAGATCGTTTGTCGCGACCCAGCCAAAACCTCCGTTTATATACGAAAGGTCTTTTCCCGCCACATTAACGGTAAATTGTTTCCAGGTGTCGGTCAATTCAATAGGGCCGAATTCTACCGACGTAGAATCCGGATAGGTCCCTTTAATTCCGCCGACAACAACCTTCTGCAAAACTTCTCCACCCTTGGCGCCGCGCGCCCAGAAGGTAAGTTTAGTCATACCGGTCAGGTCAAACCCGCCTTTTTTGGTACCCCAGTTATTCGCGGGATTCTGCCAATAAACTCCGGCCCATCCCTGGCCTTGCGTTTTCTTTGCGGAATAAATGAACTGCAAACAGGTAGTTCCGGAATAAGGCTTATCAGTCGCCTGATCATTAAGCTTAATATCGCCGAAATCACCCATCCACCCCGAAGGAACGTAATGATTATCGCGCGCTCCTTTATCCGAATAAATAACAAACTCTTTTACAGCGGCAGCCTTATCGGCAGCTTTTTCCTGAGCGAAAGCCAAGGATAAGCAGGCACATACCGCCATCACCGTCAGCACCAACTTTTTCATATCTCTCCTCCTTATTAATTGCCGTTCCCTTAAAAACATATTTGCAAAGGACTTAGGAAGTCCTAACAAAAAACACGGCCGTATAATTTATTTTTAAGTTTTTTTGTTTCGCCTGTTACAACCTCCTTTCTACCCCCTCGCATATTATTTCGCTTTCCATTTTTTCTTATACATAAAATATGCTTTGCGTAACTGCCGCAAAAACGGGCTTAACTTACCCTTACCCTGTCCGCATATGCCGAGCCATTCCTCATGCATAAAACCATCCGGGAACGGGCCGGTAAACAACCCCTTCGTATCATGCATAAACGGCTCATACGCTTTCCACCATTCATCCACCCACTCAAAAACGATTCCGCCGACTGAATTACCGGCTCCGTCGGAGAACGCCATATTATTCTCTATATCCTCCCAGGTGCCGCGATGATATTCCGATTGGAACTCCTCTGCTTCGTCTAAAGACTTGCCTTCGGCAAAAGCCGGGCAGCCGTATTCAGTAATAAATGCCGGCTTATCAGCCTGCTCCTTAACTTGTTTCCACAAAGAACCAAAGCCGTAATTCCCCCGGTACGCGTTGGTCCCGAACATATCAATGTCCGGGGCATTCTTGCCGAACTTATCCAGGAAAAGGACATCGCCGCTGCAGATGGCGACAGGATGCTCCGGGTCGATCGCTTTGATCTGCCTTGCCGCTTCATTGGCAAAAGCAAAGAACGCATCCGGTTCTTTGTCGGCGTTGCAGGCATAACCATACACGTTCTCATTGCCTAAAAGCCAGAACAAAATAAACGGCTCATCCTTATATTCCGCAACCATCTTCAAAACGGAATCAAGCATATTCTTTTTCTGCTCTTCATTCGTATAATCGGTCCCGGGATTCCATTTCGCGCCTGAACCGATAGCATACTTGCCGAAAAAGTCACCCATAATAACGCGGATACCGTATGTCTTATAAAGATCGCGCAATAATTCTTTGTTCACTTTAAGCGGATGATGATACAAACGTATGGAATTGGCTCCCATATCCTGCATTAATTTAAAATCGCCCACCGGAGGTTCATCGGGGTCCTGAACGTTATTCTTATTGGCATCCACGAACGCGTCGTAGGGGCCGTCGATCAAAGCGTTCTTGTTAAAATCTTCGAATTCCCAATCGCCTAAGGTATGCTCGTCGGGAGATTGCCCTATTTTAGTAGGAGAATAGGTGATCGCTTTTACGACAAACGGTTTATCATCAACGATCAACTGCCAATCGCCGTTCTCATATTGAGCCAGATGGACCTTCCCCTTGCCCAATGTCCGTTTTATATTTATCGAATCCGGCTGGACTTTTGGTTTTATTTTATCCAACAGCCCGAGCTTCACGAATCTCCCGGGGTTAGTCATGATCACGTCGTTGGCAAGGTCATGATCAAAACCATTGGTAATAGTGATATCGGCATCAATAAGCCGATAGCCCAACTGAGGATTATTACGCAATAAAAAATTGATCTTAGCGATAGCTGCCTGGCCCACATACCACGGCGTATGCCAATAGGTCCATCCGTAGCTTCCGGGGAAATGTACCACGATCGAATAATAGCATTTAATCGCATGTTTAATTAAGCCTGATTTTTCCAGGAGTAAACCTGTATAAAACAGCTTGACGCCTTGGGGCTCGGGAGCAGTCGCCCACTTCAAGAACGCAGCCTCCAAATCAGGCGAATTGACAAAATCCCAATGGCTGCCTTCGAGACGGCCTGTTTTTTGTGTTTTCTTATATTCAGGGTCCCACCGGATAGAAGAAGTATTCGGGTACACCCCTTCTCCGACAGCCACGCTTAATCCATCCTGGTCTTTGACCGCGTATTGATAATCCTTTGTGCCGACATTTTTGAATTCTCCGTATTTCGAATAATCGACAAAATCTTCTTTCCCGGGATCATATAACGTGATTTTCGTAGGAAGCTGGCTTACTTTCTTTACTGCGGCCGGTTTCGCTGCAGCAGACACATCTTTAAGTTGAGCGATAGCTTCCTGGGCGGTTTTAGCGATGACCCAGAACCACCCCCGCTGGTCCCATGCCTGGGCAAAAGAATACTTATCGGAAATAATCTGAAAAGTCTTTATGGCATCCTCTTTTTTTCCCTGGTTACGGTAGGATTCCCCTTGTATAAAATAAGCGGTCGCCACATCGTTTAAAACCTGGACAGCTTCGATCTCCTTCTTGCCGCGGGGCAGCTCTTTTAAAGCCCCCTGCAGCCTGGCAGCTTCATCTTTATAGAGGTCAATGCATTGATTGGTATACTCAAAGGTAAGAACGGCGTCTTTCTGGCCATGGGCTTCCCATGCCTTATCGACTAATTCCGACGAAGAAAGCTTTTTTTCAGTAACGGGGATTTGCGCGGCTTCAGGGACAACGGAAGCCGTATCGGCAGGAATAGTTACCGGCTCTGCCGCCAAAACAAAGCTGCCGGAAGAAAGCACGAAAAGACATGCGGCATACAATAATATTTTGGCCGAAACCCTGTATTTGAGGACCCCTGGCTTCTCAATCATCCCACTAATGCTCCTTGGGTAACCCCTTTAACGATATATTTTTGCATAAGGATATAAACGATAATTATCGGTAACGCGGTAATGGTCAAACCAGCCATTAAAAGAGGATATTTCGTGATAAATTCTCCCTGAAAAGTCTGCAACGCGACCTGCAGCGGCATAAGAGGCTTTGAATCAAAGATGATCAACGCTAACACGTATTCATTCCAAACATTAAGCGCGTTAAATACGACCACAACCGCAAGCACAGGCTTTGCTAAAGGCAGGGCCACATGCCACCATATTCCCATTTTGGAGCAACCGTCTATTCGAGCCGCATCTTCAAGCTCTTTAGGCATCTTATCAAAGAAAGTTTTTAAAAGGAATATGCTCGTTGATAATCCCACGTTGATCATGCAAAGGATATACCCGACAGGAGTATTTCTCAAATGGAGCTTATTCAATAAAACGTAGAGCGCGACAAAGCTCCCCGGAATGGGGATCATCATAGCGACCATAAAGACCGAGAAAAGTATCCCGCGGCCGGGGAAACGAAAACGAGAAAACGCGTACGCGGCCATGGAAGAAATAATGACGATACCGACGACAACCGAAACCGTATAGAATATACTATTTAAAAAGTACCTTCCAAATCCGCCTTCCTGCCAGGCCAAATAGTAATTTTCAAAATGGAACTCATGAGGGAATAAAGACATATCCGTAAATATTGTTTCCTGCGTTTTCAGGCTGGAAGAGATCATCCAAAAGAGAGGGAAAAGGCACGTAATAGAAACGGAGATCAAGAAAAGATGGATGAGCGTATTTAAAGCGATTTTCTTCGTCGTATAATAAGCCGTGCTCTTCATTATAGTCTATCCTTATTCTTAGGTTATGTCTGACGGAATTTACGGGAGAACTGATATTGGATAAATGATATCGCCATCAGGACGACACCGAAGGTCAGCCCCTGCGCACAGGCATACCCGAACCGGGAAGAGCCCCGCATCGAAGCTAAGATCCGTAAAACAGGGACCGAAGTATATCCCCCGACCTCGCCTCCCACTAAACCGATGATCAAGACAAACGCCTGCATAGTTCCCAGGACCGTGAGTATCGCGACCAAAACCGTGACCGGTATCATTAAAGGAACCGTAATATTCTTAAAGCTGTGCCAGGCATTAGCCCCGTCAACCCGGGCCGCCTCATAGAGCTCCCGGGGAATAGTCTGTAACCCCGCCAGGAAAATGAGGAACCCCCAGCCGAAGCCTTTCCAGCAATGTACCAACGCGACCGTTGTCAAGGCGGTTTTCGGGTCATAAAGCCAATGCTGCGTCCATCCCGATAATCCTATTGCGGACAACATACGATTTATCATATTCGCGCCGTCAATATCATTAATAACATACCTCCACACCATGCCGACGACGATCTCGGACAATACCGGGGGTATAAAGAAAATAAGCCGGTAATAGTTCTTTAAGCGTATTTCCCTGTCGCACGCCATAGCCAGGAGAAACGCGAAGATATTCTGCAAGGTAAGGGCTATTATTGTAATATATCCGGCGTTCCACATTGCCTGCCACCACGATTTGTCCTGAGTAACTATTTCAATAAAATTACTCATACCGACGAATACCTTGGTCGGCATAATACCGTCCCATTCAAACCTGCTCAACTGGAAGACCCACAAGAAAGGAACAATATAAAATATCGTAAAAATAAGCACTGCGGGGAGCACAAAAACGTAATTCTCTAAAGTATCTTTGATCTTCATAGTAAGTGTCTCGTTTTATGAAAACAGGGAGGAAATTAAGCTCCACACCCTTTTATCCGGCGCGATCCTCCGTAGCCCTGCCATCATTTTTCTTACCGATGAGCGTAGGAGGACGGTCTATTTCCTTTTCTTATTTAATTCTCTCTCTTTGATCTTTTGGACCTCATCCGCGACCGCTTCAGGGGTCTTTTTGCCGATAATGATCAGCTGTATCCCTTTATCGAAAGCCTCGATCACCGCGGGGAATTCCGACACACCCCAAATATTCGGGTGAGTTGTCTGCTCCATATCATCCGCGAACTGTGAAAGGATATCGGAGATATTCGCTAAACTCTCTTTGTTTGAAGGGAGGTTTTTTGTCGCTTCAGCTAAATATACTTCCTGGTCTTTTGAGGTAAGCCATTGCAGGAATTTCACCGCTTCTTCTTTTTTCGGCGAATTCGCGTTGACCATGAACGAAGACCCCGCCCCTCCCCATATCGCCATGGGATATTTATCCGACGCCGCAGGAGGCAGCATCGCCGCATAATTCAACTTGGGGTTCATCCCCTGATAAACATTGACGCACCAGGAGCCGTTAAAAGCAAAAACCGCCTTTTCAGTCGCGAAAAGCTGCTCGGCAGTCTTATTAACCATAGTCACGACACCGCCCGCCAGAACTCCCGACTCCTGCATCTGCTTAAAAAGGGTAAAGACCTTGATCCAATCAGGATCGGTATACGGGCTCTCTCCTTTAATAGTCGCGAGCACCTTATCTTTACCCATGATATTGAACGCGTAATTATTCGCCAGGCAATCGATCATCCATAACTCGGCCCATCCTGAAACGAGGCCCTGCATGTTCTTCTCTTTGATCTTCTTGCCGATAGCTAATAATTCTTCGAACGTCGACGGAGCTTTCTCCGGGTCAAAGCCGAGCTCTTTCATAAGATCCTTATTATAAACCATTTGAATGGTCATAATATCAATGGGCACGCCATAAATCCCCGGATTGATGCCGTAGCTGTTAGAAGGCGTAAATTCATTGACTGCCAAGGCTTTACTGAAAAAACTGTTTTCCCATTGCGCGTTATCGGCTTTCATATAGGGTGTCAGATCAAGGATATGCCCGGCTTTTATAAATGACGAAAAATCCCTTTTTTCACCCAATATGCCGAATATATCGGGCAGATTAGCCCCTTGCGCTGCCGCGCGTACTTTCTGAGAATACGCATCCGAAGGAGCGTACAACTCGAAGAAAACCTTTGTCCCGGTTTTTTCTTCATACCGCTTTGCCAACTCTTCAAAAGCAGGCTGTCGGTCAGTCATCCAATGCCAAATCGCGATAGTCGGTTTCGACTCTATTTTCTTCGAAGCACAACCGGTGACACCCGCAAATGAAGCAAACAGAAACAAGGCTCCTACCCCGAGCGAGAGTTTGTTCATTATTGTTCTTTCTATACCGACTTTCATCCAGCCTCCTCTGTTAAATTAATAGTATATAATACCATTGAATTTGGAATAAATCAAGTTCATAGAGATAAGGTTACAAGAAAAGGATTTTGACCTTGGGGTATTATTAAAATTTAGCACAAGTTCCTGTAATGGTCAAGGTTTTTATTACTCAAAACAATTACCGCCATATTTCACTTGACCTTAAAATAAATTATGTTATTATTTATCTATCTGCGCTTTCCGGAAGATCGGTTATTCTCCCGGTTTATATTTTTACGCTCCAAAGTTCTCATAAACACTCATCGCAAAAGAATGTTATAAGTATAGCATTTTTTATGGTATTTTTCAAAATTATTCTCATGTTTAAAATGCCTTGGCTTTTCTAGTATCTATTCATAAAAGCACGGAGGGGACGCATGAAAGATGAAATGGACATCCTCAGGGAGATGGGAACGATCTCAGCCGGACAGGGCAGTATCGCCCTTTCGGAAATAATCGGGAGAAAGATAAACCTTAAAGTCCCCGCCCTGACGTTTGTCTCCGGCACCGACATACTTAACCGTTTCAGGGAAAACCAGATCGTGGTCAGTATTTTAGGGAACCTGCTGACCGGCCTTGAAGGGAAGATCTTATTCCTGCTTGACGAAAAAAGCGCTTATAAATTGATCGACATGTGCTACGGCAGGAAACCCGACGAAAAACAATGCGGGGTATTCACCGAAATGGGGATGTCGCTGATGAAAGAAGTGGGAAACGTGGTGATTTCTTCTTTTGTCGGGGCCTTAAGCATTCTTTTGAAATCCTTGATCATCCCCTCCATCCCGACACTGGTAAACGGCCCGATCAAGCAGATACTGAACATGATACTGTCTTCTGATGACGAATATGTCCTTTTTATAGAAACAACCTTTGAAGAGCCTCAACAGAATATCACCGGATGTTTTTACCTGGTATTGACCCCGCAAACAGTCCAGTTTATCCAGACCGCGTGTAAAAAAATGCTTGAAAACATTAATCAAAGCTAACCATGAATGAGAGCAAGAACGAAAATACAATATTGATCGTCAGCGCTGACCCTCAGAATATTAGCTTCTTATCGGAACTCTTAAGCGGAGAAGGATATAAGGTCAAAGAATGCTCGACCCAGACGGGAGCGAAAGAAATCCTGCTGCAAGAGCAATTTAACCTGGTTATCGCTGATTTCGAAGCCAACCAGATGAACGGCATTGAGATCTGTAAATTTATCCGCAGTAATTACCGTATTCGCCACATCAGCGTCATTATGCTCATGAATTCAAAAGACCCCCTGAACAAGATCAAAGGCATTTACGCGGGAGCGGATGATTATATTGAGACGCCTTTCGACCCGGGAGAATTATTAGTCCGGATAAAAGCGTCACTCGTGCGGCTGACCAGGGATTTAGATGCCAACCCTTTGACCAAACTTCCCGGCAACGTTTCAGTGATGAAAGAGCTCGAAGAGCGGGTAAAGACTAATGTTCCGCTGGCGGTCGGATATGTCGACTTAAACAAATTCAAGGAATTTAACGACCGCTACGGATTTGAACGCGGAGACACGATCATCTCGCATACCGCGGTCACTATCATGAATGCTTTAGAGAAACACGGCTCGCCGACCGATTTCCTCGGGCATATCGGGGGTGATGATTTTATTTTCATCTCTACCCCGGCTTGTGTCGATACAATCTGTAAACAGATCATTTCCAACTTTGACAAAACGGTCACCTCGTATTATGAACAAGAAGACCTTGCCAATGGTTATATTATCGCGCGCAACAGAAAAGGCGAAATGACCAAGATCCCTCTTCTGAGTATTTCCATCGGGGTTACTACCAATGAACACCTTAAGTTTACCCACATTGCCGCTATTATACAGAACGCTACAGAATTAAAGCATTTTGCCAAAACCTACGGCGGAAGCATCTACTTAAAAGACAGGCGACAGAGAACCGACGCCAACCCTTCTTAAAAACTCCTAACTTCAATAAAATAATTTAAGATTTGTTTTTGGTACTTTCGGGGGTTATTGCTTTGAAAAAAGAATTTCGTCCGTAGAAAAAGGCTGGAATTACAAAGTATTCATGATGGTGTTGATCTTTTCAAACATAACACCTACTTCATGCGAGGCATGCTTTGTCGATTCTTTTACCCAAACAACCTTGCCTTCGACAAAATAGGTGCCGAACTGCGGAGTAACCCTGAACTCTCCCGTCACCTTACTTCCGACAGGAACTGTTTCATTAAGAAAGACCCTCATCCCGCCGCTGCTCAGATCCGCAATAGGGACTTCCTTTTTTTCATGACCCTTGCCGAATGTTGCCTTATTATTCTCTATATTCCAGCGGCTATATTTTCTTCTCTCGTCCAACGTCTTATAATACCCTGTTGTAAACTTATTTTACTTTGAATTGGCCGACCAATTCCCTTAATTCAGAAGATGTTTTCGCTAATTCAGCCGCCCCCGCGCTCATTTCTTCCATTGACGCGGTCATTTCCTCGGTACTGGCAGAGAATTGCTGGGTCGACGCGGCATTCTGCTCTGCGACTTGGGCGACCTGCTTAACCACATCCATGACTTTCTCCGTGGCACGGATCTGCTGCGGTACCGACTCTGAGATCGTGATCATCAGGTCCTTCGCTTTATTTGCCACGGTAAGGATACTTTCCTGGACTCTACTGGTGATCTGGACGATCTTTCTTCCGTCTTCAGCCTGTTCCTTTTCACTGACTACCAGGCCTACAGCCCTGTCGATCTCATTAATGATCTTTTGGACCAATTGCTGGATCCTGTTGGCCGCGTGAGCAGAACCTTCGGCAAGCTTTCTGACTTCTTCAGCAACGACGGCAAACCCTCTTCCCGCGTCACCCGCGCGCGCCGCTTCAATTGCAGCGTTCAAAGACAAAAGATTGGTCTGATCGGCAAAAGATGTAATGGTGACAATAATGTCCCCGATCTCTTTAGAGCTATCTTTCAATTCCTGAATAGCGGTCGATGATAAATTAGCCGCCTCAACTATCTTGTTGATCTTGTCGATCAACTGGATCGTGGATTCTTTACCCTGTGCCGCGTGTTCCGCCGACTTAACAGAGCTGTCTTTGGCAACTTCGGCATTGGTAGCGACCAGCTTCAGCCTTGAGGCCAATTCATCGAATATCTTCTCGACCTCGCGGACCTTATCCAGCTGGGTAGAGGCGCCCTTAGAAATATCCTGAATACCATTGCTTATCTGCACCATTGAGGCATTAGTTTCTTCGGCATTCGCGGAAAATTGCTGCGCGGCATTTGAAACCTGTTCAGTATTCACCAAGATCTGCGAGATCATATTACGCATTTGTTCGACGAATACATTGAACCAGTTCGCGAGGTCCCCGATTTCATCGGAAGATTTGATGGAGATCCGATTGGTCAGGTCGCCTTTTCCTTTAGCTAATGTCTTAAGCATGGCAAGCATAAGCGTGCTCGGCTTGGTAATAGTACGGACAATGACCAAAGAAACAATGACGAAAACAACCGCGATAATGATCATCGACCCGAATAAATAAATCAAAGAACTCTTGCCGACTTCAACGATACCCTTTTTAACCTGCTCAACCGAAGAAATCTTGATTTCCTCAATACGCTTGGCGGCAGATTCCTGAGATTCATTTAATGCATTCCTTGAATCTTCAATAACCGCAGCTGCGCCCTTAACGGTCTCCGCGGCCTTGGTATCGATCTCTTTACGCATCTCTTCGCCAAATGCCGAAAGCTCTTTCGGTACTTCGGTATTTAAACGGTCGATCTTACCTGAAAGAGTTTTCTCAACCGTCGATATCTTTTCACGCGCTTCAGACTGAATATTAATGACTTTAGCGATCGAGTCTTCAAATAAAGCCTGCAATACCTGAGAAGTCATGATCTTTTCTTTATCGGCATCTGTCTTGATCTTCAAGTCCATAAGGCGCATCTGCTCTTTAATGACTCCGATAACGCGCTTGATCTCTCTTTGCGTAGTGGAATATGCCTGGCCATAGCCTTTTTTGATATTATTCTTGAGACTCTCCTGCAAAGGCATGATCTGTTCCATAGCTTTATCAGAGCTAAAACCTGGAGTAGCGGACGCAGCTTCCCCTAAGATCGTCATCATCTGGATCGTATTGTCATCAACCTGGTCGTTTAAACCTCCCGTGATCTCCTCTAATTGATGTCCTAAAATGACCAACACTTCTTCTATTTTACCGAATCCGTCTAAACTTGCCTGGATCAAACCCTCAACGCGAAAATATGCCAATTGAGTTAAAACATCCTGGGATGTTGTCGCTTCTTCAATAGTCTGGCCTACAGCTTCAGAGGCGACCGCCAAGCTGGAATTAAAGCCATCCGCCATGGTAACTTCAAGCTCTTTCAGGGAAAGCGCGACATCCGAACCCGTTTTTGTGATCATTTCCTGGGTATACCCCTGGAACTTACCCTGGCTCTTCTGGGCAATTTCTTTTATCTCACCCAAGGCGACTAAACCGCTGGTTTTTTTGACGCTCTCTTCAGCGATATTCTGGAAATTCTTAAAAAGATTTTTAACATCATTAAAAACATTATCGAAAGAATCAGTGACATTCTTACTGATATCCCGCTCGAGCCTCTTATTAGAAAGAATACCGGAGATGATCGCGCCGCTGCTGGATAGTAAAAAGATTAAAATAACAAGACCTAATATCTTATGAGAAAGCCTTAACTTAAAACCTTTTTTCTCTTCCATGATAATGTTTTCGCTCATAGTTATGTTTTTATTCGCTATACCGCGTGTCTATGATTTCTTTTAAATTTACCATCCCGCTTAGAACATTCAACGACATCAGGTTCTTGGCTATCTCTTCTATCTCTTGGAGCTGCGGGGTGAAATTCTTAAAAATGATCCTATCCTTAGGCATAGTCAATGACCGGGAGACCAGTTCAGGGTTCATTTTAAAAATGTTCACCTGGGACATCGCGGTCTGCCTGCCGCTTGAATCATTTTTATCTTTTTCGATAAAGTTCCCCGCTTTGATCAGGCCTTTAACAAACGCCTTAACCACATCAGGATGCTCTTTCAATACCTTAGGGCTGACGATAAAAACGCTATTAATAAGGTTAGGGTATACATCTTTACTGAGAATGACCCTTTTTGCTACCCCTTCTTTTTCCGCCAGCGCTCCATAAGGCTCTGAAAGGCAAAAACCGAAGATCCTGTCCTCTTTCATAAGAGATATGGTCCTGCTAAAAGGAATAAGTAAGTAACGCACATCACGGCCCATACGCAGCTTCTTATCTTTCAGGAAGCGGGCAAAAACAAGCAGATCCATGGTATCATTGCCGGAACCACCCATGATCTTTCCCTTCAACTCGTCTACCGAATCGCTATTAAGAACGATCGTGCTGCCGTTTCTTCCGACGTTAAGAAGGATCTTTAACGGAACACCCTCATACGCCATTAATAATGCCTTAGGCAGGGTTATAGCGGCCCCATCGATAGCTCCCGTCCGGAAAGCGGCTTCAAGCGCGGTCCATGAATTATACACATCCAATTGCACTTTTTCTTTCGCGACAGTAGTAGCTATTTCCTGCTGCGCCAGGAGCAACGGGATATGCTCAACAAGAGGCATAACACCGACTCGCATGTTATATTCCTCTTGTTGAGCAAAAACACCTACGGTTCCCAGAAAAACCATTACAGCGACTACACAGGCTTTAAAAACTGATTTTTGATTTTTCATATTTAAGCTGGTACGTATCCCGATTAAAATTTCTCTTTATCATCCCACTTTACCGGATTATCCTTCTTGGTAGGTGCGACTTTTTCTCCAGGCACTTCGTCAATGATCTTAACCAGGTCCCATTCACCGTTCATTTCGGAGGCTGCTTTTCCTTCGAGGATCAATGTTGAAGTCATCGCCTGATGATCCCAGTCTCTCCAGGATTCTTCACCCTTAAGGACCGTGAACTTATGCCCTTCAAGCGCTTTAATCACGGCCTTAGCGTCGATAGATCCCGCTCTTTTAACCGCGTCGGTATATTCCATAATAGCTACCCAGGCAGCAGCAGCAGCATTGCCGGGATATGTTCCATAGCGCGCTTTAAATTTCTCGACAAAAGTCTTAGATCCGGGATATTTATCCTGTAACTGCCATTCCCACGGGGAAGTACAGATAACCCCTTCCATCGCTTCCGGCCCGGAACCTTTTGCCATATAAAGCTCCATCAACGGAACAACGATCTTTAAATCTTTTTTAACACCCATCGCTGTCGCTTGCTTTAAGGAGTTGATCATATCTTTTCCAAACTGCACCAAAACCAATACGTCCGGTTTCGCAGCTTTAGCATCCAAAAGATATTTTACAAAGCTTTTCTCACCTAAAGGAGAACGTACCGCGCCGATGGTCTGGCATCCGGCAGCTTCCAAAACTTGGCGGAAAGATTTTTCAACCGTATGGCCCCAGGTATAATCAGCGGTCACATAATAATATTTAGCGCTTTTTCCGAATTTGTTGATCAAATACTCGCTGGCCGCATGCGCGGACATCCACGCGTGATGATACCAACGGAATATATAGCGGTTGAGCGCCTGATAAGTAGGCTCACCCGTCTTTGCGTCAATCTCATAACCGGTTGTCGCGTCTGAATGGCTCAAACACACCATAAAGATTTTGCCTTTTTCTTGCGCGACTTTCGCCTGCGCGACAGCTTCGCTGCTGGCAGAACCACCGGTCACCATAACCGCGTTATAAGTATCGTATAATTCAGCGGCGTTCTTCGCGGAAACCTGCGCGTTCGTTTCTGAATCTTTTTCCACATATACAACGCGCTTGCCTAATAATCCTCCGGCAGCGTTTACTTCATCAATGGCTAATTTATACGCTTTGAGCTCATCAGCACCCTGATCAGAATAAGAACCGGTCAAAGGAACATTTATACCAATGGTTAAGGTATCTTCTTCAGCATGGCCGGCAGGAACAAATAAACTCATTCCCGATACCACCAGGCTTAACGCGAGTAAGAAAACAAGAACTTTTCCCTTCATACTACACCTCCTTAAATGATAATAAAAAAAGCGAAAGTGACCTTTCTTTCGCTTTAAAAAATGTTCCGCAAGAATAATGATGGGAATTTAGATTTTTCATTTGCATTAACTCTATAATAAAGATTTTAAATTTTTTGTCAAGATTTTTTTAATAAATCTTTACGCCTAACGATGAAAACTTAAAGACCCGATCTATCTCGACGATAAACTTCACCGCGAACATCGTCCTTCACAAACCATACAACACTGTTACGAAAGGGGGAGGATAATCACCTATCCTTCCCCTTTCGCTTAAGAATAATTACTTTAGAATTTCAGTTCGAGCTGCGTCCTTAAGAAACAGGCGTCATCTGCGCTGGCCACATAAAAATCACCGGGATGGAAATATTCGCCCATCACAAGCGCCGAAAGATTCTTATTAAAGGTATAATCGAACTTCGCCTGAGTAAGCGTGCCTCTGTTCTTGCCCGTGCCGAAGGTATCACTCGTCGGGGCGATAGTCTCATTGGCTTTTAAATAATAGTACGCAAGGCTCAGCTTCGACTTTTTCGTCGGAGACAACAACAAACCGATCTTATACAATTGTAAGTTGGTCCAATAGCCGAGGGCACCCGCCTCGTTATTATACGTCAGATAATACAGTTCGGAATAAACATCCGACATGATCGGCCAGCGGGAAAACAAAGGATTCCAGGATTCATTGGTAGATGAATCGCGGTCATCGCCTGACAAATACATATACCCGGCATTGAGGACAGGAGAGAACATGACCTTTTTGAAATCCCGGGTAACGAACCCATACCCACCCATAGCCCTGCGGGCATCATCGCCGTACTTGCCGAACTGGGACGCGAGCTGGCCTTTAAAAGTCCAAGGCGCGATAGTATATTTCGCGTAGGTGCCTACCGTACTTAAAGTACTCTTCCTGGCGCCCAACTTACTACCGATACCGCCCTCTTCGGCTTTGTAGATGTAATAATTCTCCAAATGCAGCTTCTTTGAAGGATCGCTCTTAAGATATGCGATAAAACCTTGTTCATCCCCGAGATTAAGCTGCTGCTCTGCTCCCGTAGCTCCCGCGGGAAGCCCTTTACCGTCAAGGCGATTGATCACGGGTAATTTTTCATCAGTTGCGTCGTCAGAAAGATAGATCAAATCAAGAGTATTCTTCTTATCGATCTTCCAAGAAGCCTTGATCGCGTCGAAATAGACCGTTCTCGATCCGTCTTGAGGAGTTCCGTCGGAGATCAAGAAACCTTCTCCATACTGCCCGATAAGATCCTGGCGGCCGACTCTCACATCAACCGGTAATTCCCCGAAATTCTTAACGTCAAAATAAAGATTATCAAATACTACTTCATTAATATCGAAATGAAACCCTTTTTTCTTAGTTCCTGAAGCTTGGTGATAAAATGTATACGCCCTGTTCTCATTGGTCAACTTACCGTACAAGGTAAGTTTCTTGGTAACATTCGCCTGCCCCCACAATGATGTCTTTATCCTGAAGAAATTACGGTTATCACTTGTCGGGGTAGCGCTTACCAAGCCATTGGTCATATCATTCCAGTTTCTCCAAAATTCATGGCGTACGCGCAAATACGGCCCCCACTTGAATGTCACTTCAGCAAAAACAGGCGAAGCGACCATAATACCTACCAGCGCAAAAGCAATAAGACAAAGCCAGTATTTCTTATTCATTCCGCACCTCCTTATTGTTAGTCCACCTAAAAATTTGCATTACGAATTCCTGCTTGCCCGCTGTTCACCTAACAGGCCTTTAGACAGGAAAAAACGCTTTAATGAAGAATTGATTATTATACCAACCTGAAAAAGAGCGCAAATTTTAGGTTTCACCCTTACAATAACCCATCCCCCAGAGATCGGTTACAAAACACTAAAACAACACACAACTAATCAACAACCTATGTACAGCTTATCTACATCTTATATACATCTTTTCCACAGCTTATGCACTATTATATGCACAGGCCCTGTTTTGTCAAGTCTTTTTTTTAAGTTTTTTTTCATTAGCCCCCGAAGCAATAATCCTTCCTTACACCGACGGAGAGTCACCGTAAACAATATTAACGGTAATAATTCATAAATCTAAATGGAATAATTAGTTATGGAAATAACTCCGGATAGGAGGCCTAAGGAGGGAGGTTGGAAGGAGATGAAATAACATCAACCTATGGGGTTAAAATGATCATTAATGCGTTATAAATGACAGGCTTCCTATATATAGGTAGTTTTATGGTTAAAAGTGGCCCTAACTCAAGCAACAATCACTAACAGGTAGCTCAATTAGGGTACGGAGAAAGGTTAAGTAGTTGGATTATTTAACGTTAATGATAAAGATTAAAGTCTAAAGAACAAAGGAAATTCAAAGACTAAATAACAAATTTTAAAATTACCTGACTGCAGACAGGAACCTTGAACCTTAAACCTTTAACCTTCCTTTGTTATTTAGCCTTTAGACTTTAAACTTAACTTGTCATACCTAATTACCAATAATTAAGTCACAGGTCACAAAGAATCAGAAACTAGTGAATTAGAAGATCGAAAGGCTGGAAAGACGAGACTCTGGGGACTAAAAATCGAAGCTATATTATACTGTTTTGTCCTGTAATTTAAACTTTTGTACCGTTTCCTTTAATTCTACGGCCAAACGGGCAACTTCCTGGCTCGAAGCGGCAACTTCCTGCATGGAAGCAGTTTGCTCCTGGGTATTCGCCGAAACATGCTCTATCGCGGTTGCCGACTCTTTAGCTATCTGCGTAACTTCGCTTATTACCTTTACCATGCCCTCTATCTCAGCAACACTATCCTGGCCGGTAGAAGCAATATGGTTAACAAATACGGTAGCCTCCTGGGCAACCTTATTAATCTCCCCCAAAACCTCAGTTATTTTAGCTACCTGGGCCCGGCCGCCCTGGACTTCTTTTGAACTGGCTTCAATGGAATTAACCGCGCGATTAGTTTCTTCCTGGATCAACGTGATCAGCCCCCCGATCTTACGCACAGCTTCAGCTGCGCCCTCAGCGAGCTTTCTAACTTCTTCGGCAACTACCGCGAAGCCTCTCCCCGCGTCTCCAGCCCTGGCGGCCTCAATTGCCGCGTTAAGCGCCAAAAGATTGGTCTGATCCGCGATAGAAGTGATAGTCTCGGTGATCTCTCCTATCTGCTGCGAAGTCTTGCCAAGCCCCTGAACAACAGAAGTTGTCTCTAAGACCGTATTTGTCAAATGGCTTATTCTTTCTACAGTTTCCAAAGCTGCGATACGCGCGCTTTCCGCGCAAGCCGTTGTCTGGCCAACCGCCCTATGCGCCATTTGAGCATCTTTAACCACATCCTTAAGATTATCAGCTGCCCGGCCCATAGCTTCAAATACCCCATTGATCTGCTTTGCCTGAGTATTGGCGCCTTTACTTACCTGCGCCACGGAATAAGCGACTTCTTGCGTTGAAGAACTCATTTCCTGAATAGTATGCGTCGTCTCTTGTAAAGAAAACGCCACCTTATCGGCAATTCCGCTGATCTGAGCGATCATGTCGCGTAACCCTTGAGACATCTTAGAGAATGCTTTCGACAACTCCAGCATCTCATCATCGCCCTTCATCTCGATCGCCCCCAAAGAAAGATCACCGGAAGAGATTTTCTTAGCAATAAGCATAAATGCCGACAAGGGCCGTAAAACATGCTTTTCCAGGAAAAGGCTGTACAGTACACCCCCGCCGACCAAGACTAAGACGCATAAAAAAACCGCCAGCATGATAATGCCGTTAACATCCGCGATGATATACTTATCCGTAATTCCCACCCTCAAGATACCAACGGCCTGAGTGCCTGACATAACAGGAATAACCGCCTCGAAAACACTCCCATAGCCGGGCCGCTTAAGGATAAACTGGCTTTTTGCCTTAAGACAGCGCTTCTCATCCGCTGTTTTGTTCAGGTATTTTCCCTCCAGGTCCCGGCGCGTGGAAACCAACACCAACCCTTCTTTCTCAAGAAGGATAATATACTCAATATCGAAATTCCTGCCCCGGGCATCTTCGAATAAACGGGAAATCCGGTCTATCGCGCCGGATTCTAAAAGGTCCCTGCATGAAAGCGCAAGGCTTGACGCCATGTTCTCAGCCGCTAACTGCTGCATCGAAAAAAGCTGGGCGCGCATTCTATAGCCGACAACCGACAGCACTATGGCAGTTACCAGGGAAACAACCCCGAGAAAATAAACCATCATTTTCAATTTCATCCGGGAGCTATTCGCGAGATCCATATACCCTCTGAAGCTGTTGAGAATTTAACGAACGGTTACTGATCTTGTATTGAATAAACAGCAAAAACTGCTTTCGCTTGATAAAAAAGGCTGGAACAAATCAAAAACCCTGAAGACATCCTTCGATAAGGCAGGCAGGCGAAGCTTAACTTTCTTTTTCTTTACCTTCTTTCAGCACAGACGCGGAGGAGCCCTTCACCCGCTCAACATGCTGCACTTCTTCGGGGCTCAAGACGCTCTTAAGGTCTAAAAGGATCAAAAGCCTGTCTTTTAATTTCCCGACCCCCCAGATATAATGTTCAGGGATCTCCGTCATAACCAGCGACGGGACGTCTTCAACATATTCTGAAGATAACCGCAACACTTCTGAAACCGAATCCACGATCATGCCCACGGTGTTATCGCCGAATTCCACGATAACGATACGGGTGCGCTCCCCGCGTTCTTTAGCGGTAATACCCAATCTTTTCGCCAAATCAATAACAGCGACTACCTGGCCGCGCAAATTAACGACACCTTCGATAAAAACAGGAGCCTTGGGTAAATAGGTGATTTGCAGCAACCGGACAATTTCCCTTACCTGGCTTATATCAACACCAAACTCTTCTTCCCCGATCGTGAAAACAACCAACTGGTATTCTTTTAATTTACTTTCAGCCATGAGGATCACCCCCTGTTATGAACTGCCCGGAAATAACTATTCTTTTAATCCTAATAAATCAAATATTTTCAACAATGAGTCCGTTGACGGGAACAACAAAAACAAGCCTTCGAGATTCAACCCCTTAACTTTCATATCGGTCTTGATCACAATCGCCTCTTCCGAATACTGCGCGATCTGTATAAAAATAAAATCCAGGATAGCACCCACCATATCCATCGCTAACGAAGGGATAGAAGTAAGGATGTTTTGGTGGACCATGTCGGCCAAAGCGGATAAATACGACCCGCCTAAGATATTCGCTGATTCTTTTAAAGAGGACTGGAACAAGGAATCGTTAAAATCGATCTGGTCTTTAGGCAAACCCAGAAGGCTGCTGGATAAAAGCCGCGCGTCATTCGGAGAAAACAATAAAAATATCCTCCCGTAAATATCCCCCTTGATCTCCATATCTAAAACAAAAAATAACCGGTCCATTTCCCCTAATAATTTATAAATCTGCTCCAAGGGAACCATGGTAACTTCAGGGACGTTGATCTCGACTTTCTCAGCGACCAGATCGGCCAAGGCAGTAGCGGCATTGGCAGCGCCGATAGTGCCGATCTCTCTTATCAGATCCATCTGAGCTAAAGAAAACTTTTTATCCATGACCGATTCCTTTTTTATTAACTATATTTTTTCTAATATCGCTTTCGCTATATCAAAAACAGGCAGCACCGCGTCAGACAAGCCGGCATCATAAATAACTTTCGGCATACCCCAGACAACCGATGTCTTCTCATCCTGGATAATTACCGTACCGCCTTTTTCTTTTATTTTCCTTACCCCTTCCAAAGCGTCCTTACCCATCCCCGTCAAGACTACCACGACAACATTCTTACAGTCATAATTCTCAACGACCGACAACAGTGTCACATCCGCTGCAGGGCGGACAAAATTCACGAGAGGCCCCTGGTTCAATTTTATCCTTAAAACCCCTTTTTCATTTTCAATCCCCATATGGGAGCCGGCAGGCGCGACAAAAGCTTTTCCAGCGACAAGAATATCGCCCTCCTCAGCCTCTTTAGCCTTGATCTTTGACTGCCAGGAGATCCTTTCAGCAAAGCTTAAGGTAAATCCCAGCGGCATATGCTGGATTATCAAAAAAGACGCGGGGACATTCGCGGGGATATCCCGCATAACATCTAACACCGCTTTCGGGCCGCCCGTTGAAGCCGCTATCAAAACCAGCTTCTTAAAGGCGATCGGTTTTACCTCCGCGCCAAAAGTATCTGCTTTAAATTGTTCTTTTGAAGAGACCTTCGTCACCTCAACCTTAGCCGCTAATTTTATTTTCGCGATAATCTCATCTTTAAGCTTATTGATATCTAAAGAAATCTCGCCTGATGGCTTGGCAACAAAATCAACCGCCCCTAACTCCAGCGCCCGCAATGTCGCGGTCGCGCCCGCGCGGGTATACGCGGAGATCATGACAACGCGCGATGGCTGTTTTTTCATTACTTCTTCAAGGACGCTTAACCCATCCAGCAAAGGCAAGTTTATATCCAAAGTGATCACGTCGGGCTTGAACTCGTATATTTTTTCCAAAGCCTCTTTACCGTCTTTCGCTTTACCGATTATTTCCAAAGCCGGATCGCTCTCAATAATATCGGAAATGATCTGGCGCATCAAGAATGAATCGTCAACGATTAAAACACGTATTTTATTTTCCATTATACTTCTTTCTCTCCCCAGGAAACCGTTTTAACCAGGACCTTACCGTCATCCAAATTAAGCTCGATCGTTCTCCCGAAACTACCGCCCGTTTCCTGGACATCGACCTTCATATCTAAAGCCTTAAGCGTGATCATGGCAACTTCAAGGTTCTTTTGGCCGACATTAAGGATACTATCGGAAGCAATAAAACCGAACATATGCGCTCCGCCGAAAAGCTTGGTAACAATTGAGCTGCGCGACACGCCCCGCTTCTCCATTTCTTCGACCATCTTCGTAAGAGCGGAGTTGACAAACCGGCTGGGATTTGATTTAATCTTGGCTTTCTCGATATCAGGGAGCATCGGATGCGCCATCACGCCGATCTTCTTTGACGGGTCATACATAGTGATACCTAAACAGGAGCCAAGCCCCCGGGTGATCAATCGTGCAGGGGCTTCGGATATTTCCATTTGAGCCATATTTACTTCAATGGTTTTTGCTTCCATGATAATCGTACCCCTATCCTCCTATAACTCTTTTTAATGCCTCCACGACGCGTGAAGGTTGAAAAGGTTTTGTTACAAAATCCTTGGCACCTGCCTGAATAGCTTCAACAACCAAGGAATGCTGCCCCATAGCCGAAACCATGATGATCTTCGCCTGCGAATCCACTTTCATGATTTCCTTGACCGCGCCAATACCGTCGATCTCTTCAACCTTCGGCATGACAATATCCATCGTGACTAAGTCGGGTTTAAGCTGCTGATATTTATCGATCGCATCTTTGCCGTTCTCAGCCTCACCGCAAATCTCTATACCTTCCTTCTTGAGAATATCGGAAAGCATCCGACGCATGAACAACGCATCATCAACAATTAATACCCGTGCCATCTGCTACCTCCTTTGTATTTTTGAATCAGGCCTTCTTTAAAGTCCCGGAATACATTTATCCGATTTTCTGGTAAATCTTATTCTTATTGCCCGGTTCTGCCGCCGTGAATAAATCTTTTTGCCAAACATTTTCCACTTTGCCGACGGTCAAATACCCTTTCGCGTTAAGCGAGCTATAGAACTTCCGGGTAAATTCCTCCTGCTGTTGGCGGGTGAGGTAAATCATAATGTTCCGGCAGCAAACCAGGTCCATGAACTGCAAATACGGTTCGGTTATCAAATTGTGCTGCTGGAACTTCACCATCCCCTTTATTTCGTCTTTCAATTTGTAAACGTTATTATAAACTGGTATGAAATATTTATCAAGCGTTTTCTTATCTAACTTTTTTAACTCGATAGCCTTATATTCGGCTTTCGCCGCTTTATCCAATGCTTCCCGGTCCATATCGGTAGCGATGATCCTGAGGGAATAATCCCCCCGGCTGGCCAATTCTTCTTTCAGCATGATCGCCAGGGAATACGGCTCTTCTCCGGTCGCGCACGCCGCGGACCAAACCCGCAGCACCCGGTTATTCATTTCGGCCTTACGCTTGAGGATGTCCGGGATCACAACGCTGCGCATTGCCTGGAAAACTTCTATATCGCGGAAGAACTCGGTAACATTAACGCCAAGGGTATTCAATAAAAACCCGAATTCTTCGGGGGTCTTTCGGATATACCCCTCATAATCCACATACCGCTCCAGCTTCAGATTCGACATACGCACGCGCAAGCGCCGCAAAACAAAACTCTTACGATACGAGCTTAAGTCGATACCCTTTTGTTGCCGGATATAAGCAAGGAGCGACAAAAATCCCGGATCTTTTAAATATTCCGCTTCCTGGGGATCCTGCATATTCATTCTATAATTAATGACGCGGGTTCTTGCTGATATGCAAGATCGCTTTTGTTAATTCTTTAACGACGTCTGCGCGGAACTGGGTGCCTTGTTCATTGAGCTTGGTAAACACCCGCCCCTTATCGGTAATGACATAATTCGGCGGTAGCCTGTTCAAAGCCCAAACCATAATATCAAACTTGCATTTCTGGCATTTACATATATCCTCGATCTCGGAGAATAATTCATTCAACTCATCTTCAACAATATCTTCCATGTAATTATGTATTTGCATGAATGCCTCCTTGTAGCTTCATTATTCGGCTGCTGCAACACCGATAACCTTACACCCCCCGCGCTGATCGCACCTTGACTTATCGGATAGCCAAGTGCGCGCTTTCTGCGCAGGAATTGCGCGGGGTATGCTGCTTTCTGCAGCACCGATAACCGAATATTAAACTCTATCCTCAAACAATATCTGAACCCTAGCCCCTTCAGTTAAAGGCGTCACAAATCCCGCAGGGCTATCATTAACCAGGATCCTGATCTTTTTCCCAAAGCCCTTGTAAGGATCAAAGTCAATATACTTGAATATATCGGAAAGCAGGATCTGTCTTTTCTTTACGTAATAGACCTTTATATCCGCGCCATCGATCAAGAATTCATCAAGTTTGACCTGCTGGCCGTTCATAAAGGCCTGCACCGCCTCAAAGGCCATATCAATATCTTTACCGTCTACGGTCACATGTATCGTATCATGCATTTTAGGCAAGTCAATAATATCTTTGATCCGGTAATAGGTCGGGGTATCCGCGACAAATTCCAGGAAATCATTTTCCTTCAATTCAGCATCCAAGCCGGTCAATTGCCCATTAAGCCTCAGCGTAAAATTCTGCTGGGTCAATATCCGCGGGGCCTCATTGACATTAACCAGGATCTGGCGTTCAGACAAATTATCCATGCCGATACCCTGAAACTCCAAAAGATCGCGAACCCGGGGGCCAATCGTTTCAATAACAGCGCGGTCGGGCACCATTGCTTCCGCAGCGCGCCGGATACCGTTCACCAAAACAGGGGCGTTGAATTTCACCTGCTGACGGTTAAATATTACGGAAACCGCCTGAGGGGCGACAACTTCCTGCAAACGAACACACCCGTCAACGCCGTCAACGGCTTCAACAAAGGTGAGGGAATCCCCATCTTCTACTTGATCAGCGAGAGAATTAACCGGGTTACCGTTTAAACTTACCGTTGCTGAGCCGCCGAGGCTACCTTTAAAAATCCGCAGCTCCCCATTGACTTCAGCCGTCAAAGACAAACCGGGGCGGGGAAACAGCTTCTTGTTCACAATCACCCCTGATGCCGTCAATACGGCCATGATATCTTTTTTTTGCTGAAAATCCAGCATCCGTAACGGCCGGCCGTTGACCGTAACATTAATAAAACGCAATCCTAAAGACTGCATCGTCATGAGCGTAATACCTATGGGAGTTATGGTTTCCGGCCCCTTGAGCTTCCCGGTAAGGTCATGGACACTCTTGATCATATGCGGCAGGCGTACGCCAACCTTGTGAGGGGCGATCCCAAAGCCTTTCGCAAGCTCCTGGACCAGGTCAAACGTCTGGCTTGCCCCTCCGACAACAACAACAGCTTCGGGAGGCCCTTCATTCAACGCAAGGCCGGCCTGAGCGATCGATGCCGCTAATTTGTTAACGGCAGGTAACAGGTTTTTCTTAAGGGTGAAAATATCGATACGCTGAGGCTTTCCCCAAATATCTTCATAGGCGACCATGACATCGTGATCCAGGGAGCGCTTGATCCGTTCCGCGGAAGAGAAATCCACCAGCAAAACCTTGGAAATATATTCCGTGATCTCATCACCCGCTTCGGGGACCATGCCGTAGGCGAAAACAAACCCGCCCTTGGTCAAGGCCAGATCAGACGTTCCGGCACCGATATCAATAAGGACGATATTAAGGCTGCGCATCTCCGGGGGGACAATAGCATTGAGAGCGGCAATAGGCTCAAGGGTCATATTAATCGCCTCAAGCCCGGCCTTTTCCAACACGGCGAACATGCTGTCTAAAACTACGCGCGGCAAGAATGTCGCAATAACCTCGACACAGATCATTTTCCCGCGATGGCCCCGGAGGCTGGAGATCCGGTTATTATCCAGCTCGTAATAAACAGGACTGTAGCCGACGCAATAAAATTCAGAGAGCTTGTTCCCCGAATTAGAAACGATCGCCTCGATAGCTTCCAACTCCAGGTCACGCACGATCGCCGGAGTGATCTCCTGCTCCGTGCCAAGTTCTTTGGAAACCTTACTTTTATGCGCGGCCAGATTTCTCCCGGCGACCGCTACCCCGACTTGCCTGAGCTTCCTGCCCAGGCGCGATTCAAGGCTTTCTTTTATCTTAACGACGGTCTTGACGACCTCTTCAATGCTATGGATCTGCCCGTCGAACATCGGGCGCGCCGCATGTTCCCGGACCTCCACATCGACGATCTCGACATGCTCATCCTGCTGACGGGCAACAATCCCCATCACCTTGCGTGTCCCGATATCCAACGCAAATATTTCCCGCGCCATAGGAATCATGTTTGATTTATACTAAGGATCTTATGCACGCTTTCCTGCGCCAATAAGAAAAGGACGAAGACATTCAACTCGACATCTTCGATAAAAAGACGGTTCTCGATCGGCAGGATATACCCGGCATCGCCCTTATGCAGCCCGGCGATCAAGTGACGGACCAAACGAGCCATCGTATCCATGTGGATCTGATTTACCGACGGGACTAATTTATACAGCTTCAAGAACTCAGTCACCGCGTTCAAGTAGGAACAACAGAGGATATTAGAACTTTCGGAGAGGGCGGAAGCATCCGCAAGATTAAAAAGCTGGCTGGTCCCGGCTTTCCGGCGCGCGAGAATATCGATCATTGAAAGCGCGCTCTTGAGCGAGAACAAAACCAGCATATCACCGGTTAAAGACCCCAAAATATTCACGCTGACCGCCATGCCTATTTCATGGGGGTCGGATAAGAATTCGGCGCTTAAAACCTCAGGGAATGAAAGGATCTTAACGCTCGGGACATTAATAAGCACTTTCTTGTTAAAAAGCTGGCCTAAAGCCGTGGCGGCATTACCCGCGCCGATATTGCCGATTTCTTTTAATACGTCTAATTGCTGAGATGTTAAATTCAATCCGCTCATTTTTACCTTTGCCTAACGCAGGCTCATCGTATCTAAAATCAACGCGACTTTCCCGTCACCCAGTATCGTCGCTCCCGCAATTCCCTTTGTCCGCTTGATCAACGCCCCTAAAGGCTTGACGACAATATCTTGTTCGCCTAATACCTGGTTGACGACCAAACCGGCTGCTTTTGTGCCGTATTCAATAATGATCACGGACAAACTTGTATCTTCGGCGGCATCAAGCTGTAACGCCAGCTTCTTAATATCGAGTTCTTTCTGCAGCCGGATGATCGGGATGATCTCATCCCTGACCCGCGCCACTTCAAAATTCTGTATGATCCGGAGCTCTTCTTCCTGGATCTTAATGATCTCCCGGACGCTCATTAAGGGGATCGCAAAGACCTCGTTACCCACCTTGACCAGCATCGCCTTGATGATCGCCAACGTCAACGGCAGCGTCAGGATAAAACGGCTCCCCTTACCGGGCTCGGTTTCAAATTCAAGCCTGCCCCCCAGGGATTCGATCTTGGATTTAACGACATCCAGCCCTACGCCCCTGCCTGAAATATCGGTTACTTTCTTGGCGGTCGAAAAGCCGGGCAGCGTGATCAGGTCAAGGATCTTTTTTTCATCAAGGCCTACGGCTTCTGCTTCCGTTATCAGTCCTTTCGTAAGAGCAACGTTCTTGACTGTCGTGAAATTAACGCCCCTGCCGTCATCGGCTATCTCAATGAAGATCTGGCCTTTCTGCCTGCTGACCTGAATAAGCAATTTGGCGTTCGGCTTCTTGCCGGCAGCGCTGCGCTCCTCGGGGTTTTCGATACCATGATCAATAGCATTGCGTATCAAATGCACCAGCGGGTCGCTCATTTCATCAAGGACCACGCGGTCCAATTCGATCTCACTCCCGCTGATCTCCAGCTCCACCTGTTTATTCTGCTTCCGGGCCAGGTCCCTGACCATGCGCGGAAAAGTATCCAGGATATAAGCGACCGGTAATAACCGCGTCTGCATGATCTCATCTTGCAGCGACGAAATAAGCCGGTCGAGCATCGAACTGACATCTTCTAAAGGGTCTATCTTATACTGCTGAGAGATCTGCATCAGGCGGATCTTAGCGATCGCCAGCTCCCCCATCAAATTCATGATCTTATCCAAACGTTCCACCGGCAGGCGCATACTCTGGATCTTCTTGACATAATGCTGGGCAGGAGCAGCGACGGTAGCGGATGAAGCAGCCCCCCCTGCTACGGCAGGACGGACATTGATTTCAAGGGAATTGATCTCCACCTTCTCGATCTCCGAGATAGTCAACAAGACCCGGTTGATCGTTTCTTGAGTCTCTTTTGTTTCCAGGATCAAGGTAAAGGTAAAATCAAATTTACCCTCTTTCAGGCAATCAAGCGCAGGCAAGGACTTAATGATCTCTCCGCTGCGTTTGATATTATTAACCACCAGGTACGCGCGGGCCTCACGCATGACACAATCCTTGGAAATGATCACTTTGACCTTATAGATATTATGCTTGAGGTCCTTTGCCAGGTTTATTTTTTTAAGCTCTTCTTCGCTGAACTCAATATCCCCGTTCCCTTCTAAAACCTTCTTCGCCGGTCCGGTTGAACCCGAGGCAATTTTCTCCACATCGGGCTCCTGGGTAAAAATATCCTTCAAATCCTGCAAAAAAGGATTAATGTCGACCTTGGATTCCTGTTTGGCTTTTATTTCCTCGACTAATTTTTCCAGGAGGTCAACGGTAGCAAAAAGCTTATCGATGATCTCTGAGGTGACCTTCTTGCGCTGGCTGCGCAACTCATCCAGAAGGTTCTCCATATGGTGGGATAACTGGGTAAGTTTATCAAACCCCATCGTTGCCGACATGCCTTTTAAGGTATGCATACAACGGAAGATCTCATTCAACGAACTTAAGTCGGCGGGATTTTCTTCAAGTTTAACCAGGCAATTACTGATAACGCTGAGGTATTCTTCGGACTCGGTAAGAAATAATTCTCTATAGCTATCCTGCATAAAAGGCCTTCAAGGATTGTGTATTGTATTATTCGCCGATGCTTTTAATAATAAGCTCCAGCCCCACCGAGTTGGGGATCAGGAAAAAATGCCCCCGGATGGAAGCTTTGAGTTCCGTAAATTCAGATTCGATCAAAAGGGCAAACTCAGACGTACAACTTAATTCGATCAAAACATAATCAAGCATTGCCCCCGCCATATCAATGATCAACTCCGGCACAGTCGGGACCAACCCCAAGCCGACAAAGCTCCCTAACGCCCCCAAATAAGCGTTAGCGAGTATCACCCCTACTTCTTTTAACGCAGAACGCTCGACATCGCCGATAACGCTTCCGCCGGAAACCGGCTTGCCGGTCATCAGCCCCGCGAGGGCAAGCGCGTCTTTCTGGGAAAAGATAAAAATAATGGTGCTCGGTAAATCGCCGAGGACCCGTAAAACCAGGCCCGCGACAAGCTGATCATCGCCGCCGACGGCATTCGGGACCTCTTCAATAGGAAGAAACAATATCCGGGGGACAACGATACTAATATTGGTATCGAGCAACTGCGATAGCGCGGTCGCGGCATTACCGGCACAAATATTGCCGATCTCCTTCATCGCGTCTTTTTGCTTATCGGTAAAAGCCATATCAGCCATTTCGCTTACGCTCCTCCTGCGTTTACGTGCAAATAAATAAACGGTCGGTTACAATCTTTTTTCCGCCGGAAGCAAAGCATTACGGACCGCCTCCACCAGCCGGATCGCCTGGACCGGCTTCGTCACAAAATCTTTGGCTCCCGCCCGTATCGCCTCCACAACCAACGACTGCTGCCCCATAACCGAACAAATCAATATCTTCGCGTTCGGGTCGATTTTGACAATTTCCCTCACAGCGCCGATACCGTCAAGCTCTTCCATCATAGGCATGACAATATCCATAGTCACCAGATCAGGCTTGAACTCTTGATACTTCACAACCGCATCTTTGGCGTTCGAAGCTTCAACGCAGATCTCGTAACCTTCTGCGGTCAAGATCTTGGCGATCATTTGGCGCATAAAAACAGCATCATCAACTATCATAATTTTTGCCATACATACCTCTCGTAAAAATTATAAGCTACTCTGACATTATGTCAAGAGAAATCGTCCTTTTCCAATTCCCTCTTAAGTTTTTTAATCCAAGCTACTTACCGTTATTTTTTCTTAAGCGATCTTGTTTTGATAACGTCAGAGATCACCCCCCAGCCGCATAAAAAACCGCAGGCTGCATAAAACAGCGTTATCACCAAGCGGTCGGCAACCGCCAAAGCAACAGACTGTTTAAAAGGCACCCCTGTCTGCATCAACAAGAACGTCATCCCGCTTTCCTTGATACCGAGCCCTGAGGGAAGAGGAGAAAGATATCCCATGGTAAAGGAAATGGCGATAAGCTTAACCATTTCCCCCCAGGGGATACGCACGCCGAACACCTTGAATAAAAACCAATAATAACAGACGCCGGAGATAATATTCAAGAGCGCAAGCGGCGCCACGGCAAGAATATTACGGCTCGTTCCTTTAAAATACCCCGCGGCGTTGCTGATAAAATCACCCAGCCGCTTTCTTTTATTCAGGATAAAAAAGAAGGCCAGCGCAAAAAAAACGATCAAGAACCAATGGGTGCGCGCCGCAAGCTGCGCGCCGAAATATAACCCGGCGATAATCCACGGCAAGACAGAAAAGAGCTCGAGAGCGGCGAATGACGCAAGGCTTTTATATAACGGGACAGAGTCATTCTTAAGCGCCGCGCTTGCCAATGCGTAGCCGGAACCCGTCAAAAATATCTTATTCAACGCCCCCGCAACGATCGTCCCTTGTATCGCTTTTCCCAAAGAAACCTGCCGATTAAGTAAGATCCAAAAAACACATGAGCTTAAAAAAACACTCATTCCTAACGCCAAGAAAATAAATACCCCATAGACGATCGTCATCGTTTCCGGCACACACCCGTTAATCCTTTACACCAAGGAGTAAACCTGCTCAAGAAGCCGTGGAATTTGCGCACAGATGAAAACCGGCGCCACGGCAGGAGCCATCCGAAACGCCCGTATAAACACACTTCCGGGAAACTCTTTTCTAACAGCGCTTTAAACTCGAAATAATCCAGTTCCGAGAAATGCGTGGGATGCTTTTCTCCGGTCAGGGCGCAATATACCCAAAACAACGGCTTATTCGGCGTCGAGATCACGAATGTTCCCGAAGGAGACAGCACCCGGGATATCTCCTCAAGAAAACCCCGGTGAAACAACCGATGAGGGAGATGTTCAATGACTTCGATAGCGCAGACTGTCTCAAAAGAATTATCCTTAAAAGGGAGCTTACGCGCATCCGCGCGGACAAAGCTTATTCCTGCCGCGCCTGCCAACCGGCGAGCCCTGAGGAGCCTGCCGGCGGAAATATCCATCGAGATCAACGTGTCGCAGCGGCCGCGGATATCTTTGGCCCACATGCCGTCTCCGCAGCCGATCTCCAGGCACCTTCCCCGTACATGCGTAAGCACAAAATCAACAAACTCCCGGGAGCCGCTTTGCCGATGCGCCTGCTTTGCCGCGGAAAGCTCTAAAGAATCCAAGTATGTTTTTTCATTCATATTATTTCCGCGCTACCATGCTGTAACCCAGCGTATCTTCTTCATTCTTGTTCAAACATTCCAATAAAACAAACGACGATTGGACAAGAGCGCAGGTAAAAAGCTTTAAAGCCTCCGCGGCGGCGGATCGCGGCCTGCCGCCGGCATAATAAAGGTAATTACTTAACCGCTGGCCCATCATCTTCCAGAACCCTCCCCGCGCTTTAACAGTGACTTGCGTAAAGCCGGCCGTTGCCGCCAGGTAACTTAAGCCGTAACGGGTAAAACGGTAATAATCATGCGGGGCCTCATGAATGCCCCAATCCATCGGCGCTGTTAAGATAAGGCAGCCGCCTTTTTTGAGCACCCGGTAAGCTTCCCGGAATAACACCTGGGGGCGGCGGACATGCTCAAGCGCCTGGATAGACAAGACCGTATCAAAGCTATTATCCCTGAACGGCAGTTCCTCTGCCGAGCCGTAAATATCCGGCTTGCCGGATGAAGTTGTTACATCGAGCCCGATATAACGCGAACAGTAACCGTCAAAAACCGCCTGGTATGGCTTTTCACCGCAGCCTATATCCAACAAAACCCCTTTGGCATCTATGCGGCAGGAGATGAGCGCGTCAAGTATCGACTGTTTTTCGATCCGCTGCGGATGCAGCCAGGGAAACCTCCCCCTGAGGATATACGCTGAACGTTTTTTCCTGAAAATTTCCCTGGCATTCATTGAGCGCGCGCTTTCAGATAATGAGCGATCCTTGTTATCACCTTCTGCCAATCATACTGACTGCTTAAACGCAGGCCCTGTTCAGAAAGTGTTTTAAGTTGTGCAGAAGAGCTTAAGGTTGCATGCAACAGGCTGGTTAAATCCCTGACATTATTCTTCTCAAACCGCGGCAGCCCTAAATCCGGACAGCCGGTAGAAACAAGCGTCGGCGTAGCAGAAGCCATCGCCTCCAGAGCTGCCAGGGGTAATCCTTCATAGAGAGAAGGTAAAACGAACAGGTCCGCGTGACGATAAACTGCCGGAAGGCTTTCATAGGGGACCTTGCCCAGGAATTCAACGGCAAACGGCAGCTTCGCGGCTTGAGCGCGTAAACGTTTTTCCTCCCTGCCAACACCGGCTATCCGCACCGCGATCCCGGTGCTGCCGGGAAGGTTCTTTACCGCGCTCAACAAAATATCGATCCCCTTCCTGGCATCCAGCCTGCCGGCATAGAGTATTGTTTTTACCGCCTGCCCGAAGCTGCGCGCCGATACGGGTTTAAAAAGCCCCGTATCCACACCGTTAGGAATGATCTCTATTCTTTCTTTCTGCGCCCCCATAAACTGAAGCTCCTCCGCCATATCCCGAGAAAGAGCGATGAGCCCGGAAGCTTTCTTTAACAATGTTTTCTCATAAGGGATATACGCCTTATTCAAAAAAGCGTACAAGGGCCTGCCCATTAATACGCAAGCCTTATACTCTCCATAGCGGCTGCCCTGAAAATGAGCCACGAGCGGCCGGGTTATCCGGCAGACAAAAGGAGAAGACAGGCTGTATAACAAATCGAATCTTTTTTCTATCTTCGGTATTATGCCGCCGGCATAGTAAGCAAACGACGGCATCCGGGTCAAAAAAGTCTTACCCAAAAGCGGGACACGGTAGAGCGAAACCAGCCCTCTCGTTTCTTTCCTGACTTTATATATCGTCGGATCACCCGCGATTATCGTCAACTCAATCCCGTGCTCTGGAAGAAGGCGTTCGATATAACCTGAACAAACTCCCATCCCCCCTTTTGCGTAGGGAGGATGGTCACGGCTTAACATTAAGACCTTCATAGCCATAAATTATTTTCTTAAGTTTAAAAGCTAAAGATCAAATAACAAAGGAAACTCAAAGGTTAAAGTTTCAATTCTAAAATTTAACCTTAAAACTTTAATCTTCCTTTGTTCTTTAAACTTTAGACTTTAAAATTATCTTATTACTCCTGATTCTATTAAACATTACGCGTACTCCCGCAGGCGGTCCACGATCACCTCGGAAGCAGTAAAAAGAAGCGGCTGCATAAGTTTATTCTCCCGGTTAAACGCCGGGTAACCGGTGATGAAGGATCCTGCAATAGTTTTATCGAACCGGGAAAGAACAACATTTTCTCCCAACCCTTCACTTCTCTCCGTATGCGCGCGCAGGAGTAAACACGGTTTCCCTAAATAATACGCCTCCTCCTGGATACTGCCTCCATCGGTCAAGACACACGCGCATTGTTCAAGCAAGAACATGAATTGGCGATGAGAAACAATAGCGCAGGATTCAATGTTACGCATACCCAAAACCTTCCGCAACAGCCCGTATTTGTTCAACTGCCGCGCGGTCGGGGAGTGCTGCACAAAAACAACAGGCATATGCGAACAGGCGCGCTCAATGGTATCGACAATAAATTCAATACGGCGCTTCGAGAAAATATTCTCAAACCGATGGAACGTTACCAGGCAATACCCGCGCTCCCGCGGTTGTATATTCCTGTTTCTTTCAAAGCTGAAGCGCGCCGTTTCAAACGATGTATTCGCCGGCATCAATACCGATTTATCCTTATACCCCATGCCGTCAAGATTTTGATACGCCCAGGCGGAGGGAGCGAAAAGGATATCGGAGAATTTCATCGCAATGAGCCTGACGATTTCTTCAGGAAAAGGCGCGTTCCAGTGAAAAGACCGTAATCCGGCCTCGATATGCGCGACCGGCAAACCGGCCCGCTTCGCCAGGTATAAACCTAAAAGCGTGGAAATTGTATCGCCATGCACCAGGCATATCCCGGATTTCCCGTGAAAAACATTCCTTTTTATCCAGGCGGAAGAAGCGCTCCTCAAGAGCATCCCGCTCAACCAAATAAACGCCTGCGGCAGCGTAGCAATATCCCTTCCTCGCGACAAACACGCTCCAGGCTCATCCAAAGAAAACTCGGCACGCAACTCTTTGGAGAGTAACGCGTGTTGGCCAAGGTCGATGAGATTATACGGGATATTTTTTGCCTTCAGGCGCCAGAGGACCGGAGCCATTTTTACAACCTGGGCCTTTGTGCCGAGAGCGATATGGATCATAGTATCGTTATTGTCGTTAGTATCGTTATTGTCGTTAGTATCGTTTAATATGTTCAACGAAAATAACGAATACAACGGAACTAACGATATTACCCTTTTATTTTAAGCAACTCAGTATTACCAATGCGATGAACCGGAATGATCCGGTCCCTGTATTTCACAAGGAACTCCTTAAGGTAAACACTTGTATTATCCCAGGCCTCAGAAACAATAATATATCTGATATTATTCGCTAAAACTGCCTGCCATATAACATCGGGATCCCGGCTGAACGGATACACAACCGATTGATGTCCCGTGTATAAATACGTTACGGTCGGTTTACGTGAAATGATCCGCTCTTTATCCTTCACCTGCGATGCTATCCACGCATTCATAGCCAGAAAATTCCGCGCGGGCGGATAATCGGTAATATACGACCAAAGCTTCAGGTACCTATCGCGCGGGGAGAACCACAGTGCACAGATCAACTGCGCCACCAGCGCCAACTGGAGCGCCTTTAAGGCTTTCTGCGGGCTGCGGGTAAAGAATCGGAAAACCGCGGTAAGGCCGAAAAAGTAAAAATAAAATACAAACGGCAAGATAGGAAATAAATATCTCCCGTCTTCATAAAAAGGCCAGAAAGAAATCAGGAAAAGATACGCCAGGAAATAGATAACAAATACCCGGCGGCCGCGCTTCATCCGGTCCCAAAGCCCTAACCAGACTATATAAAAAGATATGCACACCGCGGCATTATAAAACGCCCCCGGAATAGGAAAAGGCAGGAGCGCTTCCTGGATATTCGAAGCGTAAAAATTTATCCCTTCAATAAAACGCAGCAATAAAAACCAGGGATTATCGGTGATCAAGCCGTGATGAGGGGCATAGCCGTCCAAAGGAAGGAACTGCTGGGCAAAAGAAGGAGCATACGGCGAAGCGACAGAGGCATTACGCAGCTGCCAAACAAGGAAGACAGGGACAAAAACAGCTGTAAGAAAAATGATCTTTTTCTTGACGGCTTTACCATCATCATTCTTTCTTTCCATCCATAAAGACAAGAGCACGCTCAAGAATACCAGGACCCCGACATACCGGAAGAAATAAACCAGGAGCAAAGCCGCGGCAGTTAACCATCCTTCCTTATTAATGACCGTCGGCATTCTTTTGTAACGGGCGAAGGTTAAAAAGCTTATCCCTGAAAAAAACAATAACGGGACCTCGGTCAGGATTTTATGCGAATAACCCCAGTAGAGCCTGTTTAAGAACAAGAACGCCACAAGGAAAAAAGCCGCCGGATGCGGCAGGTCTTCTTTGAATAACCGGTAAAAGGCCACCAGCGTAAAGTAAGATAACAATAAAATGAGCACCTGCATCAGCCAGAAATTCCTGCCGAAGAAAAACAGTATAGCCGACAATAAAACGGAGATCCCCGGAGCTAAAACGGACAAAGGTTTACCCGGATAATTTACCATCCGTAAACCATCGCCTTGAGCTAAAGATTCACCGATAATGATATACTGCGCGCTATCCCCGCCGGTATCAAGAAGTCCGGGAGCAACACACCGAAGACCGCAATACCAGAAAATAACGCTCAATAAAATCCAATGCCAATTCCTGGCGGCCCTTTGCACAACGCTCATTCTTCGGTCCTATCCATCCTCAATTGATTGATCTGCTCGGAGACAAGGCCGAGCATAAATATGACCAGGGAAGCGGTAAAAAGCAAAACGCTCATATTGGTAAACCGGTGGCTGGAAATGAAGGTATAAACGTAATAAACAAATCCGCTTATAAAAAACACGGCACTGACGGGCATAAACACGCGCAGGGGGGAGAAAAAAACAGCGATGCGTATCATGATAAGCAAAAACCGCAGGCCGTCTTCCCAAACATTGATCTTGCTGACGCCGTGTTTACGCAGTCCGCCGGAAACAGGCACATACCTGATCGCCCTGCCGCTGTTTAAAAAGGCAAGCGTCAAAGTGGTGGGGGAAGAAAAACCGTTGGGAAGCAGGTAAATATATTTAACGGCGAACCTGCGCTTTATGGCGCGAAAGCCCGAAGTCAGGTCTTTTATGGGGAACCGGGTCACATAACCGGAAAAAAAGTTATAACAGCGGTTACCGAAATTGCGCAGGCCAAGCTTCGAAAAATCCCTGGCCCCGATGACCATATCAAAAGAGTCCAGTTCACGCAAGAGGCGCGGGATATCCCGGGGATTATGCTGTCCGTCGGCATCCATTAAAACCACTATATCCGCGGCAGAATTGCGCAATCCTGTTTTGATGCAGGCGCCGTTACCCATGCGATAGGGATGCCGGATAACGTGAGCTTGGGCTGCAGCGGCTTTTTCAGCGGTATGGTCCCCTGAAGCGTCATCAACCACCACTATCCGGCACGCCGGGCCTAAAGTTTCACGGACCTGCAGGATGACCGCAGCAATGGAACCAGCCTCATTATACGCAGGCATAATAACTTCCACAGTCTCTTCTTCCATACGCGCCTTTCCCCTTATACCGGAACAAAACACCTCAAATCCGGCACACAAAACACATATATTATTGTAACAAAGAATCCAAAAAAACCTATTATTTTCTCCTGGATTTTGCTATAATACTCTTACTCAAATGAAAGAAAATAAAAGAATAAAGATCGCTATCATCGTCGAAGACCACCGCCTCCAGGACTATATTGTACTTTTACTGGTAGGGGAAGGCTATGAGGTCAAAGCGTATTCTTCGCAAAGCGACGCCTTGGAAAACCTCGAAAAAGAGACAGTCGACCTTATTATCTCCGAGTTCCAATCGCCCAACATCAACGGCCTGGACATCTGCAAAGTCTTACGGAAGAATTTCATCTATAACCTTATCCCCATGTTCTTCCTTATTCCCGATAAAGCCCCGTTGAATGCGGCCCGGCTCATTTACGCGGGAGCCGATGACTATATCAAGAAATCATTGATCGAAGAAGAATTGTTCCTCAAGGTCAAATTAAACCTCTACCGCAAATCACGCCATCAGGATATCGATAACATCACCCGGCTTCCCGGGCAATCATATTTACTGCGGGAGCTACAAAAACGTATCGAGTTCAAGGAATTATTCGCCGTATCGTATATCGACCTGACCAAATTCAAGGAATTCAACCACCGCTACGGATTTGAGCGGGGCAATGCCGTGATGCAGTATACCGCTTCGCTTATCCACAACACTATGCGCCAAAAAGGCGCGATTTCCGACTTTCTTGCCAAAACCGGCAGCAACGACTTTATCATGATCACCTACCCGGAAAATGTCGATGAAATCGTGAACAAGATCATTAAAGAATTTGACACCGATATCCCCTCTTTTTACGATGAAGAAGACAAAAAGAACGGTTTTATTACGATTAAGGACCGAAACGGCGAAATACAAAGATCACCGTTCTTAAAGATCCACATCGGAGTCGTTATCAACGAATATTTCCCGCTCTTCTCTCCTACCCGGATCGTTCAGATCGCCAGTGAAGTTAAGGACCTCGCCCAGAAGAACGCCGATAAAAGCGTGTATATTAAAGAGGACCGCAAGCATTATATTATCTCTTAAGTAAAGTTATTGAGCGGTTTTTTTCTCTTGAGCGGAAATTTCTTGTATCGTGGAGAGAAAATCGGCATTGACCGGGTATCCCAGAGTAAGGGCTCGACGCGCATGGAAGCGCGCAAGGTGCCCGCGCGGAGGCTCCAGAGACCCGTAAATAACAGCAAGATTATTATGCGCCTCAGCGGAATCAGGGTTAAGTATAAGCGCTTCTTTCAGATGCCGTAAAGCCCGCAGGTCGGCATTACGCGCATAACAGGTACCTAACGCGTATTGTGAAAAATAGTATCCGGGATTCAAGCGCACCGACTTTTCGTACGCGGTGATCGCAACGGTGAGATCTCCGAGCTCCTCACAAGCCTGACCTAAACCATAATAACCCAGATATGAATCGGGGTCAGCTTTTATTGCCGAAAGAAAGTGCTCTTTGGCGCGCGCGGGATCATTTTCCAGGAGGCAAAGCTGCCCGAGGCCGACGTACATTTCAGACGCCGCCGGATTAATACGCAAACCCTCTTCCCAGCGATGGTGAGCCTCCTGAGCCCTGCCCATTGCCAGATAGATCCTGCCCAGAAAATTATAAATATGGAAATTATTATTATCGATCCCTTTTGCCTGAAGCAGTAACCGCTCTGCGTCGGCCAGGCGGTTTTCTTTTTCCGCGACATACGCCAGATTGATCCTGCCGGTGACCTGATTCTCAATAGTGTTGGATAAGACAAGCGACTTTCCAATAAGGGCCTTTGCTTTACTATAGTCACCCTCGTTTAAATACTCAACGCCCAGATTATGCAAGGCAATGGTTGATGCGGGTTCAGTTTTTAGAACAGCTTTCCAGAGACGCGTTGCGCTTGACCATTCGTAATTCCTCATCCATACCAGGATAATGAAAATACCCAGCACGCAGGCATACAGGTACGGAATGACCTGATTCCAGCGCCGATACAGCCGATCGAGTGATAAAGCCGCAATAAAATACAGGCCGATCGAGCCGCAATAAAAATGGTGCTCCGCCGCAACAATGTTAAGGACCGCGTAAAATTTCGGCAGCTGGCAGATCACATACCATGCCAGCCCAAAGCTTACCCAGGGCTGTTTTTTACGCAACACCAGGATCATAACGATAAGTATGACGATACCTACGATAGACAAGAACGCCGCGGGCTCATAAACCGAGGTAAGCGAAGGAAAACTATGGTGTATTGATAACGGATAGGGAAAAAGAAAAAGCCTTAAGGAAAAAAATAACACCGCCGCCTGGGTAAGGGCATTCGCGGAAAAACTTCTCAAAGGACTGGCTAAGGGAGCCAATATCCCGGCACTGCTGCCGATCATAAAAAAGCGGTATTGCCAATACGCCACCGACAAAAAGGCCAAACCGATATAAAGAACACGCCGGCGCAGAAGGCACTGCAACAACGGCTCACCGGGATGAACGACGAGGAGATCATAGGCAAGGACCAAGAGGCCGAAGACTAAGGCGCTTTCTTTTGTTAAGAGCGCGCACAGATACATAAGCAAAACCAGCGCATTCTTGTGCTTCAAGAGGAAGATCATGCCCGCGAGGATAAAAAAAGTCACCAACAGATCGGAACGGCAGGTAATGTAACTTACCGCCTGAGTATTGAGCGGATGGCAGACAAAAAGTATCGTTACGCCTAAGCGGACGGCAAAGGCAAGGTCTTTTTTAAGATACTTAATTATCTGGAACAGCAAAACCGCATTTAAGAAATGTATCAAGACATTGATACAATGGTACCCAAAAGGCTTAAGCCCGCTAAAAAAATAATTAAAGCTGAAGGTGATCATCAATAACGGGCGAAGCATCCCTTTTCCGACATTAGTTTCAGAAGTATATGTCCCCTGAAAAAATAAAGGGATATAGCGGAAGCTTTTGATAAAAAGATTATGGACTATCGTGTGCAGGTCGTCAAAAATAAAGGGGTTCCCTAAAGAATTAAAATAGAGGACGCAGCAGAATAACGCGATGAATAAAACAGCCGTTTTTTCCTTAAAACTTTCTCCCATGGCAACAAAAAGCCCCTGTTTTCGTTTAACCTTTGAAAACAGGGGCTTTAAAAAACATACTCTGTTTAAGTTCTCTTATAGCTTATAACCCGTGATCATGATCCCGCAGTACGCCTGTGGTATTGCTGTACAAAGCCAACCCTGTAGAATCATAAACACTGGCCCTTCTCGGGCAGGTAGGTACCGCTCCGACCAGAAATGGTTCTGCGTGACGGTTAGACGCCGTACCCAAAGAAGCGATCGATACCGGGAAGCCGTTATTATCCATACGGTTACGAGCGGCTGATTTAGCATAAAAAGCTGAGATCGCGCTCCTTAAAGAACCGATGTTCCCCTGGCATGCTGCTTGATCAGCATCTTCTTTCAAACTAACAAAACGAGGAATTGCAACTGCCGCTAAAATACCTATGATAACAATGACCATTACCAATTCAATAAGCGTGAAGCCTTTCTTATTCATTTCTCACCTCCTCTTAAAAGTTTACCATATTGACCGTTTTATTGTCAAGTATTTTCGTAAATTAATCTATCCTCACCCGACGATTATTACTCGACAAATGTATATGATACCATATCAAAAGTGATCTCCTGATAGGGCAAAAGGGCCTTCTTCCGGGTAATAGTAACAGCCCCCACCGACACGAGCCTTTCCATCGCGCTCAACTTCTCAAGAAAATTGATCGCCTGCGGATAGGTGCTTTCATATTTCATTTTGATAAAAAACTGCTTCAAACCGTTATTTGCCGGGTCAGGCTTGCCTGAATCGGTTATTTTAAAGCTGCCGCCTTTTAATCCCGCTTGCGTACTGACGCGAATAAGGTCCTTGACTAAACTAAAAGGCTTCTCTTCATTAACAGGGACCACTTTATTTATTTTCTGCTCTTCCTGCTTCAAAGCCTCATTTTTGCGCTCCAACTCGGCTAAATACTTGTTTGCGTTCTCTTCTTTTTCATATTCCGCGGTTTTCTCCGCCAGCGACGCCTTTAAATCAATATTTTCTTTAAGGTACCAGCCGAAAAGCGCGATAACCAGCACCAGAATAACAATAACAACTATATTAACGATCAGGTTCAATTTTTTCATTTTCCACCCACACTGGCGGTAACCGTGAATTTCCTCACCTTTACCGACGTCAATACGATATCACCGGATGAGCCGGCCATTTGCGCGGTAAATCTTTCCAGTTTTAACGGCGTAATACTCACATCCCTGAAATACTTCGTACTTTCCAGCTTATGCCGGAATGCCTCCACGATCTCAAGCGCCTGTTCATAGTCGCTTGAAACTTCGGCCTTTATCGTAACAATACCCGCTTCAAGCGTCAATTTCGTTAAAACTATTTCTTCAGGGACCGCTTTCGGCAACTCCTGTAACGCTGCGCGTAAAGCATCTTTGCCTGCTGCCAACAGTTTAACCGCAGCGTCTTTCTTCCCGACAAACTGCTCTTTAGCCTGAAGTTCACTCAATCGTTTGCCCAGCTTTTTAAATCTTTTCAATTCGAATTCCTTGCTTTTGATATCCTTACGGATAAGCGCGTTATCGAGGGTAACTTTAAGCGCGGCTAAACTAAAAAGAGAAATAACGACAAAACTAAGGACCAGCAGGATCAAACGCCGCCGGGCGACAATTTCTTTTTTCTTGATCTCAAGCGGCAGGAAATTAATAACCGTTTCCTCCGCCGCTTTCGTCTTGATGCTTCCTAACGCGAGGCTGGCGGCATTCACAAAAATGGGGGAATTAACCACCTCATTCTCATTTGTTTTTTCTTTGACTATCTGGACATCGGCAAAAGGCATGATCAGATGACACTTACCGCCTACCTGAGGGGCGATTGAAGCAAGAAAATGTTTGATCTGGCTGACGCCGCCAAGAAAATAGATCTGATCAACTCGCTTACCTTCCGATTGCTCCTTATAAAAAACCAGCGACCTGCGTAACTCATGCATGATACGCTCCAGATGCGGCTGCCACAACATCCGAAGCTCCAAAGCATTGACCCGGGGGCCGTCAGCGCTTAATTCCTGGCCTTCCTCATATTTCTGACGCATGATCTCTTCAGCGATCGCGACCTTATCTTTCAGGTCAAAGGGGATTTGAGGAATACCCTGCTCCTGGATCGCTCTCTCCGCGACTTCGCGGGCAACACCCAATTGCCGCGCGACATCCACGATAATATCATTAAATCCGAAGATAACGTTACGCAGGAACACTAATTTAGAATTACGCACCACACTGATATTGATAGACGTGGCGCCGATATCCATACAAATAACGGATTCATCTTTTTCTTTAGCTTCCTTGGGAAGCAGGTTTGATAAAACGCATCCTGCAGGAGTAATTGAGACCGGGGCAATATCAAAGGAGGCAAAAACATCAATGATCTTCTGAATGTATACTTTTTCAGTCCTGACAACCAAAACTTCCGACTTCTTGGACTTGGCGACGATCTGTTCACCAAGCATCAAGCATTCAAAAACATGATGGATGCCGCTGACCGGGATCATCTTATGCTTGGCTTCATTGACCGCCGCAAAGAGTAATTCTTTTTTATTTATGACCGGAAGGAATATCGAAGTAGCGGTGATCGACGGCGGAGGCAGGTTAACGCTGATACGGGCAACGCGCAGGTTTTTCTCAGGGATAAACTTGGTTATTTCCTGCAGGAAACTATCGCCCTTGATATACAAAAGCCCGTTGGGAAGCGCCTCAGTAGGCGTAGGGAACAAAAAGGCATTCAACAAAACCGGTTTACCTTTAAGCTCTAACTCGACAACCTTGGTAAACCGCGAACCGATATCGATCCCTATTAACATATTAGGCATACTTTAACCGCCGACTTTGGAAACTACTGACGTAAGAGGCAAGAACACTGAAAGCGCGATCCCGCCGACAACAACGCCCATGGTAACGATCATAAGGGGTTCAAACATGGCAAACAAGCCCCTGACCGCCGCCGGGACTTCTTTATCATAATACTGATTGACCTTTTCCAGTGTGTCGCTTAACGTACCTGTCTGTTCACCGACACCGATCATGCGCACGACCAGATAAGGGAACTTTCCTGACATTTGCAATGCTGTAGAGATTTTTTCTCCCACATTGACATAGTCGCGGGCTTTAACGATCAAAGTCTCAAAATATTTATTCCCGGTTACTTCCGAAGCGATACCTAACGCCGCGAAAACATTGACACCGGAACGTAATCCCAAAGCAAAGGTGTGGCAAAACCGGGACAAGGCTATTTTTTCCATCAGGACACCGACAACCGGTATCCGCAGCTTCCATTTCGCGATCAAGTATTGGCCTTTTTCCTGAGAATTAACTACTTTATACCCGATAACCCCCCCGATAATTATAAGCAGCCCGGCCCACCAATACCCCGCCGCTAAATCGCTGACCGCTAAGACGATCTGCGTTGGTAAGGGTAAGGCGACTCCCAGGTCATCGAACATCGGTTTAAACTTAGGGATAACCACAATAACGAGAACAAGGACCACCAGGATCATGGTAGTAAAGAGTATGATCGGATAAATAGAAGCTTCCTTCACCTTCGACTTTAACTCCTCCTGCCACTCCAGAAGCTTCGCTAAATCCCCCAACACAAAAGGAAGCTTACCCGTGCTTTCTCCGGCGCCGATGATCGAAGTATATAATTTAGGGAATGACTTCGGATAATCGGATAACGCGTCTTTTAACGACCTGCCGGATTCCACATTATTAGCGATACTCTCCACCACCGCTTTTACTTTCTTTGTCGGGGCGGCTCCCGCTAAATCACGCAAAGCCGCCAGTAACGTAATACCGGCATCCAAAGAAATAGCCAGCTGTGTGGTAAAATTAAGCAATTCCGAAGCATTAAGCGTATTGATATGATGGGCTCTTTTAGAGCCTGCCTTCGATCCTTGCGATGAAGAAACCCGCGAAAAGGTAAGATAATAGCCGGATTTGCTGAGCTGGCCGGATAACTCTATTTCATTCTCGGCAGAAAGGGTCCCCTGGATCAATTTCCCGGCAGCATCCCTGGCTTTATAGGTATATGTTTGCATACTTAGTTTTCAACCCAAGATAAATTAACTTGAGAATAAGAATTCGGAACGCCTATATCCACCCTTAAGCGGACACTAATAGTCTTGTTAATATCCCCGATCTGGCCATGTCCTGTTACCGTTACTTCGCGGTATACCGCCGGGCTGGTATCGTCCCGATTGGCAAGCTCAACCCAATAAAAACCATCTCCTAAGGAAACTTTACTTGCCTCAAGGATCCCCGTCCAGTTCCAATTATTCTTCAACTCATACTTTGCCCGTTCAACACCTGCTTGCGCTAAATAAAAAGCAGTGATCCCCTTCTTTTGCAGCGCTCCCACCTTAACCTTGGCTTCCCATATCGTTGATAAAGCGCCGACCAGGAAACTGACTACTGCCAGAAGGAAGAAAACAAATAGTAACACCTGGCCCTTATTCCTGCGCATTAATCATTCCTCGCTTTTATGGAAGTTTCCAGTGTGAAATCATAATTATCCGGGCCTGCCGGTTGAGCAGGGAACGGACGGGTAGTCAACATAATTCGAAGATAGCCGTTTGTCGCGTTGAAGAAGGGATCGTGCGCGTCACAGGGAGGAGCAGCATAGGCATGAGGCACGGAGAATATATTCCACAATGACGCATGACAATTAAGATCGCTATCGCATTGCAAATCGGGATTATCGACAATATTCCCCGCTAAGACCTGTTGAGCGGACCATCCGCCGCTCGAAGGCTTCCAACGGCGCGTAATAGTATAATTAGCTTCATCTCTTTCGTATTGCACCCTGATCGGATCTACGCCGTCACCATCAGGATCAATCAGAAAATCCAATTTCTTAAAATGCCCGTAAGCGCATCCGACGCCGTTATTATTGCCATTACCCGGGTCATCAAGATCACTTACAGAAGCCATTCGGATCTCTCGGGACATATATTCCAAAGCCCAGCGCAAATTCTCCTGGCATTCAATATAGCGGGTTTGTTTTCTCCAGTCACGGGAGACCTTATAAAATATGCTGGACGCGGCGGTCATGGCAAAACCGAACACTACCAGTCCGATCAAGATCTCTATTAAACTAAACCCTTCTTTCTTTTGCGCCATAGCCACACCTCTAATAATTTGCTAAAAGCTTCACTAAGGTAACAGAACGTTCCGCATCCAGCTTCTCGCCTGCCCAGGACATAGTCACGCTAATTTGTTTAAGGTCGCCGCCAAAAAGGATCGTGACCGACACCGTGCGAAAGAACGGCATGTTAGTCAACGCATGTTTTGCTTCAGACACAGCAGTTGTGTAATCCGATAACTCTTCCATCCGCTGCTGCGCAAGCAATAGTGCCCGCGTTAACATAGCACTTTTGCGCACATAGCGATACCCCTGGGTAAACATCGACAGCATAGAAACAAGCATAATACCGAGGATAGCAATAGAAATAGAAACTTCGATCAGGCTCAACCCCTTACCAGATGTTTTTTTCTGAAAGATCCCCGTCGTCATGACGAACACTCCAGGCTATTGCACCTCTAAAAAACCCGTCTCGGCAATTATTTTTATCAACTTGGTGTTCCCGGCCCGGGTCAACGTAATATCCGTATCCGCAGAAACCGCGCCTGCCGCGTCAACACTTTTCCCAAAAGGATTGCTAAAACGTATTGTTGCATCGGGAGTCACTGAAACAGAAGTATTTAACTTCTTATATATCTCCTGCTCTTGAGCGCTCAACGCGTCATCATCATTTTTATCTTCACCGATCTTATAAGACCGGTCCGAAGTGTCGATAATGAATAAATAATTATGCTGATGGAGCGTTGCCGATGCTTTTGCCCAAGCCAGGTCGACATAAACACTGCGCGCAGAAGATTCAAGAGCGCGTTTATCAAGCAATGAGAACGCGACCAATGTTACCGCCGCCAGGCCGGCAGCGATCGCGATCGCAATAATCAGTTCCATTAACGTCGTAGCTTTTTTCCCCATAATCACGATAAATTATATACTAAACGAAGATTACCGGCAATATGTTTATCTTATTTTTAATACCCTTCAAAAACAACTATACATACCGACGTCCCATACAAGGGATGATCCGGCATCTCCTGCAAAAGCCCCATATTAAGGCCGTTGCCGCCATCTAATATCCTGTCCAATTTATCACGGGAAGAGCTCGGGATCTTAGGATTAGTATCATACGGCCCGGGATGCACCGCCAGGTCGAACCAAACCACATGTTCATTAGGGATCCCGTTCAACGTAGCGTCAAAATTATTGCAGTCCCACATATACGGCCAACCCCAGGGGCTCACAGACCATTTATCCAGATACGGCCCCTGCCAGAAGGCGATCGCGTTATTGCCGATCGCCTGGCGATCGGCTGATCCGCTATGCACGACCGGAGGGACGCAAAAACCCTCTCCATAATCTGCCCTGGAATAGGGGTCATCTTCAAACCCCGTGGCAGGGTTCGCGGGCATAACACCCCATTGACTGCCAGGCCAAAGCCCGAGGTCATTATAAAATCCTATGGAAGCGGTTTTAATAGCGCGGACATCGGTAACGGAACGCGATACCTTTGCCTTTTCAATCGCCCTGAAAGCATGCGGCGTGACCACAATGGCCAAAATAGCGATCACCGCTATCACCACGATTATTTCTACTAAGGTAAAGCCTCCGGATAAATTCTGTTTGGTATACAAGAAAACCTCACCGATTATAAAAGCGTCATCATTAACTGTGTTTCGCTGTTAACCGCGCCATCTGCATCAAAACTGCTGTTTACCATTGATTGCTCTGAATGCGTCGGGATACCGTTTACGTCGGCATAATCCCGTTGGATACCCACATAACAACCCGGATCAACAGTAACCCCGTACCTCGTTGCTCCTGTCGGCCAATAATTCCAATCATACTTGCCCTTCCACGGAGTAAAACATGCCCATTTCTCAACATACGGTCCCTCCCAAGTAGCTTGCACCCTGGCTTGCCAATCAGCAGGATAACCCGTCGTAACTAATCCCATCGGTCCTCCGTACCCATCTGGATTCCATGGCACCGGCCGCATAAACCCCGGGTCAAAACCTCTATTTATATCCGGAGGCCAGAAACCGATATCACTGTAATAACTTGTTGCTCCAACGCGAAAAGCCTTCGCATCTCCCATAGCCCGGGAAATCTTACTTTTTTCAATAGCTTTAAAAGCATTTGGGGCAATTATCGAAGCCAAAATAGCGATGACAGCGATTACCACGATCAATTCGATTAAAGTAAACCCTTTCTTACGCATAAGGCACCCGCCTTTCTAATAAGATATCTTAAAGTTTTTGCTCTAAGCATTCCTATAATAAGTATGCCTTATTATGGCATGCATTTCAATTAAAATCAACAAGTTAGAATATATTCTCCCTTGCAGAAAAAAGGCTTTTTCTAGAATAAACTTTTTATTTTACCCGGATTTTCCTCCCAATTCTTATCTAATTGATATCCTCTCCCAAAGGGGTCATCAGGGATCTTCTCGATCAAACCTTTTTGCACTAATTCGTTTAGATCCTTGGGCCAGAAACCAAAAAGTTCTTTAAATTTCCTTGTTTTGCCTTCTAAAAACACGATATTCTTTAACCAATCTATTTTCTTCTGAAAAAGCTTTATAAGTTGTTCGTCAGTAATGGTTTGAGCGAGGCTTTCTAAATATACAATGCCCATTTCCGCCTTGCCTGCTTTGTAATAAAACATTGCCTGATTAGTTTTAAGATACGGCGGCGCCCCGGGCAATAAAGACGATTTCTGATAATATTCGGCAGCCTTAAGATATTCACCAAGCTGCAAATAATTAAACCCTGTCCAGAACGGCACGCGCCAATCCCCCGGATTCAGGGAAGCCGCTTCTTCAAGAAAAGCAGTCCCCAGGGGAATATCGGTTTTCTTAACCGGCACAATACTCCCTCCAAAGAAATAAGCGCTCATTAATTTAGGGTCAAGATAAACAGCTGTCCTGAAAACATTGATCAGATACGGCACGCGGTTCGGGATCTCCTCGGTAAGCTCTAAGACGCCCTTAATAAACATCATTTCCGCGACCATTGGCCTGAATGTCCCGCTCACAGAAGAAAGATATTTGACCGAAGGCAGGTAAAAAAGGGGCTTTTTTTGTGCTAAAGCAACGGCTGATAAACGCCAGGATAGCGTAATAACGGCAAGGCAAAAGAAAAGAGAAAAAAACGCGGCCTTTTTTCTAACATCCATAGGTTAATGCTCTTTATTGACGAATACCAGGACGCTTAAGGTAAAAGTAAGTAAAATATAAGCAAGAACATACAAAAAAATATATCCCGCGAAGGATGCGCTCATATTCTGCCCGTATATCGCCTGATATTTCAGGTCGATCTTATCCGTATTAGGCAGTATATGGTACAAAGACCTCATCGCTATTTTCATCACAACGTTTTCTGATACCGCGACGATCTTGAGCGCGCTCAGAGAAAACTCACTGGAAACATAGGCAAAAACAGTGGCGATGGTAGCCAGAAGCGGATACTCAAAAATACAGGCGAATAAAAGGCATATTCCGCAAAACAAAGAGATCTTTAAGAAGATGCCAAAGCACCCCCAGAAATACTGCCAGAGAAAAGCCTTATTGAACACCAGGACGATGCCGGACAAAACAGAAGCCATTAAGATATACGTAAAACAGATCACCAGATAACCGAGCAATTTACCTGCCAGGTAGCTGGTTTGCGGAAAATAAGACAAATAAACTTCTTTTAACCGGGTTTCTTTTTCACGGTAGAAGTTATTCACGATCCCCAGGACAACTAAGAACAAACAGCTGATCTCGATGGCACAAAGGCTGATATTACGCAGGGCCACTTCTTTCTCACCGATAGACAATTCACCCAGAAAAAGAGAGAACGCCAAAAGGAACAAGAAAAAGAATGCCACCCCCCAAAAAGTCTTTTCCCTGATCCCCTGTTTGATATTGATCAACAATAATGATTTAACACTATTCATGACGGGTGATCCCTTTTATAAAAGCTTCTTCCAAAGAACTGCTTTTATGTTTATCTATAAACCCTTTGACCGCGCCGGTAAATTCCAGCTTTCCATAATAAATGACCCCGATCCGGTCGCATAATTTCTCTGCCTGCGAAAGGTTATGAGAAGAAAAGAAAACAGTTTTACCCTGGCTACGCAGGTCCCTGATCAATGACATGATCTCATGCTGGCCGATAGGATCCAGGCCTAACATCGGTTCATCAAGGATGACAAAAGCGGGATCCTTGAGCAATGCCGTTGCCAGCCCTAAACGCTGGACCATACCGCGGGAATAATGTTTTATTTTTTTCTTGCCGTCGAGCTTGACCTTTTCCAGAAACGCGTCGATCGCGGCAGCGCCGACCCCGATACTGAAACCCAGATTCCTTAGGAATTCTTGCCCGGTAAGCTCCCGCGGCGGGGTAAAATTCTCAGGCAGGTAACCGAAATCACGGTAGATATCTTCAGCAACAAGCGTTTTAGCTTTATAAAGATATTCGCCGCGGGTTATTTTCAACAATTGCAGGATACTCTTAATGAGCGTCGTCTTCCCTGCGCCATTCGGGCCCAGAAGCCCGAAGACTTCCCGCTCATTGATCGTAAGTGACACATCATTAACAACACAAACCTTACCAAAATATTTGGATATATTTCTTGCTTCGAAAAGAACAGATACGCTCATATATAATTTTATTGATACGGGGTTATAGAATGCTTCTGGATACTGACTGTGCAGAAATTACGCCGCACCGTACTTTATTGGAAAGGCAAACGCGCACTTCCTGCGCAGGTGTGCTGCTTTCTGTCCAGCACACTGCGCTTATCGGAATTGCGCAGGTATGCGCCTTTCTGGCGCAAAAGGACGCACCCAGCAATCCTATTAAGCTGGGGTGCTGCAGCAAGACTTCCGTGCCCGGCAATGAACCGGGCACGGAATAACGCCATTACATTAGTCTTGAGAGATCAAATAATAAACATTAGCGGTAGAGCTATAACGGAAACCTCCCGTGGTCTGTGTCGCCCCAGGAGAAGCGGTCCCATCCAACTGGGTCTCCATCTTTTGCTCGGCAGCTAAAGGTACGGTACTGATCGTGATTACGCGGGTATTAGGCTGAGGAGCACCGGCAGTGCCGTCCCAGGCATACGAACCGACGTTCGCGTTTTCATCAGCCGCGGCATAATAGCTATAGTTACCGCTCCATCTTGCTAACGGCGGCCATTTCTCAATATACGGGCCATCCCAACCGGCAATTGTGGCAGTAGGAGTGGCGGCAATACCATTAGGAGCAGCACCGGCAGAAGCAGACGAAGTCGGCCAAATACCGCAATCAGAGTAAAATGACATAACTGCCGTCTTGATCGACCGGCAATCTTCAATACTGCTGGCAACCTTTGACTTTTCAATCGCCTTGAAGGCGTTCGGCGCGATGATCGCGGCTAAAATAGCGATAATAGCGATAACAACAATTAATTCAATCAATGTAAAACCTTTGTTTTTCATGTTTCCCCCTTTCACTTTCTTTACATAAAAATGATATAATTAAGAACAAAAGTGCGCGACCCTCACCTCCTTTCACCAAATTAGGAATAAGACCCTACATAAAAAAGTGTAGCATATACTCCTAAGAAATTCAATCCTTTTAGCCAAAGCCTCATTTGCTTAGCCCGATTCCAAGGTGACCCTGACCACTTCTTCAGTTGTTGTAACACCCAGCATCAGCTTATCTAACGCGGCTTTACGCAGGGTAGTTAAGCCTTCTTTTACGGCTACCTCGCGGATCACCTCTGCCGAGCAGCGCTTCAAGACCATTTGCTGAATACCCGGGGACATCTTTAAAAGCTCATAAATACCTACCCTGCCCTTATACCCGCTTTTATTGCATATCTGGCAGCCGCGTCCCCGGCTGAATTTAATATCCTGGCCTATCTTTTCTTCTAACCCCAAGCTTTTAAGCAATTCAGGCGCGGGGGTATAATATTCCTTGCATTTTTCGCAGACCCGCCTGACTAAGCGCTGGGCCAAAATTCCCAATAATGATGAAGAGACGAGGAACGGCTCAACGCCCATATCAATTAAGCGCGTAAAAGAAGACGGCGAATCATTGGTATGCAGCGTCGAAAAAACAAGGTGGCCGGTGAGCGCTGCCTGTACCGCGATCTCAGCGGTTTCCCTATCTCTGATCTCTCCCACCATGACAATATCCGGGTCCTGGCGCAAAAAAGAACGCAGCGCCGAAGCAAAGGTCAGGCCCGCGATAGGATTGACCTGGACCTGGCGCATCCCCGGGAATTGATACTCAACAGGATCCTCAACAGTCATAATATTGACATCTTCTTTATTAAGCATTTGCATGCTGGAATAAAGCGTCGTAGTCTTACCGCTGCCGGTAGGGCCGGTAACCAGGACGATCCCGTAGGGAGAGCTTAGGATCTCTTTAAATAAAGCCATCTCCCGGGAAGGGAACCCCAGCGATTCCAGGCCGAGAACCAGCCCTGTTTTATCCAAGATCCTTAATACTACATTCTCTCCATGGACCGTAGGGCAGGTGGAAACGCGAAAATCAATATTCTTACTGCCGATCTTCATCATAATACGCCCGTCTTGCGGCAGGCGCTTTTCCGCGATATCCAGATTTGACATGATCTTAAACCGGGATATGATCGCCCCCGAGAGGTCGCGCGGCAGGGACGGCTGATGACGCAGGATCCCGTCGATACGATAACGGACACTTAAAAGCTTATCCTCCGGCTCTATATGAATATCGGAAGCTTTCATCTGCACTGCCTGCACAATAAGATGATTGACTATTTTTATGATCGGGGCTTCTTCACCGAGCTTTTCTCCGTCGGCAAGTTTATCTTTGTCGATAGAGGCGATGATCTGCTGTAAATTAAAAGCGGAACCCCCATAATATTGGTCCTGGGCTTTTCGAATATCTAATTCTTCGGCCAAAACCGGCTCTACATTAAGCTTGGTTATACGCTGGAGCTCATCGATGATAAAAACATTCTTCGGGTCCTGCATCGCAACCGTCAACGTATTCTCAACCATAAAAACAGGGATCAATTTATATTTTCTGGCAAATTCCTCAGGGATAAGCTTGATAACATCGGGTTCAATGATATAGCCGGCAAGGTTGAATTTAGCGATACCGGATTGAGAGGCCAGCGCCCGCTCAATTTCCTCCTGGCTTACCAAGCCATTTTTGAGCAAAATCTCTCCCAGCCGCTCACTTGAGAATTTCTGCTGCTCAAGGGCTTCTTTCAACTGAGCCTGAGTGATCAAGCCGCGCTCGATCAGTATTTCGCCTAATTGTTTATGAAAACTTTCTGCCATAGTATTTTAAATAATTATCACCATAGGACTTGACGCAGGCGGGCATCCATTTCTTCCAATTTATTTAACCAGCTTTTCACCGCTTTTTCTTTCTTAACCTGAGATGCTTCCTGGCTGGACTGCCGCACCTGATTGGAGCTGCGTTTATTCATTTGATACTCCAACTGCTCTTTATCGAGCTGCGCCTGCTTACGCCTGTCGATTACCGTTTGCTGCTGGTCAACCTTGGTTTTCGCCGCCATCTCCCGCTTATCGAACAGCGGCTGCTGGCTTTGACGCCGCTGCTGCCGTAATTCAGCCTGAAGCTGCCGGTCTTCTATTGCGCGCTGGCGCCTTTCTTGTGCCTGCGCGACAAGCTCTTCCTTATGCTGGCGCGCTTCTTCTCGAGCGAGCTGCGCCTGCTTTTTTCTCTCTTCTTTGGCAGCCTTCAATTGTTGAACACGCTCAAGCTTTGCTTTTTCCTCCGCGAGCTGTTGTTCATGGATCTGTTTTTCCTCCTGGGCCTTTTGCTCTACGAGTTGGAGCCTGGATTCTTCTATCTTTTTCAAAGTCTCTAATTTTTGCTGCAGAGCCTCCTGGTGCTGGGCAAGGCGCTGCTTTTTCAATTCCTGCTCCTGTAAAGCTATTTGGCGCTTTTGCTCTTCAAGCTGATGAATACGCTCCTGTTCCTGCTTTTCAGCCGCTAAACGTTTTTCTTCTTCCTCCTTAGCCAACTGTTCCAGGCGACTTTTTTCTTCTTCTTCAGCGAAAACACGGGCTGCCGCCGCAGCCTGTTTTTGCTCCAAAAGCTCTTTATGTTTTTCCGCGACCCTAAGCTTTCTTACCTCTGCCAGCCTTGAGCGCTCCACTTCTGCCTGCTTCTCAGCTGCCAGGCGTTTTTCTTCTTCCTGTTTAGCCTGCTGCTCCTGGCGCTGATATTCCTCTTTAAGCTGCTTCAGGCGCTCTTGCCGTTTGGCCTCTTCAGCCAAACGCATTGCTTTCTTGACCCCCGCTTGCTCTTCTGCCAGCTGCTTTTGCTTTTCCTGGGCCTCTTTATCCGCTGCCAACTGCTTCTCTTCCGCTTCCTTGGCCAGGCGTTCCTGGCGCTGCTCTTCTTCTTTAAGCTGCTTCAGGCGCTCTTGCCGTTTGGCCTCTTCAACCAAACGCATTGCTTTCTTGACCCCCGCTTGCTCTTCTGCCAGCTGCTTTTGCTTTTCCTGGGCCTCTTTATCCGCTGCCAGCTGCTTCTCTTCCGCTTCCTTGGCCAGGCGTTCCTGACGCTGCTCTTCTTCTTTAAGCAGCCTTAGGCGTTCTTCCCTTTTCGCCTGCCCAACCAAACGCATTGCTTTCTTGACCCCCGCTTGCTCTTCTGCCAGCTGCTTTTGCTTTTCCTGGGCCTCTTTATCCGCTGCCAACTGCTTCTCTTCCGCTTCCTTGGCCAGGCGTTCCTGACGCTGGGCCTCCTCCTGCGCGGCTACCGACTTTGCTTCGGCTGCAATTCTTTTTTGTTCTAAAAGCTGTTTTCTTTTTTCCGCTGCATTAATCTTATTCTTTGTTTTCAACTCTGCCTGCTCAGCGCTAAGCTGCGCAGACTTTTCCTGAGCTTCTTTCTCCGCCGCCAGCCGCTTCTCTTCTTCTTCCTGAGCGAGCTGCTCCTCCGATTTCTTTTCTGCAACAGGCTTACGCAAAGACGCCTGTTCATTCTCTTGCGCTAATTTATTCTTAAGCTTTCCCCTTGCCTTCTTTTGTAATTTCTGTTTACGCAACTCTTCTTTTTGTATCCGGGCCTCTTCTAAAGAAACCTCTTTTCTTATCGCAAGCCAGGTATCGACATCTTCTGCCTGCTGCTCTCCTGCCGCAGAATCCTGCGGTAGGAGTGAGGGCTCAACCGGAGCTGTTGCCCTTTCCGGTTTAAGCGCTTCCTGAGGCTTTAAAGCTTCAACCGATTTTTCAACTTCCAGAGCTCTTTTTTTTTCCTGATCCGCTCCCGGCGGCGCAGATTGAGCGGCTTTCTCTTTTTCCTTTAGACGATCCTGTTTTTCTTGTATTAACTGCTGCTTTTTTTCATCCCTGAGGCGCGCCTGTTCCAACGCTAATTGATCCCGGCGTTCTTGCTCCTTCTTTTCAGCCTCAAGGCGCTTTTGCGCTTCCTGCTTCATGCGCTCTTGCCTATCTTTCTTTTCTTCAGCTTTCTTTTTTAAGCGCGCCTCTTTTGCCTGTTGAACTTCAAGCCTGCGCGCCTCTTTCTGTTTTTCTAACGCGCCCTTTTGCGCCTTCAGCAATTGCTTTTGTTCTTCGATCTTAGCAAGATACTCCTGCTCCTGCTCGGTCAATTGCTGGGTACATTCCTGCTTTAATTTTTCCTTCTCTTGCTGGAGCTTCTTCTGCGCCGCCTCTTTTTGCTTCTGTTTTTCTATTTTTATTTTTTCGGCTTCCTGCTTTTTTTCTTCTTCGGCACGAGCGAGTTCTGCGGCGCGCTCTTTTTCTTCCGCCTGCCGCCTTAACTCTTCCTGTTTTCTTTCTTCAGCCAGAAGCTTTCTTTCTTCCCGGATCTTTTCTTTTGCCGCGGCTAATTCCTGCAGGTGTTCCTGCTTTTCCCGGGCTGCTTCTCGCCGCTCCTCTTCCCGCTGCTTAAGAAGCTCTTCCTTAGCCTTCTTTGCTTCTTCAAGCTTCTTGAGGCGCGCTTGTTTTATTTGTTCTTCCTGAGATTTCTTTTCTTCTGCTGCTGCCTGCTTCTCAGCTGCCAGGCGCTTTTCTTCCTCCTGCTTAGCTAACGCATCCTGGCGCTTTTGCTCCTCTGCTGCCTGCTTCTCGGCTGCCAGGCGCTTTTCTTCCTCCTGCTTAGCTAACGCATCCTGGCGCTTTTGCTCCTCTGCGACCTGCTGAAGGCGCGCTTCTTTTTTTTGCTGAGCGAGCTTCCTTTTTTCTTCTTTACGCTTTTCCAATTCGCTCAAGCGCTGCCTGCGCTCTTCTTCTTTTTGTTTTTTACTCAGCATCTTCCGGCGCTCCTGCTCCGCGCGCTCGGCTTCCAATTGCTGCTGCTGGCGCATCCGTTCTAATTCGAGTTTTTGCGTGATCAATTCCTGCTTCTTCGCTTCTATCTCCGCCAGGCGTGCCTGCGCCAAGCGCTCGCGCTCTAATTTTTCTTCATTTAATTGTTTTTGCTCTTCTTGCTTTACCATCTCATCTTTACGCCTGCGCTCCTCATCCTGGGCAAAAAAACGGGCTTGCGTGAAGACTCTTTTTTCTTCCTCCAGATAGATCTGCCGCTGGATCTCTTCTTCTTCCTTTATATACTGGTCTATCCTGTTGACCAACGCGCTGATCCTGCCGTCTTCGCCTAAATATTCTGCCTGTATGCCTGAAACGGTTTTCGAAGCCGGCGAGGCTTCACCTATTTTTCTGTCCACTCCGCAGGCAGGCATAGCTGGGGCGGGAAAAGACTCAAGGTGCCCTATCTGCATGGTTACCGGCGACTGCTCCTGCAGAAAATCATTAATCTCTTGTTTCCGGCGTAAGATCTCTTCCTTTTTCTTACGCAGAGAACGAATATACTCTTCCTCTGCCTTGACCTTGCGCTGCATTTCTTCAAGGCGCAGCTCTTTTTCAGCCATATTATTATCTTGAGCGTAAACAACCCCCGCTCCCCAAACCATGCATCCCGTCACATAAAACCCAGCGATTATTAAAAATAGTCTTTTCATAAGATAACCTCTAATTATCCATCGCCTGTATTTTCCCCGCGACCGTCTTTTTAACTTCCTCTAAAACCCTTAAATCCTGCTCTTGCCTGCGCAGGTCCTGTTCCAATGCCTCTCTTTCTGAAACCAGGGAAGAATGTTTTTTATTCAACACTTCTACTTTCTTGACCGCTTCTTTCTGCTTATCTTTTTCCCGGGCCTCAGCTAACAACAATGCTTTTTCTTGCTTCTGCTTATCTTGATAATACGCTTTTCCGAGGCCGAACCGCTCCTGCTGCCCCATCTTAGCATATTCGTTAGGCGTAATGATAGTAGGAGAAACAAAAATCATTAATTCTGTCTTATCCCTGGTATCCTTCTGGCTCTTAAACAAATAGCCCAATACGGGAATATCTCCCAACAGAGGGATCTTGGTCTGGCCTTTTGTAACTTTATCTTTAATTAAACCTCCGATTATTAATGTTTGCCCGTTCCCTATAATAACCCTGGTTGTCGCTTGCCGTTTATCGATAATAGGGACATTATACGTTAAGCCGGAAATAGTCAAGGGCAAATCTCCCGTTTTCTCGCTTACCTGAGGGTCAAGATCCATAGCAATTTGCCCATCTTCATTAATAGTCGGGGTAACCTTCAAGCTTATTCCTATTTCTTCAAAATGTATCGTCCAGGTGACCGTTTGATTGCCGGCATCGTCGATCGTCACCGACGGCTCTGCCCAAGGATAACTCTGGATAATCTTTAATTCCGCCTGCCGGTTATTAATCGTTGTTATCCGGGGGGAAGAAAGGATATTCGTATCCATCGCGTTAGCCAGCGTCTGCACGACAATATTAATATTATCGTCGAAAATAGCAAAGGTAAAAGGAGATTCCGATGTCCCGCCGGTGGCTTGGAGCGGAGGATAAATGGTATTTTTGTATGAAAGGCTCTGCGTGAGCGGGCCCGGCAACGCTCCTAAAGTACTTGCCGTTCCGGCCTTTAAACTTCCGATAGGGAGATATCCTTTGTCCGCGAATAACTGCCAGTTGACCCCCAAAGCGTGTTCCTTTTGCAATTTTGATTCAACGACCCGGGCTTCGATCAAAACCTGCTGCGGAGGCGCATCCGCCATCGCCAGATAATCCTCAACACGCTGGACGTTATCAGGATAATCGATCACAACAATAGAATTCGGCTCATTCCCATAGAGCACCTTTCCGTCTGTAGATAACAACGACCTAAGATTATCACTGATCTGCTGAGCATGGACTATGGAAAAACAAAAAAGAAAAAATAAAACGCACCCTATTCTTTTCATTTATTCTCCTTCTGGCTATTAATTGCTTGTACTACTGCTCGTGCTACTGGTTGTAGATGCGCTGGTAGTCGAGGAGCCGGTACCGCTTTCAGTGGTCACCACACCCACCACATCCGAAGCCTTTAAATATTTCATCTTAAAGACCTTACTGGTCATACGTTGGTCTATCTGCTGAAGATATGCTTCAATACGCGCGACATAAGGAGGATAATCGATCACGATGATCGAATTCGGCACCTGCCCCAAAAGGATCTTTCCTTTCGCGGAAATAAGGTCATAGATCGTGCTTTCTTCCTTTTTCGCCTCTTCAAGTGCAGCGTCACCGGAGCCTGCGGCGGCCGAAGGCTGCGCCACAGTCGGAGAAGCCGCCTCGGTGCCTTGTGTCGCCTTCGCAGTATCAAGCAGCTTCCTAGCTTGAATATATTTTAAAACAACCATTTTGGTGATTAAATGCGGGCTGACCTTGACGATAGAGCCTTTTTTCTCCAGCACCAGATTACTGATCTCGGCGATCCCTTCAAGAGCTTCTTCTAAGGAAATATTCGTAAAACTGGCGGTGATCTTTCCCTGGATATCTTTATCAACTAAAATATTCAAATTATAATCATGCGCGATAACACGGAACAAATCGGACAATTCCACATTCCGCAGCTCGATCGAATACACCGGCAATTCATTTTCCAGGCGCTTGATCTCTAAAACCGGGACAGGAGCGGTCAATTCTTTCTTTACTTCTTTTTTCTTTTCCGCCTCTTTGCCGTCTTTGCTCTCCTGGTCATCGGCTTCTTCTTTTTCATCTCCCGGCTCTTCTTCACCATCATCGACACTGGAACTTTTTTGCCCGGCGCTTGACGCCGCAGGACTCATTTGAGCCGGTTTTTCATCAGCTTCATTTTCCACCCCTGGCTGCGGCCTGGCAAACAAAGAATTCCCGCAATTGTAAAGCATAAACAAAAAACTGATCAACCCGATGAGCCCTATTTTCTTTAGTGTCATTTTTTAAGTCCTTGTTCTGAATTCAAATCGTTGCTGCCGATGCTGGATTCGAATTCTGGTTTATCAAGCCCGTGTGCCCATATGATCGTCACCTGATTTTTGAAAACACCGTATACGGTAAAATCCTTCGTCCCGGGATTAAAAAAAAGATCACACCGCCCCGCCTTAAAAATCCCCTTTTTATTTTCTTCTAAGGCAATACCCGGGTATCTCTTCTGGAGCCACTGTTTATGCCCTTCGGCAAATTCGAGCGCGTCTTCAATGGTATCCCAGGATGACACAAAACGTATGAGACGGTTCCCCCGGTTATTTTCATACACCATGAGCCGGTCATCCAGCCAGCCGGAAACTGACTGATCAACGGCCTGCTTATCCAATAAACTGCTGAAAGACAAAAGGAGCGTGAATTCTCCTAAAGTAGTTTCATAGATCTTTTTCCATGGCTCGGAAGGCTTAACACCCTCATCAAGAACAGAGGGAGTTTTTTCTGCCGTAATTTCCCTGCCCGCGTATTTATGCGGATGCATGATCTCTTCCATGGAAACCGGAGGCGCCTTATAAATATTGCCGATATCGCTCCAATTGAACTGTCGTAAATACGACTGGATAAACCGGGCGCCATAACCGTATATATTATACAGGATATTTCGCTTTGCATACTGCGATTGTTTCAAAAATTTATCTTCCAGCAGGACAAAAACATCTTCAAGATGCTGCAGCTTCTTATCATCCTTGTTCAAAATATATTCAAGCATTACCGCGGAAGCATCGCCCTCTATGAGGGACTGCCGGGCAAACGCCAGGTCAAAATTATCCCGGGTATGAAGGCGGTCGGAGAATTTTTCAATATTGTAGTTTTTGTCCTGGAACGCGTGCGCCAATTCATGGACTACGACGATCTCGGCAAAATGAGGGGGAAGCCAATCCCCGATCAGGATCGTCTTGGTTTGAGGGTCATATAACCCCGCGATGGAAGAAATCTCCGAATTAAACGTACTTTCAAGGTAATCCGCGTCCTCGTTGACGACCCCTAACCATTTCATAACAAAACTTTCATTCTCCCGGACTTCGGGAGGCAGATCACGCTCCAATTGTTCACGTAAAAATTCCCCGAATGACACACGGTCTTTATATTCGACATTGATCGCCTCGGGCTTGCCCCAACCGCGTATCTGCATGACCGACTGCGTCAGACGAGGAAGCATCCCTTTAAGCTTTTCTTTTTCTTGAATAACCTTATCTTCGACAAACGCGGGGACCTGTGTTGCACCCGGCACGCCGAAATCGTAATACTTGACGGTCTGCAGGATATACATATCGCCCAGCTTGCCTTCAGCGCGCAAGAGATGCGGCAAATACGTATCGGCGTCGATCCAGGTCTTAACAAAGATCTCTCCAACCACATTCCAATACGTCAACATCTCCGCGCCCAGCTTATACTGCAGCACAAAACAATCTTTACCGTTCCTTTTCTCCATACCCGCAAGCTTAACGGTTGAAGCATCAGCCGCGCCCGCGTTAATTGAAGCAAGGCTGTTTAAGATCCCGTATTCTACCGCTTGTTGCGCGTCTTTAGCGGAAATCTTCAATTGTTCGCATTTCCATTCCCGCTTATTCAGGTCCCACGTAAAAGGGATACCCCTGATCTTATACGTTTGCACCCATTGAGAAGTTGAAATGCTCTTTGATAAAATCGATGATACGCTTACCCTGCCGGTTGTCCGGTAATCATCAATGTTGGTAATATCGCTCTTAAAATCCGATTTGATATGAAAAAGAGGGGTTTCCAGCCAAGTTTCCATTTCCATGCGCACAGAACGCTCTTTAAAAAATGCCGAGGTGGTTTTTTCCAAAACTTGATAGGGGGTACGCTGAACAGTTACCTGAGGGAAGCCGCAGGGCGCTTGATGTTCTTTTTTGTTTTCCACGCAGGTATCCGGTTTCGCAACCATACAGTCGCTTAAATTAACCCGCTGCCAGCCGGTGAGTAACGGCAGCACCATAGCTAAGAAAATAACTCGAGAGGTTCCTTGTAATCCTGACCCTGTTTTCATCAACTACGACGCTCCCGGAACAACCGTTCCGATTTTAATAATATACTCCCCTTGAGTATCTTTTAAAATAACATCTTCGGCATTAATAACCACAACCTGCTTATTATCAAGGATGTCCCCGACCTGATAGACCTGTCCGTTAATAATTGCCTTACTTTTATTATCAGCCGAATGGATGATCGCTGATACCGTTAAATATTCAAGCGGGATTTGCGCGCTTTTATTTTCGAAAGACGATTCCTCGTCTGTGGTTAAAAAAGGGTTCAGACGGGGTAACGAGTCAAAATATGAAGCCTGCGAAGCCTGCGCCTGTACAGCTTCGGTTACCGGAAGAACGGCCTGCTTTTTGAGCGGAACAATAGAGTCATCCGTAAGCTTCGTTATTTCATCTTCAGGGCTGCAACCCGCGCCCAAAAAAGCAAACAATAAAATAAGTAAAATGGCCCTTAACTTATTCAATGCTGCCCCTTATGATTTTACTTAATTCATTAAGGTCCTGTTGGCTGTATTGCCGCCAATGATTGATCGAGTTACGCTTTGGCCTTGGGAAAATCCCCTTTTTCTCATACCGAAAAAGGGTTTGTTTAGAGATCCCTAATTTCTCGGCAGCTTCCTTAGTTGTATATATTATTTCTTGTTCCATATGCTGTAACTAATTGTGACACAGCCAACAACGCTTAGAAAAGCCCGGATAAATAATAAAAATTCGCGTAACCATATCTGATACTATTTGACTATACTTTAAACTATTAGATATCAATTGTCAAGAGTTATATTATTTACTCAATAATATCGCAACCATCTGCAATATCGATAAATCCGTAAAATTAACTATCCCGCAGCAAGCTTCAACAACTTGTTTTTGCCTTCTTTCGAAAGCTCTATGAATTTTATACCTAAATAATATCGTTTCCCTTCCTGTATATTACAATAAACGATCTCCCCCTTTGCCTGGACCGTTTCAGCTTCACTTATTATGCCGGAATTCAGTTTAAATTCTATAGATACTTCCAGGCCTTTAGGCAAAAACAAAAACACCTGCAAACCGACAGCCATACCCGATTCCGATATATTGCAGGAAACCCCGTCAATAGGCGAGGCGCAACGCAGCCGTACCTCCTGCCCTTCAAGGGAAACGCGCACCGGAACGGACAAGCTCCGGCGGCCGGATTCCCGATGGAAAGGGACCCCCCGTAAAGGATTCTTCTTGAACAGTAAATTTTCCAATTTAAAGAAATCCGCTTCTTGCCCGTAATATGAATCAAGCGCCTGCTGGATAGCGCGGGGTGAAGCGATCAAAGGCTCTACCGCCGATTCGCTTAAAGCAGACAGGCGGTCCAGGAAAGCCGTATTAAAAGGGTCTGAACAGGCAATATATAACGTATTCTTTACTTTAAATAACGGAATACACTGGTATTCGCGGCAGAATGATTCGCTTAATCCCCGGAAAACATCCGCGTTGATCGCATATTCCGTTAGTGAAACATAATTAAGGGCGCTTTCCTGGGCAAAAAGAATAAAAACATCTTCCTCGGTGAGATGGCCCCGCCTGACCAAAACACTCCACATGGATTTACCGAGCCTGAGAGCTTCTTGCTTGGCGGCAGAAAGCTGTTCTGAAGTAACCCGCTTGCTCCGGATAAGTTTTAATTCAAACTCTTCCATTGTATAATGAGGTGCCCTTGATTACAAAGAAGCGCTTCCCTTGTCCTGCTGCGGATAATATTTTTTAATGAAATCGGCCAGGTTTTCCGAGACTTTTTGCTCTTCTATAATATACATGCCTCCTTTATTCAATTCTTCGGGAGATACCTGAGGGTACTTCTTCTGCATCGCTTCAAGCCATTCAGCCTGCTGACGGGCGATCTTGATCAATACCCGGTTGTCGCGGATCACGTCAAAATAATCGAGCGACTGCTTCACGATCATTTTTAATTCTTCGTTTTCCCAGGGCTTGGTAATAAACCGGTACACCTGCCCCTTATTGATAGCCTGAATAGCGGCTTCCAGGTCGGGATAACCGGTAAAAAGTATCCGGATCGAATCAGGGTAAAGCTGCTTGACCTTGACCAGGAAATCAACCCCCTGTCCGTCGGGCAGGCGATTATCGGAGATCACCAGGTCAACCCCGCCCAAACTCTTGAGCTTATCAATGCCCTCCTGAACACAGCCGGCAGTATTGATATCCCTGTCATCGGCGCGCAGCAACCTGCTTAAGCTGCTTAAGATATTCTGTTCATCATCAACGATCAATATAGTATGGTTAGGCATTCTTTTGCTCCTCTAAGTTTTTAACATAGCGGTCGATATACTCCTTCCCGGAAGAAGGAAAGACCTTGGTGAACATGATCCCCATGCCCGCCGCTTCCGCGGTGCCTGCCGGCCGGCTCCACTGCACGACCCCTTCCGCGTGAATGATCTTTTTTTCTTTCCCGCCTTCATCAAACTCAAACATCACTTCAATCTTGGCGTTAGCCGGCTCAACCTTATCGGTTGAAACGAACATGCCTCCCGCGGAAATATCGCGGGTTTCGACATACTGCCAAAAACTTCTTCCCCTGACCTCCACCCGCAACTTAACAAACGCCCTTTTATATTGCCTCTTTTCGTCAAAAGCTCCCATCGCTTCTCCTGCGTTTTTTGTTTACTATTAACTTTTTAGCCGTGGCATCCTCAACCCCGGCTTGACCGGCCGTAAAACTAAAAGAATATTACTGCTGCTTCCGGCTAAGCGCGATATCGTACAAACTAAGCGCTATACTACAAAACAGGCAGATCACCGCGTTAATTATCAAAGCCCCGGGAAGCGCTCCCCATTTGATCTCTTCAATCCCTAATAATTTAAACATGCCGCCGATTACCATTGCAAACAAACGCTATTGCCAGGAACAGATCATCTCCTAAATTATAAACCTTATTTATCCCACCCCTCCTTATCCCTGAGGCGCCCTCGGTAATTGCACCACAAACGTTGTCCCCGTTCCAACGGTACTTTCAACCTTCACGTCTCCGCCATGGTGTTTAATAATATTGTAACTGACCGATAACCCCAACCCCGTACTTTTCTTGGTCGAAAAAAACGGGTCGAAGATCTTCGGCAAGACATCTTTCGCGATACCGGAGCCGGTATCGACCACTTTAACATAGACGCTTTTAGCATCTTCATAGGTGCTCATCGTAATCGTCCCTTTATCGGCAATGGCCTGGCTGGCATTGATCAGCAAATTAAGGAACACCTGGGACAATTGCGTCGTATCCGCGGATATCTTTGATTTTGCCTGATAGTCCTTGATGACCGTCACCTTATACTTGATCTCATTCCAGACGATCGAAAGCACCGACTCCAGGACCTGATTGATCTCGATCAAGGAATTCTGCGTTTCGCTTCTTCGGGAAAAGGTCCGCAGGTCGGAAACGATCTTCTTGATACGTACCGCCCCGTCGAGTGACTCCTGGTTCATCGCTTTCATATCTTCGATCAACACCTTGTTTTCTTTTTCGGCCAGAGAGATCTTTCCTTCGATCTGCTGGGTATAATCTATAAGGCTTTGCAGGTTACTGATCAAGAAGCCGAGCGGATTATTGATCTCATGCGCGATGCCGGCGGCCAACGTCCCCAGCGACGCCATCTTTTCCATGTGCACGATCTGGGCTTCGGCGTCCTTTACCAGCTTTGTCTTCTCATCGACCTTTTTTTTCCAAATACCGTTCATTACAACGGTATATACCCCGCAGGCTATACCGCTTATCGCAACCACTACGAGTATTCCCCCCATATTCATCTGCTTACCCGGGTATTGCGTGTGAATATTGAAACCTCAGAATATTCTCTCCGCAAGGACCCGCCCCTTCCACAGCCGAAACTCTTTTATTATACCTGGACTAGCTCCCTTTAATGACGCGAATCATATTCCACAACGGCAGGAATATTGCCAGTGCCATCCCGATAACCACCAACCCCAGGACCGCCGTCATCACCGGCTCGATCATCGTCGTAAGATTTTTTATGGCGTTCTTTACTTCCAAAGTAAAATACTCGCACAAGGAGTCCAGCATGAGCGGTAAAGCCCCGCTCTTCTCTCCCACGGAGATCATGTAACCGACCAGGCGCGGGAAGAATTTACTGTTCAGCACTGCCCCGGAAATACCTTTACCGTCGGCGACATCGCGCTTAATAGCTTCTATCTCTTTTGCCAGGACGACATTGCCCAGCGTCATTCCGACGATATCTATCGTATTGAGCACCGGCAAACCCGCCTGGTATAAAACACTTAACATCGAGGCGAAGCGCAGCATCGTTATTTTCGTGTATACCTTTCCGTAAATATATATCTTGAACTTTAAGCCGTCCCACAAAAATCTCCCCGAAGACGTATTGACGTACCATTTCACAAAAACGAACAAGCCGGCGAGTAACGGGAACAGGATATACCAATAATACCGCAAGGCGTCGCTGATAAAGATCATCACCTGTGTCGGCAGGGGAAGCTCAACCTTTGCCGCCTTATAGATCTGGGCGAACTGAGGGATAACAAAGACCGAGAGCACGCCGACCGCGATCACCAGCGATATCACCACCATGATCGGATAACGAAGCGCTGCCTTAATATTCGTCTGGGTCTCAAGGTCTTCTTCCAGCATATGCGCCAGGCGCAGCAATACTTTTTCCAGGACGCCGGCGGATTCCCCCGCGATCACCGTATTCACGTACAGATCGGAAAAAACACCCGGGTGCTTGGACATGGCCTGAGATAAACTGGCTCCCCCTTCCACGTCGCGCACCACCTGATGCAAAGCTTCTTTAAGGGCGGGGTCCTCGCATTGTTCCGCCAAAGCGCTTAACCCTTCCAGGATAGGGACCGCTGCTTTAATGATCGTCGCGAACTGCCGCGAAAAAATAACCAACGATTCTGTTTTTACTTTTTTTGACTGGCCGAAAAGCCCCCCCGCGGAAGCCCTCGCAGGAGAGACAAACGCCGATTTGGCTTTAACGCTGACATTAACCGGCATATACCCCATCTTCGCCAGCTTCGTCGTCAACTCAACTTCAGTGGCGGCATCCATTTCGCCGTTAACAAGCTTGCCTTCCGCATCAACCGCCCGATAAGAATACGTCGACATGTGTTTTTTATACCTCTTTAGCCTTTTTACACCTGTTCGGAGGAAACCCTTGAGATCTCTTCAATAGTCGTCATCCCTGCCAGGACTTTCGTTAACCCGTCTTCGCCTAAAAGCTTCATCCCGTTTTCCTGCGCCTTTTTACGCAAGGCAAGCGCTGAGGCCTGCTGCACGATCATCTCCCTCATTTCATCGCTGATCACCATCAATTCGAAGATACCGGCCCGGCCGCGGTAACCGGTGCCTTTACAATTATCGCAACCTTTTCCGTGGTATAACGTCACGTTGGGAATTTTCGTCAAACCCCATTTTTCTAAAATAACCTGTGACGGTTGATACGGCTCTTTACAAACATCGCAGATCTTGCGGACAAGCCTCTGAGCCATAACCCCGATCAAACAAGCGGAAATTAAAAACGGCTCCACGCCCATATTGACCAAGCGGGTCACCGCGGAAGGGGCATCATTCGTGTGGAGCGTTGAAAACACTAAATGTCCGGTAAGGGCCGCCTGCACGGCAATGACCGCGGTTTCCAGGTCCCTGATTTCCCCCACCATGATCACATCGGGGTCCTGGCGAAGGATAGCGCGCAAACCATTGGCAAAACTGATGCCGGCTTTTACGTTAACCTGGATCTGGCGGATCAGGCCTAAACGATATTCCACCGGGTCTTCGATCGTAATAATATGCCGGTCGATCGTATTGATCGTGGTAAGCGCAGAATAGAGCGTCGTGGTCTTTCCGCTTCCCGTCGGGCCGGTTGAAAGGATGATACCGTAAGGCTTGGTGATCAGGCCACGGTAACGCTTCAAATCCGTATCCGTGGCAAATCCTAAGCGCTCAAGGCCGATCCGGACGGAGGCGGTATCCAAAAGCCTCATGACCAGGTTCTCACCATAAATAGTCGGGATGGTCGAAACGCGGAAGTCGATGATCTTATCGTCTACCTTGACCTGAAAATGACCGTCCTGAGGGATCCTGCTTTCAGCGATATCCATCCCCGCCAACACCTTCAGGCGGGAAAGGATCGCCGGCTCCCATTCTTTAGGAGGAGAAGGGATCTCGTGCATAATACCGTCGATACGAAAGCGTATCCGCGTGATATCCTGTTCGGGCTCAATATGGATATCGGATGCCCTGTCATGGACTGCCTGGGAAATGATCAGGTCCACTAATTTAATGATGGAGGTGCCTTCCGAACGGGAATCCTTCGTCGGCGCGGCGGGCTCCTTGGTATTTAACCCGTCCAACAGGTTTTTCGTGATCTTTCGCTCAACATATAAACGCTGCTGCGCGTCGGCGATATCGGCAAGGGCAGCATAATAGATCTCGATAGGCATCCCGGTATGCATCTGTATCTGGTCAATAGCGTATAAATCGTTCGGGTCAGCCATGGCAACGCGCAGCGTATTATTATCGATCTTTACCGGTATTGCCTGTGCCTGGCGCGCTAACGCCTCCGGCACCATTTTAATAAGCTCCTCGTTAAACTCGACATTTTCCAGGCTCAAATACTTGAACCCGAGAGACCGGGCGATAGTTTCATGCAAAAGAGGGCGGGAGACAATATTCATATCAACCAGGACCTTTTCCAGCGGGCGCTTTAATTTCCTCATTTCCTCACCCGCCTTGTCTATATCAGCCTGGTTAACCAATCCCGAACTTAATAATAGCCCTTCCAGATCTTTATCATTCATATTAATCCCGCATGACTTGCAGCCGCGCGACCCACGATTGCACCTCGTTTTTATCTTGCGCTTCAGGGGCGTATTTGAGGTATTTTTGATAATACTCAATCGCTTTTTTATTATCTTTTAACTGCTCTTCATAAATGACACCCAGATTATAACAGGCGTCGGCCTGGTTCGGATTCAAGGAGAGCGACTTCAAGAACATATTGACTGCCAGGTTGAATTGCCTGGTTTTTAAATATTCTATCGCCAGGTTATAATATAAATCGCTGTTGCGGGGTTCGATCTCAACCGCTCGCAGGTAGAGCACAATAGCCTCTTTTGATTGTTCTTTTTTGGATAAAAGCCATGCCCTGCGGGCTGACGACAAAGGGGCCTCTTCAGCGGCCAAAGAAGCCGGCGCAGGTAGCGCCCTACGCGCCGGGATCCCGCCCAAAAGCTCCTGCGCTTTTTTTAATTCTTCGTCGGCAAGGATATAATCGCCTTCCTGAAGGTATTTTTCTCCCGCAAGATAATACTCCTTTGCCTTTTTGAGCTTATCGTCGGGAGAAAAAGACACCCCGGCGCGTTCCTGTCCGAAAACAAGCCCGGGGGCCAACAAAACCCCCAGAACGATCCCCCGGAACACGCTTCTCTTTGTTTTTTTCACCCGCTATTCTCCGTTATTTTGAGGCATCAGTTCAACTCCGACCTTCTTCCCGGCAGCCCCCGGCGTATCAACAGTATCATACGTCCGCTCCGGCTCAGCGAGTTTGAACATATTGCTGACCTGCTGGAACTTGTTCTGCAATTCATTTAATTTCGCCTTGGTCTGGTTCAGGTCATTGACCATGGTTTCCCGTTCTAATTGCACCGAAACATTCTGCTCCCGCAGCAACGCGGATTCTTTTTTCATCTCTTTATATTTTGAATAGACCTCAAATGTCTTGGCGTCCGCTTCCTCCAGCCGCTGCTTTATAAAAGCCACTTCTTCTTTTCGGCGGGACAACTCGGCCTCACCCTGCTTCATCGCTAACTGGGAGGTAGCGTGCTTATCGCCTAAATCGGAATAATCCTTATTCAATTTCGCAAGCTGCGACTTAAACAAATTGACCTCTTTTGCCAGCTCTTGGTTCTTCTTGCTCAAAAGAACCATGTTCATCTTTTGCTTCTCGGTGCGTTGGGTATAATCCTGTTTTTCCTCTATAAGCCTTGCCTCCCTCGATTGAGCGTCCTTTAATTCCCTGTCCAGCTTTTCCAGAACCGGCTTCAGGTCAGGGCCGCCGAGGGAAAGCTCATTCAATGTTTTTTCCAGGTCAAGGGCCTTCTGCGCCAACAACGCTTTTTCATTCACTACTACCTGCAGCTGCCCGGAGACAGAAGACAAGGTATTCTGTAACGCTTCTTTCTGGGACTGCGCTTCCGCGAATTGCTTCTTAAGCGCCTGTAACTCTTCTTCCTTGCGCGCCAGGCTTTCACGGAACCGTTCCGTTTGCTCTTTATACGCCGCTATCTCGCTCAATAACGCCGGGACCTGAGCATTAACCACATCCAGGTCTTTGCCTAAGTTCTCTAATTGAGCGATAAACTCCGCCCCCTTATCCGGCTGGAGCTTAAGCTCCGTCAAAACGCGCTCGAGCTGACGGATCTTTTCTTTAACCGGCAGGGATATATCGGCATCGCCTTTAAGCCCGGCCAATTCTTTTTCCAGTTCATCTTTTTGCTTCATGGCGTCTTTCAACTGCCCCTGAAGATCAATGATCTTTGCTCTCACATCGAGGGCCTTGGCTTTTTCCTCGTTGAACGCCTGATGCAGGGTAAGATTAAATTTACCGAAGCCATTGACTACGTCGCGCAACTGCTGCACCTCGGATTCCAGCACTGAAACGGCCATCCCGTTCTTATCCGCGAGAGTCACCTGGCGGGTTTTCTTAGAAAGCTTGACCGCCTGGAAGAGCACAAAAGAAAGCAGCATGACCACGACAAAAAGGATCAACAATTTTCTATCCGTCATTTGATCTCTCTCATTTCAAGCTTCGCCGGACGAGGCAGCGCGGTAACCATATTGCTCTCGCTGGCGATGAGCGGTAAATCATCGTCTTTAATAATATGGGCGGTAACGAATATCAACAAATCGGTCTTTTCAGTCGGGTTTTCAGTCGAACCGACTTCCTTGCGCCTAAAGAGCGCCCCCAGAAAGGGGATGTCCCCCAACAGGGGGATCTTTTTCTCTGTCGTCGCCGTTTCATCCTTTACCATTCCGCCGATGACAACCGTTTGGCCGTCCTTGATCTGGACTTCCGTCTGCGCGGAACGCGAAGACGTGATCGGTCCTTCTTTTACCCCGTCGCGTTCAGAGGCGTATCCGACAAGGCTGCTGACTTCAGGCTTAAGCTTTAATTTAATATGCCCGTCGGGGCTGACCTGCGGGGTCACGTCAAGCTTAACCCCGACATTATAATTGGTCCAGCCGGTGATCTCCAGGTTCCCGGTAGTCTCGTTACGCTCATACGTCGGCAACGACAAAACCTTCCCGACATTGATCACGGCATTCTGGTTATTGATGGTGACAATACGGGGATTCGCGACGAGTTTAGTTTTATTGCGTGATTTCAAGAAATCAAGAATGGTCTGGAAAGAAGAAAAATCAAGGGTTCCGAAGGTAAAATCCCCCAAGACGGTATAGGGAAAACCCGTAGGATTAGCCGCGTTAAAATCAGCGTCGGTAGAAGAAGCTTGCGGCAGAAAATTCTGCGCGAACTCATTGCCGCCCTTCGGGCTGAAAGGGAACGTTATCGCCCGTTTCGCGCCGGTAGCCTTTATGGTCGTCGTCCAGTCGATCCCTAATTTATCGTTGACCGTAAGAGACGTCTCGATCATCTTGGCTTCGATCAAAACCTGGGAAGTCAATTCATCGAGAGAAGGGACCATCGCTTCGATCTTATTGATCACGGAGCTGGAATCAGTGACGATGATCGAATTGGAACGGCTGTCTGATTCTATCGATCCGTCGGATGAGAGGACTTTGGCGAGCGTGACCTTGAGGGTGGCGGCGTCGGCATTATTCAGTTTAAAAAGCTTTGTCTGATTGCCCTGTTTGACGACCTCATCCTGCGTCGTTACTTTATAAACATTATCTTTTTTGGAATAAGCAAACCCGTTGACCGTGATGATCGAATCCAGCGCCTGCTCAATGCTGACATTGTTCAACTGGACGGTGACCAGCCCCTTGACCGTTTCCGAAAAAATGATATTCAGGTTATATTGTTTAGCGAGCTGGCGTAAAACATCCTTAATGTCAACCTCGCGGAATTCCAGCGATTCGATCATCTGCTGCTCTTGGGCAATAAGGAGGCCCGCCCAGGACAAAAAGAACCCTAACAAGATAACAACACATAATTTTAGCCTGACCCGCTTTTCAATCATGATGCATGCCTCTTGGATAATACCCGAATGTTTCCTGATAGAAAATTATACCACACTCCAACAAATAGTTTGACTATTTTTATACCCCCGGCCTTCATTGGTTTAATTCACCGGGAAACGTCAAATAAAAGCTCTGGCTTTCTTTTTTAAGCAGCACTTTTGCTTTCTCAACTTCAACGACCTCATAGCCGCCGACCGCATCTCCTTGTTTCACGATCTCATTATTAATAAAAGCGTACCCGGCCCTGTTTTTTCCGAAAGATATACCCTGCAGCTTTAATTCATCCATTTTAAACTCTTTATCAAACAGGCCGATAAAAGGGTCCCGCCCCCAGTTGAGCTTGCCGCGCTCCAACTGCTGGGCGCGCATCGTATCGCTCGTCGCCGCGGGTGAGGCCGGCGCAGCGGAAGAGGATATTGCCACCGGAGGAGCCAGCGCCACGGTTGACTGCGTCTGGGGCACCGGCGCGCGGGATGGCTTCTTCTTAATATTCCCCAGGGTAACCAGGGCCAAAACAACGATCAAACAGCCGGTGAGAATGAGTTGCTTTATCTGTTTAGACATGCGTATCCTGTTATATTTCCAGGACCATATACGTGCTTAAAAGAAGCGTTGCCACAAGGTCGCGCGGCTTCGCCTGGTCCTTATCTTTGAGCTTATCCTGCACCACGACAGCAATATCCTTGCCCGCCTTCTTATCGATGGCTATCGATTCTACGATAAAAGCTACCTGCAATTTTCCCAGGTTAGCCAAGTATTCCCCTAACTCCTGATAAGAACAATTGAGCACCACCTCGATATACACCTTATTGACTCCCGGAGGAAGGTTTTCACTTGACGCTCTTATATCATCGCGCGGGCGTATCGAAGCTACCGACATATTATACTGGCTTATCGAAGCACCCAGCAGGGTAACCAGCCGCGGGACCTGCTTTTTATTGATCTCCGCGTCTTTAAATTCCTCCGCCTTCTTAGCAATATCCTCCATGGCCTTTTTAGGGTCCGGCAGGGCGCGGATAAGCGCCTCTGATTCCTGGAGCTTAACTTGTTCGTCGCTGAATTCAACTTTAAGCTTATTCGCCGCTTTCGTCAAAGCCCCTCCTAAGAATACCTGGATAAGCGCCAAAACAACGGCAGACACCACAAAGATGACCGCGATCTCTTTTAACGTATTGCCGTTTTTTCTCGCCATGGCGCTTTTTTGCTAATACTCCAATTTACAGGTTATTTCAAATGTCGCCGCCGGCAGCGGAGAATATTTATCCGGCTCGCTTGAAACCAGAATAACATCCTTGAAAAAAGGCGATTCTTCCAGCACCATCTGGTACTGAGACAAAGCCAGGTCCACGATCGTATATTGGGAAACGATCCTGCCGAACAAATGTATTTCTTTGGTTTCTTTAGCCGGATCCGTATTGACCCTCGTTAACACGACATTCTTCGGCGTAATATTACTAAGCTCTTTAAAGATCCCCCACCACAAAGGCTGCTTTCCTATCGCTTTTTCCAAAAGGTCTTTGCGCTGGTCTAAGCGCGTCTTCATGTCCAAATACCCTTTAACCTGGGTAACCGTCGGTTCAAGTCGCAGGATCTCCTCCTGCGTCGCCTGGATAAGGTTTTTATACCTGACATTGTTAAGATAGCTGAACCCGTGCATCACCAGGAACAAAAGCAGGGTTACCGGGAAGAACAGCTTGAGCAATAAACGCAAAAAGAGCGTTTTCTGCTCTAACTTTTCAGTGCTCGGCAGCAGGTTTATCTTCCCCCCGCCCCCGAGGCAAAGGCCAAAGGCTACCGCCAAATGAGGAGCAGCCTGCTCCATCACAAAATCCTGTTTTAAAACACCTTTTTCCGTCCATCCCTTGATCGCCTTAAGGACATTGAGCCGTTCAACCTTCTTTAAACGCTCAAGATTATACAAAAAGAACTTGTCCAGGTTCTTCAAACGGGAGCTGCCGCCGGTAATATATAATTCCTCGATATTTTCGGATTTAAACGTTTTAGCGTAATAACTGAGCGTACGGGTGATCTCCATGATCAAACGTTCCAGGGTCGGACGGAACATGGTCGATATCTGCTCCCCCAGCAAGGCGCCGTAATCCGTCAAGAACTCGGTCCGGGACTCATCTTCCAAAGGGATCCCGCAGTTACGCTTTATCTTTTCCGCGTCATCAAAGCTCAGTTCAATGGTTTGAGCCCCCGAAGCTACCGGCTTTGCCATCGCCCGGGTCAAGTGGTCGCCGCCGACAGGGATATCACGCATAAATACCAGATCCCTGCCTTTATAAAAATTAAGCGTTGTATTATTAGCGCCCACATCAAGGAGCATTACGGTCTTGCCGACGGGAGCCTCGACACAAAAAGGCAAAAGGTTGCCAAGGGCATCCGGCACAATATTGATCGCCAGCGGGCGTATAGAGATATCTTTCAAGAATTGCACCTGCTCATCAAGCACGGAGCGGTCAACCGCGATACAGGTTACCTGCAAATTAGGCCCCTTATCATCCTGAGCGCGGCCGGTAATAAAATAATCGAACGAAACGTGATTGATATCGACCTGGAAGGGCATGCGCTTCTTCAACTCTAAGCCGATCAACCCCCGCAGGTCTTTTTTATTGATCACCGGGACGCTCAAGGAAAAAACAAAGATGCCTTTACCTGAGACAGCCATGCGGGCAAAGCGTGTTTTAATCGGGCTATCGGCAATGAATTTTCTAATGATATCCTGAAACATTTTTTTCTTCGCGGAAGCATCTTCCCGGATTTCCAGAGGGATACTGCGGATAACGCAATCGGTTATCAGGTATCCCTTGCTTATTTTCTGCAGCTGCAGCACCTTGATATGGCTTGAGCCCAGGTCGATGCCGACAACATGCTGGCCGGAGGCGACAAAATTCCGGAAAGCCGCGGAAAACAAAAACAGGAAATCACGCAACGAGAATGATGATTTCGGTTTTGGCGCTTTCACGGCAAACTGATTTTCCTGCTTCCGGTTATTCATCTTATAATTTGCAACCGGCCCAACGGGCCGTTTCTTGTTTTAAGGAGCCCCGTCCTGCGGATACGGCTATCTTCTCGTAGCCCTCACCTTGACGATCTCCAGCTCTTTAAGTATCTTTTCCTGATTACTGATCACCACCGCCAATTGAGCGAGGACCAGCTTATCCGTTTCATTCGTATGCGCCGCCAACTGATCGAATTTATCGACCAGGCGGGCGAACTCATCGACTGGGCCTGCCGGCTCAGCCGTTCGCTGGGCGCGCAGGGACGCAACCATACCCAAACAAACCACTACGGTCACTCCTATACCAACGGCTATTTTCTTTCCCATATCCCCCCCTTACTGTTCCTGCCAGGAAATAGAATCAAACGCCCCGATAAAACCGTTATCTTTAACGAACCGTGTTGAATAGCGTATCCTCACCCGCCCGTCTAAATAAACATCACTGCCCATGACGGACCTTCCGTCAAGGTAGTTAAGATATACCGCGCCGTTCTGCGTATAAATAAGCCCGTCGAAATTCCGGGCGTCCCTCCTTTGCGTCTCATTATGGCCTGAGGGCGTCTCATAAGAAAGGATATTGCCGTATTGCGTTGCCAGGTTCGGATAGGTCAGGCGGATAACCCTGCGGGAACGCCTCCCGCGGGGGATCCTTTGGCGCGAAGCGACCATGATGATCGGATCTTCGCCTTTAATAACGATATCTCTTTCCCCGACGAGGCTGGTACCGTTAAAGGTCAGATCATGACTTCTTACATCAAGAAGCAGATCTCCGGCGACATACCAGATGTTTTCATTATCATAATCATGATTGGGATTACTATGGCTTGAATCATAGTAAAACCGCCTGACTAAAGCCACCTCTTCATTGACAAGCCAGCGGTCCGCAGGACGGGAATTAAAGTTAATGCTCCCGTCAAATTCCAGGGTGACCGTATTATTGTTTATCCGGTTCACGATCACTCCCCAGTTCCTGTATCCCCATTTATCGTTAAGGACGGGGTCCTCCCGCTTATTCCGCAGCACAACCTCCTGGGTCCACGATGAACCCGACGGCCCGGGAGGGGGAGAGGTAAAAACATCGCTCTTTAAGCGCACCTGTAACTGCCGGGCGGAAACCACGCTCACATTATCAATGACCGCGTCTAACTGTAAAGCTGAAGGGGCCCAGACGCGGCTGCCCGCCTCGTCGCGGAAATACTGCATATCGATCCCCTGATAACCGGTATCCACCGGTACCCGGTCCCGTACACCGCTGGAGGTATCCGGAACATTCAGATCAGCGGCTTCATTATGGGTCGAATTATTATTTCCTTCATAGCCGTCGGTTGAATCCCCCGGGCGGTCAACGACGACAATATCCCCGTCTATTAAAGAACCGCTATGCCACGCTGACCAGTCAAAAAGATGCTTGATCATACTGGCTTCATTGATCGTTCCAGGCGTAACGCTCAATTTTAACTGGCGCATTGCCAGGTATGAATTCTCCGACGGGACATAGCCCCTTACCTCAATAACCGCATCGCCTGCTTCACCTGCGAGCGCGTTGCGGCAGCAAACGGTATACTCGCCCGGGCTCAAAGCATATTTCGGCCGCTCAAGCGCGTCGTTACAATCACGGTCGTTATTAAGGTCCGTGCGCCAGGTTTCATCGTTCATATAGCGCACGAGCGCCCATTGGCCGCCGGCCTCTGCCAGATTCAACGCGCGTTCAGATTCCAATAAACGGGATGAAGCGTCAAAATCAGTCGAGATCATTGATGACAGAGTCCACCCCAGGAGCGCGAAAATAAGCATCGCGAAGATCACTATAACCAGGCTCATCCCTTTTTTATTCGCCACGGGCGCTTCCTTTCTGCGCGACAAGATATTGCCTGCCTTAAAGATTCCTGAAAAACACCTGCGCGGTCACCGTCTTATCCAAGGTCCTGTCGGGGCCGCTGGAAACAAAAACCAGGGCGACCTCGACACGATAGATATCAGACTCTTGCGGATTGACCAGGGGGGATGCGATCAGCTGATTATCCGCGTTATAATAAGTAAACGCCACCTCACTCAAGCCGCTTACCAGGACATTCTCAACAGCATTACTTCCCCGGATCAGGGCATTGCCTGAAAACCGGTAGCGGATCATCGTATCGCTGACATCCAGGAATCGGAATTCCGAAGCGCCCGCCGTATAAACCGACAAAGCGTTTTTTATCTGCCGCATCTCCCGGGACATGCGCATCAATGCCATGCGCCCCTGGCTGACCGACTCGCTGCGAAATGATATAAAGCGCCATAAATCGATCACTCCTTTGACATAAAACGATGAACCCGCGGCCAACACCCCCACGATCACCATGACCGTTACCAGCTCTATCAAGGTGACCGCTTTTTTCCGGCGCAAAGGCCAAGACACACCTTTAAAACCCATTGCTCATTATCCCCCTAATAAGCGCCGACGATAGTTGTCAAACTCACATCGCTGGCTAAATTATTGCTGCGGGAAACGCTTACCTGGACACGCTTAAAGCAGCATTCGGAACAACTGCTGCAATCCGTCGGTTCCACGCAGGCGGATACCTCACCGCAGCCCTGCCAGGTATTGCCGCTCAAACGCATATAATCAACCGTTACCGCGCGCGTGTATCCTATAACAGGCGTAGTAACTGAAATATCCGCGCATCCGACGTAATCATCCACGTCGTTAAAAGTCCTTTTATCATTACTATTTTCCCCGCTCTCAGCTCCGAAGGAAGTGCTCGCGGTCCAGGGAGCGGCATCGCCGTGGTCAAAACTTTTTGATTTTATCTCTTCCATTAATTGCTGCGCGAAAAAAGCCGCGTCCGCTAAAGATTCCGAACGGACCGACCTCCAGGAAACATCCGACCACATGGTCATCAATACCGGCACGCTGAAACCCAGGACCACGATCACGACGATCAGCTCAATTAACGACATACCCTTATTACTCATTGTACCCTCACCCATCCTGTATTCGGCGAAACATAAACGCTTAAATCCTCGTTTCGGCAGCTAAACCTTACTTGCCCGTCGGCAACTAACGGGTTCCCCGCGGCATCCTGGGGAGCGCCCTGCCAATCAAAACGCAGGACATTCGAACTCCCGAAACTCACCGCGGCGATCCTGATCCCTTTATACTGCGGGTCATTGATAAAATCCACCCTGAAATTATTGCGGCCAAAAGGAGACAGCGCGAAGCTGTTATCCAGCTTCTGGACATCATACCGATTTACGGGATTATTATAAAATGTTATCTTATACGACTCGTGGCGGGAAACAGCCAGCTGCTGGACATAGCGGATGTCCGATACAGTTTTTTGCACCGCGCCTGCCAGCTTCATGGAATAAAAGCTGTCGATGCGGGGAATTGCCAGGCCGACCATGATCCCGATAATAGCCATTACCATGATCAGTTCAACCAGGCTCATGCCCCGGCCCAAGATCTGCTCCATTTTTCGCAGGTCATCTTCGGAATATTCCCGCCATTGATTAATACGGTTCCTGCGCGGTTTAGGAAAAATTCCTTTTTTTTCATAGCGAACCAGAGTTTGCCGGGATAGCCTCAATTTTTCCGCAATCTCTGAAGCGCGAAAAATACGCATTTAGAATCTCCTGATATGGTTTAATACTATTTGTCATAATTTTATTATATTATAGGAAATTGTCAAGACAAATATCATTTAAATACTTATATTGTATTGGGTTAAATAGAATAGCACTGATTAGGAAAGCTGGATATGTAGGAAGGGAAAAATAAAAATGGGTAACTTAAATTTAAAGTATAAAGTCTAAATAACAAAGAAAGATCAAAGGTTTAAGGCTCCTGCCTACCGGCAGGTAGGAAATTTTAAGATTAAACCTTTAATCTTAAGGCTTCCTTTGCTTATTGAGACCTTAACCTTTAAACTTATTATTTGTCAACAATGCCTTTGCCTCTCCAATTACAAACATAGAGCCGGTGATAAGGATAACCTCATCGTGACGGGAGATCTTTCGAGCCAGGGATAAAGCGGTTTTAACATTAACGGCGACCCGGACCCGCCCATCGCCGATCAAGCCTTCCATCCGCGTATAAATTTCCTGGGGCTTTGCCGCCCGGTTATTCCGGGCACGCGTAAGAATGACCTGCTCACTCAAAGGGACAAGCGCTTTACATATGCCGGCAATATCCTTATCACGGGAAATCCCCAGCACAAGGATTACTTTCTTGCCGGGGACGAATTTTGCCAACGACTCTTTAAGCATCACCGCGGAAGCGGCATTGTGAGCGCCGTCTAAAATGATCCACGGCTGCCGGGATACGATCTCAAACCTCCCCGGCCAAAGCGTCTTGCGCAACCCATTTTTACACGCCTGCTGCGAAATCTTCACCCGGTAATGCTTCCTGAGCGCCCCGATAATTCCCAGAGCTACCGAAGCATTGACCAATTGATGCTCTCCTAATAAAGAGATACGCATCTTGTAAAAATCGCCCAGGGCGCCACTCACCGAGAATTCCTGATAATCAAGCCGGCTGCGCAACTCGCGGAATATAATATCGCTTCCGACTTTATATAAGAGCGCGGGGATCCGGGAACATTTTTGCTCGATCACGCGTAATGCCGGCTTCTCTTGAGGGGCGGTGATCACGACGGGCAACCTTCCCGAGCCGCCTGAACTCCCGGGCGCCTTAATAATGCCCGCCTTCTCTCCGGCGATCGCCGCGAGTGTTGCCCCCAGTTTACGCGTATGATCATAGCTGATCGAGGTGATCGCGCAGACAAGAGAATGAGCCACGTTAGTAGAATCGATCCTCCCGCCTAAACCGGTCTCTAACACGACAAAGTCGGTTTTCTTCTCAAGATAATAAACAAACGCGAAAACAGTAATGGCCTCAAAAAAAGTCAGCGGCCCGTATTTCGACCTGCGGTTATACCTCACTATCAAAGGCTTAAGACGCAGCGTAAGGCGCGTCAGCTCTTTCTCGGTGATCATCCCTTCAAAATCATTTCCGGCCCCCTGCGGCATCCCCGGGGAAAGCGGTTTTTTTGATTTATCAAGGATCCTGATCCTCTCCCGCAGATTAAACAAATGCGGAGAAGTAAAAAGCCCGACGGTATATCCTGCTTCACGCAGCATATACGCGACCATCGAACAAACCGACCCCTTACCCTTCGTACCTGCGACATGGATGACCTTCAGGTTATCCTGAGGGTCATGAATGCTCGCCAAGAAATCCTTGATACGCTCCAGCTTCAAAGATTGCTTATACGGATAATGGACCTTCTTTTCGTAATTGATAAAAGAATTTAAATACTGCAGTGTCTGCCGGTATGTCATAACGGGGGGTAATAAAACGTTTAATGTTTAAAGTGGCGCACTCCTGTCAGGACCATGGCAATCTTATGCTTATCGCAGGCTTTAATGATCTCGGGATCGGCGATAGAACCGCCCGGCTGAATAATCGCGCGCACTCCCTTTTTGGCCGCCTCAAAGATCGAATCCGGCTTGGGAAAAAATCCATCGGAAGCCAGGCAGGAATTCATAGTACGCCTGCCTGCTTTTGTTTTGGCGATAATAACCGAATCGACCCTCGACATTTGGCCCGCGCCGATGCCGATAGTTTTTGTCCCCTTCGCCAGGACAATAGCGTTTGATTTAACGTGCTTGGCGACTTTCCAGGCGAATAAAAGCGCGCGCAACTGCGCCTGAGTCGGTTTCTTACGGGTAACGGTCTTAAGGGCTTCCTGGCGGACCAGCTCAATATCCTTATCCTGCAATAACAGCCCGCCGGATACTTTTTTAAAATCATACTCCTTACGCGTGCGGCTGTCCTTCAATTCCAGGACCCGCAGGTTTTTCTTCGCGCTGAAAACCGAGAGCGCCTCTGCGGCGTACCCCGGGGCGATAACGCACTCTAAAAAACCGCTCCCGACGATAACACGGGCGGCCTTTGCGTCGACCTGGCGGTTTAAACCCACGATCCCTCCGAAGGCGGAAAGTGGATCCCCCGCGAACGCATCCCGGTACGCCTGAGCAATGTCCTTTGCTTCGGCAACCCCGCAGGGATTATTATGCTTTAAAATGACCGCGGCAGGAGACAAGAATTCTTTCAGCAATTCCCAGGCGCTGTTGAGATCAAGGATATTATTAAAAGACAGCTCTTTACCCTGCAGCTGGCGCACGGAAGCTATGCCGCGGAGTGACCCCAGGTCCCGGTAAAATGCCGCTTTCTGATGAGGATTTTCCCCATAACGCAGGTCCTGGATCTTAGTGAACGACAACTCCAGCTTTGCCGGAAAATCAATCCCCCGGTCTTTTCCGGGCAGCGGCGCGCCTCTGAAGTACTGATAAATTGCCGCGTCGTATTGCGCGGTATTCTTAAAAACCTCAACCGCTAATTGACGGGCAGTTTCCTGGCTGAGACCTCCCTGGTTCGACTCTAATTCTTTCATAACCGCGGCGTACTGGGACACCTGAGAAACTACCGCGACCGAATCATGGTTCTTTGCCGCCGAACGCAGCATTGACGGCCCGCCGATATCGATATTTTCAATCGCTTCCTCATCGGTTACCGAGGGGCTGGATACGGCCTTTTCAAAAGGGTAGAGATTAACCACCACCATATCGATCAACCCGATCCCTAAACTTTCAAGCTTCTTCATATGCTCAAGATTATCGCGGACCGCCAAAAGCCCTCCGTGGATATTCGGATGCAGCGTCTTCACCCTGCCGTCGAGTATTTCCGGAAAACCGGTGTAATCAGACACATCCTTTACCTCAAGGCCGCTCTCCCGCAATAATTTTGCCGTGCCGCCCGTCGAAAGGATCTCCACGCCGAATTTATTGAGCGTTTTCGCTAAATCCAAAACCCCTGTTTTATCCGATACGCTGATAAGCGCCCGCTTTATTTTTATCATCGATCTCCTCTATTCTATAGCAACTTAATATTCAAGTAAGGATATCCTGTGACTTGTGTATAGATAGTATGTTTATTAGTGAACGGGTCTTTGTCTTGGACTGTTTTCTCGCGGGGACGTTTGCCCCGCCCCGGCGTGGCGGGGCTGCACTCAAGTCGGCTGCGTCGCTCTGCCCGACTTCGTTTATCGAGGGGCATCCGTGCCCGCTCCTTGCCTTTATGCCCCGCTCGTAAACAATCCAAGCCACCCGTTCAACGGAATCCAGAAACTTCAGACCTGCGACCTGTTTACCCTGAGCGTCTTATAACTTTACCTGTTAATTAAGTCGAAGGGTTTACCCTCCAGCGTCTTATAACTTTACCTGTTAATTAAGTCGAAGGGTTTACCCGATCTTGTCAAGGGTGATTTCTGTAATTTAACTTTACGGTTTTTGCTTTAAGCGCACATTTGAAAACTTTCGGCACTGAAATCTATCTGTAGTGCGCAAAGATTTACGGCGAGTTGAAGCACGCTCTTTACGTAAGTCTATAGCGTAAACGAGCCGTAAACTGCAGCGCACGGCGAAAGTTTTTTTGCTGCAGAAAGCAGCACACCTGCGCAAGTCCTATAAGCGCAGGGTGAAGCGTAAGCGAAAACCGGAAAGTTAAACGCCTACTATTAACTATCGACAATTTTGCGACCTGCCATCTGAGACTTGTGTCATGCGACCTGTAAATCCTATTTATTAAACCTGAAATTCGCCAGGTCGGCATCCTGCATAATATAATCTTTTTGCTCAAGGCGCTGCTTTCCAGCTTGTTTTGCCTGCGTCTCCCCGCCTGCCTGTATAAAATCGTTAAAGCTGATGATCTCCGCGCGGATAAAGCCTTTCTGAATATCGGAATGGATCACGCCCGCGGCCTCCCAGGCAGTCGCCCCCTGCTTTAAGCTCCAGGCGCGGTTTTCTTTGTCGCCAACCGTAAAAAAACTGATATAACCGCTTTCTTTATACGCCTTGGCTAAAACACCGCTTAAATCCTCCAACTCCTGCTTCTCGACGCAAACAACGGGCTTGCCCGTCACCAAGCCGTAGCCGGCCATTAATTCTTTTTCTGCAGGGGTTAAAGGAGCGTTAAAAATAAATTCTTCTTTTTCCAGGAGTGTCTTTAGTTTTTGCAACAGCGCTTTTTCCTCTTCTGAAGCGCTGCGGCCCAGGCGGCCTTCGACAAATTCCAGGTCCTTGATGATCAAATCGGTGCGGGAATCAGATAAGGTCAGGATAGCGTCGGCATTCGGGATATCATTCTCTCCGACAAGCTCAACCTGAACGGGGGTCTTTTTCTTTGCCTTGACTAACTTATCAGCCTGATCAAGGCGGGGGTCTTTAATATTTTGCTTGCCTACGGTTAAATCCGGGACGCAATAAAGGGCGATCTTCATGTTTTTTGTGCGCGCATAACTTATGAGCACAAAAAACTCACCAAGCTATCGACGCTATTAGGTATCTTTTTTTAATTAATGGTGTTCTGCGTGCGCGTGTTCTTCTTCATGCTTCTTAGAAGCCAGGTAGTGGCTAATGATCGGCTGAGCGACCTTATGAGGGGCTTCCGCGTAATGGGAAAACCGCATCGTATAGGAACCGCGGCCGCCGGTGATCGAACGCAGGTCATTGGCATACGTAAACATTTCAGAAGCCGGAACCTGCGCCTTAACGATCTGGGATTTTCCCACAACATCCATACCGATCATGTGCCCCCGGCGGGAATTGATATCACCTGATATCGCGCCCAGGAATTCTTCAGGGAGAACGACTTCCACATCCATGATCGGTTCAAGTAAAACCGGGCCTGCTTCGGCAACCGCTTTTCGAAGCGCCATAGCTCCTGCGATCTGAAAAGCCATATCGGAAGAATCGACATCATGATATGAACCGTCAACAAGCGTGACACGTACATCCACTATCGGGTATCCCGCGACCGCGCCTTCCGCGCAGGCCTGGCGTATCCCTTTTTCAGCCGAGGGGATAAAATTCCTCGGGATCGCCCCGCCAAAGACCTTATCAAGGAACTCAAAGCCTTTACTTCTCTCCAAAGGCTCGATCTCAATCCATACATCGCCGTATTGGCCGCGGCCGCCGGACTGCCGCTTGAACTTTCCCTGCACCCGCGCTTTTTTCGTGATCGTTTCTTTATAGGATACTTTCGGAGTACCCAGGTCGACCTCGACGTTAAACCTCTTTTTCATCCGCTCAACCATGATCCCCAAATGCAGATCGCCTAATCCGGAAACGATCAACTCTTTGGTCTGCTGGTCATGGGTCACTTTAAAGGTAAGGTCCTCCGCGGCGAGCTTATGCAAAGCATTGGCGATCTTATCCTCGTCATTGCGCGATTTCGGATGTACCGACGCGGATATCGCCGGCTCAGGAAAGACAAGCGGCTCAAAGACCAAAGGATGCTTCTCATCGGCAAGCGAATCAGACGTAACGGTATCTTTTAATTTAGCGATAGCCACAATATCGCCGCAGGACGCCTGATCCACCAACCGTTGTTCTTTCCCCTGCAGGATATAGATATGGCCGATGCGCTCCTTAACCTGTTTACTCACATTAAAGAAAGCGGTGTTGGATAACAAGGACCCGGAAAATACGCGCAAGAGCGTCAGATGCCCGACGTACGGGTCGGATATCGACTTAAAAACAAAAGCCGCAAAATTGGCTTCAGGAGAAAGAACGACCTCTATTTTCTCTTCCGGCGTAAGCGGATTACGCGCGATCACTTTCGCGCGTTCCCGGGGGTCCGGGAAATATTTAAGCACCGCGTCCAAGAGCTCAACCACGCCTTTATCCGTGGCGGCAGAACCGGTGAGCACCGGAAAGATCTTTCGCCTGACCACTGCCTGCCGCAAGCTTACCGTTAATTCCTCTACTGATAACGCAGTGCCGTTCAAATATTTTTCCAGGAGCGCATCATCGCTTTCAGCCACGACTTCCACCAGTTCCGGAGCGCTCAGGTCAGCAATGATCACCGCTTTTTTGGAAAGGCAATTCTGGATATCAACAAGGACCTTGGCAACATCAACGCCATCTTTATCGGTTTTGTTGATAAAAATAATGCCCGGCAAGCCGGCATCCTCTGCCATTTGCCAAGCCCGCTCAGTACCCACTTCAACGCCTGCGGTCGCCTCCACCACAATCACCGCGCTATCGACCGCCCGCAGGCCGGAAAGTACTTCCCCCAGGAAATCCGCGTAACCGGGAGCATCTACAATCTGGATCCGGGTATCCCTGCAATCGCAAAACAACAAACTCGCGTTAATGGAACTCTTGCGCGTTATTTCGTCAAAGCTGTAGTCGCTGACGGTCGTCCCGTCGGCAACAGCCCCTTTGCGCGTCGTCGCTTTACAGAGAGAAAGCATGCTTTCCGCAAGAGATGTCTTACCGGATTGCGCGTGGCCCAAAAGAATGAGACTGCGTTTATTTTTTACATCCATATGCCAACACTCCTTTGTAATAATAACATTAATAATTATTATTTATCGAGAGAGAAAACAGCATAAGTAGTAAAATAACCAGATTGTATATAATTATATATAGGTAAGATTATATCTCAGAGCAAAAAGCCGGTCAAGAAAATAAAAAGGAGAGGCAACAATACCTGGTAAGCAAAGAAGTAACCGGGAATATCTTTACTAAGGGCCATAGTGCGTTTATTCGAGATACGTATAGATTTTCCCTTTATAGTTACGCAAAACGTACTTACCCTTAGCCTGGGAAAGCAAATAATTGGAGCTAATAGGTATTTTTCCTCCGCCGCCGGGTCCGTCAATAACATAGGTCGGGACCGCGTACCCTGAAGTATGGCCGCGGAGCTTTTCCATAATATTAATTCCCGCGGCTACGGGAGTGCGAAAATGGCCGCTGCCCTTGACCGGGTCACATTGATAAATATAATACGGGCGCACCCTGATCTTAAGCAGGTCATGCATCAGTTTACGCATGATATAGGGCCGGTCATTGATCCCCTGCAGCAAAACAGTCTGACTGCCTAACGGGATGCCCGCTTCAGAGAGCATGTCACAGGCGATCTTACAGCGCCTGGTGATCTCCTTAGGATGGTTGAAATGGATGCTCATCCAGATCGGAGAATACTTCTTAAGCATAGAGATCAAATCTTCGGTAATACGCTGCGGCAGGGTCACCGGGACCCGGGTGCCGATACGCAAAAATTCGACATGAGGGATCGCGCGCAATTTCTTAAGTAACTCCCCCAGTACGTCATCTTCAAGCAATAAGGGATCGCCGCCTGAAATCAAGACGTCGCGGATCTTTTTATTGCCGCGTATATACTCGAGGGCCGCATCCAGCTTATTTAAAGACCCGACAACTCCGTTATCTTCCTTGCCCACCAGCCTTCTCCTGGTGCAATGACGGCAATACATAGCGCATTGCTCGGTGACCAGGAGTAATATCCGGTCGGGGTAGCGGTGCACTAAATGCGGAGCGGGAGAATCGCGGTCTTCCGCGCAAGGGTCGACCATTTCGTAAGGCCCGACCTGAAATTCATTCATCGTGGGAACCGCTTGCCGCCTGATCGGGCAGCGGGTATCTTCCTGATCTATCAAAGTCGCCCAATACGGGGTAATAGCCATTGCCATGCGCCCTTTGGCATTTTTAATTCCTTCTTCCTCTTCGGGAGTAAGCTTAATAATCTGGCTGATCTGATCTAATTTGGTAACACGGTTCTTTAACTGCCACCGCCAATCTTCCCAATCCAGGGGGTTTATATCCTTATATAAGCTGATCTGCTGGTAATCCCTGCCCCTTTTCCCGGGTCGAACGGCTATCAAATTTTCTGGCAGTAATTTTTGGCCTTCAGTTACCACCGGATTATTCATTTTTTGCTTTCCTCCTTTTATAAGCGCTCATTAATATTGATTCGATCAAGTCGCCATAGGTCAGTCCGGCCGCGTAGGCCATGATCGGGAAATTCGATTCCTTAGGATTAAGGCCGGGGAGAGGATTGATCTCCAGGACATAGGGAATATTATCCGCGCTGAGGCGGATATCCGTGCGGGAAATATCCAGGCATCCGACTGCCCGATGCGTGCGTAACGCGACTTCTTTGATTTTCTTCTCGGTTTCTTTGTCCAGGCGCGCCGGGCAATAGAATGTCGGGGTCAACCCCATCTCTTCATTTCCCTGGAATTCTTTCATCCTCCAGGAATAAAAATATTCGCCGCTTTTAGCGCAGCTGGTAAAATCGATTTCCAGGATAGGCAAGACATCTATCTTACCGTTTTCCAGGATCCCGACGGTAAACTCCCTGCCTTCGATGAACTCCTCCACTAACACTTCCTGCTTATAAAGAGAAATGATCTCATGGGCCTTGGCAAAAAGCTCTTTCGGCGAATGGACCACATTTGATTTATTAATACCCTTAGCGGAACCCTCGCAATTCGGCTTGAGGATCAAAGGGAAGCGTAACGCCGGGTCTAATTTTTCATTCCCCTTAACTAAGATCTGGAACGCCGGGGTGGGAATATTCTCCGCTTTGAGGATTTTTTTGGTAAGCGCTTTGTTTAAAGCCAGCGCCAGCGAAAGGGTATTAGATCCGGTATACGGGATATCCAAGTAATCCAGGATCGCGGGAACCTCGGATTCGCGGAACTTGCCGTGGTTTCCTTCAGCGATATTAAAAACCATGTCCGCGCCATGCTTCTTGAAGAAAGAAAAAAGGTTGGAGCGCTCCACGTCGATATAATCGACACTATGCCCCCTGGAACGCAGCGCGGAAGTGATCGCATTGATGGTCTCTTCGGAATCAAACTCTGAAAAATAATCCGGAGGCTTTGTTCCGTCTTCTTTCTTTAAATTACACGTCAGGGTAATTTTCACCCTGCCCTTCCTTTCTTATACTTATATAAGATTACACCGCTTCAACGCGCTTTTCAAGATCCTGCCGATGACCTCGTTATATGAAATACCGAGGGCCTTGGCAACCGCCATAAAGACATCCTCCGAGGAAAGCGACGGCAGCGGATTGATCTCTAAAACATAGGGCTTGCCTTTTTCATCAACGCGGAAATCAACCCTGCCGAAATCACGGCATTCAATCGCGTTATACGTGGCAAGCGCCAGACTGGTTAATTCAGCAGCCAGCTCCGGCTTTATCTTTGCCGGGCAGACATATTCCAGGGCATCCGACTTAATATGCCCGAAGGTATAGAATTTATCATTGAGCTTCAATTTACCGTCGATCTTGATCTGCACGATCGGCATCACCTCCGCGGGGTCATTGCCGATAACGGCGACGGTAAATTCTTCCCCGCGAATGAACTCCTCAACCAGCGCGGGCTGTTTATAGGTATTGATCACGTAGTCGACCTGCCGCTTTAATTCATCTTTATTCTCCACGCGGGAATTATCGTTCATCCCTTTGGAAGACCCTTCAAAGCGCGGTTTAACGATCATCGGGAAATGGGCGTGGTCCATCTCCGCGAATGAGGTATCATCCGGCTTGACCTCAAATGATTTCGGCGTCCTGATACCGTCGGCAACGAAGATCTTCTTCGCCATCAGCTTATCGAGCGACAGACCCAGGCTCAAAGCGTCGGCGCCGACAAAAGGAACTCCTGCCATCTCCAGCAAAAGCGGCACCTGCGATTCACGGTTCCTGCCGGAAACACCTTCCGAGATATTAAAAACAATATCCACTTTCAGATTACTGATATTATCCAGGAGGTTAGCCACATTCCCGATCTTTTTTACCTTAAACCCTTGAGACTCGATGGCTTTGGCAATAACATCGATAGTCGACGGATGGTCGAATTCGGCGTTCGCGTCCGGAGGATCTCCCTCCTTGAATTCGTAATCAGATTTTAAGTCGTATGTTAAACCGATGATTTTCATGGCATATAAAAAATAAAGGCTCTTCCGTCCAAGAGCCTTTTTAAGCTTTTACCTGATTTTTCCAATGTCCTTACCTATCCTCCATAAAATTGGTAAATACCTCATTGATACATTTATTTTTTTATCACATCTGCCGACTTTGTCAAGTATTTTCTATCGACGGGAAAGCGGACTTGAGAAAAAATCTTTTCACCGCGGCGAATTATCGACGGAATTACGCCGCGAATTCAACGTTTCCCCAGCTTGCGAAGCTGTTCCCCAGGACGACAACCACGCCGCTGACCCCTTTAAACGAGCGGGCAAAACCAACTGCCGCAGGCAGGTCTTTTTTTGCGTGCACGCGGTTGGCGACGGCGGTAGCGACGGCATCGGCAAATGAGGCATCGGCGGCGATAATAACGACGCTGTCGGCGCAACCGAAGCTCAGCGAATGCCCGAAGGTACCCGTTGATGCGCAAATCCCGATGGGGCGGCCCTGAGGCTTCACCTTAAGAAAAAGTTTCGCCGATACCAAGGAATCCCCCGCGTAAATACCGAGGATACGGGCGCGGGTTGTTTTCAGAAAAATGTCTCCCCCGTTCTCGATAATAACATCGCGATAGCCCCGGCGCAGAAGGCACTGCCCCAGGAACTTCGCGATCGCCCCTGCCACCGCCGCCATCGGCCCGACATTCGCCCGGCGAGCGGCCCGGCCCATATCTCTGACGATCGCCGGTGAGCGCGTTTCCACCGCAAGCGGGGTGAGGCTCGTCAGAAAACGGCGGTCTTTCTGAATATAACTTTCGATTTGCCGCCGGTAGTAAAGGACCTTGCCTTCAATAAAAGCACGATCAACCGGCTTGTCGGTTAAGATGTGCAAATCGGTTTCCCGCACAATAACTTCAGTCTTGCACAAACCTTCGGCCTTCACCCACTCCCGGTAAAACCGTTTCTGATACTTATTGCTTTTCATTTATTCGTTATTTTCGTTAATCTCTTCTATCTTGACGCCGCAGGAAGCCAAGTCTTTTTTAAGCTGTGCTGTCCCCTGATAGACAAACGCCCGGATACCCAGCAAACGGGCCTTCGCCACTAAATCCGCCCGGTCATCGACGTAAAAGGTTTCCGGCGGCGCCACCCCCAGCGCTTTCATTGCTTGAATATAGATCTGCGGATGAGGCTTCGTCAAGTGGGCTTCAAAAGAAGTAAAGATATCGGGGAAAATGTCAAAAAGCGCGTACTGTTTCTTGATATACTCAAAATGTAACACATTGGTATTAGAAAGGAGCGCCACAATATATTCCTGCCGCAGCCGCGCCGCTATTTGCGCCGTTGATATATTATCCTGCGTCAAAAAGAAGATCTCGTTCCATACCGGCTTGAAAGCCTTATAGCTGAGGGAAAGCCGCAGGATCTTTTTTATCTTTGAGAAAAAATCCTGCGGAGAGAGCCTGCCTTCTTCAAAAGACTTCAGGAGCTTAACCGCCCCGAACACGCGGGAGAAAATTTCCTCGGGCTTTTTGTCCGTGAAAGCGGATATCCTGGAGGCCGCCCGCATAGTATCAAAGCTGACCAGGACATTGCCCAGGTCGAAAATAACCGCCTTCAGAGGGGTGCTCATAGTATGCTCAACAATAATTAATTATTGGTATCCCGTGATTTTTTAAATAAGTCGAGGAACCGGTCTTCGTATTCCCGGTAGACATTCCACTTATCCAGTTCAGCTTTTAATTGATGGGCTTTTGAGATATCCGTCTTTGCGTCAACGAAAAGACTTTCGATCTTTTCTTTCACGGACTGAGGAAGCCTGGTGAGTTGGCTGAGGCTTTTCTTTATCTTTTCGATCTCTTCTTCGTTAATAGGCGCAGGCGACGAAGGGCCGCCGGCCTTCAAAAAGTCCAGAAGTTTATTGATCTGTTCCTCCACGCCATGGGTTTGTTCAATCAGGCCGGTAAAATCTATCCGGAGATTAATGATCTTGCAGAGAGACTCCAGAAGGATAAGAGAAGCACGGGGATTCTCGATCTGGATAGTATAGAGCGGGATCTCCCCTAACAGGCAGAGGCCGTCCAGGCCTTCGCGTTTTGCCAAGCCTAAAAAGAGGCCGTTCAAACCGCTGATCTGGCCTTCGGATAACACCTGCAGGCCAAGCTTCTTTAAACCGGCGATAAGCTGCGGCGACGTCGCGGTTAACCAGACATTCGGCGGCTGATTATGATCGATAGGCTGCGGCATGGCGGCAAAGCCGATCACCGTTTTTACTTTATACGCCTTAGCCAGATTAATTATCCGTTCACAGTATTCTTCGGCCTGCTCTAAATCAGGCTGTGAATCGCTGGCAAAGATGATCAGGTCATTTTTACCTGTTTTATTCTTCCAGAAATAGAATTTGTTTTTCGGCAGCTCAGGCAGCCGCAAGATCCCGTCAACGACATTACTTCCCGTCAGATAGAAGAAGTCTTTCGGTGGGATCTCGGCGAATTCAATAGCCGCGAGTTTTTCAATAAGGTATGTTGCCGCTTTGATCGCGACTTCCCCCATGCCGGGCCATGCCACAATTAAATACGGGCTCTTCAGCCGCGGTTTTTTATACACCCTAATACCTTCCATAATATAATCTCCTTAATGAAGCCCAGTACTTAAGGCTAAAATTTAAGATCTTTTAAGAACCTCTCCAGAACGACCGTCCCCTGATACAGGTTATCCAGCGAAACATATTCATTAATGATATGGGCGCAGCCTTCAGAACCAAAACCCGTTGCCACCGCGGGAATATGCCTGTCCTGAAAGAAGGTAATGACCGTCGCTCCTTCAGACCCGCAAATCCGCGGGGATACCTTACACTGGCGCATCGCGGCGGTCAAATATTTTACCAACGGATGCCCTTCATCGATGAGATAGGGTTTTTGGATACCCTCAACTTCTATCGCGAATTTCCGGCTGTGCTTCTTTACAATACTTTTTAACAACCGCAGGATAACTTGAGCGTCTGTCCCCGGTAAAAACCGGAAATCCAGTTCAAATTCACACCAATCGGCGACCACATTTACTTTATCGCCTCCTTTAATGGTCCCGACATTGATAGTGGGAGGCTGTAAATACCGGTTCTTTCTAAAAGGAATTTTGCTTTTTTTAAGCTCTGAAACTATCCTGACCGCGGCATCAATAGCGTTATCGCCGCGCCAGGGATAAGCGCCATGGGCCCTTTTGCCTTCAAGCACAACTTTAACGTGCAAAAGGCCTTTCTGCGCTACAATAACCTCAAATTCCTCGGAATCAAGCACCACCGCCGCGTCAACTTTTATTATACCCTTTTTAAGCAGCGGAATCAATCCCCACGTAGAACCGCTTTCTTCGTCGGCTGTGGCAGCCAGTACCAGATTATAATACAAACCCGCCTTATCTTCAACAATACTGTTTATTGCTTCGACGCAGCAGGCAAGATTCCCCTTACAATCGGTAGCGCCGATACCATAAAGTTTATTTTGAGCAACCACGCCGGCGAAAGGATCAATTCGCCATTTTCTGCCGGCAGGGACCGTATCTAAATGAGGCGTGACCAGGAGCGAATGCTTCGCATGTTTAGCCGGTAAATACGCAAGGAGATTAGGGCGGTTTTTCTTAAATTCCACTATTTTCACGCGCAGGCTGAGCTTTTCCAGGTATGCCTTAAGAAAACAGGCAATTGCCGTTTCATTACCGGGAGGATTTTGAGAATCTATCTTTATTAACGACCGGGTTAGATCTATTAATCGTTTTTTATTGATCATGTTTTTCCTCGGTTATTGTCTCGGTACTAGAACGCGTGGCTCAAACCTATCCAAAAATGCGTATCCTCTTTCGGATCATTGATAGGCCGGGCGATATCAAGGCGCAGCACCGCCTTTTCCAGAAATCCGGCAATATCAAAATGCAGGCGCAAGCCTAACCCCGCGTCCTTCTTAAAATGAGCGCCTTCAAAATCGTTATGCCAGGCCTTGGCGATATCAAAAAATCCGACGCCCTGAATTTTATTCAGGCAAAAAACATTGTCCAGGAAATACATTTTCATATCTTTGGTCAAAGGAAAACGGTACTCCGCCGTTCCTAAAACCATACGCGCCCCCTGGATCGTTTCCCTGCCATACCCCCGCAATCCATCCGCGCCTCCCAAATCAAAAAGGTCCTTATCTCCCGGGCCTCCCCATCCAACCTTGAGGCGTGTCGCTATTTTCTGTGAAAGCTTCGGCACCAGCAGGCGGTAATTATCCAATTCTAAACTCGTGCGCCAAAAAGATTCTTTTCCTCCCAGGAAATGTCCGGCAAATTCCTGCTGAGGGGTGAATTTCCAGCCATAATCCGGATCTGCATACGGGCCGTACCGGCACAAAGAAGCGGCCATGCCGACGATCGATTCATCCGTTTTTCGATAAACGGTATTGCGGGCGTCTTCCGCGCCATTAACAGCGGCCTGTTGATCAAGTTTTTGATCCCTTAAAAGATACAAAGTAACATGATCATTAAGGTCAAAAATGCCGTACCGCGCCGGCCATAGTTCTCGCCTGATATAAAGCTTGCCGCCGGACACATCTTTACGGCGCGTACGGTAATTGCGGTTAAAAACCTCAAGCCCCACGGACACCTGTTTATTGAAAAGGTGGGGCAACTCATAGCCGGCCGTATATTCCGACTCTTTATCATTAAAATCGTAGAGAGAAGAAAATTTCACCAGCCCATCATAGGGCTTTGCCGCCGAGGCAGCCGCCCCCATCCGCGACCCCCGAAGATCAGGGCCGAAAACCACATTATAAGATCCGGCAGGCATCAGGGAAGGGATCTCATAGGCAAAGAAATACCAGGGGACCGGCTTAAGAAAAATATGCCGCGGCCAGGAATTGTTTACCCGGTCCACATCCAGGATGATCTTATTATCCGGATCGACCACGACTTGAGAAACCGCCTTGCCGGCATCAAGAGGTAAAGCTATATCCCGCCCGCGCCCGTCCCACTGAAAAACACTTTGCGTTTGGTCGCGATAAACGACCCTTGCTTCAACCGGCATTTCGATCGAACCGCGGTTTTCTAAAACAAACGCCCCTTCACCCGACGGCTTCACGGCATAATCGCAGGTTTTCTTGGTCTTCAGCCAATTATTAAAGAATCCGGTCAAGTCTTCGCCCGATTCCTCATTACAGATCCTCACAAGATCACTCAATGCGAAATTCTTGAACCTGAATTCTTCGGTATAACGCTTCATGATCCGCTCGAACACCCGGCTGCCGACGAAAGCCTCGAGCATTTCCAAAACAGCGGCGCCCTTGCCGTAGGTCAAGGCGAATATCGATGAGGGCTCCTGAAAGCTCGAAAGGTCGCTTACGACCGGCCCATCGAGAGAATTTTTCGCCAGGTACAGGTAACGGGCGACCGTTGAGCCGTGAAATGTAAAATCAGGAATTAGCCACCGTAGCGCCGGCGGCAAAGTCAGAACGGAGGCGTTCTTCCCGTAAACATGCTCCAAATAACGTAATATCCAATATGAATTCATGCCCTCATCAAGGAACATCTCCCTGTATTCATCGGAACCGATGATATTATAAAACCATTGATGGCCGGTCTCATGCGATATGAGGAAATTAAAATAGCGCTCCAAAAACCCGGGGACCCGATAAACGCGCGTATCAATAAATATAAAACTGGAAGACTGGCACCCGCCGTATCCTAAATAACTCGGGACAATGGAAAAATTCTTATACGGATACGGCCCGAAGCGTTCGGCGTAAAACCGCATTAATGACGCGGCGTAATCGGCGGCGGAAACCGCTCTTTTTTCGTCGCCTTTAAGATAATACGAATAGATCGTCGCATCGCCATACGCAAGTTTATGCACTAAAAATGACCTGCTGAGCCCCAATGAAAAGTCCCTCACCGGGAATTCCGTCTCCATAACAAGGGTTTTTGTCCCGTCAGGGTTGTCTGTTTGGCCTTTTACTAAAGCCGTTGAAGCCACGATCTCATCCCGCGGCAGAGTAAAGGTGACCTTATAATAAGCGGCTTCACTGAAATAAGGCTGGTGATAAATATAAAAAGGATAATTATGCCACCCAGATTTATCCACAACGCTTAAGATCGGATACCAGCGGGCAAGGCTGGTGATCTCCCGGTGCCAGCCGAACCTGCCGTATGCGTGAGGTATCTCGACCTTGAAATCCAAGGTAACCTCTTGAGTATCACCGGGTTTAAGCGGTGAATCAAGCTCAACCTTAAGGATCGTCCGGTCATCGCCTTCCACGCGGTAAGCAAGCGCCGAACCCTTCGCGGATACTTTTTCTATTTTTAGATCTCCCCCCTGAAATCCTTCAGGGAAAGGATTCATTTTGAAATAACCGGCATACCGGTACATGAAACCGATCTCTTTTTTTGTGTACGTGCGGTGAGGATAGATATGAAAATAAAGGGCATCAAGGGGAATGTCGGTGTTATTGGTAAACGCGACTTTCTGGCTGGCCGCGATAGTATGATTTTTAGTATCCAACTCGGCGGTAATATCATAGCGGGGGCATTCGGCGGCGTAAGAAAGTAAGAAATTGAAAACAAAAAGGCAAAAGAAAAACGCAAGAAACAATACAAACCTTACGCTCTTATTCATATCAAAAACTCCTGATTTTCCGGGTGCCCCAGTCGCCAGTACACCAGTTACTATAACTATGGACCATAGTCTCAAGTCTCAAGTCGCAGGTCGCATGATACATGTTGTCGATGGTTCATGGAAGAAAGGATAACTTTACGGTTTTTGCTTTAAGCGCACATTTGAAAACTTTCGGCACAGGGGTTTCATCTACAGTGCGCAAAGATTTACGGCGAGTTGAAGCACGCTCTTTACGTAAGTCTATAGCGTAAACGAGCCGTAAACTGTAGCGCACGGCGAAAGTTTTTTGTGCGCGTAAGCAAAAAGCGTAAAGTTTGCCCATGCCATGGACTATTTTGCAACCTGTGACTTTCCCAAGGGACAACACTCACACCGGGGCTTCCTCTTCAAGCAAAACTCCTTGCCTGCCCGCACCAAAAGAGCATGAAATTCATTATAAAGCGGCGCATCGGGTTTAAGCCTGCTCATACATAAAAACTGTACGGTATGGTAACCGTCATTTTCCGCTATCAGCTTATGCCGGAGGAATATCCTTTTTGTGTACGCGTCGACGACAAAAACAGGTTTTTGGAACGCGTAAAGCAAGATCGCATCCGCGGTTTCCGGCCCGACCCCATTGACCAAAAGCAACTCCTCCCGCAAAAGAGGGGAGGCGACAACCGACATTTTTTCCAAATCCCCCCCATAACGGGAAAACAGGTATTCCAAGAAATTCTTCAAACGGTGAGCCTTAATATTATAATATCCCGCGGGAACAATTATTGCCGCTAATTTTTTCTCAGGCAAACGGTAGAGCTTCCCGGGAGACAATACCTTCTTTACTTTTAAATTATCAAGCGCCCGTTCGACATTTACCCAACTTGTATTTTGCGTCAGGATCGCCCCGACGATAACTTCCCAGGGATCATCTGCCGGCCACCAGGCTTGCGGCCCGAAATGCTTGTATAACTTGTTATAAATTGAACGAAGAGTCGAAGTCATATACTCGGTATTCGGTACTCGGTGATCGGTGTTCGACCAGAATAGTCGCCGATAACCGAGTACCGAATACCGAGTACCGACAACTAATTCTCAAGTTCCAAAGGATTGTAATTATAATACGCGAACAACGTATATACCGTTGCCGAAACAGCGCCTGTCTTTCTTCCCGCCGGAGTAGTCCATCCATGGCCGGTATCAACGGATGCGGCGGAAGCATACGGCAGGCATCCTGCCCCCTGGCCGGAGGGAGAAGCGCTGGAAATGATCAACGTGCACAGATCAACCATATATTCGTTTGCTTTTTGATCATAGACCTTTGCCTTGCCGAGCATATCTTTTTTCTTATAATAATCCGCCATTATTTTGAATGACAGTATCATTTGAGCGGTCCATTCGGTCGAGATCACTCCTCCCCGGGAGAGATGCCGCTGCGGGGCAAAATCAAAGCCTTTGATCTTGATCGTTTCTCCTGACGGGCCTATCGAAGGGACCTCAACCACGCAATTTTCTTCGGCAAATTCAATTATTTTATCGGGCTGCATCGCGTTTTCCGCCAATTTTTCAGGCCCCAGCGCCGCGATCGCCCATGCGTACGTATCGGTAGCGATCGTTGAATCCCCCTTACCGCGGATGATCGGGATATCGACTTTATCATAAATGTGCCCGAGCAACCAACCAAACACCTTGTCCCGCGCGTCCGCGTAATGCTGTTTCTTGGTCATTGTATACAGCATATTAAAGAACGCGTAAGCGTCCAGGTTATGCTCGGTAGAATACCAACTGATATTAGGGCCGCCGCGGATACCTCCTTGCCCGTCCTGTCCCTGTAAAACGATCATGACCTGAGCGATCTCTTCGGCTATCTTCATATACCGGGTATCGGACGTTTTCTTCGTATAGTGGAGTATCGCGATCCCCAGCCAGATATTAGGGCCGCTGTGCACGATATATTCCGCGGGGCTGCCGTCTTTAGCATCATAGGCATTGACAAAAAGCCCTTCCCTTTTCTTGGCTTTGTGCGCATAAAACTCTAATGTCTTCTGAGCACGCTCATAATCGGAAAAATTCGTGAAAGCCTGGATTACCAGGGACTGGTCATAGGTAAACGCCCAGCCGTCGACATTCGCGTCGCCCTCAAAGCTCATGACCAGGCCTGTCCGGGGATTTTGATGCAAGCTGAGCCATTGATACATTTTATTAAAATTTTCTTTCTGTAACGTCGCTTTTTTCTCATCCAGGCGCAGTAATTCTTCCGTCACCGAAGTCTCACGGTGCTGCAGGTCGATCAACTTCTCCTGGAGCGGGGCCTTTTGCTGCCTCAACTGCTCGATCAATTTTTTAAGCTCCTCTACTTTCTTGATAGACTTGGCCTCTTCCAATTTAACGCCGTCTTCAAGAGAATTCTTTTCATCCTCCACGGTCTTAATACGCACCTGTAACGCTTCGATCTTAAGCTGCAGGTCCTCTTTATCCTTATTGATGTTCGTGATCTTTTGCTTGGCGATGATCGATTCCTGCAAGATATTAACCAACTGGCTGATCAAAGTCTTGTTGCCCTGGATAAGCTTGGCATTAACATAGCTGTTAACAACGAGCGCCGCGGAAAAAACCAGGATTATCGAATAAACTACCGGAACGAATAATTTTTTCATCCAGACATACCGCATGAGCCGGGTATTCGCGTTGCGATCGATAGAATCATAATTTAAACCAATAACGTACTTATTGGCGTTGACCGCGGCGCCTTTTACCCAGGAAACGCTTGCCCGGGCAAAAACCGGATGCCTCCCTAAAGGGCTTTCGATCTCTAAGATGACCCGGCTCGATTGGCTCTTTATGGTCTGGATCAAATCGGGAGAAAGATTATTAACGCGCAGGCACAATCCGCCCTTTCCTATATTATTCGTAAAACCCTGCAGCCAACCGGAGAGGAACGCCTGCTCATCGGCGGCAAGCACCAGCCTAAACTGGACAGGAAAGACCGAATCAAGCCTCACATATTTTCTACGGTTGAGGGCTTCGTGATCTTTTTCCATAAATTATTTTTTCCTCTCTACGACCACTTTCTGTTTAATTTTCTGGGCAAGATTCTCATATACCTTCTTAAAATCGGCATATTCTTCCTGCGGAATGAGCGTTTTTTTTAATTCAATCGACTGTTTAAAAGATATCCTCTTATTTTTATAGGTATACCCCGCGCTAAAACGAAACCAGCTATTATCCTCCGCGATATTACCGGGGAGGAACTTCACGTTAAAATCAGGAGGCATCTGAATTTCCGTCACCACCTCTTTAGTATTCAGGAAACCGAAATCAAGCGGATACCTGCGGCGACTTTGAGCGACTAAGGAGAGGTCCAAATATGCCAATTGAGGCAGGATACGCAGAGCACCGGCGATGGTCGCGTACTCGCTGCCGCTAAAGGCATATTCAAGCAATAAAGGTTTATTCGGATCATCGGCATTCTTAATATCATATTTACCTAAACGCGCCCCCACGGATATTTCCTGGATCCTGGCTTCCAGGTGCTGGCGGATCAATTCCGGCGGCGTATATAAAACCCAATACCGCTGCATCTGGTTATAGACCCCGGAAACCGCGACCGTTTTCTCTCCCGTAATACGGTCATCTCCTTGCACCGTAAGCGATAAACCCTGGCTGATCTGATTATGCCCGGCCTCATAGAGCGGAGTCGTAAGGACTTCAAACCCTTGTTCTTTGCATAATAAAACCGTCCGCGCCTGGTCATCCTGGGGCAAATCGCCAAACGCGCATGTTTCCGCGGTGGGATCGACAAAAACTTTTTTTCCTTCCCATACCACCGCCGCGATAGCATGATTAAAAAGTATCGAAGGGAAATCCTCCCGCGCGTTATAAGCATCTTTTGTCGCGATAAGCACCGGATAGGCCTCAATGCCGGCCTGCCGCAGCATCGTCACTAACAAAACCGCCTTATCCTTGCAGTCGCCGTATTTATTCTGAAAGATATCCGCTGCTTTATGCGGTTCATAACCGGCCTGCCCGTATTCAACCGCAACATAACGGATCTTCTGCGCGGCAAAGCCGCACAACGCGCGGATCTTCTCCTCATCGGATACGGCAGAAGCGGTTAATTCTTTTACCTTGTTCCTGATCGAATCATCGGCCGTGATCTTGTCCCGGGCGAGCGGCCACCACCAATCGTAAATCCCTTTCCACGACTCAAAGGTGGAGAACAACAGCGATGGATTGATCTCTGAAGCAGGCGGCATATCGGACTCGGGTATCACCTGCGGGATGTCCCTGAATTGCCATGAATAGACGGCTGAGCCTTTTTCTTCCCGGACAGAAGGATCTAAAGAAACTCCAAAATCATTATATTTTTCGTTGATCTTTTTAATATTGAGTACTGTATCCTTCGGCACGGTAATGGAAAAATTCGCCCGGATCACCGGCTGGGAAGTTTGCAGGGGATACGGGAAAGCGAAATCTTTTTTGTTCACCAGCTGGTTACGCACGATCTTTACTTTGTATTCGATGATCGCTCCTTCCGTTATTTCCGGGAAAGAAATTATAAAGATCCGCGCGTTGCTGTAAAGCGGGAAATTAAGGTATTTCGAGACATCGCGCATATGGCGGCTGCCGACATCAACGAGAGTACCGTCGGGCTTAATGGTCCGCGCGTATTCCACCTCCAGCTTTTCATATGTTGAATCATACTCGATGTGCGCCTCTGAAAATTCATCCTTGCCCCGTTCATTTAAGATCTTCACCAGATAATGCTCAGAGGAAACCTGGGTATTTTCCGCAGATACTACGACCGCTTCATCGGCAAGCAGGATCAACGCTCCTGCCTGAGGATATTTCTCCGACGCAGGCGCGCCAAGCAGGATCGCATTGATCTCGGGGCTGACATCTTTAATGTGCAGTCCTTCCACCTGTTTCTCTATAAGCCGCATTCGCTCCCGCGCAAAGAAGGCAAAGCTTCCCGGGACGGGCATCAGTACACCGGGTATCTTTTTATACGCTTCAAGGGCGCTGTCAAAAAGATTGAGCTTTTCACAGGTCAAACCGCGGTAATATAAATACTCGGCATCATCCTTCAACTCATTCTGATCAAAGACCGCCAAGGCATCGGTATAGCTGCCCGCCTTATAGTATGAGATCGCCAGCCACTTCCGCGCCCCGGGGGCATCCACGCGCTTAAATTCTTCCGCCGCCTCGGCGTATTTCCCCTGACGGTAATACAACTCTCCCAATTCAAAGCCTATTCTCCGGGGATCGGCCCCCTGAGAGAGCAATCGCTTATACAGGACAACCGCTTTCCGGTAATCAGCTTCGGAAACCTGCGCGTAAATACGGGCCTGCTCCAACTCCGATTTCTGAGGGGTACAGCCGCATAAAGCTGAAAACACAAGAACAAATACAAAAGCGGATATAGATCTATTATTAATAATTTGATTATTCATATGAAATTATACTGAGCTGTAACGTTAATAATAAAGTTTAAAGGTTAAATAACAAAGGAATTTCAAAGAATAAAGGTTTAATTTTAAAATTTAACCTTTTTACTTTAATCTTCCTTTGATATTTAGTCTTTAATTTTTAACCTTGTATATTGACACGCCTGACAATCAAAATTATATCTCTTTTACTCACCGCTGCATAGCGCTTTATTCGAAGAGCGCTTCAGCAACAAAGCAGCGTAGCGCTCCATCAGGCCTTTAGTTATACTCCCGGGGATACCGCCGCCGATAGGACGGCCGCCGAGAGACACCAGCGGCATAACGCCCATAAGAGAGTTGGTCAAAAAGGCTTCATCGGCCGAACGCGCATCAGCGGGATCGAAACTCCCTTCGATAATTTTATACCCCTGTTTTCCCGCCAGGCCTATCACCACCGCGCGCGTAATGCCCGGCAGGCAGCCGCACGATACCGCAGGAGTCATGATCAATTTATTTTTCACCATAAAGATATTCGACCGGGACCCTTCCGCGACAACCCCCCGGCTATTTAAAATAAGGGCTTCATCATAACCCCTCTTGCGGGCTTCACTATAAGCTAATTGGAACAAAAGCCGGCTGGTTGTTTTAACCTGCGCAAAGGGGCAATATTCATCCTGCCTGAACGAAGAAACACAGCCGCGGAAACCTTTCCCGTATTGCCTGCGCGTATACGCCTTGTAGGGTTTTACCGTGATGACCGTATGGACCACCGCGGCTGACCTGTAAAAACTTAACCTCACGACGGCGTCTTTATATCCGTTGAGAAGAACCACGCGGGCTATCGCCCTCGACAGACAGGAAGATGAATAGGGGGAGGCGATCTTAAGCCGGCGGGCAGCCGCAAAGATCCTTTTCATATGCAGCGGCAGGAAAACAATGGTGTTTCCAACGGCGCGCATGGTCTCGAAAACCCCCCAGCCAGAGAACAATTCAGGCTCTAAAGCCGTAAAAACCGCCTGCGCAGGCAGCAGGAACTTCCCGTTTATAAAAACCTTTTCACTCACGTAATTGCCTCAAACATAGCCCGGGCCTTGACCAGCGTTTCCCGGTATTCTTTTTCAGGGTCTGAATCGGCGACGATCCCGCCTCCCACGCCGAAATACACCATATCAGCTTTTTTAACTATCGTGCGGATCAAAATATTAAAATCCATCTCGCCTGAAAAGCTGAAGTATCCCAAACTCCCCGTATAGAGCGAACGCCCGAACGGCTCTAATTCATCGATGATCTCCATAGCGCGGATCTTCGGGCACCCCGTGACCGATCCGCCGGGAAAACACGCCCGCATCAGATCAAATCCGTCCTTATCTCGCCGCAGGCGGCCCTCGACCGTCGCGGTAGTCTGAAAAACAGTAGCATACTCTTCCAGGGCGCGCAGCGTCTTTACCCCCACCGAACCGTATTCACAAACCCTGCCGAGATCGTTCCTTTCAAGATCGACGATCATCACTAATTCCGCCCGCTCCTTATGGCTGGAGAGTAATTCATTTCTCAACTTTGCGTCAAGCGCCCTGTTCTTTGAACGAGGGCGCGTGCCCTTCATCGGAGTAGTCTCAACTCTTCCCTTGCGCAGGCTTAAAAAGCGTTCCGGCGAAGAGCTTAAAACCTGGAAGCTGCCTGCGTCAAAATAAGCGCTGAAGCTTGACGGGCTGATACGCCGCAAACGCTCATAAATATCAAAAGATTCGTCGCTGCAATGGCCGCAAAAACGCTGAGATAAATTAACCTGATAAATATCCCCCCGCTTGATATATGCCTTGGCTTTCCTGACTGCCCGGTGATAGGCTTGCCTGCTGAAGTTTGATCTTAATCCTCCTGAAGCGCATATTAAAGGCTTTACCCGCGGCAGGCGGCGACTTTCTACCCGCGAGAGTATCGCGGCTGTTTTCTTGATATTATGCCCGCACAATGCTTTTGCCGCGTGATACTTCTTTTCGGGAAACCCCGCGGAGAAAATATAAAGTTTACGCGCCGGGTTATCAATGATCACGACAGTATTATAAAAAGCGAAGTAACTCTGCGGGACCGACAAAGATCCTTTTTTCCTCCCGCGGTGAGATGCTTCCATCTCTACCCCAAGGTCATAGGTAAGGTATCCCAAAGCGCCTCCCAGGAACGGGATATTGTTCCCGGGGACCGATAAACGGTAATCATTAAGCCTCCTGCGCAACGCGGAAAACGGATCCTTACTTGAGCTCTTTAAAATATAGAACGGATCCATACCGATAAATGAATACCGGCCGGTGGACCCCGCAGAAAGGCTGCTGTCGAGAAAAAAACAGTTTTTTTCATCCTTAAACGCGGCAAAAACGCTCAACGGGTCAACGCGTAATTTATATGATTTCAAGATGTAATATGCCATCGATTCTAAACGTCCGTTCTTCGTTGCGTAAACAACAGAAACCGACCAGGTATAAGCGGCGCTTATCCTGTTTTATGGAGCGGGGGATCACTTCCCGTTCGGAGATCTCCGCGGCGGAAGTGGAAAAATACCGGATCTTTAATTTAACGCCCAGGTCGATAGCCTCCCGGATCTCGGCCACCTTTTGATTATTGCTATCCTCAAGAAAATCGGCCTGGACGCCGAAAAGGCTGACAAAATCATGGAAATCGGTTATTCCTTTCTGCTCCATGGCAAGGCGCAGCTTCAAAAATACTCCCCACGTCATTTCCACGTCGGCCAGCGCGCGGTGTTTTTGCGGCGCGGTAATGCCTAATTTCCGGGAAATAAACCACAAGGCGTAACGCTCCTGCCCCGGGAGCAGCTTGCGTGCCATCGAAAGTATATCGACAACGACCATTTCTTCGGATAATGCCATCCCCGCCAAGCCTAATTCAACCTTCAAGAATTCAAGGTCGAACGGCGCGTTATAAGAGCACAGGCAGCTGCCCGAAATAAAATCAAGGAATCGGGGGATGACCTCCCGCATGCGAGGGCACCCGAGCAATTCTTCCCGGGTGATCTGATTGACCTGGAACGCGCCAGGCGAAATAGCCATTTCCGGATCAACCAGCATCTGGAAAGTCGCGATCCTTCTATCCGCCTGAAAGCGCAATCCCGCGATCTCAACTATCCGGTCGCCGGAGCCAGGATCCAAGCCGGTAGTCTCAGTATCAAAAATAGTAAACTCGACTTCATCCAGTTTTTTACGCAGCATCGGACCGCTCATTTCATGAAAAAGTTTTCTTAACAATATAATTAGGGACCACGCCGAGCGGATGATACGACTCTTTTACTCTCTTGAGGTTATCCAACCCCGAATCATCCATGATATTGATATACCGGTACTCTTTTAATTCATCGCAGAAGCGGCGGAAAATATATTGGCTTAACCCTTTAACCGCCAGATCGCTTACCTCATAGGCTATGCAAAACGTATCCGCTGAAAGTTTAAAACCGAAGGTGAACGCCTTGACCCGGGAGTCGATCATGACCAGCCTCCCCGGCATTTTAAAGACAGGGTATTCCTCCAATAACACCGTCAGGCTCCGCAGACTGTCCCCCAACATCCCCTGATACAGCGTATCCGGGTTCAAGAGGCTGCGGGAGCGCATCCAACTCCGGTAAAGATCGAGGCACTCTTGTTTATATTCCTGCGTATAGGGCTGATAAGATGCGCGGGTATGTTTTTCAAAATAATTGACCGCCGAGCGCTTTGACTTAAAACGCCCCCCCTTGAGCGCCGCCAGGTCATCGCGCAAAAACAGGTAATCGCCGAACTTGCTGCCGCAGGCAAACCCCTGCTGCAGGAAAAAAGCCCGATCGCCTTCTTCAATATTCTCAATACGCGAAACTCCGCGCGCGGTATTACGCTCGTCCATGAGCGTAAAGGCTCCCTCGATAACCGCGGGGCCGACGTCCTCTGCCAGAGGCGGCAGGTACATGAACGTGCCGATACCGTCGGTAAAAAAGACGCACAGGGCCCCCTGAACGATGTCCCACGATATTGAAAAAAGGCCCTTCCAGATATAAATATTCTCAAAAGCGTAAGCGCTTAACGCGTGCGGCTTAAGCGCCAGGAACTCATCAAAAGTTTCCCTGTCTTCGGCGGTGAGTGTTTTGAGCTTCATGAATTACAGCATTATCTCAAAAATATCCAATACATGTACGTATGATTGGACCAATTGGGGGTTTGCTTTAAGGTTTTTTTTGACCTCGGGAGAATTAAAAAACGTGTTCAAATACTCGCAGTAATCTTTATAGCGCGCCAAATCCGTGTTCTCTTTCATATACAAACAGCGCAGGTCAACGGAAAGATAAACTTTCTTGCCTTGCCGGTTTATCAGGAACGGATAGAGCTGGCACTCAAACGGATGGATACCATGGATCTTGCACCGGTTATCTTTCTGGTTCAGGAACTGGCAGACAAAATTCCCCTGCGCGGGGTTTGCGCGCAGTTCGATCTTCTTGGTATGAGGCGCCAGGCGGATTTGTTCATCTTCTAAAAGATGAGGCGTCCAAACAGTCTCCTGCTCGGCAAACCTGCAGCAGCCCTGACAGCGCAAACAAAAACCCGGAATAATAAACGGTTTTAATCGTTCCATTTTATTTAACGATGCTGCCCAGCTGCATCTGTCTCCCGGGAGAAACAACCGATATCCCCGCTTCATCAGAAGCGGCTAAAAGCATTCCCTGGCTTTCCACGCCTCGCAGCAGCGCCGGCTCCAGATTATCGACCACCACGACCTGCTTACCGAGAAGGTCTTCTTTTGCGTAGGCATTCCTTATGCCGGCAACGATCTGCTTGGTCTTATCCCCCAAGTCGACGATCAGGACATAGAGCCTGTCCGCGTTGGGATGTTCACTAACCTCTTTGATCGTAGCGATTTTAAGCTCTAACTTTCTGAAATCTTCTATACTTGCCATGTCTCCTCCGTTATCTTTCTTGAATATTATTCCGGCTTATTTTCCTCAGGCGATAGCGTATGCTTTTTCAGGGAAGAGCTTGCAGGATTGATCATGCCTCCGGAAACGATCAATTTAATGGCATCTTTAATATTGATGTCAAGAAAGACCACTTCGCTTCGCGGGACAAAAAACAAAAAGCCGGTCGTCGGGTTCGGAACGGTAGGGATAAAGACCGAAACCAGCTCGCTCTTGGTTTTTTCCTGCGCCTCAGGGAAGCCTTCATTGGTTACAAATCCGATCGTCAGAGTATTATTCGGCAGGCAGCGCACCAAGACCGTTTTCTTAAAAGCCACCTTATCTTCTGAGAATAAAAATTCGAAAATCTGTTTGAGCGGCTGATAAATATACCCCACAAAAGGGAATTTTATGATCATCCGCCCTAAAAAACGATGCGTCAGCCTGCCGATAAGGTTCTTGCTTAAGAACCCGATAGCAGTGATCAGGACTATAAAAAGGATAAAACCCAACCCATAAATCTGGATACCCCAGTTCCTCTGCAGATAAACATTGATAAACCTGCCTAAAATATTATCGACAGCCATAAAAATAATAAAGAGGATATACAGGCTTAAATATAAAGGAAGCAGGACAACCAGCCCGGTAATAAAATATCTCTGTAAACGTTTAATCATCGTGTTTTAGCGTAGCCGGGCCGCGATATCAAATAAGGTCCGGACCAAAAATGATTGCAAGAAAATAATCAACAAGAAAGCGATAATAGGAGAAATATCGATACGCATTTTCAGGCTGAAAGGAAGCAGCCGGCGGATCGGTATCAACACCGGTTCGGTGACCATATGCAGGAACTGGACAATAGGATTATACGGGTCGGGACTAACCCAGCTTATTAAAGCACGTACCAGGATAAGCCAATAGAATGCCGTTAAGACGAAATTGACAATATGCGCTATCGCTTGAACAAAATTTGCCAGCACGAACATTTCTTGCGTCTCCTTCTCCTCAAAGGTGATTCACCGCCAAACGCCGCTTTCAGAAGCGGATTTAATAGTTTACTCTACCATAGAAAATCAAAATAATCAATTCAGGAAAAACCTTACATACCATAAAACGCTTAGGGGATTATTCAGGAAGGTCCTGCCCTTAAAAATCTTAACGAAGAGGGGCTATTTCCTGCAGTGATTTGACAAAATCCTGGTCTAACGTATACCGGAGGGCCTCGGCATGACGGACATCTTCCCAGGCTAAATCATATTTTTCCTGTACGGCATAAATCTTTGCGCGCAGCGCATAAGCGGCCGCATATTCCGGATCAAGCATTAAAGCTTGCTTGAGATCGGCCAAAGCAGCCCCATAGTCGGCCTTGTTAAAATAGACCGTCGCCCGCTCATAATAAGCCCAGCCGAGAGACGCTTTATTTACCTCCAGTTCGATTGCGTTAGAATAATCAGCAAGCGATGGATCAAACTCCCCTTTATAACAATACGCCGCCGCCCGGTTAAAATATGCGGCGGCAGAATAACGGTTTATTTCCAGCGCGTGATTGCAATCCTTAATAGCTTGGTCATAATCCCCTGTTTTACGCCAGGCGCGCGCCCGCAAAACCAAAGTAGGCTCATGATCCGGCTCGATCGTTAAAGCACGGGTAAAATCTTCAATAGCCAGAGCAAAGTCTTTTTTTTCCGCGTAAGCCTTACCTCTTGCCCTGTAAATTTGAGCATTTTCAGAGGCAAGCCCGGCAGCCTCGTTAAAATATTCGACGGCTCGATCAAAATTATTATTATTTAACTCCTCGATCCCGGCCTTATAGTGCTTTACGGCGGCAGCTCGCATTGCGCGCTCAGAAGCAGTTATTTCATTAGTTTGACCGCCCTCATTTCCAGCCTCACCTGCTTGCGGCTCAGGAGACGCGGGAGGTTTTTCAATAAGATTTATGATTTCTTTCCTGGGATATATCCGAAGAGAGCCGTTGACATTCTTAATAACATACTCCGGGTCTGGTTCGCTCAGATCGTTTTCTTCTTCAGCGGTTGATCCCCCGATAACATTGTCGGCAAGAACCAAGCAGGAACAAGATAAAACACAGAGCGCTACTACCGCGATTCCCCACCTCTCCAATACGCTATTATACATATCACACCTCAACGCCCGCGTTATTTCCTGCAAATCCCGGATAAAAACTACGCAGCATTCCCTTATATTTACCTCACCTATTGCGCCAAACCACCCTGTCTCATCAAAAGCCGCTCACGTTACAATTGCATAATAAAGGTTTTTAGAAAGGTTGTCAAATAGTATACGGGCATCAGGAATACCTATATTGCCCGTTCGGAAACAATCAATCACTCCCCTGCGGATATAAAATTCTTAAGGCGCCTCGCGGATATGTTCCTGCTCTTTTCCACCCGAGAAAGCATCGCGCAAACTTTTACCATCGCACGGATGCGTTTGAAGATCATACAAATACGCGACGGTTGCAAAAATATCCGCGTGTGAAATGGTTCGGTCGATACGCTCCCCTTTTTTAATATCAGGGCCGTAAATATAAAGCCAGACAAGGGAAGGATTGTCAAAACTATTTTCATGATGCTGCATGTAATACCTGTTCCTCAAATGGTCGACGGTAACAATAAGATACGTTCTCTTGGCATAGTACGGGTCACTCTGGATATCTTGCCAGATATTGAAAATTATTTCATCGGTATGCTTTAAGGCCAGCACATAATTAGCCCAAGTTGTAAAATGAGCGCATTCAACCTCTTCTAAGGCGTAATGGACCAATTTCGGCTTGAAAGCGCGCCGGATCTTTTGAAAAAGCCGGTACCGCACTAAAGACGTACTATCCCACTGGATCTTTAAGCTCAAAGGATTCGCCTTTATGCGCGCGTAGTGTTTTAAGAAAATCTTGTCTTCCCACGCCAATATCGATTCGCCTTCTTTCGAAAGATTAAAATGCTTCGGTAAGTAGCAGGGCAGCGTATCCGCGCCAAAATCGTTATTGCGCACCTTTGCCGGATCCTTAACAGAGGTGTCCCCGATAACCCAGGCTTTTGTCGCGGGCCAACGGAACTTTTTCCTCGCGTATTGAAAGAATGAAGGCGGTTCTTTTGACGGCTCAAATATGCCGTAGGAAAAACCCGTATTGATCGACTGTGTCGAAGGGATGTGAAATTGAACGTTGGCATCAACACAATGCGTGTATAAAACACCGCGCGCGGCCATCTCGTTAAACAAATGCGGCATATATTGATGCTGAGGATCATCGATAGTATCAGCCCTATTGGCCCCCATGATGGTTAAGATAACTATATTCGGGGTTAAAAATTCACCCTCATCCTGGGCGGCAAGCGGGCCGGGACCCGCTGCTAAATATAATATAAGGAAAGCAAAGCACCCTTTTTTAAAAATGGCCATTATTCTTACCTTCGGCTTTGAGTTTATTACCCTGGATCGTATAAAGAAAATAATCCTGTGTTTGAAAAAAAGAGGAGCCTTCAAAACCATTAATATATATCAACTCGCTGTCAGCGACATTCCCCGGCAATGATACCGAGCTCATGACCGACCCTGTCCCCGTATTAAGCGTAATTATTTTCGAGTCAGTCGCAACCACCGTGGCTTTATCGCATTCACTTATATCAGACGGGCAATTCTCAAAACAAGCGGTAGCTGTCACCAGAGCGACTTCGGTATCGGATTTCCCATACACAGACACATAATAAAGCTGGCCGCGGACACCGGGGAGCATGCGCTCCCACACTTTTTCTCCCGTAACCAGATCGAAACAAACCAGAAAAAAATCACAGCCTGTCTTTTTCAGGGTCATGATACGGGGCCCTATTATTGTATAATAATTACTGCTTCTCTCAGGGAGCCCCCGCCAATAAAGACCTCCGCCGGAAGAACCGATATTTATTCTCCGCGTTTCCCGGATGATCCCCCCTTCCGCGGAATACACAAAAATCTTCCGAAAGGGCTCAACCAATACGAAGGATCCTCCCGCAAGCTGGCCGTACATCCTTGATCTCGCCTCCACCAATACGCTACTTTTTAAAACACCTGTCTGTTTATTAAACGATAGTATATTCGTTTCCTGGCGAATAATGATCGCGTCTTTAAGGACAAAAACCTCCGGATATTCGTCTTTGTTCTTAATGAAATTCAGGTTGAAACTTCTTTTCAGCGATAATTCCCTATCGTAAACAGCGAACTTATCCAACTGAGAACTCAACACATAAATATATCCCTCTGAGACAATCAAACGTATCGCCGCTTCGATCCCCATGACGCTCTTTTGATAACAATATCCTGTTAAAGGGTCCAGGGAAAAGATCCTGTTGCCATGAGTGACAATCAGCCTGTCATCCAGGAACTCGGTTTGAAAGGCTATCCCCTTAAGATAAGAACGGCTGACACCGAACTTCTTATAAAGCTTATCAGGATTATCGGGGGGCAGATACTTTTCCGCGTTGAATTTTTCATCGGGATTCGTTACGCTCCAACGATAAGCGCCATCCTCCGCCTGGAAAGCAAGCATATTCCCGTGACAGTTAAGGATAAGGACATCATCAAACAAATACGCCCGGATATCATCCGCGTCCATGCGGCCTTGCCGGGCATCAAACCGGGGCCGCACAAAATAAGCCAATTCTTTAAAGGGGCTCAGGTTGAAAACCTTCCTTGCCCATTTGATCATGCCATTTTCTGCTATACAAAAAAGCTGGTCATAATTGAGCATCAGATAAAAATCAGGAGCTTTCGCGCCACGGATAACTTGAAACGGCAAGAGCGAAAGCGACTCCCCGCGAACCTCATAACTTTTCCGTTCAAACGGAGTTACCTTTTGGCCAGATACAGGCAGCGTCAGAGGACCAGAGGACATGCTTTGCGGCAAACGCTGACCGGCCAATTCAGCCTTTTCAAGAAAACAAGAAAGCTTTATCGAAATACCTTGATACTCCACAATTTCGTCGCCAAATCGTTCGCGCAATAAATCAAATAAAGGCTTCCATAAAATCCGGTCTATATTCTTAATCTGTCCAGCTGCTTTTTCCATGAATTGCTTGACAGGAAAATCCTGTTCCCGCGCCTGAGTAAGAAGCCATTCACGCATGCCGGAGGCTTTTTCATCATCGGATTTCATGCTCAGAGCATCATGAAACACCTTAACTATTCGCTCTTTCTTCGCGATAAGATCTCTTATACGCGCAGGACCGGGGTCAACGGCCTCTTTTTCATTCATGATCGTCGCACCCATCAAACTCTTCCCATCCCCCAGGAATAAAAACGGCCCGTGGCAGCCCACCAGCCAACCGCTTCCCGGGCTTTTAGCCTGATGGTGTACAATATGCTCCTTATCGAATCTTAAAAAATGGATATTACCTGCTACCTTAAAGAACAATTCATTATCATTCCTGGACTGCACCCCTTGCAGCGCCCCATATCCGAGGTATTGCTCATAAAGCTGCCGGCCTGAGTCAAGGTCGACAATACGAAGCCAACCTTGAGCTTTCCGCGGGCCAGCAGGATCCGCATGTTCATCATCTGGCTTCTCTTTTCTTAAAAAAACAGCCTTCCGGTCATAAATCTTTAAAAGATAATAGAGGGAAGGGTCAATTTTGAAGCTTTTATTGAGATCACCGGTTTCTGCGTTAATGATATACAGGTAATCTGACTCACGCGGCTTACAATAAAGCGTTCCATCGTTTAATTCCATGAATTGAGTGTCATAGCGTAAAAAACCGCGCCCCTGAAGCCTTTTTTTATATACTTTATTCTTCCAGAAGTGGTATATACTATATTTCCTGACCGCGTACGTCCTGACCCAGGCTATGCCGCCTTTTAACGAATCAAGCGCCATTAATAAGCCTGTATTAGTCGCAAAAAAAAGCCTTCCATTTCTCTCGGCAGAGATCGTACATACCGGGGAAAGAGAAGACGTCAACCCTATATACGTACTCCATTGCAACTCTCCTGTCTTGACATCAAAACCGCATATCCAGATCTCTCTTCTCGTATTTATCAAACCGACAGCGAGAATATCTTTACTGACTAACGGTTTCATGAATACCGTATACTCTCCAAGCTCCCGCTTCCAAAGGATTTTGGGAGCGATCACATCGCTTAAGTCTATCGCCATCAATGTACCATTGAGCTCGGTATAACAGCGCTCAGATGACACAGACAACTCATAACCGACGGAATTATGGTGCGGCTGGCGCAAGGTCTGAAAAAACTCCTCCCGGGTTTTATTCACATCGCCTATCGACCATATTTCTTTGCCGCTTGATAAATCAAAACAAAATAACCGGTGCTCATTCCTCATCAACGCGACATTACCGAAGCATACGGGGAACAGGGGATTTTCTTCGTACGACTTTAACCATTGCCGGAGGGTAAATAAAAAATCATTCGTATGATCCTCTCGCAATTCAAAAACCCATTGCTTTACGGGAGCCAGGCGCGCCGTTGCAAGGACGGGAAAATGCCCAAAAGAAGGAACATCATCGCCTTGACCCCATGCGGACTTCTGTCCAACCCAGAGTTGCCGCGTTTTTCTGGTTAGATCGTAACGCGTGTAAGGAAGCTTCAAATTGGGAAAATAAAGATACTCCGCCTCCGGCTTGAGGCTTGTGATATAAAAATCCCCGCGGCCCGTTCCATTAAAAGGGCGTTCGTCAAGAGACGGGGCAGTATTGATGCCATTATCTTCCACAAGGATAAACCCGTCTTCCTGCTTCTTCCAAATGATCACTTTTTCCGCCAGTTTCTTTAAATGAGCGACTGCCCGTACTCCTTCCAGGCGCTGGCGGAAAGCAATAAGCTCCTCTGCCGGCAATATATTAAGTTGTTCGGAAAGCGCGAAATATTCCCAAACGTTAGTGTCTGTGGCATAGCGTTCCAGCAAAACAGTATCGTGATCTTTGAGACCGGGCAAAGGCGCCAGGCGCTCATCTTCACATCGCAGGCCCTCACCCAAAGGGATACCGAACAATCCGGCCGCCACGAGCACATAAAACATTTTAAACAAAAAGTTACGCAAGAACATCTTCCTCCTGCTTCTTGAGCCTGCTGAAGAAATTAAATGACCGCCGCTTTTTTCCGTTGCCCGGGAAAGGTTTTTTCAAAACGCCTTACAATCCGTCGAATTTTAAATTCAGTTTATCGGCCAAAGCCCGCACTCCGGGGTCCTTCAAAAGTTCCGGGTCGGGTTTATATTCGGAATAGATGAGTTTTTGGGAATGGATGATCTTGATCAAAAGATGTTGTTCAATATAAGACAAAGGGACCAACTCGCTGTTTTTGATCTTTCTCAGCTGCCGGCTATACCAATTATAGACATACGGCCCGATTACCGAACACCGTTTATCGGAATACCGGACATCTTTTTTCCTGATAACAACCTGCCGCCCTACCGTGGAAACAATATCAAGGTAATTACGGTACGCGGAAAGGAACGTATCAATGGCCATTTCAGGCCTCAACTCTTCAGGCCAAAACTGATAATAGGGTTCATAGTTATCAAATATCATGGTACCGTTCTTTTTCAACAAGGGCCAGCAGCTCACCGCGTCCGCTAAGACATCATCGGCAGTATGCGAACCGTCGATATAAATGATATCGAAGGAATCCACCGGTAATTTGCGCGCTTCCAGATGAGAAAACCCTGTTATCAACTCTACCTTGCGCTCGTAACCGGAGACCCGGAGATTCTCTGCGCATCGCTCCTTTAGGTCTTTGGGAAAAATATCTATGCCGGTGGCACGAGCCGTATCATGGGTCAGGATATTTTCAAGCATCCATATGAGCGAACGCCCCTCGAACACCCCGATCTCAAGGTACCGCACTCCCTGTTTACCCTTATAAGAAGCTAATACGGTATCCCAATACTCCAGATGTTCCCGTTTGAAAGTATCGGTAAAGACATATGCGGGTTTAGTTGCCTGAGGAACGGCGGAAAAACTGCTTCCTCTATTAACCGTTACTATCAGCGCCATCAAAAGCAAACCGCGGAAAACCCCTGGACTTTTCATCTTACCTCCTTAATGACAATAGTACTTCTCGCGCATCAACCAAAAACGCACCTCAGGACACCTGCGAAATCACCTTAAGGATACGGGATAATGGAACGCTCCCGCGAATCCCTGTTCGCTCCTGGCGAGCGCCCGGCTTCCTGTTTATTATCCCACAAGACCAGCTTCTCTTTCAGCATTGCGGCTACTTCAGGGTAGGCCGCTGCCACATCAGTCCGCTCGAAAGGGTCCTGCGTTAAATCATACAGCTCAATTTCCTTCCGGGAGATATTTTTTCCGCTGATAAATCCCCACCAGGATATTTTTTCCTGAAGCGCGGGGTCTTTTCTCCAGAGTAATTTCCATCGGTTCGTCCGTATGGCGATATCATACGGCGGATACCGGTACTCAGGAAAAGTGCCGAAATATTCTTTGAGCATTTCCGGGTAGTGCTTTTTACTTTCGATCTTCGTGAAAACCTGGGGCATAGCGATCATCTGATACCATTCCAATAAATACCGGCTCAGAACGAATTCCCAAAGAGGTATCCGTGAGGTATAGGCGAATTCATTTATCTGCGAAACATCAGTATTTTTGATAAGTGCCGTCACACTGCGGCCCTGGAACGATTCATCAAGGGGGATCTGCAAATAATCCAGCAACGTCGGCACAATATCTATACCCTGCACCTGATGAAAGATCCTTTTCCCCCTGAATTTATTCCCGGGGAATTTAATGAGCAGCGCATTCTTAACCTCGGTGTCATAGATATCGTAATGCTGAAAATAACCGTGTTCTCCCAGGTCCTCCCCGTGAACGGAATGCAGTATGATCAGGGTTTTATCCATCAGATCTTGCTTTTCCAACACAGACAACAACCGCCCGATAAACATATCGGTATACCGGATACCAGCGTCATACCGGGCGATGATAAATGCCACGTCTTCTTTGGTGAGGCGGTGCGCCGGCGAGAAATCACAATAATACTCCCCCCGGTAAATCCGGGACAGGATACCGATACCCATATAATCTTTATTCGCGTTTGGAAACGCGCCATACTTTCTGAAAAAGGGAGAATACCGGGGGGGGTCGAAAACTTTGCGATCGGCTTCCGGAACCATCCAACTGTAAGGCCAATGCACCGACCCCAGAGGCAGCCACAAAAAGAATTTTTTCTCTTTGTTGCGCTTGATCCATCCCAACGCATCCCAGGGAATGTCCCCATTCTTCCGAGTCGGTTCATACACGTCAAAATGCTTCTCGAAAACGCTGCGCGCAGGTATTAAAGCCCCGGTCCGGGATAGTTTAACATTCTTATAGAACTCTATAGAGCTTAAGAACGCGGCATTATAATAATCATAATACTTCAGGATTTCCGGCAGCCGCCTTCCGGTCACGTCTGCTTCAGAAGATTCAAACTCGATCATACCGTTCGCGCGGGGGTATTGCGCGGTAAGGATACTCATCTGGCTGATCGGCGTCAGATTCGCCTGGGTAATAAAATTTTCAAAAAGCACCGCCCGCTTGGCAAGGCGGTCGATATGCGGGCTCGTCTTGCGCCGGTAACCATAACATCCCAAATGATCATTTCTTAACGTATCGATCGATATTAATATTACATTGGTGTATTCATGGACGGGAGTATTCACCAGGGCAGGCTCACCGGCAGTGACAGCTGCGCAGCCGCAGATAAAAAAAGACACGATAACCAAAAGGATGCCTTTTGCCATCATGAAAAATATTCTTTCCCTTTCTTTTACCGGGGAGCCTGTGAATCATAAACAGGATAACATCCCGTTTCCCAGTTTCCCGACAAATCCCGGCCCATTGATTTAAAATAAGCAAAAAGCCGCTGCTCCAGCTCATAAGCCAGGCGCGCCTCTTTTTCCGCCAGGTTATTGCGTTCTCCGGGGTCATTTCTAAGGTTGTACAGCTCTTTTTCCCCGCTCTCAAGGGTATAAATGAACTTCCAGCCGTCTGAGGTCCTCAGAGCCCGCTTATAGGTATACCGGCGGTAATCAGTTTCGGAATAAACTTCCCGGGAAACAGTCCTTGCGCGCATAGCCTCAACCAGACTTATACCCCGCAGTTGGCTCCTGAGAACAGGCGATAGCTCTATTTGAAGCAGTTCCAGGATCGTAGGCATAATATCGATCGAACTAACTTGATCCCCTATTTGCCTCCCCCTGCCTCCTGCCGGCACCTTGATCAACAGCGGGACATGAATGAGCTCTTCATATAAACTAAACCCGTGATCGAACCTTTGATGCTCGTATACTTCGGTGCCGTGGTCTGAGGTGACGCAAAGAATGGTATTACGCATCAGGCCGAGATCATCAACCTCCCGCAGGAACTCCCCCAATTTCCGGTCAAGCCGATTGATCTTTTCATCATAAACGGCTCTCCAGAAATCGACATCCTCCTGCCTCAACTCTACTTTACCGTTCGTAAGCCCTTCCTCTCTCAAAGCTTCTTGCTCCTTCTTGGATCCCGTATAAGTGCCATCGTATCCCCGGGACACATATCGATAATCAAAACCTTCCGAAGGTTCACATTGGCCATGGACATCATATCCATGCAGAAAAAGAAAAAACTTTTTATCCTTATTGTCTTTAAGCCACTGCAACGCTTTCGGGACGGTATATTCCATTGAGCCGAATTTAACGTCATCAACATACCTGTCAAAACCACGGTTGAATCCAAAAATACCGCTGACTCCCGCGCCCCCGGTAAAAGCGGCGGTAGCATACCCCTGCTCTTTGAGGATTTCGGCAAGCGTTATCAAATTCGGAGATAATTCTTTCAGCCGGGAGGGTATCTGACGGGGAGGATCGTAAAAACTGAATTTATTGACGACTTTGTGTTGTGACGGAAGAACGCCCGTGAACCACGACATCGAAGCGGGAACCGTCCATGAGGAAACAGAAACGGCATTGGTAAAATTGTAATTTTCCCGCATCAGGCGGTCGATAACCGGAGTAACATCCTTCGGGTACCCCAACGCGTGCACGTGGCCGGCCTGTAACGCGTCAAGGCTGACCATGATCACGTTCGCCCCTTTGAAGCGCGCGTTCAATTCCGGGGGCTCTTCGATTTTTACCTTTGAGCGTATTTGCCCGTGTGTCGAACACCCCAAAATAAAACTACAGGTAATTACTATCCCCGCCTTCAAGGACTGGATAATCTCCGCCGATAAAGAATATTTATTATTCATTTTAAAAAGCAGTGTATCATCGCCTTATGTCGCTGTAAAGCAGATTCTCACCTGTTTTTCCAATATGGACGGATATCCTCAATCCCCAAAAGTTCCCTCATACCGCCGCAGGCTATCTGGCATAATTCGATCGAAAACGCGGTCAACGCCTCCAGGGCGACTATAGCGTCCTTTGTCACCGCAACATCCCATCCCAGGTATGGGAAATCAACGGTTTTTTCCGCCGCCGCCAAAACAAACTCCTTTATTTTCCGCCACTCAGCTACGGTGAAGCCCGTAAAAATAAAGCCGGTATCCGGATGCGCCCGGAAATATCCGCATGTTAAAGACCGGGCCTGCTCAGCAACCGCCCCGGTTTCTAAATCGACCCTGACAAAAATACCTCCCTGCCCGGCATTATCAACCTGCTCCCCCCCGCGCCCCATGCGTAAGAGCGCGCAAACAATACGGACATCCCCGCCCTTATTTTCCGTAACGATACGCAGCGTATTGACCGAATGCGGATATATTTTTGAAAAAGCCTCAACCTGATCCAGTCCGGGCTGTATGATATAATCGTTATTGGCCGCTATTTTCTGAAGCAGGCTTTCCCCCCATGATTCGTTATTCTTACTGACATACCTGCCGCAGGCGGTCTTATTTAAAATGTATATTCCGCGCGCGCAATGTTCCTGCCGCGGTTTAATGAATATTTTCCGGAACTTTCCTTCGGCAACAGCCTGGTTTACCGCGGCAAAGCTCGTCGGTTTAAGCTCATTGGTGTAAAGCCGCCTGTTTATTAATTTACATAAGGTCACCGGTTGCGCGATCCCTAAGCTCCTGAAATACTGCTCTTCGATAAGTTTATCGTTAACCAGGACATCTTTTTTCGCTGAATTATGATACTCCCAGAACAATACCAGGAAGAAATAATGGGGGATATAATTGATAAGCTGCCCTTCTGAAAGCTTCTGATCGGCCCGATAGAGGTCGTATAACAGATAATGCGTAGGATGACACCCCCAATATTTTTTACACAGGGACATTTCTTTTTTGATCTGAGAGAGCGGTTTCTTTTCGCTGCATTCTTTGTAACGGCAAAACGCCGCGCGATAGACCGGGCGCAGCAGCGGTAATTGCCTCTCAAAGAGCTTCTCCTGCAACTTTAAACCCCAGGGAGTCCTCCTGAGCCTTGTGACAAACGATTCTATCCGATAGGCATGTTCAAAAGACATATGAATTCTCCATGTTCCTATTTATGGCAACAATAGGGGCCTACGCATAACACTTCGATCGGTGAATTCTTGAATACCGCAAGAGCATCATCGGGAGAATCAACGATCGGTTTCCCCCTTAAATTAAACGAAGTATTTAATACCATCGGGACCCCCGAGATCTTATCAAATTCGGAAATAAGATGATAGAAGAGCGGATTTGCCTGCCGCTCTACAGACTGTGGCCTGGCAGTGCCGTCCTTATGGACACAAGCGGGGACCTCATCTTGTTTGGTTTCTCTAAATTCATTCGTGTATAACATAAAAGGCGACCGCCATGGTTCTTTGAAATAATCATGGAACCTTTCCGCTAAGACCGCCGGGGCAAAAGGCCTGAACCACTCCCGGTGTTTTATATGCGCATTGATATGTTCCCGCATGGAATTCTCGCAAGGCGAAGCTAAAAGGCTTCTATTACCCAATGCCCGCGGCCCCATCTCGGCGCGCCCCTGGAACCATGCGACAACTTTGCCTTCGGCCAGATAAGCCGCAGCCGTTTTTCCCACATCAGGGCAGTACTGAAAATTAAAATCGTGTTTACGTAAACTCTGCTCGATTTCATCGGCGTAGAACTCTCTTCCAAGATACGGATTAACAAAATCCTTACGCGGCGTATTTAATCCGGTATTTTGAACATGCCACAAAAAACCCGCCCCAAAGGCAGTTCCCACATCATTCATCGCGGGCTGCACATAGATATTCTTAAAAAGCCCTGATTTCCGGATCACGCTGTTGAGCGAGCAATTAAGGAAGACACCTCCCGCCAAACACAAATTATCGCCACCAACCGCTTTTTTAAGCCAATCGAGCATCAACAAAATATTCTTTTCAAGCGTTACCTGGGCTGCTGCCGCGATTTGACAATGACGCGTTTCAAGCTTACCTCCTGCAACACGCGGCATTCCGAACTCACGTTCAAATTTATTTGACCAGCGTTTGCTTCTCTGGTCATAAAAGGTGAAATAACGCATATCCAGCTGCAGCAAACCATTCTTATCGGCCTTTATGAATTTATCAAACCGGGGGCAATATTCTTTATCCCCATAAGCTGCCAATGCCATAACTGTCCCTTCGCCTGCATGAGGGGTAAAACCGAGATATTCGGTGATCGTGGTATAGAATTTCCCCAGTGACGCCGGATAGTGTATCTCCTTGATCTTGCGCAAAGATGCTCCTTGCGCGTGCGCGTAGAGGACAGTAGCGCTCTCTCCGTTGCCGTCAGCGGTCAATATCGCCGCGCCTTCGAAAGGCGAAAGGAAATATGAACTTGCGGCATGACAGAGATGATGCTCAAAGAATTTGACGCGGGGCCAAATAAGCTTCAGGCACGAAGGGAAACACTTCTCAAAGTTCTTTTGGAGCCTGCGATAGAAAGAACAATAATAGACCGTCCGCCAAAAAAGCTTTCTCGCAAGGTGAGGCGAAGCCCAGTATTTCAACGAATCCAGACAAAAGACTTTGACCGGGTCATGGTTAACCGCGACAATATCGATATCCTTGATCGTGATGCCGGAAAAACGCAAGCACTCTCCGATAGCCAACTCCGGAAAGAAACACCTGTTCTTTACCTTGCGCAGACGATCCTCCTCAAAACAAGCGATAAGCTCACCGTCTTTAAGAAGCGCGGCCGCGGAATTAACATGATCTGTCGCTATCCCCAGCACATACATTGTATACCTTTCCTCTCCTCAACGAAAAAATTATTCCGCCCCCGCCTCACTCGATATGCTTTTGTTAAGAACACTTCTTACTATCGTAAAGAAACGCACACAATGCGGCAGGCAGTCATCCAGCGATATTTCGCAGGAGGCCTTATGCAGCCCCCTGAATGCCTGAAGCTTATTTGGCGCCCTCAAAAGATAGAATAGTTCATCATATAATATCCAACGGAATTCCTTTCCTTCCGGAAAATCAGGCCCCGGGTTCACCGGCTCATCCAAAGCCTTCTGGAAGAGCATGCCGGGAAAATCGATGCCGGATGCGATCGCGAATTCTATAGTGCTCCAGAATCTTGGATTAGCATCGATCAACTTAAGGGTATTATCCCTGCGATCATGTATATACTGGATATCGACAATACCATTCCAGCCCAGGGGGCGCAGCAAAGACAGGGAAATATCTTGAAGCGCGCCGTGCTTAATTGACCGCGCCGCGATACTATGTCCAAACGGCAGAGGGTAACTGCGTATTGTTTTCGTCGTAAAAAAAGCCTTGAGCGCGGAATGATCGAAATAGCCGTAAAAATTAAGCACTTCCCCGTCGATATATTCCTGGATAAGCGGCCTGCGGGTATCGAAGAAAACTTCAGGCGCGGACGAAATTCTTTGCTCCGCATTTGACAAGCGGCCATAGAGCGCGCAGAGCTCCGAGGGAGAAGCAGCACAACGGATACCGAGGCCGCCCCACGACAAGCGAGGCTTAAGAAGCACCGGATATTTGAGTTTCCCGGCGATACTCCTTACTTCCAAAGCGTTCTCCGGGAAAAAAGTATCCGGCACCGGGATTTTATTTTCCCGGGCCCGCAAAAACAAAGTTCCCTTATCTTGAAGCTCGGCAAACGCAGTCCGGCTCGGCAATGGTATCAGCCGGGTATACTCCCGGTACTGATCCTGATATTTCAGGATCACGCTGAATGTCCGGTCAAACAACGGCATCAGCACATCAGGCTTGAATCTTTTAACAGCGGACAGTATGGCCGCGTGCATCTTTTCGCCGTTTTCATCAACGGGGTAGAGAAAATGAGCGGCGCAATATCTTGAGAAAAACGCCTGCGACAAACGAGAATACCCTCCGGCGAAAACTTTCACCCCGCGGGCGCCGAAGCTCCGGGTAAGAGCGAGTGCGGCGCGATTGTCCGCGTCTAAGATCATAACGCTTAGTGGATGATTCACTGTTTCCGCCTTTGCAAAAAGGTACCGAAAAAAACTATAGCTTGATTTTTCTATCTATTATTACCGTATCCTCCCGGAACCAAAAGACCCGCAGCTCAGAAAGCCCGCGGAACCTATAATAGGCGAGCGCCCTATTAACTTCTTCGGCCGAAGGGAGATGCTCATAAAAACAGGCTGCCCGCAAGCTTCCTCTCTCAACAAACATAAAGGGATTGCGTTTTAAAAAATGCCTGACCGCCTGGCCGGCGGCGGCGCACGTAACCAGGAACATCTTTTCCCCTGATTTCTTATATGAGAGTACCGGGGACCATTTTTTCTTGAACCTGATTACACCGTCGTTGAGGAACGGCCTTGAAGCCCCCAGATCAACGGCCTTAAAACCTCTCTCCCTGAAAGCGCGTATTGAAAATTGGAAGAGCGCCTGGACAACACCCCGGTTAACATGATCTCTACTGCCGTCTTTAACTCCGAGGAGCCAAATCCGCAAGCTCCCCCCCCGCGTGAAAAATATCTGCCCTCCCACGATCTCATTACCCTGCCTCAAGACCCCAAGGCCGCAACGGGGGCCTGCCGCCAAGAATTTCTTTTGGATATCGCTGTATTCTCTTATAAAAGCAGCTTCTCCATGCGCCTTTTTTATAAATGGCACATACAGGCAATGATAGAAGTAACGCAAACACTCGGCATCACGCGTAATTTCAAAAGAAAACCGGTGCTTTTTAATCCTGCGCATATCGTTTTTAAGGCTTTTATTCTTTTCATACCCATGATCACCGTCGGTAAAGGTGACTATTGAAGACACCCATGAGGGGACCACGAAAGAAACGCGCCTTAAAAGGAACCGGGACAGGAAATAATACGATTCCATGATGAACAGCGAATCGTTGTTTTTCCGTAGCCTGCGGGAAGCAATATTGTCCCAAAACCATCTCCTGCCTAAAGACCTCTCCCGGTAACCGCCCTGATACGCCAGAGAAGCGATATAACGCATGCCCGGATGGCTTCCGGCGTAGTAGATCAGCAGCGAACCCGGTGAGCCGCGCTTGAGCCCGCGCATCATCCAAAATTCAGGCTTAATATTCCCGTAAATCTTGTTTAACAAATCCCTTGGCTTCATTCGTGTAAAACACTCCGCGGGAAACCGCGCGCTTTGAGGTGTTTTTTCCAGGAGCGCCCCAGGCCGATCAATCTGAAATAGTCAAAACGCTGCTGCAGCTTCTCCCTTAAAACAATGGAAAACCTCCTCAAAGACCTTGTTTTTCCCAAAAAAGACACCAAAAGGAACAAAGATTCTAAATATATATGTATCCTGCCGAAGTATTTTTTTCGCATAACGGCATAAACCGGATATATGAGCTTCTTAAGCCAGAATAGTTCGGAAATAATCCCTTTATCTTTGGCTTCCCGGTAGAGGACTGTGCCGGGGAAAATGATCAAAGGCGTAATTTTGAAATAATAAGGATTTAATTCGTTTAAAGCGCGGGCTGTTTCTAATACGGCACGGTATCCCTGCCCGGGCCATCCCACAATTACATTGGCCCTGGTCATGATACCCAAACGCTTAGCCTCATACACCATATCACGGGCTTTGTCAAAAAGAAAACGGCGATTGACGGCTTGCAAAACCCCGGGAGCGCCCGACTCAAGGCCGAATATGATATGAGATACTCCCGCTTCTTTCATTTTCCTTAAAAGGCCCTTGTCCAGAAGATCAATCCGCGCGTCAATGTAGAAGCGAAAGTTAAAATCTTCACGACTGACCAAATCAAACAATTCATGGCTATGCTTCAAATCAGCGGTTAAACAATCGTCATTAAAAACAATCTCGTGCGGATTAAATGTATTTTTCAAATAACGAAGTTCCGCAACAATATTTTGTGCCGAGCGCCTCCTCCAGCGGGCCCCGAAAAAATCAGCTGCCGAGCAAAACGAACAAGAATACATGCAGCCCCGAGAGGCAAGGACATTAAAACGCCTCACCGCGCCGCCGATCGCAGCGATATCATCATAACAGGGAAAAGGGAGGCTATCCAAATCGCTGATACATTCCCTGAGCGGTCCTTCGGATACTCTGCCTCGGGGATCCCTTCCTGAAACGCCGGCGATCTCTCGCGGGCAGCCCGCCGTTGACAAATGGTCTAAAAGCCGCCTGAAGCTCTCCTCCCCTTCACCGCGCACGATATAATCGATAAACGGGTATTCTTTCAGGATTTGTTCACGAAGATACGTGGCATGTTGGCCGCCAAGAACCACCAGAATCTTTGGATCATACATTTTTACGGCCTCAGCCATGGCAAAAGAAGAAAAACGGTAACCGGTCAAACAGGGAATTCCCACGACATCGGGGCGGATCTCTTCAATAAACCCGAGAAGCTCCATTTGGCCTGATCGAGAGAGCCGCCGGATAAATGTCCCGGGATAATCATGCCGCTTCAGATACGCCTGAAGGTACATGAGCCCCAAAGGAAAGAAACCCTGCGCCCGTAATTCTCCCGGCGGTTCAATCAAAAGTATCTTCATTGATACCAGTCCCCTTGTCTTTACGAAAAATAAATTTACCCGTGTTTTACTGATCAGTAACGAGTACAACGCGCCTCGATGCCCTTACCATTAACTCTTGTCCGGGAACTATCGGCTATTGGCTCCCGGCATCTTGCGCTCAGGCTCTACCGTCCCCCCTCTACCATCCAATCGATCGAGCCTATGTAAAATCGCACCGCAGATAACTATCCCGGATATATTTCAACGCCGAGTGAACCCTCACCCACGAAAGCATGGAGAATCTCCTCCAAGACCTTGTCTTGCAGAGAAAAAACAGCATCAAGAAATAACTTTCAAGCATTAAAATAACCGCTCCCCACAAACCGCTTTCCATGATGCCATACACAGGATAAACCGGTTTTTTAAGCCAAAACTCTTCCCTAATAATCCCCTTTTTTTTAGATTCCTCATAAAGGGCTGAACCGGGAAGTATAACTAAAAGGTATGTTCTGAAATAATAGGGGTTTAGTTCACATAACTGGCGGGCCGTTTCTATAAGAGACTGCCAATCTCTCTGCGGCCAGCCGACGATAACATTAGCGCACGTCATAATACCGAGTCGAGCGGTTTCCTTGAGCGCCGACTTTGATTCCGCGGAAGGAAGATTGCGATTCACCTTTTTTAATATACGAGCGCTGCCGGATTCAAGGCCAAACGCCAAATGGACCACCCCCGCCGCTTTCATCAACCGCAAAAGTTTCTTATCCAAGAAATTATAGTGGGTTTGAACTTCAAACTCGAAACCGAAATCTTCACAGGCTATAGCTTCAAACAATTCGCAGCTATGGCGCATATTTGCCGTCAGCAAATCATCGTTAAACGTGATCCGTTTTACCTTAAAATTCTGCTTCAAATAGCTTAGCTCCGCGACAACACTTTTCACGGACCGGAACCTTCTTTGATAGCCATAGAAGGCGGTCGCGGAACAAAAAGTGCAGTGAAACAAACATCCTCGAGAAGTCAGGATACTGAAGCGCGGCAAAAACCCTCTCCGAAGGCAGATATCGTCATAACAGGGGAACGGCAGGCGATCCAAATCCACGATAGATCCTCTCACCGGCCCATCAAGGAACTGGCCGCGATGATCCCGTAACGAGATGCCGGGGATAGCCTCAAAAACATTTTTTTCCAAGCGTATATGATCGAGAAGCTCTTTTAAACTGACCTCGCCTTCCCCTTTAACGACATAATCAACAAATGGATACGCGCCAAGAATTTGTTGCCGGAGGTAGGTCGCATGATGCCCTCCCAGAATAACCCGTATTCGCGGATTATATGCCTTAGCCTCCCGGGCCAGCGCAAGTGTCAGGAATCGAGAACCTGACAAGCAGGGGATACCCAAAACATCGGGGTCAAGTGTTTTGAGAAGCTTAAGGAATTCTTTTCTTTTTATATTATTTACCCATCTTAAAGAAGTCAACGGATAACCGTTTTGTTTAAGATACGACTGGAGATACATTAATCCTAACGGCAGGTAGGATTTTGTTGCGCCGGCAGTACCATGAGGATCTAATAATAAGATTTTCATTCGGGATAATTGCGACTTTTATTAAAGAAATATCATCTGATAAACAAGACATACTGCCGATAACGACAGTATACACAAACAGCGACGGTGAAGTATCCTACTTTTTCCGGGCATTAAAGATCAGGAACCAGGCAGTGATATAATGAACTTTTGTTTTACCCAGGCTGTACCGGTTGAGCCGGCCGATCAGTATCCTGCACAATCCTTTAAGACCTATTTTATTCAAAAATTTGATAGTGCCGTTAAAAAACGGCGGAATATGGACTATGGGTTCATGTGATTGCACACAAAATCCCGCCTCCTCCAGAAAACTGCTCAAACCGGCTGCCGTATAGCGGCTACTCACCGGAAACGGGATCTTGCGGATAAAAAATGAAATTTGGCACAATAATTTAAATAAAAGGTTGTGCCGGTTATTGACCGAAATAACTAAAATACCTCCCGGTTTGAGAATTCTATACGCTTCTTTCAGCCCCCTGCGAATATCACGGCTGCTTAAGTAACCGTAGGTATTGGAAGAAACAACCAGGTCAAATACCGAATTTTTAAAAGGCGTATCGGCCACATCGCACGAAACCCAGGAAATCGCCGGAGAGCAAAATCTTTCTTTTGCTTGAGCTGCAATTTGCGGAGATATATCCACGCCGACAGTACTGCGGCTATGCGCCCCTAACCAATCTATGATATGATCCGCGCCAAAAGCCTCTTCAAAAGCATCTGTTTTGAGAACGCGGTCAAAAAAGCCTCCTCCCCACTGTTCCAGGAGACGGAAAAATTCCCCTTGCTTATATCGGCCAAGGCCGGGATCAATGTAATAAGCTCTCCGGCGCATCATTGCCTGACACACGCTGTCCCAGAATTGCGATCCTCTTTTCCCGGAACCCCTCATATATAACCCTTTATTGTATTAATAATACGGCAGATAATACACGGCCCACGGATGGCCATGAACTATTGACCGTGAGTTGCCGGCCGGACATTAACACACTGATGATATTGATTTTGATGCATCTGCTTCCAGAGGCGGGAGAACGAAAGCTCCAGGAGATTCCCGCTTTTATGATGAATGAACGGACAGGGATAAAGATCTCCGTAAGGACTGATATAAACCTTCTCCGTTCCCGCCGGACAAATACCTTTGCGGTAACAGGTTTCAGTATCCATGGTAATGAATTTTTTCTTAAGCCATTGCTTTACTAACGAATAATCTTTTTGGTCGAGCATTACAGGATCATGCCTCCACCCGCCGACTTGCGCCGGGAGCACAAGCGACAAGAAACAAGCATTCTCAGACGCTATTTGAGCCAGATCTTTCAATCTGCGCGAATTCAATACTTCTTTTGTCACAACCACATTCAGAAGGACTTCTATATTAAGACCCTTAGCCCGGCGAATACGCGACAAGAGCGTATCAAAACTGCCTTCGATGCCGGTTTCACGATCGTGTTCTGCGGCGGAGGAGCTGGAAATCCCGAATTGAATAACATCAAGGCCTGCATGCTTCAACCGCTCAAAAAGCGCGTCATCCAGGAGCAGTCCGTTGGTAGCAAGAGAAACAATTACCGGCATCCTGCTTAAATCTGCCACAATATCCGCTATATCCGCCCTTAATAAAGGTTCGCCGCCGGTCACATTAATAAAAATACACCCCAACCCCACCATCTCCCGGCAAACCGCAATAATAGATCCCCGTGTCATCTCCTGCCGGCGCCCGTCAACCAATGTCCGGCAGGAGCACTTGCTGCAGTGCGCCTGACAACGATATGTCACTGCTATTTCCGCCCCGCGCAGGACCTTCTTGCCGAAAACATTGGTTTTGATCATCCCTTTTATCGCGGGGAACGCGATCGCGGGCTTTCGAGAGGCAAGTGCGATATATTTCAACATCCGTTCCATTTCAATTCTTTTTGAGGACCAGGAAAATAGTTAACAAAGCTATATTCCCGTTTTCAAGTATATTAAATCCGTTAAAAAGCCGCGCGAGCCCTTTAAGGTTAAAGACGCTCACATGGCCGCAGTGATATTTATAGTATTCATCCTTATCTTTCCACCACTTGAATCTGCACCATAAAGGAAAAATGAACTGCCAGAGCCCCGGGAGCTTCCCGTAGGGGACAGAAACTATCAAAATCCCGTCTTTTTTAAGGACACGAAACACTTCATTAATAATACAAGCATGGGATTCCAGGTGCTCTAATATTTCGGTCATGACCACAATGTCTATACTCGCGTCCTTCAAAGGCACCGAGTTGAACACGTCGGCATTAACCGGGAAGAAGTGTTTAACATGGTCTTTATTATAGCACAACATCGATTCGCAGATATCAATACCGATCACCGGTACTTCACCGGTGTTCCACAGGCAATTACCGCACCCAATATCAAGGACGAGACCTCCCGGGCGGTAATATTTTTTAACTAACCTTCGCGTCTTAAGTTGTCTTTGTTTAAACCATGCGCCTCTTAAACCGCCGCGGGACATTTGTTGAAGGTAATAGGTTGCCGGCTGGACAGAATACATTGATTTATGCATACGCTTTTTAGAATTCAAACAAATCGACGGTGATACCGTCAATTTCAAAAGTCTTTATTTTCCGACAACACCGCGACATAAAGGACCTCACCAAAAAAGCATTAGCGGTATGCTCCACAGCCTGCCCTCGGTACCAGGTAGTAGTCACCAGCCAATACCGGGATATCCCCTCTCTTTTATTACCCTCCAACCAACCCTCACTCAGCACCTGCATACTCGCTTCTTTAGAAAATTTGGCGGCGATACGAGATTCAAAAAAATTCTTGGCCATAAATTCAGGCACACAAACCAACTTATGCGTCATTTCATCTTTTGACGCTCCCCTATTATTATTAACAAAAAAACTATAGTACTGGAACGGCAAGGGAAAATCCCTGTTTGAGAAAAGAATACACTCATGCCTCTGATAATGGCCGGTTAGAAATCTGACGGCAGCCTGGTAAGGATGCTTAAAGGGGACTCCCACATGCATGCGGCTCCAGAATTCACCCGCCCGGAGACATCGCTCTTCATTGGTATCAGTATAATAGAAGATAGCCGCGGCAATTAACGGCAGAAAAAGCGCCGCAAAAAGGGCCTTCTTCAAAAACAGGTTCTTTAAACTATTCAACGACAGTATTAATCCCACATAGAAAAACGGAGAAATAAAAGCAAAAAACCTGTCAACATAGATCGAAACGGATAATTTTGAAAAAACGAAACCGAAAACAACAGGCAGGAAAACAAGGGACTTGATCATTCCCATACGCGGGCCATGAGCCAGCCCAAGTATTATCAGTAAAACCGCGGTCAAGCTTAAACTTATGGAATTAAAAAAGGGGAGCCGGTTATAGCCGAATAACATATTGTTAAAAGTGATCAGCGGGCTTATCCACAGCGGAACGGGCGCCCAAAAGGAAATCTGTTTAAAAAAATCAGCCTGCGCCATAAAAACACGCAGGCATAATACCAGGCTCACCAGCAATGCCGCCATGCAGAAAAACGCCAGCCTTTTATCAAGGCTCCGAAAATGCAGGACAACAAAAAACAACAGAAAAAACCCAAGCCTATAATCAGTACAGACGGATAGGACTAAGACAAAAAAACAAGAATAGGCGTATCGTATGCGAGGAGCGGCCACATAACGCGTAAACACATACCAAAACAAAATTGCTTCAAAAATAATAAACGAGTAACTGCGCGCCTCCTGGGAATACCATATCTGAAACGGTGAAAGTATAAAGATCAGGGAAACCAGCCACGCGGCTTTCCTGTTTCCCACCATAGCAACCAGCCGAAACAAAGGATAAAGAGAAGCCGCGCTAAAAAACGCTGAAGGAAGGCGTAAGGAAAAAAGGCTGTTCCCAAAAAACGATGTCCAATTTTTAAGGAACCAGGGATATATAAACGGGTTAAAATCGAAAATTTGAGCGTTTTTGAAAAAACCTATCGCCCCAAAGAAAGAATAGGCTTCATCATACCAGATATCATGAAAACTCAAACGAAACATCCTGGTACCCAAAGTGATAAGTGTCAAAATAAGAATAGCGATCTTATCATTCTGGATAAACAGAAGAAGCCTCTTGATTCGCAGGGAAAAAGAACCTTCCATATAATGCGCGCTCCTTAAGCTTTTGGGCCAGAGAAACCGGGCATGACTTACAGCAGGATCGTTTGCATAGCGCTTACTAAATCATATTATTATAACACATCGGAAAGACAAAAATAAGCTTAAACAAGATCGGGATTATCGAAGAGCCATTAAGAAACAAAAGAAGATATAACCGGAGAATACATCAAGATGTTAATACTGAACTGTGAGGAATGGATCACACTACCTTTGGTTTCCGACAGTAAATAAAAAAAGGAATAATCATAAAACGACTATCCCTTTCTTTTTAAAACTATTCAACTAAACACGGCTCTGGCTCGTTCATGAGCGCATAACTTACGCGACCGAAGCAAGCGTAAGTTATATGCGCGAATGAATCCCGAGCTTCCCTTTCTTTACTATCAGGAGCGAGGGATCTGCTTCATTACGCTATGGATTACACTACCCCTCGTTTCCAACAGTAAAACGAGAGAAACTCGGGGTTAATTCCCGACAATTAAAACGCGGGGAATTAACGGGGTCGACGGGATTTTCCTTCGACGCACTCGCTTGATTCAATTACAATCACTGTAAGTCGCTCGTTTGCTCAGGATGCATCCTCTTATACAAACAAAAACTCGCTGTTTGTGCCCGAATAATGGGCAAACGACGCGAGTTAAATTATCTCAAAACAAAAAAATATATTTGTTCAGTAGTGAGTGAGCCCCGCTTTTGGCGGGGCGCGTCACACTACCCCTCGTTTCCAACATAAATAAAAAAAGGAATAATCATAAAACGACTATCCCTTTCTTTTTAAAACTATTCAACTAAACACGGCTCTGGCTCGTCAGAGCCTCGCTCAAGAGCCGTTGTTTCTTCCCTAAATGTTGCGAAAAACCATCTCCTTACGGTTGATGGTTTTTCGCTAGAGGAAGAAACAACGGGGTCGACGGGATTTGAACCCGCGATCTTCGCCGTGACAGGGCGACGTGTTAAACCGAGCTACACCACGACCCCAAAAATACAGAAATTAGATCAAAGAATCAAGAGTTAAGATTATGTAAAAGCTTACTAAGGATTTTAATAACTTCGATATTTTGCTCTTCTATAACCCTTAATGCATCTTTATCAGCGCCAATACTTTTAGAATCTTTTAAAATCTGGAGCCAATTGTCAAGTTCGTAACTTGAACTAAGCGCTATTTCAAAATAGCTTCTTTTTTTATTAATCGAGCTAACTGCATTGCCTTCAGCAATATTTGCTCCGACTGAAGTTGCTGAACTGGTACATTGTACCACAATCCTTGAATATTTAAAGTCAATTTTTTCGACCAACTCAATGATCTTAAGAGCATTATCATGGGCTTTTTGCCATGCAATCAACTTTCTATAAGTAGGCTCCCCCATACTCTATATTCTTGACTCTATATTCTTGATTCTGAATTAATGGGCGATAGAGGACTTGAACCCCTGACCCTCTGCGTGTAAAGCAGATGCTCTAACCAGCTGAGCTAATCGCCCTCAATTTCTCTCTCTTACAAGCCGGAAATTGACTCCGAGCCTCCCGCTCAAAACTTCCCGGAGGCGAGGAGTCTATATCTGCCTTTTAGGTATCCGAAGATTATAAAACAAAATCCACCCTAAAGCAAGTTTTCTTATCGCTAAACGCTATACGCTAAGAACCCGCCAGCTTACCTAAAATGCCGAGAGTAAAAGCCATGACAAAAAGCGCCACGGTTTCCGTCATACCCAACACAACTAAATAATTACCGAACCCTTTCCCGGTTTCTCCCATAGAATCACAGGCACAAGCCGCGCATTTTCCTTGCCAATACGCGGAAAACCCGATCGCTAATCCGCAAAAAGCGCCTATACCCCATAAATATTGCCCTTTAGCCGCAAGTTCATACAAACGGTTCATAACGATCATGCCGTAAATGGTCTGAGTTAACGGAGCTCCGACAAAAGCCACCAACATAAAAGAAGCTGTCTTATTCTGGGCATAGTTTTTCTTCCATGCGCCGATCGCGCTCATACCCGCAACTCCTGCCCCTGTTGCCGAACCGCAAGCCGCAAGCGCAAGCACTAAACTTAAACCTAAATCTTTGAACTGCACGAGCAAATTGGCATCCATCTTCTTCTCCTTTTTTCTTATTTTCAAAATACCGTTTTTTCAAGCCTAAAATCGATACTTACTGTTTCAGGGGCTTATATGCCTGGCCGCTCCAGGTCACACTCGCGTGCCCCGAGAATTCCAAAACATTAAGCCTGACCCCGTGCACTAATACCGACATCGGGCCTAAAACAATATTTAATCCATGCCCGATAATAAGGATCAAAACACTTCCCGCGCCAAGAACAAAACTTCCTCCCCCTAAACTAGCAGCCATGATATTACATGTTTCGGCGATAGCAAGGCCTGCCATTCCGACAGCAAAAAGACGCACATACGAAACTACATCGGTAAAATTATTCATCAGGCTTAACGCCAAAGCCCCGAGCCCTGAACCGATACCTTTGAGCATATTCTTCCGCGGATCGGTAAACAAAACCACCAAAGACATCCCGCTCAAAAGGATCCATTGAGCAAAAGACGGAAGAGGCTCTCCTAATATCAGCATTTTCGCGAATAAAAACGCGCTCCATAAAACACCTATCCATCCGAACTCTGCCAAAGCCGACAAAGAAGGCAGTTTCAAAGACGCCCTCCAGGCATGCGCAATGCTTAAATGCAATGCGCCGATAAAAAAACAAAATGCCTGCATGAACTTAACATCATTTAACGCGGGAACAAGCGGCCGTAAACCTATTTTGGCGCACCACACCTGGCCAAAAAACGTCCCGGTCAAAAATCCCCAAAGAATAGCGCAGGAACTTAAGATATAAAAAAGAAAAAACGGTTTTTTATCTTTGATTTTGTTTCCCAGCTTTTTCTGCATCAGCATCGTGAGCGCAAAATAAACCAACCCATAACCGGCATCTCCGATCAAGATCCCGAAGAACATGCCGAAAAAAATGAAAAAAACAGCGCTAGTATCCAATTCACGATACCCCGGGACTATTTCTAAAAGCTTTAAAACAGGATTGAGCAGCGATACCCACCGGGGATTACGCAATAAGGTCGGGACATCTTCATCCTCCGCCGGCTCATTGATCATGAGCCCCCACTTTTCTTTCCGCGCGGCCGCCAGCAACGCGTCTTGCGAATCATGCGGGATATAACCATTTAAGAACACGATCGTTTTTTCCCGGCCCATGCCGCGCAAGGCTTCCTGAAACTCCATTTCCTTTTCCAATTCACCTCTGATATATTGTAATTTTTCCCTCACACAGACAAACTTATGGATATCTTTACGGATATTTTCCATTGCCGCGTTATCCTGCGCCAGGCGCGCTTTCATTGCCGCAAGGCCCATTTTCGGCAGGATGAGCTCTTTAAAAGGAACATCCATCTTTTCACGGGAAACGACCGCGCAATACACCAAGCCTTTTTCAACCGATACTGTCTTGACGAGCGCCTCTTTCGGCAAACGCGGCAACTCAGGAGCAGGTATTTTATAAAGGCTGATATAAATATTCTTTTCAGCAAGAACCTTCAACTCATCGGGGTCAAAATCGCCCCACAATTCCCATTCGCTGATAGAATGTATCATACTCTTGGAATATTCCTGCAGCTGGTCCATTCGCTTGTGTAAATCAATGATATGTTTTGCCGTATACCTCCAATCAAGGGGCTCCTGCGCCAGCTCCATGCAAAGCAGATCCTTACTTTCATATTTAAACAATATCTCGATGGCTTCACTGATAAAAGCGATATCTTCCAGCAAGCTGGCAATATCTTTTCCGCGGGGAGGCTGCGCGTGGCGCACATGCACTATCCCCAAAGAACGAAGCACGCGCAACGCGGAAAGATTATCCTTTTCCTGCACCAGTAATGTGATCTTTTTCATCGGGACTATCATAATTCCAACCTTTATGAACGCTTATTTTGATTATCAAAATTTCAAAAGATAAGATAGTATTAAAGTCTAAAGATTAAAGTTCAAATAACCAAGGAAAATTAAAGGCTTAAGGTTAAATTTTAAAATTACCTACCTGCCGGCAGGCAGGAACCTTAGCCCTTTAACCTTCCTTTGTTATTTATACTTTAGCCTTTAATCTTCATCAAGAGCCTAATAATTCCTGCGTTACTTAACTAATATGCTCCTGCCAATTCCGCTTCTTCGATCTTGCGCTTGGCGATCTTACTGCGGCCGACCGCGTTTGCCATCTGGTCACCGATATAGATCTTGATCAAGCGTATGGCTACTTCGGCCTCGGGGATCTTGACTTTCTCGAAAAGATTCACCCGCTGCGTAGTAACGCGTAATTCCTGCTTTAAAATCCTGACGCCGCTTTGCACTACGGCGAGCTCCTGCTGCAAAGAAACAAGGGCCTTACATGCCTCTACCGCACTATCAACCCATAAAGGGGCCAAGAACAGGTCATAGTCAAAGGCCTCAAAATCGGCGCTGCCGAACACCGGAACATCGACTCCCGCGATATTCCTGGTATCGCTATTCACGCGCGCAAGCTTTACCAGAGAATCGACCTTGACTCCCTGGTCGGCGAGTATCCCCGCCCAGGGCTCAATAGATCTGTGTTTAAGCTCTAACGCGGCGGCCTTTTCCGCCAGACGGCTGTTCTGACGGATGATCTCTATCTGCAATTGCTGCTTTTTAAGCTGCAGCGTCGGCAGATAGCGCGCGTACTGTTTAAGCGCGTCCCGTTGCTTTTTTAATTCTCCCTTAGTTAATTTAACCTTCATGAATACACCTTAGCTTATAGTCCACGGTCAACAGTCCATAGACCATGGACCATCGACTATCGGCTATTTAGGCCAATATTCCTCGATCAATGATCTTTTTATCCCGGTTTCTTCCGGAGTAAAACATTCCCGCAATATCATCCATGCCTTATCCAGGGCTTTTTCTAAAGGGATATTCAGCTTAAGCGACATCATTTCCCGCTCAAATAAAACCCCGTATTTAAGAAGCTTTTTATCCCAGTTACTCATCTGGAATCCCATTGATTGCTTCTCGCGGGTTTCCCGGTAACTGGCAAACAACTGGATCATGGTATCCATAATTACGCGATGATCGCTTCTGGTATTGCCGTTTACCTGCTGTTTCAGGCGGCTCAGCGACCCGAACGGCTCGATAACCCCGTTCTTCAAATAAAACTGCCCTTCAGTGATATATCCGGTATTGTCGGGCACCGGATGCGTCACGTCATCCCCGGGCATGGTGGTCGCGGCAAGAATAGTAATCGAGCCTGCGGTATCAAAATCGACCGCTTTTTCATAGCGCGCAGCCAATTGGCTGTAAAGGTCCCCGGGGTATCCTCTATTGGAAGGGACCTGCTCCATGGTGATCGCGACTTCTTTTAAGGCGTCGCAAAAATTAGTCATATCGGTTAAAAGCACCAAGACCCGCTTTTTGGCAAGCGCGAACTGCTCGGCAACCGCTAAGCTTATATCCGGCACAAGCAGGCACTCGACAGTCGGGTCTGCCGCGGTATGCATAAAAAAGATCGAGCGCGAAAGCGCGCCCGCCGCCTGCAGCGTTTCCTTAAAAGAAAGATACTCGTCATATTTAAGGCCCATTCCCCCTAAAATAATGACATCGATCTCCGCCTGAATGGCGATACGCGCCAGTAATTCATTATACGGCTCCCCCGCGATAGAAAAAATGGGCAGCTTCTGCGATTCCACCAGCGAATTAAAAACATCGATCATCGGAAGTCCGGTACGGATCATTTTATCGGGGATGATCCTTTTGACCGGATTGACCGGAGGCCCGCCGATATCAATAAGGTTTTCCGAAAGATGTACGCCCTGGTCCAAAGGGAGGCCGCTTCCGTTAAAGATCCTGCCGAGCAGGTTCTCCCCGCTTGAGATACGCATGGGATGCCCCAGGAAACGGACCTTATCTCCCGTCGAAATACCCCTACTCCCGGCAAAAACCTGCAGAGAGACTTTTTTGCCGTCAAGCCTGATGACCTGGGCGAGTGAGACTTCCCGGCGGGTAGTAACTTCAGCGATCTCCATATAGCCGATACCTTCTGCTTCCACCGTGATCACGTCGCCGGCGATCTGAATGATATTCGTATATACCTTATGCATGGATTGCTTCCTTCTTGTCTTTGCGCTTACCATCGATTTCAACGGTAATTTCCTGTTCTATTTTCTTGAATTCTTCACTCTGCCACTGGGAAGAATTCCATCCTTTAAAAAGCTGCTTTACTTTTTGGAAGAATTGCAGCGCCGCCTCTTTTCCTTCAAAGGCGAATTCAGCGCCCAAGACCTGATGGATGAAATTAAAAATGTATTTTTGCCTCTCTGCGGGCGTGGCCTCATCAACCGCGTCAAACGCATTCTGCTGCAAATACACGGAATCAAAGAACTCTCCCTTGAGATATTCCAGATAATCAGCTAAAGACGTCCCTTCTTCGCCGATAACTTTCATCATCTGCGAAACATCATTGCTCTTGAGTAAAATATCATGCCCGCGCGCGGCCTGGTCTGCCGCGACAATGCTGGGGTATTTGCTCCAACTGATCAAGGGGTCTATAGCCGGATACTTACGGGCGTTGGAGCGCTCGCGGGAGAGGCCGTGAAAAGCCCCCACGACCTTAAGGGTTGCCTGGGTCACCGGTTCTTCAAAATTGCCCCCGGCAGGGCTCACCGTCCCTCCGATAGTAACAGACCCTGTCTGAGCATTGTATAAACGCACCACGCCTGAGCGTTCATAAAAAGAAGCGATGCGCGATTCAAGATACGCGGGGAAGGCTTCTTCTCCGGGGATCTCCTCCAGCCTCCCGGACATCTCTCTCATTGCCTGGGCCCAACGGGACGTAGAATCAGCCAAAAGCAAAACGTTCAGCCCCATCTGGCGGTAATATTCCGCGATGGTCACCGCGGTATAAACGCTCGATTCCCGCGCGGCTACCGGCATGGAACTGGTATTACAAATTATGACTGTCCGGTCGCTTAACGGTTTACCCGTGCGAGGATCGGTGATCTCAGGGAAGGTCTTGAGCGTCTCAACGACTTCTCCCGCCCGTTCACCGCAGGCGGCGATAATAACAATATCGACTTCCGCGTGGCGGCTGGTGAGCTGCTGCAGGACCGTCTTTCCCGCGCCAAAAGGGCCGGGAATGCAATACGTGCCGCCGCGGGCAACCGGGAACAAAGAATCGATCAAACGCATCTTCGTGACTAAAGGTTCCGTCGGCCTTAATTTTTCCTCGTAGGCCCGGATGGGGATCTTAACCGGCCAGGACTGCTTTAAATAAGCGTCATGGATTTTACCGTCACGGTCTTTTAATTGAGCGATGCTCTGGCTGAAATTATATTTCCCCGCTTTGACGATAGAAACAACTTCCTGCGCGCCGCGCAAATAAAACGGGACCATAATATAATGAGAAAATATCTTTTCCGGGACAACCCCCAGGGCTTCTCCGGGACGAAGGCGCTCTCCCGCTTTACAGGACGGATTAAATTGCCATTCTTTTTCTCCTGACAAGGCTTCCAAATACTCCCCGCGCTTCAAGAAAAACCCCTGCTTCCGGGCAAGTAACGGCAGCGGGTTCTGTAATCCGTCGAATATCTGACCGAGCAGCCCCGGGCCCAGCTCTACGGAAAGCAGTTCATCGCTGAATTCAGCTTCATCCCCGACGAGGAGCCCCGAAGTATCTTCATAGACCTGCATTTCCGCGCGCTCGCCCCTGACGCGGATCACTTCAGCTTTCAATCGCTCCTGCCCATGAAGGATAAAAGCGACTTCGTTCTGAATAATAAACTCATTTGTTTCGACGGTAACCATATTACCGTTTATCTTTACTATTTTACCTTTTCTTTTCATTGTCAACCGGCCTTTGTAAGATTCGTTTTACGCCCGCCCTGCCTCTATAGCCTTGAGCGTTTTATCCAATAAAGCGGCCTTTTCTGCCAGGCGGATATTTTCCCAGCGCAGCAAAATCAGGAGTTTAAACGCGTATACGGCCAAAAAATCAAAATCAAAAAAATGCCCCGCGGCTATTTCTTCTAATTTATTCCAGCGTTCCTGATCAAGCGTTCTCTCCGCTTCCAAAACCGACACATTGCGGCAGGCGGCAAGAGCGATATGGGTAATATACGGCTCCACGTATCCGTCGTCCAAACGCATATATTTGACAGGGTCGGCCTTTTTTCTCACCGCCCTGATCTTGACTAATTCATTCCTCAAGTCCCGGTCAAATTCATACCAGGCATCAAGGGCGCCGTGGATACCGCCGTAGGGATGCTCGCCGGCATGCGGGATTTCCGCAAGTATAAGCCTTTCCCTTTCAGGGATGAACCCAACGCATAATTGCAGGAAGCCCTCATACGAAAAAGGCGGCTTAGCCCCGAATATAAGCATAGGCAAGCTTGCTATAACATACGTGTAATACTCTGCCATGTCCTTAAAAAATGTCCTTCATGACCGATTTCAGCGCCGGCTTTAAATAGGCGCCGATATATTCGGCAAGCGCCTTATCGGTAAAATCAAAATGGGATCTCCCCCCGTCATAACTGATCACAAACCCTCCTAAAACATCTTCCGAAGGCTTACACGTGATCCCCGCTTTAAGCTGGTCCTTAAGCTTCCCGATAAAATATTTTTCTAATGCCGCGCAGTCTTCTTTTTTCAGCGAAACGATCACCTGCGCTTTTTCTTTGCCGCTTGCTTCCTTGATGAGTGACGCCAGGATATTCGCCAGCTCTTCAGGCGAAAGCGCCTGACGGATATTCGAGACGATCAGGGCATCGAGCATAGAAGAGATCTCTTTTTTCAACCCCAGGAGCATGTCCCGCGATGCCTGCTGCAAGAGCGCCAAAGTATTTTTCTGAAGAAGCGCCCCCTCTTCTTTGGCCGCCAAAACGATCCCATGAGCTTCAACAGAAGCTTTTTCAATGATCACCGCGGCTTTTTCAACGGCCTCTTTTTTTATTTCCCGCGCGTTCTCCTCGGCGGCCCGGATACCTTCCTGGTTTATTTTTTCTATTAGATCCTTGATCTGCTCTGCCATATCAATCTCCTGCTCTTAAAAACATTATTCCTGACGATGTATCTCTTTGAGATATGCATCGACGGCTTTTAACGGGTCCGCGGCTTCCAGTATCGGCCGGCCGATAACCAGAAAATCGCTTCCGGCTCCAACCGCCTGCGCCACGGTCGCGGTCCTTTTTTGGTCATCAGCTGATTTTGCATCAGGGCGTATCCCGGGGGTCACGATAATAAATTGCCGCGGGATCTCTTTACGCAATAACGCGGCTTCACGCACCGAGCACACAACGCCTCCTAACCCGCATTCCAGGCTTTGAGATGCCAGCCGCAAGACTTCTCCGGGAGCTGCTTCCTGGCTTGTCAAAACAGTAACTCCCAACAAGATCGGTTTTTTTACTTTAAGTTTTTCTGATTCCTCTTCTGCCGCAGCACATGCTGCCTTAAGCATCGCCGCCCCGCCGCAAGCATGCAGCGTCATCATCTCTACCTGAAGCCTCACCGCCTGGCGGACAGCGCAGGCGACGGTATTCGGGATATCATGGAATTTCAAGTCCAAGAAAACCCCCGCCCCTTTTTTCCGGACATATTCTACGATCGCCGGCCCCGCCTGCGTAAAAAGCTGCAAGCCGACCTTAAAGACCTTAACGCGCGGAGACATTGTATCGATAAAGGCATGCGCCCGGGCGAGCGTATCGACATCTAAAGCGAGAATAATTTCCGGTTTTCGGGCTGCTTGATTCATAATTGCAGTGACCCTCGTAATAATGAAATGTCTAACATGTCATTCACCGCGAGGTATCGCTTGATACCTTCGATTATTTCCATACTGACGCCGGGATTAATAAAATTCGCCGTGCCTACGGCAACAGCAGTCGCCCCGGCGATCAAAAATTCCAAAGCGCTCGCGGTATCCATAATACCGCCCATCCCGATGACCGGGATATTCACCGCGCGCGCGGTCTCCCAGACCATCTTCACCGCGACCGGCCTGACGGCTGGGCCGCTTAATCCGGCTACCCCCGCGGCTATCTTCGGCTTACGCGCCATGACATCGATACTCATGCCGGTCAGCGTATTGATCAAAGAAACCGCGTCAGATCCCGCCGATTCAGCGGCAAGCGCGATATCACTGATACAAGTAACATTGGGGGATAATTTGGTAATCAAAGGTTTTTTGGCCACCTTACGCACGGCCCTGACCAGATCATAGGTCGCCTTGGGGTCCTGAGAGATCAATCGCCGTTGCTTCTCTCCTTGCGGCCTGCGACCTGTATCTTGTTTACCCCGAGTTTGTCGAGGGGCGCCGTGCGACTTTACATTGGGACAAGAAATATTCAACTCAATTGCGTCAACGCCCTTGACCGAATCAACAGCATCTACGATCTTAATAAATTCATCCAAGCCGCCTTCAGAAGCAACGCTCAAAATAACCGGGACCCCGGTATTTTTTAAAAACCCGAGTTTATCGCGCAGAAAAACATCTAATCCGGGATTTTCCAATCCTATGGAATTAAGCAAACCCGAAGGCGTTTCACAGGTACGAGGCATAGGATTACCGCAGCGGGGCAGGAGCGTCACGGTCTTGGTGACAAGGGCCCCCAGCTTCTTCAGATCGACAAAATCCCGGAATTCCTCTCCATAGCCGAACGTGCCGGAACAAACCGTGACCGGATTCTTTAAATGCAATTTTCCTATCCTTACCGCGAGAGACGGATCCATGCGTTACTGATGCCCCCTATTTACCTATGATAAAATTAATGGCGATAAAAAGCAAAAAAATTCCGAATATGCGTTTTAATAAAGGATCCGGCACCTGCTGCACCACGCTTGCTCCCAGGAATCCTCCGATGAAAAAACCGATACAAATAAAACCCGCCATCCCCAATTTCACGTTCCCGGCGTAATAATAACGCAATGCCGCTAAAAGCCCTATGGGCGGAATGAGTATCGCCAAAGTCGTACCCTGCGCCTGGTGCTGCGTTAACCCGAAGAAATAAACCAATGCGGGTATCAAAATGATCCCGCCGCCGATGCCGAACATCCCTCCCAAAACTCCGGCGGTTAATCCTAAGAGGATGTAGAGGAACGAATTCATAAAAACCCCCTTACTTTAAAAAAGCTTAAAGGCTATAGTATAAATTTTAAAGTATAAAGTCTAAATAACAAAGGAAGGTTAAAGATTTAAGGTTAAATTTTAAAATTACCTGCCTCACCGGCAGACAGGAACCTTTGACCTTGAAATTTCCTTTGTTCTTTGAACTTTGAATGAACCATGCCTCAGGCGCTTATGGTTCATTCATCCCGAGCTCTGTCGAGGGTTAACCTTTAGACTTTAATCCATCACCATTTTACAGCGCCTGAATCAAACACCGGGCCGTCTTTACAGACGCGCTTATATCCATCGGTAGTCTTGACCACGCACCCTAAACAAGCGCCGATACCGCAAGCCATATGCTCCTCTAACGACAGCTGCGCGGGGATATTTTTCTCACCTGCAATACGGCTTACTTCTTTTAACATCGGCTGAGGGCCGCAGGCATAGAGAGTCGACGGTCGATGGTCAATGGTCGATAGTACGGTATCAAGCAAATCAGTAACGTATCCTTTATGCCCTAGAGAACCGTCGTCAGTAGAGATCTTCACCTCATGCCCTGATTTCTCGAATTCATTTTTGCAAAGAATTTGTTTTCTTGTTTTACCACCGATCAAAACAATTCCCTTGAAACGTTCGGCCTGCAGCCTGCGGCCGGCGGCTGATAATTGTTCCGCCAGGAAAACAAGCGGGGCCACTCCCATACCTCCCGCCACTAATATCGGGTACCGGGCATTATCTATCGTGAAACCGTTGCCTAAAGGACCAAGGATATCGCAAGAATCTCCGGGCTTTTTTTCTGCTAACGCTGCCGTACCCTTGCCGCGGATCTCATACAGAATGGTCACGGTTGTCGGTGATCGGTGATCGGTGATCGATTTTCGGCCAGCAGGGTCACCGAGTACCGAATGAATTCCGAAGGGCCTGCGTAATAACGGCGAACCGCTCTCGGAAACCTGAACTTCTAAAAATTGACCGGGGACAGCCTTCGCCGCGATCCGGGCAGATAAAAGGGACATTCTATAATAATCCTGCCCCGCCGGCGCGTTACTTATTACCCGGGCTTTTTCCTGGAACATCTTTTTCTTCATGGTCATTTCTGGCATTGGGGGCAGAAATATGTTCCCCTTCCGCCCAGAGCGGTCCTTTTTACTGCTGTTTTACAAACCGGGCAGGGCTTTCCTTCCCGTCCATAAACTTTATGGTATTGAACATAATCCCCCGCCTCACCCGAAAGCTGCACATACTGGTCGATCGAAGACCCCTTATGTTGTATAGCCTCCTTCAGGGTATCGATGATCTCCTTAAATAACAATTCTTTTTCTTTGCCGGTAAGGCTATTAGCCGGCCGCGCGGGATTGATCCCGGCCCTGAATAATGCCTCAGCCGCGTAAAGATTGCCGACACCCGAAAGAAATCCCTGATCCATTAATAAAGGCTTTATCCTGGTTTTCTTGCCGCCGAGCATTACCTTAAATCTATCGCTGTCGATATCGAAAGGCTCCGGCCCCAACCCTTGAATGAATTTCAGGGATTTCCAATCATCAATTAACCGTAACTCGCCGAAGAGGCGGCGGTCATTAAAATCAAGCAGTTTCCCGTTAGACAATTTAAAACTGACGCGGCTTTGCGCAGCGTCCCCGGGATAAACCAGTTGTCCGGTCATCTTTAAATGCACGGCGAGCGATTTGCCGCAAGACAATTCCAGGATCAAAAGCTTCCCCTTACGCAGGATGTTTTTTATAACGCAGTTCTTTATTTCTTTGACAAAAACATCCCTGCTCGGCTCACGGATGACCCGGGGATTATTAATAATGACATCCGCGATCTTCTTCCCCAGGACCGCTTTTTCCAATTCACGCTTTATAGTTTCAACTTCAGGCAGTTCCGGCATGAGCTTACCCCTCAAATTACCTTGACCCAGATCTCCCGGTTACGAGGCCCGTCACTTTCACAAAAATATATCCCCTGCCAGGTCCCGAGCATAAGCCGGTTGTTTTCAACGATGATTGTCAACGAAGCGCCGAATAAAGAAGATTTAATGTGGCTGTCGGAATTGCCTTCTTGATGGGCATACCCGGCATTTTCCGGAATAAGCTTATTAAGCGTTTTAAGAATATCCGCCCGCACTGACGGATCCGCATTCTCATTAATAGTCAAACCCGCCGTTGTGTGCGGACAAAAAACAACACAGAGCCCGTCGCTTACCCTGCCGCGTTCGATGATACCGCCGACCGTCTCCGTAATATCAAGTAATTCAACGCGGTTATTTGTTTTTATCCTTATCTTTTCCACTTTTTTACCTTGAATGAGCCGTGCCTCTGGCGTTTATGGCTCATTCATCCCGAGCTCCGTCGAGGGATATCTCCTATCTGACATGCGACCTGAAACCTGCAGACTGATCCTCCGATCTCCGGACACCCGATAGTCCCGGATTTCCGGTTCCCCGGACCAACCTTGACCATAGACCATCGACCATGGACTACTTGCGTCTTGCGTCGAGTGACTTGCGGCTTACGGCTTTTCTACCCTGAGCTTGCCGAAAGGTGGCTATCCCCTGATATTCCTGGATCGACTTAACATCCAGATCTTTTTTAACCAGGACCTCGATCGCGTTGACAGTCGCCTGCGCCCCGGAAATCGTAGTAGTATAAGCGATATTGTAGGTAATGACACAGGAGCGGATCTTAACTTCATCCTGACGGGGCATCCTGCCCGAAGGGGTATTGATCACCATTTGGATCTTGCCGTCTTTCATCAGGTCAAGCACATTCGGCCTGCCTTCGGCGATCTTCGGCAGGATATTCACCGCGATATCGTTGCGTTTGAGCACTGCCGCTGTCCCGGAAGTCGAATATATATTAAACTTCAGGTCCTGCAGTTTTTTCGCGATAGAAACTATCGAACGCTTATCTTTATCCCTGACGGAAATAAAAACATTTCCGCTGCGGGGGAGCTTTTGCCCCGCGGCGAGCTGGCTCTTAACAAACGCCCTGCCGAAATCAACGTCGATCCCCATGACCTCTCCGGTTGATTTCATTTCCGGGCCCAAAATAACATCTACTCCCGGGAAGCGGTTAAACGGGAAGACGGATTCTTTTACCGCGACATGTTGCGGAACGGGCTCACGGGTAAAGCCTAAATCCTTCAATTTCTGCCCCAGCATGACCTTGGTTGCCAGCTTTGCCAGCGGCACACCAATCACCTTAGAAACAAACGGGACAGTCCGTGAAGCGCGAGGATTGACTTCTAAGACATAAACTTTATCGTCTTTGATAGCGTATTGCACATTCATAAGCCCTAAGACACGCAGCTCCCGGGCCATCTTGCAGGTAGCTTCCCTGACCTTATCCAGCAGCTCTTTGGACAGGGTATATGTCGGAAGAGTCATCGCGGAATCCCCCGAATGGATCCCGGCTTCTTCAATATGCTCCATGATCCCTCCGATAACAAAGTCCTCTGCGTCACCGATCAAATCCACATCGACCTCGATCGCATCTTCCAGGAATTTATCTATTAACACGGGGTGGTCGCCGGAAACACGGGCAGCCTCAACGATAAACTTTTCCAGCATACTTTCTTCATAAACGATCTCCATTGCCCGCCCGCCCAGGACATAGGAAGGCCTGACCAGGACCGGGAATCCGATCTTCCGCGCCACGGAAAGCGCTTCTTCATAATTAAACGCCGTACCGTTCTCCGGCTGTAAAAGATCCAGCTTTTCAAGCATCTGCTTAAATCTTTTTCTGTCTTCTGCTATGTCAATGGCGTCGGCACTGGTCCCGAGGATATTGACCCCTGCCTTACGCAGCGGTAGCGCTAAATTAAGAGGCGTCTGTCCGCCGAACTGAACGATCACCCCCATCGGTTTTTCCGCTTCGAGGATAGTCATAATATCTTCAAAGGTAAGCGGCTCAAAATAAAGGCGGTCTGAAGTATCGTAATCGGTCGATACGGTTTCGGGATTACAATTAACCATGATGCTATCGACACCCTCTTCCCGCAGCGCGTAAGCGGCATGGCAGCAGCAATAATCAAATTCGATCCCCTGGCCGATACGATTCGGCCCGCCGCCTAAGATCACAACCTTCTTTTTGGGGGTATCGTTTAATCCTTTATTATTTTTATATTGATCCTGCACTCAATCCTCCCGACAAAGCAATTTATTATAATTTGGCAACAATATTATTAAGGCAAATTTATGCGCCTGGCGGGAATCGAACCTGCACACCCAGCTCCGGAGGCTGGTGCCCTATCCTTTGGGCCACAGGCGCATTATTTAACTTATATCCGCCTCGTGGTGAGCTTAGTCGAACCACAGGCGCATTAATTTAGTTGACCTTATTTACCCGATAAAAATCCATATTTAAAACAAACTTAACTGCTGATCATGGCTTTCCTGATTCGAATCTTGCTCGCCGAAAATCGAGATAATGCCATACTCTCCGTCATAACCTGCCTTGATATTTACTTTTCCTTCACGCACCCGTAACACCCCTTCGGCAATGCGTTTAGGCAGGCCTCTTTGCAGGTCTTCCCCGGAAGCTCTCAACAATATATCGAATTCCGTCCCGAATTTTGCCACCAGGCTCATATATTCACGCTCGACAGAAACAGCGCCTTTAGCTACCCCTTTTGCCTCCGCGATGATCTCATCGAACGGGATCATGCGCTTAAAGGGAACGCTTGTTTCCGGCACAATCCCTTCCGGCCGGTCCGCGAGCTGCGCGACGCGATTCATTACCCCGACCGTCACCGGCTTGCCGCATTTCGGGCACTTGCCGTTATTCTTTTTAGTCTCTTGCGGCGACAAACGGCTTTCGCACAGGCGATGCCCGTCATAATGATACTTGCCTTCTTCCGGGAAAAATTCTATCGTGTATAAAAACCTTTTATTATCTTTAGTCCTCAAGACATCGCGGATCGTTCTATAATCCAGTTCGCAGTTAAAAACATTTGCCTCACGGCCTATTCTTTGAGGAGAATGTGAATCGCTGTTGGATACCAGGCTGAAGCGGTCTAAAGCGCTCAACCTCCAATTCATCGCCGGGTCACTCGACAATCCCGTCTCCAGCGCGAATATTTTCGGCGTCTGGGCCTCAAAACAATCCTCTATCCGGTCGAATCCCGACATAGAGCCGAATACTGAAAACCAGGGAGTCCAGATATGCCCGGGAATAACCATGCAATTTTCATCGATATCAAAAACAATGCGCGCCAATTCAGCCGCATCCAATCCCAGGATCGGACGGCCGTCGGATGCCAGGTTCCCGCAGCGGGAAAGCACCTCATTGATCTTATCGGTTGTTTTAAACGAAGGGCTCAGCACTATATTATGGACCCGATAAGTCCGGCCGTTCTTGGAATAGATACTGCTTATCTCCGATGATAAAATAAAATAGATACCGTTATATTTAAAAAGCCCGTTTCCCAGGTCTTCAAGCTTATTCTTGAGCTCCTCCAGCCACAAGTGATAGGTAAAATCACCTGTCCCCATCAACGTAATACCCTTAAGCTTGGCCCATTGCGCGATATGCTCAACATCCATATTGCGGCTGGTGGCCCGGCTGTATTTAGAGTGAATATGAAAATCAGCGATAAACTCCATAATCGTTATTATCGTTAGGTTCGTTAGTGCCGTTAGTTTCGTTCAACGGATTAAACGAATTTAACGGCACTAACGATATTAACGAAACTAACCTAATATCTCTTTTAATACACTATTTACATTTCCCCAATGTGTCCCCTGCCAATATACCCGCGAGCATTTTTCACAGATAAAAAACTTCTCTTGGGTTTGAAAAACATATTCAGGGACAAGGGCTTTTACCTCTGCTTTAACTTTAGGCTTTAAGGCCGTATTGCAGAGCGTACACCTGGTAAACATCATACCAGAAACCGGCTCAATACTCAATGTTTTTAACAGCTCCGCGAGCTGTTCTTTAACCCGCTCATTTTTGATAACTACGGTCCTTAACCCTCTTGATGGCGCACGTTGACGGGTCCGCGTGACAATGATCCTGCCGTCTTGTAACGCCCGGAGCATTAAAGAAGCTCTCTTATCGCCCAAAAAACATTGCGTATCGTAACCTAAGATTCTTAACCACGTTACAAGCCTGCCTAATTCTTTGGTCAGAATGAATTTCATCTGCGCGAGCCCTTAAAGGAAACAAATCAAGAGATAGTAGGGATATTACCCGGCGCTCTGATACGCTACTTTGCCGTTACAAATCGTATAGGTAACTACCCCTGACAGGTTCTTTCCCAGAAACGCGGAGTTTTTAGACAGGGAAGCGATATTTTCTTTTTGCACGCTCCACTTTTGATCCGGAGAAACAACAATGATATCGGCATCGCTGCCGATCGACAATGTCCCTTTATTAACGCCTAAGATCCGCGCCGGGTTCAACGACAACGCGGCCGCCAGGGCATCCCAGCAAATAATCCCGGGAACGATCAATTCAGTGATACTCACCGCTAATTCGGTTTCCAGGCCGATGACGCCGAATTCCGCGCGGTCGAATTCAATCGCTTTTTCATGCTCGGTATGCGGGGCATGGTCGGAAGCGATCGCGTCTATCGTTCCATCTTTTAATCCTTTTTTAACCGCCGCGACATCCTCTTTCGTGCGAAGCGGCGGATTCATCTTTAAATTCGTATCGTAGCCCAGCAAAGACTCTTCGCTCAGCGAGAAATAATGAGGCGCTGTTTCGGCAGTGACCCTGATGCCTCTTTTTTTAGCGCGGGCGATGATCTCAACCGATTCTTTGCAGCTGACGTGAGCGATATGCACCGCGGCATCAGCCTTCTCCGCCAGTTGAATATCCCGCTCGATGCGCGCGTATTCCGATTCCCGGGAAATACCGCGTAACCCCAGCCGTGTTGAAATACTGCCAAGATTCACTACCCCTCCTGCGCTCTGCGACTTATCCTCGCAATGGCAGATAACCGCGACATTATTTTCCCGGGCATTTTTCAGCGCTTCCACCATGAGCGCTTCGGAATCAACTGAAGCGCCGTCATCGGAAACCGCGACAATTCCCTGCTTCTTGAGCGCGGACATATCGGTCAATTCCATGCCCAGCCGGCCTTTAGTAATGGCGCCGCAGATAAAAACATTTGTATGCGCGGTTTTTTCAATGATCCCTTGCAAAAAAGCGATCCGTTCAACGCTGTCCATAGCGGGATTAGTATTGGGCATCGCCAAAACGCTCGTTACTCCGCCCTTAAGCGCAGCACGAGTGCCGGAAGCGATGTTTTCTTTATCTTCGCGCCCGGGTTCCCGTAAATGCACATGCATATCGACCAATCCCGGCATAACGATCATTCCGGAAGCGTCAAGTGAAGTATCGGCCTTTACTTTTATGCCGGAAGCGACCCTGGATATCCGGGAGCCCTCCACCAAAACATCGCGCACTTCATCTATTTTATTTGCCGGATCGACCACACGGCCGTTTTTGATCAGTAAACTCATTTTTCCTGCCCCTCGCCCTGCGCTACCAGGAAAAGCACCGCCATTCGCACCGCGATACCATTGGTCACCTGCTCCAGGATGACCGAATTCGCCCCGTCGGCGACTTCGCTGGAGATCTCTATCCCCCGGTTTAAAGGCCCCGGATGCATCACAATAATGTTTTTTTTCGCTTTTTGCAGCCGTTCTTTGGTGATCCCGAAATTCTTAAAATATTCCACCTGCTTCGGGAAGGCGTTTTGCCCGTCGCGTTCAAATTGCATCCGCAGGACATTCACGGCATCGGCGTCATGGAGGGCTTCGTCTATATCATAGGAAACCCTGACCCCCATTTCTTCGATCGCCGGCGGGATCAATATTTCAGGGGCGCATACCGTCACCTCAGCCCCCAGCTTTATCAAACCCCAGATATTCGAACGCGCCACCCGCGAATGCGCGATATCCCCGACGATACTGACCTTAAGCCCGTCTATCTTCCCCAGTTTTTCCTTTAAGGTGAACATGTCCAGGAGCGCCTGCGTCGGATGCTCGTGCCAGCCGTCCCCGGCATTGACGACGCTGATATTCAAATGCCTTGCCAGCATCATGGCCGCGCCCGAATAATTATGGCGGATCACAATGATATCGGCATTGAGCGCCTGGATATTGGTGCCGGTATCAATAAGTGTTTCGCCTTTTTTAACGCTGGAGGTCTCTGTTTCAATATTGATAACGTCGGCGGATAAACGCTTTGCCGCTACTTCAAAAGAAACCCGCGTGCGCGTTGAAGGCTCATAAAAAAGATTCACCACCGTCTTGCCGCGCAGCGCCGGGACTTTTTTGATCTGGCGGGAGGAGACCTCCTTAAACGAATCGGCAGTCGATAAAATAAGCTCTATCTCTTCCCTGCTTAGATCATCCAGCCCCAAGAGATCTTTGCGCGTCCAGACCATGGATCACTCTTTCTTTACCAGTACCGCTTCGTCCGCATCATCGACTTCCGTCAAATGAACTTCGACCGCCTCATGCTGCGATGTAGGGATGTTCTTTCCCACGAAATCAGGCCGTATCGGTAATTCCCGGTGCCCCCGGTCTATCAACACCGCCAGCTGTATCGAACGCGGGCGGCCTAAGTCTATTAACGCGTCCAATGCCGCGCGAATAGTCCTGCCTGTGTAGAGGACGTCATCCACCAATACCACGCTTTTATGGGCGATATCAAAATCTATCTCCGTCTTATGCACCACCGGTTGAGAAGTAGTAAGGGAGAGGTCGTCGCGGTAAAGCGTTATATCCAGGATCCCCACCGGGACCTCTTTTTTCTCGATCGTTTGGATGGCGGCTTTAAGCCGCTCAGCCAAATAAACCCCGCGCTTACGGATCCCGACGAGACAGAGGCCATCGGTCCCTTTATTCTTTTCCAGGATCTCATGGGCGATACGCATAATACTGCGGCGGATCGCTTCTTTATCCAGTAATTTCGATTTATCGGGCATGATCGTTATTTTCGTTTAGTTCGTTAATGTCGTTAGTTTCGTTATCCCTCGCGCACACGCTTGCACGCTTCGGGATATTTCGGCCATACAACTTACGTTCGCTTACGCTCCGTGCTGCTCCGCTTCCCTCGCGTTAACGCTTGAAAATTTCTGCGAAATTTTCTGCGCACGCTTCGGGATTAATTCGCAGACGGCCTTCGGCCTACACTTTACGTTCGCTTACGCTCCGTAAAGTGTCTGCTCATTAAAAAAAAACCCAACGGCTTATTATGCGGTTGGGATATGATTTTTTAAGGTCGTGAAGCATTTTTCTCTACCTTGCCGGCTTCTCATGAGCCAGCTTAAAGGCCTCTTTGTATTTAAATAAATATACCACCTCCGGGGGCGTTTGTCAAGGTAAATGACAAGGATGAGGATGACGGAAAAGTTTAAAGGATAAAGCTTAAAGAACAAAGGAAAATCAAAGATTAAAGGTTAAATTTTAAAATTACCTGCCGGCAGATAGGAAGTTTAAGAATTAAACCTTAGACCTTTAACCTTCCCTTGTTATTTAAACTTTAGCCTTTATCATTACCCCTGTTGCTAAATAATAAAAAGAAGGGGTGCTCAAGAGACGTCCTATGGGGGCTGATAAACCAAAGGGCGGGAACACCCCTCCTGAACTGCTTATTATTCTATTATCAACGGCTCCTTAGCCGTAAAAGCGATCCTCGCAAGAGCAACCTGCAGGTCGCCCGCCGGCTTATCCGATTCCAACAAAGCCAGGAATTCCCTGAAAGCCGCTTCTGTAGGCTTAAGCTGATCCTCTTCTAACCGCAAGATATCCGCGATACAGGAAAGTACTTTATCTACCTGCGGATTAATATCGCCTTTAACGCAGCAAGCCTGCAAATATTCCTTGATCCTGTCGCTGGCAGGAATGATCCCCGCCTGGATCATGCCCTGTATCTGCTGCCATTCTTCATCGAGATCAATATTTTCCAGGCGGTTCAAAGGCGGCATAACGCTCATTCCGGGAGTATTCATCGGCTGCGTGACAATAGGGAGTGAGCGCATATCAATACCTCCCTTTTTAATCGGGCTTGAAGATCGCGGCTGTGCCGCACTTTCAGAAGCCGCTACGGCAGTATCGAGTTGCGCCGCTATCGGGCCGAAAGACCCGTCATTTGCATTGACGATAATAGATGGCGGCTCATTATCCGGCTTTACGTTTATTCTTCCGATGAGCATATACGGTGCTGACAACTTTAAATTAGAGAAATCCCCCCATTGATTACTTAAAAATTCAAAAACATTCGGGAATATTTGATCATTTTCTAACGCCCCGCTGTCCCGTAATTGGGATGTCAATTGATTGCAAGCTTTTGCTGTCATTGAACCAACCATGGAATAAAAAATATTCCATTTAGCGGCTACTTGAACTTTATCCTCGGCCTCATCCACTTCACGCGGATTATCAACATATATGCCTATATCAATATCGCTGAATTCCGAATCATTGCTCCCTTTAATAGCTTTATCTTTAAGCCTGCCTCCGGTCATATAGATCCTTATTTCTCCGGGGCGTTGAACACCTATGCTTATAAGATACTTCTGCGCTTCTTGCGCGATCAACTGCCCGGCCCTCAATAAATGATCGCCGCTAAAAACTGTAACAAAGCTGCGGGAGGAGTTCCTGACTACCGGATCGGAGGAATCCATCTGCTTCCGGGTGAACTCGAGCATATCCTGTATCCTGGTCTTCACCGCCGCCTCTTCCTCGGGAGTTACCCCTTCAAGAAATTCAGCATCTCCCGTATTTGCCATCGGGCTGCTGCTATGAACGCTATCGGTACGGAACATGGTAAACATAGTCCGCTTCGAGGCGTCGACATCCCAATCATCGACAATAAGCTGTATGACTTTAAGCCCGGGGACAAAGAATTTCCGGCTATCCACTGTATTAGCGATCAGGGCGATCCCGACATGCGACAAATGCCCCTCTATGCCGGACAAAAGGCGCTTATAATCGGTGTCGCCTATTTCATGAGCTCCGTCAAACTTGACCTGAGCATCATAGACCGTATTAGGAGAATTAAAATAGACGAAATCATATTCACCGGAGAGCATGTCGAATTCCCTGCCGCGCTCGACTTTATGCACGAAAACTTCCGAATTCCTGCTCCCGGGAAAAAGCAGGTCAAGGTTAAACACCGTATTATCCACCGCTTCTTGAAGTATATCGATAGTGTCCAGATGGATCTTTAAATTATTGGATCTTGCCCAGGCATACGCCGTTAATACATCGACCCCGGTCCCTGAACCGATAACTAACACCCGGATATCGTCTCTGCCCGCAGCCCGTAAGTGCCGGGCGACAGCAGCCATCGCCCGGGGGCTTTGGATGAACCTGGAAGAATGTAAAGAAAGCCCGTAATCATTGACCGGAGAATATACCGCTTTATCGCGCGCGATCACGCCTTTACCGGTCAGGGTCATTAAAAGGCGGTAGGCCTCAAGGTCATTTACTCCTCCGACGACCTGATAGCCGTTTTCATCTATTATTTTTTCCAAAGCAAGGATCTCCTGCTTTACCTGCCCCACCGGCCGGCGAAGGATCCTGCTCACATAGCCTGAGGCGATCGGCGAGCCGGCGGAACGGGTAGAAAAACGCTTTGCCCTCCTGAGCCATTCGGAAGGCTTCTTTTGATCATTCCCGTCGAGAACTTCCACAATTGCGGAATCTTTTGAATGCACCAGCAGGATATCACCCTGGCTGCCAAGCGCCTGCAGAAAGAGGTCCCCTTGCGCTGCTTTTTGCAATTGCTCTACGCCCAAATGTATCCCCGGAACACCATTTTCCGAGATAAGGAGCGATCTTTTTCCTTGCGGATCCCAAGCTTTGAGCTTATCCACTGCCCAGGCAAAATCATCCATGGAATTGGTGTCGACGACATACCCCAGATTGCCCTGGGGAGCGGCTACCACAAAACCATAAGTAGCGACGGGGTGGCTTTTATGATTACGAAACACGATGGTGATGCCCAATCCTTTATCAACAAACTCTATCTCATCAAAAGCGTTTTTCTCGAAAGCGTCTTCAACCGGCTCATTCGCCAATAAATCCCGCGCCCCTTGCCGGGACAAACTTTGAGCCTCCTCAAGAGGAACGCTCTCCCAGGCCTCTGCGCCAAGCAGGTAAGCCGCGATGACCTCGCTTAATTCATCTCTTACTTCCCTGGTCATAATCAAGTCGAACGCATTGATCTCTTTATTGGCATTTCGCACGATAAAACCGATATCATTACCTCTCCCGTTCTTTATCGCTTCCTTTTTTGCTTCAGCATATTTCTCAATGATGAACTGCACAAAGCCGGCATTATGGTCGGCGTGATTATGCGTCAGTATCCAGCGCGCGGGAAGTAAATTCCTTTTTTTGAGATTCGCGTACGCTTCAAGAGAAGGATCAACAAAAATACTTTCTTTCCCGACATTAATAAGGAAATTGGTCACGTCTTCTTCCGACAAGGCGTCATGAACGCCCATGAACGTGACCGAAACTTTATCCGCGGGCCGCAGCTGATACTCCTGGAGCTGCTCCCGGGTAAAATCGCCTGTTTTATGGATATGTTCATCGGTTGAAGTATCGCGCTTACGGGAGGCGACAGCGCGGGCTTCCGCTATATCCCCGAGCCGCTCTACAAACTTATAATTTTCACCGTCCTTAACGACCTCAACCGCCACATCTATGCCGTCTTTACCTAAGACCGTGAATTCACTCCTGTTTTCTAAATTAATAATATTATACGGATTGTCTTTCTCCAGCGCCACCGCGCTCATGAGCGAAGAAACAAAACCGTTACTTTTCTTAATAGCGACATCCAGGATCATCTGTACCGCTAAAGCTTCCCGCGCGTTATTGACGATAATATAGGTCGGCCTGACAGCCAAATCGCTCACCAGCCGGAACCCTTGAGCCCTTAACGACGCTTCTTCTTGTGGCATAGGCGCGATCTTCATAGCCTCATAAAACAGGTTACCAAAAACAACAAACTGCAGGTCAGCGCCGTCATAGCCCTCTCCAAATTGAGGAATAATGATCTGGGGGGTTTCTTGTATTTTGTTGGTAAAAGAGGTTAGGCCGTTTGCGACCAGAAGTTTTGAAACCGTAAGGCTCTGGCGCGACTCCCCCTCCGCCTTATTTTGCAGCGGCGAAGCGGAAGTTCCCGCTGATAGAGCAGAGCCGGCGGCAAAGGATGGCTGTTGCAATAAAGCTTCTTGATAATCTTTCAAACTTTGGATATCATCCTTAAGCATTTCTCTATCAGATGTATCTAACGAATCGCCAAACTCGCGGGATATCCTTGCCAACGCTTTCTCAAGCTTATCAATGACACGTTTAACCTGTTCGGCTTTTAAAAGTTCTCCTTGATACATTGCTTTTGGCGGCCAGCTGTTTTGGTCATATACAAACAAAGGCTCAAGATATTCATTTTTTAATTCGCGTAACCTGCTGATCGCGACAATTGCTTTTTCTTTCTGCACAACATCTCGTTCAACGCTTTGTACCGTTTCAAGCCTCGGGGCGCTTCCGTAAATCGAAGACTTATCTCCCATGCTCAATAAACCAGGATTAAACGCCCATTCGTTATTCAATCCGGACGGATTATCCTTACCAAATTCGCTAAAAGAAACAAACCCATCAAATGAAACGCTTAAACTGCCTCTTCCTGCGGGTAAAATCACTAACCCAACCTCGGATGAACTTTCAATTTCAGGCTCAAACTGGTCCGCAGCTGCGTCAATAATAAACCACTGAGCCCCCACTCTGAATAATCCATACGCATGATAACCCGGCTCTCCCTTATTTTTTCCCGTATTAAGCAAAACCGCGTTTTCTTTACCAAGGGCTTCCTGCAGCCACTGAATAACATCCCCGTTCCTGATCCAGCAGTCATAGCGCACCGCGCTGCCGACATCCCCATCTCTCGAATAAGCCTCTAATTTATCTTTTGTTTCTAATTTTTCTTTTACTGCCTTAAGCGCAGCCAATATCTTATCCAACGATAATTGATCAATCCCTTTTAAAAGATCTCCCCAGCGCGCCATAAAATTATCCGGGGTAACCTTAACTCCCCGCAAAAAGTTCCCAAATGTTTGCCAATCAAGGGACGCCTCAGCAGCCTCAAAAGAAGCATTAACCGGCGAACCGGCAGAAACCTGGTTATCAACAGGGGAAGAAGCATTCTTTACGGCAAGATTGGAATAAACCGTATCAAACAAACCGCCGGCATTAACAACGCTATCGACATATCCCGCGGGCGCCTTATCTGCCGGCTCGAACATGGCATCAATTGCCGAAGCAAGTTCGCGTATGCTTTTTTTCAGTATTTCTCTTTCCTGAGATTGTATGGCATAAAAACCCTCCAATGCCTCAGCGATCGCCGCAGGGTCATCTTCGGCTTTCCCTGAGTCTTCAAGATAACCCTGGACATATTCTTCTTTTGTATGAGAGGCGTCGTAATCAAAAAATGAATACCCGATATCTTTTTCGGACAGCATTGTATCTCCCGCGTTATAGGTCTGCAGGAAATGATGGTCCGTAGTTACCGAATCACACACTTTATGGATTATTGCCAGCCCCGCGGCATACCGCGAAACAAAATCATCCAGGATTATTTGGGCGGCGGTTTTTGAAGCACCTAGTGGCTGCCGCTGCTTTTCCAATACGGAGCATTTTTCCATAAAAAAGTCCTTAAAGCGCCAAAGCTCGGCGATCCGCCAGGGAGCGGCAGAGGCATAAACAAACAACCTCATGCGCCAGATATACGCATTCCAATCTCCCGAATAATCACCCGTACGAAAGGAGAGCTCCGGGAAATCCGAAAGCGGGACCAAAAACACGCCTGACGGCCCCTGCCCTTGGGTTACTTCCCAATACCCGCCCTTCTGCTGCGCCTGCCGTAAACGCAGATCGCTGCTTAAATCTTCGTCGTTATTGCCGCTCTTATCTATCGAATCAATGATTATCTGCAGGGGGGAAATATTTAACGCGGGGGAGAAAAATATATCATCGGCAACGACTTGCGCTTGGCCTTGTTCCCGAGCCGTCAGCCGCACTTTTTCTAAACCTTCCTGAAAGAGCCGGGCCTTCTCTGCCTGACGGATAACCTCCTCATTCATCACGCTTCCCTCGATCACATTATCGGCGTTTCTCTCGCGTAGCTCAAAGCGCACGCGCCCTTGCGTATTAGCGCCGCCGCCTTTAACGCTCACGAATGGTTCACCGTCGCCTTCTTCATAGGGCGTGCTTTCTACGCGCTGCTGGAGGCCTCCCATCTTACTATATACCTGCAATGAAAAACAGAGCCCATCGGCATACCCAAGGCCGGGAGGTATTTGATGGAGCCGTTTAAGCGCTTCAAAAAGCTTAGCGTTGCCTTGAATAATAACACTGCCGTCAGGCCCCTTAAAATCAGAGATAGGAATGACCACGCCTTTTCGCACGGCGTCCCTGATCGCGGCGGTATTGTAATAATTCTCAACTTTCCCCAGGGTATAGATATTCTCGGGGATCACCTCATGCCCGGCAATGATCAATTCTCTATAGGCCTGAGCGGAAACAACAGGGTCTTCGTTAGCGATCCGCGCGATAATTTCATTAAGTTTATCGACCGTTTTACTGCCCAAAGGAGAAGACGCCTTTTCGGGTACCGACAGCGGTGAAGAACCCTTCTTTATTTTTGCCCCCGGCTTTGCCAAAGGCTTAACCGCGGCCTTTACCGGTTTTTTAACGGGCGCCTTGACGGAAGCCTTAACTGCTTTCGCGGCCGCGGGGCGCTTTGCCGCAACGGGAGCAACTTTCGCGGGAGATTGTTTTGCCGGCGGCTTAACGGCATTATTTGCCGCCGCGGGGGGTTTCTGCTGAACAGAGGCCCCCCGCGCGTTCTTTAAACTCGCTTCAACTACGGTGCCGATAACAACATAATCACTGGTTTCCTTCGGGATCTTCTTGTTCCAGATGGTCCCAAAACCAGCGTTATAAACAGCCAAGCTCAGCTGTAAACGGGAAAGATGCGGGAATTTTTTAATGAGGACATTAACATACCTTTGCACCCTGAAGCAGTAAATGGCCGCGCCTAATTCATAATGTGCTTTCGCGGGAAGTTTATCCATCATCGCCCCGAAGGGATCTTGCTGTTGAGGGTTATTTTTCAGTTTTTTATATATATCGGCGTATTTTTGTAACGGCTTTAAAAGCTTATACGCTGACTTTTCCTCACTCGTCATTTTATTTTCTTTTTTCTCTTTATCATTCTTTTCTTTTTGTTCCAATTCATCTACGAACCTCATTAAGTCCCTGAAAGCTATTTCCCTGATCTGCATCAACCCCTTTGCCCCCTTGCCTGAGGTAGCGGTGAGGGACTGCGTTGAGTTTTCAATACCGGCAATGATCTCCAGATGCACAGGCTGTACCTCTTGGTTGATCGCATTGCCTGACTTGCCTTTTTCTACCATATTCCTGAAAACTGCCCGGGCTTCATTCGGCAGCTTGCGGTTATTTACCATGCCGATAACCGTTTGGGCCCTCTGCCGGGTGGCTATGTCCATTACGCTAAAGCTATTCGCGGGCAAAGCGGCAGCGCCTGACTGCGGCACGGGCCTTCTCAGTATTTGATTATTTTTACCTGCCTGTTCGGCGATCGGCGCGGGAGAAAAAAGCACAGCGAGAAATAACCCGATCGCGGTAAGCTTTTTAAACTGATCGCCTATGTTTTCTAAAAATGTTTTTTGGCGTTTGTCAGGCGAACGGGAAATCGCGGAAGAACTCGCATTTGCTCCCTGAGGCGACGTATCGGGCTGTTCTATAAATACAGGAACATCGCTTTTTAATTCAATTCGGGCCGATGGATCTTCCAATGTCCCGCCTTCCGCGAAAAATGATATGCCTTTATCATTGAAGCGGGCCAGAGGAGAACTGCCGGCGCGCGAATGCCCGACGATCGAAGACACCACAGGTGACGACGCTCCCGGGGCAGGCACCTGAAAATCGGTCAAATTCATCCCTCCGGAAAAGTAACTTCTGATCGATCGCCCCATAGGCGTAGCAACGGGGATCTTAAGATTATATTCTCCGTCTTTAAACGACCGCCGGTATTCATTAAAATAGGTGCTCTTTGACCAGGGGACCCGAGAAGACAACCCGTTTAAATTCTTTTTGTCGATCATCCAGGAATAAAGGCCGCCCTTGCCGTAAAAACGCGCTTTAAACCATTGCGCCATGATCAATGAATAATATACCTGCCGCAAAGGCGCGTATCGTTTGGCTGTATTAACCTCTTTAGTGATTTTAGGAAGGATCTTTTCTCTGATAAGCGCTGAAGCGTATTCGTTTAAGGATTTAAGCCGTTCATCCTCAAAATTGTAAACGCTGGAGCCTTTGAGGTAATCCTGCTCCAGCATTACCTTAAGCGTTGCTTTATAGATATAGGCGTTATCGTCGGCCTCGCGGATAATGATCTCATGAGGGACGATCCACGGCCTGGTTAAGGTGGGAATGTTTATATTGTCCGCGCCTAAAAGTTCTTCCGCCTTTTTATATAATTTATCCCAGTATTCTTTTCCTTCGGGTGTTTCAGGCGAAGTATACTGCGCGGTATCCTTTTTAAGCTGCAGGTCCGCTTCCAGCAGTACCTTGCCGAGGTCGGTCCTCGCCAAAAAGGGGTCGATTATATTATCTTCGGCGTCCGGGCGTAAATTGACCCAGAATGAATCATTAGGCAGGCTGATACCGATAAAGAAATAATTCAAAAGTGTTTTAGTCGTGTCTTCAAGGGAAGGCTTGTTTAAATTCCCGGCGTCGCCTTTATCCAGCAAAAGGTTAAAATTGTTATTCAGATTATCATACGAGAGGTAGCGTAAATGTAAGGGCCGGAATTTATCCTGAATAATTGAATTACGCAGCTGCGCGAAATGGCCGGAAATATCCAACTGTCCGGAAACTTGCGCTAAACCGGTCTGCTCAAAGAAGAAACAAAAACAAAGCAAAAGCGAAATAAATTTAAATAATTTATTTTTCACTTTATTGGGCTCGCCTTCCCTGACTGACTGCCGTGCAGGCAGCGTGGCATAGTAAAAGCTTATAAAATTTTTATACCTCGATGTTTATTGTTGGTTTATCAGCCTTAAGAAAAGTATGCAATAATAAGGAAGGGAATTACCAGTTTTTTCGACGAGAAATTGAAAGCGCTTTCAGGAATTTTACAAGAAAAACGCAGAATCGTGAGGTCACAGGTCGCAAGTAGTCAATAATTCCAAGATATGGTGTGAACGGGTCCTGACTTGGCTGCTTTCCTCGCAGGGACGCTCGTTTTGCCCCTGCGAGGCAAAACTTCGCTCAGGTCGGCTGCGTCGCTCTGCCCGACTTCGTTGTAGAGGGGCATCCATGCCCGCTCCTTGCCTTTATGCCCTGCTCGGGAATCAGCCAAGTCACCCGTTCACTAATAAAAACACTGAGGGCACTGGAGACTGGGACACCCGGTAAACAGGGAATCCGGGTAAAAAAGCGACTTGAGCAAACAATCCAACAGGGGCATTTTGGGTAAGTTCAAGATAAACAAATAGTAAAGGGAGATCCGAGGATCAGTGAATCGGGAATACTGTGACTGGGACGATCAAATAATAACTACGAACTCGCCGCGGGGCCTTTGCAGGGTAAACTGTTCTAAAAGCGTGCTTGCCGGGCCGCGTTTTACCTCTTCGAACTTCTTTGTAAGTTCGCGCGCCAGGACTACCTCTTTTTCGCCGAAGATGTCCCGGATATCCGCAAGAGTCTTTAAAATACGGTGGCAGGATTCATAAAAAATGATCGTGCACTCCAAAGCAGAAAGCTCTTTGAGCCGGTTATGGCGGGAAACCGATTTATTGGGAAGAAAACCTTCAAAAAAGAACCTATGGCTGGGCTTGCCGGAAAGTACCAGCGCGTTAACAAAAGCCGTAGGACCGGGGATACAGGTAATTTCTATATTATTCTCTAATGCCGCGTTAATGAGGTTATAACCGGGATCGAGGATACCGGGAGTCCCGGCATCGCAGACCAGCGCGATATTTTTCCCGTCTCTGAGCAAACCAAGAAGATACTCGCCCTTAATGATCCGGTTATGCTGGTAATAGCTGGTGGTCGGGACATGGATATCATAATGATTAAGTAAAATTTTAGTGTGGCGGGTATCTTCGCAGGCGATCAGGTCGGCTGATTTTAAAACTTCCAGCGCGCGTAAAGTTATATCCTTGAGATTGCCTATGGGGGTAGAGACGATATAAAGCATCGTTGTATTCGTTATTATCGTTAGTTTCGTTATTGTCGTTTAATTCGTTAAACGAAATTAACGATCTTATTCTACGGTGACTGACTTTGCCAGGTTACGCGGCTGGTCAACGTCACAACCACGCTTCACCGCGATATGGTAGGCGATCAACTGCAACGGAAGCACCACCAGCAAGGGAGAAAACAATTCATTGCATTTGGGGATATAAACAACTTCCCTGGTCTGCAGCTTTATCTTGGTATCATTGCTGCTGGCAATAGCGATGATCTTTCCCTTGCGGGCGCGGATCTCCTGAAGGTTAGAGATCATCTTTTCATAGACATGAGAATCGATGGTAATACAGACAACCGCGCGGTACTCATCAATGAGCGCGATAGGGCCGTGCTTCATTTCACCCGCGGCATAGCCTTCCGCGGGAATATAAGAAATCTCTTTCAACTTCAGCGCCCCTTCAAGCGCCGACGGAAAATTCACGTTCCTGCCTAAGAACAAAAACGAGCCGAAATGTGAATGCCGGCGGGCTAAAGCGGCAATAGCATTTTGGTTCTTCAAGATCTCTTCCTGCTGCCTGGGGATACGCCGCAATTCATCGATATATTTATTGCTCTTCTCCGCCGGCAGGATATTCCTGAGCTGCGCCAGATAGATCGCGAACAGGTACAAAGCGGTCAATTGTGCGGTATACGCCTTGGTCGAAGCGACCCCGATCTCCGGCCCGGCATGGGTATACATTACGCCGTCGGATTCCCGGGTCAAGGTCGAGCCCAGGACATTGCATACGCATAAAACAGACGCGCCTAATTTTTTAGCCTGCCTGATGCCGGCCAGGGTATCGGCTGTTTCTCCCGACTGGCTGATAGCGACGACCAGCGTGTCCTCATCGATCAAAAGGTCGCGGTAGCGGAATTCGCTGGAAACATCGACGATCGTCGGGATCGCGCAGACGGATTCTAAAACATACTTTCCCACGAACCCCGCGTGGTACGCCGTCCCGCAGGCGACAATAGCGATATTCTTGATTTTTTTAAAGCGTTCCGCAGGGATCTTTAATTCTTCAAAATATACGCGGTTAGTATCCTTCTGGATGCGGGAATTGATCAAATTCTCGACGACGCGAGGCTGTTCATTAAGCTCCTTAAGCATAAAATGCTTATATCCCTGCTTCTCCGCCTGGGTTATATCCCAGTTGATCTTAACCGGTTTTTTAACGACCTCTTTACCGTTCAAGTCGGAGATCTTATACGCGTCTTTCGTCAGGACGGCCACTTCGTTTTCTTCCAGAAAAATGATCTCATTGGTAGAATCCAGGATCGCGGGGACATCAGATGCAAAGAAATTCTCATTTTTACCCACGCCCAGGATCAACGGGCTTCCCAACCTGATGGCAACGAGCTTATCCGGCTCTTTGTTGCAAATGGCGACGATGGCAAAAGCCCCCTCCAGCCGGGCAACGGCTTTCTTGAGCGCCTCCTCCAAGCTGCAATTCTTTAGATATTTCTCTATTAAATGGACGATGACTTCCGTATCGGTCTGGCTTTTAAAGGAATGTCCTTCTTTGATCAATTCGGCTTTGAGCTTCGCGTAATTTTCGATGATGCCGTTATGCACCACGGCTATCTCATTGCCGCAATCATTATGCGGATGCGCGTTGACCTGATTGGGCGCGCCGTGGGTCGCCCATCGCGTATGCGCGATACCAACGCTTCCGGAAAGCGATTTTTTATGGAGCAGCTTTTCCAGGGCGCTGATCTTACCGGGCGACTTGCGGATAGAAATGGCTTTCTTGCCGGACAAAAGCACAGCGATCCCGCTTGAGTCATACCCCCGGTACTCAAGCCGCTTTAAGCCGCTGATAAGCAGGGGTTGCGCCTGCCTTTCTCCAACATATCCGACTATTCCGCACATTGAGCACCTCTTGTGATTTTTTGATTGGACATTCCGCTATTCCTTCGTAGCCCTACATTGGTAAGATCCCTCGCTTCTTACAGTAAAATGAGGGAAGCTCGGGATTAAATTTTCCCGCTTTCGCGGTCAAATTTAGCGTCCCCAACCGGATTTGAACCGGTGTCGAGAGCTTGAAAAGCTCTTGTCCTAGGCCAGGCTAGACGATGGGGACATATCTATGTAAGTTTTAAAGATAAGATTTTAGTGCTGAGAAACTCATAAACGGCAGAATTACAAACCGATTTTATAGTATACACTATAGCCGAAAAAAAGTCAAATCGCAAAGCGCTCTTTTTTACTCTTCTTCATCGGGGATCACCAAGGCCACGGAAGAAACATGGTCCTTCTCTTCGAGCTTGATCAAACGCACGCCCTGGCTGGACCGCCCCGTAGAGCGGATATCTTTGACCGCGCAGCGCAAAAAGACACCCTGGTTCGTGATCATCATCAACTCATCGCGGTCGGAAACAGCCTTTAACCGCACCGCTTCCCCGTTTTTCTTGGTCACTTTAATATTAATGATGCCCTTGCCGCCGCGGCGCTGGATCCGGTATTGTGAAATAGGCGTACGCTTGGTAAAACCTAATTCCGTAACCGTCAATACCGTATCGTCCTTCTCTCCCATTTCCATGGCGATAACATCGTCATTCTTAGCAAGGGAGATGCCGCGCACGCCGCGCGCCGCCCTGCCCATCGGCCGGGCCTGCGTTTCAGGGAAACGGATAGCTTTTCCCATGCGGGTCGCCAACAGCATATCTTTTTTACCGTCGGTCAACTTCACGTCGATCAACTCGTCTTTATCTTCAAGGGTGATCCCGATGATGCCGTTCTTGCGGGGATTACTGTAATCGTTGAGCGCGGTCTTCTTTATAAAACCCATGCGGGTCGCCATGACCAGGAATTTATCTTCGCTGAACTCCTTGACCGGGATGGTGGAACTTACTTTTTCATTCGAAGAAAGCGAAAGCACGTTAACGATAGCCTTACCGCGGGAAACGCGGCTGCCTTCGGGTATCTCATAGACTTTCAGCCCGTAGACCTTTCCCTTATCGGTGAATATCAAAAGGTAGTCTTTGGTAGAGGCGACGAAAAGATGCTCCACGAAATCCTCGTCTTTGACATCCGCCCCGGTAGAGCCTTTGCCGCCCCGCCGCTGTTTGCGGTAGGCGCTCACCGGAAGGCGCTTGATATAGCCGTTATGGCTTATCGTAATGACGACATCCTCTTCGGCGATCAGGTCCTCGATCTCGATCTCTTCAACATCTCCGACGATATCGGTCCGCCTCTGGTCACCGTATTTCTGCTTCAACGCGGACAACTCCTCTTTAATGATCCCTTCGATCTTTTTCTCGGAAGCAAGGATCGCTTTGCAAAACTCTATTTTTTTCAAGAGCTCCATATATTCCGCGTCGAGCTTGTCCTGCTCCAGCGCGGTCAGGCGCTGTAATTGCATTTCAAGGATGGCCTGCGACTGGATCTCTGAAAGATCGAATTCCTTCATCAGGTTTTCTTTGGCGACAGGGACCGTCTTTGATTGCTTGATCACCTTGATGATGCGATCGATGAATTTAAGCGCTATCTTTAAGCCTTCCAGGATATGCGCGCGCTTTAACGCCTTATCCAGTTCAAACTGTGTCCGGCGGCGGATAATGATCTTGCGGTGCTCGATATAACAATCCAGGATCTGGCGCAGGTTCAGGACCTTCGGGCGGTTATTGACCAGGGCAAGCATAATAATGCCGAACGTCGTCTCAAGCTGCGTGTGTTTGAAAAGCTGGTTTAAAACGATCTGCGGTTCAGCGTCCCGTTTAAGCTCGCAGATGATACGCATGCCGTCTTTATCGGATTCGTCGCGAATATCGCTGATCCCCTCTATTTTTTTATCTTCCACGAGCCCGGCGATAGCTTCGATCAGACCCGCTTTTTGCACCTGGTAGGGGATCTCGGTGATCACGATCAGGTCCTTGCCGTTCTTCTGATGCTCGATGGTCGCGCGCGCGCGCACCGTGACCTTGCCCCTGCCGGTATGATAGGCGTCCTTGATGCCGCCCTTGCCGCAGATAACGCCTCCCGTCGGAAAATCAGGGCCCTTGACATATTTCATCAGGTCCTTACACTCAAGCCCGGGGTTATCAAGCAGGTTCATGATCGCTTCGGCGACTTCATTGAGGTTGTGCGGCGGGATATTGGTCGCCATACCGACGGCAATACCGCTTGAGCCGTTGACCAGCAGGTTCGGGAGTGCCGCCGGCAGCAATAACGGCTCCTGCAGGGAAGCGTCGAAATTAGGGCCGAAGTTCACCGTCTCTTTATCAATGTCGCTGAGCATCTCATCTGAAATACCGGCAAGGCGGGCTTCGGTGTAACGCATCGCCGCCGCGGAATCTCCGTCGACAGAACCGAAGTTCCCCTGCCCGTCGACAAGCGGATACCGCAAAGAAAAATCCTGGGCCATGCGCACGAGCGTGTCATAAACCGCCACATCCCCGTGCGGATGGAATTTACCGAGCACCTCACCGACGATACGCGCGCATTTCTTATAGGGCTTGCTGTGCTCAAGGCCGAGCTCCTGCATCGCGAAAAGGATACGACGGTGCACCGGTTTTAAGCCGTCGCGCACGTCGGGCAAAGCGCGGCCGACGATAACGCTCATCGCGTAATTTAAATACGAATCTTTCACTTCATCTTCGATATAAACCGGGATTATTTTTTCGTTTCGTGTATACATGTCTTATTGTTTTGGTTCGCCTCAAATCGCCCTGTTCGTAACAGCAGCGAAAGCCGCGAAATTATACGTCTAAGTTTTTAACCTGGTGAGCGAATTCTTCGATAAACTGCCTGCGCGGCTCAACCTGGTCGCCCATTAAAACGGTGAACATCTTATCCACTTCGACCGCGTCTTCCATAGTGACCTTGAGTATCGTGCGCTTTTCCGGATCCATGGTCGTATCCCAAAGCTGGTGCGGGTTCATTTCACCCAAACCTTTATAGCGCTGGATATGCATCCCTTTGGTAGCGATCTCCCGGATATAACCCAAAACATCCTTTAACGCGACAAAATCACGATGCTCTTTTTCATTGGTGATCCGGTAAAGGCTCTTAAGCTTCTTTTCCTTTTCACTGTCCAGCACCGTTTCTACCCCCAAAAGCAGCTCTTTAGCGTAACTTTGAATATCAAGCCCAAGCTTCTCAATTTTAATCAAAACCTGCTCTATATCAGGAGCTTCAAATAACTCTAAAACATCTAAATCGCTTTCTTTGCCTTCTTTTTCTGTAATTTCTGCCAATTCAGTATCGGAATAGAAGAAACGCTCCTTTCCCTCCACTTTTACCCTATAAATTGGCATTTTTTTGGTCTTTTGATTACGAAAGCTCAAGTATTTTACAAAACTTACTCCCTTTTTATCCAAATTCCTGCCCATCTTTTCTAATTCAACCAACAATTCCAAAAGATCTTTAAACTGATTATCGGTAAAATTTTGCTTATCTTTTAAGATCATAAAGCCGTGGCCTTCTCTGCCCAACTCCAAAAGCATCTCATTCATCTGCTGTTCAGTCTGAATGTATTGCTCCCGGGTACCCCGTTTAATTTTATATAAGGGAGGCTGCGCGATATAAACAAACCCGCCTTCGACGATTTTAGGCATCTGCCGGTAAAGAAGCGTCAGCAAAAGGGTCCTGATATGCGAACCGTCAATATCAGCATCGGCCATCAGTAATAATTTATGATAACGCAGCTTGGTAATATCGAATTCCTCTCCCACGCCGGTGCCAAGGGCGGTAATGATCGTGCGGATCTCGTCATTGGAAAGGATCTTATCTAATCGCGCTTTTTCAACGTTTAAGATCTTTCCTTTAATAGGAAGGATCGCCTGGAACCTGCGGTCCCTTCCCTGTTTGGCTGAACCGCCGGCGCTGTCTCCTTCAACAATATAGAGCTCGCAAAGCGCAGGATCCCGTTCTGAACAATCCGCCAGTTTACCCGGCAGCCCCCCGGACTCCAATGCCCCTTTCCGGCGGGTAAGCTCTCTTGCTTTACGCGCGGCATCGCGCGCCCGCGATGCAAGGATAACTTTATCAATGATCTTATTCGCCAGCGGAGGGTTCTCTTCAAAAAAACTGCTCAAGGCGTCAAAGACCGTGGAAGCAGCCAGCCCTTCGACTTCGGAATTACCCAGCTTGGTCTTGGTCTGCCCCTCAAATTGGGGATTGGGGATCTTGACCGCAACGACCGCGGTCAAGCCTTCGCGGACATCATCGCCGGTAATAAACGTATCGTCTTTTAAAAGGTTCTTGCCCTTGGCGTACTGATTGATCGCCCGGGTAAGCGCGGACTTAAAGCCGGAAAGATGCGTGCCGCCTTCGACAGTATTGATATTATTGGCAAAGGAAAAAAGGTTTTCTGAATAGCCGTCGTTGTATTGAAGCGCGGCCTCAAGGACAATACCCTCTTTTTCTTTTTCAAAATAGATGACTTTATTATGCAGCGGGTTCTTATTCTTGTTCAGATATTCGACGAACGAAACGATCCCGCCGGAAAACTTAAAGACCGATTGCTTATCCTGGCGCTCGTCCTTTAATCCGATCTCCAGCCCCTTGTTCAAAAACGCCAATTCTCTTAAACGCTGGGAGAGTATATCGTAAGAATAATCGATGGATTGGAAGATCGACTTGTCCGCCTTAAAGGTGACCTTAGTCCCCGTCGATTTTGTCTTGCCGATCACCGTCAGCTTCGAAGCGGTGATCCCCCGCTCATAACGCTGATGGAATATTTTTTCTTCGCGCTTGACCTCTACCTCCAGCCACTCGGAAAGCGCGTTGACGACGCTTACCCCCACGCCGTGCAAGCCGCCGGAAACCTTATAGGCGGCGTGGTCGAATTTGCCTCCGGCATGCAGCGTCGTTAAAACAACCTCCACCGCCGGTTTCTTCTCTGTTTTATGGATATCGACGGGAATGCCGCGCCCGTTGTCGGAAACGCTGACGCTGTTATCATGATGGACGGCTACGTCGATCTTATCGCAGTGGCCGCCGAGAGCTTCATCGACGGAATTATCCACGACCTCATAGACCAGGTGATGCAGCCCCCGGGTATAGGTGTCGCCGATATACATCGCCGGCCTGCGCCTGACCGCCTCGATCCCCTCGAGGACCTGGATGGTCGTGGCATCATAGGCCTTGCTCTTTGCCTCTTTATCCTTCTGACCCTGGGCCTTTGATTCCCCGGGCGGCGCAGAAAGGACCTGCGCCTGCTGATCGTGATCTTTTTTAATTTCTTCTTCTGACGCTGCTTTCGCTTTTTTCTTTTCCATTCGTTTAAGCCCTTTTAAGTTATTTCCCCCAACCGAAAACGGATATCTTGAATTCGCGTTGATTTTTTTCCCGCCGCCGCTATTGCCTCCTTCTTATGAAGGTTAAAATAGTACAGCCAGGAAGATGAATCGACCTTCAGATGCAAAACCCCTTGTTTTAAATAATTGACCCGGACGTGCTCTAATTCTTTTTTCGAAAAAATCTCCTTAAGCAGCTCTTCAGGGTTGTCGCGCGCCGCGGCCGCGCTTTTTTCCTGAAGCGATTTCATTAAATGCGCGATCGTGTTTTTTATCGTATCCACCTTAGCCCAAACGCATCGGCAGCACGATATAGACATAGCCATCAGTGCGGATAACGCCGGGTTTTTCCGTGCCGCTCAACTCAAATTCAACTTTTTCATCGGGAAGGTTCTTTAAAACATCGATAATATAATTCGGATTAAAGCCGATCACGATCTCCTTGCCGTGGTATTCGGTCGCGACCTCTTCCCGGGATTCTCCGATATCGGGAGTCGATTTTGAAACTACAAGCTTATCTTTAAAGACCTCGTATTTTACCGCTTGATAGTCGGGCGTGGCAAGGAGCGAGGCGCGCTTGACCGCGACCAGGAACTTTTCCCTATTGATCTTTATTTTGTTTTCAGAAACAGGCGGGACCACCTGGCGGTAATCGGGAAACTCTCCTTCAATAAGCCGGGAAATAATGATCACATTGCCGAAATCGAACAATACCTGGTTGGCGCTGATGATCAACGAAACTTCCCCTTCATCCTTAAGGTTACGGTTCAACTCCTGGATCGTTTTAATCGGGACTATAAAATGCAGGTCTTTATTGATGTTCTGTTTTAATTTATTTTCAATGATCGCCAATCGCTTTCCATCGGTAGCGACCAATACCAGATTATTAGGGGTGATCTTAAAAAGTATCCCGTTTAAAATATACCTTGTTTCATCGAAAGAAACGGCGAAAGATGTTAAATTCAACATCCGCTTTAAAGCATACTGTTCTAATTTTATCACCTCTTTATCTTTAAACTCCGGTAATTTCGGGAATTCTTCCGCGGATAACCCCAAGATCTTGAATTGGCATAAACTGGTATCAATGATCACTAAATTATTTTTCTTGGTACTGATCTCTGTTTCATCATCAGGTAATTCTTTAATGATATTACCAAACCTGCGCGCGGGAATCGTTATCGAACCCGGCTCCTTTATATCAACAGGGATTACACAACTTATCCCGATATTCAAATCTGTGGCGGTCAACCGTAAATTATTTTGATGTGTTTCAAGAAGGATGTTGGATAGTATTGGTAATGTTGCTTTTGCGGTGATAATATTTTGGATTATTTCAATTCCATTAAGTAAAATATCTTTCTTAACCTTGAATTTCATCACTTACCCCCAGGTTCACGTTTCCCTATTTCTTTTAATTTAATAAAAGATTAAAATCGTAATAGCCTTAATAATAGTGTGACCGCTTAGCTGTGCACACAGCCGTAACTTGTATATTAAAAGGGTGTTATAAAAAAAATAAACACGGGATAACTTCTGTATTTAGTGTTGAAGAACCTTGATGATCCTGTTAACCTTGTCTAATAAGTATTCGTTCTTCTTGATCTCTGTTTTGATCTTTGAATGTGAATGTAAAACGGTCGTATGGTCCTTGCCCCCAAAAAAAGTCCCTATCTCCGGCAGGGATAATTCCGTTAACTCCCTGCTTAGGTACATCGCGACCTGCCGGGGCAAAACAATATTTTTATTGCGCTTTTTGGTTTTTAAGTCCTGCAGCGACATTCCGAATTCTTCTACCACGCAGCGCTGTATAAAATCAATGGTTATGGTTTTCTTGGTTTCTTTCAAAAGGTCTTTTAATACCTCTTTGACTAAATCGAGCGTGATCGCCTTTTCTTCTAAAAGCGAATACGCGATCACCCTGATCAACGCGCCCTCCAATTCCCTGATGTTGGTTTTGATCAGCTGCGCTATAAAAAAGATGACTTCATCGGGGACGGTTATGGGTTCGCGTTCTATTTTCTTTTTCAGGATGGCCACGCGCGTTTCCAGGTCCGGCGGCTGAATATCCGTGGTAAGCCCCCAGCTGAACCTCGATACGAGCCGGTCCTGCAAATTGGAGATCTCCTTGGGCGGCCGGTCGGAAGATATAATGATCTGCTTATGCGCGTCGTATAAGGTGTTAAAGGTGTGGAAGAATTCTTCCTGGGTCGATTCTTTCCCCGCGATGAAATGGATATCGTCGATCACCAGCACGTCGGCATGGCGGTAGCGCTGCCGGAACGCCGAGGTCGCGTGGTGCTGGATAGCGTCGATGAGCTCGTTGGTAAAGCGTTCGGAGGCGATATAGCAGATCTTCATATGGGGATTTTTACTTTTGATCTGGTGGCATATCGCCTGTATTAAATGTGTTTTTCCCAATCCCACTCCCCCGTAAATAAAAAGCGGGTTATACGCTTTCGCCGGGGATTCGGCGACTGCCATTGAATAGGCGTGCGCGTGGCGGTTGGAATGCCCTACGACAAAATTTTCAAAGGTATAACGGGGATTCAGAAAAAGGCTGTCGGGAAGCTCTTGAATGGACGTTTTTATTTTTTCAAGCGTCGGCTTTACCGCGGACTCTTTTAATTTTAGATTTGTTTCGATACTAAAAGTAATATCTTCTTTGGTGGTTTGCTGGATCGCCTCCTGGATAATAAATTTATAATGTTTCTCTATCCAGTCCCGGAAAAAATTATCCGGCGCTTCCAGGATGAGCGTATGAGTGTCGCTCTCTCTCGGTTTTAAGGGGTTGAGCCATGTCTCAAAAACAGTTTCTCCCAGCTTGTTTTTTAAATATTCCGATACTGCCTTCCAGTCTTTATGGATATCGAACATAACTTTATCTCGAAGTTAGTCGTTGGCGAATGTCCTATGCACAATTTATGCACACCTTGAATAAGTCTGTGTACATCGACTAGTAACTCGGCCTGGTAATGTTGCTTACGAGCCAATAAAAGGCGGGACACCGGGACAACGTTTGTGCAAGCCCTGCGACCTCAAAATAACGGGCTGTCAAATAACTCGTTTTGCAGTCAATCGCATACAGAATCCGCTCAAACCTTAAATCGTATGTTGTATTATACAATATTTTTTTCGGCAGTCAACAAAAATAAAAAGGCTTCCGGCTGGCGGGTGCCGGCTTAAAGGCGGCGGCGCGCGGCTCTTTTAAGAGGCCCTTTTAAAAAGGGAATTATCTTGACCTTCAGAATTTTATATGTTAGAATTGCACGAAAAGAAATATGGCTTCTTTTTTTCAGGCCTGATTTTCACTGGGATGAAACTATATGCATTGACTTATGTTATATTTGTGTTATAATTTTTGATTCATAAAAAATCAATGCGGAATAACCCGTGTTTATCTAAACTAAAGGAGAGTTTTTAACATGAAAAAACATCTTAAAACGCCGTCAAAGATTAAAGGGAAACGCTGTCACGGTTTCCGTCAGAAAATGTCTTCCAAGGCAGGCAGGGACGTGCTTTCCCGCCGCCGAAGAAAAGGGAGAAAGAAACTCACGGTATAAATGGCGCAAAAACTCATTATTTATCTGCTGAGCTTTTATCAAAAGCATGTAAGTGGGTTGCTTCCTCCTTCCTGCAGGTTTATGCCTACATGTTCAGAATATACCAAGCAGGCCATAAATAAATACGGTTTTTTTAAAGGAGGCATATTGGGGGTAAAACGCTTGCTTTGCTGCCATCCTTTGAGTAAGAAGTCGGGATATGATCCTTTAATATAAAATTTTTCGGGAGAAACTTCATGGAAAAACGCTTGTTGTTAGCTATAGGATTGTCTTTATTAGTATTAACACTTTGGTCGAATTTGATGCCGAAGACATCAATACCTACTGTTGTTCCTCCTGCGTCTATTAATGCTCCCGCGGTTACTAAGCCGGCAGACGCCCTGCAATCGATCCAGATTGGACAAAAACAAGATGAAATAGTTCCGGATGCGCAAGACTATTTGACTTTTTCAAGGGAATCCGGTAGCGTTGTTTTCATTGAAAGCCAGGCTGCTATTAAAGAAGTTATCTTTAACCAGTATCAAAATTTTCAATATCCTCTTAAGTACGGTGCGTTATTAAGTGAAGCTGAATATAAGTATAAGAAACAATCCTCTTCTGAAAATGAGATTGTTTTTGTCCAATCTGACGAATCTAAAAAGATTATTAAACACTTTATTTTTTCTAAAACTAATTATAGCATAGATTTAGAAATTGAAGTCCAAAATTTATCGAATAAGCCTTTAAAAATGGATTTTCCCTTGGTGCTGGGGGTTTTAGATTTTGTGCAAGATAAAGAAGAGGCTCGTTTTCAAGATGTAAGTATTGAAACTACCGATAAAACTTTGCGGCCTAATGTTCGTAAAGATGGATTATATGGTGATGTCAGGTTTATGGGCATTCGCGGGCGTTATTTTTGCGGGATCATTGAGCCGCTTGATAAAGGATTTTCCGCTTTCGTAAAGAAGGTAAAAGCTGAAGAGTCAGAGGTAGGATTGATGCTGCCGGGAGCCGTAATTGCGCCGGGCCAGAGTCTTGTAAAAGGATTTCGTTTATATATTGGTCCGCAGGATTCCGGTATTATAAGTAAAATTAAGCCTGAATGGACCGTAGTTATGTATTATGGAACCTTTGATATTATAGCTAAGGTATTATTGCAGATCTTAGAAATTCTCTATAAGGTCTTTCATAACTGGGGTTTAGCAATAATAGCCTTAAGCTTGTTGATTTACGTAGTACTTTTTCCTTTGTCAGTCAAGCAGATGCGTTCAATGAAACAGATGCAAGCTTTACAGCCTTTAATTGAATCTTTGCGAACAACATATAAAGATAATCCGCAGAGACTAAATAAGGAAACCTTAGAATTATATAAAAAGCATAAAGTTAATCCATTTAGCGGATGTTTGCCTATGCTTTTGCAGTTGCCGATTTTCTTTTCATTATATCAAGCTATTATGAGATTAATTTCTCTTAAGGGAGCGCATTTTTTATGGATTAAAGATCTTTCAATACCGGATCGTTTATTTACATTGCCGGTTAGCTTACCGGTTATTAGTAATGAATTTAATATTTTGCCAATTTTAATGGCGATAGGCATGTTTGTGCAGCAGAAGGCGTCTATGCAAAGCACGAGTTCGGCATCAGCTGAGCAGCAAAAAATAATGATGATAGTATTTCCTATTATGTTTGGTTTTATTTTCTATCGCATGCCTTCAGGGTTAGTTTTATATTGGTTTGTTAATAGCGCCTTGATGTTGCTGTATCAATTAAAGCTTTCTAAAGAAAAATGAATAAACGAACACGTGTTGAAATAGAAGGAAAGACCGTAGAAGACGCTATTAAAAAGGCCCTCCATGAATTAAAACTGGATAGAGGCCAGGTACGAGTTGAGATACTTTGTGAAGAGGAAAAGGGATTGTTTGGAATGGCAGGCGCAAAATTAGCAAAAATAAGAGTTACCGCGCTTCATCAAAAAAAGGTTTAGAGAGAAAGAGAAAATGTTCCGCGTGGAACATTTTGTAACCTTATAAGGCGCAATGGGTAAGATAATCGCGATATGTAATCAAAAGGGAGGAACGGGTAAAACAACATCAGCAGTTAATATTGCTGTATATGTTGCTTTGAATAATAAGAAGGTTTTGTTAATTGATCTCGATCCCCAGGCGAACGCAACAAGCGGTGTAGGTATTAATAGGCATAATATTAAACAAAGTACCTATCATATTTTGCTCGAAGAGTTGGGTGTTGGTGAAGTTTTGCAGAAAACCGCGATTGATAATTTGTTCTTAGCTCCTTCGAATTTAGATTTAACAGGCGCGGAAATTGAGCTAGTCGGTACTTTGGGCAGGGAATATAGGCTCAAAAGAGCTTTGAGCAAGATCAGGGATGAATTCGATTATATCTTTATTGATTCACCTCCAACGCTTGGATTGCTTACTATTAATGGATTATGCGCTGCCGATACTTTATTGATCCCGGTGCAATGTGAATTTTACGCGTTGGAGGGATTAACGCAGCTGATGAATACTATTGAATTAGTAAGAAATAATTTGAACCCTAACTTAACAATTGAAGGGGTTTTTCTTACTATGGCTGATTTTCGTACTAATTTAAGTAAAGAGGTAATTCAAGAGGTAAGAAATTATTTTAAAGAAAAAGTATATCAAACGGTAATTCCCAGAAGTATTCGTTTAAGCGAGGCCCCAAGTTATGGTAAGCCCATAGCATTATATGATAAGGATTGTATTGGAGCCGTGAAATACGAAGAATTAAGCAGAGAAATTATCGGGTTGCCAATAAAATCGTCCAGATTGGACATTTCTGAAGCCAAAAATGTTAATGAACCTCAAGAAGGGACTGGAAAATTAGATGGACAACACAACGGATAGAAGGGCGTTAGGCAAGGGGATAAACGCGTTGATCCCGTTAAAAGAAGCTGTTCATGAAGAAAAAATAACTTTTTTGGCCATTGAAAAGATCAAGCCTAATCCTTATCAACCGCGGGAAGATTTTGAGCCGCAGAGCTTGGAAGAGTTAACGCAATCTATTAGAGAAAAGGGCGTAATTCAACCGATCCTGGTCAGGCAAAGCGGGGAGCAGTATGAGCTTATCGCGGGAGAGCGCAGATTCCGCGCTGCCACAGCGTTAAAATTGAAAGAGATCCCGGTTATTATTAAAAACGTTGATGACCGAGATTCTTTAGAGTTGTCCCTGATCGAAAACATTCAGAGGCAAAACCTTAATCCCGTCGAAGAAGCGCGCGCGTATCACTATCTTATTGAAAAATATCAGTTGACTCAGGACGAGGTAAGCGATGTCCTGGGAAAGTCCCGCGCTACCGTGGCAAATGTCCTGCGCCTGTTGAAATTACCTATGGAAATCCAGGATGAAATTAAAAAAGGAAGGATCTCTTTCGCGCACGGGAGAGCGCTGCTTGAGGTGGAAGATATCAATAAACAGCGTCGCCTGGTCCAGGAAATTATTGCTAAGTCGTTATCTGTCAGAGAGTTAGAGTCTTTAATCAAAACTAACAGGTCGCGAAAAACCAGGCCTCTGCCGGCAGCGCAAATAGGGGATCCTTATGTGGTGGCATTGGAAGAGCGCCTGCAGCAGTTTTTGGCAACAAAAATAAGGATTACCAGGAAGAAAAAACGGGGCCATATTCTGATTGAGTTTTATTCTCAAGAAGATTTGGAGAGGATAATTCATACCATACAAGGAGCGGGAAAACAATGAATCAGGCTGTCTTAATTCTCATTAAACCGGACGGATTAAAAAAATCGTTGACCGGCAATATCCTGACGAGGCTCTCGGAAACAAAGTTGGAAATTGTTGCCGCGAAGATGGTCAGGGTTTCCAAAGCATTAGCAGAGGACCATTATCAGCATCTTAAGGATAAGCCGTTTTTTGGAGAGTTGATTCGCTATATCCAGGGAGAATTGCATAACCGCCATAAGGTCATGGCGCTTATTTACTGGGGTAAAGACGCTATTTCTAAATGCAGGGAATTGGCGGGCGCGACCAATCCCGAGGAGGCCGAGCCTACTTCTATCCGCGGTTCTTACGGCAGGATAACGACGGCGGGCCTCTATGAGAACGTGATCCATGTTTCCGCGAATCCTGCGGACGCTGAGCGGGAGATCAAATTGTGGTTTGAACCGCCGGAAGTGATCGTCGATCTCTATCCGAACAAGGAGACGGTCGTAAAAGAATTAAAGCGTATCATCTGGGCGTAAGGAGCGCAGATGAGCATGAGATAAGGAATGCCATGAAGAAGACAAAAGTGATCCAGAGTATGACCGGCTTCGGCAGTAAAGAAGCGCAGATCCCGCCGTTCGGGGCGGTGAGCTTTGAGTTGCGCAGCATCAACCATAAGGGGATGGAGGTGGTCATTCATCTTCCCGACGGATACGCGTCGCTTGAAGGAAAGATAAAAAAAGAGATCGAAGCCAAGGTCCGGCGGGGGCGTATTACCTGCTCCATGCAGATCGTCGGCGGCAAAACAAGCCGCGTTTTTTTCAATAAGGAGCTGCTGAAAGAATATCTCGGCGCCTGTAAGGATATCCGCAGCCGTTTTAAGGTCAAAGGCGAAGCAAGCCTGGACACGCTCTTGCATTTGCCCGGGGTGGTGTCGCTCGTGGAAAACAAGATTTACGCGCAGCAGATGTGGCCCCGGTTAAAAAAAATAGCGGTCGCGGCGATCAACGACCTGGTGGCGACCCGCAAAAAAGAAGGGGAAGCCCTCTATAACCATGTCGCCTCGGTTGCCCGCCTGCTCGATGAGGCCCTCGATGTGATCAAGGGCCGTTTCAAAAAATCGGTAAGCGAGCGCCTGGCTAAGATCAAGACCGACGATGAGAGGGTCGGGTTCTTGAAAGATTCCGATATAACCGAAGAGGTCGAGCGGCTTACGTTCCATATTAATAATTTCCAGGACATTTTACATAAGAACGGCCCGATAGGCAAAGAATTGGATTTTATTGCGCAAGAGATGCAGCGGGAAGCAAATACTATGGCGGCAAAGTCCTTTGATGTGAGCATTTCGGCTAAAGTGATCTATGTCAAAAGCCAGATCGAGAAAATAAGGGAACAATTACAGAATATCGAGTAAGCTTGTGGCGCTCCTACGAAAAAAAATAAAGAAAGGCCTTCCGGTCCCCCGCGCGCGGTCAGGCAGGATCTTCGTTATTTCCGGCCCTTCGGGGTCGGGCAAAACGACCCTGGTCAACGCGCTTTTGGCGGATGGGGATTTGCGCGGGAAATTGGTGCGGTCGATTTCATTTACGACGCGGCCGCGCCGAACGTGTGAAAAAAATAAGCGGGACTATTTTTTCATCACTAAAAATGAATTTATCCGGATGCGTTCGGGAAAGAAAATCCTTGAATGGACCCGATATTTAGGGTATTATTACGGAACGCCCCGGGATACGACCGAAGCATATTTGGCGCAAGGCCGCAGTATTGCTTTGTGCCTTGACTTTAAGGGCGCGCTGCGATTGAAAAAACTTTATCCGGCTGCCGCGGTGACGGTTTTTGTCCGGCCCTCTTCGGTAAAAGACCTGTCGCGGAGAATAGAGGGCAGGTGCCGTAATACCGATAAAGAGGAAATTAAAAAGAGGGTCGAGCTTGCAGAGAAGGAGATGCTGCAGGCGGATAAGTACGATTATTGCGTAGTTAATAAGAAGTTGGATGTGGCGGTAGAAAAGCTTAAAAAAGTGATAATGAAAGAAATAGGAAAAACAGTGTAATGAGGTGTCTATGGCGTATATTGATTTGGAAAGGCTTTTAGAAAAAAGCGGCGGCTCGATCTATAAATTAGTAGTCGTGGCATCCCGCAGGGCTTTAGAGATAGCCGAAGGACAGGCAAAGCTTGTTGAAGTAAGCAGCGCTGTCAAGCCGTCGAGCGTTGCTCTTATGGAAATTGCTGCGGGCAAGGTGCGGTATAAGAAAGCTGCCGCGGCAAAATAAGCGTTTCTTTTAACGCAAGCCCCACTAACAGGATGATAGGGCGAGTGAAGGTAACGATGGGGAACAAGCATGTTATTGTAGGAGTAACCGCAGGAATCGCTATTTATAAAGCCTGCGAGGTCGTGCGTCAGCTTAAGAAGCTTGGGCTGGCGGTAACGGTAGTCATGACCAAAGAGTCGGAGGAATTCATTAAACCGGCGCTTTTTCGGGGCCTCTCAGGTAATAAGGTGTATCAAGGATTATTTGATGATCCTGAATCCTGGGAGATCGGGCATATTTCCCTGTCTGATAAAGCCGCGGCCGTCGTCGTAGTCCCGGCGACCGCGAATTGTATCGGAAAGATCTCCGCCGGTATTTGTGATGATCTCTTGACCTGCGTGATCGCGGCGACAAAAGCCCCGGTATTGATCTGCCCGGCAATGAACGAAAACATGTACACGAACAGGATCGTTCAGGACAATATAAAAAAATTAAAAGCGGCAGGATATAGATTCGTTGAACCAAAGATCGGCAGGCTTGCCTGCGGGAAGACGGGGATCGGCTGTTTGGCAGAAGTTGAAACGATAGTGAAATCGCTACAAAAGCTTATTTAGATTTGGCGACGTAGCCAAGTGGCAAGGCAGCTGTCTGCAAAACAGCTATTCAGCGGTTCGAATCCGCTCGTCGCCTCATAAAATTGCTTTTGCTTTGCAAAAGCAATTTTAATCCCGAGCTGCTTTCATTTTTCTGTCGGCAGCGAGGGACAAATACTGAACGCCGTTTGGGGAAAAAATAGATCATCCGGGCAAGTGGTGGAATGGCATACACGATAGACTTAAAATCTATTGGCTGAAAGGCTGTGAGGGTCCGACTCCCTCCTTGCCCATAAATGATATTGATTCTTTGTTTTAAAAGATTTAAGTAAGGCTCATGGTTCGACGTTGCTCACCGTGGCATCGGTAATAAATAGATTAGGGCTCATAGCTCAGTTGGTTAGAGCGTTGCGTTGACATCGCAAAGGTCTGAGGTTCAAGTCCTCATGGGCCCACCATTTTTTCGCGAAGCGAAAAAATGACCCCGAGCCGCCCTTGTTCTATTGTCAGCGGCGAGGGGCCATTCGACTCGCTGCTTCGCAGCTCGCTCATGGTTAAGGGTATCCGAATGATACCGAGCGAACAGCCTGAGTAGTGAGTCGAGGTACCATTCGACTCGCTTCGCGCGCGGGAAGTTAGGACAAAGATCATCAAGCAAGAAAGAGTATGGATAAAATCGATTTAGGGCCGATCCAGGACCTTATTAATGATCCGCTGGTCTCTGAAATCATGATCAACGGCCCGAAAAAAATTTTCGCGGAAAAAAAAGGCAAGAAGCTCCTTACCGGCATCACTTTTTCCGGCGAAGAAGAATTACGCGCTTTGCTCGACCGTATCTTTAGCGCTTCAAGTAAAAGAGTTGACGGGGATGTCCCGTATGCCGATGTTTGTTTGGATGACGGCACGCGCATTAATGCCATTATTCCTCCCTTATCGCGTTTTGGAATAAGCGTTACGTTCCGGAAATTCTCCCAGGAAATCAAGTCCCTCGACGACCTTATTAAGAACGGCACCGTGACACAGAAGGCTGCCGATCTTTTGGTCGCCTGTATCAAGGGGAAGGTCAATATGATCTTTTCCGGGGGTACCGGCGTCGGCAAGACAACAACGCTGCAGGTCTTGTCCCGGTGCTGCCCGCCGGAAGAACGCGTGATCACCATTGAGGACGCGGCAGAATTACGCTTGGAGCAGGAAAACGTTATTTCTTTGGAAACCAAGGTGGCGGATAAGAACGGCCGCGGAGAAGTTACGATCCGCGACCTGATCCGTAACGCCTTGCGCATGTCTCCCGACCGGATCATCATCGGAGAGGTCAGAGGGGGAGAAGCTATCGATATGATCCAGGCAATGGCGACGGGCCATACGGGGACGATCGGTATCGTCCATGGAAATTCCCCCCGGGATGTCATTGCCCGGTTGGAAACGATGATCCTTATGTCGGGCTTGCTGCTTCCTCTGGCGGAGATCAGGAAAATGATCTGCTCAACGATCAATATCATCGTTCACCAGGAGCGCATGAGGGACGGGGTCCGCAGGGTCACCTATATTACCGAAGTCCGGGGTATTGAGCGCGAAGATATTGTTTTTAACGACCTGTTTACGTTTCAAACAGATGCTATTGAAGAGAGCGGGGCTATTCGAGGGGCATTAAAGCCGTCGATGCGCTATTACCCGTTGTTTTTCCAAAGGTTCCAGAAGATGGGGCTGCTTTCCAGCGACGTATTAGTGAAGGGGTAACCATGGATTTAGAGATATTACGGCATTCGTGTTCTCATATTATGGCGCAGGCCGTGCAGGCATTATGGCCGCAGGTGAAATTAGGAATCGGCCCTTCCATTGAAGACGGGTTTTATTACGATTTCGAAAAGAAAGAGGCGTTTACCGACGAAGACCTCGCGCGGATCGAGCAGAAGATGCGCCAGATCATCGCTAAAGACGAGCCTTTTGTCAGGCGGGAACTTTCCAAGGATGAGGCGCGGGACTTGTTCCAAAAGCTCGGCCAGCAGTATAAGCTGGAGTTGATCCGCGATATTCCCGATGAAAAAGTTTCGGCCTATAAGACGGGCGATGATTTTATCGATCTGTGCCGCGGGCCGCACATAGAATCCACCGGAAAAATAAAGGTATTTAAGTTGTTATCGGTTGCCGGGGCGTATTGGCGCGGTATCGAGACCAATCCTATGCTGCAGAGGATCTACGGCACCTGTTTTGAGACGCAAAAAGAACTGGATGATTACCTGAAGGTCATCGCGGACAGTAAGCTCTATGACCACAGGAAGCTGGGGCCGGCGCTGGAATTATTCGATGTTTACCAGGAAGAAGCAGGCGCGGGCCTGGTCTTTTATCATCCTAAAGGCGCTCTTTTGCGTAAGATCATCGAGGATTATGAGAAGAACGAGCATTTAAAACGAGGGTATCAGCTGGTGATGACCCCGCATATCATGCAGGCGCAGCTGTGGCAACAGTCCGGGCATTACGACTATTACCGGGAGAACATGTATACCCTCAAAGTGGATGACAAGGAATTTGTTTTAAAGCCGATGAATTGCCCGGGGCATATCCTGATCTATAAGTCGAAAAGCCGCAGTTACCGGGAAATGCCGGTACGCTTCTTTGAGCTGGGGACGGTCTACCGCTATGAAAAGGCAGGGGTGTTGCACGGGCTTTTACGTGTCCGCGGTTTTACGCAGGATGACGCCCATATTTTTTGCCTGCCGTCGCAGTTGAAAGCGGAGATAAAGGCTATCGTTGAATTCGTTTTCTCCACCATGAAGATGTTCGGTTTCGAGTCGCTGGGAGTCGAATTGAGCACCCGCCCGGAAAAATCCATTGGCAGCGATGAGGATTGGCAGGAGGCTACCTTTGGCCTTACAGAATCATTGAAAGAGCTGGGGCTTGCCTATGAGGTCAATGAGGGGGAAGGGGCTTTTTACGGCCCCAAAATAGATATTAAATTAAAGGACGCGTTAAAGCGTTCCTGGCAGTGCGCGACGATACAGTGCGATTTCGCGTTACCGAAGCGTTTCGACCTGAAGTATGTCGATACCGACGGCGCCCTTAAGCAGCCGGTCATGCTGCATAGGGTTTTATTAGGCAGTCTTGAGCGTTTTATCGCCTGTTTGACCGAACATTACGCCGGGACATTCCCGCTCTGGTTATCTCCGACGCAAGTAATGATCATACCGATCAAAGAAAGCGTTTATGAATACGGCAGCCGCGTGCAGGCGGCTTTAGAAGTTAACGGGATCCGCGTGGAAGTCGATAGCAGGAATGAGACATTGGATAAGCGCATACGGGAAGCTGAGCTGGCGAAGGTCCCCTATACCCTGGTTTTGGGGGAGCGCGAGGCCAAGCAGGATACCGTATCGCTGCGGAAAAAAGGCGCGGGAAACCTCGGGGTTGTTCCCCTGGAAGATTTAATTAAAAAATTAAAAGAAGAAATAGATAACAAAAGTGCCGTGGACCAAGTGCGGAAAGAATAATATTTATTATTATTCCGTGATTTTGGCGCGACAAGGAGGAGATTGAGATTAAAAAATTTATTCGAATAAACGAAAGGATCCGTGTGCCGCAAGTGAGGCTGGTAGGAGCAGAAGGCAGCCAGCTGGGTGTTGTTACTATTGATAAAGCGCAGGAGTTGGCGAGCCAAGCCGCGTTAGACCTGGTTGAAGTAGCGCCCCAGGCAAACCCCCCGGTCTGCCGTATCATGGATTTCAGCAAATTTAAATACGACCAGGAGAAAAAAGAGCGCGAGGCAAAGAAGCATCAGCGCCAGAGCCGGCTTAAAGAGATCCGCCTGCACCCGAATATCGATGAACATGACCTGCAGGTAAAAGTAAAACAGGCGATCGGTTTCCTGGCTAAAAAAGACAGAGTGAAAGTCGATCTTTTCTTCAAGGGCAGGCAGATGGAGCATATGGACCTGGGAAGAAAAGTTTTAGATAAATTTATCAGTGATACGCAGAATGACGCGCTGGTGGAAAAAGAGCCTTCCTTGGAGGGGCGGATCATTTCATTGGTGCTTGCTCCTAAAAAGGGCGATGTGGTAAAGGTTGTCGCGAGTCCCGCGAAAAAAGAGGAAAAAAGTTAAACTATCGAGGCTGGAGCGTAAAATGAAAAAGTTAAAGACAAAAAAGGGAGTTGCAAAAAGGTTCAAGTTGACCAAAAAAGGAAAGATCAAATATAAGGCCTGCGGAAAGGGCCATCTTTTGACCAATAAAAAATCTTCACGCATCCGCCGCTTGCGCAAAGCAGGTGTCTTGGAGGAATGCAAGGAAGTGAAATATCTAAAACGCATGCTGCCGTACGGATAAACACGCGCGTATAACGAAAAAATAATAAAAGAAGTTTTAAGGAGGATGTAATGGCAAAGGCAAAACACAGCGTGGCAACACGCAAACGTAAGAAGAAGCTGCTCAAACAAACAAAAGGATATTTCGGCGACCGCAGCAAGCAGTTCCAGCAGGCGCGGCGCGCGCTTGCCCAGGCGTTGGAATACAGCTACCGCGACCGCCGTACCAAGAAGCGCGATTTTCGCAGGCTTTGGATCGCCCGTATTAACGCCGCCTGCAGGCAAGAGGGCATGACTTACAGCGCGTTTATGAAGGGTATGAAGAGCGCAGGCGTTGGTTTGGACCGGAAGATCATCGCTGAACTCGCGGTAAGAGAGCTTGCCGCATTTAAAAGGCTCCTCGAGATCGCGAAAAAACCTAAAGCGTAAACGGTTTTCAAACCGCAGGTAAAAACATTACGTAAAAAATATGTTTATTATCATTGTGGGATGCGGCAGGGTAGGGGCGGAGCTCGCCAAGTTATTATCGAGCGAAGGGCATAATGTGGCGGTCATCGACAAGAACCGCGCGTCCTTCGACCGTTTAGGCAACGCCTTTAACGGCCTGGTCCTGATCGGCAACGGCTTTGATCTGGGCCTGCTGAAGCAGGCGGGCATAGAAAAAGCGGACGCCTTTTGCGCGGTCACCAACGGCGATAATACGAATTTAGTCGCCGCCCAGGTCGCGCAAAAAATATTTAAGGTGCCGAAAGTGCTTGCCCGCGTCTATGACCCGCAGCGCGCCCATATTTACAGCGCCCTGGGCTTGAATATTATCAGCGGGACCATCCTTTTCGCGGCGATGCTGCGCGATAAGATCGTGGAAAGCCGTTTTTCGAGTTACCTGATCGAAAGCAATGAGATCGGGGTCATCGAGATCGAGGTCAAAAACGGGTTGGTGCATAAAAAGATACAGGATATCAATATCCCCCAGGAATTTCTGGTCGTCGCTATCCGCCGGCTGGATGGGGTCGTCATTCCGGAGCCCAAGACGGTATTGCGCGATAAGGATATTTTAATGGCGGTAGTCAAAGTTTCCAGTTTAGCTAAAATCAAGGCGGAATTTAAATTGTAAAGTAAGGTGTCTATGTATATTATTATCGTAGGCGCGGGAAAAGTCGGGTATTTCTTAGCTAAGCGGCTGTGTTTAAGCAAACACACGATCAGTATCATCGATAAAGACAAGCAGGTCTGTGAAGCGGTCGCGAAAGAATTAGAGGCGCTGGTCATTAACGGCGACGGCTGCGACCCGGTCGTCCTGGAAGAAGCAGGCGGCTCGCGCGCCGATGTGCTTGCTTCGGTGACCGGTGAAGATGAAGACAACCTGATCATCTGCCAGCTTGCCAAACAAAAATTCAGGGTCCATCGCACCATCGCCCGCGTAAACAACCCCGATAATGAACATATTTTTTCTGAGCTGGGGATCGATATCCCCGTTGATTCGACCAAGATCATCGCCAAGATAGTCGAGGAAGAAGTATCGTTCTCGGATTTCGTGAATTTGATGAGCTTTAAGCGGGGGAAGCTGGCGATCGTGCGCGTTGACCTCCCCGAAGATTCTCCGGTCATCAATAAAGAGATAAAAAATGTCCATCTCCCGCAGAACTCGGTCCTGGTTTCGGTTGTGCGCGGGGAGGAAGTCATTGTCCCCAAGGGGGACACCATCCTTAAGCCGGGCGACGATGTCATTGCCATTACTTCTATCGGGAACGAGCCCCAACTTTTAAATTTACTGGTCGGGAGGTTATGAGATGAAGATAGCGCCTCTCATGAACACGATTGCCGGTATTGCCGTTGAGGTCATGTACGCGGCATCCATTATCCTTACAGCGTTTATAACCTGCCTTATTTTAACGTCTATAAAAATATGATCCTGCGGCCGCATGTAGATGATGTCAAAATAATCGGGTATTATTTAGGCAGGATCATTCTTGGCCTGGGGCTGACAATGGTCGTTCCGATCATTCTGGGCCTTTTTCTGGGAGAAGTTAACCCGGTGCTCGATTTTGTTATCGGCCTTGAGGTCACGATGATCTTCGGTTTATTGCTGACCAAGATCTGCTCGACCGATAAAGAAATGGGCTGGATGCACGGGATGATCGTCGTGTCTCTCTCGTGGCTGGCGGCAACGCTGGCAGGCGCTTTACCGCTGGTCTTAAGCGGCCATTGGAGCTCCTACCTTGATGCCTGTTTTGACGCTATGTCGGGCTTCGCGACAACCGGATTGACGCTGGTAGAGAACCTGGACCATTTGTCTTATACCCATAATCTTTGGCGGCATTTGATCATGTTCATCGGCGGGCAAGGTATTGTTATTGTTGCCCTGTCGTTCCTGGTCAAAGGAGGCAGTGGCGCTTTAAAGATGTATTTCGGGGAAGGCCGCGATGAAAAGATCATGCCGAACGTTATTAATACCAGCCGTTTTATCTGGCTGGTCAGTATCGTTTTTCTGGTTTTAGGCACGCTCGCTTTGGGGCTTGTCAGCCTCTTGAACGGAATGAAGCCGTTCAACAGCTTTTTTCACGGCGCCTGTATTTTTATGGCGGCCTTTGACACCGGCGGCTTTGCCCCGCAATCGCAAAACGTACTGTATTATCACAGCTTGCCGTATGAGATCATAACCGTCATTATTATGATACTGGGCGCGATCAATTTTAAGCTCCATTATCATGTCTGGATGGGCAACCGTAAAGAGATCATAAAAAATATAGAGACCATCACTTTGTTTGTCACCGTCTTTATTACTTTTTTCGTGACCGCCGCGGGGCTGGCGCAAACCGGCGTTTATCCGAAAGCGCTCATGTTGTTGCGTAAAGGTTTTTATCAGTTGATCTCCGGCCATACCGGAACGGGGTACCAGACGCTTTATCCGTCGCAACTCATTAATGATTGGAACCATCTTTCGCTGGTAGCGCTTATTTGCGCCATGGGCCTGGGAGGCGCGGTTTGTTCGACCACCGGCGCGATCAAAATGCTGCGCGTCGGCGTTATTTTTAAGGCGCTCATCCAGGATATTAAACGGATCATGATGCCGGAAAAAGCCGTTGTTCTGCAAAAAATACACCATATTAGAGGGATCTTTCTGGCCGATAAACAGGTGCGCGCGGTTTTCCTGATCACCCTGGCGTACCTTTTACTTTACGGCGCGGGCGCCATGGTCGGGATGTGGTACGGGTATCCGTTCATAAATTCACTGTTCGAATCTACCTCCGCGGCGGCAAACGTCGGCCTGTCGTGCGGGGTGACGGCTGTCTCTATGCCTGCGGGGTTAAAGCTGACCTATATCGCGCAGATGTGGGCAGGCAGGCTTGAATTCATGTCGATATTTACGCTGCTCGGTTTTTTTGTCGCCGCGGTGAAAGGCAAGTAATGCGCAAATACCTTATTTTTTATTTTTTTATTCTTTCTTTCGCTTTTTTATCCTTACCCTCGACGGCTTACGCCGCGCCTTTATCAAGCGACGAATTGATCTCCAATGCCAAAGGCTATGACGGTGAGCCTGTGAGTTTTGCGGGGGAAGTTATTGGTGATATAATGTTCAGAGGTGCTCACGCCTGGGTCAATATCAACGACGGTGAGAGCGCGATCGGCGTCTGGATGCCGGGAGAACTTGCGAAAAAGGTCCGGTTTACCGGCAGCTATAAATTCATAGGGGACTGGGTCGAGATAACCGGCGTTTTCCATCGCGCCTGCCCGGAGCATGGGGGAGACCTGGATATCCACGCGCAGTCTATCGATAAAATAAGCACCGGCCGTCAAAAAACCGAGAAATTCAATAATGAAAAAAAGAACCTGGCGCTCTTTTTGCTGGGTATATTGGGGTTAGTATGGATATTGAAGCTATTAAAATAAATATAGACGCGGAAGTTCGCAGTATCGCGTCTCCTATGGGATTGGAAGAATTGCGGGTAAAATACCTGGGGAGAAAAGGCGTTCTTGCCGAACTTACCGGTTCTATCCCCACGCTTCCTGTCGAGCGGCGCGCCGCTTTCGGCCAGAGCGTCAACGCCCTCAAGAATAAGATCGTGCTTTTAATTGAAGAAAAGAAAAAATTGTTGGCGGGCTCAGATGCCGGGGAGCCGTTAGCGTGCGTCGACATCGGGATGCCGGGGATCGTCCATGAACCGGGCCGCCTTCATCCGTTGACGCAGGTAACGCGGGAAATTTGCGCGATTTTTACCCGGATGGGCTTTTCCATAATTGAAGGCCCTGAGGTAGAGACGGAGTTTAATAATTTTACCGGGCTTAATATTCCCCTGGAGCATCCTTCACGCGAAGCCTTCGACACCTTTTACCTCAACTCCGATAACCGAAAACCGCAAGCCGAGAACCTTTTATTACGCAGCCATACCTCTCCTGTTCAGATCCGGGTGATGAAGGAAGCGCGGCCTCCTTTAGCTGTTGTCGTCCCGGGGAGGGTTTATCGTCCGGACGCGGTTGACGCGTCGCATTCCTTCATGTTCAACCAGATCGAAGGGTTTATCGTGGACAAAAATATCAGGTTTTCCGATCTGAAGGGAATATTGGAATTTTTCGCCAAACAAGTATTCGGACAGGATATCCTTATGCGCTTTCGGCCGCATTTTTTCCCTTTTACCGAACCTTCGGCGGAAGTCGATATTTCCTGCGTTATATGTAAAGCCAAAGGCTGTTCGGCCTGCGGCAGGAAGGGCTGGATAGAGATCCTGGGTTCGGGGATGATCCACCCCAATGTTTTCAAGCATGTCGGTTATGACCCCAAAAAGTATTCCGGATTTGCTTTCGGGATGGGGGTTGAAAGGATCGCCATGCTCAAATACGGGATCAATGATATCCGCCTGTTTTATGAAAATGACCTGCGTTTTCTTAAACAGTTTTAAATACCTGGTATAAAATATGAAGCTTACCTATAATTGGTTAAAAGAGTTTGTCGATATAACGATATCCCCGCGGGAGTTGGCGGATAAGCTGACCATGGCCGGCTTAGAGGTGACGTCTTTGGAAGCGCGCGACGGTGATACCGTCATTGAAATAGAGATCACCTCTAATCGCCCCGATTGGTTGAGCGTCGCCGGTATCGCGCGGGAAGTGGCGGCGATTACAGGTAAAAAATTAAAGTTGTCGCAAGACACAAGACACAAGACACAAGAGCGAAGCAAGCTGTCGGCGAGTGGCGTGCCCCATTTTGATATTATAATTGAAGATAAAAAGGACTGCCCGCTCTATACGGCGCGGGTCATTACCGCAGTTACGGTTGAGCCGTCTCCTGAGTGGTTGCAGAGGCGACTGGAGCTTATCGGCTGCCGCAGCGTCAATAATATCGTGGATATCACGAATTATATTTTATTTACCTGGGGAGAGCCGCTGCACGCGTTCGACCTTGATACCTTAAGCGGGGGATCTATTATTGTGCGCCGCGCAGAGGTGGGTGAGAAAATAACGATGATCAACGGACAGGAGAAACAGCTCGATCCGGGTATATTGGTGATCGCTGACCGGCAAAAGCCCGTCGCGGTGGCAGGGGTGATGGGTGGCAAAGATTCGGAAGTGGGAGAGAGAACAAAAAATATTCTTTTGGAAGCGGCGGTCTTCAATCCTGTTGTGGTCCGCCGCGGCCGTCAGGCTTTAGGGCTTCAGAGTGAGTCGGCCTATCGTTTTGAGCGGGGCGTTGACACAGAGAATGTCGACTTTTCATCGCAAAAAGCGCTTGCTTTGATAGGGGGATCGGCAGGCGGCAGCTGCGTGTTGGTGAAGCATTCGGGAATACAGCACGCCCCCGGCAGGCAGGTATCGTTGGAATTAGAGGCCCTTAACCGGCTCCTGGGGGTTGTTATTGAGCCGGCACAGGTAAAGCGTATTTTAATATCTTTAGGCTTTAAAGTTTCCGTTAAATCAAAAAATGTTTTCTCCGCGCAAGTCCCGTCTTTTCGCCAGGATGTTTGCCTCGACAGGGACCTGGTGGAGGAGGCCGCGCGTATCTTCGGCTATGATAATATTCCGGCGAGCCTGCCCGCGTTCATCGCGCAGGCGCGTTATACCAATTCATTGAGTGAGGCCGATCTCATAAAGGATTGTTTAACCAGCCTGGGGCTTTTTGAGGTGGTGACGCACAGCCTTGTTGATGACGCCTTCTTGCGTAAATCCTGTGTCAGCTCTGCCGATCCGGTAGCATTGCAAAATCCATTGAGTGAGGAGCAGGGAGTACTGCGCACGACGCTTATCCCGAGCTTACTGCGCTGCGCCGCCGGCAACCTTAATCAAAATCAGGAGCTGGTCAATATTTTTGAAGTGGCGCATGTGTTTTCACGCGTAGAGGGGGAGGTTTTAGAAAAGCCGGTGGTAAGCTTTGTTTTATGCGGAGAGAGGAATTTCTGGCTCACCGAGGGGCGCCTCCGGGATGAAATGGGCATGTTACACGTTAAGGGGATCATAGAAGCTGTTTTTTCGCAAGCGGGGATCCGCGATTACAGCTTTCGGGCGCAAGAGGGCTGTGCCGAGATCGAGGTGCTGGTAAAGCGTGAACCCGTCGGTAAGATGTACGCGCTGCGCAAGAATATACTTGAACAATTCCAGATCAAGAATAGGTCGCTTTTCGCCGCGGAGCTTTCTTTGGAAAAAATTTTCGCCGCGGCTGATCTTAAAAAGAAATTCAAGGCCATGCCGGCGTATCCCGCGATATCCCGCGACATAAGCCTGGTCATAAAAGCGGGAGTCCCGGTCGCTGATATTTTAAGCGCGATCAAAGAAAAAGCGGGAGCGCTCCTGCGGGAGGCGGCGGTCGTTGATTGTTATCAGGGCAAGCAGATACCCGTCGGATTTAAAGGATTGACTATTTCCTGCCTTTATCGCTCTGATGAGGGGACGCTGGTTGAATCTCAAATAGCCCCGCTGCACGCTGGGGCGTCTGAAGTTTTACGCGAACGATTCGCTGCTGTGTTGAGGTGATACTCGGTGCTCGGTGGTCGGTTATTGGTTGTCGGTTAAAGTCACCGATCACCTATAACCGAGTCACCGATAACCGGGCTACTCTTCCCTGTCATGCCCGCCCCGTTAAAAACTGCGTTTCTAACGGGGCCCGCGAAAGCGGGCATCTATGTTTTAGAATTCCCTTGACTATTTCTCCTCGCTGTGGTATAGTATAGTCAATAAAGGAATTAAGAAAATATCCCTGCGGTGTGCGTTGGATAATTTGATGATTGGTGAACCAACACCTTATTACAGGGAGCCAAAACTCTCTTATCGCTTTGGCGTTTAAGAGGCGGTTCCCACCTGTAACCAAAACGGTTCACACCCATCATGTCTAACGGCACGGTGGGGTTTTTTTTTGCGCCAGAAAGGCGCATACCCGCGCCATTCCGCCGCAGCAAGCGGCGTACCCGCGCAACTCCGATCAACGCGGGGTGCGCAGGCAGCAAGCGGCGTACCCAGCCATTCCAATGAGGCTGGATGCGATCTGCGCTGGGTGTAAATCAGAAGGTCTGTTTTAATCAGGGATTAATCTAATTGAAACATCAGCGGTTATAGATTGGGTTATGCCCGCTTCTCTTATTTAACAATGCCTTCGTTATCTTTCATATCCTTAATTAACGATATCCACACATTGCCCCTGTTTCTCTTAGTTACTTCCCCAGCGTCATTCCCGTTCTCTTGCATAGCTCTAACGGGGCCCGCTTAGAGCCGAGTAAACACGCGGGCATGACAAGAGGGCTGTCGATATTTTCCCTTGTTACAACATCTAAAGCATGATAAAATTTATAGTTAAGAATGAGTATAATTTCATCCCTCGCTGCCGGCAGTAAAAGCAGGGCAGTTCGGGATAAGGTTTTCTATGCGTAAAAGAGAGAAAATTTTATGATCGTTACTCAACAAAAAACAATTACAGAGATCACCGACAGCCTCAAGGGCTGTAAGAAAATATTTCTTGTGGGTTGCGGAGAATGCGCTACTACGTGTAAGACTGGCGGTAAGCATGAAATTGAGCAGATGCAAAAGCAGTTGGAATCAGCCGGCTTCTCTGTCGTCGGAAGTTGCATTCCCGACGCTCCCTGTGTTGCCGCGCAGATAAAGACGGAATTTGCCAAACAGATGAAAGCTTTGCGGGAAGCCGAGGCGGTTGTTGTCCTCTCCTGTGGTTTAGGCGTGCAGTCTGCCAAAGATAACGACCGTTTGGGTTTGACGGTTGTGCCTGCCTGTAATAGTTTATTCGGCGCCGTAGTTGACGCTCAAGGGGCTTTTGTTGAAAAATGCTCTTTATGCGGCGCTTGTGTTTTACAGGATACGGGGGGTATCTGCCCGGTCACCTTATGCGCGAAAGGCTTGTTGAACGGCCCCTGCGGCGGCGCGGATAAGGGTAAATGCGAAGCGGATAAAGAAAAAGACTGCGCCTGGATATTGATCTACCGCGAGCTTGAGAAAAAGAACCGCGTGGAGAAGTTGAAGAAAATTCAGCCTCCGCAAGATCATAAAAAAACAGGAAAACCGCGTAAAATAAGCGTTCAATGAAAAATAAGCCGGAAATTATAAAAGAGCATAGGGCACTTAAAGATGTAGCATTGACAAAACAGCTAATTCGTAATAAAATTTTAATTAAGCTAAAAAGACAGAAGGAGGAAGACCGCGTTATAAAGAGCCGGAAAATAAAAGAAAAACTTTTTAGTGAAAAAGCGTTCAAGAAAGCAAAGATAGTAATGTTTTATATATCAGTGGTTGGCGAGGTGGATACAACGGAGATGATAAAAGAAGCGCAAATTTTAGGTAAAATGATCCTGGTACCTGTTTGTTGGGATAAAACTATAGTAGCCTGTTTGTTGGATAATAAGGCAAAACTCCAAAAAGGCCCGTATGGTATATGGGAACCTGTGGTTAAGAAGCCTTTTCCTGGAGAAAATATAAGCCTTGTCATTGTGCCGGGGCTGGCGTTTAATAAAAAAGGCAATCGATTAGGCCGCGGCAAGGGCTATTATGACCGCTTCTTGAGTAATATTCCTTCGAAAGTAACCTCTATTGGCTTGGCATTTGATTTTCAAATCCTGCCACGTATCCCTTCTACTCCCACTGACGTAAGCGTTGATAAAGTCGTTTGTGCTTAAGATCAACGGACGTACCCGGGTAAACGAGCAAGCAGAAACAACAATTGCAATCTCACGGTAAACTAAAACTGCAACGGTAATGCCATGGCGTTAAAACGCAAGAATATCATGAAAATGGCATTAGTTGTGAGCTATTGGTGTTAATGAAGCGCTGTTTAACGCGATAGCTTGAAGGAGGTTGAGTAATCGATGTTGATGAATATAGTGCTTTTTATTGTTATTGCCGCAGTAGCGGCGTTTGTGGGGTATTTTTTAAGACGGTATGTTGCTGAAAAAAAGATCCAGGATGCCGAGACCACCGTAAAACATATCCTGGAGCAGGGTAAAAAAGAAGTGGAAGACCGCCGCCGCGGCGCGGAGTTGGAAGCAAAGGACCTCTTGTACCGGATGAGGCAGGACTTCGAGAAAGAGACCAAAGACAGGCGGCAGGAAATATTTAATTTAGAGAAACGGCTTACCCAGAAAGAGGAGAATATCGACCGCAGGCTCGACCTTTTGGAAAAGAAAGAAAAAGAGATCGAGCAGCGCCAGGAAGGCGTGAAGCGGCAGGAAGAAGGCGTTAAGGCAAAGGACAACCAGCTGCATCAACTCATCGCGGAAGAGAAGGAGCGGCTGCAAAAGATCTCTTCGCTTTCCATCGAGGAAGCGCGGCAGATCCTGCTTTCCCGTTTAAGCGATGAATTAAATTCCGAGAAAGCGGTCTTGATAAAGCGGCAGGAAGAAGAGCTGCGCAGCAGCGCCGATAAAAAAGCCAAAGAGATCATCAGCCTTTCCATCCAGCGCTGCGCGGCGGATCACGCGGTTGAGTCGACCGTAAGCGTTGTCACGCTTCCCAGCGATGAAATGAAAGGCCGGGTTATCGGGCGTGAAGGCCGTAATATCCGCGCTTTTGAAATGGCGACGGGCGTCGATGTTATTATCGATGATACCCCTGAAGCGGTAACGCTCTCCTGCTTTGATACGGTACGCAGGGAAGTCGCGCGCTTGAGCCTGGAGAAGCTGATCAATGACGGAAGGATACACCCGGGGAGGATCGAAGAAGTCGTCGAGAAAACAAAGCAGGAGATGGATGAGAAGATCCGCGAGGAGGGCGAACGCGCCGCGTTCGATGCCGGAGTCGACGGGCTGCATGTTGAAATAATCAAGCTGTTGGGCCGTTTGAAATACCGGACCAGCTTTGGCCAGAATGCCCTGCAGCATTCCAAGGAAGTATCTTTTCTTATCGGGGTCATGGCCTCGGAATTAGGGTTGGATTTTAAGTTGGCAAAGCGTATCGGCTTGCTGCATGATATCGGCAAGGCCGTTGACCATCAGGTTGAAGGCACGCACGCCAAGCTCGGCGCCGACCTGGCTAAGAAATTTAACGAGTCTTTTGAAGTCATACACGCTATTGAGGCGCATCACGAAGAAACTGAAGCGAAAAGTTTTTACGCTGTTTTAGCGGTCGCGGCTGATGCTATCAGCGCGGCCCGTCCCGGCGCCCGCAGAGAGACGCTTGAGACATACATTAAGCGGCTGGAGAAGCTTGAGTCCATCGCGAATGTCTTTAAAGGCGTGGAAAAGTCTTTTGCCATACAGGCAGGCCGTGAGATCAGGGTTGTCGTGCAGCCGGAAAAGATCTCGGATAATGACGCGGTCAACCTTGCCAGAGAGATCCGCAAGAAGATCGAAGAGGGCATGGAATATCCCGGCCAGATCAAGGTGACCGTGATCCGGGAAACCAGGGCTATCGAGTACGCGAAGTAATAACAGGTTAAGTCTAAAGGTTAAAGTTTAAATAACAAAGGAAATTCAAAGGTCAAAGGGCCCTGCCTGCCGGCAGGTAATTTGAAATTTAACCTTAAATCTTTAACCTTGCTTTGTTATTTAGACTTTATACTTTAAAATTTAAGCATATATGAATATACTCTTTATCGGCGATATCGTCGGAAGCCCCGGCAGGGCAGCGATCAAACAGCTGGTGCCCGTCCTTAAAAAGGAATACGCGCTTGATTTTGTGGTCGCTAACGCTGAAAACGCCGCCGGCGGCTCAGGAGTGAACGCCAGGGTAGCTGGTGAGCTTTTTGACGGCGGGGTTGACGTATTGACGACCGGCGACCATATCTGGAAAAAGAAAGAAGTCTTTGAGATCATTCGGGAAGAACGGCGCATCGTGCGCCCGCTTAATTTCCCTCTGGGCGCTCCCGGTTATGGTTTTGGGATCTTTACCTTGAAGAACGGCGTAAAGCTCGGGGTGATCAATGTCCTGGGCAGGGTTTTTATGGAGCCGCTCGAATGCCCTTTCCGGACGACGCGTGAAGCAGTGGAGGAGATATCGAAAACAACGCGCAATATTATTGTCGATATCCACGCGGAGGCAACTTCGGAAAAAGTAGCGCTTGGGTGGTACCTTGACGGTAAGGTTTCGGCGGTCCTGGGGACCCATACGCATATCCAGACCGCGGATGAGAAGATATTGCCTCAAGGGACCGCGTACCTGACGGACGCGGGCATGACGGGTCCGTATGACTCGGTCATCGGCAGAAGGGTCGAAGACGTCCTGGAAAAGTTCGTTACTTCGGTGCCGGTACGTTTCGAAGTCGCTGAAAATAATATCCAGCTTCACGGCGCGGTCATTGCGATCGACGATTCAACCGGCAAGGCGCAGTCGATCGTCAGAATACAAAAAAAGTTAAATGAATAATCTTAAAAAGATCTTTTTCTCCCGGCCTCAAAGCCTTATGTTCGCGTGTGCCCTTTACCTGGGCGCTTGTTTTTTTTCAAGGCCCTTTGCTCCCTTTGCTTTCGGGCAGGACAACGACCTTGAATTCACGATTGATGTCTCATCCAATGTCAGCGTGCTCCCCTCGGTATTTAAGCCGAGCATCGACCTGAGCGGCCGCGGTTACCATAACGATATTTCCTGGCCGCAGGAGCTCGCGGCGAAGAATGTCCTGGAATCATGGGCGACCGATGTCGGTTTCAAGGGCATGTACCGGCTGCAATACAACCTTTGGCAGATCAACCAGCTGGCTAAAGACAAAGCGGCGCAGGAAAAGCTTATCGCCAATTACGAATGGATCATTAAAAAAGTCAGCGACGCCGGCGGCACCGTTATCCTGGACCTCTTCGGCATGCCTCCGGGCCTGGGGAAAGTCCTCGATAAAAAAAGCGCGCCCTGGAACCTGAACGCCTTTAAAAAGCTCGTCAAGAGCAGGATCAGGGATTTAAGCTGCAATAAGAAATATAATATCTGGTATGAAGTCTGGAGCGCTCCCGACCTGGGGGACTTTTTTTTAGGCAGAAAGCAGGAATATTTAAACCTTTATAAAGCGGTCGCGGAAGCCGCGCGGGAACTTGAGAATGAGACCAAGGCCTCGATCCCCGTCGGCGGCCCGAGCACGAGCTGGTGGTTCCAGAACTTCGACGGTAACGCTATCGTTAACCCCGAGAACAGCCTGATCTATGAGCTGATCAAGTTTTGCTTCCGTTACAAATTGCCTCTGGATTTCATCTCCTGGCACGCGTATTCGACCGATCCTTCGGTAGAGCGCGAAATAACTTCATATAACAAGACGCCTCCGGCGCTCGTGCGCGACTGGCTCAGTTATTTTAAACTGAATAAGGATATCCCGCTCATTGTCGACGAATGGAATTTCGACAGCGGCGATAATGTCCTTTCCGAACGCAAAGAAAATTCATTCGTCTGCGCCAGCTATATCCCCAGCAGGATCAAGAACATGTATAAGGCGGGGCTTGATTACCAGCTGTTCTTTTCATTGGAAGATTTTCAGGACAATATGGAAGGGGTCAAACGTAACGTCGGCGTTTTCTGGTTTGAGCAGGATTCCCCGAATTACCAGGGAGGGCATAAGTCGATATATAATATGTTCCGCATGCTTTCAACCCTCGGTAATACTTTGGTGGCGTCATCTTCAAAGGCCGGCGACGAATTTATCGACCTCATAGCCACGAAAAAAGACAATGAAGTCGTTATCCTGGTCTATAATTATATCGACCCGGATATTTTTACCAATTACCTGACGAGGAATATCGCCAGTTTGAATAAGGCCGAACGCGCCATTATGGTCAGTCTCCTGAGCCAGAACCAGCTCGAGAAGATCATGCGTAAGGAATTGGATTTCTCGCGCATGCACGCCCACAATAAGTATAACAAGGTTAAGAACATACTCAAGCGCGCCCAGGAATTAAACGACCGCGCCACAAAATACAAGTTTTACGCGCGCAAGATCGATGTGACGGTCAAGAACCTTAACCGCCTGAGCGCCGCGGGGGATGCCCCCCGCCAGGAGCAGCCTTCTGCGGCGGCAGAGAAGGCGAAGTATATATACCAGCGTTATATTATTGATTCCTCCTGCAGCATGAATTGTAATTTTGTCCCTATCGAGGAAAAAGAGGTCGTGGTCAACGGCAATTACCGGGAATCATTTATCGTTAATCCCTATTCCGTCAATATGATCATTTTAAAGAAGAAGCCAAAGGAGCCTGAGCCGCCTGTAGTCGTTGTCGAAGAGCAAAAAGCCGTGGAAGCGCCTGCGGGTACTGTGGAATCAAATGGAGAGAAGCCTGTTGCTTCTGCCCCGGCGGCGCAAAACAACGCGCCTGTTGCTCAGCAGCCTGAAGCTAGGAAAGCCCCTGCGGTAAAGAACGGGGCGGCCGCGCCTGCCGCGCAGGAGTTAACGGCTCCCGCGGCAATAAAGAACGGCTTGGAGCATAAACCCGCGGCCCCGGCGCAGCCTGAAGCGAAGAAGCCGGTACCCGCCGCGGTGCTGAAAGATGAACCATCCGTTGATACGCAAACGCAAGAGCAGAGTGAATAAAAATAAAGATATGACTCATGACCTTTTTTCTCAACCCGGTGAAAAAAAACCTGACAGGCATGTTTTCTCGGTTTCGGAAATTACCCAGGGGATAAAATTCACCTTGGAAAGCACCTTTAACGAAATTTGGGTGGAAGGGGAGATCTCGGGAGTGTCGCGGATCTCTACCGGAACGGTTTTCTTCTCCCTTAAAGACGATAAAAGTATTTTGAAATGCGTGATATTCTATTCTTTTTCCCGCGCCCTTAAAGTTGAGATCAAGGACGGCATGAAGGTGATCTGTTTCGGGCGGGTGAGCGTTTATGAGAAAGACGGCAAATACCAGCTGTATGTCGAAAGCCTCGAGCCCAAAGGTATCGGGAGCCTGCAGCTGGCGCTGGAGCAATTGAAAGAAAAGCTGGAAAAAGAGGGATTGTTCGCCCCTGAGGGTAAAAAGCCCATCCCCTATCTTCCGTCGCGTATCGGGGTGGTGACCTCTCCGACGGGAGCGGCGGTCCGCGATATGCTCAAGGTCCTCAATGGGCGCTTTAAGGATGTGCATATCATTATAAATCCCGTGCGCGTCCAGGGGGAAGGCGCAAAAGAAGAGATCGCCCAGGCGATCGATGAGTTTAACCGCTGGGGAAATATCGACGTGATGATCGTCGGCCGCGGCGGCGGCAGTATTGAGGATCTATGGGCTTTTAATGAGGAGATCGTCGCGCGGGCAATATACCGTTCAGCGATACCGGTCATTTCCGCGGTAGGCCATGAGCGGGACTGGACCGTCGCCGATCTTGTCGCCGATAAGCGCGCGGCAACTCCGTCGGTCGCGGCGGAAATGGTCATCCCTAAAAAAGAAGATTTACTGGAACAGCTCGAAGCTTTGGTAAAACAGCTTAAGAGATCGTTGTCCGATCTTTCTGTCGGCCTGCAGGAAGACTTGGACGGCTTGGCGCACCGGTTGCGCATAGCGTGCGATCACGCGCTGGAATTAAACGCGCGGCAGCTGGAATCGACGATAAAGAAGCTCTCTTTGTTGAATCCGGTTGTTTTGATCCCGCAATACAAGACAAAGGCGCTTGACCTGGCAAGGCAGATGTATGTCCTCCTCAGGCATTCGCTCGCGTTGAAAGAATCGGGTTTTACCAAGGCAATAGAAAAATTATCGAATTTGAATCCTTTGAATATCCTCTCGCGCGGCTATAGCGTTACTTTTAAAGTCCCCGGGTTAAGCGTTGTCAAAGACGCATCCGTGCTTAAGAAGGACGATGTTATTAAAACGCGGCTCCATCAGGGGAGCGTGATAAGTAGAGTGGAAGAAGTTGAGAAGGATGGAGAATAAGTATAAAGGTTAAAGAACAAAGGAAATTCAAAGGTCAAAGGTTTAATTTTAAAATTTAACCTTAAATCTTTAGCCTTGCTTTGTTATTTAGACTTTATACTTTAGAATTAATATACGGTTATATTCAGTGTAATAAACAGGGGGGAAGAATGTCGGAAACAAAATTTGAAGACGCGTTAAAGAAGCTGGAAAAGATAGTCGAAGACCTGGAAAAAGGCGATTTGTCGCTCGATGAGGCGTTAAAGAAATATCAGGACGGCATTGAATTATCGCGCCTGTGCTCCCAGCGCCTGGATACGGCTAAGAAAAAGATCGATATGCTGGTCAAGAACAAAAAAGGCGAATTCGAATTAAAAGCCTTTGATGAGGGCCAGGTGGAAGAGGACGATGATAAAAAAAGAAATACCTAAACCTTCTGTAGCTTCGTGCGGCTGCCGCGTCTCTCTTGATTCTATAGAGTGCCCCGCGGACCTCAAAAAGCTCACCTTTGACCAGTTGTCTCAATTGGCCGCGCAGGTGCGTAAACGCATGATCGATGTCGTTTCCAGGAACGGAGGCCATTTGGCCTCCAGCCTCGGGACGGTGGAGTTGATCATGGCGCTGCATTATTGTTTTAACGCCCCTGAAGATAAGATCGTTTTTGACGTCGGCCACCAGGCCTACGCGCATAAAATACTCACCGGGCGTAATAAGAATTTCGACAGCCTGCGCAAGCACCTGGGGATAACGGGCTTCCCCTGTAAAGAAGAGTCGCCCTACGATATTTTTACTACCGGACACTCCTCCAACGCTATTTCCCTGTCACTCGGGTTAGTCGCCGCCCGGGACAGCCAGAAGCAGTCGTATAGGGTTGCCGCGGTCATCGGCGACGGCTCCTTGAGCGGGGGCTTATGCTTTGAGGGCCTGAATAACGCGGGCCATCTGAAAAAAGACATCCTCATCGTTTTGAATACCAATGAATTAAGTATCGCTCCTAATGTCGGCTCGTTAAGCACCTATCTGAACAAGGTCATTTCATTGCCGCTCTATAACCGTTTCAGGGATTCTCTTGAAGGCTTTGTGAAATCGCGTATCCCTAAAGGCCGCCGTTTGATCACCATCGCCAATAAATTCGAAGAAGGCCTGAAGGGGCTCTTTGTTCCGGGAATGCTCTTTGAAGAATTAGGCTTTCGTTATTTCGGCCCCTTCGACGGGCATAACCTGCATACGCTTATCCCGGCGCTCAAGAACATCCTGAATATTAAAGGGCCGCGCCTCGTGCATATCATTACGAAGAAGGGCAAGGGTTACGCGCCGGCGGAAAATGACCCGGTACGCTTTCACAGCGCCGGGCCTTTTGAAATAGCTACCGGAAAGCCTCTCGCCGGTGGATCTTCCGGGGCCAAGAGCTACACGGAAGTCTTCAGCAATAAAATTGTCGCTATGGCGGAGGAGAACCCCAGGATCGTGGCGATCACTGCCGCGATGCCGGAAGGTACGGGCTTGGATAAATTCCGGGACCGTTTTCCTGAGCGCTTCTTTGATGTAGGCATTGCCGAAGCCCACGCGGTCTGTTTTGCCGGAGGATTGGCCGCCGGAGGCTTTAGGCCGGTCGTGGCGATATATTCTACTTTTCTGCAGCGGGCAATCGACCAGGTCGTCGAAGATGTGGCGCTGCAGAAATTACCGGTGGTTTTCGCTCTTGACCGCGCCGGCGTTGTTGGAGAAGACGGCGCGACGCATCAGGGTATTTATGATATCGCGTTTTTGCGCACTATCCCGAACCTGACGATCATGGCGCCTGCCGACGCTGCGGAATTTGAGAAAATGCTTGAACTGGCTTGCGGCTCGGATATGCCGTCGGTGATACGCTATCCTAAAGGAATATGCCCGGTCTCCGACCGGCAGGGGAGCGCTTTAGAAAAAGGCAAGGCTGAAGTGATCAGGACGGGAAAGAATTGCTGCCTGATCGCCTTAGGGAGCATGGTTACGGTCGCCTGTGAAGCAGCCGCCTTGTTAGAGAAGCAGGGAATTTCCGTCACGGTCATAAACGGGCGTTTTGTAAAACCATTGGACGTCGCTTTGTTTAAGGATGCCGCGGCAAAGTATAAATATATATTCAGTATAGAAGAAGGAGTCATCGACGGTGGTTTTGGCAGCGCGGTCAGCGAAGCGATCAATAAGCAGGTCGTCAGGATAGGGTTACCTTCGGAATTCCTTCAGCACGGAAAAAGAGAGATCTTGTTAGAGAAATACGGCTTGACGAAGGAAGGGATTGTTAAAGCGGTATTGCAGCATGTGCGGTGATCGGCTCTCGGTTATCAGCCAACACGGGTACCGAGCACCGAGTATCGAGCATCGATAATTGAGATATGTGTCATTGCGAGGAGCCCGTCGAAGTTTTTCTGGCGGGCGACGAAGCAATCTTTTTAAACATGGCTAAAAAAACTATAGATAAGAAGCTAAGGTGACTGTCACGTTTTTTGTGACTGTCACCTTAGCTGATCTCGTAAAACATGGCTAAGATAACCATAGATAAGAATAGATGTAAAGGCTGTCTTTTATGCATCCGCTTTTGCCCCAAGGGCTCATTGCTGGTGGATGAAGATTTAAATGCCCGGGGTATCCGGCCGGTCAAATTTAAAGATGATGCTGAGTGCCTGGGCTGTATGATGTGCGCTCTCATGTGCCCGGATTGTTGTATTGAGGTTTTTAAATAGAAAGTCTCAAGTCGAAGCTCAGGTGACTGTCACCTGAGCTGTGCGACCTGTGACCGGTGACTGTGCTATGACTAAACGAATTCTAATGACAGGCAACGAGGCTATTGCTGCCGGAGCTCTCCAGGCGGGATGCCGCTTTTACGCGGGATATCCTATTACGCCTCAAAATGAGCTGATCGCCTATATGGCAAAATATATGCCGCAGGCAGGCGGAGTCTTCATCCAGGCGGAATCGGAATTGGCCGCGATCAATATGGTCTTCGGCGCATCTGCCGCGGGCGCGCGGGCGATGACTTCATCATCCAGCCCGGGGATGAGCCTGAAGCAGGAAGGCATCTCTTATATCGCGGGCGCTGAGTTGCCCGCGGTGATCGTGAACATGATGCGCGGCGGCCCCGGATTAGGCAATATCGCTCCTTCCCAATCGGATTATTTTCAGGCGACCCGCTGCGGGCACGGCGATTACCATTCGATCGTTTTAGCGCCTGCAACGGTGCATGAAGCCTATTATGGCATGAGAGACGCCTTTGATCTGGCGGATAAGTACCGTACCCCCGTTATTGTCCTGGGAGACGGGATGCTCGGTCAGATGATGGAGCCTTTAGAGCTCACTCAGGCAGCAGCTGAAAGTAGCGAGTATAAAAAAGACTGGGCATTGAGCGGATGCGCCGGCCGGCCGGCCAATGTCGTCAAATCGTTTTATTTGCATGAAGGAAAATTAGAGGAATTTAATTTACTTTTACAAAAGAAATACAAGCGTATCAAAGAAAAAGAGCAGCGCGCTGAAAGTATCCTGACGGATGATGCCGAGATCATTTTGGTCGCCTATGGCTCAATGGCGCGGATCGCTAAAACCGCGGTGAAAACTTTACGCGCTCAAGGCGTCAAAGCCGGATTGATCCGGCCGATCAGCTTATGGCCTTTTCCCGAAGCCGTATTCAAGAAATTAGCTGCCGGCAGGAAAAAAAGGTCGTTACTGGTTGTGGAAATGTCCTATGGACAAATGATCGAAGATGTCCGCTTATCAATAGGCGATAGGTTCCCGGTTGAGTTCCTGGGGCGCGGCGGCGGCGGAGTGCCGTCGGAAAAAGAGATCATCGTCAAGGTTAAGCATTTAACAGGCAAAAAATCACATCGATGAATAAAATATACAGCCACCCTCGAGCGTTACGCGCGTCATCCACGCACTATTGTCCCGGCTGCGGGCATGGGATAGCGCACCGGCTTGTCGCTGAAGTTATTGACGAGCTGGGCATCCGGGAGAGCGTGATCGCGGTAGCTCCCGTCGGCTGCGCGGTGGTCGCCTATGATTATTGGGATTTTGATTGTTCGGAAGCAGCGCACGGCCGGGCGCTGGCTGTGGCAACCGCGATAAAGCGCGTGCGGCCGCGGAATATTGTCTTTACCTATCAGGGCGACGGTGATCTGGCGGCGATAGGGACTAATGAGACTATCCATGCCGCCAACCGCGGAGAAAAACTGACCGTCATTTTTATCAATAATGCCATTTACGGGATGACCGGCGGCCAGATGGCGCCGACAACGCTTTTGCAGCAAAAGACGGCAACGACCCCGCTGGGCAGGGACGCCGCGCTGCAGGGGTATCCGCTCAAAATCTCAGAAATGCTGGCTTTGTTGAACGGCGTTAAATATGTCGAACGTGTTTCTATGCATTCGCCGCAGGAAGTAGTAAAAGCTAAAAAAGCGATTAAGCAGGCGTTCCAGAACCAGATCGACGGTATCGGCTTCTCGCTGGTCGAGGTGATATCTCCGTGCCCGACGTATTGGGAGATGCCGCCGGCGCAGGCCCTTGATTGGATAAAGAATACTATGCTCAAAGAATTTCCTTTAGGACGGATCAAATGACGGAGAAGATCATTATCGCCGGCGCCGGAGGACAGGGTATCATGCTTTTAGGCAAGATCCTGGCAGAGGCCGCGATGCGGGAAAACCGCTTTGTTACCTGGCTGCCCGCGTATGGCGCCGAAGTCAGGGGCGGGACAGCGCATTGTATGGTGATTATTTCCGATGAAGAGATCGGCTCTCCTTCGATCAGTGTCGCCGACAGCTTGATCGTCATGAACGCTCCTTCATACGCGCGTTTTAAGCCGCGGCTTAAAACGAAAGGCCTGCTGGTGGGAAACAGTACTTTGGTGAAGAATAATTTAGCTGTGCATTCTTCTGATTTATGGTATCCTTTTACGGATATCGCCTTGAAGCTGGAGAATGTGAAAGTGGCGAATATGATCGCGTTGGGGTGCTTTATCGCCCGGCGCCCTATCGTTGAAGTTGAGAATATCGCGCGGGTGATCGAGGAAATAGCCCCCGCGCACAAAAAAGACCTCATTGAGATAAATAAACGGGCGCTCTCAGCCGGTATCGCGCTCGTTACAGAGGCAAATAAAAAGTCAGGAGAAAAAAATGGTTAGGGTACGCTTTGCTCCCAGTCCGACGGGAAATCTGCACATCGGCGGAGCGCGCACTGCGTTATTTAATTGGCTTTACGCGAAAGCAAAAAAGGGAATATTTGTTTTAAGGATAGAAGATACCGACCGGGAGCGTTCAAAGAAGGAATACCTGGATGAGATCGTATACAGCTTGAAATGGCTGGGTTTTGAGTGGGATGAGATCTATTATCAGAGCGAGCGCTTTGAGATCTACCACCAGTACGCCAAAAAGCTGGTTGACGCGGGTTTAGCGTACGTGGCTTCCTCCGATGATGAACAGGCGCAGAAGATCGTTAATAAAAAACAAGATGCCATAATTTTTAAGGTCACACCCCAGAAGATCAAGATCAATGACCTGATCAGGGGAGAGATCGAGTTTGACGCTGAAACCATCAAAGACCAGGTCCTGATCAAATCCGACGGCACGCCGACCTATAATTTCGCCTGCGTGGTCGATGACGCCCAAATGAAAATAACTCATGTTATCAGGGGCGACGACCATATTTCCAATACTCCCAAGCAGATACTTTTATATAAAGCGCTGGGGTTCCCGGTGCCGGAATTCGCGCACCTTCCTTTAATATTATCAAAGGCAGGCGGCAGGCTTTCTAAGCGTAAAGGCGCCACCGCGATCTCGGAATTCCACGCGATGGGCTATCTTTCCGCGGCGCTGGACAATTATTTACTGCTCCTGGGATGGTCTCCGGGAGGAAACCGCGAGATCGTCAGTATGGATGAAGCGATCAAACTCTATGACCTGAAGAATATCAATAAGACAGCGGCGGTGCTTGACCTGGATAAGCTGGACTGGATGAACAACCAGTATTTGAAAAATGAGGACCCTGAGAAGTTGACCGATGAAGTTATCCCTGCGTTAGTTGAGAAGAAATATATCGATAAAGATAATTTTGATAGAAATTATGTGGTTTCTTTGGTAAAATTGTTCCAGGGGAGGCTTACGACGATCAGCGATTTTGCCGATTGGGCGGATTTCTTCTTTGTGCGGGAGCCGGTGATCGACCCGGCGGCGCAGGAGAAATTCTTATCGAAAGACCTCTCAAAAGAGTTCGGACTTTTTATTAAAAGGCTGGAGAGCTTAGAGGTTTACGATATTGCCAATATTGAAGCGGGTTTCCGCGCGATGGCAAAGGAGCTCGATCTTGAGCCTAAGGTTTTAATTCATCCGATCAGAGTGGCCCTTACCGGCAAGACCATCGGCCCGGGCCTTTTTGAAGTTATCTATTATTTAGGTATAGAGCGGGTAAAAGCGCGGCTGGGTAAATTTATAAAAAAGGAGCAGGGATGAAGACGAAGGGATTATGTATCGCTTTAGGCCTTTTTTACTGTCTGGTGTTGCTCGGCGGTTGTAACACGGTATGTAAGACCACCAAAGGCGCGGCAGAAGGCGCCAAAGAAGGCGTAAAAGAAGACTGGAAAGCGGCGCAGGGCGCTGACGCCTGGATGAAAAAGAATTTGTGGTAGGGTTGTAGATACCAGGCTTCGCTATTCTCTGTAATTGTTTAAAGCAAGGTGACTGTCACGCTGTTTGTGATTGTCACCTTGCTTTTTTTAGAGTAGTTCATTTTTATATAGCTGCGCGCGAGCAAAGTCTAAAGTATAAAGTCTAAATATCAAAGGAAATTCAAAGATTAAAGATCAAATTTTAAATTTCCTACCTGCCGGCAGGAAGAATCAAAGCCATGTCATTCCCGCGAGCCCGCAAAAGCTTTAGTGGCGGGCGAAAGCGGGAATCCAAAGAAATGCAAGAATAAAGGTTCAATTTTAAAATTTAGCCTTAAGCCTTAAATCTTCCTTTGTTATTTATACTTTAGACTTTAAAATTAACCACATCATATCAAAGCAAGGTGACTGTCACGCTTTTTGTGACTGTCACCTTGCTTGCCCTAAAATAACTCTTAAATGATACCATGAAAGTGCTATAATACGCATATGTGACACAGGGGGGACAATGAAGCTGGACTTGGTCAATTTTTAGGCAATCTTCTATGCAGGTAGGGGGTTGCCGTTTTTGTTATGATGATTAAGTGATGTGTTACCCGAATTCCCCCATGCTGCCGAGATGGGCATATAATGAGATTTATATCGCTTGTAGGGATGGCTTGTTCTGTCCCCACAAATGGAAAAGGGACTACTCTGGGTTTAGGAAAATATGACTGTAACCCAATAATAAAAGATTAAATTTCTCAAAAAGGTGGAACTATGAATGAAAAATGTCCTAATTGTGGTAATCCATTTGAAGGTAATAACCTACAAAAATGTTTAAAATGTGGCATTGATATTTTACAATATACTCGAGAGAAATTAGAAGAAATGGAAAATGAGAAAGAATTATTAGTAAATAATGAAAGGCGGATAGCGAATAATATTTTTCAGAAAACTTGGAATAAGTTAATCAAGGTGATATGGTTTTGGATTGGTGTTATTGTAGTTTTATGGGGGTTTGCAGTTGGGCTTAGTTTAAGAGAAATCTATAAAAATGTAGTAAATGTTACTAAGAATCAAATTATAGAACTTATAACTAAACAATTTGAAGAGCCTCGCATAAGACAAACTTTAACTGAGGTAGCTAATACTGAAGCCGAAGATATTCTTGCAAATCAAGTTCGACCAGAAATAGATAGTTTTAAAGAAGGAATAAACAAAGAATTAGATTCAGTTAAACGATTTTCAGAGGATTTAAAAACAAAATATACAATTGATTATAACACTTTTAATCTTGAAGTTGCTAAATTAAAAGACCGAAACAGGCTAATAGAATTGGGGGATATGGTTATTGCAAACAGAGATGTGGCTGCTTATAAAGAATTGGAGCGCATTGCTAAAGATTCTGTAAAACCAGAATTGATGTCGGCGGCAGTGTCAGAAATAAAGCGAGTTAAGGTATTTTTTGCGACAATGACTAGTGTGAAAGGGGCGTCTATTTCATATAAAGGTCCCCTGGGGAGTGAATTAAAAGATAATGATATGACTAGGGATAGACTTATTTTTAATTTAAAGAATGATAATTGGTTAATTAGGGTAAAAGCAGCTCAATTGCTTCAGGGTAAAAAAGAAAAAAGTTCCGCAGAAGCCCTTTTAGAAAGTATGAATAATGATCCTGATATGGAAGTAAGAAAAGAAGCTTTGGAATCATTTGATGCGATAACAGGGCACATAAGCAATGATGTCTTTGGTTTTGAAGCCGCGAATGAATGGTGGACTCAAAATAAGTTCGAGGTTGATAAAAAATTAAAATAATTTAAGAAGACAGGAGAGTTCTTACTTCTTTTGAATTAAGCTGGTTTTAGAATAAGAGTAGAGTTGTAGAAAAAGTAAATTAAAACATTAATTTGGTTAACCCTTGATGTTAATTTTTACTTGACAAGGTTAATGTATGGATATATACTTTAGTAGCAATAAAGATATGAGAATTTTTAATTCGGATAGAGAACTGCAAAAGAAATATGGTCATCTTTCGAAAAAGATTCAGCAAAGATTAGTAGAGTTGAGAGCGGTTAATTTTTTAGCTGATATTTCTGATTCACCTCCTCCAAGGCGTCATAAATTGGTTAATGATCGTGAAGGTCAATGGGCTGTTGATCTTAATGGAAACAAACGATTGATTTTTGAACCAAGCAATGATCCAATTCCTAAAACTGAAACTGGGGCAATTGATTTAACTAAGGTTACCGAAATAACTATTATCGAAGTAGCGGATTATCATTAATTATGACGGATAAATCGAAACCTTTCAAATATAGCCCTGATTATGCTGTTCCTCCCGGTGTTACTATTAGTGAATTACTTAATCATTTAGGAATGACTCAGGTTGAACTAGCCGATAGAACGGGTCGGCCAGAGAAAACAATAAGCGATATAGTAAATGGTAAACAAGGAGTAACTCCGGAAACTGCGTTACAGTTTGAGCGAGTACTTGGTATGTCAGCAAGCTTTTGGAATAATCTTGAAAAAAATTATCGAGAATCTTTAGTTCGTATTGAAGAGGTTAAAGCTTTAGAAAAACAAATTAATTGGCTAGAAAACTTTCCAATTGAAAGCATTATTAAAAATGGATGGATGCAGAAACATGATAATGCAGTGGCTCAATTGCAAGAGTTGTTATCTTTTATGGGAGTTGCATCACCGAAGGAACTGAGCGTTAGTTGTTCTTCCGCGATTTTCCGAAAATCGAAGAAGATTCAAACAGATCCTTGGACGCTTTGTGCATGGCTTAGAAAGGGAGAGTTAGAGGCACAATCGGTTGAGTGTAAACCCTATGATAAAAATAAATTTAAGGAATCCTTATATAAAATTCGGGAAATGACAATTACTCCTGATACTCCATCAATTTTACCTCATTGGGGAAAGCTTTGTGCAGAATCTGGAGTGGCGTTAGTTATCATTCAAGAATTGCCTAAATTAAAAGTCAATGGGGCCACCCGTTGGTTAAAAGATAAGGCAGTAATTCAGCTCTCCCTTTTAAATAAATATGAAGATATTTTATGGTTTTCTTTTTTTCATGAAGCAGCACATATCTTGTTGCATGGAAGAAAGGATGTTTTTATTGAGGATAGAAATAAATTTGATCAAAATGACATGGAGAAAGAAGCGGATCAATTTGCTGAAGACTTTCTTGTCCCTCGTAACGAGTACAATGAATTTATATTAAAAGACGATTTTAACCATTCTACCGTAAATAATTTTGCAAAAAAGATAGGTGTTGGTCCGGGTATTGTAGTAGGAAGGCTTCAGCATGAAGGACTAATTAAATATAACGAACTTGCTAGTTTTAAACCTCGACTTTGCTGGAAACAACCCTCCAAGAATAACTAACAAAATAAGAAATTAAAAGATAACAAGACGTTTTCTATAACTATCTTAGAAAGACGGTGACTGCTTACATTCAAGTTTCTAATGCAACAATTTTAGTAATATGGAGTTCCGGGGACACATTACTTAATTCAAAAAGCAGATTCCCGCTAAAAGCATGCGGGAATGACAAATAGGAGTGAAATGGGGGACGTATTCGGTTCTCGATAACCGAACACCGAGCACCGATAACCCGGAAGCGGTGACAGTTACTTTGTGGACAGGCATTTTAGTGGGCTTTTAATATTGACATAAGGTAAATAAAAGGTTATGCTTTGATGAATAATCTAGTCAATTGTTCGGATTTCTATGCGTAGTAAATTTGGAGGTATACGAAATGTAAGCGTATACCTTTTTTTATTTTAAGGAGGATACAAATTATGGAGAATATAAAGAAGGCGGTATTCTTAGCCGGTATTGCGGCTGTGTGTTTTTTGTGTACCCCCGCATTCGCTTTAGTTGACAATAGCCAAGCGGTAATCGAGCAGCAAGCTGTTTCATCACAGGACACACAGCTTCCATCCCAGCCCCAACAGCCTCAAACCCCCGCGTTTGCCCCGGGAGAGCTTATCGTAAAGATCAAAGACGGAAAAACCATGGATGAACTCAGTGAGCTAAACGCTCAATATGACGTTACTTCCATAGAAGGGATTTTCCAAAGCCCGGGTAGCCCCGAGGATATGCTTAAGAGCCTGCAACAGAAATTAGCCGGCCTTGATTCTCAACACGATAGCTGGTATTGGCAGATGGATAAAGATTCCAAGGAATATAAAGATTATGTCGCCAAGATAGAAGCGCAAAAAGAAACACTGAAAAACCAGATCAGCGCCGAAGAAGAGCTTATCGCTCATTTAGCCCAGAGACAATCCCGGGCGGATAACTCAGTAACTACTCCCGATTTAACAAACACCTATATTCTTAAAACCAATAGCTCAGTCAATATCGTCGCGATAGCTGAAGATTACTCCGCTCATCCCGCGGTAGAATACGCAGAGCCGAATTATGTGCGTAAAGTAGAGCAATCTTCTCCTATCCTTGGGCCTCCTCCTCTGCCCAGCTGGCCATATGTCCTGCCTAATGACGCGTATGTAGACCCTAACCATACTAATACCTGGACTAAAGGCGCCTGGGGGCAGGCCTACGAAGACATGTGGGGCCTCAAGAAGATCCAGGCAGATAAGGCTTGGCGATTATCGTTAGGTGAGGGGGTGATCGTAGCTGTAATCGATACCGGAGTTGATCATACCCACGAAGATATATCCGGTAATATCTGGATAAATACAAGAGAAAAACCCGGTAACGGCATAGATGACGACGGTAACGGTTATGTGGATGATGTCAGGGGTTGGGATTTTGTCAATGATAGTAATGACCCCAAGGATGGTTTTGGCCATGGCACCCACTGCGCGGGCACCATAGCCGCAATAGGCAATAATAAGATCGGCATTATCGGACTATCTCCCAAAGCAAAGATCATGCCGGTAAAGGGGCTTGATGATTTCGGTTACGGCACTGACGCTGCATTAGTCAAATGTATTTATTATGCCGCCAATAACGGCGCGGATGTTTTAAGCAATTCCTGGGGCGGGTCGGGAAGCAGCCAAGTAATAACAGATGCCGTTAATTATGCCTATGCGAAAGGATGCGTCGTGGTAGCATCGGCGGGCAATTCAAGCGCCGATGTTAAATATTTTTCCCCGGCCAATATTGATAAGGTTATAGCAGTCGCAGCTACCGGCCAAAATGATAAAGTATGCCTTTTTTCTAATTTCGGCAATAAAATTGATGTGACCGCTCCGGGAGGCGATGATACTCTCACATCTCTTTACGTCAATTTCAATAATGTCCTTTCATTATTAGCCCCTAATTCATATCTGGCAAAAAATTATGGCGCGGATATCGTTGGGTATAAATACCTGAAATTAGCCGGCACATCCATGGCCTGCCCGCATGTTTCGGGCCTGGCGGCCCTGCTTATAGCCAAATACCCCGCGGATACAAATAAACAGATCAGAGGCAGGATCATGGAGACCGCTGATGTATTATCTCAGGAGCCTTTGTATTCAGCGGGGCTCTTGGGTTCGGGGAGGATCAATTCTTATCGTGCTTTAAGCGAATCGTTTAAGCCATATTTTAAATTTAAGGATCTGTCTCTTAAAGAGCTCAGCGGAGACGCCGACCAGATACCGGAATCCGGAGAAAGAATAAAGCTCGTCATTAAGCTGGAATCTATCGGCAAGGATATAAGCGTGGTGAAGGGCTCAATCAGCACAGACACAGACAGCCTGTACATTTCCCGTATAGACATTCCGGTTTCCTCGTTCTATAGGTCTCAAGACGGCACAATGGATAATGCAAACAGCCCATTTGTATTTACGGTCGGCAAAGTAGAATACCAATCGCCGGTGAATATCAAGCTGACAATTAATGTCGGCGGATATATCCAGATGTTGAATTTAAAGATAAATTTAGGCATCAGGCAGCTGCCTATTGATTACAACACCTATAAGATCGGCGCGTATTCTCTGTATAATAATAAAATAGCCTGGGACCGTACTACGGTGGACAGCCATGTCGGTTATGTTTATAGCGGAGAGATCTATCTTTATGACATTAAGAGTAACCAGGTTAAGCAAATATCCGCGAATGACGGCCGCATAAAAGCCTGGCCGGCAATGTATGAAAACAAAATTGCCTGTTTGGACAAGAGCTCGCCCTATTCGAATTGGAACGTGTTCCTGTATGACCTTACCGCGAAAACAGGCAAGCTCATAACCCAGGATTCCTTTAATCATCGGGATCCCGCTATCTACAAGAATAAGATCGTATGGTCTGATGACCGTAACGGTAATAATGATATTTACCTGTATGATATCGATAAAAAGCAGGAGAGAAGGATCACGACAAATCCCGCCGGCCAGATCACTCCGAAAATTTACGGAAATAAGATCGCGTGGATAGATTTTCGCAATGGCCCGTATGACTGGTACCGGTATGATGTTTATGTCTATGATCTGGATAAGAACGAAGAGAAGCTGATTCCCCGGACGGGGAGCAATGTCATTTGGCCGATTGATATTTTCGGTAATAAGGTCGTATGGGCGGATGATAATAATATTTATCTTTACGACTTAGATAAGAATGAGCAGAAACTTATCAGCTCCCGTAACTATCAGTATTACATTACTTCTTTGCGGATCTACGGAAATAAAATAATCTGGGATGACAGCGTTTCCGGGAATTCAGTACAGGTGTTCATTTACGATTTAAATACCAACCAAAAAACAATGGTTACAAAAGATCAGTACGCGGTTTCGCCGATGATTTATGCCAGGAATATTACCTGGCTTAACTGGAACGATGATCTTTATAAGCCGCATATGTATATTACCGAGATCCCCGATATTACTCCTCCCATCGGCTCAATAAGAATAAATAACGGCGTTCTTTACACAAGGTTTCCCATAGTCATGCTTAATTTATATGCTCAAGATGATGAAAGCGGTATGGGAAATGGCGCGCAAATGCAATGTTCTAATGACGGCGCGCGATGGTCAGCTCCCGGGCCATACGTAACAAGCAAATTGTGGTTTTTGACACCGGGGATCGGGTTAAAGATCGTATACGTGCGATTTAAGGATGCGGCGGGAAATTGGTCGCGTGTCTATTCAGCATACATAAAGGTATACTAGTTCGAGTTATCCTAATTCCGGGAATGGTGACAGTCACTTTTGGGGACAGGCATTTTGGTGAGCGATAACCGACAACCGAGTACCGATAACCCGAACACGGTGACAGTCACAAAAAACGTGACAGTCACCGTTTTCTTGGATAAATCATAGACGTTTTATTATTTCTTACTTTTGCGAGTTTTTTGATTCAAATACGATCTGTCTTAAAGCAAACTGTATTTCTTCGCCGGAATTGCCGGTTTCAAGTAACGTCAGAATATCTTTTAAGCCGGTTTCAGTCTTGATAGTCCCATTCTCTTGTGTGCGCAGAATGATGGCAAAACCGGCGATGACCGTATCCGCTTGACGATCGAGATTTCTCACCGACAGCAGGTATTCACGTATGCGCTCAGGAGACGCTTCGATGCCTGAGATCGCCATCTTTTCGATCTCACGCCATTGCGCGTCCTGGTTCTCCGCTTCTTCGGAGCTGAGCTCCGGGGCGACAGCACTCGGAATCCTGCCTGGGGGACGTTCTGTTACGGATATTTTCTCAAGTCTCGTATACTGGGGGAGTGAGCGCATATCAATCCCGCCGCAAGAACGGTGACAGTCACTTTTGGGGACAGGCATTTTGGTGAGCGATACGAAAACGGTGACAGTCACAAATTACGTGACAGTCACCGTTTTCTCAGGTATAATTAAAATTCGATTCCACGAGTATATCTCGCCAGTTAGTATTAGTAAATTTGACATATTACCCTGTCCCTCGTCGCCGACGATGTTGAATGAGAGCGACTCGGGATTGGCAAAAGAGATAAGTAAAATTAGGTTTTGCCCTGTCGTCTAATCGGTAGGACTTCAGATTCTGGATCTGACTATCATGGTTCGATTCCATGCGGGGCAGTACTTCGACTCGCCCCTTCGGGGCTCGCTCAGTACAAGTTTTTGTGCTTGAGCCTTTGATGCGCGTGTGGTTCTCCTCCTTCGCCCTTTAATAGACAAATTATATAAAGCAATAAAATATTTTTATCTTGACAATACAACCATTTAGTTGTATGCTTTAGTTGGGATAGAAGAGGGGCAAATTGGCGAACATTAGCTGCTTTTATTATGTAACCGAATCCGGGAAATCGGCGGTAAGAGATTTTATTGATTCTTTGGATGCAAGCAGCCAGAGAAAATTCTTCTTTGCCAAAAGCTTGCTTGAGGAATTTGGGCATAAGTTACCTCAACCACACGCTAAATATATAGGAGATGAGATATTTGAGTTGAGGTTTAAAGGGCAAGAAGGCAATATCAGGGCCTTATATTTTTTCTTTCATCAAGACAAGGTCTTATTTACCAACGGATTTATTAAAAAGACCGCTAAAGTGCCGGAAAAAGAGAAGAAGCTGGCTATTGAGAGAAGAAAAGCGTTTCTTGAAAGACATAAATAAGGAAGGTGCGCTATGAATATGGAAAGGGTTGATGAACACTTAAAAGAGAAATTAAAGGATCCGTATTTTAAAGAACTTTATGAACTCCAAGAGCAGAAACTTGATATCGTAAAGCGGGTTATTGACTATAGGGTTAAAAATAAGCTGACTCAAGGTCAATTAGCTAAAAAAGCGAAGGTTACCCAACAGCACATCTCTAAGATTGAAAACGGAGATTTCAGCAGTATAGTAACCTTGGAGAAGATTTTGCTGTTTATCGGCTATACCGTGAAAATCCAAGCTGTTCCCCTTAGCAATAAAGTCAGGAATAGCATTGAGCGTCTTGTTCGGGCTAAGCATGGACTTCAGTTTGCTTAATTTATTCAGGTAAAAAGCGGATTTTGGCGTGCCTATTGAAGATCTGTGTTATTTTTAGCCTGTTCCCCAGCCATAAAACCGCGCAGTCAGACGTCAATCCGGGCAGTACTTCGACTCGCCCCTTCGGGGCTCGCTCAGTACAAGTCTTTGCGCTTGAGCCTTTGATACGCGCGTGGTTCTCCTCCTTCGCCCTTTAATAGACAAATTATAGCTCTGACGGGCTCGGGAGGATTTGGGAAATAGGTGTCTGTGCTAACTCTGGCAGAGCATAAATAATCATGGCATACTTAAATATTCGATGAAGCAGGGGGGCTTTCTATGGAAAAAAAGAATTGTTGGGAAGTTAAAAAATGCGGCCGGGAGCCGGGTGGGGCTAAAGCGAAGGAATTAGGCGTCTGCCCCGCGGCGCTCGAATGCAGGGTCAACGGCGTTAATCGCGGTAAAAATGCCGGCAGGTGCTGCTGGGCGGTGGCGGGAACTTTTTGCGATGATAAAGTTTCGGGCTCTTTTGCCTCCAAAATGACCTCGTGCGTTAATTGTGAGTTCTTTAAAAAGGTTGTTGAAGAAGAAGGGCCGTGTTTAAAGACGACACGCGATATCTTGGAAAAGCTATACAGCCAAAAGAAAAGTGACGAAAAGAAATCGGTTGATTCTTGATTTCTAAAAGGATATAATAAAACAACTTTTGAAGGTTAATGTTTCGCCGGCTTGCCGGTAAAATTTGATCCTTAGATTTCGCGCGGGTGGTGGAATGGCAGACACGCAAGCATGAGGGGCTTGTGCCGAGAGGTGTGGGGGTTCAACTCCCCCCCTGCGCATTAAATAAAAGATCCCCGGTTCAATAAAATGAGCCGGGGATCTTTTATTTGTTTTAAGAGCTGCGCTTGTCTTTTACGTAATTGCTCCGCCCTATATTCTTGGCGTAGGATTTGAGCTCCGCGCCGATCTCCCCTATCTGCGCCACGTGCTCGATAGTGCGGAATTCGTTGGTGACCACTCCTATAGAGATCGACAGCAGCGTTACGTTCTGCGCTTTGCCCTGGCGGTCTTTAGCGATAATATAGCCGCGGGTACGGTCTGCCTCGTTATAAAAAGAAGGGACCGTTTTGTCGAAATCGTCAATGATCCTTTTGCAAATAGCGTCGGAGGTAGGTATCGAGGTGACGACGATGAAATCGTCTCCGCCGATATGCCCGATAAAATCGTCGGGGTTGCCCACCGTTTGCACCGCTCGGATCAGGATGCGCGCGGTCTCTCTGATGACTTCATCCCCGTGTTCAAAGCCGTAGATGTCGTTATACGCCTTGAATTTATCCAGGTCGATATAACAGACCGCGAACGGCGCTTTGCTCGCCAGCTTCAGTGAAAACTCGTTTAAAATAGAGACGTTGCCCGGCAGGCGGGTGAGGGGATTTGCTTCCAGGTCGATGGAGGTCCGCCGCAGGATCATGCGGATGTGCGCCATCAACTCTTTCGGCTCGAAAGGCTTGACGATATAATCATCGGCGCCCGCGTCGATACCGTCTAATTTGTCGGTAATATCGCCTTTTCCCGTTACCATGATGATAGGCAGATGCCGCAAGAGCAGGTCTTTTTTTATCAGGCGGCAGACTTCTCTTCCGTCCATGATCGGCATTTGGTAATCCAGTAAAACCAGGTCCGGAGATTTGGTGTGGATAGCTTTTAAGGCTTCTTCGCCGTTACCGGCCTCGGTGACATCGTAATTCTCCTCTGAAAGCGTAAGCTTCAGCACGTCCCTGATATCAGGGTCATCATCGACAATAAGTATTTTTATCGGCATAGAATTATGGAACCCGTGGTTTTAGTTGTTATGCTGGCTGCGGCAACGTAAAAGAAAAAGTCGACCCCGCGCCCAGCTTGCTGCTGACCCAGATCTTTCCTTTGTGCGCCTCGATAATATGCTTTACCAGCGCCAGCCCCAGGCCGGTGCCTTTGACCTGCTGGTTGATCAGGTTATCGACGCGGTAAAATTCTTCGAATATCGCCTTTTGCGCTTCTAAGGGGATCCCCGTCCCGGTATCGGTAATATCGATCTGTATATAATTGTTTTCAATTTTCTTGCAGGCCGCGGTGATCGAGCCTTGCGCGGGCGTGAACTTGATGGCGTTGTTGATGATATTGATGAATACCCGCTGTAACTGGTTGCGGTCCGCCAGGACCATAACGGTATCGTCGGATATCTTGTTGACGAGTTGGATCTGTTTTTCTTTTGACTGCACGCCGAGCAGGTCCATGACTTCATCGGCTGTTTTCTTTAAGTTCTGTTCTCCGAGCTTCATGGTGACCTTGCCCGATTCGATGCGCGATATGTCCAGGAGGTCGTTGACGAGCTGGACCAATTCGTCGCTGTGCCGGTTTATCTTTTCCATGCGGAGGTTGACTTCCGGCGGCAGGGCCCCGAGCTTGCCCGCCAGTAAAATGGAGGCGTATCCTTTGATCGAGGTCAGGGGGGTCCTGAGTTCGTGCGAAACGCTGGAGACAAAATCGGTTTTGCGCTGGCTGATGTTCTTTACTTCTTCCAACGCGTGGCTTAATTCGCGCGTGCGTTCTTCGACCCGTTTCTCGAGCTCCTGGTGGGCATGCCAGGTCTTTTCGAAGAGGCGGGCGTTTTCCAGAGATTGGCCGATCTGGTTCGCTAAGATCGATATCGACTCTTCGTCGCCTTCGTTGATCGTGGCTTCTTTATCGTTGATCCCGACAAAAAGGAACCCTTTGGCTCCGTCTTTCGGCAAGAGGGGGGCAATGACGAACAAATTCGCTTTGAAAGCCGTCGGGAGCAGCTCCTGGAACGCTCCGATCTTCGACGATGTCAGGCAGGAAACGATCTTTTCGTTCTTAATGATCCCTACGAATTCTCCCGTGTAGGCCGCCACGAAAGATTCAGCCGAATACATGTCCTGCTCTTGGTACCCCAGCGATAATTGCCTGGAAAAGCCTTTTCTTTCTTCGTCCCAAAGGAAGGCAAGCGCTTTTTCAAAGCCGAGGTCTTCCAGGTAGGAGGCGTCGATCCGTTCAAATATCTGGCTTTCTTCCAGCGTGGTGCTCATCTCCCGCGATAATTGCTGCAGCGCGTAAAGCCCGGTTATTTTTTTATCAAGTTCTTCCTGCGTCCTGTTCAATTCAAGGTCGGTGCGCACGACCAGCTTGGACTGCTCGTCCATTTCCTCCAATGATTTATTTAATTTATCAACTTCTACCTGTAATTGCGCGGCCTTGTCGATCTTTAAAACAAGCAGGATGCTGATCGTGACAATGGCCAGGATACTGATGAAGCCGCCGACATTCAATAATGTTTCGGGATTATACATATTAACCGCCGATATTTAAGATGGTGATGCTTTGATTATGTAAATATACCTTCCCTAAATAATTCTCCGCCGTCAAGGGAGCGACCTCGCCGTGGGTATAAAGGCCTAAAATAGGAGTGTCTTGCCCGAAGCTCTTTTTTATGATCTCCAGCTCTTGTTCTGCTTCGCGTTTGAGCAATAAATACCGCGACAGGGAGCTAAAGGCTATAATGAAATTCCGCTCGTTTTCTTTGCGATGCTCCGTCATAGGATTATAGATGCTTTTCTTGGAATCGTCAATGGCCTGGCGGGTCGCTTCCAGGCAGGTCTCTTTGGTGCTGATCATGATGCGCACCATGCTTCCCTGGGGCACGTCGCCCTGAAAGCGTAAAGAGCCGTCGTTATCCACGGAGAGCACGTTGCGTAATAAATATTCTTTTTCTCCGGGAAGGTATATCCCTATGGGATAAAAAATAGAAATGTGTTTTAATTCGCGTTTTAGCTTTGCCAGGTTGTACCCCAGGTACGATTCGTAGAGTTGCGCGGCGGGGATATCGTCAATGGTAACGACGATATTGCCCTGGGATAAGGTCACGGTATGCGGCTTTCCCAGTGGTTTCCAGCCGTGTTTTATGCCCATTCCGAAATTCAATTTCCCGCCCCAGAGCATCCCGACGCAGCCGTCGGAAAATATCTCCTGGTTGTAATAGAGGTTTGTTTTCACCTGGGTCAGATTATCGGCAGCCGAACCTCCGATAAAGGGGAAGCTTTTCCCCAGCTTTTCCTGGATCCCTGAAATGAGGTTGGCGCTTTCTTCGATGAGGGCGTCTGAAAAGATAACGCTGAAAGCCCGGCGCATATTCCCAAAACCCGTCAGCAGGTGGTCTCCCAGTTCCTGCCCCGCCGAGGAGCCCGATTTGCTCTTGATATTCTTGACGGCGGCCGTATGAATGTAGACCCCTTCGGGAAGGCTGATAAGCATTATTGCCAGCCCGTGCTTTAAAATGCCCTGGTTCGTCATGATAGCTTCTCCGCTGGACCCGATAAGGGGCACCCCCGGCAAGAGTCCGGAGATGGTTTTTAAAAGCGTAAAGCAGGAGAGGTCTATCGAGCTGAAGCATATTGCCAGGTCGATCTTTCTTTTGTTTAAACAGGATACTGCTTGTGAGGTTGCTTCTTTTGCGGCTTGCGTGGGGGTTTTTTCCAGACTTATGCCTAAGCCTATATTCATATTCGTTAAGATCGTTTAGTTCGTTAATGCCGTTATTTTCGTTATATATGAACAACTTTCAGGCGGAGCTTTCAGAAATGGCCATAAAACAGTATATACTACCATAACTTGAGGGTCAATAAATTTATTGACCAAATGCCGTCTTTATATTAGAATTATCACCTGCGGCCCCATCGTCTAGCCTGGCCTAGGACGAATGGTTCTCAGCCATTAAACACCGGTTCAAATCCGGTTGGGGCTACCAGTAATCTCTCTCTCGTTTCAAAAGGAGAGAGGCATAAAGCTCTGATTGATTTAGTTGATCAGGGCTTTTTCTTTCTCTTTACGTGTCAAAGAGTTAGGGCATTGTTTTCCGACGATGACGCTAGTTTTGAATACCATTCTCTTTTAGTGTATAAAATTTCTCCGAAAGTAGACGACTAATCTCCAAATAAGCGCGATTTATCTCTGATTTGGCTTATTTTAGGACGCGTGTAGTAAATGGTTTTTTAGCGATTATTCGTTACTTTTGATTAAACAAATAACCATTTACTAGGAATTGGCGGATATTTGGCTGGATTTATCTCTAGTAAATGGCGTGGTTATGGGCTAGTTTTGTCGAGATTTGAGGAGGCGATTCCAGATTTCTTGCTGCTTATTCCAGTCGACTTCTACGCTTACGTTGCGCAGCTTGTATTCAGGTATGTTGAATAGCGCTTTATCATTAGAGAGGAGTATTTCTTCTTGGATTTTTGACGATATGAGGAGCATATTTGCTATATGGCATATCCTTGCTGGGGTTATACCGATCCAGCCAGCGATTTCTTTCAAGGTACATTTTCTTTCGCGCGCCACTTGGTCTATCTGATGAGCTAAGATTAGATTCTGGCGTATAAGTGGTTCCTTGTTTATCTCGGCCTGCTGGCGATGGTAAGGTATATGCTTCAATTCAGCGAGCTTTAGCGTGAATTGGTGGCTCTTTTCGCCATTATGGGGCATTATTTCGAGGACTCCGTTAATCGCGTCATAATGTGCGACCTTGGCGATTGATTTGATTATTGGTATCTTTTCTTCTAAGGTTAGCGCTTCCCATCTATTGGCTTCAATACTTGGATCATTGGACATCATTCTTAAGAATTCCATAAACTTATTCTCGATCACTTGAGCGGAAACAAGACGCGTAGGGCAGTTTTTGTAGCCGCGTTTCTGGGCGTTCATACAAAGGTAGTAATGGTATTTATTGGCGCCTTTCTTGCTATAAATGTAATACATGGTACTGTCGCAGGCCTTACAGCGTAGGATGCTGTTTAGTAGGCCAGTGCTTGTTACTACGCCTGCAACCTTACGCTCTCGACGATTATTGGCTAGTATTTCTTGAGTTTTTTGGAATACGTCGTCCGGTATTATACGTTCCTGCTCACCTTGGTAAAGCACTCCAGCATGGTGGACTTTACCGATATAAAATGGATTCTTAACTATCGTTTGGATACTCGTGCTTTTAAACTTTATGCCACCAGATTTTTTATTCTTCAGAGTTGCATAGCTTTTTGTTGTGTGATTCTTTTCATTAAGTACTATTGCTACTGAGAGAAGGGATCGCTTTTCAAGGTAAAGGCCGAATATTTCTTTTACAAGCTTTGCTTCCTTTGAGTTTATGACGAGTCTGCGGTTTATCTTGTCGATATCATAGCCTAAAGGTGGCCTACCGCCGACCCATTTGCCTTTCTTTTTGGAAGCGGCCATCTTATCGCGCGTGCGTTCACTTATGATTTCGCGCTCAAACTGGGCGAAGGAAAGGAGTATATTTAATGTCAGACGTCCCATAGAGGTAGTGGTATTAAAATGCTGCGTTATTGAAACGAACGTTACGTTGTTTTGTTCAAAAGACTCTAAGAGCTGACTAAAGTCAAGCAGCGATCGCGATAACCTATCAACCTTATATACCACTACACAGTTAATCTTGCCGTCTTTAATGTCAGCCATGAGCTTTTGCAGGGCAGGTCGCTCAGTATTCGCTCCTGTGTAGCCAGGATCATCATAACGTTCTGGCAATGCTACCCAGCCTTCCGACTTTTGGCTTTGGATGTAGCTTTCAGCGGATTCGCGTTGGTTATCTAAAGACGTAAATTCCTGCGCTAGTCCTTCAGTAGTTGAGACGCGCGTATATATAGCACAGTTGATCTTTTTCTTTTCAGTTTTTTCCATCAGCCCTCCTATAGATTAAAAAACAAGTAGCCATTCCAATGCGCTCCAGTTATCTCTTTGGCAATGGCGGATAAAGTCTTATAAATCTTTCCATTATACTCGAAACTTTTCTCAAGTACTTTTACTTGGCGCTTTGTGTTTTTATATTCCTTAGTGATTACAGTCCCCGGAATAGGCAGACGCTTATCTTTGGCTGTAACCGGCAGACATGAAGCTGGCTTATCTGGCCTAAGGGCTTTATTATTGATAGGATCGTATTCCTCAATAAGTGCTTTCAGTCGACTATTGGCTTTGGCTGATAGGCTGCCTTGTTCACGCTCCTGTAGTCTATAAGCAATCCTTCGCCATAGATAGAGCCTATGTGTTCCGGCAGCATCCTCGTCGTAGAGTTCTTTGTACCGCCTTAGAAGCTCTTCAACAGGCGCGTTTTTAAGTGCCATTATCTCATTCATTTTGGTCTCCTTTCCTTAGGACAATAGGGCCATAGAATCAGAGATATATCAAGGGGAATAGAGAGGTATTTTTTCGATTGTGTAAGGTAGAGAAAAGCAGTATAATAAAATACAAATTGTTACATTTTGTATCTTGGAGAGTTAATGGGCAAAAAGATAGAGGTCTATACTGTAGAAGAAGTCGCAAGCGCTTTGAAATTACATCCATATACGATAAGAAGATTGAGCCGGGAAAAGAAAATCCCGGCTTTTAAATTTGGCGGCCAGTGGCGATTCCGAAAAGATGAAATTGATAAATGGTCGAAAAATCCGCAAGTAATTAATAAATAACTATGACGCGTAGCGAAGCACAAACTAGACAGCAGATCATTGACCAGCGTCTTAAATTGGTTGGCTGGGATGTAAAAAATCCAACCCATGTCACCGAAGAGCTTGATATTTGGGTTGGTTTGCCCGATGGTGTTGCCGAGTCACAAACGCCATATCAAGGGCATCTATTTGCTGATTATGCGCTTCTTGGGCAAGACGGAAAGCCATTGGCTGTAGTTGAGGCAAAAAAGACTTCGGTTGAAGCTGAGAAAGGTAAAGAACAAGCGCGTATTTATACTGAAAAGATCCAGAAGACTACTGGTGGACCTATGCCGTTTGTGTTTTACACAAATGGTTATGACTTTTTTTTCTGGGATACTGAACGATACCCTCCACGAAAAGTATATGGCTTTCCTTCACGAGCTGATTTAGATCGCATGCAATTCCTGCGCGACAATAGTAAAGTTTTATCCAGCGAACTTATTAACCCGGCCATTGCGGGCAGGCCGTATCAGCTTCAAGCTATACGGGCAATGCTAGAAAATTTTGAACTCAAGCGTCGAAAGAGCTTGCTTGTTATGGCAACTGGTACCGGTAAGACGCGGACTTGTATGGGATTGATTGATGTACTAATGCGTACAAATTGGGTTCAACGTGTTTTGTTTCTAGTAGATAGAATCGCTCTGCAGGAGCAAGCTCTCGATGCTTTCAAGGAGCATCTGCCTAATGCCCCGATTTGGCCCAAACAAGGGGAAGTTAAATTCGCGACAGATCGTCGGGTTTATGTTGCTACTTACCCGACTATGTTGAATATTATTGAGCAAGACAATTGTCAACTTACATCACATTTTTTCGATATGATTATTGCGGATGAAAGTCACCGGTCAATTTATAATGTTTATAAAAACATCTTTGATTATTTCGATACGATACAATTAGGACTTACCGCCACCCCCAAGGATCATGTTGACCATAACACTTTTAAACTTTTTAACTGTGAAGAAGGTTTACCTACATTTGCATATTCATATGAAGAGGCTCTTAGTAATATTCCGCCCTATTTATCTGATTTTGAAGTCTTGAAAGTTAGAACAAAGTTTCAGCAGGAAGGCATAAACAGTAAGACAATAGCCGAGGCAGATAAGAAGCGGCTTCTTGCCGAAGGAAGCGATCCAGACGCCTTTAATTTTGAAGGAACAGAATTAGAAAAGAAAATTTCGAATAAAGGGACTAATGCAGTTATTGTCCGCGAATTCATGGAAGAGTGTATTAAGGATCCCAATGGTGTCCTACCGGGTAAAACCATAATCTTCGCACTTTCTAAGAAGCACGCTTATCGCCTTTGTGAGGTTTTCGATGCTCTCTATCCTGAATACAAAGGTCGTCTGGCAGAAGTAATTATTTCAGATATCAAAGGAGTTCATGGTAAAGGTGGCATTCTTGATCGATTTAAGAATACCGATATGCCACGTGTAGCTATAAGCGTTGATATGCTTGATACTGGCATCGATATTCTCGAAGTGGTTAATCTCGTATTTGCCAAACCTGTCTTATCTTTCACGAAATTTTGGCAGATGATCGGACGTGGGACACGTATTTTAGACTCTGAAAAGATTAAGCCATGGTGTACCGAGAAGGAAAAATTTTTAATTATGGATTGTTGGGAGAATTTTGAGTATTTCAAGATGAAACCTAAAGGCAAAGAAGAATCTCCGACAATCCCGCTTCCAGTGCGGCTTTTTGAATCCCGACTCAATAAATTATGGATCGCCCTCGAAGCAAAGGAAGATGAAATTGCAGAAAAGACAAAGAAGAAAATCCAGGACGATATTAAATCCTTACCACAAAATTCTGTTATTGTTCTCGACCACAAGGAATACTTAGATCAGGTACAAGAGGAAGCATTTTGGAAGAAGTTATATTTTGGTGAGATTGACTATCTTCGTATTAATGTTGCGCCTGCCATGCGCGCTAAGTCAGACGCGGATTTTAAAGCCATGCATTTCGAGTTAGACGTTGTGGACTTGGCAACAGCACACCTAGCTGGACGCGACGAACAATTTGAGGTATTGAAGGAAGGCATAATTGAAACGGTCAGCGAGTTACCCTTAACCGTGAATATTGTCGCGCAGGAAAAGGCGTTTATCGAAAAAGTTCAGAGCAAGAATTTTTGGATAATATTCACTGATTTAGATCTGGATGAAATGGTAGCGCGCTTAGCGCCACTTATGAAGTTTCGCGAGCAGAATAAAATCAAACAAACCAAGGCTGATTTAATGGATTTATTAACTGTTAAAGAGTATATCGAATTTGGCCCTGAGCATGAGCGGCTTACCATTGGTAAATATCGCCAGAAGGTTGAGGACGCAGTTCGTGAACTGATCAAATCAAACGAGGTTTTGCAGAAGCTTCTTGCCGGAGATGACCTTTCGGAGGATGAAATCAGAAAATTGGCTGAGATTTTAGAAACCCAATACCCGAACGTTACAGAATACATCTTGCGTGAGATTTACGATAATCGAAGCGCGAAGTTTATTCAGTTTATTAAGCACATTTTAGGGTTGGAACCACTAGGGACGTTTACCGAAACAGTTTCGATGGCGTTTGATGATTTTATCAGAAAACACAATAACTATACTCAACAACAAATCCAATTTTTGTTGACGTTAAAGACATTTATCCTGCAAAAGGGTAAAGTTGAAAAACGAGACTTAGTTAACGCCCCATTTACCCAATTGCATCCACAGGGTATTCGGGGGATTTTTCAATCGAATGAAATTAATGAGATTCTAGCGTTGGCGCAGAAACTTGAGGGCTAAAATTTAAGGAGTAAAAATGCTCACACAAAATATGAAAGCGCTTATAAATTCGCTTTGGGATAAATTCTGGAGCGGCGGTATTTCAAATCCTCTAACTGCAATTGAGCAAATTTCCTATCTCTTGTTCATGCGTAGGCTGGATGATATGGATACTAAGTTTAAAAGTGACTCCGATTTTACTGGTGAGAAATATCAATCTATATTTGAAGGCAAGTTTGCGATCCCAAATACCAAGGAATCGGTTGATAAGGCTACTCTTCGCTGGAGCTATTTTAAGCAGATGGAAGGTGGTGAAATGCTTAGACACGTCCAGTTGAAGGTGTTTCCATTTGTGAAACAGGTCAATGGTAGAAATACGGTTTTTACAAAGCAGATGGAGGATGCGGTATTTATTATTCCTAAAGCATCTCTTCTAGTTGAGGCGGTCAGTATTATTGATAAGCTCTACGAAGAAATTGAGATCGGAATGCGGGGAGGGCAAACATTTCATGATACCCAAGGCGATATGTATGAATTCCTTCTGGCAGAAATTGCCACAGCTGGGAAGAATGGTCAATTTCGTACGCCACGGCATATTATTCAGATGATGTGTGAGCTTGTGGATCCTAAAATGTTAGAGCTTGTCTGCGACCCAGCGTGTGGTACTGGTGGTTTCTTGCTTGGTGCTTACCAACATATTTTAACTCACTATACGAGTAAAAATCGTCTGCAGAAAGACGAGAATGGCTTTATGCGGGGCACTTTGGCCGATAAACTCACAGATGAGCGATTATGGAAACAACTGAAAGAGGAAACATTTTATGGTTATGATTTTGATTCAACCATGGTTCGTATAGGTTTGATGAATCTTATTCTTCACGGAATTTCCTATCCAAATATTAATCGTAGGGACACGCTTTCTAAAAACTACAATGAGGATAATAAATATCATGTTATTTTGGCTAATCCTCCATTTAAAGGGAGCATTGATGAGGGCGATATAAATGAAAGTTTATCTTTAGATACAACAAAGACAGAGCTTCTTTTTGTTAATCGCATTATTAATTCATTACGGATTGGTGGTCGTGCTGGCGTTATTGTGCCGGATGGTGTTCTTTTTGGCTCAAGCAGAGCACATAGAGATTTACGTAGGATGTTAATTGATAAGTGTGAACTTCAAGGTATTATTTCTATGCCAAGTGGAGTTTTTAAGCCGTACGCCGGAGTTAGTACTGCGGTTTTAGTTTTTGTTAAAGGGGGAACGACAGAAAAGGTGTGGTTTTACGATATGCAGGCAGATGGGTATTCGCTTGATGACAAACGTGAAAAGATTGAGACGACAGATCTGCCGACTATTGTAGAAGAATGGGGAAATCGGCATAAAGGAAAGGACAATGATCGTAAAGCCAAACATTTTTTTGTACCCGTTAAAGAAATTATCAACAAAGATTATGATCTAAGTATTAATCGCTATAAAGAAATCGACTATCAGCCAGTCAAATATGAAAAACCAGAGAAAATTCTATTAAAGATCGAGAAAATAGAATGTGACATACAAAAAGGTATTAAGGACTTAAAGGATTTATTGTAATGAATAAGCAGGTGAATATTATCGATGCTGTCGAAATAATAAATAATCGAGTAAGGCCATTTAAGGGGCAGCGAAGATATTTAGCAACCGGTGACTTGGCTGGTGATGAAATTAATGAAACTGCTTTTGTGGATTATGAATCTAGGCCTAGCCGAGCAGATTTATTGGTAAATGAGGGCGAGATTATAGTTGCTCGCATGCAAGCTACTAATAAAGTTCTCTTGATTGATGATACGACGAAAGATCTTATTGTTTCTACAGGATTTTTAACGCTTGCTCCGAAAAAAGGCTTTGATATAAGATATCTTGCTCATTATTTTCGATCTGATATATTTCAACGCCAAAAAGACAGATATTGTTCTGGCGCAACGCAAAAAGCCATCAATAACGGGGCTTTTGAAAAATTATGTGTTCCAAGTTATCCGCTAGATGAGCAAAGAAAGATCGCTAAAATTTTAAGCCATGTTGAATTATTACGCCAGAAACGCAAGCAATCATTTTGGTTTCTTAATGATTTTCTTCATGCAACATTCTTGCACATGTTTGGGGATCCTATACAAAATCCTAATAATCTGGCACAGAAGAAAATCGGAGAGCTCGGAAAAGTTATTACTGGCAACACTCCCCCTCGCCATAAGAAGGAATATTATGGAAATTATATTGAATGGATTAAATCAGATAATATAAATACACCACAATTTACACTTACGAGAGCAGAGGAATATTTATCGAAAAAGGGTGCAGGAGTCGGTAGGGTTGCTCCTAAAGGATCAGTGTTGGTGACATGTATAGCCGGTACGCCCGATTGTATTGGTAATATTGCAATGGCAGACCGTGAAGTTGCGTTTAATCAACAAATTAATGCATTTGTCCCGGGAGGAGAAATCTCCCAAACAATATTTTTTGCCCAGGTGTTATTTTGCAAGAAGCTGATTCAACAAGCATCTACAAACAGCATGAAGGGTCTTGTATCAAAAGGCAAATTTTCTGAGATCAAAATTATCGTTCCTCCCAAAAAACAGCAAAATCGATTCGAAGCAATATTTGATAGGGTTGTGATCTTACGTTTACAGCAGCAAAGAAGCGCATTAGAGCTGGATAATCATTTTAATGTTTTAATACAAAAAGTATTTGGAGAAGCTGAAAATGTTTAAGCGGTATTTTGAGTATAATCAAGCATTATTAAATGCTCAATATGGAGTTTCTGAAATTATAGAGCACCTGCAAACACGAGGCGAAGTAAGGGAAGATTTTATTCGCGATTTGATTATTAAGAGAAAACGTAATTTATTGGTTGGGACAGGATTCCTATCTGATGGTCGAGCTCAAAGTCCACAATGCGATATTATTATTGCACGAGATAATGCTCCTGTTATTTCTTTTGGCCAAAAAATTTGTTTAAATGTTTCTGATTGTAAAATTGTTGTTGAAGTTAAGAGTAATCTAACGAGTCAAGATATAAAGGTGTGTAACGAGAAAGCAGCTCAGATAAAAAGAATGGCTGGTGAGTCAAAACCATTGTATGGTATTTTCTGTTATAAATTTAATTTTAAGAAAAATACTTTATTGCGGAGTTTTCGATTTGTTTATGATCCTGAGATTATGGAATATAACGAAAATCCGGCACTTCCTATGGTTTATCCAAATATTGATTTTATAATTTCAATAAGTGATGAAGAAGAATATCTGGAAAACGAAGATATTAAAAAGCAGTTTTTCGTAATAAAAAATGAAGTGACAGGAGGATATTCTTTCTTTAATGATTATCCTCCCATTAGGTACTTTTGGCGTTTGATAGATGGATTATAAAGAAATAGACATTTAGCTAAGGTAATGACGTGGTTAAGTAAATAAAATAATAATGGAAAACGGTATGCCTGAAGCGAAACAAATTATTGTTGAAGACGAAACTCTAAATGCGGTTACAAGCGACAACCTTTTTGAGAAAATCAATATTCCCCTCAGACGGATAAGTAATAAAAGGAGGTTTGAACATGGCTGAGCAGATAGAACAGAGAAAGAAAAGATCTCAGCAAATTGTTTTTCATCTGTTCCGATATCAAATTCTGCCTACGACGCAAACAATCCAATTGCGATTTGATTCGCCAGTTAAGAATCTGGAAGATTTAAAGGCCAAAAAGAATAACTTTTTTTCTCAGGCGTTGACGGGCATGAAAAGAATTAATTATTCAAGAACAGAGTTAACGCATAAAGTGAGTGAAATCGATAAAGATTTTTATCTTATAAAATTAGCTGCAAAAAGAAGTCTTAAGCGGTCGACACGCGATTTTAAGGAAGAGAAGATTGAAAATTGGCCTGCCACGAATATTATTATCAATAACCATCCGGCTGTTCAGAAAGCCATTATTCAGTTTAACCAAAAGGTTTTTAATGACACAAAGAATATTGCTGATATTTTGCAGGATAGTTTAAACGATATGCTTAAAGAGTACCAACTTCATGTAATTTTTGAGAAAATTTTTGATGAAGTTAAATTTTGGCAAGTCGTCAATCTTTATAAGAACAGGATTATTCAGGCTGAATTCGAGCTAATTTCTCCTAATTTGGCGAATATTTCAAAATCCCTACAATTTGATTTACAAGCGTTAAATCGTTCGACTAATACACAAAAAACAAAACTGCAGCTTAACAGTGATAAGGAAGCGATACTGACTCTGTCGCAAGAAGATCCCCTGGTTTCCGGCTTAGTAGATTATGCATCTCAAGGGGGAGGCAAAATTAACCTTAAGGTTCGGGGATTAAATAAAAAAATACATACTTCTGATAAAGCCACGGAAATAACAATTGATGAGATGGTATTTAATAACGCGGATCCAAAGGATATTCTAAAGATAATTGGTGGGATTATCAAATGATGGACGTCATAAAAAATATATCGGTTTCGGTGTTACTAGGAATTATTATTAACTCGTTATCTTCCTGGATGGGAAGCCATTTTTTATTAAAGTTTTTGGATTGCAATTTGATTACTTTACTCGTTGCCTTGATGGCGATTAATACTACTACGATGAGCGTCATGATGACTAAGATGAGCGAGATTAAAGAGCGACACAAAATTGATTTTCCAAAGACTATTCGTGAGATGACGGCTTCGATTTATGAACAAATATCGTTAATATGTATTGCGGTGGCTTTACAGATTATTAGCGATAGTCCGAAGATGAAACAATTGTGGCCAAATCCCGAGTTTATTATTTCAAGTTTTTTAGTGGCAGTTTTTGTATATGCAATGTTGATATTGTTTGATACTGCAAAAGGCATATTTGTTTTATTGGAGAATGAAAAGTAGCCAAGATATCAGAATTACGGAAGACTTTAAATAAGAGACGTTCTTCAAGAATCGTTTCGACGGTTAGAATAATAATTAAATGAAGATAAGATCACTAAAAATCCATAATTTCCGTTCAATTCTGGATTCACCCGAGATAATTTTTAACGACTTCTCATTATTAGTTGGAGCAAATAATGTCGGGAAGTCTAACTTAATCGATGTTTTAAGAATTTTATATGATGATGAAAAATTTGATAGTAAACGAGATTTTCCCAAGGTTTCTTTAAAACCAACCGATAATGAAAGTTGGGTTGATGTTAAATATATCCTTTCTGAAGAAGAATATAAGAATTTGCCTGATTATGCTAAAAAATTTACAAATAAATTAAGAATCAGAAAATATTTTAAATCTGACAATTCAGAACAGTTCAAATCTGGTCAGAGCAATATCTTTGCTTATGAAGAAGAAGGAGTGATATCTAAGAACCTGTTTCATGGAGCCAAGAATGTTTCTGAAGCAAAACTTGGACGGATTATATTTATTCCATCAGTTAACAAAACAGAAGATGTATTAAAAACTTCTGGTCCCTCTCCTTTGAGGCAGATAGCTACATTTGTTTTTGAAAAAGTTGCCAAGAAAAGTCCTGCTTTTAATAATCTTGAAACGGCGTTTTCGAGTTTTGAGAGTGATTTTTCTACTGAATCTTCTTCAGATGGTTTTTCTATCAAAGATCTTATTGTCGATGTGAATAAGCATCTGGAGGAATGGCAGATATCATTCGGCATAAATATTAAAAAAATTAAGATTGATGATATCATCAAAAACTTATTTGAGCATAATTGGAAAGATGATAACCTTGACGGTGAGGTTATAGACATAAATCAATATGGTCAGGGGTTTCAGCGCCACATAATCTATACACTTATTAAGTTATCAGCAAAGTATGTAGATAAAAGAACATCAAGCAAAAAAGAATTTATACCAGAATTTACGCTGATTCTATTTGAGGAACCAGAAGCATTTTTGCATCCGGCTCAGCAGGAAATATTACATGCGGGTTTGAAAGAAATCACTAGCGATGGGGAAGAACAAACCCAGGTTTTAATTTCGACTCATTCCCCCATTTTTGTATCTAGAAACATTGATGATTTAACTTCGGTAATTAGATTGCAAAAGGAAAAAGGAAATACTAGGATTTCACAAATTACCGAAATTAATGAGGATATTTTGTTCGGTGAAAATGCAAAATTGCTAGATTTTTTAAAAACAAAGTTAACTGAAACGTCAACTCCCGCAGATGTAAAATCAGAAATTAAAAATATTGTTAATGGAACCGATGATTCTCTTAAGCTAGAAGAAGAATCAATGCGATATTTTTTATGGTTGAATTCAGAAAGGTGCTCATTATTTTTTGCTGATTTTGTAATTATTTGTGAGGGAGCATCAGAAAAAATATTTGTTGAGTATTTGTTTAAATCAAAATGGGAAGATTTACGAAAGAAACGTATTTATTTACTTGACGCAGGAGGTAAATACAATATTCATAGGTATATGAATTTATTTGAATTGTTATGTATTTCCCACAGCATTTTGTTGGATTCTGATGGTGATAGGAAACATCAGAAATATATAAATGAATTTATTGATAGTAATAAGCGTCCCCAAACTAGATCGATTCATAAGTTTAATCCTGATTTTGAGAATTTTCTAACTATTACTCCTGCTAAGAGGCCCGATAAAAAGCCTTTAAATGTATTTCTACATTTTCGAAATGGAAAAATTACTGATGCTAAGATAAATGAGCTGAAAGAAATTATTCAAAGAATTAGTACTTAGCGCAAAAACGATATGAAGTTAGTTCATTTCTCAGATACGCATTTAGGTTTTTCTGATTACAATAAGGTTGATCCAGAAACAGGTATCAACTTAAGAGAAGCCGATGTATATCATGCCTTTGCGCGGGTTATTGATTACATTATCAATAACCCGCCAGATATAGTAATTCACTCTGGTGATCTTTTTGATACTCATAGGCCTTCCAATAGAGCTATCAATATTGCTTTAAAAGAAATTGCAAAAATATCTCAAAAACAAATCCCCCTTGTAATGATTTCGGGTAATCATTCAACGCCGCGCGTAAAAACCTCCGGTTCTATTTTCGAAATATTCGAAATATTCGATAATGTATATCCAGTATATCAATCAAAGTATAAAGAGATTATCATAAAAGATGCAGCATTGCATTGCGTACCACATATGGCTACAGAAGAGGAGTTAAGGAAGGTTTTTGATAATCTCAAGCCAAACAGTAAGGTTAAGTATAATATAATAATTGCTCACATGGGAGTGACAGCAGATGTACAGTATAAGATGGGTGAGTTCAACGAATTGATTATTCCCTACGGCGTCATTAAGAAAAAAAACAATTTTGATTACATAGCTCTTGGCCATTATCATAAAAACCTACTCCTAGCAGACAATTGTTATTATTCAGGTTCAACGGAACGTTTTAGTTTTAATGAGGTAGGGCAGGATAAAGGATTTATCGAAGTAAATCTATCTCAGAAGAAAACGGTGTTTATTCCTCTAAAAGTACGAGAAATGATAGCTTTGGAATCAATTGATTGTCGAGATCTCAATATAAATGAGATTGTTAAGAAAGTGGAGCAACTCATTACTGGAAAAACCCTGGGGAGTATACTTCAGGTTACTTTTGATAATATAAAAAAACACCAATACGCCGAGTTAAACTTTCAAAAACTAAGAGACTTAACTAAAGATGCTGTTCATCTGAAAATAATCTGCAATTGGATGAGTGAAAAAGGGAAGGAAAGCACTAATACCGCGATAGGTACGCTTTCGGCAGAATTTGAGAGCTTTATCGAACACCAAGATATCAAAGATTTAGATAAGAAAAAACTCAAAGAATTAGGAATAAATTATCTTTCGATTACTCAGGGGGCAGAGGAAGAATAAATGTTTTTAAGAAGCCTTAAATTAAAAAACTATAGGAAGTTTCGAGAAGAAATAATCGAATTCCCAGAAGGCATAATAGCTGTAATAGGACCTAATGGTGCAGGAAAATCCTCTATTTTAGAGGCCATAGGATGGACTTTGTATGGCAACGCAATGGCGCGGACAGACAAGCTAGAAGTAAAGAGTCAAAATGCTTCTGAGGAAGAAGGCTGTGAAGCCGAACTTGTCTTTGATTTTGGAGACCACTCATACAAGATTTTTAGAGAGCTCAAGGGGAAAAACGCTATTTCGAATGCGTTAGCATATGTAGATGGAAGTATAGATCCTATTGCAGAAAGAGATAGTGGTGTCAATCAATATATAGAAAGTTTGCTTGGGATGGATTACGGCACTTTCATAAAAACTGTTTATGCTAAACAAAAAGAATTAGCGGCTTTTTCGATTCTTCGTGCGGAAGATAGGAAAAAAGTCATAAGGAGGATGCTTAATATTGATCGTATTGACTTAGCCGTGACGAAAATTAGATCAGACGAGAGAGATAAACAGAAATTTATCGAAGGTATTCAAACTAGTCTTGAAGATCTTGATAAGTTAGAACAAGAAAAAAACGATATCATAAACCAACAGAAAAAGATAAATAAAGATGTCAATGATCGTGCCTTGACTTTAAAAACTATTGCGGAGGACAGGGATAAAATAAAGAAAGATAAAGATCATCAAGAACAAAAATTTAAGATTTTTAATTCTTTTAATAAAGATAGCTCTCGTTTTGATACACAAAAATCCTCACTTGATAGAAGATTGAAAGAATTATTGAAGGAGCTAGGAGAATTAAAACAAAAAAAAGAGTCATTGGAAAAAATAGAATCTAAAGAACAGGAATATTTGAAAACTAAAAAAGATAAAGAGGATCAAGAAACATTGCGCTTACAATATCAAGAAAAGGTTGCCTTAATAAAGAGAATCAAGGAGAACAACGATGATATGGCTCAACGTTAAGGCAAGCATAAATTATCCACAGAACAATTAAAAGACTTTTCCGGAGCGCAGGAAGATTCAGACAAAACAGAAAAAACTATACATGAACAAGAAATTATAAGAAGAAGGCTTGAGAAAGAGACTAAAGAAATTGAAGGAGAAGTGCGTATTTGTTCTTCGAAAATCGGAGAATTGCTATCACAAAAAAAGAAGTTCACTCAATTAGGCAGAAATGGCAAATGTCCTACTTGTTTCCGTGAGTTAGGAGACAATTACGAGGATATAGGAGGACATATTGATAGTGAGATAAAAAGCATTAAAGAAAAATTGCAACCAATACAAGAAAAAAGAGATAAGCTTAACAAACAATTAGAGGAGGTTATTGAGAATATAGATAAATTGGTTGAGAAAAAAAATAAACTAAATGAGAAATTGAAAAGAAAGTCTAGAGCTGAACAATCAATCGAAGAGCAAGACATCGAAATTAAAAAACTAAAAATAAAAATCGAGAAAGAAAAAGAGAAGCTAGAGGGCATGAGGGATATTAAATTTGATCAAAACGCTTACGAGAAATTGGTAGATAAATTTGATGCGTTGTCAGAAATTAGGGATACTATTTTAGCGTTAAGAAAAGAAATTCAGAGAATTCCTAAAATCAATGAGATGATAGATGCTACGGAAAAAGAAATACAACTATTAGATTCTCAAATTAAACAAGTAGAAGATGAGCTAAAGAAGCTAGATTTTGATGAGGGTAAATATGATAGGGTTAAAGCCAGCTATGAAGTTATAAATGATAAATTAAGCGAAATACAGAATAAATTGAATGATTCTAAAAGTCAACTCGCAGTTTCGAAGCAGAGACTGATCAATCTTGAAGAAAAGATTGATCGTCAAAAAGCGAGTAGAAATAAAATAGAAGAAGCTCGTGCGGTGCTTCAATATCTACAGCGTCTTGAATCTCTCCTGGAGAGTTTTAGGCTTGAATTAACAAGCAGAATTCGTCCTTTACTTGAGACCAGGGCTTCTTATCTTTTTAGTGAAATTACAAATGGACGTTATCCTTCTATAGAATTAGATGAAGACTACGAAATGTCTATACTCGATGGTAATAAAGTTTTTAGATTAAAAAGATTCTCGGGAGGAGAAGAAGATCTAGCCAATTTATGCCTAAGAATAGCAATGTCACAAGTTATCGCAGAGCGGAGTGGAGGCATAGAGATAAATTTTATTGCTTTAGACGAAATATTCGGTAGTCAAGATGAAGACCGTAGACAAAATATCTTGAATTCTCTTAATAAATTAGCATCTCAGTTTCGTCAGATTTTTTTGATTACTCATATAGAAGATATTAAAGAGATGCTTTCTAGGGTTTTACTGGTAGAGGAGAATATTACGACCAAGGAAAGCAAGGTGTCATTAGGATAAGAAAGAACCTGATATACAACAAGGATATGAAAGAATTCATGGTGCTGGTCAAAATTACTTCAAAGGAAAGCCATCTAAATCTAGCCTTGTTGATGAATATTATAAATCATCGGAGTCGGATAACAAGGGAGATGAAAAACTTTTAAAAATCGCTAAGTTATTTTTGGATAAATATAATACGGAAGACTTCCCCGAAAGTGTTAAAAATTTAGCCAAACTTATAAAATAATTCAGCATAGAAAAATCCTCCTCACTTAGAGCGGTCCATCATAAAATAAAAGAAATAGAGACAAAATACACAAATATCGGAAAGGGAGATATGAAATCCGAAACTGAAGTTAGAGATGTTTTTCTTTGTCACGCAAGTGTTGATAAAAAAGAGTATGTAAAACCGTTATTAGATCAGTTGTCATTAACAGGCATTACTTATTGGTATGATGAAGCAGAGATAAGATGGGGTGATAGTTTAGTAGGAAAAATTAACGAAGGCTTAAGAAGATCACGCTTTGTTTTAATCTTTCTGAGCAAGAACTTTGTCGAAAGAAATTGGCCTGAGAAAGAATTAAATGCTGCGATAGGCCTGGGAATAAATTCTGGGACTACGATTGCGTTGCCTCTATTGATAGGAAATGACAATGATATTGAAGCGATTTTGGGAAAATATCCATTATTACGGGATAAAAAATATGAAAGGTGGGACAAAGGAGTCGATTCATTGATAATTTCATTAAAGGCGAGACTTCAGGAAGGCGCATCGCAATCAGACCCTGACAAAAACGTATATATTTATGAGCAAAAAGATAATAAGAAATATCAAAAATTCAACGGAGGCAAGATGACTCAATTTATTATTTATTTAATTTTATTTTTCATCTCTTCTGCAGGAGTCTGGTTTTTTGGAAGCAAAGCCTGGGAAACAGGAACGAATCTTTGGTGGAAGAAGCCCGAGACACAACAAATGCAACCTCATCAATCAGCTAGCGGTAATAATAGTGTTCAATTGATGAGCACGGGCAACAATAGCCCTGTAACGTATATAGACAAACAAGTTGTTAATCCTAGTCCCAAAAATGAAGTGGTAAATAATATTGTCAATATCCCTAATGCACTTGGAAATGAATCGCAGGGGTCTGGGCGAATAATGGAAGGGAAGAGAAGTAATATTCTTGAACAAGGTTGCATTGAAAAGATTGTTGAGAAAAACTCAGGAATAGCCAAAATAGAAGTATCTCCAGTTGCGCCAGCCTTTAAACAAGCTACATTCCATCTTGAGCCCAAATCGATTGTTAACATTGAGTTTGAAGGTAAGCCGATACTTCTTAGCAACTATTATACATTTTCTTTTATTATTTTCTCAAGAAATCAAATTGTAAAATCAGACGTTTGGTTAGCTATCCAAGGCGATAATGTTGAGGCTCCTACCAATTTTTATTTTGAAGATGCCATACCATATCAGGATATCAAGGCAGAAAATATAAAAACTTTTCGTCCACAAGTTTCAAGTTATTTCCCCGAAGCCCCACATTCTATTAAGGGGAAAATACGAATAACAAATACAAGAGATGAGCCGTCCGATATCTCAATTGTTTTACCTGTTATAGAAGAAGGATCGTTTGCGTCTACTCCTATTGTAAGTGGAGCAACAAGGAATGCAGTGTTTTTGAGTTATGAAAGTAAAGGTAACTTGCCATCCGATTTGAATAATGGTGGCACAATTGGATTTATGTTTTCTCCTTACTGGGATGCTAGCCGTTTAACACCAGGATACAATCCACATTTTCTTAATTGGACAGACAAAAATGGTACAAACGGGATAAAAATAATCGCAGATTCTAAAGATAAAGGAAAAATTAAGGTTTCGATAGCAGTAGATGGTAAAACTACTACGATATCCAGCGATGTAGTTCCGCTAAAAGGCGAAGTTTATTCAGTAATTTTTAGATTCCAGAAAGGCAGTGCCGATTTAATTGTTAACGGAAATAATAAAACACCCGGTAAAAATATCGCGTTTCCAGATGTAGCTAAATTAGATACTAAATTCTTTATCGGATGCAATCCCTACAATGAGAATGATGGGGCTTTTAGCGTAATAAAAAATATTTTTGCATACGCAAGATGGCTAAATGATGATGAGGTTAAAGCCATAATAAATTATACACTAGAGAAAAGGTAAAAATCTTTAACTTTAATAAAAGCAATAACTTATGGGTTGACATTTCTCAATCTCATGGTATATTTATAGCTAGAATATTAATGCAAAATATTCTTTGGGGTAGCAGATAATACCGCTACTGAATTCAAGTGGCGCCTTATAGCGGCTTGAGTTCGCAAAACGAATGCACCTGCATTCGTCAAACGAACCAAGCCGCTTTTTGTTTGTTAAAAAGCGGCACCAACAAAATTTGGAGGTGTCGCCATGAAGATTCAAAAAATAAAAGTTTCGGAAATAAACCCCGCCGTTTATAACCCTCGCATTACGCTTCGTCCGGGCGATGCCGAGTACGAACGTCTTAAGAAGAGCATCTTAACATTCGGCTTGGTCGAGCCTCTTATCCTTAATAAGCGCACAGGTAATCTTGTTGGTGGTCACCAGCGACTAAATATCTTAATTGAACAAGGCGTAACGGAAGTGGAAGTAAGCATAGTGGATTTGTCGCTAGAAATGGAGAAAGCTCTCAATATAGCACTCAACAAAATCTCTGGCGCCTGGGATGAGGAGAAACTTTCAACACTACTATCCGAAATGCAAAAGATCCCGGATTTTGAAGTGGGGCTAACGGGTTTTGAGCCAAAAGAGATAAGTGAGCTCTTGGATGAGTTTGCTACGCCGCAGGAAGAAGATGACTTTGATTTCGAAGCAGAAGTCAATTCCATGCAGGAGCCGATCACAAAGCGAGGAGATATTATCGAGCTTGGTAGACACAGAATCATATGTGGTGATTCATCTTCGTTAGAGGACGTAAAAGCGCTGATCGGTAACGAAAAAATCAACCTTATCCATACCGACCCGCCTTATAACGTCAACTACTATGGCGGTAATCGTCCGGTTCCAAATGTTCGACCAAAAGAGTCCAGAAATTGGGAGAGGATATATTCTGATAACTTAAACCAGGAGGAATATGAGATCTGGCTTAAGAAGATATTCAGTAATGTAGACTCTTTTCTTGAGACTGGTGCGTCCTTCTACATTTGGAATGGGCACAAGCAGTTCGGCCAGATGCATGTGATGCTCGAGGGATTAGGTTATCATATTGCCTGTGTTATAACCTGGGCAAAGCCTAATTTTGCGATATCGTATGCTGACTATAATCAGCAAACGGAATTCTGTTTGTACGGCTGGAAGAAGGATAATGGCGCTCACGCCTGGTATGGTCCTACCAACGCAAGTACTCTTTGGGAAATTAAGCGCGACAGCACTAAAGAATACATCCACCCTACCCAGAAGCCGACAGCGTTAGCGCAAAGAGCCATGAAGAATAGTTCGAAGCGTGGCGACATTGTCTTGGATCTATTCCTGGGATCTGGTTCGACATTGATAGCCGCTGAAGGTCTGGAAAGAAGATGTTTTGGCTTGGAGATCGATCCTAAGTATTGCGACTCGATCATTAGGCGCTACATTTCTTATGTAGGTAAGGATAAAGCTCCGGCTGATCTTGTGAAAAAGTATTGCAAGGAGGAGCAACATGTCGGCAAATAACGACCAGGCTAATAAAGAGCAACCGATTCTTGCGCTCATTCAGGATATAAAAGATGGCCGCATAGCTCCGGAAACCATCGACAAGGAGTTGCGTCAGCAGTGTATTGAGGTGTTTTTGGCTGAAGGCTATACCACTTCTTCAATAGCTCAGATATTCAAAAAGACCGATAGGACAATTCGTCGGGATATAGAGGATATAAGAGCGCAAAACGCCATTACCCCGGATATAGACCTGGCTAAGAAGACCATCGGCGAAATGGTTGTATATATGCATACTCACCGAGCTTATCTTATGCGCCTTGCTCGCTTAAAAGATGCCTCAGTAGCTGAAAAAGCTCAGGCCGAATACCTGGCCGCTCGTATTGGTATCGAACTAGTCGCCAGGCTGCAAACCTTGGGGTTCCTACCTTTAAAGCCTCAGGAGATTATTGCTGACATCTCTCACCATGTAACCGCCGATAACGAGAGTTCGTTTGACGAGTTGAGATCTCAGATAGTGGAAATCGAGAGAATTTCGAAGGAGTCTGGAGAGCTAACGCCGGAAATGACAAAAGAACTTGAGAACTTGAAGAAGAGAATTGAAAAAGCGGAAATACAAGATAAGGTAACTAAAATATTATCCCATACGGATGAGAAAGGAAAAGATGAAAAAGATAATTGAAAATATCAGCAGTGAGATTGTGAGGTTCAGGAGGAGGGTGGGGATGGATTTCATCAGCTTCCGCAATTTTTATTTCCCAAATTATAATAAAAATCCTGACGGTGAATTCCAAAAAGAATTATCACAGATCCTCGTCAATATGAAGACTAAAAGAGGCGCGCGATATGCGATAGCGGCGCCACGGGGGTTCGCAAAGAGCACGATCGTAGGGTTACAGTATGTGATCTATTGTATCTGTTATAAGCTAGAGGATTTTATTGTGCTAGCTTCAAGCACAAGTAGCCAGGCGACGGATTTCTTGAGACACATTAAAGAAGAATTCGAAGCTAATGAAAGATTAAAAGCGGATTTCCCGGAAGTCTGCGAAGTCGGCAGCAAGCTAAGTCCTCCTCGCTGGACACAAAGCGAGATTATCACCAGTAATGACGTAAAAGTTATTGCTCTAGGTACAGGGCAGCAGCTTAGAGGTCGTAGACACAAAGAATCGCGGCCTACGCTGATAATTCTCGACGATATCGAAACCGATGAGACGGTGGAGAATCCTGACAGTCGTTATAAACTGGAAGATTGGATAAATAAAACCGTCTTAAAGGCAGGCGAAGCAAGGACCAATGTTATAATTATTGGTACGTTGCATCACCCTGCCTCGTTATTAGCCAAATACACTGATTCCAAGCAATCCCCCGGCTGGACTAGCAAAGTATATAAGGCGATAATATCGTATGCAGAACGCGTTGAATTATGGGAAGAATGGAAGCGGATACTTCTAGGAAAAGAGCCCTACAATGGTGAATTTGGTTTAGATGCGGCGCTGGCGTTTTACAAAAAGCACGAAAGCGTCATGCTAAAAGGAGTAAAACTTCTATGGCCAGAATTCAAAAGCTACTATGATCTTATGCTGATGAGAGAACAAGAGGGGTATTCCAGCTTTGATTCCGAGATGCAAAACGAACCCATAAATCCACGGGACTGTGCTTTTAATATGGAAGAGGTGAGTTTTTGGGAGGATGGATTTGAATCCGAGGACAATCTAATGCATGTAATGCGCCATGAGATACTTTGTTATGGAGCATGCGATCCAAGCCTTGGTAGAGAAGGGAAACAAAGTGATGATTCGGCCATAGTTGTTGTAGCCTGGAATCCGGAAAAAGGGAAGATATATATACTGGAGGCCGATATCGCCAGGCGAAGCCCTGATAAGACGATTGAAGATATCTTAGCCTATCATATGAACCGCGAGATTATAGGGTTTGGTTTTGAAACCAACCAATTTCAAGAAGTGATGGCTCAGGACCTTATGAGGCGTGCAAGGGAAGGGTGCATAGCAATAAAACTTAAGGAAATAAGAAATACCGTTGATAAACTTGCCAGGATCCAGTCTCTCCAGGTCCTCATTAAGAGCGGCACCATACTGTTCTCTAGGAAGCACCAGACATTGCTTGAACAGTTAAGGTATTTCCCTAAGGGGCCTCATGACGATGGACTGGATGCGCTGGAGATGGTAGTGCGGTTGTGCTATAAGCCATCGAGAAACCCAAGATGCTTATCTATACCGCGGTAATAAAGCTAAAATAGCCCTAAATGATTGAATGCATCCAGGGCTATTTTTATTGACCTAATAAGCTATCAAATGAAGAAATCCAAGTTCTTCTTATAAATTCTCGCGAATTCTTTGAGCTGCATAATGTCAATTCGCCGTTGTCCCGCTTCTATTTTTGAAACAAAAGATTGTGTTCTATGTAGCAATTTTGCAACATCCTCTTGCTTAAGGCCCATATCCTTGCGGGCTTTTATCAGCCTTTCAACAAGCGCCTTATGTCCCTTCGTGTAGATCGTTTTATCCATATAATTTGACTTCCTTTAGCTGTATGGTATATTACGTATTGGAATATGCCAAAATGGAATATAGATAAATCAGCATAGTTAAAGGTATGGAAAAGACGTTAAGGAAGCGAGATTTTAAGCTAGGCCAGATACATGGTAGACTTCAGGCAGAGAATGATAAGTCAGAAGCCCAAATCCAGAGAACCGTCTTTTTAAGTCAAAAACTGAAGATCTGGAGAAAACGAAACGAGGCTACCACGGTGCGTATCTTCGGTTATGAAGTGCCGCTAAAAACAGGTTGCACGCGCGGCGAGTGCATTGATTTAATCGGTTACGATAAGGACTATAATCTTTATTTAATCGAGCTTAAAAAGAAAGAATCCCAAGAACGAATACCCGATATAATTGAACAGCTAAATGGATATGAAAATTCAATTAAGCAGATTCTTCCGTATATAAAAGAAGAATTTAAGAACGAATACTTTCTTCCTATTAATTTTGAAGCAGTGAAGAAAATCATATTGGCTCCGCGAGAATTTTATGAGACAAGGAAGAAAGACCTAATTCCTGGCTCTATCGAATATGCATATTTTGGCGACAGAGATATTAACAAAAGAAAGCCAGGTGAGATTATTAATATCCATCTAGTAAGAAAGTAATGAAGTTAATCATCCATCGTGGCACACAGGAAATTGGCGGCAGTTGTGTAGAGTTAAAAACACGTGCAATCCGTCTCCTAATTGATTTTGGCATCCCCTTAACAACCACTCAAAATGAAAGATTTGATTCAAAAGTCCTTCTTGGAAAATCAATTGAAGAACTCAAAGCGCTAAAAATTCTGCCTCAGATAAACGGTCTTTACAGAAACCAAGACAGAGAAGTCGATGCGATCCTGATTTCCCACGCTCATCTTGACCATTACGGTCTATTAAATTACGTCCATCCGGATATCCCGGTTTATATGAGCCAAGGCGCAGAGGAGTTAATCGAGATATCCAATATCTTTACGCCAAATAAACTGAATAAGATAAATATAAAGGTAATCAACAATAAAAAGCCTTTTAATGTTGGTGATGTCAAGATTACGCCATACCTAGTGGATCATTCGGCATTTGACGCGCTTGCCTATTTGGTAGAAGCCGAAGGGAAAAGACTGTTTTATTCAGGTGATTTTAGGGGCCATGGCCGTAAAAGTAAGCTATTTAAGAAGATGCTCCAATGTCCTCCCAAGGATATAGACTGCCTTCTTATGGAAGGCTCAAGCCTCGGACGTAATGAGGTGCTTTATCAAGATGAGATTTCGGTAGAGAAGAGGATAGCAGAAGTTTTGAAAGAAGCTGATAACATAACCTTTCTTTTTACCTCATCGCAGAACATAGACAGGCTGGTTTCAGCATACAAGGCATGCCTTAAGGCAGATAAAATCTTCGTCATAGATATCTATACGGCATATATTCTAGATAGGTTAAGCGGGGTTTCAAAACACTTGCCGCAATTTAACTGGCGAAACATGCGGGTTAAGTTCTACAAGAACCAGGCAGATACCCTGGCTCAGAAAGTATCAATAAAAAAGCTCTATTCCTATAACGCAAAGAAAATCGAGATTGATGAGATAAGCGAGAAAAAAGACAGGATATTGATGTTGAGCCGGGATAATTCCCTCTTTCCGCGTATTATAAAGGGTATAAGTGGTCCCAGAGGAGCTAAAATAATCTACTCTATGTGGGAGGGGTATTTAACAGATGAATTTAGGCAGTATTGTAAAGACAGCGGCCTGGTGCTTGAAGAGGTTCATACCAGCGGCCATGCATCTATCGAAGATCTGCAGGCGTTTGCCCATGCCCTAGATCATAGAATACTTATCCCTATACACACATTATATCGAAATAGATACAAGGAGTTATTCGATAATGTGAGACTTCTGGAAGATGGGGAAACATTCGAGGTTTAAATATGCAAAACAGGATGCGTTTTTTTGGTGGAGACGGCGCTAATAGAAGAAAAGATAAGCTGGATGCCTGGTTTTCAAAGCAGAATTTTAGCGAAGAGGAGATTATGGATCTTCTTGAGCAGAATCTCAGGCAGCGTAAGAATATAAAGTTGGTCAAGGATTGCATAAAAGACGCAGGCTTAGGTATTAGCGGTTTGGTGTCGAATGACAAGCTTGAGCTATATTTCGATATTTACAAAAATAAAAAGAGCGTCTGTTATGTATCCAAAGGCTGGAAAGACCCTGGCTTTCGGATAGGAGAATTAATAGATATTGACAAAGATATTGCTGGTTTTAAGGAGAAATTCTACAAAATATTTTATAATTGTTCCAGCAATCTTATGAGCGTCAGCGTATCCGAGCCTAGCGATAAATTCGTATCTTTAAGCTTAGAAATAGGCATATACAGGGATGGATTCAACGCTAAAGTCTTACGAGATGCGATTGAGACGCTTGAAAAGACACTTAAAGCTATCAGTAAAATCTTATATCCCGAAACCCATTGACAATCCAAGTAGTTATGATAAATTAATAACATAGGAAGATTATAACCGTCCCGAGTTAGAAGGGATAAATCCCGGACGTTAAAAAAGTAAAACCTTCGTTGACCAGAATATGGCCGGCGAAGGTTTTTTGTTTAGCAGGTATAGAATAACAAGAGGAATATGTATGCCAGAATGGTTATTGCAGAGACTTTTCCAGACTAAAGATCAGGCTCGTCCTAGATTTGCTCTTCAAGGCGCAGTTAATTGGATGCGAGGGCTTTCTATTATTGTGGATTCACCGTTGTTTTCCGATAAGGCTATAGCTGATTATTATTTAAATGTCCAAAGACGACATCCTGTTAATCTGGAATCAGATACTCTTGCCATGGAAAATGTATTGCTGGCTTTACACAATATCTCTTCTCTTAATTCTATGAATATTGCTGCGAATAAATATGACATTGTCAGGTCTGCCATTATTTCATGGTATTATGCGATTTATTATTTTTGTAGTGCTATGACATTAGCTGCTTCTGGAGCTAATTCGGAAAATCACACTGGAACTGCTAGGATATGGCAAGCTGATATTGTAAATCGAGAACTGGCGATAGGCCCTTTTGGTTTAAGCGTTAGAGATTTAACCCCGGATGCTGTTAAGACAACAATTAGTATGTTACGCAATGGTAACGTATTTGCGCTGCCTGATTGCCCAAAAAATGAGTATGAAGCATGGGGTGCAATATATTCTTATTTAGATGGAACAGCAGATTACGAAAAATGGAGGATAGAAGAGGAGCTAAAGAAAAGTAAGGAGTTCAAACAATTAAACGTTGCTGATTTCAGAACAAAAGACGCACGAACATTAAGGGATTCAAGATTGTTAGGAGCAATGGTCAATTTCTTAGCTCAGGCGTTTAGGTTTAGAGGGAAAGCGAATTATAGAGATTCAATATATTTGTCGTATGGGGATAATAGAGCGAATGCAATAAATCAGTTTATTGCTGATTTAGAGAATGTCGCTATGAAATTTACTAGAATGGTCTCTTTTTATATATCAAGAAGAATCGAACGTGATGCTTGGGGAGCTTTGATTAATGATTTAGAAACAAATATAAGAATAACAGTGAATTTTGACATTCTAAAGGTTTGACACAATTCGTTTACTTTTTTTTCAACTGCGCCATAAAAAAGGAAATAATAAATGCCTCAAGACAGAACAAGCGGAGCAGATGCAAATGCGTATGGCAGAGAAACATCAAGAAAAATAGCAATAGAGATTGGAGCTATATCTCTTAGCAAAACTAGCAATGAATTCGAATTAGACAACCGGAAAATAACTATTAGATGTGCTAGAAAAAAGAACACACAAGTTGCTGTTCTATATCAGCTTTTAAAAAGAGTAAGCGCTGTAATAGCCGCCTTTGAGCAAGAAAATGGAGATTATAAATTATACGAGATAGACCCAGCGAAGTTTAAACAAAATATGAGACCGACAAGAAGTACGGGTCCATCTGCAGGAAGAGTCGGATTAGTGAGAAAATCTGTATTCATTAAGGAGGGGAAATTTATCCGAACGGTAAAATTGGAAACTGAAGAAAAAGCAAAAAAAGAAAATAAAATATGGAGGATGGCTTTTCGCTGTGGGAATCAAGGGTATTCGTTATGGAAAGAATGCAAGAAATATAATGTTGCCGCAATTACTTATAATTCTTTAGCAAGAATTGATTTAACAGACCACAAATATAATGAACCCCGCTCTCTATGGAACGAGCTTTCTCCCACGCAAAAATCAAGTCTAAGGCACGTTGCTTATGACATGAAAAATGGTGATACGATATATGTTAAAGAAGGAACACAAATTATTTGCAAAGGAACTGTTTTGGGTAAATCAGATCGAGCATATGTATTTGATGCAAGTTTTCAAATAGTTGATCCCAATGGCACCCCATGGCCACATCAAGTGCCTGTAATATGGGAAACCTCTTTCAAACCTATCAACATATTGCTTGGAGCTGAGCAGAATACCGTTATAGAGCTGTATGGCGAACGGTTAAAAAAATTACAAGAAGCCCTTTCAAATGCTGGGGAAGTAGTTGTTGAAGATAAAATTGCAAGGATTTGTTGGAATACTGAAGGTTGGAGGTTTCCTTCCGGTCCTCTAGGGAAAAGCTCCGATTCTAATTCTTATGAAGCCGAACATGGTTACGGACATGAAGAGTGGCTTTTTGACAGATCAAGAATTATTGATGGTTTTCATTATGCTTTTCTTGAACCTTTGAATGTAGCGTCGGGGAAGCACTACCGCAAAGTTTATAATATTTCTCTTTTTACAATTAATGGTTCTGGGCAGAAACTTTACGTCGGAGATATCAGAAATGCCATTTGTATTTCTAAAGATGATGCCGAAAAGGTCTACAAAACTTACGAAAAGAACGGATGGATTAAGGAAATGGCTGATGATATCAGTAGGATTGGTGCTGATCCTAGTCTTTTTGTAGAAAATCTATCTAAATATATATTTAATGTTAAATTTAGGTTTGAGGACCTGAATAAGCTTGATGAGCCAGAAGAGATATCTAAAGATGACTTAAATATCACCACAAATCGTTTTAAGTTGCTTTCGAAAAAGAACATCTTCCTCATAAATAAAGTAGTTGTGGACGACGAGTCAGAAGGTAAGGATAAAAATGAGTCTTCATGTAAAGTTGTTTTTAAAAAAGAAGTCGAATACGATCGTTACCATAACAAGATGCAAAATACTCTTAAAAAGATTCTTAAGGAATTGCATAAAGATGAGTATGACAAAGTCTGTATAGAGAAAGGACGAATTGATATCAAGGCGCGAACTAAGTCTAAAAAGTGGCATTATTTTGAAATAAAAACCGATACTCCAAAAATGTGTCTCAGGAGCGCGTTGGGTCAGATTATGGAATACGCTTATTGGCCTGATTTAGAAAAGGCCGAAAAACTTATCATTATCGGACATACCCCCCTCGATAATGATGCGGCTCATTATATAAGACACATAAGAGATAAATTTCTCATTCCCGTTTATTATAGAAGCCTCGATATCGATAAGAAAATTCTATCCAGGGATTATTAAGGTGCGGATAGCTTTACCTTGTTCTGTTATAATAATGAATTTAGGAGAGTATAAAAAATATTATCTTTTGCCCGAACCATGTGGTTTTAATCTGGACAAGAGATTATAATGGCTATTTTAAAAAGAATAAAAAGTTCAATTGCTTTTTTATTTAAGATGATTCTATTTGCACAGTAGCCAGGCGCTTTCTGTAAATAAGATTATTTATGTAGATAGAAAGTTTTTTAAAAAGAGAGGTATATATGAAAATGGATGTTATTGGCAGGGCAAGGAATGTTCAATTGCCGTTAAGTAAGCCACTTTTGCCTTTATTTGAAGCCATTATGAATTCTGTCCAAGCTATTAATGATGCCAAAGAAGAAAACGGCAAAATTGATATAGAGGTTATACGAGATAACAGCAGTAATTTGTTGCTAACGGATCGGGCAACAGCAGATATTACAGGTTTTGGTGTTAAGGACAATGGGATTGGTTTCGATGAGAATAATTACGATGCTTTTTTAACATCTGATACAACTTATAAAGAGAATAGAGGAGGAAAAGGAATCGGACGGTTTTTGTGGTTGGCCGCTTTTGAGCGAGTTGAAATTGATAGTATTTTTGAAGTTAATGGAAAGAAAAATAGACGTTGTTTTAAGTTTCGTCTTTCTGAAAAAGGAATTGAAGATGCCTCTTGTCGTGAGCAACTGAATTTAACGCGAGGAACGACAGTTAATTTAATAGGTTACAAAAGTAAATATTCAATTCACTGTCCTAAGAGACTTGAAAGCATCGCGACTTTAATTATTGAGCAATTTTTAGATATTTTTATTAGTCCTAATCGTCCGGAGATTTTGTTACACGATAATTTAACTAGTGAGGTAATAAATCTCGATACGATATATGAAAAAGAGATAGTTGGAAAGATAGAGCGGAAGGAAGTCACTATTAAAGACAGGGTATTTGAGCTAGTTTTTGTTCGCCTTTATTCCACGCATATTAGTGATCATAAAGTAAATCTGTGTGCTAATGATCGGGTGGTCATGTCTGAAAAATTGTCAGGCATTCCGAATTTAATAAAACGTTTTCGAGATGGAGATAAAGAATTTGTTTACGCTATTTATGTACATTCGGAAGTTTTAGATACTGCAGTTAATCAGGAAAGAACGAATTTTAATCTACTCAACAACAATGATGGGTTATTTGAAAAAGAGATAACAATGGTAGATATTTGGCAAGCTATTCGTGAAGCCTGTAAAGATCACCTCAAGCCGTATACAGGGCCTATTGCTAAATCGAAGCAAGATCGTATTGAGAAATTTGTTGCTAACGATGGCGTGATGTATCGCCCGATTCTTAAATACCTTGAGTCAAAAATTGATGAGATTAACCCAGAGGCGGAAGATAATGAAATCGACAGGTATCTTTATGATGGTTATCATGATTTGCAAGTAAAATTACGCTCAGAAGGGCAAAGTTTGCTTCAAGAATCCACAAAGGTTACGGATGAAAATCTTGAACAGTATAAACAAAGATTCCATGAGTATTTTGAAAAGATTACAGAAGCTAATAGTGCTGATTTAGCTAGGTATGTCTGTAGCCGAAAAGCAATTATTGAATTTTTAAAAAAGCAATTAAGCCTTCAGGAGAATGGCAAATATAGTCAAGAAAACCAAATCCACGATATAATCTTTCCTCGTGGTAAAACTTCAGACAACATTCTTTTTAATGAGCATAACCTTTGGTTGATAGATGAAAGATTGGCTTTCCACACTTACCTTACTTCCGATCAACCAATTCAACAAGCCAAACTTTTGCAGAGCCAGAGTAAAAAAGAACCGGACATCCTGGTTTTCGACAAGGCTATGGCTTTTTCTGAAACAACGACTATTCCCTTTAGTTCTATTACGATAATTGAATTCAAACGTCCGCTAAGAAATGAGTACTCGGAAGAAGAAAATCCTTTCAATCAAATTTTTGAGTATATTTCTGATATTAATTCCGGAAAAGCTAAAACAAAAGAAGGACGACCTTTGACAGTTCCGGAAACATTACCTTTTTATTGTTATATTATTTGTGATTTAACGCCCAAGCTAAAACAATGGGCTAAAAATTACGGTTGCATACAAACACCAGACGGTTTGGGATATTTTATGCAAAATACCAATTATAAAGCGTATTGCGAAGTAATTTCGTATAATAAGTTGGTTGCAGATGCGGAGAAAAGAAATAAAGCTTTCTTTAATAAAATAGGCCTCTAATTTATATTTATATGAAAATAGTTTGTTCTCGTTGTAAAACATTTTTAGGAGAGCAAGAACCGCTTGATAATCCTGCCGAAGTCAAAGCCAAATGCTCATCCTGTATTACCAAAGATAAAGAAAGAGCTTCAAGTTTTACGCCTAAACCTAAGCCTGGGCAGAAGCAAGAAGTAACATTAGATAATGGTCTTAAAGGTTTTCTTTGGGTTGCTCAAGATAAAAAAGATAAGCTTTATATAGGAGAACTGGCGGTTTCAGGGAAGAAGTTTTCTTGTTCAAAGTATAAGCGCCAGGAATTCCAGAATTACTTAGGAGGTTTAAAGGGCGAAGAAATCGAAACCACACTTCTTCATTCCATGACTTGTAAACTAGATTCTTCTCTCAAGGGCCGTAAGAAAAAACAGGATCCGCCTAAGACGGAAGAACCTAAAAAGAATGATAGTATTGAGCATAATTGCACCTTTAGAGCGCCTAAGCATTATGTTCAGTCAGTCTTTGATGATATGGCTGAACGGATGGACAGGGTTACTGAAATACTCGCGGAAGCAGCGTTTAAAGAATATAACAAAGAGCAGAAAAAAGCTAAGTGAAGCTAGTTTAAATAGTAGAAACAAACAGACCAAATTAAATGCACGATAGAACCTCCTTTTATAAGTATGTATCAGCTGAAGTTGCCAAGATTATTCTTGTTAACCAAACTTTAAGATGGAGTTCTCCTTTATTGTTTGATGATCCATATGATGTAACTCGCGTATTAGCAGCAGATATTAAAATTTCAGAAATACAAGAATGTCTTATCGATCGAATAATATATTTAGTCAAAAACGATGTAGAGTTATCTCTTGAAATGAACCCTAAGTTACGTTTTGTATTAGAGCATTTGAGGAGGTCTAATAGAGATGATGTAAAAGAAAAGATTTGTCAGGCAATGCAGGATTCGAAGACGGAGTTACTTAAAGAATCTCCCGGCCTAGATGAGTTAAGAAAAATGTGGAAAGAGATGGCCCCAACCTTTCGCATTCTATGTTTTAGCGCTAGAAATAACATTATGTCTATGTGGGATCGCTGTGCGGATAAATTTAGAGGCGTTGTTCTTGAGTTTTCTTGTTTAAAGGAATTTGACAGCCCATGGCTTATAGCCGAACCAGTTCGGTATGAGGATAGATCATCTCTTTTGGATAAGACTGGCTGGGGAGTGTTGGTAACTCTGAATCAATCCGCAGCTACAAAATACATTTTTAATGAAAGTTGTCATACTAAAACTCTGGCTTGGTCATATCAGGAGGAATGGCGAATAGTCAGCTTTAATAGAAAAGGAGAAAAAGGGGAATATTCGGACTATAGGTTTAATCCGCAAGAACTAACCGCTGTTTATCTTGGTCCGGAAATTAGCGTAGAAAACAAGGAGATCGTAATAGCATTATTAAAACATGAACTGTCGCATGTGAAGGTGTATTTTGGGAAAACGATTAATGGAAGTTGCATCGAATTTAGCCTAGTCCTTGATAAAAACATAAAAGCAAAAGAAGGTAATGTCCGGGTCTAGAGAGGTGGACATCCCTATCTCTTAATGCCTATAGATTGATAGTCAGCGCAATTAGGATTGCAAGATTAAAGGAACCATTCACCAGCCGTGATTTTAGAAAGGTATGTCCAGGTTTAGTAGATCTTGATAAATAGAAAAATCCGCTTATGGGTCTCATTCAAGTAGAAAAATTAAGGAGAATAAAGAATATGATTAAAATTATTCAAGCAATGATACCGGTAACTTTATTAATTCTTGGATGGTTTCTATTGTGGTTATTCTATTTAAATAGAGGTTCTACCAAAATACATGAGTCGACCGTTGTTATCTTGGGTGTTATTATAGGTGCTTTACTTTTTGTAACACAAAGTGAATCTATAGACAGAAAAATAACAACAATCTATTTTTTGAATAATAAGGAACACAAATTGTTTTTTTTCAAGTTTCCAATCCTTTGTGAATATCATTCTTTACAGAACGGGGCATTAACTTTATATAAAACCAGGTTAGAGGCGAAAGATGAAAGAATATCTTTTGGTTTTTCTCAAGATTTGAAGCCACTTATTGATTTGCATGCGTGTGCTATTTTAAGCCGCTTATCTGAGCTCTATCAAAGAAATTGGTATGTGGAAAGAGTGACGCATGCAGAGGCCATAGGGGTAGGTAGCGCATATACCGCAAGAGCGATCGAGGATGTTAAAAAAGATATTACGAGTTATTCAAAAGATTCATTGCCGGAGAACTTTAAACGAAATATTTTCTTCCAAGATTTTATTTTGTTTGACTCCTTTTCTTTGCCCAAGGGAACTAAAATTTCGTATGAGACTGATAAGAATGGGGTGTTTTCCGTTCTTCATTATAAGAAGCCATTATGGTTTGATATCGAAATTAGATTTACCGGGTGTCAATATTTTCTAGGACTGGGGAATACCGGATATTACACCGGTAGGATAGGGCCCAAAAGCAATGTTTTTGGTCCAGACGACCCTGCAGAGAAAGACTATGGTCATGTGTTTCTTAATATGGAATGTAGGGCCACTTTTTTTAGATGGACTGCTTGGAACCCAGCTTCTTTAAGATATAAGAGATGGGCAAATAATTTATTTAACGAACTATCCGATGCTTTTAGTTGGGATTTATGCGAGAATCGTCTTAAGGAATACTTTCAAATTCAAGCAAATTACGGAATTATTTATAAAGACAAGGGCAAGTTAGAATAACCAAGACGCTTCATACATGATGAAGGCGGTCTGCGAGAATAAGCGTTCTTTTCTGGGGCATTGCCCCATGAGCCTTATTCTACCCCATTTAACCTGATTTGTTAACTAGTGGCAGTATAAATGAGCTTGGTAAGATCTTTAGGAGCAATAAGTAAAATACTTAAGGGGTGGGCTCCGAGATGCGCATGTTGCGGGAAGCCATGTTCTTCTTCTCGAGCATTGGAAGCGATATTGGATGATAAAAAATATCCATTCTGTGGCAAGAGATGTTTGAAAGCATATTCTGAACGATCCACGCGGAGTCGGGAAACAGAGAAAAATGAATGTAAGGTTGGTTTTGATAAAAGGACTAAATTACCTCCGGAAATAAATGAATGTAACGTTGATTTTGATGGAAGAATTCAATTTTTTGAATGTCTATTAAATAAGCTGTTGATACTGGAGGAAGGCAGTTTTCTTATTATTGAACATATCGACACTGGGAAATTTGTTCAGTTAATGGCTTCTTCTCAAGCTAAACAGCTTTTGCTCGACATCCCCATTAAAAAACAGGGGCTTTCAAAGGAGCAATTCGGGAAGCTCAGCACCTTGATTGAATTCAGTGAAGGCTCGGTTGAACTGTTTTCTGATGATCCGTACCAAGTATCTTTTGTTGACGTAGATGACTATCCAGCTCGCATATTGCATAAAATATGGGATCAGGTATTCAACCTATCAAGTCAGTCTAAGTTTAAAATAACCTTCAGCTCATTTTATTGAACGTTCATGCGTTATTTTGGTAGCGCATAGTCATAAAAACGATCAGAGAGAGTATACGCTATTTACTGCTGGTTTGTTTTATTTGGTTCAATCTATCGATAGCATATGAATGTCCGGGTCAAGAGAGGCGGACAATCCCATCTCTTAGTATTTCAGATAGTTATGTAATTTCCATCTAAAAAAGACCGGACAAAACGGACATAATTTCGTCCATTTTTGTCCGCTTACCGCTTTAAAACAACTGCTCACCAATCCGAAAATCACTGAGGAATTCTATCTCCAGATTCGAAAATTTCTTGATATGATAAGGTATTGCGGTTATAATGCACCTATTGAATAAGAGATACTTTGCCGTAGTGATACGGCCAAGGGCTACCAAATCAAGCACGCGCAGAGCGCGGGCTTGATTTGATCCCGAGCCCCCCTGGTTCTACTGTCGGGGGCGAGGGACACCAGTCTATTCTCGTTATGGCTTTGAAATCGCGGGGCCTAACTCTTTGATTCTTATGCCCATACTTTTTCCTCCGTTCATAGTTGCCTCATGAAAAAATATTTCGCCTCCATTTTAAGCTTCGTGATCCCGGCAGCCACGGGTTTATGGATGCTCTTGGTAAGCTGGCGAAAATGGCCCGACAAAATAATCGATTCGTTTGAAGAAAACAGCCCGGATTATGTTGCCGTCGTCGACTACCGGATCCAAACCTATGGGTACGATACGTTCTGCGCGGAATACGGGGAAAAGACCTTAGCGTGGTTCGATAAAAATTATACTCTTTGTTTTACCGCGGGGCAAAAGCCTTTTACCGGCTCAGGTTTCGGTATCTCTTTCTCCCGCCGCAAGTAGCGGCGCGAAAAAGAGAAATTGACAAAGCCCGGGCAACTGGTAAAATATCACTCGGAAACACCTTTGTCGCGCGATCCGCGAACGTTCTATTGTCAGTTTTAAGAAGGGGGCTTTTCGAGAGGAAAATGAAATTCCAAAAAGGAATAATTGTTTTCGGCGTTATCGAAATATGTATCGGTATGTTCATGTTCTGCGATACTTTCCTCTATATGCTTGCCGGCAAACCTGCCCGGCCCCCTGAAGTTGTAACCTTTATCCTGGCCACGTCTTTGATCTCTACCGGCCTTGGTATCGGCGTGTTGCGTTACCATATCCACAGCTACCACCTGCTTTTATTCTTTTCCTCAGTCATCATATTAAGCAAGATCCTTATCTTCGGGCATATTATCAGCTTGAACGACGCGCTCCAAGCGCAGTTCCCGTTCACCTTGAGGAACCTTACCTCTATTTTGTACCATGGTATTTTGATCGGCTATTTTATCAATCCCGCGGTCAAAAAACGATTTAAGGAAACAGCATGATACGTTGGCTTCCCGGAAAAAGATTTTATTTGCGTTTAGAGAGTATCCTTGAAAAGGCAGTGATCATCGGCGTGTTTTGCCTGGCATTTGTTTTAGTCCACAAGGCGGTATTTGACCTGGATATCTGGCTGCATTTGAAATCGGGGGAATATATCCTGCAGCAGGGAGGGGTCCCCCATAGCGATGTCTTTTCTTTCCCGCTGAACGGAAAGCCGTGGCTGGACCACGAATGGCTTTTTCAGGTCATCGTCTACCTCGTATACGCTCGCTGGCAGGCCGACGGCTTGATCCTCATGCAGTCGGCTTTGATCATTGCTTCGTTTTGGGTGCTCTTTCTCATCGGCCGGCGTAAGGCGAAATCGTATCTGGAGACCGTTTTCCTGATCTTTATGGTCGCGTATTCCTGTTATACCCGCTACAATATCCGGCCCGATATGGTGAGCCTGCTTTGTTTCGTCATTTTCTATTATTTCCTGATGTTCTACAGGGATAAAAAAGTGATCTGGCTGCTGCTGCCGCTGCAGGTCGTTTGGGTGAATTGCCATGGATATTTTTTCCTGGGGCCGCTCTTGATCTTTTTCTTTGTCTTTGCCGAATTCGCGCGGCGAAAAAGCCCCTGGCTTCCTTTCCACTGGAGAGAAGAAGGAGCGCTCTCTCATAAAACATATAACCGGTTAAAGAAATTGCTTTGTTTGTCGATGGTCTTTTGCCTGCTGAATCCCTATGGCGTCCGCGGGGCGTTATATCCGTTTTTCGTGGTCAGAGAGCTTTTCCTGGGCAGGGTCGGTATCTTTTTAAAGCATATCCACGAGTTGTATCCGACCTGGGCGCGGGGGACCTTATTGGCTTATTTCGTTTACTTTAAGGTGTTATCCGTGTTTTGTTTAGTTACGGTCGCGGCCCATTTCCGGCGGTTAAAAATAATCGAAGTCATTCTTGTCGTTTTCTTTTTCCTGTTTGCCCTGACGATGCGTAATATCCCTTTCTTCGCGGTCATCTGCTTCGGCACCATTATAACTTATTTCGGCAGCAGCCTCTCACTCGTCGCGGCTAAACTGCAGAAACGCTTTTGTTTAAAGCCTCTTGTTTTCGTGGCCGCGCGTATCCTGCTCGGTTTTACCTTTATTTTTATATTCTTGCTGCGCATCAATAATATCCTCGACCAGAACTATTATGATTTTAACAGCTTTGAGTTTAAGAGCGTCCTCTCCGGGGTCGATGCCCGCCAATACCCCGAGAAAGCGGTTAAATTCGTCCTGGAAAATAATTTCCCCCCGCGGATGTTCAACTGTTTTAATACGGGCGCCTATTTTATCGGCAAGACCTTTCCTCACCGCAAGGTTTTTATCGACGGCCGCACCGAGCTTTACGGCCCGGAATTCTTTAAGCGCTATGTGAGCGTCCTTGATAATGAGAGGGGCGCTTGGGAAGCGGCGGAAAAAAAATATAATTTTGAAGCGGCCTTCATAGAGATCTTATACGGCAATTTTCCGGCTATAATAAAGCGTTTATATAAAAGCCCCCGGTGGAAGCTGGCGTATTTTGACGACCAGGCTGTTGTTTTCCTGAAAGACATACCCTCCAACCGCCTGTTGCTGGAGAAGTTCGGTATCGACCTGGGAGGATATTCTTTTCCGCAGGCCCCCCTCCGCAAACTCGGGGCAAAACAGCTGTATCCGGTGGCGCAGATACGGCTGGCGACTTTATTCAACTGCTTTGAAAACGACGCTTTGGTGGAGGTGGCCGCGGGTGAGGCTTTACGTATTATGCCTAATTGCGCCGAAGCATATACTTTCCTGGGAAAGGCCCAGATGCGTAAAAAGAATTACAGCCGGGCCTATGAAAATTTCCGCATCGCGGCGGTGTATCTGCCGGGGAGTGCCGCGGCATTCGTTGACCTGGGGGAGAGCCTGATGGAATTGGGCGATATGACGGCAGCGTTGAACGCTTTCGAGCGCGCGCTTAAAGGATCTCCCCGGTATGCCCCCGCGTATCAGGGGTTAGGCTGTATGTATTTGAAGCAGGGTAACTTGGAAAAAGCCTTGAAAAATTTAAGCCGCGCGGTAGAGCTGGGGCCCAAGGACCGGAAGAATTATTTTAAGCTTAGCGAAGCCTTGTTTACGAAAGCCGGGCAAACCGGGACTGCCGCGCTTTTCCTGGAATCCCGCAAGCAGCTTGAGAAAGCGTTGGAGCTGCCCGTCGATAGGGAGGAGCTGCAAAAAGATATTTTAGACCTGTCGGAAAAGATAAAAGCAGCCGGCTTTTAAAGATTTCTCTTGCCATGTAAGAGAAAATATGGTACAAAGTGAAAAAATAGAGAGAGGTTTGATGCGCAAATATATTGGGTTTCTCAGGATATCCAGCATAGTGATAAAAATACTTGCCTGGATTTTTTTATGCCTTGGGACTTTGACCGGCGTCCTGGTATTCTATAAGCCGCTGCCGGGATATTCCTGGGTGTCGGGCGCGGTTGTTTTGGGGATATACGGTTTTATCTCTTTTTTATTGTTCCTGTTGGGTGCCCTTGCATCTGTTACGGTAAAAATTATTGATAAGATCGAAGAGAAAACTGAATAATTAGAAGGAGGGTGGTATGCGATTCCGGAGTATAGCGATAGTGATGTCTGTTTTCATGTTTTCAGGGATTGTCGGTTGTGATAAAATAAGCGATATGATGAAGCCTAAGAAAAAAGAAGTTGTGGAGACGCCGGTGAGCGCCCCGGTAGTCAAGGGGACGGTCATTGCCAAGGTGAACAACCTTCCGCTTACCCTGGAAGACCTGAACCAGGAAGTTGACGCGGAAAACACCATGGTCAACAGGGACCGCCCGGAAGACAAGATCACGACCCGGGACCAAAAGATCAAATATTTAAAGGAGCGGCTGGTCCGCCGCGTGCTTCTTTTCCAGGAAGCCAAGAACCGCGGGCTGGAGAGAAAAGAAGAGATCCTTCAGGCATTGGAAAAGACCAAGCAGGACCTTTTGGTGGTAGAATTAGTGCGCCAGGAAGCGGAAAAAGTTGAGGTGACATCGGCTGAAATAGAAGAATATTACAATACCTATCAATCCCAGCTGAAAGACCCCGAGGAGAGACGTATACGCGAGATCGGCGTCCCTTCGGAGCAGGAAGCTAAAGAAATATTGATCCAGTTATTACAAGGCGCTGATTTCGCCAATACTGCCCGCGATAAGTCAAAAACAGCCAGCGCTAAAGACAGCGGTGACCTGGGATACCTTAAGCCGGACGTTAAAGCCGCTTCCTTCAACGCGGTCGCGTTCTCTAATTCGCTTGAAAAGGGCCAGATCAGCAATATCTTTAAGAATTCCGACGGGTTATATTATATAGTGAAAGTAGAAGATATCCGCGGCGGCGCCCAGAAAACCCTGACTGAAATGTGGGAAGATATTAAACGGGGCCTTACCTTTTTGAAGCAGGAAAGAAAGATCGAGGACCTGATCAGCAAGCTTTCCCGCGACGCTAAGATCGAGATCTATGAAGGAGAGGTAAAATAGGCGGCTCTTTTTATTGGGTGGTGTATTGCTAAGAAAAAAGGTTGTGTAGATGCAAAGACAAAAGATCATGCTTATAGCAGGTGTCTTGTTATGCGTTGTGACAGCTTTCATGGTCAAAACATTCATCGACCAGCAAAAGCTGGAAGTTATCGAAAAAGCCAAAAAGCAACTGCAGGAGATACAGGCGAATTCTTCTACGGTGCTGGTGGCGAAAGTTGATATTCCCCGGGGTTCGCCGATCAACGCGGAGACTCTGGAGACGGCTATTGTGCCGAACCAGTTCATCCAGCCGCAGGCGATCAACGCCTTAGGCAGGGTGGACGGGATGGTCACGATCGCGCCGATTTCCCGCGGGGAACAGATAACCTTAAGCAAGCTTATGCATTCCCGCCAGTCTGACGGTTTGGCTGAGAGCACCCCGATCGGAAAAAGAGCGATAACCATTTCCGTGGATAATATCGCTTCTTTAGCGGGCATGCTTAAACCCGGCGATTATGTGGATGTGATCGCCGCTCTCTCGCTGCCTGTCCAGGGGCCCAACGGGAGCGTTGCTTCGCAGCCCGCGGTCATCCCGCTTTTTCAAAACATCCTGATCTTAGCCGTAGGGCAGGAATTAAGCTCAAAGGCCAAAGGGGGGGAATCCCGGTATAAAAAGGAAGAAAACAAAGAAGCTTCACCGTTGATCACGCTCGCGCTGTCTCCCCAGGAATCAAATCTTATTGCTTTTGTCCAGGAGCAGGGTAAGGTGCGTTTAGTGGCCCGGTCTCCTGCCGATTCGCAGGTCCAACCCTTTCAACCGGTAGGCTGGGACGCGCTGATGCAATATATTATGCCGCAGATAGGGGAGCAAAAAGTGGAAGTGAAAGAACCGGATGAATTTGTGGAGATCTATCGGGGTTTAAATAAAGAAATGGTAATTCTGCCTAAAGAAAAATAAAACATATGAAAAAATATCTTGCTGTATTACTGGTTGTTGCTGGGATGTTATTGTTCGCGCGGGCTCAGGCGTTGAGTGAGAAAGACGCTGAGATGCGCCTGTATGTGGGAGAGCTCCAGATCGTCCAGGTCAATAATCCAACCCGTATCATGATCGGTAACCCGAATGTGATCGATGTCAGTAATGTGAGCAAGAAAGAAATGACGGTCAGCGCGAAGGCTCCCGGGAAAACAACGCTTGTATATTGGGACAGCTTCGGGGAGCAGTCCTTGAAAATAAAAGTGTTTATAGAGGATTTAGACGCGGTCAAGGCCCGGGTCGATAATTTGATCGCGACGCTGGGATTCCAGGAAGTAACCAGCCAGGTGGAAGAAGATGAGGGGAAGGTGTATCTTTTAGGAAGATTAAAAACGTCTGCCGAAAGAGAAAGGCTTCTTACCGGCTTAGATGTTCTGAAGGATAAGGTCAAAGACCTTGTTGTCGTCCTGGAGGAATCCGCGGTTGTTGAAATTGATGTGCAAGTGCTTGAATTGAACAAGGATGCCAGTAAGACCCTCGGTTTTACCTGGCCGGGCGCCCTCAATATCCTTGAAAAAGGCTCTCCCGGGATCAGCGGCTCCGGCACAAAGTTCTCCACTCTTTTTAAGGTCCTCAATTTGCAGAGAGGTACCGGCGGCGATGATGGCGCGGCAGACCCCTTTACTTTTAAGTTGGACGCGTTAGTCCAGGAAGGTAAAGCGCGGATCCTTTCCCGTCCAAAGCTTTCCTGCCAAAGCGGCAAAGAAGCGGAAATGCTCGTAGGCGGGGAAAAGCCGGTGTTCAGCAGTTCGGTAGTGACCGGCGGAGGTACCAGCACCAGCGTTTCCTATAAAGAATACGGGATCAGGCTGAACATTAAACCAACGGTTACCCCGCAAGAGCAGATTAAGGTGGGGCTCAATGTTGAAGTAAGCGAGGTCGGGACAGCCGAGACGATCGGCGATCCGAATTCACCTTCCGCGAAAGCCTATCCGGTCCTTAAGCGTACCGCTTCTACCGAGCTTTTTCTTGATAACGGCCAGACACTTGCTATCGGAGGCTTGATCAAACAAAAGACCGAAACAGACGTGCGTAAAGTTGCCGGGCTTGGGGACCTCCCTGTTATCGGGATGCTTTTCCGTAATAAGAGCTATAAAGAAGGCGGCGGACAGGGGGAGCGCGGTGATTCGGAATTATTCATTACTTTAACGCCTACTATCGTTTCCCGGGACAGGGGGATCGCCCCGCCCATCAAGAAAGCCGTTGCCCCGCCGCAAGGCCAACTGATAGATACGCAAGCACAGGAAATTTCTCTTGAAGCGCCGCGGCAGGAAGTAAAAGCGCCCGATCCTTTAGACCATTACACCCGTGTTGTTAAAGAGCGTATTATGAGCGACCTGTCGTATCCTGAAACGGCTAAATCGGCCGGTTTCCAGGGTACGGTGAGATTGAAAATGAAGCTTTCTTATACAGGGCAGCTTTTAGAGGCGGTAGTCAAGAATTCTTCGGGGTATCAGGTCCTTGATGAAGATGCCGTTTCGACGGCCAAACGCATCGCGTATTATCCGCCTTTCCCTACCTCGGTCAACCTGCAGGAAATCTGGGTGGATGTTCCAATCGGCTATCATTTAGAATAAAGCGTACGATACTATGGCAAAGACCATTGTAATATTCAGCACGAAGGGCGGCGTCGGTAAAACGTTTTTAGCCGCTAATTTGAGCGTTGTGCTGGCAACCGAGCAGAATAAAAAAGTCCTTCTGGTAGACCTTGACCTGGAAGTCGTCGGCGACATGGCCAGGATGCTCGATCTTAATCCGCAGAAAGCGCTGGTCGACCTGATCAACTTGATGAAGCGCCAGAACATCAAGGATTTCAATAAAGGTATTTTTCTTACCCGAAGCTCTTTCGGTATCGATTTTCTCGCGGGTGTCGTCAAGCCGCAGCATTCTCCCCATGTGTCGCCGGAAATGATCAAAGACGCGTTATCCCTCTGGGAAGAAGAGTACGATTATATTATTATCGACGCCGGTAAAGGCTTCAGCGAGGTTTTTGTTTCCGCGTTGAACCAGGCGAACCTTATCCTGCTTGTCGTCACTCCCGATATCCTTTCCGTGTATCAGACAAAATGGGCGCTTGATACGCTGCAATTCCTCCATTTTCCTTTAAATATGGTGCGGGTTATATTGAACAGGGCGGAATCGGTTTCCAGCATCAGCTGGCAGGAGATCAGGGTGAGCCTGCCCTGCGATATCCTGTCCCTTATCCCCTCTGAAGGCAAGATCGTGGGGCAAGCGGTCAACAGGGCCATACCGGTTGTGATCGATAACCCTAAGACCAAGATCGCCTTAAGCCTTAAAAAATTAGGGCAGATAATAGCAAAAGAAGATAAATTATTCATCGAGCGCCGGGATATCGACCAGCTGCGCCTGAAGCAGGCAGTGATAGAAAGCCCTACCCGTCAATTCTGGCAGTCGCAGGGGATGAGCGAAACTCTTTCCGAGATCGCTATCTCTTCGGATGAGTTGGATGAAATACTCCTATTAAAGCGCAGGATCCACAGCCGCCTTATTGAAGAATTGAACTTGAAAAGGGTCGACCTCAAAGTTTTCAGCGATACCAAGAAGACCAAAGAATTAAGGAACAAGGCGGAGATGATGGTCGCCAATTTTCTTGCCGAAGAGGCCGGCAGCCTTATTTCATCTTCCGAGATACGCAGGAAACTGGTTAAAGAGATCCTTGATGAAGCCTTGGGCCTGGGGCCGCTCGAGGACCTCCTGGCTGACCGTTCAATAACCGATATCATGGTCAATAATAAGGACGAGGTTTATATTGAACGTAACGGTAAGATCGAGCTTACGAACAAGAAATTCATTTCTAATGAACAGGTGCGTATTATCGTCGAGCGTATCATCGCGCCTATAGGAAGGCGAATTGATGAGTCCGTGCCTATGGTTGACGCGCGCCTTCCGGACGGCTCCCGTGTCAACGCGATCATCCCTCCGCTGGCTTTGACAGGGCCGACGCTGACCATACGTAAGTTCAGGAAAGAAAGATTCAAGATCGAAGAGTTGATCGAGTTAAAAGCGGTCAGCTTCGCTATCTCAGAGTTCTTGAAGGCCTGCGTTGTCTCCCGTAAGAATGTGATAGTGTCCGGAGGTACCGGTTCCGGTAAGACGACGATACTCAATGTCCTGTCCAGCTTTATCCCTGAAAACGAACGTATTGTTACTATTGAAGACGCGGCAGAATTAAAGCTTGACCAGCGGCACTGGGTCAGGCTGGAATCGCGGTCTCCTAATATCGAAGGCAAGGGCGCGGTAACGATCAGGGAATTGTTCAGGAATACCCTGAGAATGAGGCCGGACAGGATCATTATCGGGGAATGCCGCGGGGTGGAAACCTTAGACATGCTCCAGGCAATGAACACCGGCCATGACGGCTCTATGACCACGGTCCACGCGAATTCCACCCAGGATGTTTTAGGAAGGCTCGATTCAATGATCCTCATGTCCGGGATGGAGCTGCCGATCAGGGCTATTCGTGAAATGATAGCCGCTGCTATTGATATTATCGTCCATACGGTGAGGCTCCCCGATGGTTCCCGCAAGATCGTCCAAGTGACCGAGATCTCCGGCATGAAAGATGACCTGCATATCGATCTTCGCGATATCTTTATCTTCAAACAGGTAGGGGTGGATGCGGAGAAGCGCGTGTTGGGAGAATATCACGCGACAGGGTATATTCCTTCTTTTATGGAAGATATGCGCATCCGGGGCGTTTCTCTTTCAGACGATATCTTCAGGATCGCTTAAGTATAATCAAATCCCCCTAATTTTAACTAAAATGTTTATCAAGAACGAAACTAAAAATGCGGTCTTAGCTGATAAAGCGGTAATAGCTAAGTCGCTTTTTGAGCGGATCAAAGGCTTGCTTGGTGAAAAAGAATTAGAAACGGGAAAAGCGCTTGTTTTAGATCCTTGTAATTCAATACATTGTTTCTTTATGCGTTTTACTATAGATGCCTTGTTCCTTACGAAAGATAATCGAGTAGTAAAAGCCCTTTCTGAGATAAAGCCCTTCCAGGTATCCCCGATATATTGGAAAGCTGTAAAAGTAATTGAACTACCTGCCGGTACGATCAAAACCACCCATACTTCCGAAGGTGATATTATTACCTTTGAAAATGTCCAATCTGACTAATTCCTTAATAGATCCTCGCTTAAAGCCTACCTGCCGGTAGGCAGGCATGCGGGGATGACGCCCCCCCTTGTCATGCCCGCCTGCCCCGTTAGAAACATTGTTTCTAATGGGGGTCTCTTGCATGGCTATAAACGGGCATCTAAACTATTCTTATCGTCATCCTGAGTCTCTTACTTCTCTCTATGGAAGGATCTATCGAATTTCAGATTCTTCGTAAATAGACTACGCTTTAGCCTCAGAATGACGAGAAGTGATTCTTCGTTAATAGGCTACGCCTTAGTCTCAGAATGACGTGGGTTAGGTAAGTGAAGGAAGTGGGAGTGGTTTGGGCGCAGCAGTAATTAGATTAAAATTTGACAAAATAGTATTATCATGCTATATTGAAATCAAGATTAACAATGTCCAATCTGAACTTGAATATGTAATTTGGGAGATATAATGGGAGTAATTTATAAATTGCGTCAGGATGTAGTTGATCATATACTCGAGATCAAGCAGGATGATCCTTTATTGAGTTGTCGTAAGCTATCTGTCATTATTTCCAATAAATTCAAAAGCCAGGTTTCAAAGTCAAGTATTAACGCGGTGCTTAAGCAGGCCAGCTTGAGTATGCCGGTTGGCAGGCGGCGTAAGCAAAAAAGAAATAATATTGAAGCTGCCGGCCTGGGGGCATTTTTTCTTAAGGCTGCTGATAATCTTATAGGGGGCATTACCGCTTTTAGTGAAATAATCGTCCGGAAATCAGGTGTTTCCCTGCAGGATGTCGAGGAGAAAAATGATCATATATTGTATAAACAACTTTTTCTGGAGGATCCCGGTAGCCCTCAAGATTTAAGGCAGCCTGAAGCTTTAAAGGCCCTCATCGGCAGCCAGATCCAGAATAGGGAGCTTGATGCCTATCTTGATGAAACGCAAAAGAGCGTGTTTTTCCCGGCTTCTTTCTGCCAAGTATTAACAAGATCTTTTCGGGAAATCCTTGGTGTTAAGGTTAAATTTACAGATGATACGTGCTTCTTGTTTGACGGTCAGCTTTCAACTGTTTGGGCAGCTGCGAAGAATATCCCCTTTGATTTCTCTGTAACATACAATGAGATAAAGAGTTATGTCAATAGTTATCTTCAGGGTAAGCCGATGGTTTTGTTCATGGGCCCTGAAAAGGGCGAAGTGGTGGGGGCATTTTTTCAGTTTCTTTTAAATTTATCTTCGGTAGAAAAAAAGATCTTAAGTCTGACGCTTTTCGATAATAAGGCCCAGGAATTAGAAGTCGTTGATTTTACTATGGTTAATGATAAAAAAAGCCGGATAATCTTCGGATTATGGCCTTGGCAGTACGGGCAATACCGCAAGATCACCTATCTTGAAAATTTCAAATTCTATAGCTCTGAACAGGCGAAGCAGCATTTTTATATTGCCGAAGTTAATGTCGAGCTTACGCAACCAATTGTAAATAATAAGCTTATATTAAGAGGCTGCGCTTTAAAGAATAGCTTGAATGATAAGGTCAGGTTGGTGATCTTAACTAACGCGCCTGCTTCGGAATTGCCTGCAAGCGATCTTGTGGATACTTATTTAGAGCGCTGGCCGAATTTGGAAGAAAGTTATGAAGACTATAACCGTAAGAATGAGCTCTTTTTTTATACCGATACCTCCAAAGCGCCTCTTTCTTTGGGCGCAGGCTTTGAGCCGTCCCTGGGGATGGAGAAGCTTTTTAGCTGTTATTTGCAGGCCCTTGACCTGTACGCGAAATGGCGTTTTTTCCCTCAAGGATATAGAAAAAAAGATTTCTCGACGATGAAAAAGCTTTTTTATGGCTTGCCTTGCCGGTTAAAGAAGGCCAAGAACAAATTATCGGTAACATTTATCCTGCCCGCGGATTCCCCCTCACTCAAAGACCTCACCTATGCCTGTCGTCGCGTCAATGAAAGAAAAATACTCTTAAAAGGCGCCTTTCGGCTTTTTATGGAGGTAATGCCTCGCCCGATCGATAACTCTATAGCCTCAAATTAATTACATATTGAAAGCGCTTTCTAAACAAGGGCAAATACCCTTGACAATGGGGTAGGGAGGTGTTATAGTTTTATTGTCAAAAGTTACGGCAGCGAAAAGGCAATTCTGCTAGGAGGTAGCAGATGCGCAAAGCCACGGGACGAAGTAATGCTCGCCGACAAACTGTGTTTTTATTTCTTTGTTTATTGCATCGGGTCATTTGCGAGTACGTTAACCGGGTTACCGAAAGCCGTTATGGATATTTGGTAAGTCGGTTTTTTTATTTAAGGAGTTTCTAATGAGTTTTGAAAAGAATTTTAGAAGTAAAAAAGCGCAGGCGGTCGTGGAATACATCGTTTGCTTTCTTGTTTTAACGATAGCGATCATTATCGCCTTCGGTGGGTTTAATTTGGGAAACGTCCGCGGTAATAATGGCGAAGTAAGCATGAAATCTACATTTGACCTGGTAGTAGATAATGCCGTGGACAAAATAAAGGATTAAGATGAGCAGAAAAGGGCAGATCACCATCGAGTTTTGTATGTTGTTCATCCTGTGCGCGGTAGCGGGTTTTTGTATGATGGGATATTTAAAAGGCGCTATCGCGGGCAGCTGGCACGCGAGCGCCGACACCTTTTCTGATGACCAGTATGATACCGCGAAAAGCACGCTTAATTATAACGCGGATGTCGGGCCGCAGCTTACCATCACCGATGTTATGACCGCGCAGCGCACTGACGGGACCGGGCTTTCACAGAATACCAATGATGACGGGATGCTTATTTATACCAATTGGGGGAGCGTAAGTGATTACTAAAAGAAAAGGTGTTTTTTCTAACAAAGCTTTTTTCCGAGGGCAATCTGTGTTAGAATATGCTTTATTGATCATTACCGTTGCGGCGGTATTTATCGCCATGAACCTGTATATCCGCCGGGCGGTAAATGCCAGGCTGCACAATATGGAAATTGAGATCAGCCCGCCTATATCGGTCAATTAATAGGGTGCGGGTTTTATAAAACTAAACTAAGGAGGTGAGAGAGATGATGTTGAGCAGGAGAAAAGGACAGTCAACGCTGGAATATGTATTGATATTGACAGCAGTTATCGCAGGGATAATCTTCGCGACTACGCAGTTTATTCAGCCGCGGGTCCAGGATTCCGTGAACCATGTTACGAACCAGATGAACTCGATGGTGGGAAGGCTTTCTTTCCCTAATGGAAGCTAAAAATTAATGCGTGAATTTTTATAAGGAGGTGAAAGCAATGAGGCGAAAATGGTTGAAGCGGGCGCAAACGACTGCTGAATACGCGGTATTGATCGCGCTGGTTATCGGGGCGGTGGTCGCTATGCAAATTTACGTAAAAAGAGGTATCCAGGGCCGTGTTAAAGAAGTCGTGGACCATGTCGGTTCTTCGGCGGCTGTGGGAAACAGCACTTTTTGTTTTACCACCTGTCAGTATGAACCTTATTATGTCTGTTCGCAATCCAATAGCAGCCAGAATATGACCGAATCGCAGGCATATCAGGCTCAGGGTAATGTTTTCAGGAACACAGAGGCGAATTCCGGAGTTAATCGCACGCAAACAATGGGATGGGGGAGTTAATCTATAAGGGGGTGAATAAGACAATGTTTATCCGTTCGAAAAAACGAGCTCAAAGTACCTTGGAATACGCGGTGATCATCGCGGTCGTGGTGGGCGCGCTTATCGCGATGCAGGTATACGTGAAAAGAGGGTTACAGGGAAGGCTGCGCCAGGCAACCGACGATATCGGCGACCAGTTCGCTCCCGGAGTAACCACAACTAATTATACGACGGTAAGTAATGTTATTACGAATGAATGGATCAATACCGCCACCGGTACGGCGAATATGACGGGAACAATGACCAACAGTATCCAGAATCAAGTGAGAAACGGCACTGAAAACGTGGCCGCTCAAACGAATGAATGGTGGTTTACTAACGGTTCATAAGCGCGTTAAATTTTACGCGGGAAGAGCCGTAGAGTGAACGTTAAAAAGCTTTTGAGGAATATTGAGGAGGTGAAAGCAATGAGGCGAAAATGGTTGAAGCGGGCGCAAACGACTGCTGAATACGCGGTGTTGATCGCGCTGGTTATCGGCGCGGTGGTCGCTATGCAAATTTACGTAAAAAGAGGCATGCAAAACAGGATAAAGAATGTGGTTGATTATACCGGGTTGGCCGGTACTGAAAACGTAGCCGGTAGTCCTTTTAGCCTTTCCGGCAATCAATACGAGCCTTATTATGCTAATTCGCACGCTAATACTCAGCAGCGCTCGGGAGATGACGTGCAAATGCAGCTGGGCGGCAGCGTTAACAGGATATCGAATTCATCGACAAACGCGGTGCGAAATGCTACGGCGAGTTTTTAATCTAAAGGGGGTGAATAAGGCAATGTTTATCCGTTCGAAAAAACGAGCTCAAAGTACCTTGGAATACGCGGTGATCATCGCGGTCGTGGTGGGCGCGCTTATCGCGATGCAGATATATGTGAAAAGAGGGTTACAGGGAAGGCTGCGCCAGGCAACTGACGATGTCGGCGACCAGTTCTCCCCGGGTAACACCAATTACCATTATATAACAAATAGTTTTGTCAATAGCGATGAAACTTCTTCCGGCGGCAGCTATCTTACTAACGCGGTCCCTTCAACAACGACGCTGAGCAACCAGCTGCAAAACCGCACGGGTAATGAGAATATTTTGAATCAGACCAATGAGCACTGGCTGGCACCTTATTAACAGCCTTGGGTGAAGGCGGCGATATGCTGATACGATTACGTAATTCCAAAGCGCAAAGTATTACCGAATACGCGGTGCTTTTAGGCGTCGTGGTGGGGGCCTTAATTGCTATGCAGGTCTATGTGAAGCGCGGCTTGCAGGGCAGGGTCAGGGACCTTGCCGACCAGATCAGCCCCACGCACTACGAGAGCGGGCAGACCGACTCGCAATATATGACAGTCCAGAGCGGGACCATTGCTGAGACCTATAGCCAGGGAATTTCGCGCCGCTATCAAGACGGGACGAATAATTCGACCGCGGAAACGATGGTGAGAAATGGATCTGAAACGACATATCCAGAGGAAGCCGATTAAGGGGCAGGCAACGACAGAACTGGCGGTTGCCGGCGTCATCATTATCATGATGCTGGGATATTTGATGCAGCAGGGTTTTGTTTATAACAGCCGCCAGGCGCTTGAGATGTATACCTTTCGGCGCGCCCTGCAATTAACTAAAGGCACGGAGCGGGGGGTAAATCTTACCGTGACCCGCGACCTGATCGTGCCGTCGTTTTTCTCAAGCATCGGCCGTCAGCGTATTCAGGCAGCCAGCTCCGTGGAAGTAAACCCCTGGGTCATCTGGATGCCCACAGAGGAAGACCCTCAGGATATCGGCACCTACCAGGTCCTCCAGCTCGACGAGAAGATGATCAGGGACAACCAGTATGTATTGATCCCGCCTACATTAGCTAAAATCAAACAGAAGGATGATGAAGAAGACCCGGAATGGATGTGGGTCCCTTCACCGGTGCGGGAGATCGACCCGCAAACAGCGCTTGCCGCTCCGGCTAAAACCGCGGCGTATTCCTATACCACGAATATCAGTGAGAACAGGACAGCCGGTGAGAAAGAAACCAATAAAACCCTGACCAGCCAGGATATTATGAAAAGAGGGATCACGTTCCAGACTGCCGCGAAAATGCGCACCGATTACCTTAAAGACCCCGATATTGACAGCGTGCAGATCAGGGGATCTACTATTCCGCCGCCGGCGATCGTAACGATCGATGAAACGGTGACAAAGACAAAGCAGGTAAGAACACCGTATGATTAATGAATATAAGGAGTGCCTATGAACCGCAAGAATAAATCTCAGGTCATATTAGAGTTCGTGCTGGTTATTGTAACGCTGGCAGTCCTTGCGATAGCGTCAATGCGTCTTTTTTCGAACCTTAATCTTAATATGGTCAACCGGCTCGATAAATTCAAGGAAAGCCGGATTATCGCGGTCAATTCTCCCGGCGGGACCCCTATTGATCCGGTCGGGTTCCTGGATTATTCCCCGTATAGGACTATTACCGTGCCCGGGGGAGGCACGATCACCGATCCTTTTCTCCCGGGAGATTATGAAGATGAGCGTTTTTGTGAAGCCGAGCGTTTATTTGAAGAGTCTAATGATTTGACACAGATCACTATCCCTTACCTGGCAAACCGGGCTTACGGGTATTTGGGAGGGGACGCTAATAATTCGGATGCCTACATTGAAACTAATGTTGATGAGCTGGATTTGAGGAATGCTTTAGCGGATTGCGAAGCAATGGAGCCCGCGCGGGCGAAGGCATATAATAATTTTTTTGAAGACATGAACGGTGTTGACGCGGACCATGATTCTTTTGTGGGGGGGGTCGGTTTGTTGCAGCAGGTTTATGATGACCCTAAAGTTCCCGGGTTGTATGACCCGAATCCCGCGGATAATCCGGCGGCGTACGGGTTGACTGCCGCGGACACGGAAGCTTTAGCGGCGATTAAGACGAGAAATGACCGGAATCGTCTAAAGCTTCAGCAGATCATTACTAAGCTTACGAACACTCAAGGGGCTATGGATAATTTGCTGGATAACGCGACAAAGCCATATGGGGTGCTGCGGCCGGAAATAGACAGATCGCGGTATCATCTGAATATCGCTCTTAATGCCTGGCAGCGCTGGCAATTCGCTAAGAATTTTGTTGTTCCGGGATGTTATTGCGGCGGGCCCAGCTGCCATGAGTGTTGTGAGGGGGAGTATTGCGGAGGTTGTTCGCTGCCGGGGTGCTGGCTGTACTTTGATGACCCTGATACTCCCGCGGTAGAGACTGAGGCAATTTACGGCGCAAACTTGGTAGATGAGTGGGGGTATATTATCAGAACGTCCTCATATGATAGCTTTCTCGCGGAATTTATCGCGGCTATCCGAAGGACGAGCCAGTATGAAAAATTTTATGAATATGCGGACACCGCGAAAAATGCCCTGAAGCGTATTATCAAGTATGCTTCGGATATTTACGTTGTGCCTCCAGAACTGCAATCAAATTTGAGCAGTAAAGGCGATGAATTGGTCAGCCTGGTTTCGCTGACGGCTACCCGGAATAATATTGTCCGCGCGGTGCAGGTCTGCCAGGATATGCTTGATATAATTGCGGTAGAAGAGGCCAGGGTGTATGATCCTCCGCCGGATCCTCCGCCGGATTATACCTATTTAAAGAACCTGATCAGCCAGATCAAGTCCGCGCTCTCGAGCGCCCTGGCTGATTGGAGCGATACGGTATTGCGCGAGAGGTTCCTTGCCGGCGCGTTGAGCAAGATCGACCGCCTGAAGGAAGTTTTGGCATTACGTTAAAGAGGAAAAATAATGATGCGATTTATGAGGAAGAAGGACGGGCAGGTGTTCCCTTTTATGATCATCATCGTGATAGTCATTTTATTGGCGATTTCAGCGACTATGCTTTTGGGGGAGGTCGGGTTTAACCGCATCCGTTTAAGCAATGTTATCGACGCGGCGATCCTTTCTCCGACATCGGGCTTTTGCCGCGCGCTTAATCAGATCGTCAAGATCAGTTACGGCGACGGCGGCTTGTTCCAGAAATATATCGCCTTGCAGATTTTTTTCTTTAAGCCGTTCTTTCCCGCGATCTGCCCCTGCCCGGGAAACGGGACATTTCGTTTTGTCTGGCAATTCATCTGGTCCCCGTTCATTCAGCCTTTTTATATCCAGACTTTGATCGAGATATTTCAGCTTTATGAATCGGCTGAAGATATCGCTGATAAAGCGCCTGAAGATTTGCGTAAAGGTATTTATGACCGCGCGCTGGGAGGGGCGTTGATCGATGAGCCTAAGCCTTTTTTAGAAAGCGAAGTGACGCGTGATTCTAACGGCAAGATCATCGCGTTGAACTATGACGCGTATTTGGACCGGGATTCGCATTTTGACCTGGCATATCGCGCCGTAAAATCAAGTTTATGGCAGTCTGACAGTGCTTCTTATGCCTGGAATAAAAAATATTGGAAGAATAAATCTACTACTGAAAAGTATGCAGAAGGAGTTTTACAGCCGGGCGGGTGCACGGCATGCAGCGATAGCGCTTACGGCAGCTATTTAGACGTTAACCTGCAGTCTGTCCCCCGGAATGTGTCGATCAGCGGGCAGTTCATGCCGTTGTTCTATCTTTGGTTAAAGGTCATCCCTACGTGTTGCCCGCCCTCCTGCTTTTGTATTTTCTTGCCCGGTATGGGATTTGATCCCTATGCCTGGATCAGTAATATAGATATCGACAATAAATCGTACGGCCTTAATGTTCTGAAGAAGCTCGATTATAAGGATTTGACATTCTTCGGCAGGCAGCCGCAGATCAAACATCAGAATAAAGTGAGGATCTATGGCTCGGTAGAAACCGGCTATGAGTTTGGAATGGAGCAATAAAAGATGAACGTATATTTGGCGATCGTTTTAAGTATGGTGCTGTGCCTGGGAGGGCAGGCGTACGCGGAAAACAGCGAGTTGCGCGATATCCCTCTTCCGGATAATTCCGAGGTAGTGGCGCTGGATACGCCGTTCCAGCTTAATGACCGGCAGGGAGACTTAAGCCGCCTGCGCACGTATAAAAAAACGCAGGAGGTAATTGATTTCTACCGGAATCATTTTGAAAGGAACGGCTGGGAGTATGTCGATTATAAGCAGGAGTGGCGGACTCTTTTCTTGAAGCGCGCGGATGAGAATTTGTATGTGCAAGTTACTGAAAACGGGGAAAAGCTGCCTTCGGATGTCTATATCGCGATGAGCCGCCAGGATATGGCGGTATGCCCGCAGATGAAAAATGCTTACCTCCAGGAACAGCTTGCTCCCGATGTCCCCGGCAAGGATTTTTCCGATATCATGCGTTATCCCGGCAGCAAGCGCCGGGTCAATATGTTCCCGGACGCCAATAAGGGTATGGTTGTCTATGAGGCGCAGTCCGAGGTTGCTGAAGCAGCCGCGTACTTTAATAATACCTTGAAGGCGCAAGGATGGGATGATAATCCGATGTTCACGCAAGGCTTCCAAAAACAAAAGAGCGCTGATCCCAGGGAAATGAAGATCATGTTTTTCGAGAAGAACCGGGATACGCTGATCATTAATATCTATCGCGCTTCTGAACCGAAGCAGAAGACGCGCGTTTTGATCTCTATCTTAAAGAATATGACCGGAGACGTCGCTATGCCGGCAATGCAGTAAGGAGGGGTAAGGAATGTTTTTTCTTATTGTCCTTTTAATCATCGCTTCCATCATGTTGATCATCTTTGGGACCATGCCGACATTTTTCGACAAGATGAAGATCTGGCGTGAGAATAAAGAAAAGAACATGGAAATAGAAATGGACCGCCTGTTTTATTATGATAAGAGCCCGCGGCAGATCATGCGTCTATATTTTATCCTGCCGCCTGTTCTGGGGGTAGCGGGTTTTATATTTACCCAAAATATGATCATTGCCGGAACGGGTGTTTTCCTGGGTTTATTGATCCCGAATATTATCTTAAAAATGAGGGATTCCCTGCGGCGGGTGAAATTCAACGGCCAGATACTTGACGCGATCCTGATCCTGTCGTCTTCTTTAAAAGGAGGCTTGTCCCTCTTGCAGGCGTTTGAAGTTTTAGTCGATGAGATCCCGCCTCCGATGAGCCAGGAGATGGGGCTGGTCGTGCGCGAGAATAAGATGGGTGTTTCCATGGAAGAGAGCCTGAGGCGTTTAAGTAAAAGGATGACGATGGATGAATTGACCCTGGTGGTCAACTCCATTCTGGTCGCGCGGGAGACCGGAGGCGATCTAACCAAGGTCTTCAGCCGCCTGACTACTACGATACGCGATAATAATAAGTTGAAAGATAATATAAGGACCCTGACGCTCCAGGGAAGGCTGCAGGGGATCATTATGTCGGTTATTCCTTTTGTGTTCATCTGGTGGGTTTTAACCTTTAACCGCGAGCATTTTAATATTATGCTGCAGAGCGATACCGGTAGAGGCCTCCTGGTGCTGGCGCTTATTCTACAGGCAGGGGGCATGGTGATGATAAAAAGATTCAGCAGCGTGAAGATATAGGAGACGCAATGATCGAAATGATCTATATAGGTGTTATCGCGGGGATGGGCCTTATATTCTACGGTATATTCGGGTTGCCGAGTACTACGATCAGAAGGGTCAAGCTTCCTGAAGCGGCCAATAAGGAAAAATCCATCAGGATGCATTCTTTTCTTTATTATGTTTTTCCCTTTACCAAAAAATTATTGGAAAAGCTTAATCTCCAGGAAAAGCTTAAGCATCGGGTGGACGCCGCGCATGTCAAGCTTTTGGCGGAAGAATTTTTTAATCTTAAACTTTTGGCCGCTCTCTTCTTCGGGGCGGCAAGCTTTTTCTTTACGAATCAATTCGAGCCGGGCATAGTTACCATTTCGGCTTCGGTCGGTTTTATCATTCCCGACATCTGGCTTAATAAAAAGGCGCATCAGCGTAAGAATAGTATTGTCCGGCTTTTGCCTGAGACCGTGGACCTCCTGGGCCTGTGCGTTGAGGCCGGCCTTGATTTTGCCACGGCGGTCAAGTGGATCATTGAGAAGACGGCGATGAACCCGATGGTGGAAGAGCTGGCCTTTGTTTTAGAGGAGATCAAGTGGGGTAAGCCCCGCAGCCAGGCTTTAAAAGATATGTCTAAACGGTTGAATATTATGGAGGTCAGTTCTTTTGTGCATACCCTGGTGCAGGCTGAGCGTATGGGTACACCCGTTGCCGAGGCCTTCGCCATACTATCCGAGGACGTGCGGTTACAGCGCTTTAGAAGAGGCGAACGTATCGCTTTGCAGGCGCCGATGAAAATACTTATTCCGCTGATCTTTTGTATTTTACCGGTCATTGCCATTATTATCGGCGGGCCTATATTCTTGCAGTTCATGGACGGCGGGTTGCTTAACAGTGTAGGGGTGGGCAAGTAAAATGAAGAAAACCTTTTTCAGGATAATCAGTTTGGTGCTGGTCTTGACGCTTTGCTTCCAGCCGTGTGTGCAGCTGTCCGCGCGCGCGGAAAAGATCGATTTACGGGAAGAGTCAAGTGGCTCCGCATTCGGCTATTGCACGGCTATCTTAAGCGGCTTATTGGCCAGCATGTCTACCACCAGCAGCTTTAATGTTATCCAATTGTTTGTGCGGTGTTATCTGGTCCCGACGCTGGTTAAGTATATAGTGCAAGCGATCGGCATTAAAGATTCTAAATTAGCGGCGATCGCCTGCGTGTTCATTTCTACGTTGATTAATAGCGGTATGGATTATGGTGCCAGCGCCGCGGGAGATGGCGCGGGCGCTGCCGCTGATGGCGCGGATGCTGCCGCTGAGGGCGCGGATGCTGCCGCCGCTGCCGCTGAGAGCGCCAATGCCGCTGCTGCCGTCGCTGAAGGTGCGAATACCGCCGCTGCTGCCGCGCAAGGCGCAAGTGCCGCTGCTGATGCTGCCACTGCGGCTCAAGGAGTAAGTACGGCTGCGGGTGTAGTTACGGAAGTTTCATCCAGCGTGGCGGAAAGCGGTGGGGATATTGCTGCCGCCGCTGAAGGCGCGGCCGCGGAAGCAGCCACGGAGGTTTCCTCCGGTGTGGCGGAACAAGCGGGTGATCTCGCCAGTGCCGCAAAAGACGCAACTAAATCAATAGGCGGTTATTTGGGCAGTATGAAAGATTATTTCAGTAAGGCCGCGACTTTTGGGGGTAAGACCGGATTGACCGGTGCTTTGATTGATGCGACCAAAGCAGCCGCGTATACCGCGGTTAAGCTGTACGTAACTGAAGCGCTCTCGGGTACCAATAAGCAATTAGCTAAATCTGTAGGTTATTTGGCGGGTTTAGGCGTAGGTTTCGCGGTTGAGCAGGGATTGGAATACGCCACGGGTGTAGTAGTGGGCGGGGTTGATAAGGACAAAGGCCCGACTGCCGAGAAGGTCACGGATGAAGCGGCGCTCAGCGCGAAGCTGGCGCAACAGCGCGAGCAATTCCTGACGAAATTCCTCGGAGAGGCTGTATGCCAGGTAGTTGTGGTTGCCGGTTCAGCGGCAGGCATCAATGAGGACCTTTTGACCATGGGCGGGGCTTTGACCAAGCGCCTGACCATGGATTTTATGCAAAAAGAAGAGAAAGAAAAAGCGCTGCAGGCGCTTAAGGACAAGCTCGGCGTTTTACATGAGCAGAACGCGTCTAGCGACGCGCAGCCGAGCGAAGAGACTAATAAAGAGATAGCTTCGCTTGAGAAAAAGATCGCCAAAGCAGAGGAAGATTTGAGCTTGGAAGCAACGATGAAGAAAGCGTTGATCTATGGGGTGTCGGATGTGGCGTTGCGGCGAATAAGCATGTATGCTCCTTCTCCTTTACAGGGGGCGCAGATCAATCTGGCTTTGACCGGCCTGGTGCAGGCGGTCGCTGTTGATTCCGAAAATGTCGTTACTGTATCAACAGATGAAAACGGCAACCAGGTTGTCAGCCCGTCTGCCGGGGGCAAGGATTGGGATTTCTACGGGCATATCATAGGCAATAGCGTCGACCAGGCTAACGCGGACTGGATGTCCATGGGCAGGGGAAAGGCTAAAATTGTCGGCAGCGGCACCGACGAACGGCTGGGCCTGGAATGGGTCTCCGGTAATGATATGTTCTTTGCCGCCCGTTATTCCGAATATGTCAATGATGTGGTAAATCACGGGACTACTTATGCTATGGCAAACCAGCTGGCTTCATCGTATCATAATCAGGCGGTAGCTAATGCTTATGATGTCGTCAGCGGCGAGGTAAATCAACGGCTGTATAAGGCCAAGGACCTGTATGGGCAGTCCGCTCGGTATCAAAAAGCTTTGGATAAAGCCTCGGCGGCAATAGATGCATTAAGGAATCAATGGGATAGTATTAAGGGGCAGCTTAATGATAACCAGGTGAAAGAAATTGAAAAGTTCCTTGAGAAGGCGGGTGACCCGCATACCTGGGACGCGACTACCTGGAAAGATTACGGTTTATACGTAGCTAATGTCGCGGCTGCCGGAGTGGGGTCGTCAACATTTGTCGGATTAGCGGCAGCCGGGACTAACGGAGAAGGCAGCCGCGGCGAACAAATGGACCAGCGCACTACTGCCGGCTCGCGCGCCGCAGGAAGTTTGGATAAAGGTACTGACGCAAGAGTTTTAGTTGAAGCTGCCCGGGACGCCATTATAGAAGCAGGGGAAGCCCGCGGCGCTTATATGAGTAACCGTATGTATTCTCAGATGACCGCGGTCGCGGAGGGGACGGTATTTAAAGATAGTAACGGTAATGTTGTTGATACGCCGGATTTTGTTGAAACGTTTTCTTCAAAAGAGTTAGCCGCCGAACGCATGAAAGCGCTTAAGGTCCAGGAAGCAAAGAAGCAGTTGGGCATGCTTAAAGAGGACGCAACCACGATGAAAGAGATCAGGACAAAAGCCATCGAGGATTTCTTACAAAATAACAAAGGCCAATTAAGTGAAAAGGCGCAGAGAGCGCTGGAAAATCCCGAGTTGAAGCCGCAGGAAAGAGACCAGATCCTTGCCGCCGAACTTAACTCCGACCAGAAAGAAAAGATCAATAATGCGATCAAGGCTGAAACGAAATCAAGGTCGGAAAAAGCGGCAGTTGCGGTTTTTGAGGCCAAGGGAGACCTGAATGTAAACGCGCGGTATCAAACTCATATCGGCAGCGGTACCTATTATGATGAAACCTGGAAGGGAGCGCCGCTGGGAAGGGAAGTCCCTCCTCCTGCTGAGTTCATGCGGCATTTGGATAACCTGAATCCTCCTGCGGCTGCGACGAGCATTCCCCGGGTTTCACAGGCCGCCGGCGGTAGTGAACAGCTTCTTGCTTCCGGGCCTGTTCTTACTGATAGCGCCGGTGCCGCGCAGGTTAATCACGTGACGGTGGAAGCGGGGGCGGTGAAGCAGGTAGATATGGAGAACGGCCGGATATTGATAAGCGGAGGTGAAGTAACTCCGCTTGAGAACGGCAGGATGTATATCTCCGAAGGCGGGAGCCAGGATGTGTGGGTAAAAGGCAATATCAGCAGTACAGACAATCATTATCTTATAAGCAATATCCAGCCGGGAGATATGGCTATGGCAGAGCCGCAACAGCCTTCTGTTGCTCCCGGAGTAATGGCAAATAATTATTCTCCAAACTTAGCTTCTGAGCAGGGCGGCCCTCAATACTCTCCTCAGCTTGATGCCGGGCAATTTAAGCCGTACACATTACCGGCGATCAGGGAATCGACGATTGTGGCCTCCCCCGGTGGCGCTGAAACGATTATTCCTCAGTATTCGGAGATGACGGTGGAAGCGGGAGCGGTGAAACAGGTAGATATGGAGAACGGCCGGATATTGATAAGCGGCGGGGATGTTACAGAGCTTGAAGGCAATAAGGCGTATGTTTCAGAGGGCGGTAATCAGGATTACTGGGTAAAGGCAGGGCAAATAAGCGATATTCCCGGAGGCCCGTATCTTGTTAAGGGTATCAAGCCGGGGGATATTACTCTGGCGCAGTCCGAACAGCCGGATAATATATCAGCTCAACCAGCTGTTGCCTTCACCCAGCCGGCAGGAGAACCTACTTTCGATGTGTCGGCATTTAATCCTTCGCAAGGCTTTCGTCCAATATCTGCCCCTGAGCGCGGTAATACCGGCAGCGTGCCTGTCGCGCAGGCTAATCACGTGACGGTGGAAGCGGGGGCGGTGAAGCAGGTAGATATGGAGAACGGCCGGATATTGATAAGCGGGGGTGAACTAACTCCGCTTGAGAACGGCAGGATGTATATCTCCGAAGGCGGGAGCCAGGATGTGTGGGTAAAAGGCAACATCAGCAGTACAGACAATCATTATCTTATAAGCAATATCCAGCCGGGAGATATGGCTATGATAGAGCCGCAGCAGGCGCCTGTTGCTTCGGTTCAATCGCCCGCTGTTGTTTCCTCTCGGGTGATGAGTGATGCTTCCGCAGTCGCGGCAATTGATGTGAATGAAGAAAGTAGCCCGCTTCCGACGGCGTTAAGGCCGCTGGAGCAGCCGGCATCAACGCTTTCTGATATGCGGCTTCGTAAGATAGACCCGATGATAGGGTATCAAAAGCCGGAGGCGATAGATGAGGAAGCAGTTGAAGATCAGGCTTCGTCGCGGCCAAAATACCCGGAAGTGAATTTACCAAAAATGTATGTCCCGGAGCCTGCACAGCAGCAGGATGTCCCTCAAGTAAGAGGTGAAGCCGGATCATTGCGCTTTACCCAGATGACCGTTGCGCCGGGAGCTGTGACGCAGGTCGGTGATGGGTGGATACAGGTAACCGGCGATATTACAAATCTTGAACCCGGGGAAAATGGCCGTCAGAGCGCTTATGTGGACGCGGGAGGAAGCCAAAGTTATTATGTTCAGGGAACGGTCAGTGAATTGCCTGACGGTTCGGTTTTTATCAAAAATATAAAGCCGGGCGGAGTGAGCCTGGCAGAATCCCCACAGCCGAACAGGTCCCTGCCGGCAGTGAATTTGCCGGTTTACGACCCTAAAATACCGGTCGCGCAAAAAGAATCTTCACCGGTAGAAGGCGGGGTGACGTCGAATGTTGTGCGCCACCAGATACCAAAACAGGAGATGAGCCTGAGTACGGAAGAGAGGGCAAAGCAGAATTACGATATGCTTATACGGGCGCGTGAAGAGATCCGTCAAGAGAAAGGGTTTATTTCTTCTGATCAAAATAGGTCTGATCTTGGAGTGGGGGCGCCTCCAGCGGTATCAGAAATGGTGCCTGTAGCCGTGCCTCAAGCGCAACAGGCGAATTGGGAAGCATCGGCATTATATGGTGATGCGGGCGCGTGGGTGAATTCGCCGGAACCCGCTGCCCCTGTAATTAATCAGGCTTCTTCTATGACAAGCGAAGGTAGGGATTTTGTTGTAGGAGTGGATCCTCTTCCAACCGATATGGTGGCTGCTGCGGCAGGCCCTTTTGATTTTAAGGCCTCTCCTAAGCTTGGTGGATATGTTAATCAGGCAAATCAAGCAGGTAAAAATGAGTCTTTAAAGCTGGAAATTAATCCGGAAGACTCTTTTCTTAAGCAACAAGCTAAAGAAGCTGTTAATAATCAAATGAAAGGCGCGCAGGAGCAGGCTGGCAGGTATGAACAGCAAAAAAGGAGTGAAGATCCAAGCTATTCTTCTCAAAAAACAAATGAAGTGTTTAAGGGTAGCTTTAATGATCAGGTAAATAAGCAAAATATTCTTGATTATAAGTGGTAATAATGTGTATGTATGGGGTGTTTAGAGGTGCTTTATGAAAGATGCCAGTTACTTTATTGATATATTCAAGCTTGTAAATGTCCAAACTGAATGCCGTGGTTAGAAGTGTTCGATTGCCGATTAGCGATTAGTGGTCTTGTAATAAAGAAAATATTCAGAATTTGAGCTTGTAAATGTCCAAACTGGATAATAAAGTTAAATTAGGGCCCAAACCTAAGGCGTCAGTCCCGGCGCTTTAACTATCTCCGAAATTCCTGGGCCCTTTTTTTTTAATAGAAGGGTGACAGTCACAAAAAGCGTGACAGTCACCCTTCTGACCTTTTTTCCTGTTTTTCTGCCGTAAAAACGTGACAGTCACCTTTCCTGCCACAATCTCCCGGGCTTGAAGATTACAAGCCTAAATAAAGCCTTTTCTAAAGCATTTTCTTATAAAAGCCATATAGTTAGATGATCGCATATAAGTAAGCAAAAGTTTATTTGAATCTCAGCTTTAAATTAGAGCTAAAACCGCATTAAGGCCAGCCACTTAAGTATAATGAAAGCGCTCTCTTTTGAAGGCAAAAATCACTTGACATTGCTAAAATTAATATGTTATACTTTGAATACAATAGAGATACAAAAAGTTCGAAAGGGTAAACCCACCGTGAGGTGGGGGCACAAAGCCACGGGTCTTAAAGAGAAAATAATTTTATTTATCAGCGCTTAATTAAGATAGCCGGGTTGCCGAATATCGACGGAAGTTGAGTATTTGACAACTCGTTTTTTATTTTTACTTAGTAATGAGTTTTCGAAAGTGTTTCTAATAACTTTACAAATAAGTTTTAAGAGTTAAGTAAAGTTAAGGCCAATAATGACCGTAAAGATCGACACAATTATTTTAAAAAATATTTGGGGTAAAGGGGAAACTGTCTCTTTTTCTTTTTATATTAGGTAAACTAAATGGAAGAAAAAAAACCAAAACAACCTGAGCCTGAGTTTGAAGTAAAGACCAAAGAGCCGCCTTTTAAATCCAGCTTTAAAACCTGGATCAGGGTGGTGGCGCTCATAATTGTTACGGTTTTCCTGCCTGAACAGGTTGCCCAGGCTGTGGAATATGATTGGCGCGTGATCTGGCAGAAGCCCGCGCTTTCCACGTTTGCCCCCGCGTATGTAAAAGATCCGCGGCTTTTGGATATTCCCCGCGCGGTCAAGAATATTTTAAACGATATTGCCGGCAAGCCGATCACCTCGATCAAAATATCACCCACCTTAACGCTTAATTTAGACAAGCCGTTAAATATATCGAAACAAAGAATAGAAGAAATTTACAATTGGCTGGTTGGAAAGCCCTGCGGTTCAAAAGCGCTCTATGATTTCTTGAAGTACCAGGGCCTGGCGGTTTCTGAACAGGATATCGCGGTCCTGGCGTTGACGGTTGATATTTTAAACAATGTGGTCAAACCACTTGGCGACCCCAAGGTCATTAAGACTTCTCTTTTCGCGTTGTCGAAAGCTTCTGAATTCTTCGGCCGCAGCCTCACCCCCGTTAAATTATCCGGTTTCTCATCTCAAACCCGCGCGCCGTTTATCGCTCACCTCAAGGGCGAGCATTATATCTTAGTCACCAACGTTACCCCGGAAAAAATCTATTACGTCGAAGAGCATAAAGAAGAATTCCTGCCGTTAGAGAAATTCAAACAGGATTTCAGCGGTTACGCTTTGATCCCGGCAGGCCAGCAGCCTTCCGCGGCCGCGTCATTGAGCGATGATGAAGCCAAGAAAGTATTAGGTGCCCGCTCCCGCGAAGAACGCAATGTTGATTATTTCGGCATGGCAGGCGGCTACTTAATGACTACGACCACCAGTATCTCGGGTCAGTCATTAGCGACGGGTATCCGTAATTACGCGGTTTCATACGGTATGCCGAAGCTCTTTAAGGCCTTCGGGGCGAATGAAACCTGGCAGAATATCGGCGGCGGATTTGCCGCGGGCGCTATCATCGGCGGCATGGATAGCGCCTATAGGGGAAGTTTTAAGGATTGGGTCAACCCGATTAAATGGAACCCGTCGGCTATGCTGGTTTCGGGCGCGGTATCAGCGACGAGCGCTGCGATCCAGCACGTCGGTTATAAGAATAATTGGGATACGAAATTCTTCGGCGGGGCAAGCATGTTCGCCGGCAAGATCGGCGGTATGGTAGCTGAAACCGCGTTTTCTTATACCCTGGGCGGCTGGGGATTGCAGAAAGTTTCGCCTGAATTAAGCCGGCCGGTGTGGCTGAGCAGGTCGGAATACTCGGAGGCGATGAGTAAACAGGGCAACGCGCTGGTGCTGGTGGGAGATACGCAAACAGCGATGAATGTGCGCGTTGTTAATCCTTTTGATTTTAAACAGCGCTGGCTTCCGGTCATCGGAGACGGGGTCAGCCTGGCTGTTCAGCATATAGCTGAAAAACAGATGGGTTGGTCGCGCCACCCGGAATATTCCCGCGGCGCAGGGTCTTTCTTCTCCGGCGCCATGGCGGCCCCTTTCTCGGAAAAGGGGAGTATGTTCAGTTCGATCGGCCAAACCCTGGTCAGCTCCGTGATCAAAGGCGCTGTTTCCGCCGGGTTGCAGCATGTTACCAGCGAACTTACTCCGTTAGGGCCTTATACCGGCGCTTTAGCTTCCCTGGGCTTGAGCACGGCATTGTACGCCGGGTTAGGCACCTGTCCGGAAGGTATTTCCCGCTCTGATTGGGGCGTTGAACTTTTTAAGCAGAATGTCCGTAAAGTCGCCGGCGGATTCTTAAGCGGAGGGGCTGCCGTACTTAACCGCGACGGAGACTTGAATTATCAGACCACCCTTGACGCCGGATTTTGGAATACGATGATCGATTTCGGCAGGACTGCCCGCGACCTTCCGAACTCTTCCTGGACGCAGGATAACTGGACGAAATACTTAAAAGACGGCACTACCCCGGGAACGAATTTCCTTAAAGCGATGAATAACCAGTTTTTCTCCGGTATCCATAACGCGGCTGTTGATAATATCACTAAGTTCCTTACTTCCGACTATCCCAGCTACACCTTTCTTAATAAGAAATTCCTGGTCGGTTATGCCGGCGGGATGGGAGATATCATCAGCCAGGAAGTCGGCACTGCCACCGGCCAGTCGGGCGTTGAAGCCAATCCTGCGTTAATAGGCGATATCAATTTTGAAGATTATAGAAAGAAATTCGCATTTGAACCGGTAGGGGACGGAGCTCAAAATTTGGAAGTCACCTGGTATCATCAAGGGCCGTTGGGAATGCTTGGTTCTTTGATCGGTATAGGCAATGAGCACGCGCGCGGAGACATTGTGGGCGAGCGGTTATATGACAGCACTACCTCGCTTTTCTTCGAGAGGAACCCCAAGATCGTCGATGTCGGCAGCCAGAAAGCATTCCGGGATTCCCGTTTTTATACCTATGAAACTTTTGGCAGTAACCCGGGCGTTTCCCGCAGCGCTTATTTTCAATCCGCTTTATTTAACGGCAGCAGGCCTAATTTGTCGGGCGATATGCATTACGCCGGCTTGACCCGCGGAGGCACTTTTATTACGACGCGCACCGCGGGCAAGGTCAGCCTTATGGATGATAGGGGGCGTATGCTCGATGTTCCCCGCGAAAAGATAACCCAAATGAGCGCGGGTAAAATTCAGTCTTTCCTGCAGGAAAAGGGGTTAAGCGATGCTCAGTCCCTGATCCCGCGTTTTGAGAATACCGCATTGAACTCGGAAATGGATACTTTCATCCTGCCGAAATTCATCGAGCATGGCAAGGAGTTGGGTTATATCAGCAAGGAAAAAGGCGCTTCTTTTACCCTGCCTTTCCATGTTATTTCCAAAGGTACCGAGGTCGTTGATATTAATACTTCAGCAGTCCTGGGCGGAAAGAAAGGATTTACCGGCACCGGCGACTGGGACCTGACCTATAAGAACCTGGAGCAGAAATTCGGCTCTTTCTATGGCCGGCGGGTAAGCGGAGAACAAACTTCCTCAGGGGCAAAATTCTCTGCGCGCTTCAATAACGATAAGATCATGGTGGCAGGCGGCTGGGAGATGGGTAAAGACAACGCCGTGATGCATGTTATCTCCGGCGCTTCTATGACAAGCGCTAAGCTTAATCTCGGCGCCAATAGTGTTTCCGGCAGGGTCGATATGGATTTGGGTAGTTACAATGTCGAATTAAAGAACGGCAGGCAGTATCAGGCGGCTCTCGGAGGTTTGAAGCTGAATATTAATAATATTACCGGCAACGAGATGTCTATGGCTTCGTTAACCGGTATTGCTAAAATAAACAATGGCGGCCGGATGGGTTTGCCTTTCAGTATTTTAGACGGGCAGTTGCGGCCTCAAACAGCCGTTCCTCATCAGCTCAATCTTACGAAAATAGAAGACCCCAAAGGCGACGCGGTTAAGCCGCCGGAAACCACCCCCTACCATTTCAGTATGGAGCAGTTTGATAAAGACGCTAACCAATTCTTCTCCGGAGCTGAAGTCCCAAGTCTTAAGAAGGTCAAAGATGGTTTTGTGGAATTTACCGCTATCGGCGATCAGGAGCTTAATGTAAACCTCCATTCGAAGCTGTTTAATATCCCCGAGAAGGTCAGGATCAATGAAGGCAATCGCGCTATTCTTTTTTCCATGGATAATTATAAAGTTTTCGACTCTACCCGTTCAGGCATTTCCGTTAATAACGGTAAATATAGCTTTAATGACGCCAATGGAAAGATCCATCAGGCAACTTTTGATCCGGGGCTGCGGTTAGTCCCCGGCGCAGGGGCGTTAGGGTTAGGCGGTATTGTTACCCCCGGCTCATATAATGAAAGAGGAAGGTATGAGGCGGGATTCTTCGCTAAAAAGAATTACGAGTTCGCGGGAGAAAAATGGACGGAGAAATATACCGCGGCAGCAGGCGTGCGCTGGGCAAATGACCCGTATAAAAATTCGATAGAAATGCCGGTGTTGATATCGGCGAACAATATCGATCCGATCAAGGTGACCTTGTCGAAGGGTAATGAGATCAAAGCGGAAGGTACGACAATCGTGCGGCCGTCATATTTCGGCACTGACGGGATCAAAGATCTGCAGAAAGACCTTAATAATAAATCGACCCGGAGCGAGACGATCGGCAAGCTGCAGAATCTCTTCTCGCAGCTTCCCAGGGATGTTAAAACTTTTAATGATGAGTTGGCAAGATTCAATGAAAAAGTCAAAAAAGAAGAAATTTTCAGCGTAGAAGATATCGCCGGCTTTACCAGTCTCTTGCGCCAGCTCCCGAAAATAGAGAGCTTTAGCGCTTCAGGCATGGATAAATATTTTACCCTGGCGACGGTCAGTGTCTATGACGCGCCGAAAGACCTCAAGATCGCCGGCCCCGGTTCTTTAAGTAAGGGCGGATCGTCGGGAGGCGGTATTAATCCGTATGATGTTACGACCCGTATGGTCACCAATGTCTCTCCCATTAATTCCCGTAATTTTGACGCCGGCAACTATTACCAGCCGGTCAACCGCCTGGAAACCTTATTTACCACCGCGCCGGTCATTCATTTTATGTTCCTGAATGCCGGCGCCGAGCATAACCTGCCGTTATGGACAGATGCCGCTCCGACTTCGGTAAAGCTTTTAGGTTACGGTAGCTGGACGAGCCTGAAGCACACGCAAGGTAAGGTCCATATCCTGGGTGCCGGTATTGCCGAAGGACAGATCAATACTACCGGTATTATGTTAGGAAAACAGACGATTGAAGTGAGTATGAAGTTCAATAAAATCCAGTTGGAGCAGTTTTTGAGGAATTGCCTGATAAAGGCGGAAGCAGCGGCAAAATTAAAGCAAGATTTGAGCGAAAAAATGTCGCTTGAAGAGCAACAAACTTTCTTCAAGATGGCAAAGAGCATTATCGATAATAAAACCGCGTTTAAGGGTAACCCCCAGGAAATGAAAGAACTGATCGATATCGTTGCCAGCCTGGGAAAAGAAGGGGCATTGGTTGATCCTCATGCGATATTGAAGGTCAATAAATTATTTTTAAACAATATCAATATTCCTAATGAGGTCAGCTGGAAGGCAAAGATCAATCTGAATACCGAGGGTATCTGGGAATGCACCAAAGACGGCGCTAAGCCCTACACCGGCGCGGGAGAGCAATGGCAGGGAAGGCTTTTATCGTCTACCATCACCGACCAGGCCAAGATCGCGTATTCCAACGCCCTTGAGATCGTGGCTCCTCAATCCCATGTCATTAAAGATATCAAGCTGTCGAACTCACAGCAGGTAAGCGTTTATGCCGAAAGCATCCGTTATTTTTCTTTTAATCCCCGCCGTATTACCGCGGAGGCCCAGGATGCTTCGCTCAAGGGTAAAAAAGGATCGGGTATTTCTCCTAATAAGGACCTGGAGCTTGCCGTTAAACGCGCTGATAATCATGAGGCGAATGTAAACTGGATCAATGAATACTCCGCCACGAAAGGCCTGATAGCCGTGCATATAGCTTCTGACGGTTCGGCGTTCGTGGATGTCTTTAATGCCGTCAAATACAGCTTTGGCAATGACTGGACATCATTTGATTTCGGCGGCAGGTTCCGCCAGTATCGTAACGGAGAGATCGGCTACAAGCTGGAAACCGGACCGGACAAGAAGCAGAATTGGGTGCCGTATTATAAGTCAGCGAAGCTGGTAACAGAAACGCGCGTCGTAAATAAAACGGTAACGAAGAAAATAGAAACCCCATTAAAAAAGATAGAGCTTTCTTCCAAGGATTCAAAACTAACGGATACGCTTGTCCTTAAGGCCGATAAGCTTAATATTATTCCCGATACGCTCATTAAAGAGGGGGTTGCTACTACGGCCAAGAAGGTCGTGGTGAAAGAAACAATAAAGGAAGAGAAGCTTGTCGGTGAAGGGACTCAGATGAGGACGATCCTCCCTGAGATCCATATACAGTCTTTCGCGGACAATCTGGTGGAAGGTATATTGAATAAAAAGAATATATATGTAAATAACATTAGCGTGGATGTGCTCAATGCCGGGCAGGTCTTTAAAGCGATAGAAGTACGCAATGATGACGGCAGGATCATGACTACCTTTGTCCCGGAAAATGCCTCAACCGCCTATAAAACTGGCATGCTTATCGGTATCGGCAGGGACCGCAAAGGCGTTTTAGAAACAGGCGTTGGTTTTATGATGCCGGAGAATACCTGGGTTGATAAGGGCAGGCTGGTGCGCAGGTACGCGGTAGCGAATTGGATGCCTTCCTTAATAAATGAGAAATCGTCAGGCGGCAAAGGCAAAAAGGGCGCCGGCGTGGATGAATCTTCATCCAAGGGAAAGCCTAATAACGCGACCATCCGCAGCCCGGAACTTACCAGAAGCGGTATCGTCCATGTCAATAATACGGAATGGGGCAGGGCAGGTAAATTTATCATTAGACCCGTCCGCGGAGAGTTGGCGTTCGGGGGCCTGCTGGATTCTACCGAATTGATGCCTTACGCTGGATTGCCGGGAACCTTGTTTGTTTTAGAGGGCAAGAGCTTTAATTGGGGCGGTGAGAATTACCGCGTTAAAGCCGTTGCCGCTGAAAAGATGCTCTATCATGATTACGCCGGCAAGGTCTGGGGCAGGAATGTGGCCTCGACCAAGGGCTTCAATAAAACCGGAAGAAAAGTATATGGAAACGGGTTTATAGAAGAAGCTACCGCGAAAGGGTCAACGACTAAATCATGGGATAATAATTGGAACCTGTCGACTTCTCAGACCGCTGCTTCTCTTACCTATAGAACTAAGATCCCGGATAAAGATTGGTCGCCTTCTATTAAGGCCGGAGGGGTAAAATTTGAAAAGGGTAAGTTGAGTTTTGAAGTAAGGACTGAGGGCGATGCCTTTTTCTATTATACCTTAAATCAGGATGCCCGGCCGAAGGATAAAGATGCGGCTAAGAAAAATGAAGAAAAAGACACGATCAAGCCGACTGATGATATGAAGTCGACTTTAAGGGTGAAAGAAAGGTTCGGGACTGAGTTTGCCAAGATCGGCGGCGACAGCAATATGTTCGGAGTGTTTGTCGTAGGTTCCGGGCAGTTGAATACCTTCGGACATCAGAATGCCACCTGGATCAATGAAACCGGAGAAACCGGGGAAAGCACCGGTATGCGTTTTATGAAATACATGACCATGCCAGAAGCCTCTAACGGGCCGAATCAGACGTCCGGTTTGAGGGAAGCAATGTATTGGTCCGGCACGGAAGCGTTACATTTTAATACTGAGGGTAATATTATAAATAAAACGAATGCCGTTGCGGGAACAAAAATGCTGCTTGAAACCCCACAAGGGTATATTTATTCAAGCACTGAACAGTTCAAGAAGCAAGTAGCCGAGAGCAGGCAAAATCCCGCCGCGGGCACGCCTGCCGTCCAGCCTCGCAGGACCGATGAACAGCAGACTTTAGAGCGTAGAGTGCAGGCGTTAGAGACATGGCAAGTGTTGGCTCAGATAACCGAAAGGGGTTTCGTAAAGATAAAGACTATGCAGGAAGGTGGATACCGCGCGTTAGTGGAAACCAGCGTACGGAATAAAAATGCTTTTGCCTCTATCGATGACCCTGACGGAAGGATGATTGTCAGGGAAGGGCAGATGATCGTTACCCATCAAAGAGGCATGTTGCAGAGAGATATCGATCCCAATGCAGCTTCCGCAGGAGGAAGCGGTTTGGCGCTTAAGACCCAGAGTTCGTGGGCCGGTAATGTGCTGGAAAACGGCTTATTCGGAAATAATATGTTCATGCTTGAAGCAACAAAGGGTAAGAACATCGAATTATTGTTGAACAAGGATTCAAACGGCAAGACGTATGTGACGCCCTTATATACCGCTTCGGGTTTTGAAGGCGCAATAAAATATAACCATAACACTCCTCCGATCTGGGACGGGGCGTTGATCACTCCTAAGAACTATAAGGCCGATAATAGCTATACGGTGCAACTTGATTCAAGGAACGGGATCAGAATGGCGGGGGCTTCCGCGAAAGGTGATTTGTCTCCGGTGGAATTCTTTGAGGTCGAATCCAGAGGTTCTTATAAAGAGATCTCAAAAGATGTGACCTGCATCTGGAGAGAAGTAGGTTATGATAAGTCGGGAAATAGAGATGTAAAATCTTGGAATATTGAGAAATCCGGAAAGTTATATACGGGTAGCTCTTTGGGGCCGGGCGGAGTTTTTCTGCAAAACAGTAATGATAAAAAGGACCTTATTCATTTTAACGCGCAGAGCGGCAAGATCACCTCCGGTGAGGAGCTGAAAGAACAGTTCCGCAGGCAGGATGCGCGGCTGCTGCCTATTTTTGAACAGGCCATCCAGAAGAATTTTGATTTTAACGGTTTTATGAAGCAGGCGCTCGATATATATAAAGCAGAGCACCAGAAAATGCTGGATAATAATCTTTCCGCGACTGACGCCGGAAAAAAGCTTAAGCAGTGGGCGGGGACGTTGCTTCCCGATATCGCTAAAGATAAGCTTGACGCGATGACCGGTAAGGAATTCCTTGATCGGGTATCCGCGAAGTTGGGAGCCAGCGTTAAGCAGAAAATAGAGAAAAACGCGCAGAACAAGGAAGCCGCCGATAAATTGACCAAACTTTACAGCTTGTCCCTGGCTTTCCTTTCCTTGACAGAATTAGGCAACAGCAGCGATCCTCTTGAGGCCGTCCGTAAAGGGGTCTTGGGAGGTAACTGTGTGGCACAGTCTGTCCTCTTCAAATTTATCGCCGATAACGACCAGCAGCTTACCGATGTTATTCCTTCTCTTGCGGTCTTTGGGCAGCAGGCCGGTAAATTCAACCATACCTCCGACTTGGTCAATCCCGCTTTAACCAAAGACTTGCTTTTTACTGAGACCGCGATGAGGTTCTTCGGCGAATTAAATACTTTGTGGGATGCCAGGGATTACCAGGATAAGGGGTATTCAGTCCTGGGCTTGAAGTATAAAGGCGCCGGAACCAACGAAAACCCTGTTGGTTCTATTACCTTTGATAAAGGAAAGTATATGGTCGGAGGTAAAGAAGTCGATTATGATCATATAAGGAATAATTATGAAGGTTTTACGCCGAAAGAAGTCTTCCTGAATAATATGTTGAATTACTATTTGAACAATTACGTTACACTTCCTGAAGACGTGAAACAGGAATATAACAAGCGCTATAGTAATATCTTTACCGAAGAAAAGTCGCGCAGCGTTGTTGAAGCTGTCAGCGGCGGCACGCCTCTCTTATTCGATATCAATCAGGCTGTTAAAGGCTCCACCTATATGGCTATTCTTGAAGGCGGTGCGTTGAGCTTCTGGAACCCGGGTGCGGCAAAGCAGAATTACGGCGCAGGTTCTTTTGGCCCGGCTATGTATGGTTCTCCTGAAGGTGCTTCGGATTCGCTTTCTCTCGGGATCAACTATTCCAATCCCTTCCTTCCGGAATTCTCCGTGTCGCAGAAATTCGGAGGACCGGTCGACTATTTTTATAATGGCGATAAAGTCACAGGTTTAAATATGCAGAAGGTCGGCACAGCCGGTCAGGAGCGTTATGTTGTGGGGTCGTTTACCACTGCCGGAGGTTTTGAATATAACAGGGACGCTCAGAACGGGGCAATGATCAGGAAACAAACCTGGAGTGAATGGTTAAGCGAGGACGTGACAAGCAATCCCAGTAAGAACGGCCTTAAATTCACCCTTGATGTGGAAACTGACGGACAGGGGGGAATGACCTTATGGAAAGTCTATGAAGATCAGAGCAAGGAATTATATACTCCACGCGGCCAGTTGGTAACTGCAGGTGCTGTTATCGGGAGTTTATTAGCCGCGCCTGTTGCCTTGGGTTTAGCAGGTTCTACGGTGCTGGAAGGTGTGACCGTAGCGGGGACTCTTCAGATGGCGCAATCAGAAGCGGTTCCCCTGTTGATTAACCCTTTGTTGAGAAGTTTGATCGGAAGGGAAATCACCGGTATCGGAGCGAAAATAGCTGTGAATGCTTTGACGGTTACGGGGATCCTTGAATTGGGAAATACCTCCTATAATTTAGCAAATGACAGGCCGGCTTTTGAGAATTGGCATATGCCGGTTATGGCAGTTGCAGCCTTATATTCATTGGGGCTTTCTTCAACAGGGGCGGTGGGGCTCCAGACTTTGAGGTCAGGAATAAATTACGTTCAAACTGAAGCGATCCCGGGAGCAATTAATTATTTTATGGGGCGGCAGGTTATTCAAGGCGTGGCCGCGAAATACGCTACGAGCATCACGGGGTATTTAGTCGCGGGACAGCTGATGAACAGTGCTTATAACATATCTCAAGGAAACTCGGTTTTTCATAATTGGGCGCTACCTGTCAGTGTTGTCGCGGCGGCATATCTTCCTCTCTCCCGCTTGGGAGGGTTAAAGACTTCTCTGGCTTTGACGGGAGCAAGTACTATTTATGCGGGAGTCAATACATGGAGCTATCATAATAATGCTGCCGCGTTAAAAGCTTATGAGCCCCAAGGCGGATTAGTGACGATCCTGCATAATATCGCCGCAACTCCCGGCCGGCAGATCTTAAAAGGCGTCAGTAACGCTTTCCCGCTTTTCCTGACGGGCAGTACAATGGGATGGGACAAAACTATAAATATTCTGGATTCAAAAGAATTAAGGAGCAGCTTTAATTATTTAAATAATGCCGGCGGCCTGGGGATAGTAGGAGCTTACGCGTTTGGGCGCACTAAGTTTGCCGTGGGCGCTCTTGCTTTTGGCGTAAGGAGTGTCTTGTCTTTCCAGGATACCTTTAAGGACCTTGCCCGTATCATTGTTGATATCTCTTCGGGAAGCGGAGATTTTTATAACGCCCGAGGCGTCGAATGGGCGTATCTTATCGGAGGCGTAAAGGGTGCAAGCCAGGGAGCAAGATCGTTGGGTAAAGAAATAGAGGGGATCCGGGGGTTACATACAATAGGCGCCGGCTTCTCGAATGCGCCTGCGTTCATATACGGTTCCGCGGGTTTAGGTTTAGCGATACCTCTTATAAAGGGTTTGGGTGGAGGCTATGATTTCTCCGCGCTGCAGAGGTCGGCAACGCAATTGGCATACCGTTTAGATGATATTGCTGCTTCAGGTATCGGCTTAAGCTGGGTAACCAAAGGCCTGGGTGCGGGGTATGGATTGCTCGCAGAATCAAAGTATGTTAAAGGGGCCAATAGTTGGATGGCGTCTGATACTTTTGGCGGCGCGTTCGCTAAGGCATCGGCTTTGACCGTCGCTGGCCCCGTCGCTTATTACGCAGGCAGGACCTTGATGAAAGATACCTGGTACGGCAATATGATCGCTGATGCCGGATTGATTGTGACCGGCCTGGGGATACATTATTTATTGCGCGCTACGAGAAATACTTCGACGATGAAAAGCTTCCTGGAGAAAGCGGAGAAAGCCAAAGAAGGCGACGCTGCCGCGCTTTCCACCAGAGGTAAATGGGCGAGCCTGGGTTGGGATTGGGCTCAAGGAAGCTCAACGATACTGGCAAACGGCATGATCATGTATGGCGCGCAGAAATTGATCGTTGATCCGGCGGTCAACGGTTCGATCGCTTTGATGCGGGGAGAGAAATATACGCTTGGGCAATTTACCAAAGACAGCGCGCCGCATCTTTTTGAAAGCTATAGCTATAACATCTCTGATAAGAAAATAGAAGTTTCTGAATATAAGGACCTGATCTATTTGCTCACCTTAGGTGTCAGCTTTAGCGCGATAAAGTCTGTCGCGGAAACAGCCAAATCAACATATAAGAAGGTGGATTATGTTAATGGTAAAGGGCCTCTTCAGAATCTTTTTAGCGGAGTTAAAGATGTAATCTTCGGAAGGCTCAATGCAGTTCAGGGGCAGGCAGGGAAAATTAAATTATTCGATGTTGTTCCGCTTAGAGAAGCATTGCGGTCATTGAAAGACCCTGCGGGGGCCTTGCGTATTGCCGCTCCTGTGGCTGGCGGCGCGGGCGCGTTGTACGCCTCGAGTTTATTAGGGGATAATCATAAAGATTTAAAGGAATTCCTATCGTTTTTCGGTTACGCGACTTTAGGCATGGCGGCGTTGAAAGGCTATAGCAAGGTGCTTAAGGAAAGCCTGCCGTACGGCCTCAAAGGCCCCGCGTTAATGGCGACAGGCGCGGCCTCTTACGGTGCCGGTTACTATCTTGAAAAAACTTACGGGGAAAATTCCACCGGGGCAAAATATTTAAAGCCTGTAGGCTTGGGATTAATGGGTGTCGGCGCGCTTTTAAGCGCCACCTGGTATGGTTCAGGAGGAAAAATAATAGGGGCAAATTCAGCTTCCGCGTATGCCAACGCGGTAAGAAGGTCTGCTTTCGCGGAATCTCTTGTGTGGGATTTTGGTGTCCAAGGGACGGCCAAAACTTTGTTTATGGTCATCGCTCCGTTACAGGGTATTACTGAATTAAGCGGCTGGTTCACGCAAAATTATATTGTGCCTTCCGCGTATAACCCGCTCACCAGGGCGATCTTCGCGAATACTATAGGAGAATTTTGGAACGAACAGAGCGCGGTTAAGTACCGTAATTCAGAATCGATCTGGCAGAGCTTTAAGATAGCCTATAGTGCCGGTTTATTCGGTGTGAATGAAAAGACAGGTGAACTGAACGTTAAATCAATGGGAGAGCAGTTTAAGGCCGGATTATTACCGGTGCTGGTGAACCTTGACAGGCAGAACATTGCTTTTTCCGTGGCTTTATCGGTCCTTTCTCCTGCGGCTACTAAAGTATTAGGTAATATCGGTAAGGGGGATTTTGGAAGATGGTTCAGGGCTGCCGGAGAAGGCATTGAAGGATTATCTTCTCTTGGATTAGACGTGTTTACAAAAACTTCCCAGAAAGCTGTTTTGAGCAGTGGTATGTCGAGATTCGTTAATTTGGTGCTGCAGGGCGCGATCGTGGAAGAAGGCGTTGTGGAGCAGATAATTCAGCTGGGTATTTCTCCCGTATTAGGTGTGGCAGGGTGCGTATTGTCCGGTGTTTCACCGACGTTTGCCGCTAAAATGATGCCGTTTATCAGCGAGGTTATTCAGGAATTGGGTTCGCCGAACGGGGTTGGGCACCGGTCATCAGCAAAAGATTTTTGGCGTACGGCATTAGGCGCCCGCGGCGAAGTATTTATCAAAGGCGTTGAAGTTCCTGAAGCGGCGAAAGGATATACGACCGATCACTTCAAGGACGCGCAATTGAATTACCAGGATTTGAGCAGTTCTGATCCGTCCCGCCGCCGGGCTGCTATAGCGCTCATGGCAGGATCTCAGAGTGCTACCGGCCCTGTCGGATTGGCCGGCCTTCCTCGCGACACCAAGATCACTATCGTGCAGACATCTACCGGCAGGGAGAGGGAATTTACCGTCGATAATGAATATGAAGAGCATTTCCTGATGCAGTCCGAGCGCGTTAAGATGTTCGGCGAAGTATTAGACGGGACCATGGGACTCGATGAGCTGGGCATGGTCGCTCAAGGCGGGCACACCGGCGTTGCCGGAAGGAACAGCGAGGCGGCATTATTAACGGCGGTAGACCTGTTTAGGTACCAGGGCGTCCGCGACCCGTCTGTTTTACGCGGGCTCGCGTATTCTTTGTTCTCATCCCGTTCGCATGGACAGTTCGTATTTAAAGGACAGTCTCCCGCGGCAAAGCCGTATACCGTGCATAGGACTAAATTATTCTCAGCCGCAGCTGAAGCTTTGGCCTTTGACCAAGGCTTCGCGGCATCTTTGGGGCAAGCCTGGCAGACGGTAGGCAATAATAGCCTGCCGATCTCCGTCAGCTTTACTGCTCCGGCTCCTGTAGGAAATGTGATCGGCGGAAACCTTATTTGTTCGGCTACCGGCGCCGGGAACAGCAATGATATCTTACATTTTGTCAATAATCCTGCAACGCGGCGCCAGGAAGTCGGTTGGCATGGGCCGCAAGGCAAAGGGTTACAGGTGATCGCGGTTAAAGGGTTAGTTGCCGGCGGGTTTGCTTCCGGATACGCTTTAGGAAACCAGATCATCGTGGACATGGATGAATGGCTGAAAAATCCTTCATTATCCAGGGATACCATGAATCCCGTCGTCAAGCATGAAGTGCAGGAATTAGCCAGGATCAATCGCACAGGTAGAAGATTGGCAGGCAAATCAGGGCAGGAAATGACCCCTCTGGAAGCCTTCGGACGGGTCAATCAGTTAGCTTCTGCTTCCGCGCAGGGCAGATCCCAGGCAGGCAGGTTGTTCGATTTTGCTCATCAGAATGCCCCTGAGATCGGCGAAGCAACGCCTCCTTCCCTCGCGGATGTTGATGCGGGGGTGAAGGGGCTTCCGGAATGGATGGAAATTCAAGAAGGAACACCTGATACCGCGGAAGTTCAGCAGATAAGAAATATTCCGGTTTATCCTTCCTCGTCGGGAGAGAGGATAGAAGTACGGTCAAATCAGATGCCTGTTTTTGTTGGCGGGAGTAAACAAGCCGCGGAAACACAAGAGCGTTTTGAACTTTCCAGAGATGTGGCAGGTACTACGTGGCAAGGCCGGCTTAATCCTCTTCATGAAGAGTTAGCCGAGCAATTAAGGCAGGGGAGGATCGCTTCCGGCAAAGCCCTGGATGAAAAGCTGGTCGTGGTAGATGTCGGTATCGGCAAGGCCGGCGCGCCTACAACCTTTGGATTGGCTGAAAAATTGCAGCAGGCAGGTTTCAAGAATACCCGGGTGATCGGCGTAGATAATAATCCGAGATTTGTTGCCGCGGCCCAGAGAGAGATTTCCCGGCGGCAAATGAATAATATAGAATTTAGATTGGGAGATTTTGATCTAACTAAAGCAGGCTTAATCGATGTAGATATAATTTCTGCCGCAAATGTGCTCAGAAGCGATATATCCGCTCCTTATTATAATGAGAATGAGCAAAGAGAAGCGTTGAGATTAATGGGGCAGGCTTTGAATCAAGAAGGAACATTGGTCTTGGCCGAAGGGCCTTTCCCCGGGGCAGTGAATAAGTTCGTCAGCCCGGAAATTTCCAGGGGGACATTGAATTACCGTTCATTTGACCGTAATGGGAATATGGTCGGCCAGGCAACAGTCGTGCCTAACCTGGTGAACGCCTTTCAGGCCTCGGCGGCAATCGAGCAATTCAAACAAGAGGAAATCACGGCCGGTGAAGGAACGGACATCGTTATCGGTATCGCGGGTGCTGCCTCTCCTGTTTTTATTGCCGGGGCAAACGGCGCGGTCGGTAGTGACTCAACCGGTATGGATGCCTCAGTCGAGACCGGTACAGCAGAGCAGTCCCCTGCCGCGGTACAAGACTCCCTGCGTAATATGCCGGAAATGATGGCATCTTCCGCGAGCCTTGATTCTTTATTAAGTGAAATTGAACATCCTCTCTCGGCAAATATTAATATGTGGGAAGAGGCGATCGCGCAGCAAAGATATGCAATGCTGACTTCATACGCCCATTTCATGAGAACGCAGGATAATTCGGAATACCTTGATTTCCATAATAATTTCTTGTTGAAAAATCTTTATGAAAAGCAGTTGTCTTATACAAAAGGCCTGGCAGCGTATGGCCTGAAATTCAATTCTTTCTGGGGTAATTTACGGGCTGTCGCGGCGGCTGATGAAGATGATAAGGAAAAACTTTTCGGGGATTACGCGGTTGACGCGCAGCGTAAATTGGATGAATTAAGGGCCAAGAAAAAAGAGATCACGGATATGGAGGCCCTTGAATACGGCATGAAGCATCTCCAGGAGTTGGCCCAGTCCAAGGGGGAGGCCTTGACCGACGAGGAATTGCAGGATATGGCGCGTAAGCTCAGTAAAGGTAAAATGGAGAAGGTGAAGCAAGCCCATGAAAAGGCCTTGGGGCAGAATATTCAAGAGCTTGAGAGGTCTTTGAATAAAGGTAAAATGAATGTCAGGGAATTCTTTGAGAAAAAATATTATCAAGAAAAAAGCGCCCTGCAGGCATTTACCGGAGCCGCCCTTGAACGCGGCTTAACTGAACAGGATTTTGGCGTTTCTTCTTTCAGGGATTTAAGGCTGGAGCGTATGTATCAAGGGCACCAGGCCCAGGTGTTCATCGGCAAGACGTCGGTGATCAAAATCTTCACAAACGATCATCCCTGGATCCGGGAGCGCTATGAAGGGCTTCCCGCGAATTTATCTTTAGCGCGCTTGAGTGGTGCTTCCGGCGTAGTGATGCAGGATCGCCAGGCTACCGTAGAGGAGCGCGTTCAGGAGCTTTTACGTAAGGGCCAGGCCGAAGAAGCTCAAAAGTTGATCGCTCAAGCCCAGGATTTTATCAGGCAGGTCCATAGCGAGGGTTTTGTATGGGACGCGGATAATACTTCCGTATTGAAGCAGCTTGGATGGAACGAGGGAAAGATCGGTGTTTTAGACGCAACCCATATAGTGAAAATAGACGTTGATGCGGATATCCGGTCTGAACAAGAGCAGTGGTGGGACCTGCAGGTCTTGAAAGACGCTGCACCGGCTTTAAAGTCTTCAGCCTCCTCAGAAAGTATTATTACGCACTTCACCGGTGATCAGAAGACCAGCGACCTGGTGGAAGATACGCTTAAATCGGCAAAGGAAGTATTGGCCGCTCAGAAGCAGGAATTGGTGGAGCTTTTGCTTTCGCAGGGACAAAAGGTCGACCCGGCAACTATCGCTGAGATCGCCAAGATCGACCGGGAGATCGAGCGTTTCGACAGCTTGTCTCAGGCCGCGCTTCTTGAGAAATTAGAGGCTTTGACAAAATTGGATTCAGGCATTCAGGCGTCTTTCGCGCAAGGCAATGCCCCCGCGGTCGATTTACCGGCTTCTTTTATAAAGAAAATGAACCTTACTTCAGGGGTATTGATCGACGCTGCTTCTGATGACAGCGCCGGTGTTAGCGTCGTTAAAGAGCTCGGGGTCATAAGAATTGTCCTGCCGAGATCAGTATATAATGATCTTGATAAACTCGGCTTTCAGCCCGCGTTAATAGAAGCGATAATTACCCTGGCCGCGAGGTCTCAATCCCGGGCAATGCCGCATATCTCCCGCGCAACGGAGTTTGTCGAGGCTTTAAGAAATGTCGTTATTCCGGTTGCCGTCGTCCCGGGCGCCTCTGAAGAGGAGCAAGCTCAGAAGAGGATTGAATTTATCGAAGGTAAATTGGAAAATAATGAATTGAAGGCTCTCTTAAACTGGCTTAATCAAGTCAATCCGGTTGAAAGCGCCAACGACCAGGCTGCCAGGGCGGAAGTTTCCCGCGCGGCCGGGCAGTTGTTCGGGTTAAACAATGACGAATCGGAGGATTTGTTTAAATCTTATACCCAATATACGCGTATTTTAACCAGCTATAATAAAGGTGCCCAGAGGCTTGCCAATGTGCGGGAAAGACTGCTTGATGCTGATTTACCTGAAGCTGAGAAAAAGAGTTTAGCGAGCCAGGAGAAGCGCCTCGCTCAAGTGCTGCAAAACAGATGGTGGCGTATCGGTAATGACGATAAGAGCGATTTCCATAATATCGATTACCGCGCCCAGAAGATCGAAGGTATCTTTAAAGATTTACAGCATATACCTGAAGATCTTGATGCGTTATTAAATGGCGACGGCGTTAAAGGCAGTGAAATTGAAGGCGTAAAGGAAAGTTTGCTCGGTAATATAAAAAATAACTTTAGAAAATTATTTATCCAAAACATAGTAACGGTATTGGATATGGGGGCAGGTGCCGTTACTGCCGAACAGAAAGTGAAATTAGAAGCGATCCTGGCGTTAGCAAAAGGAATTAAGGCCCCCGCTTATGATGAATTCATGAAAGAATTAAAAACGCAGATGGCCGCTCAAGGAATGGATAAGTTTAATGTTCCTTTAAACATACGCTTCTCATATCCTGAAGAGCTTGACCATGAAGGCTTCGCGGAAACCCGTCCCGGGACCTTTGAAGTCGTCGTTGATATCAGAAATATATCTATGGTTAACGGCAAGCCGGTATCTACGGCGGCATTAAACAAAATAGCTTTGCCTCATGAATTCTGCCACGTTATCCTTGCTAATATCGGAAAACTTGTCGGGATAGAGGCTTTGGCAATAGGCGACAGCCGTAATGAGAATTTTATTAACCGGATAGTCAAGAGAGAAGGCTTAGGCGAGCTGCCTGTTTATGGCCGCGTCGCCTTCAGCGAGCCGAATATGCCGCAAGCTCCCGCGGCTGTTACCCCGTCAGGGCGTTCTCCTCCGGGAGGCAATGCTCCGGCTTCTTTATCCGCGCCTGTTTCTTCAGGCCCGGGGGCAGGAGGAGCCGCTGTAGTATCGCAGCCGCCGGCTTTAAATACAGGAGCAGATAGTCCTCCTGAGGTTGTAGAGCCTGTTATTCCCGCTCCTGCCGCTTCTGTTGCCGCGCCTGAAATCGTGAATACCCCTGAAGACCAGGCAGTGGCTGCAATAGCCCAGGAATTGGTGAAAGCCAAGAATCAGCCATTACGCAATGAAGCGGGGAGATTTGAGATAGGCGTAAAAGTTTGGGAATTAAACTATAATAATGAGATTATAGAAGTTGAAATTAACGATAATAAAGAGTCGATCGGCGGTTATATAGTTAAAGTAGGGGATGCTGTTTATGGCCCTGTGAAGAAAGAATCGTTATTTGAAAGTAAAGAAGACGCGATAAAAGCAAGAGGTGCTGCTTTAGAAGCCAGACAACTTGGCAAGCAGAGCGGTTCGCCTCTGAAGATCGAGCCTGTAAAGCGCATAGAAGCGGTCTCTTTCCCATTACTAAAGATGGGAGGAGTTTATTCTCCTGCCGAGCTTCCTGGCTCAGGTAATTCATCTTCACCCGCAGGCCAGGGCGGCCAAGATCGTGGCCAGAGCCGTCAAATTCCATTACCTATTATTCCTACCACGATTCCTTTGAACGCAAACGGGTTCTTCGGCAGCCTTGTCGGCGGCCTCTTAAGCCATCAGAGCGCGTTATCCGCCTCCAGCGGCTTGATCAGGCGGCAGTCATACATGACAGCGGTCATGCCGGGCGCCCTTACATTCATATTATCGTCATTCGGAACCCAGTATTTTGGCGGCATAGGTAACAGAAGCTACGCGGCTGGAGTTGCGCAACTCCTCGCCGTGGCAGTAGAAAGTGGAGCGCATATAGCAAGTATTGCAGATGTTCTTAGTATTGCAGCAGTAGTCAGTACAGCAGTTGTTGGTGCGGTAGTTCAAACGTTGTTGAGTGAAGATTTGGCTGGTTCTCGAGATGTGTCTTTGATCGAAACCAGAGGTTCGAGAAGTGCGTCCAAAAACGGCGCGATAGTAGCAGGAAAGTTAGTAGCAACAGGCAGTAAAGAAGTAAAGTCAACCGGGTTGATCAGCAGTGTCGCTGGCTTAGCAAGAGATGCGGTACAATCAGTAGGTAGTTTAGTAGGTAACAAAGGTTCAGTAGTTGCAGGTGCGACAAAGCAGGTCCTCGGCTTCGTACGTAGAAGCTTGATGGATGGTGTAGAAAGAGCAGCCGGTTTCTTGAAATATGGAGAAATTGGAGGTTCGAGAGGTACGCCCGGAGGAGAGAAGAAAAACGCCGGGAAAGATCGTTACGCATCCCGCGGCAAAGCAAATAATGCCAAAAGAGAAGGTTCTAAAGGTGCGCCCAAAGCGGCGAACGTCTTATTTATAGGTAACAATAATCCTGAAAGATTAATTGGCGCGCCAGAAAGAATCGGGTTACCGGTAATCATTACGACCGGCAGCCTCACCCCAGTAGCAGCCACCAGCCCTGTATCCAAGGAATTGCCTCTTCCGAGAAACCATGGTCCGCCGGTTTATCACTCAAACGACAATTCTTATAATTCAAAAGAGCCTTCCTTAGGCAGCATCGTTATCGCAGAACCCGGATTAAACGGCAGTTCAGCAGTTTCCGGCAGCAATCCCATCCTTTCTTGGAATGCGTTCTCGGTTTCAAATCGCGCGCCGCCTTCATTTGGCGCAATCGTCGTTACTTTCTCCAGCACCATTACTTCCGCTTTTAACCAAACCAAATCGATCCTGAACACATTATTAACCAATAAATTTGAAAAGCCGCGTATCCTGATACTTACCGTGGCAGGTATATTAGGAGAAATTGCGGCTGAAGTTGTTAATGAGGGTCTCGCATTTGCCCAAAACCTCCAGGGCGTCCTGACCCGACTTGCTGGGGCCCTCATTACAACTCTCAAAAACTTAGGGGGTGTCAAATGTGTAAACAATATAATGAATTGGAATTCACGCATTTTGTCATCGATTCAACAGGTGAAGCGATCTTTGGAACAGCGCGCGTTAACGGCTCAGGCAGAGTCGCAAGCTTCCTTATTAACGGCGTCGTCAAGCAGCGCACAGGCGAAGCCTGGAAAGAACTTGATGTCGAGACTTCCGAGCTTATTCGTAAAAGAGCGATCTCAGCTTACAATAGGATCCCGACATACCGCGCGAACAGCCCTTTATTCTAATTTTAACGGACAGGGATTAACAACCGTGGCAGGTTTAGTCCCTGTTTATGTGTATGGAGGCCCTTCAGCCAATGCCCAAAACCTCCAGGGCGTCCTGACCCGATACGCTGTTTGGGCCTCCATTACACGATCAAGTTCTCCGATCAGGGATTATTCAAATCAAAGGTCTTATTTAAAGAAGTATCAGCAAAAGCCGCTCAGAAGCAATGGAACGATCAGAAAATGGCTTAAGGTCGCCGTGATCGCGGCCCTCGTATTTATGACGGTCAAATTCGCTGTCATCACCAGGATGGGTGAAGATATCTCGGATTGGTGGAAAGCTCCTGATGTCTTCATGCAGCATGATATTTATAAGAAAGATAAAGTTGTCAGGGCATTTATTATAAAGGTATGCAAATTGTTCGGTATGAATAAGACCTCTATGGACGACCAGAAAGCGGAAATGGTGGTCAAACTTGAGGCCGGCCTGCGCCGCATCAAAGAGAACAAGGACACGATCATCGCGTTAAGCAGGCAGTATAAGCTCAATCCCGAGTTCCTGGGAGCTATCGTGCTGGAAGAATATTTGGATATGCATCCGTTCGAGAAGCAGACGGATCTTATCGCGGCATTATTGGGCAGAGATCCGTCGGTCGGCTTAACGCAGGTAAAGCCGAGCACCTATCGCAAGCTGTATCCCAAGGAAACTCAAAAGATGTTTGACCTGAACATTGCCTTGCTCTTGATCAAGGACAATAAGGTTAATATTGAAGCGTGCGCCAAGTATTTAGATAAATTGGCCCAGGATGGAAAGAATTACGGGTTAAATACCCATAATAAGAATGCACGCGATTGGACGGAAGATGAGAAGCTGATCATCGCCGCCAGCTATACCTCTACGCCGTTTGGAAAGAAGATCTTCGATAATTTACATAAAAAGCCGTTCAAGAAATACGCGACCGGCGAAGGTACCGATGAACGCCAGGCGGTTGTATACGCGTGGACCTCCCTTTATTTAGAGGAACTCTTAAAAGCGAAAAATATCTTTGCGGCTCAGTCTTCCAGCCCGCTCGGAGCATTGGTGGCAGGGCAATTCTCCTCAAGCCCGATGCAGGATAAAGTCACCTGGAGCAGGGAAGCTTTGGAGATCATCAAGGTATTGAAGGCTCAGGCGGTAAAAGTAGCGGTTAAAGAAGAAAGGACTTATTGGTTAGAAGGAGAGAACTTAGAGAACGGCAAGAAAGTGAAATTGACCCTTGAAGCAGGCAAGGTCACTATTACGATCAGCGGGCATGACCAGAAAGAAACAGTAGAGTTGATCGAGATGCTTCGTGCGCAGCTCGCGCAAGGCGACGTTGAGTATATGCTTAAATCCCTGCCGATGAGAAAAGATAATGCTACAACAGCCGTTTTTGCTCTTCAAGAGACGATCAGCTATACAAGCAAAGGAGCAATTGTCTCGCGGATATCTTCCAGCCCGATGAACGAAGCGAATCAGGAAATCACCATTGATTCCCTGGTTGCCCATATCCCGGAAAAATATATTGCCACCAGAAAAAGCTCCGGTCTGCCGGTTACTACTCTTGATGATGACGGGAAGGTAATTGAGATCAATTTTGCGGCTACCCGCGGCGTCTGCGGGGAAGGAAGGTTCGATATCGTCACTGAGATCATTGAAGCGGCGCTGCCTGAAAGCATCCCATCAGATAAGTTAATTATCGCGCGGAATTTAATAGGCTTCATGGTAATCAAAATGGGATTAACAAGAGCTGAACAGGTCGTGATCAGCCTTGATTTGATCAATGAATGGATCGCTCGCGTGGTTACAGCGCTCAATACCTCCGATGTGCCCGCTTTTAGAATGTTATCTGAGTTCAAAGAACGGATTAATAAGGAAGAGATATTCAAGAAGGAAGTATCCGGCAATAAAATAATATTTACTTCAGTGAGCGTTCATTCCTTCGATAAAGGCGCGCTGGTAGCGGGCAGGATGATGGCGCATAAAACCGCATCTAACAGTATTGCTTCTTCACCGGTAAAATTCGAATTCGAGGTGAAATGGACCAAGAGAGGCAAGAAGTCGGAATACGCGGTAATGTATATTAAGGCGGTCAATGAAGCCGGTGTTAAAGGCGATTTAATGGAAGTTATCCGGCTCCTGGACCTCTTAAAGGTCAAGATCACCAGGGTGGAGCTTGAGGACATCAAAGCTCAAATAGCGAACGCGGTCAATGATGTTCGCGCGTTGATCATCGAGCATCATGTCAGGACATTAGCGGGCTTTAGAAAGTACGCGTTAGCCCTGGGATTGCCGAAGCAGGCGGAAATCTTCCTCGCCCGGTATGAATATCTTACTATTAAAGACCCGCTTGATAAAGTCACGCTTGATAAGATCGCCAAAGGCACCGGGATAGACAGAAATGAAATGGGTGAGGTTTGGAGAGAGAAGATCCTGCCTGTTTTGTGGAAGGCGGAGAAGAATTGGGAAGACACCATAAGGATTGAGATCTATGACGCGCAGGAAGTTCGTAATCAGGAAAGAAAAGTCCGCGAAGCGCAGATAAAGCAGTTAGAGTCAGTGGAACAGGAGATCCGCGATTATGTGGCGGAAGGCGTGTTCAGTATCTATGAAGAATTGGTCGGCTTTATCGGAGAATCGGCGCATGTTCCTGCCGATGTCATCGAAGGCTTCTTGAAAAATATCGGCTTAAGCAGGGTGAGATTCAATAAGATCGTCTTAGAGAACGGCAAGAGAAGCGCTGAAGAGAGCGCCGAATTACCCGCGCAGCCTGTAAAAGAATCTGTCAGAAGGATGAGTAATCCGGAGAAGATAGAATATATCCACGCTGTTCTCTCTCAGGTTAAACAGGATAAAAAAGGCGTAGCCGGCGGGACCCCGGATAACCTGGGTAAGGTCAGCATCAAGGATGTTGAGGAAGCGCTCAGGGACAATTTATATGCTTTAGTCGGCCGCAAAGGTTATTTGCCGGTGAGCGTCAATGCTGCCGATATTACTGCCGCCTATGATGCCGGTAAAGAGCAAAGCAGGATCCTGAAAGGCTCAGAAGCGCATCATCAGGAAAAGATCATGACTGCCCGCGAAAGAAAGCTTAGAGAGATCGCCTTCCAGGTCTTAATGACGCCGGAATTAAAAGAACTGTATTCGCAGATCAAGCCCGATGACGCAAAGATCGTAAAAGGTTCAAGCCCGATCACGCGGGTTATGTCTTACGGCGCGGTGGTCAGGAATGAATTGACTACAGAAGAAAATATAACTATTACCCCTATAGGTGAAACCAGGACCATCCCGTTTGTTTCAGGCCTCTTGCATTGGTTAAGGATCGGTTATCGTCAAGAATATCCGATCTTTGAATTGGAGCAGGGCGAGCTCATGAGGGCGGATGGCAGGTATCTCAAGAAAGGCGTGGTTTATTACGCGCACGAGATAAAGGTCGTTCTGACCCAGGTAGAAAACGCGCGCGATTTCGATTCTATGAAGGATTTTAAGGCATATTCCGGGCCGGTGATCTTCGCGCACGGAAATGTCTTTAACGGCATCCTCTCTGAAAGAGATTTAGGCCTGGCGATCAGCAAGTATATTTTGTTCTTACGGGATGCCTTGGGAATTAATAAAATCTTAGTGATGATATGCAATCCTGATGCCGGTGTAGTCGAGCCGGTAACGGGAGTCGATATCCTTTACGCGAAGACGAATATTACCGAGATCGTTCCCAATGAATTTATAGACGCTGAAGGATATTCCCTGTTACTTAAGCGTATTCCCCCGGATGTTAAGGGTGAATTGGTATTACCGGCCGTCTATGTCGCCAAAGGCCAAGGCTGGGTCAAGGCAGCAGCGAGCGCGTTGCGACAGGCGAATGATTATGGCGCGGTGGTCAGGGGCTGGTCGACGGCAACTTTAACGTTCGCCAGGAATCTTTGGGAGCATAAAGGATACAAGATCGCTATCGTCGCGGCAGTGGCATATCTTACTGCCGGCTTACTTCCGGGCATTGCCCTTCAGATCGGGCTTTTGGCAAAATCAAGCGCAGTCCTTACTTTCGCGGCAAAGCTGCAATTGGCCGGCTGGGTTATGAGCCTGATCCTGGTGGGTGGTGTATTCCTTTCGTATTCATATTTAGTATTCCATAATCTTAAGAGGATCAAGAATGGGCAGGACGCTTTATTACATTACAGCATAAAAGAGATCTTAGGAAAAGCTCTGCACGCGCGATTCATCGCTCATTCCGGCCGCAGCGCTATTGAATTGGCGGTCTCTTATTTAACGCAGCATAATTATAAACCCGCGGAAAAAGGCATTATCCATGACCTCGTGAAGACGTTCACCGGTAAGGGATTGATACTTACCGCAGGCTTATTTGCCGGATTCATGGCGATCGGCTATTTTGGCCCCGCCGCGGCTTTGTTTGATATCGTGAAGTTCAGCGCTCTTTATACCGTATTCTCACGTATTTTGATCAGCGCCACCTATTGGTTCTTCTATAATTCTTTGACGCGTAAGACCGCGGAAAATGATTTGTTGGTAGCATATTTGAACGGGGATCTAACTAAAGTCGCGCAGAAATTCGCGGTGGGTAAACGGCCGCTTACCATTGCCGATATTGATAAAGAAGTAGCGCGCTATGAACTTGAACTGAAGGCCGGTAAAACATTGCGCTATCGCTATGATCTTCTTACCGCGAAGATGTCGCATCGCCTTCCTTTGGTCGCGGCGGTGATATCGTTCTTTAAGAACAGGGTATCGGTCGTCCTGGTGGGTTCTGTTGTGGTCCCGGTGTTCATGGCGAAATTCCTTCCCGGATTGATGGATGCTTCGATCTTCTCTTCGGAAGCCTTGCAAAATGAGTTCACCCGCTTACATTTACCTCATAAGATCGCTGAATTATTGCACACGGTATTTCTGGTTTACGGCTTCAAATATTTAGATTGGAAGAGGTTCAGCAATACCATTACGGATATCCTGGTTAATTTCCGCTACCACGGTGTCCCGTCAAAGATCGCGGCAATTTACGATCTTTACGAGAATATAACTAAGGAGATCAAAGCGTTAGAAGCGCAGCTTTCCGCTGCCGGCTTAGGGCTTAAGGAGACAGAGGATCTTCAGAACGCGCTTTCCTTAAAAAACAAAGAAAAGGCAATTCTTGAGCAGAATATCAAAGCTATGCTGGAAAAGGGCATTGTCAATGCTGCAGGCAGGCCGAACTTAAAGAAATTGTTAGCGCAGGATCTGGTTAATAATGGCGCAGCCTTTGAAAAGAAAAGCTATTTAGAGAAGGCGGGCAATTGGTTTGTATACTATGCTGTCCCGGCGGCGGTCACTTTGGCGGTCTTTATTCCTCTTCTGCCGGCCTTGGTTGTGCTTTACCCATACGTTTGGAATAAAGAGCGCCAAAAGAAGTCAGCCAATAAGCTGGTGGAGCTTGCGGGTAAGGAAGGCTTAGGCTTCTATACCAGCTTTATCTATGTCTATACCATCGGCGCGGAGATCAACGGCGTTATCCAGGGCGCGGATTATTTAGCGCGGTATCCGAATGTGGTGGTCAGCTCTATCGGCAACATCGCCAGCAACTGGGCGCACGCTTTGGAAGATAGATACGGCGTTATCGCCTGGGGCGACCATGTGAATACCGGTATACTCAAGAATGTCTTCGGGCTTGATATCGCCAACAATTTATATCATGCCATCGGCGGTAAAGGAAGCATCGAAGAGGTCAGGGGCAAACAGGAGCTTATGTCGCGTTTTAACGCGGAAGAAAAGAAACAGGTCCAGGAAGCGATGGCTGTTGTTGAAGCTTTGAGCGCGAAGAAAGAACTCACTGATGAGGAAAAAGAGTCCTTGGCGCAGAATAAGGTGAAATTATTAAAGATAGATGCTGAGCATACTGAAAAACAGAATAGGTCGGCTTTGAAAGGCCTGGAAGCGAAAGTAAACCGCAGCGCTCAGGAAGAAAAAGCCTTAAAGGAATTAAAGATGGCGTTAGGACGCCAGGAGCTCTACGCGTTGGAATCCAAGTTAGCCGCTCTTGAAGATGATAAGTCAGCGGTTCTTGATGCCGGGCGTAAGGCCGAGATCGCCCAGGCAAAAGAATCACTCGCCAAGACCGTGGAATCGATTGAAAGCATGCAGAGTGCTTTGAAAGAGTCCCGTATCAAGGAACTTAAAGCGCTCGCTGCCCGCAGTACGAATACCGGCTGGTTCAATGTTGTCTGGTCAGGCGCCAAAGATATTCAATTGTTGACTGAACTGTTGGCAGAAGCCGGATACTTGAACGGCCGCGATGCTACGTTATATAAAGGTATAGAAATATTCCATAAAGTTTACGGAAATGAATCAGCCGCCGCGAATTTCAATGAAGCCGATTGGAATAATTTGTTGAGCGAGCTGATCGCTTCCTATGAAGGTAAAGCCCATGACCAGGCATGGAAGAAGCAGCGTTATCTTATCGAAGCGTATCACTTAGGCAGCATGGCGCCGGTATTAAAAGCGGTCTATGAAAATAAGGAATTAAGGGAATTGGCGAAAGCCAAAGATATGGATTACGGGGAGTTGTTCATCCAGGTGCTGCATATGACGACCATGACTCCGATGGTTTCTGCTGACCTCAGGGATGATGCATTCTTCGCCCAGGCAGTAGAAGGCGTTATCCGCTCGGTCTTAAATGATAACACTCCTGCTCCCGCCAAAGGCAAAGCTCCGGTGGACGGCGGGTATTTAGGCATGGCGCCCGCGCAGGCGCGCGTTACTTTGGATATGTATAAAGATAAAGGCCAGGTGGTCTTAACCACATTGCCTGAAGATGAGAGAATGATCAAACCGGTTGTTTATAAGGCGATCAAAGCATTTGAAAAGCAGAATAAGGGCAGCCGCGCGCCTCCTTTCGTGATCAAAGTGATCAATACCAATACCCTTACCTTCGGGGCGACCATTGAATATAAATATGACGTTAATTTTATCTATATCGAACGTCCGCTTCTCAATGATCCGAACTATGATCTGGCCCGCGTGTTGCTGCATGAAATAGGAGCGGCCCAGGGTAAATCGCACGAAGAGAATGTAAGGGTTGAGAAAGCGTATGCCCGCAAAGAGCAGAAGAGATCCAAGGCGGTAAAGTTAGCAGAGTCGAAAGTAGAAGAAAAGAAAGCAGAAGCTCCTAAGCCAGCGGTTGTTAAAGCTACCGGTGAAGGCGATGCCCGGTATACCCAGGGCATTATCTTCTTTAATCAGGCAGAGCGCGTAAACGACACGCAGGAAAAGCATGACCTCTTAAAACAATCCAAGCTTTCTTTAGAAAAAGCCTTGGAAGATGCCGGGATAGCTGATTTCACCCGTTCGGCGATCAATGACTGGTTAAAGAAAGTCAATAAGCTTTTAGTTACGCCTGCCGAGCAAAATACTCCTTCCACAGATGACGGCGAGGTATCGGTAGCCCTGACCTATTCGCAGTATCGTAAGCATATCCAGGACGCATCCCAAAAATATAAAGTCCATCCTGTATTGATAGACGGGATCATTGACGTGGAATCAAACGGCGATCCGAGGGCCGTGTCTCCTAAAGGCGCTATGGGCCTGATGCAGTTAATGCCCGGTACTGCCAGCGGCATGGGAGTCAGGAATGCCTTCGATCCTCGTGAAAATATCCATGGCGGAGTCCGCTATATGAGATATTTGATGGATCGCTTCAATAATGATATGCCGATGGTTTTAGCGGCGTATTTAATGGGCCCGGAGAAGGCCGCGAAATTAGGCAGGGAGAGGGCGATCAGGACTGCCAACGCGGTGGCTGATAATTACATCATCAAAGTCATGGATACCTATCGCGCGGAGATGGGCAAGAAGCTCGATGCTTTATACAAGAAACTTGAAAAAGCCAATAAAGAATCAGCAAATCTTACTCATGATACCGTCAAGGTTAAGGCAGCGATAGAAAAAGCATACGCGGAGCTCTCCGACCTGGAAAAGAAGATCAAAGGGACGGAGTCAGAAGAAGCAAAGGCCCAGTATGAAGCGGTCTTAAAGAAACAACAGGAGAAATTGAACAAGCTTGTCGGCGAACGTATCGGCTTAGAGCGTAAATTAGCCGATAAGATCCGCCAGCGCGTTGACCTGGAAAGAGATATCCTGTTGGAAGAGCTGAATATTAAAGAAAAAGAGATCAAAGCTCCCGCGGCTAAGCCTCAGCAGTCGGTTCAATATAACAAAGAAAGATTAGATTACGCGTTCTACGGAGCTGATGTAAAACAGGTTGAAGCGCAGCTCAAGCAGTATACGGCTGAGAATAAGCTCAGGGTTGCGGTTGCCGCTGAAGAGAAGTTCATCAAAACCGGATTTGCGCAAGCAGAGAAATTCTTCGCGGATCAGGGTAAAGAAATTAAGTTCAACGGCGCTGTGAAAGTCGTTGATGTGGAAAGAGGCACCTTCGGGGCGGCAGTAATTGATAATACCTTATATGTTGAAGCCGGGTTACTAAAGGAAGATTTCGGCCGCGTGGTTGTTCATGAGTTCAGCGGATATAGCCATTTCTGGAGCAATGTCGCTGAATTCGAATTCAGGGTAAAGCGCTTCTTCTCATCTATATGGCAGTCATTGAGCGGCGCGCAAGAAGCTTCTGTTAAGGTTGAGGCTGCAGCCGAAGCAAAGGTTGTCGCTCCTGTTCCCGAAAAGCCGAAGGTAAAAGAATATGAAGTAAAAGATAAAGATACCTTATCTAAGATTGCTAAGAGAGAATTAGGCAATGCCGACCTGTGGCCGCGCATCTACGCTGATAATAAAGCGGTTATCGGCAAGAACCCGCATAGTATTAAGATCGGCATGAAACTAATTATTCGCCTGGAACTTTCGGTTAAGGTTGAAGAGCCGAAAGTTAAACCTGCCGCCAAGGTTGCGCCGGTTGCTCCTCAGGCAGCTCCTCAGGCAGCTCCTACCGCAGCGAAATCATTAGCAAAAGCCCCTCAAGCTACACCAGCTACTGAAAAACCTCGCGCCCAGAGACAATATAGTCCGGCGGCAAGGGCCTCCAGGCGAGCGGTGGAAACAGACAGGCTGCCTCGCGGATTCGCGGCTCCCGCGGAAAACAATGTCTTCTCATCCATCAGCCAGATCGTAGTTACTGAAACCGATGCCAAACCTATCCAGCCTCCGGCAGACCTGAAAGCGGGAGAAAAATATTTCAGGGCCGAAGCGACATTGAAAGACGGCAGTAAGCATGCCTTTATGGTCAGAGGGTTGTCTAAGAGATTTGTCTATGAAGGCAAGCAGTTAAAGAACGACGAATGGGTCGGGTTAAAGACGGATAACAGCGATGTGTATATTAACGCCGGCGTCTTAGGCAATGTTAAGAAGGTCGCTCCTACTGCTGCTGGTATGTATCCCGCAGTCGCTAAAGAAATTCCTGTCCAGGGAGACCTGCCGAAATATATCCGCACCATTGAAGCTGAAGAAAGATGGAAAGTCCTCACCAATAAACTCTTTGGAGAAAAGAACAGGATATTCGCCTCCATTGTTGGAATAGATGAAGGAAAGGTATTTGCTCCGATCAAAGAATTCAACGACTATAAGAGCTATTATAAATTCGTAGTTAATCCTAAGGGGGCCTTGAGGGTAGACTTGTATTATTACGCTCCTGATGCTCCGGGGTTGATCAAGTTAGGAGACCGCGTTCCTTCCAAGAAAGTTTCAGAAGCGGAAAAAGCGGGTATTCCGCTGATCCCGATCGTCAGCTGGAAAGACGAGCAGGGTAATTCCTATAGGGGTATTTTAATGGGTGGTGTCGATGCCTCTAAACATAAGAGGGAATTATCCGAATCTTTCCAGAGAAGCCAGTTGATCGAACATGAGTCATTAAGCATCTTAAGTGAGCAGGATCCGCAGAAACAGTTCGCCATGATCCAGCAGAGCGGCCTGCCTTTCAGCAATAAGCCTACGCAAGCGCCTTCCAAGCCGTATGTAGCATTTTCCATCAAGATGAACGATTTTGCTCATTACCTGACTATCACCGCGTTATTCACTGATGATGACCTCAAAGCGGAGATAGAAAAAGGCGCTGAGACCTTGATCTTGAAGGATGGCCGTAAAGCCCATTTCCATAAATATGCCGGCGTTAACGGAGAATTAACGTATGAACCGCGGCCTATCAGAGGCAAGGATGTCGGTATCACGGTTGTGGACGGCACCTTTACGGATGACGCGCTTACCGGCGAGCGGATGGTATTCGGCAAGAATATGGCGCTCTTGGAATTAACCTGGGCGACCATGGGCCTGATCACCTGCGACATTGAGCTGAGCAATTTAAAGAAGCAGCTGGATATGTTCCCTAAATATATGTTCCTTGAATTCGGGCTGATGGCATTCAACATCGCCAGCGGAATTGTCGGTATTCCTGCCGGCCCGATGATCAGCGGCGGGGTGCGGTTCTTGTTCAATATGTGGAGCCGTTACAGCGCGCTTCCTACCTGGCCGAGCAATAAGGATTTCTTAGAGACTGCCTCGGCGTATTTAAAGACACAAGGTAAAGGCGATCTTAGCCCTGCTCAGGTAGAAGCGGTGATCAAGCAGTTTTCTGATGCCGAGATCAACGCCATGCTTAATTATTACCGTAATAGCGCCCTGGATGCTAATTTAAAAAATATCGTAGCTTTAGTCATGAGCCTCTGTGAGGCAACCGGCGTTAATCAGGCAACAGCTTTTAGGGATATCATCAATGGTATCGACCCGGTTAACCTGACCGTCAGCCTGAAGCCGTTATTGTCAATGGTGGTAGGACAGTACATATTGCCGGGTAAAGGCGCTGGTTTGCCTGAGATCATTAAGGGGGCTTCTTTAAGCAATTTGGCGCAGTATGCCGATATCGGTATAGACCTGGAAGCCATCATTAATACCGGCAGCGACGCGATGGGCAGGATGAAGATGGATCGCCCATTCCCGTGGGCACCGAGCTTGAAATCGCTTATGGCATACGATCCCAGGATCTTCGGCTTCCCGTTATTGGCATTCTATAAGAATAACAGGTTAAAGGAATTTTATAACTTAAAGAAAGACGGCTTTGCCTGCACCTTTATTGAAGGCTTCCCGGATCGTTTCGAAGAATACAACCGGGAACAGTTGGAAGGCATGGTTACCAAGGGTGAGGTTGATCTCGTCGGTTACGTCCGTACCAAGAATGGTAAGCCGATCCTGCCTTTGTATGCGACGAAAAAAGGCAACATTATTCTCTATGGCAAGAAAGCTTTGCAGGAAGGCTTTGAATTCAACAAGCGCGAGATCGAACGCTTTGACCAGTATTATCGCACCTTTGCCGAGGGCGGCGCTGCCCGGCAGGTCGTTGAATCCCCTGAAACACTCGAGCCGAAAGACAGGGAAGCGGTGATCGAAGCCGGTGCTAAGGCCCAGAAAGACGCCTTAGACTTAATGGCTTATTTGATTGATGCCAGAAATTTATCAGCTAAGGGTAACCTGAGCGCCGCCGAGAAGCTTCAGTTAACTGAAGCCATGAATTATTTAAGGGCTAAAGGTTTGAATGAGAAGAGCCTGCTTGATCTCGACCGTAAATTCACCAGTTCATATATTTACCTGGATAATAGAGGCAATAAAGTCAAAGTCGTGATCTTCTATTCTCTTGAAGACGTGGAAAGAGGCGTCAAGCAGGAGAAGAAGAACGAAGAGATCTTAGAAGGCGTGCAGAAGATGTTCACCGGTAAGCCCGGTGTAATCTTCCGCACCGCTGTTTTGGAAAACGGCAAATATTCCATCGGGCCGGTAGTGGAAAAAGACGGCAAGCTCATCGGGGTGCAGCTTGGAGAAGAGTCGATGGAGCGGTTATTGAACGTCATTGACAAGCTTCCTTTGGTAGAAAGAATATTCATACTCTTTAAGAATTTCAGCAATTTTATTCTCGACTATGACGTAGCAGGAGACGGTAAGAAGCAGAAAGTATTCATTACTGTTAACTTCCCGTTAGATAAAGAAGTGGTCAGAATGTGGCTCAATCCTGTTTCGGCTGAGAAAGAAAGATTGACCTTCTTTGACGGCAGGCTGCAGGAAGTGGCGACCCGTGATACCGTTACCAAGATCTGGTATAACGAGCACAAGATCGAGGCCAGGTCAGTGACTTATAAGAACATCGGAACTTTAGAGAATCCCAAAAAAGGTGTTGAAAAAGAATATACCGAAACACTTGGGTTCTCAATACTGGATAAAGATGCCACGGTCATTAAGCCGTATGAAATGCGTATTATTAAAAAGCGGGTTGACCTGGAAACAGGTGAAACCGCGGTGGAAACCTACGGATTGTTCTCGCTGCCCGTTAAGACGGTAACCCCGCAATATGTCACTGAAACGAAATATAAGAATACCGGGATCTTTGAATCAGCGGTGATCTGGGACAACGACGGCTCATTAATGAACGCCGTGAAGGGTAAGAAGCGGTATTTAGCGAAATTCCAGGCATTCGTGAAGGACCCGTATCTGACCAATGAAAATGTGATGCTTGTTTTAAGGCTTGACGCGGAAATATTGAAGGAAGTCGATACGAGGGGATATTTAAGGAAGAATGGTAAGGAGCTCTGGATAAAAAAAGGAAGAGAGCTGGTTTATTTCGATCAGGCCCGGCCGAATATGTATCATATGGATCTAAGAGAACCCCGCGGTATCACCCTGCTGGTCGGCGGCAGGAAGCTTAAGAGTGTTACCGGAGTTGACTATAGGCAGAGAAAGTCAGGAGTAACCAGTAAATACCTCTATGATTCATTGCGCATGGATGCGGGTGAATATAGGATCCCCGATGTCACGACTGATGAGAAGCTCAAGCTTATTGAATATTGGCACGCCGATAAACGATATGAGTTTATGAAAGAATATCCTCAGACTAAGGAGATCCATTATTATGATGAGAATATGCGCGATTATGAAAAACATCTTTATACCGTGGCGACCGATGATCGCGGTATTACCTTTGATGTGCCGGCGGTAGGCGTAAAACAGAACGTCTTAGAAGTATCTGAAACAAAACTGAGAGCTGATAAGAAAACAACCGAAGTTACTACTTATTATGTCGGCTTATCCAGCTTGTTCGGCAGGGTGTTTTATACCAAGGCCACGGTTGAGATATGGGATGGAACGATACATTTTGTAGAAACCGGCGAATTTTCACCCAAGGCTGCCCCTGCAGGAACGCCTCGTAACTTTAAAGAGCTGAATTCCCAGTATGATGTAGTGGTCTTAAGCGCCGCCGATATGCTCTATGACCTTCAGGAAAAAGAAAAGAGGGTAGTCGAAGAAACCTATCGTAAGACCAATTATTTCAACAGGCAGGGTGAATTAGTCAAGGTCGAAATCGCCACCAACTATCAGTATCATGCTAATGGTTCAGTGACCCAGGAAATACACGAGAATAGTGTAACTGATAAAGTGATCGCCTATCGCACCATCGACGGCTTGGGCGGAAGGACCAGGATACACGATTTCGTCGGCAAGGAAGAGTTCATCACTATCCAGAAATTCATCGGCGCCTCTATACATCCGAAAGTCCTCGGCTTCTACCAGAATGCCTACGATCCGAAGAGCCCTAAGCAAAACCGTATCTTTGAGTTGATCGATGTGTATCCTTTAGCTGTGCGGGAAGCCTTGAAAGGCATTGATCTCGATCAGATGAATTTCTCTGATGACCCGGCTGAACAGCAGGACAAGGCGTTTATCAAAAGAGTTTTGGAACTTAATCCTGTTCTGGCCGCCACGCATACAAAATTGGATATTAATAACCTGCGCACCGTTGATTTCCGTATGCCGGGAGATCCTTTGGCAAGAAAGATCATGACGGTCAGGTCAGAAGGCGATTGGCTGCTGGATATCGTCATCGCCGTTGAGTTTGACGCGCAAGGCAGGCCTACGCGCACCTATAAACTTACCCCTCAATATGAGATCTCTGAAGTTGCCGAGACGGTCAAGAAGACGGCGGCAGAGCAGGTCTTGGACAAAAAGATCGTTGGTTTTTATAAGGAAAAAGCCGAGAGAAATCTTTGGGAAGATATATCGGTTTTAGGTATTGAACCCGGCACAGAGCTGATCACGGTACAGAGTAAACCTAAGCGCCTTACGAAGAACGGCGCCGGTATGATCGCTTTCGGCAAAAAGAGCGATGCCGCGCGGTATTTGTATCTTATTCCCAATGATCCTCAGGGAAGGCAGGTGGTTGCAAAGGTCGGGCCTAAGGTAAGCTTGAATGAATGGTGGTTCGAAGGTAAGCCCAATCTGATCGGCAAGATCGCACCTTTGGCAGTTCTTCCCGGTTTAATGGAAGTTGATAAAAGCGGTATTGTGGTAAGAAAAGATTATGAGAAAGAAGGCCGCATGACCTTCAAGCAGGGAGACCGTGAGGAATCGCATGACGGCTTCTTTTATAAGATCAAAAACGGCAATTTCAGGCTCTGGGAATTCTACACCAAGTTCGGCCGCATCTTTGTGGACGCGGGAGAAGAAAAGGCGTCGTTCTTCTACAAATATTTCCTGCCCTATCAGAAATTCACCTATTTCGATGTCTCTCAGGCTTATCTGAAAGCGGTTGAGGTGCGTAATGAAAATCAGGATGTTATCGAAATTTATAAGGACTTGGAAGTTACTAAGGATAATGACCGCATCGAGACCTGGGGGTTAAAGACTTGGAGAATTTTAAGTTTGTTTGGTATTAATCCTCGCTGGGAAGATGTATTCCGTAGATATGATGAATTCGGCGATCCGGCGGGTGTGAAGATCGGTAGCTTCAGTGATGCTGCTTCGATCGGACTGTTCGCTACTCTGGCAGTGTTCATTTTAGCTCTGCCTATATTGTTGATAGTAGTTTCTCTGGTCCATGGTAAAGCTTGGAAAAAGTGGGTAGCTGATTTAAGAAAAATCAAACAATCTGCTTCAGATAAGAGACTCTATAACGCGGAAAGTGAAAAGATCGCCTATGAATTGATGAAGAATGCTTTAAGCCCTGAGCCTATACCGGAGAAGGGTCCAAGGATTGGAACTAAATTTAACCATGATACAAGCGCATTCTTCGTCAGGCATGCCGGCACATTTGTTAAAATGATAGTAGCGGCTGTTAATGAAAAAGGCTGGGCGGATGAATTATTATTAGAACAGTTGAAAGTTTATTTCCGTGGTGTTTCTGAATTTGCCGGGAAAGAGTATTCAAAGGAAGGGATTGTTTTGAGAAAAGGTTTATTGTTGGGTCTAAGCCTAAAGAATTTAAAGAAAAAATTTGGGTTGGAGTTCTCTAAGAAATTTCCTTATGTTGAAAGACATTGGAAAGAGCTTGATGCCAGCGCAACTGATTCTTTATATGGAGAAGTCGGTATTCCGGATGAAGATATTTGGGATAAGCTGGAACTTTATTTCTATAGTTACGGCCAGCTTTTAAGAAAAGCTTTGAAAGAAGATAAAAAGGATGATTTTCAGAAATTCCTGAAGGAAACAGGTGTCGGCAAAGAGGAATTTGATCATGAAAAATTTGCTAAGAGATTTAATGATTTTCTTAAAGAAGAAGGTTTCGGATTAAGTGTTCATAGATTAGCTAAAGATGTAGAACTTAGAGTTCGTGAATATGCTTTGAAGGCCAAAATGATTCAAAAGAAGGCTTCTGATGCTAAGCGTCTATTGTCTAATTCCGAAAAAGATGAAATCAATCAATATAAAGATAGAATATTGGAATTAGTCAGAGATTATTTGAGAGGATATAGTTGGTATAGGTTCTGGAGATTTATGGGGTTAAAGAGTAAATCTGTGGCTCCTTTCTTGATCGAGATCGCTTATTGGTTATTACCCGCCTTTAGCCTCGGTCTTTCTGTTATTGTTTTGTATTCCGCGGTTTCAGGTATTAATCTTCTTAGCTGTTTTATGGCGGTACCTTTCTTATCAGTTTGTTCAGCTCCATTCGCTTTGTTCGCCTTTGTGATAACTGGTATCGGATTATTGACAGCAGGCGTTATTATGGAATGGAAGACAATGTCGCAGTATCGCTATGAAGGTCAGGGCATGAGATTATTGGGGGTTGCTAATCTTGTGCTGGCGGCTTTTATATTCGGACTATTCTCTATACCTTTCAAGGGCATATTTGTTACCGCCTTCTTCCTGAAGACCTTCCTGGTGACGATCTTTACCATGGAAGGTTTGATCGGGCTTATCTGGAATCACTCTATATTCGGCCTTGCTATTTACAGGAATTTCCGTCCGAGCATCGGAGTTGGAAAGACCCGTGCGATCGTGCTCTGGATGGCGCAGTATTTAGGCTTTATCGCCCTTGGCCTGGTGATGGGCTTTAACACACTGCCGTGGTTCATGGATCACTTTGCCGCCGGCTTATATATCCGTGTTGTTCTGGGACAATTCTTCTTCCTGACCTATGTCTATCTGATGCACTTCGGCCTTTGGAGCTCTTTGACCTTCCTGGCATCTTATTTCTCTGAAACTCATGGGCCGATTGATATTAGTGGAGATAAGCAAAGAAAAAATATCGATGCATTTAAGAAAAGCGATAATATTATTGTAATTAACTATGTCGGGCATCCATTAGGAGTTAAGATCTCTTGGGATAAGATCAAGAATGTTTTAGAGTATTTAATTAATAATAATTCTGCGGAAATAGAGAGTTTGCTTAATCAGGCGGGTCTTATGTTAGGGTTAAGAGATGCCACTAACGAACAAATAACTAAAGAAATCATAGAGGCGCTTAAGTTGCTTGATGAAAAAGAGGCGCAGAGCAACATGCCTTTATTACACATGTCTCAGATAGAGGATCCCACAGTCCCGAAAGAGTGTAAAATATCTTGTGAGAGTCTTGAGGAATTTAAACAGTTGCGAGCGGCTTTCTTTGTAAAACAATTAATGTTTAGAATGGGAATAATCGGCGCTTATGATACCGCGGTCAATATTATGGCTATGGCAGAAGTCTTAAGAAGTGACCCTGATGAATTAGGTAAGCATGTGTATTTAATTCCTACTCCCAATATGTTCGGCGGATGGGAGTCCGTAGCTAATACGGAGAGGAACATTAATATTGGTAATCCTCCGGGTTATGAGAAAGTCGCATTATTGTTTGAACATATTTCTGGAAGCAGGTTTTTTGTTACCCATACCAGTAATCCTTCTACGATGAAAACGGGTGCTATGTATGGCGTTTATGGGTTAGACAAAGAAATTGTTAAGAATTTCCGTTATCTGGTTATCATGGATCGTAATTCTAATAGTCTTGATTTGGATAAGTTTATCAATGATCTCAAGCGTATGATCGCCAATCCAGAGATTGTCATTATGCCTGCTTTGCGTAATACTACCAATACGCTCATGCCTCTTGGCGGTGAAATGTCCTGGTTAGTTGAAGGTGGCCATGGCTATGCCATGATGGGTATCAATGATAAGATCGGTACCGGTTGGATGAACATCTTAAAAGTCCTTGATGAAGGGAATGCCGGTTTCGAAGTCGAAACTGAAGATGAACAGGGTAACAAAAAGAAAGTTGAGTTTGGCTTTCAGGAAGCGTTAAGGAGGGGCGATTATCCGTTTATCCCGCTTACCAGAAGACTGCAGAAAGAGACCAAATATAGTGATGAAACAAAGAGACAGTATCAATACGGCCTTATCGGCCTTGGCCCGTATCTGCCGCATTTGAGCGAAGATATTACCGACGTCCTTTGCCAGACGCATAATATGATCGGTTTAGGCTATGCCCCTACCTTCGCGCTTTCCATTGCCATGGCAATGAAGCTTCGTGAGAATGCCAATTACCAGGAGTTAAACGCCGCTCCGGGAAGATGGGGAGGCGGTATCACGCAGGTCAATAGGAGCTTCTTATTGCAGGCGATCAATGATTTCGGGCCTGAACCGATATTTGAAAGGGATGCCAGAAGGAACTGGGGCAGGTTCTATGGAACGATGCCGGTCGCGCTTGCCGGCCTCTTTATGATCCCCTTAGGGACTATCTTTGATGTCCTGCCATTCACCGGCATGAGCGTTCCCTTTCTTATCATGGGTATAATCTTTAACCAGATATTGACCCTGAACGGTTTAGGGGCGATCATCCGCGCTACCACCGGTTTGCCCTGGCAGTCATGGATGGGAAGAATTCGCAGTGTTCTTGGTTTAGTTCTTGGAAGTATTGCTGGTTATTTCTTAGGTGGAACGGTACTTGTGCCGGTTTTAGGCGGGGTAGGTTTCTTTATGTTCGGATCATTCATCGGCTTTAGTCGCTGGTTAAGCCAGCGTTTAAGCAATATCTCGGTTTTTGCGCCTCGCTTTGGCATTGAATCAACGGAAAATACCAGAAGCTACAAAGGCATGGGATTTTTGTTTAAAACATCGGGTGTCCAAGGTGGTATTAAAGATCATAGCGCGTTAGTTAATATCTGGACAGTGCGTCCTTTGGTGCGGGTAATTCTGTTAGGTATATTGTTGACGATATTCAATTTCTTTGTTTTTAGCTTTGGCCTTGATCTTACCAATGCCTTGTCGCTATTCATTTTACTCTACTTCGGTGTAAATATGGTTATTGGTGCTTTTGTAAATGAAAACATCCCTGGAGAAAAAGGGAAGGGTGTTTGGGGTTTTACTGTTGATGTATTAAGTAAAATATTTGGAATAATAATTGCCACAGCATGGTTATATGTTCTTAAAACTTATTTCTTTGAAACTCAATTCGCCTGGCCTTGGTTTATGGGAATTTTAGGAGTTATCCTTACAGTGTTGCTTTCTACGGGTATCCTTAACAAAACTTTCAGAAAAGCAGGCGGGATTACTTTTCAAAGGACTTTTGGGGAACAATCCTCATTTCCTAAGTTATTAAAGCTTACATTTAGAGTATTCAATCTTAGGGCTAAGGAAGAAGAAGAGGACAATATTAAGGGTAATGCAAGACCGCAAAGAATTTGGTGGAACATCGGGGTTTCCTATCTTATGTCTTTAACCGCTTTATTTTGGTTTGCCATTGTTCCCTTGCCCGACTTCTTTGTGCTTACTTTGAGCCCTGAAAATGTCTTAAAAATACCTTTTGATTCACTGAAGATTTATATTGGTTTAATTACGGCTGTTATACTTTTAATTATTGCTGTTGGATGGAGTTGGGAACGTTTTAGCTGTTTGGTTAAGGTAAGGAAAAATTATGCTCAGGCGGCTGAAGCATTTGAAGTTAGAAGAGAGAAGTTGTCATCAGCACAGAGGAGTAGGGTAGAATCTTTAATGCAGCAGGCATTAATATTTATTCATCAGCAAGCGTATAAATATGCAAACGATACTATTAAAGATATTACAAGAATCAGTCGTGAAGATTATCCATATAATTTTATTGATGATTTGCTAAATGATCCTGCGATAATAAATACTCTTCGTAAACTTAATAACAATTCAGCATCTCCTATGAGTGATGATTTAGAAGCGCAAAAACACGCTTTCACTGAACATCTTTGGGCAAAAATGACCGTTGAACAAAAAGCCGTTTTAATTAAAGAAACCAAAGGCGATGAACAAAAAGCCCGGCAGCTTGTTTATGATAAGTTGTTCAAGCTTTACCAGCAAAAAGCGCTTTTTATAGTGAGAAGAGATTTAGATAAAACTATTGGGCTGTTGCTCAGCGATAAAAAATTCTTAGAAGATTATAGGGCTGTTAAAAAGGCCGGTGACGAATCAGTTATTACTACATTTATCATGTCAGTCTGGAGTGTTGTCAGCGATGAGTTAAATGAGGCGCTCCTGGATTTGCATCAAAGACAGCAGCTAAGAGTCTACAAGCATGTTTGTGAAAGAATTGGCAATATGGACAATCTTAGTAAGAAGCAGCCTGCAGCTTATTTGGCGAGTGGAGATGTTGTAAAGGTAATTAAGAATTTGGAAGAGGCGTATTTAGAAGATGTGCGCTCAGTAAGGAGTAAAATTTATGCTCAGTGGAATAAGGATGCAAAAAGTGATGATAAGTTTAATGAAGAAGTAGCATTCTTGACTTATAAGGAGTTAATTCTTCCTCTTGTTGATACCTTCTGGTCAGGTGTTTCGGAAGTAATAAGAAAAAATTTAGAAGATTTTAGAAAGAATGACATCGATGCCGCAAAGGTTGAACTCTTTAAAAGAATGCATGCTGTTAACTGGGCAGCGAAAGACGAAATAATTCGGAAAGATATCGTAAGCTGGGCAATTAACAGGATGGGAATTCCTTATTTTGAAGAAGTTAGAAAAATCCGCGATCAAGAGAAGGCGGATGGAAATAATAAGGATATTATAGTGCAAATGATTAATGAATTTGTTTCTACGCTGTATCGATTAATCGATGATAAGATTGAAATGTTAGGTAGGCAAAAGAAGTTGGAGGAATTGTATGATAGAGCTTTCCCTGGTTATAGCGCTTCCGTTAAGCCTGATAATGAAGGGATGAAGAAATTAATTGTTCAAGAGCTGAGTGCATATAAACGAGCTAAAGAAGACGCCGCCTATAATACTATTCCGGACAATAAGCTATTGTTTAATACTTTGTCAAAAGCAGTATCAATTCAGGGAGCGAATGAGGCAGTGCTTATAATTAAAAAGAAAGCGACTGAAGCATTGGCTAAGGAAAAAGTAGCGCAAGATGTCCGTGATATGATCAAAGAGTTAAGGATATTAGAAGAATTATTGAAGAAAGCAAAAGCTGCAAAGGAAGAAACGGAGATTAAGGAATTAAAAGAAGAGAAAGAAAGAAGTGAAAAGAAAATAAATGGATTTTATAGAAAGTTATGTTTAGGTTTGGATTCCGATTTAAAGATTGCCCTTCTCGATTGGAAAGAAGGTGATTTAGTAAAGGCTGGCAAAGAATTCTTTAATGCTTTACTAAAATTGTATCAGAGTAGCCTTGTTGAAGTAATTGTTGGTAATTTTGAGGCCATTAGGAATTATGTTCTTAAAGTAGATTTGAGGGGAGAAATAAATAAAAGAGGTATTAATGAGTTATTCGAAGCTATGTGGAAAGAGTTAGCTGATCAAGAACTTCAGAATGCGTTTATAGATTATTACGGCAGTTCAGATAAGGCGAATGAGGCGTTAATAAAGAGGGTTCAAGATATATATGCTAAGGCCGCTTCTCCGATTAGTGTGATCGGAACCGTTTTGCCTGAGTTAGAGTCAGAGTTGACCACTCGTGAATCGGGTATGACCCCGAGCAAGCGTGGACCTCCATCAAGCAGCAGCCCGATTAAGCCAGAGGAGCAGGGGAATCGGAGCAGTTCAGCGGTAGTGGTACCGGTGGATATAGTCGCGAACATGAAGA